>Ga0160429_1000001_pt1 | contig 440312 bp, 357 predicted proteins | sample SolpanmetagenomR_FD_108199 | JGI IMG/M metagenome (GOLD analysis project Ga0160429, IMG submission 108199) | Solar panel surface microbial communities from Lawrence Berkeley National Laboratory, California, USA - R | ecosystem: Engineered > Built environment > Solar panel > Unclassified ... | reverse complement strand
GACGATACTTACTGCTTCGTTGATTTCTTCTCGATGTTCTTCTGATAGTGATTCTAATGCATTGCGCTCTTCGGCGTCTCGTCGTTCGCGCTCGAGTCTTTCTCGATCCCGTTGTTGTTGCTGTTGTTGAGATGTGGTACCGAATGTATTGACAGGGTTATTAGTTGGAGCAGTTTGATAGTATGGATTTTGCGCGGGATTGTTGTTATATGTGTTTTGAGGTATTGTAGATCCTGGACGGTTGAGAGCAGAGGTAAACGAACGGGAAGGGAATGATGGCAATGCAGATGCTGAAGCCATTGTAGGTATTTTATAGTACAGGACAGACGAAAGGTGAAGTATTAGTTATCAATTTTCACTGCTGCATTGTGAATAATTCTAAACTTGTTGGACGAAACGCGCATCGTTTGACGCGTGAAGTGAAAGCCCAAATCAATTACTCGGCAAAAGTTGCTCATTTTTTATACGCTATATTTCACCTGTACAATTATTATTCTTGTGCATGGTTCAGTAATAAAATATTTCCTTGGAGTTTCATCTTTACTGACACAATGCTGTCTGTTGTGATATATATACGTGATTCCCAGTAATCGGACAGGATTTGGAAAAGCATGCCATATTTTGTTTGACAAAAAGAAACTCGTTTGGCTCATAACGTTATGTACACATTTATATATATTCCCCTCTACATCCTCTTAATGTAATCCTACTTTCTCTTGTGTAATCCTGTCACTTCTTATGATGGTCTACTTTCTCTTATGTGGTCCCACCATCTGAGGATAAAATCTACCAAGATGGTAATTTAAATTACTCTTCTGCTGCCCCTTTTGATTCTGTGAAATATGCATTAGTAAGGAAATCATAAGATACAAATTATCTCCACTTACTGGAGCATCGATACATATGCGTAATTGCTGTTCCATTGCAGCACAAGCCTGTGCTACATGTCCTGATGAAGCCCAACAAGCTGTGAGTACTTTATTAATAAATAGATCGAGTCAGGGTGTGCATAATTACTGACCTAGTACAGATGACATTAAACCTAAACAAGGATTCGAATTTGCGCCTGCATTGACCTTGCGCACTCGTAATTTTGGCAAGGGTGGTAATCTTGGAGCTGATAGCTTTGTAGCAGCCTGACCAGTCCGTAGAACCATGACTGCGTAGTCTTGTAGAATTGAGAGCGATTGATGAGAGGATCTGTACATACAAATCATTAATTTCTTGGCATTTCTCATCTTCCATAATCACGTGCATTTTTACGTTCAACTAAGAGATCTCATGTTCCAAACTATTATTTTTATGATAGCTTATCAGAACAAAGGTAAATCAATATGCATACGAATATTTGATGATTTCGTACAAGCATTCGTACTCGAATTGAGCATGTAGTTTGCATATCATAAATGTATCGTCACTGACCCTACAACGGAACTTACTATACGACATAAAGCCTTACTAATTTATCAAGTAACATCGCAAATAGATACTTTTGGTAGCAGATCGGACCACTATGATCTGACCTTGTGTGAAGCATTAAAGATTACACGTGTAAGAGACAAAGTATGATATGATCAGGAATATAGCACAATTCACGCTTGGCCGTTGATGTGTCAAGAATCCAACCGTTAGAATTGCTAAAACTCAAAAGAATAGATCCGTAGGGAAAAGCGATTAAAATGAACGTTTTGTTTCAATTTTTGTACCGTTCATCGACCGGTAACAATATCGTCAGCCCAATAAGGCGACTGCAATATTCACGTAGCAGTAGAGAAACTCCGCGATCGTCTTGATTCAGATTTCAATAATCAAAATGGCCCGCAGTAAGTCATACAGAACGGTCAGACCGTCGAGACCTTATTCCGGAACAGTAAGTTTATGACCAATAGATTCGCCCATCTTTGTTCATCTTCCATCCTCTGTCGACTCACCATCTATGCTATCGTAGCGCTTTTTTGTACATTCGTTCTGATCAAGAGTTATAAGAGCCTCTCCCTAGGCTCTTGAAGATTATCCGACGCGCTTATGCGTCACCAACAAAAAGTCGGCCTGGCTGCCGCAGCTTTGATTCTTGTCGCAGCGGCATCTCCTACGTCTCAGAAACACGAGAAACGTGAAGTATCTGCGAGCGGAAATGGATTCGCCCTGAGTGGAGTCTTGAAATTCATTGGTCTTAAATTAGCAAGCACTGCACCAGAAAGCCCAAGTCAGAAGAAAATCGTCATGCCTATCGAGTCTTTACCTGTATCGCCAGTTACGACAACATCAATCATCATAACCAGCAGTATCACTTCCTCTAGTTCAAAATCAACAAAGACGGCAACAAAAACCAGGAAATGTAATAAAATGCCCGATGGTGGAACTTATTGTAGACTTGTCAACCTTGATGAAGAACCGCAAACAGAAACGGATACCGGAGTCGGTGCTGCCGCTACATCTAAAAGTAGTTCGGGTGGAAGGAGAAGAAAATGCGAAAAGATGCCTGATGGTGGGACTTATTGTCATGTTGTACACGATGACGGTGATGTACCAAGCAGTGTCACAGCTACAGAAACAATCGGTTCGTCTTCTATGGGTTCATTAGTGACATCATCTCCTACAAAAGGAAAAGGACATGGAAAAAAGACAAGAAAATGCACAAAGATGCCGGATGGAGGTACATGGTGTAGAATGGTTGAGGAGGATAATTCTGAAACTGCTAAACCTTTATCCGATACTGCATCCAGCACTACATCTAGCAAGAAGAAGGGATTGACTAGAAAATGCTCTAAGATGCCAGACGGAGGTACTTGGTGCAGATTGGTCGATGAAGATTCCGAAACTAATACTCTTTCCTCAAATCCTGCTTCAAGCACGGCTTCTACTACCAAAAAGAAATCTAGAAAATGTACTAAAATGCCCGATGGTGGTACATGGTGTAGATTAGTTGAAGAAGATGATGATTCAACAGCAAATGCCGCGAGTTCTCCTGCAAATTCGTCACACAAGACAAAGTCAAGAAAGTGCGAAAAGATGCCTGATGGTGGAACTTGGTGCAGAGTCGTTGAAGAAGATGATGACTCGACCGGTTCAACAGTAAACGCAGCGAGTCCTCCTCCAAAGTCTTCAAGTAAGACAAAGTCAAGAAAATGCGAAAAGATGCCTGATGGCGGGACTTGGTGCAGAGTCGTCGAGGAATAATTTCATCATATCTCTTGATCCAGCCGTTTGATGTTGCTTCATTATCTTCATATGATGTAACAACCATCTCTCAATCATTTCCAATCTATTCTTCTTGTTAGTATTTATATTGTCGTATTATATATCCTTTTGTAGCATTTATTTGCATTCTTACTTTTACACCTATTGTTTCCGTCATTTTTACCCCTCAATGAATTGTTAACTTATCAACCCTACCATCCGGCGGCCGAAGATACAGGTTGGGGACCCCGAGATTTGACCGTCGAAATTGGGTTCACCTCGCTAGAGGATCGTACATGGCTGCCAGTATTATGTAAAAGTCAATCCGATGATCGACTAGAGGTTGATTACACTCTGTACTTCTCCGGTCTTATGCTTCGATCAAGAGACATCCACAACAAGGATCCTCAAGTCAGATTTCGGCTACCCCGCTTTGAGAACCCCTCGGTTTTCAGGCCCCCCACGAACGCTAAATCTCATTCCGCCGAGCTACGATATCATTTTTCCACACGCCATCTCAACCGACGATGGAATTCACACCCATCCCCCTCGCTTTACAATCTTTTTCATCTGGCTCGTTCGTCATCGTACTCGACAACCCGGATCGCGAAAACGAAGCCGACCTAATAATTCTCGGCCGCGCACTGACGGCTCGGAAATGTTCGTTCCTAATCCACCATTCGAGCGGGTACATTTGCGTTCCGATGACGAATGTGCGAGCTGATGAGTTGGGGTTACAATTGATGATACCCGGTCCACATCCAGACGACGCTGTGGAAGGAGATGTGAAAAGAGACGAGTTGGGCACGGCGTATACGATTTCCGTAGACGGCATAGCATCTGCTACAAACTTTGATGAGTTTGATAAAGAAGTGAACGGAACTGCGAGGAAGAAGATAAATACGGGAATCAGTGCGGTTGATAGAGCAAAGACGTGTCGAATGTTAGCGGATAGTTCGACGCAAAAGATGGATTTTAAACGGCCGGGACATATATTACCGCTCCGAGCCAAGGATGGTGGACTGAGGGTAAGACAAGGACATACAGAGGCCGCGGTGGAGATGTGTAGGTTGATTGGATTAGAAGAGAGGGAGAGAGTGGGTGTAATTGCCGAGTTGGTGCAAGAAAATGGCGAAGAGACGGGAGAGAATACACAAGAGAGAGGAGGGACGGGAATGATGACCAGAGATGACGCTTTACAGTTTGGAAAGAGACATAATATACCCGTCATTACGATAGATGGACTTTTACAGCATATGAATGATACGGAGACTAAAAAGTAAAAGGCGAAATATGTACATATATAATGAAATGTCAGGATGAATGTTTTTCTACGATTCTCTTTGCCAATGCTTCTCCACTACCATATGCACCAGTCGTTGTACCCAACAAGTCCCAACGAGCTGTATGTTCACCACAGAACCAGAGACACTTTTCCGGCATACCATGTCGGATAGCTTCTAAATCTTCATCATATGATTCACAACCTACTTTTGATATAGTATAAGAACCATATCCTGCGAGTTCGTCATTTACCCACGCAGAAGCAACCACACCGGATGGTTTGCAATCTGTATTACTTTCATCGTAATTTGGTAAGCGTGAATAATACGGGTGAAAGCACGCGAGTAACGCCTCGTCTCGAGCTTCAGGTTCATGGATATTCTTTACAAGAGAAGCAATTCGCAGACTTGTAGGTCCATAGATGAAAAATACTAGAGTAGGGTCATCTAAGCCTGGAGGTGCAGCGTTGAACAGATAGCACGTTTGCGTCAATCTTTCGGGATTCGTATCTGTTGCGTAATTTGGTGCTAACCACTGTACTTCTGTTGCATTTTCAAACCGTTCTTTCGTCTCCCAGAAAGCGCGTGGAAATCTGATCAAGACCTGGAATCACATTAGTGCCATTACTTGTACCGAATGAATTCGACACTGTTAATACCTTGTCGAGGTGACTATATCCGATATTATCTATAGCCTCTACAATTCGGGCATCTAGATCGGGCTTGAACGCAGTCTTGTTAATTTTGAGCCAACCTATTGGACAAGTAATTACAACTTCATCAAAGTTAAATTCCTCTCCATCAGCAGTCACCAATCTTGGACGTATCGCACATTCCTTGTCTGCTACATGAATTTCTTTCACTCTTGTTGATAACTTGATGACTTTTTGTTCTACGGCTATTCTTCCGACTTCCTTTATGATCTTTTCGTACGTATCCGCGACAAAACCATTCTGTGCTTCTTCTAGACAGTCCTCGCACCAGAAAAATTTTAAACTGGATTGCTGCACTTCTTCACCTGTGAATGCTCCCCAGAGCTGTACATATTGGAGAAACTCTTTCCGCTTAGATTCGGCAGTGGTATCATCTAGGTCAGTCCAACGACTCTGACTAAAAGTCACGGCAAAGTCGTAGAAAGATTTCTCAGCAGGGATCTGTCGCCAGTTCTCTAAACTGTATTGCAGGGCTTTTGCATACACTCCAGCGTCGCCTTGGAATAATTGAAAGTATTCTTCTTCGTCCTCAGATGACATCCGATGACCTTCGTCATCGAATCCCATCCCTACTCTCTCGGGGACATAGACGTTTGTTCCAGTTTTGTGGGCGAGCCCATACATAGGGCCGTCCGCTGATCCATGAATGAGCGACGGACCACTTATATCAAACTCAGCGAATACTTTACGGAGAAGAATAACGAAACGAAAGCGATTCATGACACAGACAAGACTTACAGATCTACTTTACGACCGAGGACGTCAGTTTGTGCACACTAACTACCTGATTAGATTTGCACATATTATATCGATCGTGTATATTGCTGATGATTGTTAAGAGAACTTACTCTACCACCAATCCTATCTCTTGCTTCTAGGATGGTGACCCTGTGGCCTAGACCGAGTAATACTTCGGCACATCTTAGACCGGAAAACCCAGCCCCGACGATACCGACATGTATAGGTGTGTCGCCTGCTTTTGGCAAATCCCTGTAAAAAGCGGTGGCATCAAAGTCAGATAAACGTCGGTGCATCTGAATTTGGGGCCGACCGAAACCTTTTGATCAAGTCTGACACCTGATCACTATACATTTGACATTTTGGCAGTCGTTTTAAACTTTCAGTGACGTAACCATAATGCTATTCATAATAATAAATGTCATTGTCATTGCATGTACCGCTCGCTATCATTATATATTACTTTACTTGATCATTGTTATGCAATTCATTTCCAATTTCCCTGACTCAAAGACAACAGTCCTTGCACACACCCCAACTCTTCCTCTTCGGATAAGCTATCACTTTTTCGATCACTGTCCTTTCTCATAAATTCTGCAACTTCTTCATCATCTTCTTCCTCTTCTCCGTTACTACTCAGCGATCTCGCAGACCGAGCATGTTCTTCGATTCCAGACAAAAGCTTCCCAGGCGTGATTGTCGATCTTCTTCTACCGTACTCCGCCACATAAGTCGACGTATTCTCGAATTCCGTTTGCCTATCTGGGGACCAATTTTCTTTATCGGAATCTGCCGTAAACATTCGAATACCCAGACCGGATTGAGCTTTCTTCAGACCTTGTGAGGATCTTTTACTCAGTCCTTGTGGGCCTGTAGACCAATTTTGTAGAGACTGAGATCGTTGTAAAAGTGGTGCTCGTCGGGGTTTTTTTGAAGGATTCTCGTCGATATTATTAAGCGAGCTTCTTTTATTACCAAGACAACCTAATATACTGCGTCCACTTGCAGATCTTAAAAGTCCGATAGCTTCAGCCGCGGACCCGCTTATTTCTTGTTGGGCTTTCTCTTCAAGTCCAGAACGCGAATCTCGATCTGCCCAGAAATGCCACGCACGGGAGTCTAGTGCCCTTCCACTCGGTTTTCTCAACGCCCTTTCTAGAGAGCCGTCGATGGAGTACATCTCGTTCCTATCCGATCTGCTGCTTGACTGAGAGGACATTTTTCTTGGAGGAGACGGAGACGAGTCGTTTTCGGTTATTATACGTGCAACACCTTCAGAGTTCATAGATAAACGAACATAAGATGCTCTTCGACTGAGACTTTTGCGTGGTATTCGATTTTCGATCGGAGAATCATGCGGCGAACATATATCGGGAGAGGTCTGGGCTAATGAATTTACTTGTCCTTCTTGACTGCTTAAAATTTCGTTGAATGAAGAGCTCCGGAACTTGGAGGTGTATTCTTTGGGTATATTACTCCTCGACCGTATCTCACCCGTCAATCTATCATCTATATCTCGGTCAAGCCGCGAGGAGTTATTGTCAAGACGTATCGAAGACGCAGCATCCTGATCGGAATGTTTTGCCAAAGGGCCGTCAGAGACTGGGCGGGACGACTGATATTGAGCAATCTCGTGTGGTTCGAGAGGCCGCAGTTTTCGCCGAGACGCTTGTCTTCTATTTTGAAACCATATCTGTAGCAATAATTAGCAGCGTCGGATTAAGAAAAGGATCTCAACATACTTGGACTTCTTTCTCACCCAGGGAGACACGCTGAACAATGGCCATACGTGCAGCTTTGTCCGGCTTCGAATTCCGAGCATATTCAACCTCAAGCGTTAATTGGTCTTCAGGACTGTCATTGAAAAGGTTAGATGATAACTACTAAGCTGTCTATGATCTCATACCTTGTCCTTCGCCGTTTTTGACGAGAAAGTGATTGCTTGTCATCGACATGGGACGAGAGACCCATTGGCAGTGCATCTGTCGAGTGTACTATAAAAGAAAGACCCATTGGACATGGCTCTATCTGTTGATCTCGGGTTTCGGATCTTTGACTAGCATCTTGAGAAGACATGTGCCTGATGTCGGATGGTCTTGATTTGTCTTTGGGGAGGGGGAATAAATAATGCATATAAGTAAAGAGTAGAATATTATTATGCAGGAGGTCGACTCGACCATTTTATAAAAGTGGATACTTGCGCGTCAACAGTTCACATCAATCATCAAAAGTCCGAGCTTCCGTGTCGCGGATTAACACGTTTGCACGTGATCAGGATTGCCCATAGATATGTTGTCGTTTTCTTTGCGTGTACATTGTTTGAATATCATCAAGCGCAGAGGCATCATGTATATGACGGGTTTAGTGTGCAGTACATATGAGTACTTTTCCATTCTAGGATATTTATAATGTGACCATAATCGAATACCATGCTATGCTTAGTGAAATTCAGAATAAAATACAAATAATCTTTTTATCGAAACGATGGCTCGACCTGTCGCTAATGATTAGTACAATGAATACCATGTGTGTATCGTGTCGAGTATAAGTACCTTCCATCGACTGCTTATCTCAAACCCAGCGGGTGCTTTCACAATATCCGATTGACCTCTAAGAAATCCTGTAAGCCGTTCATCCCGCTCCATCACTGGGAAATTGTAAGCAAGTGGCAATCAATATCCCTCTATATTGATACGTACTCGATTTATCCCAGTGATCTACTGAATGTCGAGCCCTCTTTCCACCATTCTGCATATGTCTAATTTTTGAAAGGGCCGCTCCGGTGAAGCCAAACAACTAATGCATTTATCAACATGCTGCATTCATACGAGAAACGTACAGACCTACACCAATCATGATGCCATATGGCAACAAAGCTTCGAACGGTACACCCATGGTAGTTATATATGACTTTTACACTCTATACTACACATGCTTGATGAAGTCGTCGCAGCATCAGAGATTTCGGCTATTTTTCGGCGTTTCGCAACATGGGGAAATAAGGTGTAGCTAAGCTCAAACTCTAATTGCATGAACGACAGCGCGACCTACTTTCCCATTTGTCACTTTGGCGATTATTATTATTTTATTCACGTCATCGCAAGCGCGCAAGTCAACATAGTCAAGAGTCAAAAGAAACTCGATCTTTCGACCGGACAAAACATTTACAGCGCGTTGCTGCAATCTTCTTGACCGCCTATATGCAATCGGGATGCCCAAGGCATTGACCTTTCAATAATACATCCTAAATTGGGCCAACGCTCTTTCCGACTATAGAACATAACCACCATAGACTTTCTTCGCAACAAGAGCAGAAGTCATAGCATGAGATGAATCAATTCTGCGACTTGGTCTTCGAACTTTGGCAAATGCGGTAGTTACAGGTAGTCTTGTCTCTTCGCGCGAATTATGGCACGACAGCGACGAAAACAAGCCAAGCCTATTCCGAAGGCTGTGGAGACAGAAGCTGCCAGTGATGACGCAGTCGATAATGATGAGGCCCGGGAAGAGGAAGAGGCTGTACCAGTCGAAATGGAGGGCACCAAGTCGGATGATATCGAGGAATCAATGGAGAGCTTGGGCGCTGTGAAAGTCAGACCTCAGACAGGCAGACGATCTGCAAGGCAGCAGGCTGGCTCGGAATCAGAAACAGATATGGATTCTACATCAAGTTCAGAACATGATGAAGATTGTGCCACATTAGACGACTTGTCTGATTTAGACTCCTCCGATACTGATTCCGCATCTGAGGCGGATTCGGAAAGTTCAGAAGATGAAGAAGAAGCCAGAGAGGAAGCCGGGACGAGTAATTGCATGTCAGTGAGACTATCTGTGTGCATATACACACGCTAATGCTGAGCAGGATTTGTAGTCAAGATGAAGAGCATGACTCGGAACGAGATTTGATCGAATTGCTCACTTGTAAAACTTGCGGTGATACGGGTAGGTTGAAGCCCAATTACTTATCACATGTTCGTACTTACCCTTTGAGCAGCACACAGACATTGCGCTGTCAATGCTGGACGCTTCTCTGTAGAAGGTGGTAGGTCTTGATGTCCCTTCGAGATTGGCTTTGAATACAGTTACTAACGATGTTAATATAGATGGAGAGTGGCAGTGCAAGTCATGTCTTGAAAATGAAGGTGCTGCCAAGGCTACAATTGAGGTCTCGGAGGAGCCGGTCACGGAGCTGCGGCGTGCTTCTACTCCTAAGATGGTAAGAGAATTGCTACCCGTGGAACTTGGACGAGATTCGCATACTGTATTTGGCAATCCGATCCTCGAAGAGGAAGTCCTGGATGGATCCAGAACGCTTAGGAAGCGTAAGGCATCTGTAGCTCCCGAGAACTATTCCGAAGTCACAACGAAACGGAATCGTAGATCAATGTCGAGATTAACAGAACAACGAGCAAGATCGTCTTCTCGACTTGCTGATAATATCAATGTTACTCCCCATGTAAAAGCTAGCAAACCTTCTGATCTTGAACCCGAAACACCGATAAAAGCTGGTCGTGGGCGACCAAGACGACAATTGGAGCAGCTTATTGAAGGTCCGGTAAGAATCGTGGCATCATCAAATAATCCAAAGTCCTTGATTATTGCAATTCCAGTCACGGCAGCGGCTATGGATAGGGTAGACAGGATTGCTCGCAAGAAACAAAGACGAAGAGACCGAGATCGGGCCAGACGGGCGCTGAACAATCCGCAACCAAGACGGAGACATACGTCAACACGCGATGAATTTCAATATCCAATCATAGCAACAAATATGTATGCAAATCCATATTACCCCTTTGCGGATCGGGAAAATGAAGAGCAAAAGGGCAAGCCATTCGGTGGTATCTTGACAGAAGCTGAAGCTGATACTCAGAAGACGTATCCTCAACAAAACGACAAGGATATGTTCGAAAACGCAAAGCTGCAAGCCGAAGAAGAATGGCAGAAAAAGGCCGAACTTATGGAAGAAAGCAAGCCCAAAACTGTTGGACTACCCAGCAAGATCAAATGTATCAATTTCGGTCACCACGAGATAGATACGTGGCATGCTGCACCATATCCCGAGGAATATAGTAGAAACAAAGTGCTTTACATTTGTGAGTTTTGCCTAAAATATATGAGTTCCGATTTTGTCGGTTGGAGACACAAGGTGAGCTTAGACATGCATCGTTCGAAGGTGATGTACATTAGATGGGCTAATTTTCTTTAGTTGAAATGCTCTGCAAAACACCCACCTGGCGATGAGATCTACAGGAGCAAAATAATAAATCCAGAAACAAAACGACCAACGACATTATCATTCTTTGAGGTCGATGGTCGAAGAAACCCGTTATATTGTCAGAATCTTTGCCTTCTAGCAAAGCTATTCCTCGGCTCCAAAACACTTTACTATGACGTCGAACCATTTCTATTTTATGTAATGACCGAAAATGATGAATTTGGATGTCATTTCGTAGGCTACTTTTCGAAAGAAAAGCGTGGACATTCATCACAGCCCGGAAAATCTTACACTTCTAATGATGGTCACGCTGATATCTTTAATAATCCAGGAAATAATGTATCTTGTATTTTAGTATTACCAATTCATATGCGAAGAGGATTCGGTCGAACACTGATAGAATTCTCTTATCTTTTGACAAAGGTTGAAGAAAGAACTGGATCACCTGAGAAACCATTATCTGATATGGGACTTGTATCATATCGATCATACTGGAGAGGAGTTTTGTGTAAATTATTGCTTCGATTTGAAAAAGCGACACCATCTCCTTTACCATCTATAGCCGGTATTGCTCGTGAAACCGGTATGACACCTGATGATATAGTGTCGACTCTTGAAGCTCTTCGATTCTTGGTTCGAGATCCTGTGACAGCAACGTACGCGCTACGACTGGACTTTGAGTACATGAAAGATTATGTTGAGAAACACGAACGGAAACTACACATCAAGATTGATCCCGAGAAACTAGTCTGGACACCTTATTTGATGGGACAGCCTACATCATTATTCGCCGTCGGTGAGGAAGCGACAGGTCCTATTCACGCAAAAGCACCTAGACAAGAAACGTCGATTCCCGAAGATGCAAAAGATAATGCTATACAGCCTTTTAGTGAGCTCAACACACCAATACTAGACTCTATCGCTCCGAGTCCAATCACTTTTTCTACAATGCTTCCAACCCCGACAATTCCCGCTTCGATCGGTAGTCCGTTCAAATCACATGTTTCGAGCCGTAGACACAGTCAAGACACATCATATACTGAATCTGTAGATGGAGTTATACCTCCTACACGTTTCGAAGTCTTTCCTCCTATCCCAGGAATCGCTCCTAAGAGAAGGCAAGGTCGACCGGTTGGGAGTCGTAATTCCCGTAGAGGTCGTGGTGGAAGTGATGCACGAAATAGAAGGAGACGGACATTGACTTTGAAGACAACAGCCATGAATAATGCTGAAAATGGTCTGGGTGACTATGATGTAGATGTTGCACTTTCTGCTCTTGATACTGCAAACAATGCCGATGTACAAGATGTCACTATGGGGGATAATCCTACAGAGCACCATAATCAAAATGATCAACAGATTGATCACCTCGAAGTCCGGAATGGTTCGGACAACGAACGTGTCGAAGATGAAGATGATTTGTTACAAAATGCCATGCATGATTATCACGATAATGATGCTGATGACGGTGGCGATGATCAAGATTATGACGGTCAAGACCATAACGAGGACGAGGACGATGAAGATGAAGATGAAGGGAGTCAAATCGATGCTGAAGGAGAAGATGATGACAGTGAAATTGACGCCGAAGGTGAAGATGAATGATTTATGTTATTATATTGCATTATATCCAGACAATTATGACCGTTTTGTTCAGAATGTATTCATTTTCCCACCCTTCATTGGTGAAGTCACACCGTGTAACATTCCTTGTAACCTTTGTTTCGATTTATTCAACCAAGTCTCTTTTCCCCATTCGCTGACTTGATAACACCAACCCCCAGCTACTAATATTCCACTTATCACATTCACCAATCTCACAAGCATGGCTAACCAACCGTCCCATTCTTCGGCGATTGTTAATAAAATAGGTTCTATATCATATTTGACAAAAACTCCTGGGACCGTAAACTCTGGGACGGCATGACTCTGTTCCGTGACTGCGTATTGATTTGTAAAAACCGATCCTCGTCCCATTAAACCACCTAATAGTCTTTTCTTCTGTAATTGATCGACCTCCTCATCTCCAGATGCTGGACTGACGTGTAACTCCTTTGTTACGGCATCTAATCTCTCTGCATTGGTGGTGTAGATGGTAGGCACTATAGAGACGTAATATTGGTATTTGTAGAAATGTTCATCTGTAGTGGTGAATGTATTATCGAGAGGGTTTTCTAGATTTGGATAGAAGGGACCAAAGGATAGTTCGTTGATTTGATGGCTAAAGTTGAACGAGTTGTGGTCTAGATGCTCGCCGAATTCCATGTATCCATGTCCGCGAGCCGTGATGTGGAAGTCGCCTTGGACTTTATTGCTTTGCAAAGTTCCGAAGATTCGGCATGAGTCGGCCGTGACTCCTTTTGGCACTCTTGGTGTCGAGGGGAATACTTTTCGACTTGTGCCGGCTCCGAGGTAGTCGTGGACGTCATCTTCGGCGTATATCTTCTGTCCGGAGATCTTGTTTCGTTGTTGGGAAGTGGAGCCGAGTAAATGGCCTTTTCCGGCGTATTGCGTCCAGGTTGTAGCTACTCGGGTCAGAGATTCTCCTGCTAGGATACGGTCGCCTGCTGCGTCTTGAATGTTGATCCGTACATCATCACATTTCATAGCCATGACAATGTCGAGATTGATTTGGAGATTATGAGATACTCCTTTTTCAACTGTAAAGGCGTGACTTGTGTGTCCCGCCCACCATCTTCGAAGTTCTGATAGTGAAAGGATACAGGATAGAAATATCAAGGCTACAGTCCACACTCCGCCAGAGTGAGTCTTGGTCTGATATGAAGGTTTGGTCTTTGGAAAAGCATCGAATGCTCGGACGGAAATGGAGGAATTGCTTGGTTCAAAAGCCGATTCGTCCAGACCATGATTTGTGAATCCGTCCATTGTTATATGACAGGTTTCAAGGAAATATCATATTTTGTTAACCAATCATTTTCATATCAGCATTTCACATCCATATTTACCAAAGCTATATTGTAGTACCTGTATCTGAACAGTACCGTAACTCGAGACGTAAATCAAGATTGAGTATCCCCACATTTCTACTGTAATTGTTGAGCCGAACAAAAAAATACAAAACGGTTCTGAACCTGATACAATAACTCTACCACTAATGTTACAAACATGGCAAGAACTGACATTATGATCTCTATGGCCCACGAGTATGTCAACCCTGAGCAGACGACTAAGTGCAGGTCTGAAGCGATTTAGTAAAACATTTGATTGAATGAGAATGATTGTTGATCAAAGGAAGAACTACGAGTTTCGCTCACGTCTTTATCCCTTGACTGTTGTCCGAATCTGGTTTTACGAGACTGCACCAACTTCTGCCTTGACCTTCATATGCGAGGTTGACCCTGGACTTGCACGAGATCCTTCTAATCCTCTCCCTTTAGATGGTCATCGAAATAAAGAGTTTAATGAAGGTATAGAGCCTGATTGGTCTAGGACATTGTATGCTTATAAAGTGAGAAGCTGTTACAAGATTCGGAATCCCATATCTTTACAAGAGCTAAAGAAAACATATCAATATAGTGGAGCTCCAAGAGGAATGGTTTATATCACTAATCAAATGATGGAAGACATTATATGGCACGATCAGGAGCTAATGTGGAGTGACAAGTCAGAGACCGGTTAATTTTAACCACGTCTGTCTGGTTAGTCTCTTTAAATTATAGGCGTCTTGACACGCATTAAACATGAACATTGATATAATCGTCTCGTGCTGAATGCAGAGCGCTGAAAGACGGATTGACACCTTCGATGCATACGTTTGCATGTTGACTAATTGTAAATAACCTTTCTGCTTTCGCAAACCAAGCAAGAATTCAGGACAAGATGTCGCCGCTCGGCCAGACTACGAGTCAATAGTGCCGATTGGAAAGGGTAAGGCTTCATCTCGTTTCTTCCATCTTTTCATGTTTCTTGTCACATGTTCGTTAGTGGCTGTCAAAGCTTAATTATCCGATCTGCTCCATATCGTTTGCCATAATTGATGTCATTGACTGTCGGTGTGTATATTGATAGATGTGGTCGGTGAAATCTAAATCAGAAACAGAGTGTATATCCTGAGATTTGAGAATAAATATTGGTAACCATCGCTTGGTACATGTTGTAAAAACCTTGAGCCAAATCGTCATTAACGAAAATCCCATGAGAAGGAAATCCGGGATTTTAAGCCGACCGTTTTCCGTAGCGCAACAACCGGTCAATTCGTTCACGCAACAGAAAACATTGTTTATCGTTTCTTTAATCCTAGACCACGAGTGACGATACTCCAGTACTATACAAGTCTTTCTCCAGTCAAACGACAAATTTCTTTCCAAGCGGTTGACATACTACACTCCACAAATCTAATGCGCTTCGCTTAAAACCATTTCGTTCATCGTTTTGACTGTCTTCTGAATGTATGGCATATTATGACAATCCCTCAAGAGTCACAGGCATGCTTTATGATGGCTCGAGACCACAACTATACCCTCCAAGAAACAACAAGATATTTGACCTTGGAGTAAAGACATTTCCATCTTATGGTCACGCCCCACAAACACCGCCTCGTACAGACTCTTCGGAGTTGGACATGCCACCATGGTCCGTAAATGGAGATGTACGACAGACTTCAAATCACGGATCTTTTGGCGATGGGAAAATTGCTAATATCTTGGCCTTTCGACGTCAAGATACTGTCGCAAAGCATTTATTAATCGAAACCGCATTACTTGACAGTCAGAACTTTGAGCTCTGTTCGATGGAAGAGGTGGATGCTTTGAAATTGGAGAAGAAGCAGTTGGAATTTAGATTAGAAGGGGCGCGACGAAAGTTGGCGCTGGAAAGTAAAGTGAAAGAGGCCGCACAATCCTTGCACAGACTATACTATGATGGCGACTCTGTCTCCCCAGTCAAGAGTTCCTTTGGTTTTCTTGGGACCGACAAGTCACGCAGCTCGAATCAACCAAAAGCGAATCAAGCGGCAGACGAGCTTATTACAAGTCAGAAGAAGATTGATGATCTAATGCAAATACTTTCTGGTCTTGAAAATCGGCGACAGTATGTTGAGAGCAGATTATTGCGGCACACTTCGGCAGTACTGCAATTAGCATATCAAGAGCAGGCCAAGGGTGGTAATATCTATTCTCCGTCGTTGCCGAATGGAACAATAGGAAGTCGAGATGTAACAAATTCAGACTACGAAGAGAGCATCTTTTCGAGGTTCACGAGTGGAGCAGTCAGTTCACTCAGCTCTATAAGCTCTCTTCACAAGAAAACACCTTCTGTTGGAGTCCCGAATGAAAAATTGGTCGCATTACAAAGTCGATTGGATGGAATGAATACCCAAATCCGGACACTGATCCGTACAATCAGGGGTGAAAGAATGACAATCAATGATGATAGCGATATTGTAGCTTCAATTCCACAAAGTGGCGGCGATACAATCACGCAGATCGATAATCAATTGCAGGTTGTCGATAAGAATTTCCAACGCCTTGAAGAAGAATGTACAAAGGTCGCAGATGATGGTGAGGTTACAAAAGGTCGTCTGACAGATATCAACAAGCAATTATATTTACTACTACAAGTCGCTGAAGCGTCTGAGAACAAATCTCGAGCCCAACTACCACCTACCTCGAAGAATGCCAAGCCATATATGCATCTTGATTATCTACAAACGAGTCTATCTCTTATGGAACAAATCGTACAAGCAAAGAACATTCAATCTTCGACTCTACGCGATGGTGTAGAGCAAAAGCTTTTGGAGTATGAAACAACGATACATAGTCTGTGGGAGAATCTCATCGTTTCCGGTGACGATGACGAAGCATTCAATCTTCAAAGTTTCAACACGCGAGTTCAGCATATTCTTGAAAGATCAGCTCATATGGATGCGCAGACTGATATTCTGCGGAGACAAATCCAGCAACAGCGTGAGCTTAATTCAAAGTCTGACGGTGACAAAGATCGTCAGTTGAAGGAGGCACAAATGACAAAAGATCGTACGGACAACGATATGGCTGAGCTGCGAAGAAGAGCTATGACTGCGGAAACGGATCTTCGTACAGCCCAAAATGAGTTGGATAAAGTCTCGACAGAAGCAAGTCGGTTCAAAGGGACTGTCTCGTCAAACGAATCGCAAAAACGCGAAGTGCTTGAACAAATCGAACAACACAAAGCACGTTCTCAAAATTTAGGAAAACAAGTGTCGATGTTGCAGGATGAATTACATACTGCTCATAGTGAAACAGACTTGTTGAAACGTGGTCACGCCATCAAGATACAAGGTTTGAGCAAAGATTTGAATGATGCTCAATCATCGAAAGATGCAGCACATGGTCAAATCGACAATAAACAAAAGGAGGTGGAAGATCTCGAAACACAGGTCGCCCAACTGCGAACAGAAGTGACAATGGCTAGAGCTGAACTAGAAAGTGCATATGGAAGTAGAGCAGATCGTGCCAAACAGCAGAATACGGAAGAGCTCATCAAACTTCGGAATGAGAGAGATTTACAATCTCAAGAGATTCAACAACTTCAAGAACAATTGAGACGCTCACCACCCCAGGATAATTCTAGACTTGTGAGCATGCAAAGAGAGCTTGCCGCGACTGCTGCTGCGTTAGAAGATCTGACGCGCGAAAGTATCGCTGTCGAAAAAGAGCGATCACAATTTGAAGCGCTTGTTGACGATTTACGGTCTAGGTGTGATAGATTGGAAGCACAATTGGCTGATGAAAAGGTCAAAGGTTTGGGTGCTTCAAGTCCGTCAATAATGAGCTTTGATGGTAGTCGTGAAACGACCGGAACAGCCATGTTGAAGAGTGAATTCAAGCGAATGATGAGGGAGATGAGAACTGAACATGCTCGAGTCTTAAAGGTAAATAAAATTACTATGTTTTTCGCTATTCAATGTGAGCTAATACTGCTTTAGAACGAACAAGATGAAAAGAGAAAGCTAGAAAGTGCTTTGCGAAATCTGAAACGAGAAAAGATGGAACGTAATGGTTAATGAAGTCAAGGCGAAGATGATGAACTTACGGCCGAGTAGACATTTTATTCTATTGAAAATATTATCTCTGTATATATTTGAATACTGATTAATCTTTGAATTATTACTGTGTTTCATCACATGTGTTTCATAACAAAGAATGATCGGCCTGCCATGTGATACCGTAAAACACACTTTTGTTTCTACATGACATATGACAAGCTATGTACCAAACAATCCTTCTCGGCCGAGTTTACACTTTCCAGCCATGATTTGATCTTTCCACGGCCCAGCATACGTCATACCCCGACTTCACTTTCATCAACACTTGTCTATTATCTCACTACTCTGCCCACCATGGCAATGTGATCTCGCATGTGCTACAATTTCTCTGTTTACATTCCACGATTTTCGCAATGCCGAGACGTCCTCCTCCGAAACTGCCCGAAAGGTTATGGTCAGACTTTATCTATGACACTTTTCTCCACGTCTTTAGCACTATAGTCCTTCTCTTCTTCCGCGAGGTTCATCCACGTTCAACATGGCGTGTACCCACCACCGGGCCACTGATCATCGTCGCCGCACCCCATGCGAATCAATTCTGCGATCCACTGATTCTGATGCGCGTTTTACTCCAAGATTGCGGAAGGAGAGTTTCATTCTTGATAGCAGCAAAGAGTATGAAGAGGAAATTCATCGGTTTGATATCGAGTATGTTTGGGAGTGTAGCTGTCGGAAGAGCGGTGGATGAGAAGAAGCCTGGTAAAGGGAGGATATATATCGATGATCAAGGCGAAGACGGGGAATTGATTCTGAAAGGTAGAGGCACGGAATGGGATAAAAAGGGCGGACTGAAAGCGGATGATTTGATCTTGTTACCGACCATAATGGGAGAGGCGGCAGGTGCGGAAGTGAAAGAAGTACTTGGACCGGAAGAAGTGAGGTTGAAGAAACCGTTCAAAGGCCCGGTTGCTTATAAACAATTGACGGGACGAGAAGCACAGGACAATAAGGATAAGACGGGTGAAAAGGAGTATGAAGGGTCTAAATATAGTGTAGCACCGCATGTGGATCAATCAGCGGTCTACGAGGCGGTTTTTAAGAAGTTGTCGGAAGATGGTTGTATAGGTATTTTTCCAGAAGGAGGAAGTCATGACAGAACAGAACTGTTGCCATTGAAAGGTGAGAGTATACTATCATTGGCACGATGCAGGCTACTAATAGAGATCACAGCTGGAGTTGCTATCATGGCATTAGGAGCATTGGTCGAAAATCCAAATTGTGGTGTCAAAATTGTAGCATGTGGTATGAATTACTTTCATGCGCACAAATTCCGATCAAGAGCTGTTATCGAGTTTGGCGCACCAGTAGAAATACCAGCTGAACTCGTCGAAAAATATCGATCCGGAGAGAAACGTGAAGCTGTTGGACAAGTTTTGGAAATGGTATATAACGCCTTGTCAGCAGTCACTGTCCAGACACCCGACTACGACACTCTTATGGTAAGTGATGGTATCAATTTCTTCCAAGAATCACTACTAACATGAAATATAGCTCATACACGCCGTCAGACGTTTATACAATCCCAAAGGAAAGAAACTACCACTGCCAATGATTGTTGAGCTAAATAGGCGACTCGTCAAAGGTTATAAAACTTATAAAGACGACAAGCGAATCATCAGTCTTAAAAAATCAATCATTGCATATAATTCTATCCTTATGATGTTGAACATTCGAGATCATCAAGTCAGTTATGCTAAATTTCCAACGTGGATGGTCATTGCAACTCTACTCTATCGGATTGGTAAATTACTAGTTCTAAGTATCGCTGTTCTTCCTGGGACAATACTCTTTGCACCTGTTTTTATTGCTGGCAAATGTATCTCAATCAAAAAGTCACGCGAAGCTTTGGCAGCATCTTCTGTCAAGATCAAAGCAAAAGATGTGGTTGCAACATGGAAAATTCTAGTCGCTTTGGCACTCGCACCAGCTCTTTATACACTCTACAATATCATCCTTGCTGTATGGACATACAAGACTCGTATAGGCGGTCTAATCCCTGAATGGGTGCCATTATGGAGTGTCTTTTTATTCGGTTACATCTTTTTCCCGACCATTACTTTTGCAGCACTTCGCTTTGGTGAGGTTGGGATGGATATTGTCAAATCTATACGACCTTTGGTACTCTATCTAGATCCAAAATCAGGAAACACAATGGTTCGTCTGAGACTTCAACGAGCACAATTAGCGGAACAAGTCACGGAAGTGATTAACGAACTCGGACCCGAAGTCTATCCCGATTTCGACCATTACAGAATCATATCCGACCCCAACCATCCCCTCTCGCCTCTGAATTCACATCCTACCACTCCAAGAGAACGAAGTCGTAATAGAGATCAGTGGATGTCAGGACTGAGTATGACTCGTTCCACTTCCGACGGGCACAACTCTCAATCTGTATCCATATCATCCGCTTCTGGCCACAGCGCACAAGACAATGCAACGTCTCCAGTGACGCCAATCACGCCGACTAATTACGAACGCAGACCTACCGCTCAGACGAGGGAAAAGGACGATTTACCTCGGAACGAATCGTTCAAAGATCTAGGCAACGTGGGAATATTCGCTACTCGACCGACGACTCCCACGAGTGAAGACAGGAGTCGGTCGAGACACGGTTCGGGCTCGTTTGGTCATGATATATTAAAGCCATTGACTGAACTGGCTAGCAAAGAGGAGGGAAATGAAAGTATACTGCGAGAAAGACGAGGGAGAATGGGTAATGATATTGAAGATTAATGGTCACTGCCATCGGATGTGAGAGTGGAATATATTCATAATCATCATGTATTAAATAAAAGTACATATTTTATCTTTATTCAAAGTCCAAACATCTTTGTGATTTTACCTAGTTTTTTATATTTCGGGTTGTTTTGATCTCATCATCCCTTCTCTTCCGTTCAACTCGTCGCTGGTTACTGTCAGCGGACCTCACGAGACACGACGAGATTCTATAAATCTAGATTGTAGGGTATGCTATAATAATAACATCTACTTTCGCAACATCTGTATCTGCTCAACTCGGGCTTAAAAACACTCTTACTCTACCACAATATTACTATTTACAATTATAGAATACGTCGATTGAATGTCTAACAATTCATTATTATAAACATTGCTATGCATAATATCAAAAAAGACACCAATTACAAACACCCTAGTTATGATAAAAACAATCCTTCATCAACCCTTTGCATTCCACTTTTCATTATAACTATTAACAGCCACTGCAACCTGTTTATAAAACCAATTTCGACTCGTTTCATCCGTAATAGGTATAAATGGTCCATTCGTCCCTCCTTTCAAAACAATACTAATACCAGTCCTTTCTTTACTGATAGTTTGTATGTCTTTCAAAGACACGTCCCATTCAGAATTCAACTTCTTCGTTTGTACGAGCAAAATACCTGTATATGTCAACATGACGAGTCGTGGTGGATTAGCGTTTGAAGCGGGAGATTGAGTTCGTGAAGAAGCAGCAGTAGCGTGAGATGTACCAGATGCTAATTCTAAATGAGCAATATAATCTTCGTGAAAGCATTTACCGTTATCCAAAGTCTTTAGCCAGAATTGACCGAGTGCTTCACGTTGTGAATATGGTTTGACAATTCCATCTTGACCTACAAAACGTGGCATACGAACTCTTTCGAGGCCATCGTCATCAAATACCGTAGTCGTATTGCGTACACCTTCTGCGAGATTAGAAGCCAAATCAAACGCTCCAATCGCTGGTTTTGTAGCAAATCCAAGTACGCCTTTCCCAAGTCCTTTGACGAACCCTAACGCTCCTTCCTTTTCTGCACCTTCGATTGGATGACGAGCAAGTCCACCGATTCCAGATGCAATTGATGTTGCCAAAGCACTACCACCGGTTGTAATACCATATAGAGCATGTTTAGGTCGATTACGAGCACGTGTCATCCTTCTTTGATCCTGAAATTCTTTATCCATCGACGCAGCTGCTAATCCTTTACTGATTGAGCCGGTAAATTTCGCCATGGAATCTGAAAATCCAAAGATTGATTTCTTGACAAAACTAGAAGCTCCTTTTGCTATTCCAATACCCAAATCTTGCGGACGATCTGTCATGACTAGTCCTTGATATGGTTCATAAAAGATATCTGCTACACCTGATGAAATGTTGTTGAACAGACCGACAGGATTTCCCAAGAAATCTGCAGATCCCAAGACTATATGAACTTGACGTAGAGATTCTTGGACATAATGAGAACGAACTGCAGAGACAAGAGCTCCCATAGAGACTCGAGCATTTTCTAGTAAAAGAGCATTGTATTTGATAGGTGCATCATTGACATTTCCGATTGACATTGTCAGAACATTGACGATAAACATGAGTGGATTATTGGAAGATGAACTTGTATCTTCAGCATTAATCCTTTCAGTTCGAACAAAGGAGAGATCAAATTGCATTGGTTGGAGATGTAAAAGTTCAAAGTACAGATCCGTACCAGAATGCTCTTGCTTGGGTTCTGGAATGTCAAGAGCATCCTCACATAATCGCCCTTCACATTCTTCGGCGGTTGGAAATTTCGTGAAATCGAGCAAGGCAAAAATAAAGTCTTCGTCGATTTCAATCGTCATCTGCTGCATCAAAAAGGTAAAGTATTTGATGTACAAGACACCATATGAATCATCTTTGACGTGAGTAATTGCAGCTTTGAAGATAGGATGAGCGGCCATTTCTTTACCAGTCTTTGGCACAACACTGGGATAGAATATCAAAGGAAAGATGCCACCGTATAATTGATTGTCGATTTGAATCCATTTGATCTCTGTTGATACCATTTGATACAATTTAGTATCCTTGTACGTCAAGTCAATGTCTCTGAACGTGAGGTAGACCAGCTCTTTTAACGATTTATTGATCAATGATAATCCTATACCGGCAAAGCGTAGTTCAGCACTAAGATTGACGTCCGAATCTTGTTCTTTAACTTCAAAGCTAGTTTTAGTCGAGGATGCTTGGTTGGAATGGCTTTGCTTGTATAGACTCTTTTTCGGTCTCCAGTTTGATAGGATTAAAGTTTGAGTAGGACCTTCAGCCACGACATTCAAATCAATCACTTTTTGACGTGTAGAATTGAGTTGAAGGGGTAATTTCATTGGTATCAGATTACCAATCTCCTGTAATTTGACTTGCCGTTCTTTTTTCAGAGCGCTTATGATCATATTCTTGTTTTTAGCAGCAGGATAATCCCAAGCATAAGGCATAATACTGCGAGGTGGTAACCGATATCTTATTGGCTTCCAACCAGTCCCATGATCCTCTTCATCTTCTTCGATGTTTGGATTAGCTTGCCAGAAGAGAAACTCTGTATCGCTCTCATTCCTCATCGAAAACGGCCAATGTTTAGATTCAAGACTAATGTGCACGAATATTGTAGCAGATTCCATCAATATCTCCACACGTATTAATTTCTGACTCTCACCTGCTTTTGCCAGTTTGACGTGTACACTTCCAACATTAGCAATATTGAATGGATTAGACCATGTATTATTGACTCCTGGGAAGCATAGGCAAAGTTGTTGACCAGATGTTTGTTTGAGAAAGCGTAATGGATGCAATTCTCCAGATTCTAGTGTAAATACATCTGATGATCCGGGCTCTCTTATCTCGAGGGCCTGTCCAATCTTATTTTTAACAACAAAACGAGGCGTCAACGTCACAACCTTTGTCATTTTGTATTTACCTTCACCTTCCTCAACCGTGAGGCCACAATGCATTTCTGCACGTCCAGCATCGGTTTGGAGAGTTATATCTGTAGCAGAGCCGATGGCTTCGAATGAAACATGTTTACTCCATTGAGATCCGCTAAGTTTGAGAAGCGCTCTGTTCTTATGGTCATCTGTAGGAAATGAAAACATAAAAGGAGTGGGTTTATATATCTCTTTGGCGTCAGGAGCACCATGGAATGTTGCAAGACCAGCAGCCGACTTTGCCGCTCCAAACATGACCTTGCTTCTGATATCTAACTCCAAACCTGTTCGATTGAGAATTACATAAGGACTATACACGCTAACCTTGAATGCCCCACCACTGTCGGGTATGTTGCTGGATCATGTTAGAATCTAAATTACCAAAAATCACTCGAGTGTATTTAAACTTACTAATAATGGAGTTTAAGACGCAACGGCAGATCATCCTCGTCCTTGACAACCATAGTCTTTTCACGAGTAAATTCTTCCTTGTCGGAAGCATTGATGATAGCAAATTCGCTAGGTTTGAAAGGTGTATCTTGCAAGGTTATACTCATTAGAAGCAAATGTGATAAATCAACCACGTGAACGGGACTAACGCCACCCTTTCGTAGGAAATTTGTCCAATCTTTCTTTGTAGTTTTATCATAGACACGATACTTAAAATCATAAGGTAACAGATTTTGAATCTCGATTGGAGCAGACAATCTTATACGTTGATATGGATATACGGCAGTAAGAGGATCTTTTTTGTCAAAGACAGATTGCATCTGAAAGTGGAACGGCACGGCATTCTTTGCCGACTCTGACCGACAAGTAATGGCTCGAACTGGCTGTTTCAGTAGATCTTTCCAGAAAATACGCTCATCACACCATGAGTAGCCAAAGCCAGGATCGGGGCGTATAACGATGGAGTGTACGTAAGCAGCGCCTACAGGAGCTGGCCGAGAATCTCCTGGAGCAATTTTATCAATCTTGCTGAGATGACCTTGAGATTGATCAAAAACGCCAATCTCAATTGGAACTTGAGTATTGTTCTCCACCAACAAAGGTGATCTAAAGGTAATGTATTTGACGTTATCCTGTCCGAGACGGACTTCGACAAGTAAACGATGTTGTATTTTATCTGGTCGTGGTCTTAGATTATATAGCGTTTCACCTTCTCGACTGATAGGAATACGATCGATACTGTCAAAGCCACTTCCCTCAAGCTTGACACCAATCAAACCAATAGAACCTTCAGCTGATAGCGTTTCTCTTGTGGTTGTAGCATCTGCAAAACGCCACGGTATCTCCTCGCCGTCTGCCATCTTTGCTGCTTCGCCATCGTCTTCTGATCGACTATGAGTCCATATATGCAGGTCAAATCCTGTCTGATTACGCATCCTGAACGGAGCATCGAGACCACGAGGTTTACTCAATACGTCCTCATCTGTTGAAAAGAATTGTGCAGATTTCATGAACAAAGCAATCGAAGCGCTAGTCAGTGTAATTTCCATGGATTTACGAGAAAACGTTTCAATAGCCAGTCTTTCGGGTTGTACACTTCTCGCTACATGTAGACCAAGCTGCCAAGGTTCGATTAATGGCTCCCACGCTGATTTGGAAAAGTTAAAGACATTAAAGAACATATCAATACTGCTGTCTGCAGTCATGGCACCACTCCAATCTCTGATGTCAATGGCAAACTTGTGTACACTCCAGTCAAGTATGGGTAATTCATGTCGATCGCCAATCAAAACTACACGTACACCTTGGAAAGTGACAGTCATTTCTTCACGCTTGACGATGGTAGATGAAGAAAGTGGGGTGCTTTCTTCAGGCTTGGGTATTGCAGGAGTGGATGCTGTTCGCGCCACCTGTTTACGGCTTACTGACTGGGCTACGTCTTTTGATGCTGCGCTGGCCTTGATTTGCTGAAGTTTTGCTGGCTCCTGATCAACAGTTTGTTCCTCATCTGCGGCCGGACCAGTAGAGGTAGCCTTTTGGAATATTTGCATGGCCAAGAGAATATCTCGTAGTGATAATCTCAACACTAAAGGATCAATACTTACCTCGATACTAGTAAGGGATGAATCTTTTATTGATGACCCAGTATCAAGTGAGAGTTGAATGCCAAAGTCGTCAAGGATACGGAGTTGTGTCGTTTCATACTTGTCCATTCGACATAAAAACATGCCAACCTTTGATACCTGCATCGTCATTGCATGCTGCTGAGATAACAGTGCTTGTTTAACACCAAGCACAACGGCCTCGGAACTTGTTATGGCAGGATTGGCAATCAACACAACTTGGGCATCTACGATATTGACTCGGTAAGACATGGTCATGCCCTTACTTGTTTGTACAGGCTCAGCAACTTTTATTGCAGAATCGTCCATATCTACCGAACTTTGCACATCAGATGCATCATCGGCTGCGTTGTCATCCGCATCATCGCTACTAGGTAGCTCGATTACGACAGGGTCCTCTTCAACCATACTTTCTGATATAAAAGTTTGCAGTGCGAACAAATGGTCCAAAGCTACGATGACCTGCGGACTGTCGATAGTAACGAGTGCTACGAGATTACGTTGAACACCGGCAGAAATGGAGACGCTGGCCATAAATTGTTGCTTGACATCGGTATTGATCAACGACATGATCTTTCGAAACTTGTTTTTATCCTTTGTTCGAGTATCCATTATGTTGAAAGCTTGAATAAGTAGTTCCGATTCCATTGAACCATCGTTCAACATGCGTAATTTTACGCTCGTACCATTGAGAGAGAATTTGGAAAGACTAGCAGCTGCGAGGTCCTTGACAGGTTTGTCGATTCTACCGGTTATCATTTCGAGGCCTATAGCACCCGCTTTAAAGACTATGTCTAGACTGGTCCAAGAGTTCTTCACCTCACCAAGTTCAGGACCAAGATGCGTGATTGGTGTTTCACTAGAGTTTTCCGCAGGTTTTGGTTCTATATTGTTGGGCTTGTTTAATTCTATGATTGGCTTTGGTTGCTGTTCAGGTGGAACGGAAGCGGATACATCTTCTACAGTAGTTGCAAAAGCTTCTGGAATCGTCCTTGAAAGTTCTAGTATGAATCTAAGTTGTGCTTGAGTAAGTCGAAGATTGAGATCAGACATTGATCCTGACACTTCAGTATCTGGCCTTTTCTGTCCTTTACGATGATCGGCTGAAGAGACTTGGAAATCGATATCTACCTTATCAATCAACTCTAGCTCCTCGCTCTCATCGTCTTTATAATTGAGCTTGCAAGTCAGGCGAATGTTATGTATTCCTGCGTTCAACTTATTTGCAATGATAGCATCTTCAGAATCATCGATTGGCATGAATGCATTCTTGGCGTAGATTTCACCGAGATATGCTGTAAGCACGTCATGTTGAGCTGAGCCAGTAATTGACAGTCTTGGAAATGCGACAATCGGAGTCTTGATATTAATGTCCATATGCATTTTGTAAGCTTGTTGTTGCATACTCTGAGCTTGGTTCGCTGCTGCCTGTCTAGCTGCGTTGAATAAACCCTGCATTTGACCAAATTTGACACCAAATTCCATTATTTTGCGGAATGGCTCGGTAACAAAATTGACTTTGAGCGAACCTGAATGTAGTTTCACAGCATAATCATAGCCAGGGTAAGTGTAGGCCTTGGGATCAAAAGTCTCGTAAACAAAATCGGCAAACTCTTCGCCTTGGATTGAGATCAATTGTCTGAGGTAGGAATCAACAGAAACACCCTGGTTGATGTCATCAACCAATGTCAAATTGCCAAGTCTAGCGGCGACTCGCATGGTAGATTCAGTCATGAGTACAGCCACTTCTGCGGAGCTCAATGCAAGTGTTGCTAATCGAATACCATCATTGTTCAAAATCAAGGCAATTCGCTTCAATTGCGTTTTTATTCGCATCTTCCAAGGTTCCGCGACCACAACTGGCTCTAAAGGAGCTTCATTGGGCAGATCTAGATGGACTGTCTTCTCGGGGGACGAATCAATTTGCGGGTTCTGGACTGGACTCGCAGGAGTAGTGAACGTATCATAGACAAAGTCCAATAGCACAAGCAGAGATTTTCGAGTGACCAAGAGGTTCAAAGTCGACACAGCTACATCGACGTTTGTGCCAAAACCTTCATATTCACTCATGAAATGGGGATGTTCGTTCGCCACTCCTATATATTTGACTGTGAAGAGATCTTCCTTGTTGTTTGTTGATGTGTCATCCGAAGAAACAAGATTCTTGAATTCTGGAGCAACATTTTCTTCGATGTGATCTTCAATCAACAGACGACCTAGTTTAAGCTCAGCAACCATATCAAATGGTCGCATAAAGTAGTCAAGGGCGAACTTTTGCGCAACAAGATCGATAAGTAATTTTTCGTCCTTTTTGCCCGTTGGATCTGCTCGGTACAGTGAGCCTCGTAGTTCGTCAACGGTAAAGTTAAGTTGAAAGCCTTTCTGTTCTATGTTGACGTGCTCCTTCTGATCATCTCCTTCTGATGCATCCTGAAATCGCAGCGTTTTATCATCATCTTTATCACTATCATTGTCTTCAAGAATTGCCTGTCTTTGAGCCGAATACTGGAAAGATGCTGTCCGACTCTTAGTTCTGCCACTTCCTATGATACTTTTCGATCTGCCGCCCATTGGAGGCCTCTGCTCATTAGGTTTTGCAGCGGACGTTTGTTGTGTGGTTGCCTCTGAAGAGGTGTTGGGGATTGCAAAGCTGAGCAAAGTCATCAACTTTTTATAGCGTACATCTGAGATTGAAACGTGCAATATTGGCAGGTGTCCAGTAATTCTCAACTTGGTCAAATCTGTGGCTCTTGGGACGATACAAGTTTCGACTAGGAGATCGATATTGATCTGATCCAAGACATGGAAGCTCTTTTGGGCATCGGGCGAGTGCAAATGCTTTCTGGTCTCGTCGATCGAAGAGCCAAGTAAGAGTTGGGTTGATTTAAGACTGACATTAAACTTGTCATAGACCAGACCTTCTAGTTTCTTGTAATCGTCATCAGTGTATTGGTGCTTTTGTTTGGATTGGATTTGTTCAAGGGTGGCTTTGTCAATCAAATTACTACGCACTGCGATGTGACCTGCATCAAGTATCATACACATTGTGCTGGCTTCTGTGACCGTATTTGGGATGATTATGAGTGGGGCTTGCATGTCCAATTGAACATCAATTGTCTTATGTTCGGTTAAAGCATATTCTAGTCCAGCACGAGTTTGTTGTCTTAGCCCTTCTACCGTAGCCTCTGCAGACTCCATTAAAGCTCCTATACTTTCCATATGTCGTTCTGGTGGCGCGAAGAATTTGACTACCTCTTCAATCAATTTCGGATTGTAAATAAATTCCATGGCTCTCAATTGTACAGCCAACGCGGTATCTGCTTTGTTATTTAGTGGCTTGTTTTCGAAAGTCATAGCAAAGAGTGCATCATATGCAACCTCTTCACTGGCCCCATCCATACCAAGAGCCTTGACATGGTCATCTAGCTTCAATTTTTCCTTTTTATCTACAGCACTATTGAGCCGCGACTTTCGACCATCTTTAACCGGTAAATGTGATGCTTTGACTCTGAGAGCATGCTCGTACAGATTTCCTTTTGTCGTTCCATCCATCAAATTCATAGCCTCAAGACTTAGATCAAGCAATGTCGAGTCTGTGCGTTGAAGAAATCGCGTGTCAAGCCCTTCGAATACTAATTTGAGCATTTCATTGCCTCGCCCGTGAGGATCACGCTTGAGAGTGAAGCTTCCCTCTTTAAGACTCATGTCAACTTGTAAGGATATTGCCTCTCTAGGCATTTCGACTGCTTCTGCAAGTTGCTTCTTCTCGTCATAGTCAATTGCGGTATAAAGTTCTTTGCGTTGTTCATCCGACATTTGTGCGCCGTCGTCATGCTGATCCTCCGCCTTGCCTGAGCCCCAAACCCATTGTGACCACGTTTGCTTTCCTGCCGGCTTCTTGCTGGAACCAACGTTCTCTTTTCGTAATTGATTTCGTGCAAGAGATCGCCAAAATCGCAAATCTTCATATGATAGTTTCTTCTCCAGCCGTTCAAGGTCAGCGCTTTGATCTGTATCAAGCTTCTCCTCACGCTTCTTCTTTTTGAATAACTCGACATAGCGTATCCGGTCATCTCGTCGCTCTTTCATGTATGCCCAAGACCAGACTTTGTTCTTGTCGTGAATTCTCTCGCGTACAGCATTGATTGCGAATACCAGCCATGCTCGTGGATCTTCCGTCGGCGAAGTTCTGGGCTGTGTTTTCTTATACTCCTGATGTCTAGTGAAATAATGAAATTGGTCGATCAATCTTAACGCATCTCTATACTGGTCATCATCGAAAATAAAGCCTAATTCATTGAACAAGAGTCTAGCCTTTACTTTTGGTCGGTCCACTCTTCCGGTCTTGTCCATTTCTAGACCAGCTCGTCCTGTTACCGGTTTTAGTATATACTGATGATCAGTAAGATCTTTTCCATTCTTTTGTGCTATCATATCCTTGAGCTTTTGCAAAACGGTACTATGTTCGAGGGCTTTATCTTCGGCGGTTTCTTCACTCTTACCGGAGCATAGCAACTGCACATCAGTATCCCAATACATAGCAAACGCACCCAAAGTCGCAAGTTTATGTGTGGTTCCAGAACTGCTTTGTATGAATGTGGGTTTCCAGTCTTCGTCAGTACTGACAGCGATCAATTCTTGTAAAGTCAGACCGACGGCGAATGGATGTCCCGGATCTGATATCGAGTCTTCGTATCTGACATGGACATTTTTGACACTAATCTGTAAGTTGTCGACAATCGCGGTCGTCAAACTTGCTGAAAAGCTTTGATTCTTCTCTTGTTCTTCCTTGGTCATTCCTTCAGTATTCCTCTCCTTTAATAATTCCGCACTATCCAACTTCTCCATTTTGATAGCTTGAGCCCGCCGCTCTTCTTCGCCTGTATCATATTGCTGATCCTCCTTTGGTGCTGCCAGGAGAAACACATCCTCAATCGTAACTCTTACCGGCTTCCCTCGTAGATTTGACCACGGTATCGATAAGGTCAAGAGACCGATATGACCTTCAATAACGTTGATTGGAAGTTTCAGCTGGTCGAGGGCCTCTCGGCGCATTTCCAGATTCCGTAGTTGGACATCTCCGGACCATATACCGACATTCAGCTGTTTGGGGTCGAAATTCCGCACATAAATCCCCAGAAATCTGTTAAGCAGATTTGCGACAAGACCTTCCAACATCTTGCAGATATTCGTTCGAGTTTAGTGATACTGTGCTTGTATGAAATATTATAAAACGCTATGCGCAATAGCTTGCGTTATTAAGCTTCAGGTGATCATTTGCATATTAGATGAGGGTTAAAGAAGGACTTGTTTCGCAACCGGGGTACTCAGGACTTAGAAGAAAGGTCGCCTCGAGTCGTAGATAGTATAAAGAATGAAACTTTAGCTGAAAGTATAGGCCGGTGCCTTTAAGAGGTCTCCTAATATGGTGTAATGGATTTATTACGCCGGACTACCAGTGACGCAATTTCAGGCAAGAGCTGTCGTTTCGAATCCACTACGGTTGTCCAAACTCAATTCACTTCATTAACAAATCCATTGAATATTGTAGACTCGACCTCCTTTCCAAGGTCTGCAAAGATCCTGCTAGCTCAGCATGTCACTCGGAATGTTACGGACCGCGATCCAAAAGCGCACGCTCCGCACAATCAGCAGTACTGCTGGACCGACGAGAACATTTCACGCAGTCAACAATTCAAACTCTCGATCAATAATCTCGCAAGCATTAAAATCAACCAATATCAAACCAGTCACATCACAATCTCCGACATTAATTCGCTTATACAACTCTACTGTAGTCAAGCAAGATAAAATAGACCTAAAACATGAACACGAAACTGGTCTCAAGAAACTTGTTGCGCATCCTGAAATAGTTTCAGCAACATCAAGCACACATTCACTACTCAAAGAGGTTGCAACAGAGGATAAGAAGGAGGATGAGACAGATATGATGGCAGGAGTCAGAAACGATATGGTACACTAAACTCTTGTTACCAGAAAATTTCAAGGACTAATGATGGAATAGAAAACGATCAAGGAGACGTTCTCCCTCCATGACGTCCCTGTCGCAGCATACTACGTCGGTATGGCTGGAGTTTTACCTTATCTCGCAACGTCTCTTTCGACAGTTTATTGTGCATGGGAAATCAATCATGCTTCCGTGACAGGCACTGGATTCCTCATGTCTGGTCGAACAGCCGAACTTCTTCTTCATATCATCGAACCACTTCAGATCGGATGGGGTGCGGTCGTAAGTCGATCATTTTCGCCGATAAATCTGACAACCAATTGACGGAATATCTAGATTATTTCATTCCTAGGAGCAATCCACTGGGGACTCGAATGGGCAAATTACGGCGGTCGATCGTCGATGCGTCGATATGCAATCGGCATGTTAGCGCCGGCTGTAGCATGGCCCTCTATCCTTCTCCCCGTCGAAACAGCATTGATCGCACAATTCTTGGCCTTTAACTTTCTTTATTATGCTGATTCGAGACAGACAAAGAGAGGTCTAGCTCCTCCTTGGTATGGAATGTACAGATTCGTCCTGACGTTCATCGTTGGTTCATCAATCGTTGTCAGTTTAATTGGTCGAGGACATATCAGTGATCAGATTGGAAAGATGCCTGGACCTGCAGATAGAATCAGAGCGTTGAGAGCAGCGCAAGATGAGGAATTGGAAAAGGAGGATGAGGTCAGAAGAAACAAGAAGAACAAGGATAGTGAAGATGACGATGAAGAAGGTGAAGGCGGTGAGACTGACGAAGAGTAGTCCTTGTTAGTAACATGTTATTGTAAAACTGTTTCACATATTTCTATGTAGTTTATCTGAAAAATATAAAAACAACTCGTCATGTACGAATGAATGATATAAAACTTTTTATTTGATGTTTATCAAAGCACTACATAAGCTACATAAGTCTAGTCGTAAAAATGATACTCCTTAAACGTATCATGACCTGGAATGATAGACTTGTGAGCAACCCTATCATATGAAATGGCACGTGGGCATAATCTTCAAGAAAAAGACACGACAAAGATTACGGTTCAAGACAAGTCGTGTAGGGGTATCGATAGTGATGGGTGATGAGAAGGTATCAAGCAGCAAGCAAAGCCATGGGTGAATAATGTAAAGACGTGACTGATGTATAAGGACGAGGTGCGACAATCTATGCCTTTTGCTCGGTTGGTTCAGTTGATGTTTCACCACCAGTAGCTTCATTTGCAGCTTTTGGTTCATCATTCTCACCACGACTCTTGAGATATTCATTATAGACATTGAGTGCTTCGTCAACCTTGGCGCGAAGAGCGGCGTCATCAGATGTCCTGAAAAGCTATCAGTCATATAATCATAACTCAATATAACAGAAAAAAACTTACAAGGCCATTAATTCTTGATTCTCCATTTCTAACAACATACCAGTAATCTTGCCAGCAAGTTCAGGTTGTTGTTCGTGAATCTTGGGATACAAAACCTCTCCGAGCAATTGTTTTTGTTGTTGTGGGGGAGCAGCGCTAATCTGGTTGAGATCAATTCCAGAAGCATTTGGCTGATTCATACCAGCCATTGGTCCGCGCTGTTGAGGATAGCCAGGCATTTGACGTCCACCCATTCCACCACGTTGAGGAGGAAAGCCTTGTCCACCTCTCATGCCAGCCATCATTTGAGGAGGCATACCCATCATCGGCATACCACCTTGTCCACGTCCACCTTGTCCACGACCACCAGCACCTTGTTGTTGACCGGCTTGCATCATTTGAGCATAACCGGCAGGGAATTGGTAAGGAGGCATACCGGTCTGCATCGAAGGAGGCATACCGTACATTCCAGGCATCTGAGGACCTCCACGACCACCTTGATTAGGACCTCCCATTCCACCTTGGAAGCCGCCACGTTGATTGCCAGGCATACCTTGCATGTATGGCATCTGTCCACGCATACCTCCAGCCATCATTGGTTGGCCGTTAGCTCCAAAGAACATCTGAGGCTGCATGAATTGAGGTGGCATAGTACCAGTAGCAGCTTGTTGTTGCATTCGGACTTGGTTACGTGCTTGAATACTAGCTTCCAATTGATTTTTTCGGACATCCTTTCGTTGAGCAAGAGCAACGTATAATGGTTTTCCGTGAATCATCTTCTGGTTCAATTCACCAACTGCAGTAGTGGCCTCATCAGGATTTCCGAAGCAAACGAAACCAAATCCTTTACTTTTACCGAGGACTTTAATTTCACCGCCAATCTTGACCTTTTCCATATCTTTTGATAGGTCTTCGACACCATTTTCTCCATCCTCCTCCTTCTTCTTCTCCTCTGGCTTGTCAGCATCAGCCTCTTCCTTCTCATCACCACTCTTGGATTCGTCATCTGGTGTAGAGGTCTCGCGCATGACTTTTGCAGATGTAATCGCACCGTATGCCTCGAAGATCTTGCGCAATTCATCGTCATCAACTTCATCCGCCAGATTTTTCACGTACAGGTTGACTCCGTTGAATTTGGATGCCTTTTCTTGAAGAGTGGCTTCGTATTGTTTACGCAACTCTTCCTCACGTTCATGCTTCTTCTGGGCACGACCTACGTAAAGCTTCTGACCCTTGAAATCAGTCTCGTTAAGTGCGTCGACTGCTTGCTCGGCTTCCTCGTGGTTGACAAAGTTGACGAAACCAAATCCCCGACTCTTGCCGGTTTCGTTATCCATGGCCAAAGATGCCGATGTGATCTCACCATGTTTTTCAAACAAGGTACGGAACTCGTCTTCAGATACTTCCACATCAATGTTCTTGACGTAAATGTTGGTAAAGTTAGCCTTGAGTTCATCAAATTTGTTGGTACGATCTTTCTTCGAGACGTGGTGTCCGACGAAAACTTTTTTCTCGTTCAAAAGCATACCATTGACACTTTTGATAGCGTTGCTTGCAGCTTCGGCAGTCTCATAATGAACGAATCCGTATCCTCGAGAATTTCCTTGCTCGTCCTGAGCAACTTTACAGCTGAGGATATTGCCAAAAGCAGCAAAGGTGTCATGTAAAGCTTTGTTATCAATAGCCGAGTCCAAGTTCTTGATAAAGACATTTCCTTGTCCAGTCTTGCGCAGAGCAGGATCACGTTGAGACCACATGATACGGCAAGGCTTGCCTTTGATCAAGGTGTAGTTTAATTCTTCGAGTGCTCGTTCACCATCGTCAGAGTTGTTGTAATTAACGTATGCATACCCGAGTGAGCGACGAGTGACTGCATCACGGCAAACACGGATTGATGCGACTTGACCGATGTGGGAGAATAACTCGAAAAGCATGGCTTCGGTGACAGAAGTATCAAGTTCACCAACGTAGAGCGATGCCGAGCTCTGATGGTTGGGAGGAGCAGCTGAGACAGGAGTTGGGTTATCGCTGTTGGTTCCAGCATTGCCAGATCCAGTGTTCAAGGCAGCGACACCATTTGTTTGATTCTCGGTGGAGGTAGTTGCTGGCTGCGTACTCGCATTGGCCGCGTTCGCAGATGTATCGGACATGATGGCTTGAGCTTGATTCGACAATATAAGTTGATGGCTTATTACAATGTCGAGTCAAGTCTTACTATACTTTTAAAAAATTATCAAGTCGGAATTGATAAATTGTTGACTGTTTGAACAAATATGTGCGTTTGTTCTATTTGACAGTGGACGTGCTCAACAACGAGATTCGCGAGATGTAATTGGGCTTTTCTGAATTTTCAAATTTTTTTGGGCTTTCTTCTTGTAATTGTAGATTGAAGGAGAATGAAGAAGGGAAGGAAGGTGCGCAGTTGTGAAGATGACAAAGGATGCTTTCAGTCAGGTCTTTCACAAAATTTGAAAAATTATCGCGTATCGTATCACGTGTGACGTGAAAAGTCAAAATGCATGCGGTTGATCATGACTCGCGAATCTGTTTGCAGACAGCCGCTTTCATCACAAAAACAATTCGAAAACAGCTTGAACATGCCCTTGAACTGCATGCGTACTATTAATGTCGTTTATAGTCATTCAGTCACTAAAACCAATGACTTCATATTATGCACATCTCTTGACATGATGACATGTAGACAAACGTATTCTATTGCAAATGTGAAAAGGTTCAATGCGCAATTTTAGCCGAGCTGTCGTTCACGCATACTCGCGTAGTATTACTTTAATAGCTTCGACAAATAAATTAGAACTTCAATTCGAGTTTGTCATGAGTTATGGTAATGCTGATACGAGACTTGATTTGATAGCATAATTTCACAATGACATCCAATGATGAGCTAGGATCTTTCTATATCCAATCATGGCATCGTTAGCCAAAAGTCTGTTATCATGGCTTTGGAATGTTCTTCAAACATACAATTATCCACAAATAGCATATAGCGAAATAGTGTCTACATTACATGCCCATCCGCAAATCAAACCTCGCACAAATATATACACATCTGACACTGGGCAACAATCATTATTAGTCTGTCTAGAAGGTTTGATAGTACATAATGTTCCTCTAATAATATGGATCCCGCAAGACTTTGGTCGTCCCGGAGCAGGAATTACATGCTATGTAGCATTGAAATCATCGGATGGAATGGTCATTCGACCTGGGCAACATGTTGCTCTAGATGGCAAACTCTATCACCCGTATTTACGTGATTGGTCATCCGAGGTTTGTCTATCTTAGGCTATCGAAGCAGGATCTGAAAACTCACAATAATTAGCGTCGATCATCTATTATTGGTTTCATGGCTATACTACAAGGTGTCTTTGAGCGAGAACCGCCACTTCTACAGCGTCCCAAGAAGCCAGAATCAACCATGAACCGACCACCGATACCCATAAGGCCTGTGCCTCTTTCCGCAAGTGCCAATAACGCGATGCCTCCACCACTCCCTGTGAAACCAAAGTCTGCCATACAAGGAAATGATATGTCTTTTGTGCCCCCACTTCCACCTAAAAATGACCGCACGGATTATAACAGACCAGATGTGTCTGAACCGCAGCCATCCACCTTTGCTGAGCGTCATGCAAGAGCTCCTCCAATTCCCAACCCCTCAGACATCAGTCGATTCGATTCCAAAGATTATTCTAGCCAGACTAACACGAGAGTATTACAACCGAGGCCAGGCTATCCAATGCCACAATCTTTGGTAAATTCTTACGATCCTCAAAACAGTCAGCCACATGCGCCAGCTCTACCACAATTCGTTGCCGGCGAGCATCAGGCTTTCCCATCTAATACAGCAGTTTTTGCGAACAATGCGGCGTTCCACGACTCGAGGTACACAACACAATCAGAAACAGCCACCGTCGCACAGCCAAAGGGTCTGAACAGTCCGTTGGATCTATTGTCGGATTCCATCAATCAGACCGAGGAATTGAACCTGAGGCCGGTTCATGACGCACCTCCTCCAATTCCAGCAAATCCAGAGAAGGAACAATTACTGCAAATATTGAGACTAGAATTTTCAACGCAAATTGAAAAAAGAATTGCGCAAAGTCAGTCAGCCATACCACCACTTCTAATTCAACAACAAGCGTTGACAGAAACTATACAACGTCTCCAACAAGAGATCTCACAAATACAAGCGCTTAATGCGATTCGCGAAAACAACGAAAATCTACTCCATCAGAATATCAGAGACTGTGCGACAGTTATTGAATCATCTAGAACAATGCAGCAACCGAATATAGACGACGTCCTGATCGCACCGACGGTAGTTTCTCAACAGCTTTGGGATCTATGTGCTGACGAAGCAGCCATAAGAGAAACATTATACTGTCTCCAACAAGGCGTGTCAACTGGTAGGATATCGGGCAATGATTTTATCAAAATGACCAGAACTTTATCTCGTGAGATGTTTTTGAAGATGGCATTGGCGAGAAAGGTCGCTACATCGCTTGGACTTGTCATATAAGTAGTCTAGTCCATTGTACTTTCCCCTCGGACTGTATCTCCTTTATTGATGGCTCTTAAGTTTTAGTTCCTCTGGGAGATCCATCCCGACTCTTCGAGCTGTCAATCGTACTCTATCTTCTTCAGCCATGTTAAGACCAGGATTATATCTTTCTATAAGTCGTATATATTCTTTCTGTGCTGCGATGTACTTTGTAAATTGATCAAGGTCGGCAATTTGCGCCATATATGACTTGGACGATGATTCGGATGGTGATGACACGATTGTGCGCAAGTGTTGTCTCAATGATGCATTAGTTTCGAAAATAGTCTTGGGCTGCACTGCGTTCGGCTCAATGTAAGGGGAAGCTGGATTAGGTCGGAGATTGCGAAGTAAGAGACGATAGAGCGAGCGAAGACGCAATGGAGCTTCCATATTCAAAAGGTCCTTGATTGGCCGAGGTGTAGTAATGAATAATTATGAATGAAGACCTTCCAAGTGTGCTATATTTTTTACAACCCCGCGTTATTTCGTCATACATAAAAAATTCCCAGCACTCGACATATCGATTGTTTACTAATACATACAGTCATGGAATGTAACCGTCGACTGCCGAGACTGTGCCGCTCATGCATACGAATAGTGCAGTCTTCTAGATATCAGAGTACAATAGCAAATACTTCCGACTCCAGTCCACCAGTCTTATTGACTCTACAACCACAAACACTTCATTCTTACCAATCCACAGCCCCACCTACATTGGCACAACTCAATTATGCATGCAAGTTCTTCCTTCGGGCTAACAACAAACCCGCCACTTCACACTCCTTCTCCGGGTCTTCGAATTCTTCTACCCCGCAAGCCCCTCCCGGACCTCAAGTTCTATGGTCATCTCCATACTTTCGTACGATACCCACTTCTTCTTATCCCGAAATTTGTTTCCTAGGTAGATCCAACGTAGGGAAATCCTCACTACTCAATGCACTGTTTGGTCGACCTCGTCTGGCTCCAGCACATGTCTCTAAACGACCGGGAAGGACTAGAACTATGAACGCTTTCGCAGTTGGTGCAGTAGAACTAGGGGTCAGAAGCTTTACACCGAGATCTGGAGCTACATCAGAAGAATCTAAGAGAAGTAATGGAGGCGGAGAAGTATTTAGTTATGGTAATGTCGGATCTGGAGAAGAAAATACGGCGGTAATAGTGGTTGATATGCCTGGTTATGGAGCAGCGAGTAGAGAAGAATGGGGAACGGAAATCATGAAGTATTTGCAGGGTAGGAAGCAATTAAAGCGCACTTTTGTGTTGATAGATGCCGAACATGGATTGAAGAAAAGTGATAAATCTATATTGGAGTTTTTAGCACAGAATGGGATAAGTCATCAAGTATTGTTGAGCAAAGTTGACAAGATATTGCACCCAAGAGCAAAGATGTTGAGTCCGAAACAATTATCCAACCGATTAGAAAAGCTGAGAGGAGTTCTGGAGGGGTTACAGGAAGAATTAAAATTTGGAAAGAATATGACAAAGAGTGTCGGTGACATCATAAGTTGTAGTGGAGTTAAAGAGTTGGATGAATATGGAATTGGAAAGGGGAAGATAGGTATTGATGCAATACGATGGGCCATGCTATCTGCTTGTGGATTGGAATGTAATACCGATGGAACACATAGTCAAGGAAGATATTACGACGTATTGAGCGAATAGGAATTGCAGGGGGTCGATCGACAAAGAATAGATATCTTGTTCCAGCGGCTATTTGCGGATCAACAAACAAGCACCACATCGTATCTACCCCACATTATTTGCGGGGTGCATACATCAACAACACTTCCATCTAGATTGTTCCTTTGACACAGTCATCGACTTATACTGTTCATGACAATGTCTTCCAATACACAAGGTGTCGGTCAAGAAAAAGTCGTTACTGATATAGTAACGCTTACACGATTTCTTACTGAAGAGCAACATAAACACAAAGAAGCGACAGGAGATTTTACGCAAGTTTCTCTCCCAATTTCATATACTATTATTCTAATTTCTCATTGCAGACTACTATGTCATGCTCTCTCCTTTGCCTTTAAGACAATCGCATATTATATCCGCCGTGCAAGTCTAATTAATCTATCCGGACTAGCTGGAACATCCAATATAACTGGTGACGATCAAAAGAAACTCGATGTAATAGGCAACGATGTATTTATCGCCGCCATGCGTTCATCAGGTCGAGTTCGTTTATTGGTTTCCGAAGAGGAAGACCAAGTCATAATCTTTCCCGAAAATGTCAATGCTCGATATGCAGTTGTTTGCGACCCTATCGATGGATCTTCAAATCTCGACGCTGGAGTTAGTGTAGGGACTATTTTTGGAATACTCAAGCTCGACAAAGATGCAAAAGGGACAAAAGAAGATTTACTACGGCCTGGAACGGATTTAGTCGCCGCGGGATTCACAATGTATGGCGCTTCTGCACAACTAGTCATTACCATGAAAGGAGGGTCCGTCAATGGATTTACAATGGACAATGCGTTGGGAGAATTCATATTGACGCATCAAGACATGAAGATGCCGAAAAAAAAAGCCATCTATAGTTGTAACGAAGGTAATTCTCTATATTGGGACGAGCCAACGAAAGAATGGGTGAATTCATTAAAAATCCCTACAGAGGAGAATGGAAAGCCGTATAGTTCTAGATATATAGGCTCTATGGTTGCAGATGCTTATCGAACGTTATTATATGGTGGGATCTTTGCCTATCCTGCTGATAAGAAAAGTCCAAAAGGTAAATTGAGGATATTGTATGAATGTGCACCGATGGCTTTGGTATTTGAAAATGGTAAGTAATATTAGCATTTACAAACTCTTTTATACGAACATATATTGACACGTAATCCAGCTGGTGGACAGGCTATTGATAGTAAAATGCAAAGAATGCTTTCTGTAGTTCCAGAGCATATTCATGATAGATCTGGAATATTCATGGGAAGTTATGACGAAGTTGAAAAAGTCATTGAATTTAATAAAAAGCATTCTTCAAAACAAAACATATGATAATACAGCGTATAACATTAAATAGTTTAACCATTCTTAGTACCTTTTGTTCGTTGTAGAATACCCCAAGCACCCTTGAACACTGACATGTGACCCGGACTGAATCCCAATGATCCCTCGGCCGTATTTCCCTGCTCATCTCTCCATAAACCATCCGAGGGGTCTACCTTTCCGTACAAATGCGTGTTTTGATTCCGTCTCAAAGCCTTTAACCAATCTTTACACACAAGCTCAGAATCAATCAAAACATTCACTTCTTGACTATGATACCAACTTTGAGTATCTTGATTTCCACTCCCTTGAATACCGATGTGTTCATCTACAATCATGATTTTTATATGACAACTTCGCTTCTTGAATTTATTATGTAATGGTTTCGTTTGGTCTTTACCTACATACCAATGAATATCTAGCAGTTTATATTCATCAGGAGTCAATTGTCCGTAGAGTTTATGACTAAACATATCGTTAGTTCCGCCTTGGTAGGGGAGTAATTCTCCCAAATCGTTATAGCCTAGACAAGCGTAGATAGTGACCATCACGCCGCGTTTGATCGCCTGTACGAGTTCGGGATATAACGGAGCTGCGTTGACGTTGGGAGATTGAATAAATATGCTATGCTTTGCGTTACGGATTGCAGATAGCCATGCTTCGTTTTGTGGCGTGAAGTGTGAGGTATGATTCACTGCACCCCACGGTTTACGACAGACGAGTGCGATGGGAAATTCTTCATGGACGGCATGAGGGATGAACGGAGTCATGTTGTCTTCGGGATCACAATCGGCTGCGGTGACTTTTAGATCTTGACCTGTTGCAGAGTCTAGAAAGACGTCAGTCCATTGAATTATTAGGAAACATGAACCATGAGGAAATATAGGAGATGAGTAAACATACTTAAATGAGCAGCAACCAAATCCATCAATTGTTCATTCTTTGATGGAGTAAGGACAGATTGCATACGAAGCATTTCTCCAGCTAAATCGTCATCCCAATGAGGATTACCAGGATTATGACTCGGTAATCGTTCACCTCGATTATTCATCTCCTGGGCTAATTGAGTGATTGTCACCGGAAAATCCTTTGCCAGGTCCAGAAAGGATTGTGTTTGAAAAGTAGTCAGGACCTGATCTCTCGGTGGCGCACCTTGGAGTAATGGCAATTCTGGCTTGAGCTGCTCATGCCAGGAAAGTAATGCCATATCATATAATGAGTCAACAATAGGACCTTCTAGTTGCGTCATCATTTCCAGGTTGTCATTGTCCTTTTCATCGCATTACGATCAACATGTAAAGAAAGGCTAGTGGAAGACTTACCTGTATATTATTACTCTGCACAATAGCTACGTTACGGTCCACAATCATATATTTACAATGAAACGTTCCAAGTACTGGTCGATGAAAGTTGACAACTTGCATATCTAGGAATGGAACTGCATCTTTTGAAGGTAATGCTATACCTGGCGTGGACCACTCTGCTGAGGTTAATTCTAAATGGTTATGAATGACCTACGTTCGATGTCAAGTCACACGATCATTTATGATTAGTAGTATGTGACCATACCTGTTTCACACTTCCTCGATCAAACAAGATCTTGACCACGACATTCTGACCACGCTGACCTGCACGTTTGGATAATTCCCTTAATGCATCTGTAATCAACTGACTAGCCCTCGACTCTTTCCAGAAATTGGTCGCAAGAACGATCTCATGTTTTGCACGAACGATTAAATTGGACTTTAAAGCGTGGATTAGAGCGATCGCTGGGAAACGATGTGACACATTCTATTGCCTACCATATGACGACAAATATCTGGTAAAGCAGAAATGACCGAGAATGGAATTACACCCGATGAGCCCATAAGACATGGACTGACCATACCGGCCATTGGATCTTGGTCCAAACAACATAATGCATCATGATAGATGCGGAGAAATTGATCACTTGGTTGAGTATTTCCCCATTTTCCACATTCAAATGCCCTTTTCAAGTCTTCTTCTGTAGTTTCAACTCGATCCTTTGGCGGTTTCTGGTCGATCACGCTAAGTCCATGACTGCCAAATTCTCGATCTCCTGCTTCGGATGGCGCTAATAGAGGATCTATGGCTAATTGACCGATGATAGTCACCTCTCGGTGACAAAAATCATATATCTTGTCTGTGATTTTGCTTGTCATGGCGTACTTTCTCAGTCTGATGAGTAGCTAAACAGACTATCAAGCATGTCCATAAACCCAACTACAAAATAGAGTTCAATAGGACGCGTCATCGTTATTGCCGAAGAATATAACGTTATACATGGTGAATAGATCCAAAAAGTTCAGACAGCTGGACTATCCTGTGCATTGCATTTGTCCTCTACAATGTCATCACAAATGAGCTACACTAGAATTGGAACGAACAGACCTCTTAAATATGGAGCCGGAGATGCAGTTTAGAGTTTACATGACATTGCTTGGCAGATCAGTGATGCTTCTCAATCCCGAAGCCAAGCATGTCTCGACCGAATTATTGCACTCATAAGTACTGTACTGTACTGTACAGTACAGTGTCAATCGAATGCTGCTTTAAGGGTTAGATGCGTCGCGATTGTACATTCATAAGCCGCCGTTGCTTATCACCTTACATATGGCGTGACATTGAAGAACATTTCTACGCATCCGGGTCATCACGAACAGTTCGGATCGACGTAGGGCTAACCTTATCTGACCCCACCATCTTTTAGCTGCATACAGTACTGTACCTCAAAGAACGGTATGGTGGGTGGGGCTGATTTGTATTACAGTAGCTCCATAGATGCCTTTTGGATATACATGCTCCATTATCTTTTTTCCAAGGTACATCTGATCTGTCGAATTCTACATTTGTTACAAAAATGAGAGCTGCGCAAGATAAAGGTAGACATATAAAACTTCAGTTTTAATATAGGACTAAACATGGTCGCAGCATTTGCTAGTGTGATCACAAATCTCGATTATCTTCCCGGATTACTAACTCTAGAGTACTCGCTAAGGAAGAGCCAGTCAAAATACAAATTAATCGCTTTATGCACCAATGATTTTCCAGCAAAAGGCTTGTCTGCGCTAAAGCAACGCTCAATTGATCATAGAACTATTCAGAGACTTTCCCCAAAAACAGCTAAAAATTATGCAGCAGATCCACGCTTCAATGAATGTTGGACCAAGTTGCAAGCTTTCGGCTTATTTGAATATGCAAAGGTTGTTCTTCTTGATTGTGATATGCTCATCCGTGAAAACATTGATAATCTAATGGATATCGACCTGGACGCAGTAAAAAGCCAGGGCAAAGGATCACGGCTATTCGCTGCGGCCCACGCTTGCGTTTGTAATCCACTACATAAACCACACTATCCTGTTGAATGGAATCCACAGAATTGTGCTTATACATCTCAGCATGACCAAGCTGATGACGCACAAATTCGGGCCGCCTTGCCTACGACCGGCCTTGGGCTACTGAATAGCGGCACACTAGTCATACAGCCATGCGAAGGGGTATATGAGCAGATACTTCAAGGTCTACAAACTGAACAACTTGACAAATATACCTTTCCTGACCAAGATTTATTGGCAGACATATTTCGTAAACAATGGTACGCATTGCCATATGTGTATAATGCTCTCAAACCCATGAGAAGACAAGGCGTTCATGACAAGGTTTGGAGAGATGAAAAGGTCAAAATTATTCATTACATTTTAAGTCCAAAGCCGTGGGATCAGGAGGAGGATCTTGATAAGGATGACATTCTGATTAAATGGTGGCGAGATGCAATCGTCGACAGACAGAATGAATATCGCGTCCAGGGCATCAATGATGGTTACTGATATATATACTATCCATCATCGTCAAGAAATATCGGAAGCCCAAATGCCTAGTTTATGTATAGAGATACTAATAGTATAATGGCGTAATAAGAAACTGAAGAATTCATATAGTCGATCAACGTGCATGCTGCGCAACTTCATAGTTTTCATCGTCAGAGTCGTCACTTGCTGGTTCCCAACCAACTCTCGTACGTAATATACGATTTTCTTCTTTGAGTGCAGCAATCTTCCTTAGAAAAGGCAGGTTTTGCTCAGACTTTTCTCGGTACGCCAACCTGACATTCTCCGCGGTATTTGAAAAAGCTGCTTGCCACTTTTGGTGAGTCAATTGAGCCTGTAACGTCTCGTTCCGCGCAGTTGACAACAATGCTAAATAATGTGAATGAATAGCTGGACTAGTTCAGCTGACAATTTTAACGATGTACCGGGTTGATAACTACCATTTGTGGACTGTACTTGATCATGTACATAATTGCGTAATTTGTCAGTGATTACCTGCATAGCATTTTCATAAGATGTGACAAGTTGTGTTTGTTCATGACAAGTATGTTCATAAGCTTCAATTTTACGATCTGCTTTTATGAGATTGTTTGACATTTCAGTCGCACTTTGGTTTTGTCCTACAAACGACTTGATCAATATAGAGGCATACTATAATTGCTGAGTTGTTCTCGCACCGTATTCAGAAGGCTCCTTTCCCTCGATTAAACTCCCACGATTTTGCTGTTGATCTGCCTGAAAACTGTTGATGAGGACGAGATCAGAAAAGGTGGCACACTCAATGACTGACTTCTATCCTCGCCATATCAGTTTGGAGTTCATCCCATTTTTCGCGGTTTCCTTGAAGTATGCCACTTAATTCTTCTACCAAACCCCACAGATGTTGCATATCATGAACATGTCCTGAAGGTTGAAGTGTATTATTACTGCCCATACCGAATGGAGCAGCACTACCTGGTGGAAGACCATTGGGTGTGGCCATTGGATAATCCTGTTGATTGCAAAGTTCCAATGCTGTTTTCCACAATTACATAATGAAGAAAGATAAACACCACGACATCAAAATGCATCGCAATGACGCCGATAATTAGTCACGTGATACGATGTAGGTTTGGCTGCAGACCCTGAATTTTAATAAATTTCAACATTCGCCACATTCCCCATGATTTTATCAGATCGTCAATTTTGTTTATTCCCTGTACTGTTATTTCGGCACCTTTGCCTGAGGCCAATCTTTATTCTATCAACCATTCCCAATTTCTCCTTTGTACATCTTCGAGTCTTATTTTAACAGTTGTAATTACGAGTCTAAAGAGTGTCTGCCTGGCTCTCCGGAGCTCATAGTCAGTAGCCCGACATGTCTTTTCTTTATCCAGCAAATGCCACTCTTCCACCTTTACCTTCTTATACGCTCTCACCTCAACCTCCTCTCATATCAAGAATACCCGACAAATATCTATCGCTAATACTTATTATTGTCGCCTACTGGGGCATGTCTCTTTTCTTCCACATAATAGATGTTTACGACCTCTTTCCGCAATATCGACTTCACACTCCAGAAGAGGTGTCAAGTCGGAATCATGTGTCACGATGGGATGTGTTCAGAGATGTCATCATACAACAAGTTGTTCAGACTGCCTTTGGTGTATTTCTGGGCTGGCTTGAAGAAGATCCAATGGTAGGAAAAGATGCATATAATGTGTCGGTTTGGGCGCAACGAATTCGACAATGTCAAGCTGTTGTACCATACACTTTGGGTGCTCTAGGATTCAACGCTCTATCAATGTCAGCTAAAGTATCCAACACTCATCCTGAGTTATCGGGTTTCTTGGCTGGAGGACAATATAATTTCTATGAAAGTACATCTGCTGGGAAAGTACCTGCATTTGCAAGTTGGGAAACACTCGCGGCCAGATCAGTCTACTACTTTGCCATTCCAGCCGCTCAGTTCCTGGTTGCTATTTTGATTGTTGATACTTGGCAATACTTCTGGCATCGAGCTATGCATCTAAACAAATGGCTTTACAGTACGTATAACAAATCATGAATATGCTTCGCACGCGCTAATCTGTATATAGCCAAATTCCATTCTCGACATCATCGACTGTACGTGCCATATGCATATGGTGCACTGTATAATCACCCTCTCGAGGGATTTCTTCTCGATACTCTTGGCGCTGGAATCGCTTATCTTGTAACTGGAATGACTGCCCGACAAAGCATATGGTTCTTTACTTGTAGTACCATTAAAACTGTCGATGATCACTGCGGATATGCTCTGCCGTTCGATCCATTGCAAAGATTAACAAGCAACAACGCCGGATACCACGATGTTCACCATCAAAGCTGGGGTATCAAGACGAATTTCAGTCAACCATTCTTCACATTTTGGGACCGTGTTTTGGGTACCATGTGGCAAGGAGATACAACTTTACGGTACGAAAGAGACCGTAAAGCTGCAGAGCGACGTAGCGCAATGGCAAAGAAGGGCATCGAACCAGGAAAGAAGTCAGAGGCCAGGCCGGACAAACAGTTTGATACCATCAAGCAGGTCGAAGGGTCTTTAGCTGATCAACCGATATCGAAAGAAGGATGGGCTGCGACAGAATCTCTTGCTGAACAGCTTAAGGGCTTGCATGAAAGGGTTGACTCTTCACTACAAGGGAAAGGCTCAATCGTTATGGGCATCGATAGCCGAAGCTGATATTGTCTGTATTCAATTTAAAATTACTCAAATTCAATACAATAACACATTATTACACGATATAAATGCATGATTATCATATGTAATTAAGTTCCATTATTCGCATTTTCGTTCATGCACGCACTATAACTTTTTGCGTCACAGAACTTCATTCGTAAATTGAAGCCCATGTACATGTAAAGCCTTGAAACGTTTCCTACGCAACACCAATTGACACTACCAACCTTTCGAAGCCCATTGATGGAGAGACTAGTTGGAAAAACAACAAATGAACAAACAGGTGGAATTCCAAGCATGTCGAAACGATGACGTCACCTAAAGTTCCCAGCCTGCTTTTTTTTCTTTGCGCCAGCACTCGCGTTTGCAGGCCACTTTCATTCTCCTTCTTCAACGGTTCACTTATTGTTCAGAACTCGAGGCATGTTTTGTTCATCAATCTAATCGAACGAATCACCATCAATCACCAGAAGTTACAGTTGTCACAATATGGATCAGTCTATGCATCCATCGGTATATTTTACATTGCCATCCGCTTCACTGTTCCAATTCCCTCCAAGCGAGAATCCACACCCAATCGCGCCACGTGAGGGTTGGCCAAGAATAAAAGCACCATTCACTATAAATCCAGAAGTATATCACGGCTTACTGGATTGGAAGGTTCCCGTCACTTTCGTTGCACTCTACATTACCTTTGTATTATGGTCTAAAGCTGAAAGAGACGGAAAACCATGGCGCATCAGCCGGTCAAGAGCATTCGCTTGGACTGTCTTTTTACACAATGTCGCACTTGCAATATTCTCTGCAGTGACATGTATTGCGATGGGAAGGGCCATCAAAGCAACTCTTCCTGAATGGAATGAAGATACAACTTTTGCACATTATGCAGATGCGCTTTGTAAAGTTAACGGACCGCGAGGTCTTGGTGACGCCGTGACTTTCAACCCAGTCAACAGTATTTGGGGCGCATCTAACTACCTTGTCAATCTTGCAGGAGGTACACCAGATCGAACAGACGTAGGTAGGCTCTGGAATGAAGGGCTGGCATTCTGGGGATGGGTCTTTTATGTTTCAAAGCTTTATGAGGTTATGAATAGTATTTTCTCAGTGATTAAGGGTAAAAGAGTCAGCGTAATGCAGGGCTTGTACCACGCAGGATCAATTATTTGTATGTGGGCAGGAATTCGATACATGTCACCACCAATTTGGTTCTTTGTTCTCTTCAATTCAGGTATACAAACTTTGATGGTGAGTTTTGATTTATGAACTTTTGATATTGGCGTTCATCTAATGTCCGGAATAGTATACATATTATGCACTCACCACCATGAATATAAGACTACCAAACATCCTAAAAGCTACATTGGCTTCTCTCCAAATCCTTGGTCAGATCAGTGGTGCAGTTTTCGCTGCTGCACATTTATTTGTGAAGTACGATATCCCGATAACATCAGCTTATAAGGTGTTAAGTCCGGTCAGGTCGGCAAGTTCAGTTGTGGCCTCAGTCATGGCTTCTGCTACTTCTGTAATCTCATCAGTCGTCCATGATCCCGCAGTTATCACTTCAAAGGCCTCTGCTATGTTAGCTTCTCCATCTTTTATTGCTGTGATGAAGAGATTGTTGCTTCGCGCAGCAGGTGATCAAGGTGTTGCTGAAAATATCTATGGTCATCCTCATCAGCGAGGCTTTGGTCACTCAGGTGCTTCATTTAATGCTGCGCAAGCATCAATCAGATCAGCTGCACAACAAACGCAAGAATATGTCGAAGAGACTCGTTACAATACTACCATTGGAACTATTGACTGTCTAGACACATCGGGACAAGTATTTGCTGTTTGTTTAAATCTCGTTTATCTGGTACCTCTGGTGTATATGTTAATCCATTTCTTCTACGCGACATTTATTGATAAAAAATCAAGTCATCATTCACGTCATGAGCATGATCATCACCATCATTCGACAACTACACATCGTTCCAACAAAGCTGAGCAATTGAAGCACAAAGCTAATCAAGTTGCCGAGAATGCACGTGGTTCTGCTCAGATCGTCAAGGAAAAGGCAAAGAATGCCGCCCAAACTGTCAAAGAGACTGCTCAAACTGTTAAAGATACCGCGAATGACGCTCAAAGGAAACTTGCAGAAGAAGTTCAGCGCGATTTGAAGGCAGTTAAGGATGGCGTGTACCGTGCAACTGGCAAAGACGACAATCATGGCAACTCCACACCTAAGAAAGAGACTTCTAATAGCAAGTCTACACCTAATGGTAAGACTGGCCAAGATACGCCACAGAAGAATAAAGACAGTCATAAACATGGCGAAGGACATCATGATGAGCATAAACATGCCAATAAACAAGGTCAAACTTCTTCCAACGACTCGAAGGGGATGAAAGACTCTCAAATTTCATCCCATCTTGGTGACTCAACTTACAATGAAGTGCGTAAATCTGATAAACATGACGATAAACATGAAGATTCTGCGTCCGAGGATGATCATTCAGCTGCCGAGGGCGTGGAAAGTCACCATGAAGATACTCCAACTAAGAGCAAGAAGAGAAAGAACAAGAAGAAAAAGAACAAATCTCTTGTAGCCGATAATGCCACCGTCAATAATGGTACGCAAAATGCTGCTAGTTCGACCAACTCCGTTCAGTCAGCCTCTACTGAAAACCAAAATGCGCCAGTTTCTGGTTCGGTTCAAGCTTCAACGCAAACTACTTTGGTTCATGATGATGGACATGGTCACGTTCACAAACACGATGCCATACATGCTGGAGAGCCAAATGTCGCCTCTTTTGCCGAAGTAGTCAAGGAATAGTGGACCTGGCAAGCAAATGGAATCATTATGATTTATACATTAATCCGGGCCATCAGAAAAGAGTTTATATGTTTTTCCAATTTATGTTTCCTCACGTCCGTTTTGCGATTTGTAATTAGTAAAGATATCCGACAGTATAAACTGCAGTAGTTCATAAAATGTAACCAGTTTTTGTCTTCGTGAATCGCTGTGGCTGGTTGATGTACATTATATGGCATTTAATGGGCTGTAGTGAGGCGGTAAGTTTTATTATATGTCTCACCCCGCATATCCATCCCAAAGAGACTTTTTATGTGCAACAACAGCGTCGTCATGAGCTATTTATAGTATATCATCTCTATATCATTCAATAGCCATATTCACTGGTTTGGTTGGACTTGTAATTAATAATCCCGGTGGATGTAATCGCGAGATTAATTCATCATGGAGGACAACAACTCCAGTATACATATGAAATCAAAGACGGCACATGTCAAATCATTCCTACATCGAGTATCTACTCGACACGAAACACATCATGGGTCCTCTGGTGACGGATCTTCAAAGCGAATGTCAAAAACGCCTCGAGAGTCGCTTGATGGAGATGATAGTCGAGCTTTTTCGATCACACCAGATCCTATCGCAACAGCTTCCATGTCAGTTTTACCAACAACTGCATCGCTTGAACAATCTGTCAAGCTCTTCAAATTATTCGAAGCATTACGAAATGCAGATACAAACGTTCTCTCCTCTATTATGGAACGAACTAATGAGTCTACCGATCCAATGATGTTGGACGGCACATCGATTCTTCATTTGGCTGTGCAGATTTCAGAAACTCCAATGATAGAGAATGTACTCAAAATAAGCAAAGATAAAGACATAAACACAATGGATAGAGAGGGAAACACTCCATTACATATCGCATCACTTCTGGGTAGAACTCAGATTGTAAAATTACTCTTGGATCAACCAGGAATTAATGAGTGTATCGCAAACTATCACGGAAAGACACCATTAGATCTCGCACGTAATGCGGACGTGTTTCAACAACTACAACTTGCAACATCATTATATCTTGAATCCATCATCAAGACTGTACATGGTTTAGTGATTAAGAACGCTTACGATCAACTCGAGGAGTTATTTAACGATCCACGAAACAAATCAACTTTGGATGTCAATATGACTGAACTTGCAATTGATCCTCTGACAGTAGAGACTGGTGGAAGTCTATTACATGAGGCGGCAAGAAAGAAAGATGTGCAGTTGATTGAAATGTTACTGCTAAACGGAGCTGATCCATTTCGACGAGATCGAAAAGGGAAACTCCCGCAAGATGTGACAAAGGACGATAAAATAAAAGCAATATTCAAAAAATCACCAGCGGTTGCTGCAGCTCAACGGGGAATTCAAGAGAGGTCCATCCTAGGTGCGAATCCAACACAAGCTACGGCCAATAATGAAGTAGCGCTTGGAAGCAAAGAATCAAGAGAAATGAAAGGATATTTGAAGAAATGGACCAATTACACTTCAGGCTTTAAATTGAGATGGTTTGTGCTCGAAGATGGTGTACTCAGTTACTACAAACAACAAGATGATGCTGGCTCTGCATGTCGCGGAGCTATTAATATGCGAATTGCAAAGTTACACATGGACCCAAAGGATAAATTGGCTTTTGACATACAGGGCAAGTCATCTGTAAAGTATTCACTCAAAGCAAATCATCAAGTCGAAGCGAAAAGATGGTTCTGGGCTTTGAATAATGCTATTCAACATGCTAAAGACGAAACACGAGTTGGAAATAGGAAAATGTCTTTACACAGTGATGCAAATAATACAGACAGAATTGATGTGGATAAAGGTCACGACGCCTCACTTGCTCTCTCACCTTCAGTCACGAGTCAAACATATACGACTGTCGGCGCGGGGAGTACCGTGAATAAAGCTATGAGTGTAGACCACGAAGGCAGTACATATGCGCAGAGTGCAATTGGAGATGATTCGTACAAACCGATGGGTCGTGGATCTGATAACGATAATGATCATGCAGATATCGCCGATCATGACGATGATTATGGTGATGACCATAGCGGACACGAAATTCGTCCCGCTAATCGAGATGCTTTCAATATTACTGCACAATCAGCAAGATTACAGTTAGATCTCTTGGCTCAAGTGTCCACCGCTCTTCAAGTACGTACAAAGGAACAACCTCAATTGACCTTGTCAGATCCATCAATAGGAAATGCCCTGATATCTTATGATACCGCTGTTAGAAACCTTCGTACATTGGTTGTGGATTTGTTACGCATTTCAAAAGATCACGAAGGTTACTGGCAATATAAGCTTGACCGTGAAATGCATGTTCGAAGATTATGGGAAGAAAGCATGGCTAAAGTGGCTAAAGAGCAGGAAGAACTCGAAGGTAAGATTGGAGAGTCGGAAGATAAGCGAAGAAAGACTAGACGTGCTTTACGTGAAGCATTGGAGGCAAATTCTACTCCTACCACAATGAGTAGTTCGCGAGTCGCTGTAAATGCTTCTGCTAATGGTTCTGGGTCCATGGATTCATCAGCACTGGTAGAAGGAAATGCCAAGGAGAATACTGTCAATTCAGATACTCAGAGAAGAAAAACTATATCTCATCTGACCAATAATGAACTCTCGGATGATGAATCAGAGTTTGAAGAAGAGTTTTTTGATGCTGTAGATGCGGGGGAGATCAAAGTCGTCGAAGAGATGCCACCAGCAACCAATGTGGAACCTTTACACCCTGCAACGGTGGATAAAACTGCAGAAAGAGAAAAGGATATTGCAAAATCTTATAAAGGATATGAAGACGGTCCAAGGACGAAGCTTAAGTTGGATTCGGACAATAGACCAAAAGTATCACTATGGGTATGTTTTGTTTGAATTCTACGTTTCTTGCCTGACAATTACTAACAATTACTCAGGGTGTTCTCAAATCAATGATTGGAAAGGACATGACCAAGATGACTCTTCCAGTTTCCTTTAACGAACCTACTTCATTACTATACAGAGTTGCAGAAGACATGGAATATACGGATTTATTGAATACTGCTGCTGAACGAGCTGATCCTACCGAACGTATGCTGTATGTCGCAGCTTTTGCAGCGTCAGAGTATGCAAGTACTGTAGGACGTGTGGCCAAGCCATTCAATCCATTACTTGGCGAAACATTTGAATACGTTCGTCCTGATAAAGGCTATCGGTTCTTCATTGAGCAAGTTTCTCATCATCCTCCTGTTGGTGCAGCTTATGCTGAATCTGCAAAATGGAGTTATTGTGTAAGTCCTTATCATTTCACTACCTGTTATGAAAACGTCTTGCTGATACGCCCGCAAATGTAGGGAGAATCATCTGTCAAGTCTAAATTTTATGGCAAATCATTCGAGTTTAATCCACTCGGAACTTGGTTTCTTCGTTTACGACCCGACGCGGGTAACGCAGAAGAAGAATTATATACTTGGAGAAAGGTTACTTCTTCTGTTGTTGGCATAATAACTGGTAATCCTCAGATTGACAATTATGGTCCAATGGAAATCAAAAATCAAACGACTGGAGAAACATGTTTACTTGATTTCAAGGCTCGTGGATGGAAAGCAAATAGTGCTTTTATCGTTACCGGTCGAGTCCTCGATCGTCAAGGTAATGTAAAATGGAGTATCGGTGGTAGATGGAATGATAAGATTTATGCTCGTAGTACACCTGGTTATGAAGGTGATGTCGTTCCATCACTCGATCCATCAAAACCTGATCAAGCCTTTTTGGTCTGGGAGGCAAACGCTCGTCCTACTGGCATTCCCTTTAATCTTACACCATTTGCAATGACTCTTAATTCTCTACCAGATCGTTTAAAGACTTGTATTGCTCCTACAGATGGACGATTCAGACCTGATCAAAGAGCAATGGAAGATGGTGAGTATGACTTTGCTGCTACTGAAAAGACACGTGTTGAAGAAAAGCAACGTGCCAAAAGAAGAGAAAGGGAACACGCTGGAGAGGAGTTTATTCCTAGATGGTTCGTACAGGATAAACATGACGTTACTGGAGAATCATATTGGCGTTTTAAAGATGAATATTGGAATGTTAGAGATGACGTGATTAATGGTAAATCCAAATGGGACGAAGCTGGTCTTGAAGATATATATTAATTTCTTTTTCTGTTTGATCATCCTTTTTTAGTGTTAATTTCAGTAGTATACGATTAATCAATATTATAAGTTATGGATTATAATCATTGGTGAAGAATGGACACGTATACGATTACACGTGATATATAAACATGAAATATGTTACCTCGTAAACAACCCAGAAAAACAACCTGCCTAATTGAACCACACCAAAAAAATGGGATTCAAAGATTAAACTAGTCTAGGATTGGAAATGGATTAGGTGAATTTTTTTATTCCTTTCTATTCAGCAATCCCCTATCAGCCTCTCATTACCTTTTGTCTCTTTATCCAATAAAGTATCTACCAGCTCATAAATTCTAATCTGTTCAAATTGTATAGAAATATTTGGTCAAAGTCTGAAATTACAATAATTACTATAATTAAATTACGTGTCAATCATTTCCTCTCCTTTTTTCTCTCTCTTTTCTTCCTTCTGTTTCTTCAAAATCAATCTTAATTGATGAACTGAATGTTATATGATAACAACAAAAAGAAGAGAAAAGAGAGAGGAAATAGGATTGTGTAAATTGACGTAATGGACAGACAAACCAAAAATGCAATAACGCAGGAATTTATCGCTGGTAATTATGAAATTCATGAATTATCAATCGACGAGCGAGAGTACCTGATTAGAAAACATTTACCAAAAGGTCGTGACGATGAATATTATATAAACCGTGGCCTTGAAAACGAGGCCAATCATCGCACTGATTACAATCATAATGATGATGGGAAGGACGGGAAGAGAAAGGTAAATCGAAAACCTATTCGTACTTTGATAAAATGGAGTATATTCAGAATGATGTGGTTTCTACTTCACTTTATCATTGATATTGTTAGTGTTTTTAAATTTATACTGAAAAGCATATTTACAAAAGTCATGAATGGAGTATATGATCGAAATTGTACGCCAGAGAGAATAAAGAAAGATGTAGAAGGGTTGAAGAAGATGCCGAAACATCTCAGTATATTACTGGAACTAGATGGTGATCATGAAGATGTTGAGAGTCTGACTAGGTTGATGGAAGATGTATGTAAATGCGCGACTTGGTCGACATGTGCTGGGATAGAAAAGCTGAGTATTTATGAAAAGACTGGTAGGTTTTTTTATTCATTTTTGTTGTTCTATACTCAAAGAATGTTGATGGGGAGTGATTAGGTATTCTCAAATCATTAATTCCAGATCTTCATCAACGGATTACTAATTCCATTTCGGAATGTTATGACAAACCTTTATCGTCATCATCTTCAGATTCGAGTTTATATTCGAATATAATCAAACCTTCATTATCTATTCGTGCTCCTCACCAACAGACCTTTTCTCCACCACTTTCTCCTCCATTATCACCAACATCATCTCGATCAACATCTCCTTCTCCTCCATCATTAATCTCCAACCCTCCACACCTATCTATCCTTTTAATTTCAGAATCAGACGGTAAAAAGACGATAGTAGATCTAACTCGAACTTTGACAAACATGTCCCAGACACAAAAAATAAAACCAGACGATATATCGATAGAAATCATAGACGCCGAAATTAAAGAAAGCGTCATGTCTGAACCTGATTTGTTGATTGTTTTTTCTGCACGTTCGGGATCGAGAAATAGTTCCCGAGAAGCATCAACAAACGCAGGCTTGTTGAATAAATTTAAAAGTATCTATATGAATCGAAAAGGTCGTCTTTGGTGGTGGGAAGAAGAACCGTTAGTTTTGAAAGGGTTTCCGCCTTGGAGTATTAGATTGACGGAGATATTGTATGGTTCACCTTTTTTTATTTAAATTTTTCGACATTCATTAGTACTAATTTGATTAACTGTAGACATGTACCTGATAGACAAAGAGTTAATTATCGTATGTTTTTGAGGGGATTACGAATATATGCAGGAGCAGAAATGAGATTTGGTAGTTAGATCATTATCATGTCTATAAACATATCATCATGACTATCAATATTATAAATCTTCTTCGGAGCATTACCTTGACAATCATTAAATTATTATATGTATTAGAGAAGATTAGAAAGCTTTGGTAGTTGGATTATCATCATATCTATACACATATTATCATGACAGTAAATACTTTAAATCACTCTTTGTAGAATCACCCTAACGTACATTTAACTATCGTATGTTTTCGGAAGGATTACAATGATTTGTTGTAGCAGATATGAGATATATTTATAGTTGGAGGAAGCATTTCTTTATATTCAGAGGAATAAAAGCCTAGAGGATGTGGGAGAAGTATACATACTCTTTCATATATGAAGAGCCAAGTCATGATCATATAATTGAGTAGTGAAAAGGTTTGAGATATGTAAAAGTCTATACACCTTGTTTTTAGATACGAAGCAACCCCGATAATCATACTAAGAAAGGGCTTAGATAAGGTAGGAGTGTTGAGTATATGTTCTTTTTACATATAGAATACTCTGTCATAGTCATATCATTGAGTAAGTGAATGAACAAGTACAGGCTTAGGGTGTGCTCAAAGTGTATATATACTTTTTTATACCGAGGAGTATATTGATCAATGTGAATACTAACTAACGAGTAATATCACACTTCCCAACTGTCTAGCCAAATCAACTCTATCAACATCATGTGTGTCTTCCACTTCACCCCAGTGTTTAATCTGCCAATTAACTTCTATAGAACTAGCATGTGTTGCCTCTTTAATCCCAAACCTCTCTCCCTCTTCCTTCCCTACCCCCTTTATCGAACTATTGTTGAAATGCCGACTCCACTCTACAATCAATCTACACGCCACCATAAAACTCTTACTCGCCAGAACCGCCCTCTCCAACCCCGCCAAATCCCAAGGATCTAGTCCCTCCATCCACTTCCTAATCGCCTCTTTTGTCGCAGCCGGTTGTTCTCGCGGCATAATCACTCCTTTTTCCAAAACCGGCACGATTTCCACGCCCGGGTAGACGTTTTTGATTAAATACTCGACGATCCGCCCTGCCACGACCACTTGTTCGTCTCTGACTTCTGATTCTATCGCTCCCTCGTCGTTCCAGCACAGTAAAGTGTCGGTCGATAAATACTTCATGATCAGATTGACGACGTCGGCTCGTATTTTGGCTTCGCATGTGGAAAGGTGTAGAGCTCGAGATACGAGACATGTGAGAGGAATGTATTCTTGTTTCAAGGCTTGTTGGCTATTGGCTAGATGTGTCCATTCGAGCGCTATACCGGTTGCTAAAAGCTTTTTATGGCTCGGGAGGGTAAGTGGGGAAGGGGGTTTGAGTAATGTCCGAACGGGACGGTTGTCGAGATGGACTTGTAATCCTTCTATAAAATACAGGACATAAGTGAGGGGAACGACATGGAATTGGAATGAGATGAGTATATGAATGTTACGGGATGAGGTGAGGATAAAGTACGAATGAGTTTTAGATGTATAATTTGAGTAGAAGATGATATAGAAATGAGTCAAGGGTGTGGTAGAAGCGAGATGACGTAAAGATGAAATGGAAATTGAGATGTGAACGAAATGGAGTTGTCATCGAGGTATAGAAGAAACGAATTAAACTGAAAGCGAGATCGAGATGGAGATTGAGATAGAGTACATATGTAACGGTAGCAACCATATAGACACAATGGCAAAGTCCATAACATCAAAATCTCGCACAAAAATCACGAATGATAGATAGATGAAAAGAAATCAACTAACCCTTCACTTCCCGAACGTGAACTTCTTTCCAAAACTTCCTCTGTGACACTCCCGAAGAACCATTACCACTCGACGCCAGTTTCTCTTTGATTCTCTCTCGAGCTATTGGGTTTGATAATTGACTGACCGGTGGAGAAGGGGCTGGACCAGGAATGTTGGGATATGCAAGTGGAGTGGCATTTTGTAATACTCTAGTGGTAGTTAGAGATCTTCGACATGTTTTGGAGAGTTTCTTGTCGATGATTTGTGATTGAAAGGTCCGACGGGCGGTGCATCGCGGTAGTAATGTTAGTATATCCATGTTCTGGTCAATATGATTGTGTTTAATCCTTGTGAATCATGAATTTATAACTGAGGAAATTTTGGGTTTCATAAAAATCATACATCACATCAGTTTACATCTCAATGCACTATAAAATACTAGCATGTAACACTGAGTAATATTCAATTATTTACAATAGCTACAATAATTAATCTAAGACCATACAAACTTTTTAATGGCATATCCAATAGTATCCAAAAGAGTCGTACTCTTCTTTGCATCAGAAACTGAAATGATAGATTCTTCACCTATTTCCCACAAGTCTTGATCTCCATTTTCATTAGTACCATGATAACTTTTCTGAAGAGTATGATATATCTCATCTGTTATCAAAGCCGTCAATTCAACCTCATTAACATTAGTCATCATATTGTAATTGTTATCTGATAAAGATTGTGATTTAGTCGTTGCCATACTTCGAGCTGGTATTGTCTTGAAAGCCAAAATGACAGTCTTTGCAGTATCATCTTGTTTAGTAATATCAGTCTCGGTTACATCATTCAAAGTCGTACTTAATGTACGTGTATTAACTCTTCTTATACATCCACGTCTATCCTCCTTGTATTCAATTACAAAACCATAATTTTTCTGTTCGTCAAGGTTTTTGTTACCCAAAGTTGAAGTTATATAAACGCCTCTTTTTATTCCGACGATACTTTCCATTTCAATCCTTTCATAAGATCCAGGTTTCTCTGTAGACCAATCAAATCGTACAGCATATACAGCTTTATTAGTTAATAATAGTACACATTCTTCAAATTCACCACCTTGAATAGTATTTGTTACATGAGGTGTAATCAAAGTCCAACCACCAATCAAATCCTCTTCTTCACTTTCGTCATCTTGTCTAGTATTAGACTTATCGATATCATCACTCTTTGTATCACCACGTCCAAGTACAGCCCTAACACAACGTTCTACAGCTTCTTCCCGTACTCTTTTCATATCAAGTGCATAATCACCCGTCCTTAATTCACTTTCAAAATCCTCCCAGATTTCTTCCCCACCGTTACCTAATAAATAGTCTATCATGGTTTGCAGAAAATAATCACCAAATATATTATTATAATATCTTCCTAGAGTTAGAGAGAAATCATTGATAGCCCCAGTCCAGCCACGTTTTCTCGTACGTGTAAAATCACCTTTTAAAGCGGCTGTACCTGCATATTGTCTTGAAATGGCATCTCCATTATCTGCCCATAAATTATTAAACCATTGTGTACTAAGGTCTGATCTTAAATCTATAGATAGAGAGTATTGAGATAATTGTTGTTGTAAGATATGACCTGCAATAGCAGATTGTACAACATTTGTCCGATCGAGACAATCCATACAATTAGTTCGTACAATCCCGCTTTGCTTACGTCCAACTTTATCATCAACCATATCCGTCCATGAGATTGAATCGAGAGTTTTGGAAAGAACATCAAGGAGATAGGAAACATTTTGGAAATTGAAAGCGCGACATTCGTGATGGAAATCAAACCATGTAAAGCCTAACTTGTACTTTTCTGCATTGTCTTTTGTATCTTTAAAATCATAAGAAGGTAGAGATCCATCATTAGTCATTGTTACATGATGTTGATACATTTCTCCAATTCCATTCTCATTACCATGTTTATCAACAAGTGACGCAATCTGTACTTTACCGTATTTATCTATCAGACTTGAAAAATGTTTATTAAATGCGTCATGATTTGTTTCTTCCGAACCATGCATTGTAGGTATTGGTCTAAAGGCATACGGAGATTGTGAGAAGAACAAAGGTATACTACCACGTATTTGTGTCAGAGTTGATATCCTTTTTTTTATATCCCAGGTTGGCGATGATAGTATTTGTTCAGTCTCAACGTTATTAGCTACATTACCACCATCATCAATACCTCGACGAAGATAACGAAGTCCTGCTCTGTTAATGGACCGTCGAGAAATAAGTGTAAGCATGAACTCTTCCACATTTTCAGCTACAACCTTGTCTTTTTCGTTATGACTTTCTACTTGTGGTGAGCAGTTTTTCAATTCATATGATTCACCAGAACTTGGCGACATTGGTAAAATCTTGTCATTCATGTCTGGAGGAGATTGCTGGATTGAAAAGCTTTTTTGACCAATAAAACCTTGGATGATAGGTAATATCAAACAATGCTGTTCGCTGTCAATGATCTCTTTGAGCAGATGTTTGTTCCAGAAATACTATCCAAGGTTAGTGTATATCTCTTCAGTCTACAAGACTTTAAAACTTACTGCATCATCAAATTCTTCATAAAGCGGTAAAGTCGATGTAGACTGAGAATGCTGCAATTCCAACCGTTTAGATAAATCGTAATCGTAAGAGTAATAGAAATTCCTCGCACTGAAATAAAGCTTTGCAGCGTGTAATATCTTTGGCGTCAAGTCTTTCAATATCTTGCTCGGTTTATCGACCGTATTTGGACCCTTTGCTGGTTCGTCATCTGGATCATCAAGTAAGGAACTCATTCCAAGCTTCGCTCGTCCCTGTACAGTCCATCCTGCACTAGAGAACCATTTATCTGCAAAACGACCATATCTTCCTCTAGCCCGCCATACGTCTTTGGCAATACTATTTGATGAAACTTTGCGTGAGTTTGCTGCACTTTTATTATCTTTTAGGATAGACGGAGACAGGTCTTCTTTCCCGTCAGTGTTTTGAGGTATATTCTCGTCTTCATGTTCGACATCCGTTTCCAAGTCCAAATCATAATCATGAAGATCTCCATCTCCCTCCACTTTCTCATCGGAATCACTTGCCGTCTCTTCTGACAACTCGTCCTCTTCAACATTACCATCCCTCTTCTTATGCCTTGATATGTCTTTTATCGCGGTATGCGCTTCAGTTTCACTCGTCAAGGGTATAAATCCTACTTTTGTTATAACATAGATTGTCTTTCCTTTTATCTGAGCTACTTTTTCACTCGAGGTGATGACGATTAAATAATGTGACGACGCGAGTGGAAGGATACCTAATGATGTTCAATAAGACTGGGATAGGAGGTTATGTGAGAGTATACGAACCGATTATACCTCGACAATCTACACTCGTTGAAGAAAGGTTTTTGTCATGATGTGAAGAGTTTGGAGTTGATCGGTTATGTTTTCCTTGCGGTATTAGATGTGGACGGTCGGAGGTATATGGAATGAGTATTGAAGTCGGAGGGGTGTGGATGTGATGTGCTTTGCCATGCTGGTGGTGTGAATGGGTTTGGGGTTGAATTAGTAGACCTTTTGGGCTCGTAGTTCTATATATTTGTTAGTGTTTAGACTTATTTATTTTCAGGATACAGTCATGTACATTGAGATCTTTCGCGCAAGGGGTGACATGTCCTTTTTAAACTATTGCAGCACCATCAAATCAGGTAGCATGAAACACAATCAAGGTGATGAATATATATTAGCTATGACATCACTACAACGTCGAGGTCATACCCGAATTGACTTTACATCATCGACTATGGAATAAACGTTGGGTATGAAAATGTTTGTTACATTTATTATAAACATTACTATTACTATTATTACTACTGTTATTCTGTCATTATTGTATATCTTACTCATCAATCATCATCATCATTATTCCTATATTCATAAACTACCCATCCAAGCTTTCTTCCTTTCAATTTCCTGACTATTTTGAGAGACAGATACCATTCTCGAACGTCTGGCTGGTCCAGTCCACGTATTACTCTGCTGAGTAGTTGGTTTCTTGACCGATATACGAGACCATAAAAATAAAACAGCAACCAATGGAATGATTCCAAAAAATGCAATCAAAGCAGCTAAAAGTGTACTAGCCCATTTATGTTGTAAAGCCTGATAAAGGTTTGATGTAACAAGTGGTAGATATGCAGCAAACAATGCTTGTACAACCAATATAATTGTAGTAGCATAACGACCCATTTCTTTGTATTTTGTAAACATAAAGTCGTGTAGAATGATGATAGCTGTCATGACTCCAAACGAACAAAGTCCAAGACCAATTGCTGGTAAGATCCAGTGAATTCTAGCTCTTGAATACAATGCATACATCAATAACCCACCAGGTGTTGTCAGAAAGGCCAAGACCATCATGGTGCGAATATAGATGCTTGATTGTCCTTGATATGAGGCTCTAATTCGCCATAACAAACTGACAAGCCATGAAACAAGGACTCCTGCAGCAAGAGCAGCTTGTACAAGTCCTGTTTGAACAATTGTCCAGTCATATGTTTTTGTAAAAACCAAGGGTACAGATTGGGTAAAGATAAAGATCAACGCGAGTCCAATCGATGTCCATATTGTCAGTGATAATATCACCCAATCAGTAAATAGTAACGCGCATGATTGAAACATAGCGATACGGAACGCAGCCCAGCGACTAGTTCGATTAAGTTCTTCAACTGTGTAAACATATCTTCCCGTCTCTTTTCTAAGTCTACTAGCCGTTTGTTTCAAAATATTGACATCTCTCGTTTCTGGAATTAACAGAAAGAACCACATTAGTAATACACCATACCATATGGCTTCTAGAAACAGTATCCATTTCCATTGTAAGAATGCAACGATAGCAGCTCCATATACAGGACCACATGCAATTCCAGCGATAAAAGCACAGAAGAATGTAACGATTGCTAATTCTCTCTTTGCAGCTAGCCAAACATCGCTACAGATTCCTAACAAAGTAAGGGTGATTAAACCCACTATTCCCCCTGCGAAGAACCTAAGGACAATAAATCCAGCGTAATTAGAACAAAACCCCTGAGGGATGATCAATCCGATAAGTAAAGTTAGTAGTATAATCGCAGACCAACGCACACTTTGACCATTCAATACAAGTTGTGATAAAAGTATAAATATAGCAAAACCTGTCAACCAGCTCGTCACAGGCCAGTATGTATTAACGTCTTGACTAACACCATAATAGTTGTTGATTTGTATATTTGTTAGAACGGTGAGAGAAGTGATATCCAATCCTATACAAAACTGAACAAAAACGCAAAATACAGTAATGGTGATTTTCTTGATAAACGGCCAATCAATGGGATTCAATGGGTCTGTTGGATTATGCCAGTCGACAAGTTTGATTTCATTCAGTGGAAGTAATGGTGGTGCGGTCGTTGCTGTCGTTTGTCGCGAGTGATTCGAAAGTGGTTGAATTGGACTTTGTGGTTGTGAATCTGGGAGATGGACGGCCTTGACTGGACTTTGAGGTATATGTAGATTGAGATCTAATGGTTGTTCGCTTGTAAAAGTATAACGCACAAGAGCTGATCGAGTATTACTTGTAGGTAAAGGTTGTGTACTGGAATATGGACTGATGGTCGCCTCTTGATCATCATCGTCTGAAACAGGATTGACAAGCCGCACTGTAGGTCGTATGTAACGTGTAGGTTGTGGTGGAGATAGCTGTATCTGACTAGGAGTTGATGGAAGTAGCGATCGTATACCTGAAGTCTTCTGTGGTGTAGTATGATTTGGGTATGATATAGGAGATGATGTTTGATTTTGCGCTATTGGTGAAAGTGTTGTCGGGCGAGGATCGTGTGCGACAGAGATCATATAAGTTCTGCCAGGCGGCATATATAATGCGCTTGCATCAGGATTATACGATTGAGCCATGAGTGATACTCTGTCATCAAACTAAAATCATTTACTTTTCATTTCATAAGAAGGAGGAGAGTGTGAAAGGCGCAGAATTGAAACAAACAACAGAAATCTGATATGCCAGCCATTGACATTATTACCTCTCTGAATTGACAAAGTACTTACCATGGTGACTTTAGGGCATGTCCTTGTTAAGCATGAAAGATACGTGGCGGGTAGAAAAGGCAGGGTGACAGTTGAAGTCGGGAAAAAAAAAACCGTTGAAGTTCAGTTTACGCGCGCGTTTCTCGCTTTGTAGAATAAAGATTCTGTCAATGTTCGAGTTCCATTTATATTTCCACCTATAATTATATCAGTGCTACTTGTTTACCATATATGGTATGATACTTGATGTTTTTATTAAAATAAGCATGAAATTTTACAAAAAGGAATGTCATAAATGCTACTCTCTGCGGTGTTTAAACTTTACGAATTTATATTTCTATACGTAGACTAAATACTGATGTTCAAAAAAAGAATGGAAACAGTACTTTTCTATATGAAATCGTGCATATCATCAACTTCTTTCAAGGAGAGAGAAACAAAATGATTGGTGGTGGTGAAAATAAGGGGTTTGATTGAGGTAAAAATGGGGTTGCAGGTAAAACATGAACAGAAAATCGTTATGGGGCATGTCATTCTGTATCATATGGTGAAGTCATTGTATCATCAAACTGTTCGTGTGAAGACATGTCGCCGATTACCTCGAGAAGCTCGAGACGGTGCATAGAAGTTCTGGTGATATGATTGATGAGCCGCTGCGGATAAGAAATCACGGCAGACGTGGAGTCGAGTTTGTTGAAAACTCTTTCATCTAAATTATCGACCCATTCATTATCGTCGCGTGAGTCGCGTCGGAGATCGTTAGCAGGGCGGTGTGGTATTTCGACCTGTCTAGCCATGATCTCATCATCTTTGTCAATGCCAAAATACTAGGAAGTCATTTGAATGTTTGAAGCTGCACCAACTTGTCTTTTAATCTGTTCACGTGCCCATCTGGCAGTTTCAATTGTCCGTGGTGAAAAATCCTTATTTGCTCTGGTCTCTTTTGCCATGGCTGTGAGATATTCTTGACGAAAGTATTGACTGTATTCACCTTTTGGAAAAGCTTCTGCGAGATCTCCAATAACACCCATACATGCTCGAAGAAGAGCTTCAGTAGGTTCAGTCTCCTGTTGTACCTGTCGAAGAAGAGTAAAGATAGATTCGACATATGGAGCAAGTAATCGTTCTATAACGAGATGATTAGTTATGTCTAGAAAAGGCAATGTTATAATTCACATACGTTTCTTGCTTGTTCGCATGGCAATGATAGCTCCACCCCATGCATCCAATATTCCTTCCCGTAAGCTTACTACATATTCAACCATTTCAGCAGCATGGCCTTGTGCGTTGATAGAAGCTGCTTGTTGTAAAACTTGAGCAACAACAGAAAGATATGTCTCAAAAGCACTACCAATAGCCTGTGCAATATCTCCGAAACATTGTAATATAGCAGGTTTGTATTGGTTAGCTAGAACTTCACTCTTTTTGTTTCATATAGTCAGTATCAAAATGGAACAAGTGTATAGACAGAGAACTCACCCTAAGATTATTTAGTAGATAATTCATCAAATTATCACAAAATGGTTGTATTTTATCATTAAGAGCACGACTAATATCACTGACAAGACCAATAGCCATTGAACAAATAGCAGGCTCTTCTTGTTTACCAAGAGCGTTAAAAAGGAACGGCGTGAATGATTCCATATATTTTGCAAAGTCTTCTTCTAGTGAGTTGGCAAGAGCACCTATAGCAGCAAAGACAGCATCGGGTACTGTTGATTTTGGTCCGACAGAGTTTAATAATTGGATGAATAACTGCATCATCCTATCAGCTTGTGGTTTGACCTCAGTTTCCAATCTATTTATAACAGCCATGACGACACTTGTCAAACTAGCTTGAATATCTTCCAATTGTAATTTATCTTCCACACTAACGACTTGTCTTTGCATAGGTATAGTCTTTTCAAGTCTAGCAAGAGCAACATCAGACATTGATGCTACTATTTGGAGATTATCCATAGCTGCATTCGTGACAAATGCATTCAACACTTCATATGCAGCTGTTCGGAGTTGATTATCTCCAGTATTTTCCGTGACTTGTAATAAATGTGTGACACTTGCTTGGAAATGTGGGGAAAGCGCATTTGTAGTACAACCTGGTTCGCCAGCAAATCGATCAGCGAGATTCATCAAAGCCCAACAACAAGATGAAGCCATTTTAGGATGACTTGCTAGACCTGTAAATAAAGCCGTGATGAGAGGTTGAAGATGTGTTTGTGCGTCAATTGATCCGGGTACAGATTCTGAAATTCTTCCAAGTGCATATGCGGCAGAATCTTTGACATGCAGACTTGGATCATTCATCATACCAATGAGTACAGGAAGTGCTTGTTTGACTAATGGATCGAGCATTTTCTCTTCTGGACCTTCCATGACTGCACCAAAGGCCGATACAGCTGCATCTCGATAATGCCAATCCTCTGAACGCAAATTTCTTTCCACAAATGAGAGTACGGGAGGGACTGTGTTGCCTCCAACTGCTTGGGCCCATAATTGCAGACATTGATAAGCAGCTCTGGCCAAATTATACTCATCATCTGCTGCATCTTCATCTTGTTTGGCGAGAAGATCAAGTAAAACAGGTACAACTTCTTGGGTTGCAACGCGTGCAAAATTGAAATATTCACGCCTTTCGGTATGATTTTCCGCTTGTGCCTATAATTTTGTTATTAACACTCACCCATGACTTTTAAAATAAGCATGCATACCTGGTTATTATCATCTTCAATTGCAATCTCTTCTTCACATACTGTACACCAAAATTCTACGGCTAATTTTGCCACATCTTCTTCTTCACTTTTCATTCCTTGAATCGTCAATCCAAACAAAGCCTTTTCCATATAAAACCTCATCTTATCATAATATAAACCCATAACTCTGTTTAAACAGCCATATGCTCCTTGTTGAATACGCATATCTTCAGCCTGTGTAGCCTCGCAAATGACTTGCATGATGTAATTTCTTTCACCTTCTGTTTCAAAATTACTTGCTACAAACTCCAAAGCATCTCCTAAGGCAGTTATACCTGCATTTCGTACATCGTTATTCGTCTCTTCTTTACGAGCACCTTGACATACAGCCGTTAATATGGAATTTGAATGATCCGTTAGTTTTTCCCGTAAATCAGTTTCTTGACTTTCACAAATGAATCCCAAAGTTGTAAGAGATGCTTGTTTTTGATGATCCGCTCCGGAATTGACGTTTTGGACCAAAGTAGGCATTAATTCTGGCCATTGATTACGAGGAATTTCAATTGCAGCAATAGCGGCGATGAATTGTGCAGCTGATTGACCTGCTCGGGAGTCATTTGATGATAACGTCTTTAGAGCAGATGCTTTGACTTGTTGTTTGATCGTAGTATCTACTTGAGTGAGCCATCTTTGTTGTACTTGTTGTAATCTTGTATATTCTCTTGCAGAAAATGAGTTTTTGAGAGCGAGACCTGCAGCAATTCGAACTGATGAGGAGGCATTTTCATTTGCTAGTTCTTGAGATAGATGTGTGAGGTATCCAGACTATCAAGAATTGATTAAATTAGTTCCTTGACTGTTTTTGATGGAAGAAATACTTACAAAATCAGCCTCTGCAGCATTGTTTAATTGATCTTCTGCTGCCTTTCGAGTGCCATCAACTATAAACAAACTATTTAGTATGATATGTTGACATGTTATTTGATTATAGAACAGATCTTACCAGGAGACAGTGTCCCTTCGAGCACCGCGTTCACATCCATGATTGTGTAAATACCTATCCAAGTTTTAGATTTTTTGCAGTATTATCCTCATATAAATATAATTGAAGCGATAGACAAATCAAATAACGACTGTTGTGATTTGGCAAAAAGTCACAGAATGATATTATGACGGTACGCGCTTGATTGGGTAAATGGTTTGTTTGTTGGAGAAACTCTACTTGGTTTCTATTGTGGTGGGAGCAACGCAATGACCATCAATCAATTTTCAAATCGATGACGTATAAAATCACACAAACACGGTCAATATATATATGATCTTTCATTAGTAAAAAGACCAGAATGTTATAGAGTATCACGAATAAATATATAAAATCAATACACGCTGTCATCAATGCTCATGCAAATTATGGTGACCCCTTGTCCAAGTTTTCATATCTTCCATTACTTCGTAGATCTTAACAAAATCAAATAATTCATCATCGTTGTTTATATTTCTGTAATCAATTATTAGCATGTTTCTTGCGGAAGATTCAATGATTGTACTTACATCTTCCACTTTCTTTCTCCAATTTTTATCAACCTCATTACCAACTCCCATCAAAGTTTGTCCTACTGCCCTACTAGCACCAATAACTGGTCTAAGCATTATAGTTGGCGCGTGACGTATCACGGCACTTACTGCATCAGAAGCAGAAGTACTATCAGCTACATCCCCTTGTACTGCTATAATTGCGTCTCGAGCAGTCAAAAGATCACGTTCGAGAAGTCTACGAGCAGATTTGAGACCTGCCATTACAGAAAGCGGTTGATTAGCATAATTACTAACGGCATGTGACTGTAATGTATTTTCAGACTCATTAGGTAATGGATGATCAATATCAGTCCAAGTATCTGGTGATTGGGGAGTGTCGTGATTTGATAGAAATGTTTCTGCTCCTTGTAAAACATTCTGTGTACCAACAGCAATTCTTGCACCGAGACGTGCAACTTCACCTGTTGTATTTCGTAACAAATGTGCTGCTCCTTTTTGGATACTTCGCACTACACGTCCATCCTTTTTATATTCACGTATAGGTACACTTACAACTTCTGCAATTCCTGTACCCAAACTAACAAATGGACTTATACTTGCCAGACCGGAGATTACACCAGGTAATTGGTTCCTTTTTATATCAGGTAGCCAAATATCATTCAGAGAGTCGTGTAGTGCATCAAATCCTCTTATTCCATATAAGATTGTATGTCTAAGTATGATATGAGCTGCATCTAGGATGAAAAAGTTCTTGAATTCGACATATCTGCCTGATCGCAAACCTGCATAATCAACGCGTTTTGGTTTGTAATCAAGACTCAAATCGACTGTATGAACTTCTACGCGTTGTAGAAACGGTACATCTGTAACTGTAGATGTGCTTGGTGACAATGCATCATCTTTGAATTCAAAAAAGCGTGTAATAAAGTCCAAGGCATCTTGATCAACATGTAGACGTAAAGGTGTTACATCTACGGTCATTACAATCTCACTCGTTGATAGATCTACTATCGGTCTAACAGTGTTAATATCTATATGAATCATTGGCTTTGCCATTTCTCTTTCTTCTCCATCTTTGTGCCATGTAGTAAGAAACTTCTTCCAAGTTGAAGTTGGCAGATTATCGAAAATTTCCAAATCTCGAACACGTAAATTGGTAGTATTTTGAACTTCACCACTTCCGGGCACAAAAGCCACAAAGTCAATGGATAATCCCCTGAGCTCAAATGATATTTTATGAGCCTTACTACGAGTTAATCTAAGGCGATGTGAACGTTTATGTTGACGTTGAGCACTTCCTGTGGAATATGTTGTAGGTCTTGAAAAGGCAGATGCGGTATGACTTTCAGATTCACTAGCTAGATCATCAATATTATGATTGATCTCACGTCTGAGGTCTGAAACATCTTTATTGGCAGGTATACCAATATATATTGAATTAAATAAGCAGTCTCCAATGATTGATTCTTGATCTTCGACCATTGAGGAAGGACCTTTTCGTCGTAAACGTTTAGCTTCAGTTTTGGTTTCGACCTCTTCAACGGCATTTGTTATAGTTTTGCGTGTTCTTTGCCAATCATAGCCGTCATATAGATTCCATATGACATGCACGTCTCGTACTCTTACCTTGAGTGGTATTATACGATGTTCCTTCTCGACTTTGGAAGTTCTAGTTGTTATAGATGTATTCCAACGGTATGGTGAGCCAAGAACAGTAGTATCTCCATACGTTCGATCAAGTTGATTATCTGATAACAAAAAAGGTTTGATTGTAGCAATCTCTCGCAGACCTTTTAATGATAATTGAGACTCGAGAGCCCTTGAAAGTTCTTTATTGTTAAGTCTAGCAGATATCGGATTTGTAGGTAGTAGGAACGGATCTTCACCGAGTAGTGATTCTGCTGTATGACTATCGATACCTGATTTTCTATCATCATATATACTTTCTGACATGTTGACACCAAATAAATCATCTAGATCATCAACATCCCTTGTTGTGTTGATATCAAAGATTGTTGAAGGAGGGCTTGCTGGTCGTTCAAAAGCGTCTCCTGTGAAAGAAGAAATCATCTCGTCCATAGAAATGACATTTGTTCGAAACATTTCGTGATCTGAAGGTAGACTTGGGGGAGCTAAAGCACCGAGGATCTGGATCAGAGTTTGTGTAGAATCGGCACAAGACTCGAGTAGTAAGAGATCACATTTGAAATCCAGCTCTGTAGTTTGTGATTGATGAGCATTACCTTGATTGATTCTAATATCATATCTTGCAGCCATGATAGAAAAGACAGAGACATATCCCAAATCAAGAAGTGCGCTTGGTAGACTTTTGACAAGTTTGATATTGCCAATATCGGTCACATTCTCCACAATATCAGCAATATATAAGGAACCCTTGCGGATATCTAAATTCAGATCAAGGTTATCCCTTGTAGGAACGATCGTAATGAGTTTTGCATTTTGCAAGACAAGTATAGCCTTTGATTTTAAGCCCGTTGGTTGCAGGCCAATACCACAATCATGAAGTAAAACATGTATACTCAACTTCTTCGTTTTTTCAACGTTGTTCAGGCTATCCGACTGTATCAACATTTTTGTTGTAGTATTCGTAAAATCAATAATAGTAGATGCAGCAATATCGACAGCCTCATCAGCCTTTTTTACCATTTCGTCGGTGAGAGCAATGAATGTTGCAACATTATACTCGACAGCAACATTAAACAACTTGATACGAAGTGTCGGTTCAACTTCATCTCCAATCATACGAGCCATTAACATTGGAAGGTTAGCATTTGATGATAAGGGTGACAAGGCATGTAATATTGGCGCAGCTCCGTCTGGACCAGCAACCACATCATTGATAGAAAACGCAAGTAGTGAGGGAAGTCCAATATGGGCAAGATTTGTTTCTGTGAGCTTGACTGATATATTCTTGATAATGTTGTTCAGCGGAAGAATTAATTGGATATGTTGGATGCAGGCGAGAGATAATAAGCCCGGTCTCTCATCTTCTGGCAGATACTTTGCTACAACAGATATATCCACAAGTTCCTCGCTTAAAACCTGCAAATTTTCCAAAAAGTCCCAGTTCAGAACTACAAAGATCATTTCTGTGCAGCTAAATCTCACTACCGCTCCTTTCCGTCTTTGTCGAAGTAATGTATCAAGTAGTATATCATCATCATCTTCATATTTGTTATTCGAAGGTGTTAGTAACATGACTAGTCGTTCAAGATCGACATCTTTAGGTTGAAACAAATACTCCAATCGGATACCTGAAAGGGATATTTCCAATGGTGTGGATGAAAGTGCTTTATGAAGGTAAGGTCCAGATAATTTCAAACTGTCAATTGTGGCGGCAACGAATTCTTTGCGGGCTACAGCCTTTATTGCAGAGCTTCTCAGTCTAATTGATGCATTATGACCACTTAGATTCGCTACAATACTATCTATCCGCGCATTGAACTTGATTTCTGTATCTTTTTCGGCGTTTAATTGCGGTGGGGAGGAGTCTTGAAATCGTACGCCTTTTTTTGGTGGAGACTTATGTCCAGAATCGAATGTTTTGGTGGTAAATGAAGAGCTAAGCTCGAGTAGACTACACATCCCGTCACCAAAGGTTTGCTCTAATGTTTCGAAACTTATATTCAAGATAAGCTGCTTTGTTTGTAAAGAGTATTGGGTCGATAAAGGCAGCGATCCAGGAACATTTGAACTACGATGATGAATCTCCAGAATTAGATCCACATCAGAATCTTGTAAAGAGCGTCTAGACTCGTTTAAATGATCGGCAAAGGATAACACCATACTTGAGCCAATATATAGACGGAGACTGCAAACACTCAGGGTCACGTCGTTTTTTGATGTGTCTACTCGATTTAATCGTAGACTTGTACTTTTCGTTCGTATATCGATCAGACAACGTGAATTCGGGTTCAGATCAGGCACCGATTGCCAAAAATCATTCTGAGAGCTTACAACGGCAATACGCATGTCTTGTAATGTAATCAAGATCGCATGCTTTTGCTGTTGATCTAGACTAAGATCAATACGTTCGTCGGCTTTATGAGATGTGTTTGACGTCAAATGTTTGACGAGTTGATTATACTCAGCAAGTCTTTTGAATTCGACACACAAGGTGAGATTATGTACTGTTATATTGATGGCAGCCTGATGTTGAAATTGACTTTTTGGCGACTCGCCTTCAATCGCCCGCATATCATCAAAGCGAATAGAAGCACTTTGTTCAGCATATATCGAGAAAGAACCTGGCATGGACCTTGATTTGTTTGACACGTCTCCATGACTTTCAGCTTTGCCCTCGTCCTGTATTTCATTCTTGTAACTTTTTCTATCTATGACAATATCATCAATATAAAGTAGTTTTGAAAAAATTCCATCCTTTTCCAAAGACTCTTCCAGTATTGGTATCTGTGAAGTGACATCCATATTGGGTGAAAGAAATGCTGTTGCTTCGTTTTTGGTCGAAATTGTGCTTTGCGTTTCTAGCTTGATGTGGTCTTCTGCAGATCGCATAGGCGGTAGAATCTCAGATATCAAATGATTTTGGGGATCCTCGCTCAGTGCGCTCAAGTACATACTGCTGGCTTCCATATGATCGTCCTCTTTCAATTCGTCAACTGAAAACCCAGGCTGTGTTGTAGCTGGAGTTGAATCCAAAGGACTTGAGCTCGTATGATGTTCTACATGAGAGCCTGAAAATGTTGGTTCATCTAGCATATCAGGCCTAGACTTTCTTTCCATTGATGGAGATGTCTCTCCAGACCCAAGCAAGAAGTTTCCTGGCATCTTGACGCGTATTGCAGGGGCTGGGGACTCTCTAGTTACTTCTGGCCGTGTTAATAGATGGTCTGTATGCATCGACATGATCAAATCATCCTCTCTTTCCTCTCCAATCCAAGAATTTGAAGCGAAAGAAGACTTTTGTGATTGTCGGTTATTCCATATTGAATTATCTTCGCCAATTTGAATGTCAAAAGGGTCATTTCCCATATCATTATTATCATTTTCCTGAGGAGCTAGTCGTTGGTCTTTTGCAGGGGACGTAGACGATTCTGGCGATGAAAGATGAATGTTTTTATCAGTCGTGCTGTCAGTCTTATGTTTATCTTTAGTTGAAGTTGATAAACTCTCTTCAGCAAAAGTATCAACCTTTGTGGTTGAAGACACAGGTGAAATTGATGATAGTCCGTTGAGGTTCAGTTCTATTTTATTCATAGCAATTCTACGATTTGTGCCATCGATTCTCTCCTCCGCTTCTTCCACTGCTATACTATTGACTGAAAGAACAAGCATAGGCTTTGACTGTCCACGAGATTCTTTATTGTTGTGCCAGAAGCCAATATTATCTCCATCAATATTGTTGGGCAACTCTAAGGATATTTCCAGGTCAGAAATTGTGATCTGGAATCGATCAACAATACCTTGTAGAAAACCGGTAAGGAAGCCAGGTAGACCGGGTATAGTCCCAACGCCGACGCCAGCATTCTCATCATTCTCAGCCACGTCTCTATACTGCGCATCATGTTCCGCCTCCTCGTAAGTATGTCCAACTCTTTGCGCGTTAAAATCCTCTGCCAAAAACGACTTTGTAAGCTCTTTGACATCAGGTACAAACTCTTCCCTCCCGCCTGGATCATATGGTGGTGATCTAGCTATCCGTCGTTGGGTTTTTCTATGTGATGGAACCGTATCACCATATACGTCCTCGGATTTCGGTAATTGAGATAGATGTAATCTGCATCTAATATGTCTAGCATCGACTTTGATTGATGATCGATAAATATCTGCCGGTATTTCAATATTTACACTTTCTACATTCACGGATTGTAGAACAAAGTCATTTGGTAACTGGAGAATCGTAGACAAGCGCTATTGACCATTAGCATGCGCTCAACACTTTGATATTTAGAGTCATTCACCAACCTTGACGTTTAACTCTACTTTTCGAAGTTCTATAACATTTCGTCGACCCAGTACAATATCAAAACTATCCAGATCAATATTCTCGGATTCGAAAAGACCAGTTTTGAGGAGAACGAATCTCAAAAGACGCTTTTGTATATAGGACGGTAGATATGAAGTCATGATTGATTATTTGTTGATGATGCCAGTAGTTATAGCTCACATTATAATAGAGTTTCGTACAAGGACGGGTCTATGACACCGAGGTATTATCGGAAAAGGTGACATATTGTCAAATATCAAGATACGAGACATTATATAATGATCATACCTTTCTCATATGACGTTGTTTTCAAATCAGATGTCTTTATGACCCCAAAAGTCAAAAAACAATAAATATTGCGGGGTAATCATTTATAAAATATCAACAACTCATTTGCATGTAGTAATAAATAATAATGCTAACAAGTAGAGTAGAAAAGAACAGAAGTATCACTTTTGGAGAACAGACGATTTCATATCAACATCATGAAGAAATTTGCTCAATGCATTCCTCGTGTTTTATAGATTTTTGTGCTCCATTAATCCTACAAGATAATTACAATCTAATAGAATGTAGTTGGTCTTGAATTTGCAAATATTTTCTTGTTGCCAGATTTAGCAACACGGTGAGGCATGGGGAATTTGAGATCCTTTGTCATGAGTTGTTTGATGTATGGTCGTCTGACATCTGCTGCCTTTTCAACTTCAACAACTTTGAGAATCTGTTTTGTACATATTAGTATTTGTTCTTAAATTGGAAGAGATTTATGATGAATGAACTTACGTGAATCGATCGGAATCGTGATCGATGACGAGCTGCCATATCTTGATACATAGACTCGACGGCATCTGTACGTGACATGTCACGGTACTCTTTGTACATGTTGTGGGTTCCTGAACGAGAATCGTAACGGATCCATACACCAAAGACTTTGACCTTTTCAGGGCGTTTTTCGGAGATCTAAATGTCAAGAAAAAAGAATACGTTAGAAAATGGTTCCTTACAAATGTGAATAATATTACGAATCCGGCAAAAGTTTTTGCGATGATAGGAACATGTTTTGGTGTATGTAATGATTCATTAATATCTCAAATGATAAATAATGATCAATAGCATAACCTCATACCACGTCCATCAGGATAAAACAGTGCGCGCTATTCTTTTTCAAGATAGAAGAGAAAAGGGCATGTACCTGATTCAAAGAGACGATTTCGCCATTGGCTTTCTTGACCTTTCGTAATTTTGCGAGAAAGTACCAGAATCGGGATTTTGCTACGACATCGTTGGGTGCAAAGATTCGCATGCGGTAGAGTTTAGGAGTTGGGTTTGCATCGGTTGGGAGATGGCGGCCGATGACCTGAAATTCGTGAAGACGACCTGAGTAAGAAATGTTGAATTAGTTATTGTATCTTTGACAACACTTTATTCTGTCCTTTTCACTCTTCAGTCACATATACCTCCTCTTCAATGAATTCGTTTTGCTTCTTTCTCTTTTTGATCCAATCTCTTTCTGTTTTTCTGGTAATTGATATGGAATTTGAAATGATGACTCACCCATCTGGATAAATGTTAGCTCAATTGGTACAAGAAAGGCTCAATGGAAATATGTCCTTACTATGATATATTATTCGTTTGCGTTGACTGATTTCACAATTCAAAGTCTCAAAGTAAAACTTCTCCAATCAATCATGATCTCCATACGAGACGTAAATCTTGGCACGGAAAAACTTTGCTTCCGAAATCCGGACAGAACGAAGTTCAATCACGTGCGAATAAATTACTGTTAAGCAATCGAATAGAGTTTCTAGTTGTCTGACCGCAAATAGAGAATATATGACAGGCCTATATAATACATGGATATCAATGTCCGACTCCTCCAACACCCAAAGGTAGATATCCTGGACCATCAGCTTGGGGAATTACTTCTCCTATATCTTCTTGTTCATCCACATTGGTGCGCTCATCAGCTTCTTCTATACCTTTTCTCATTCTTTCTTCAGATATCTCTGTTGCTTGATTTTGACGATCAATTAATGATGCGTTGAGTTCATCCTGACTCTGACTACTATCCGAGGGAAGCATATTATTGTTTCCATTCATTACCACGGCCCCGACCGGTTGTTGCACATTCGCTGCCATATTGTTATTATTATTGTTATTATTATTATTGTTGTTGTTATTATTTCTCCCTTGTATACGATTCTGTCTCCACCAAATCAAGACAGCAAGTACAGTTGCGAGAGTCAGAATGCCTACACTTTCAAATAAACTTTCTTCTTCTTCATGTTCATTTTCCTCATTTCCAAGGTAATCACCACCAGGAATGTCTTTTTCTAGCACATTCTTCACTGTTGTCCTTTCGTTTACGGTATCACCTTGACGATTACCATCGTTTCGACCTTCAATTCCGTCATTCGTGTTGATTTTCTGCTTTTTCTTCTTACCAAATTCTGTAATCAAGTCCTTTATACCTCTCCATTTTCTCCCTTTTCTTTTACTTTTGTTTTTCCTTTTTAGTTTTTTGATAATTTCCATATTACCAACATCATCATCATCAATATATACATCTTCAACATCTTCTACTTCTTCCGTAACCGTTTTCTCATCTTCTATACCTCTAATTCTTCCACCACTAATTCCATTCCACCAACTTTTTATTCTTAATCTACCCAAGGCTAACCTTACCGGTAATGCAGCCTCTAGATTAGTTTCTCTAGCTAAATCATAATATCTTTTTGCCAAATGATAATCCTTCTCAAGTCCTATACCTGTTTCATGCATCCATCCTAGATTAAACATTGCTTGTGCACTTCGGAGAGAATCTGCAGCTTTTGTATAACAAGCTGCTGCATTCTCTTCTGAAGAATTATAATCATTTCTATCATATGATTGAAGTTCAAGACTTGATAAATGTAAATCTCCAGCTTTTAATTGTGAATCAAGATTCATCTGTCTTGCCGAACGAGTATAATATATCAAAGCCAGTGATGCATCTATACTTTGTAATTGAATGTTTGAAATGAAATATGGGAAAAGTTTACTTAGCAAAGAAAAAGGACTATATAATGGTAGACTAGTGTCAAGAATGAATGCAACATTCGCTTGAGCATTCTCATATCCTTGTTCAGCTGCCATCATATATCCTATCAAAGAAGTTTGCATATCACCACTTTCATATGCTTCATTAGCTTCAATAAAACTCGAATGTATGACTTCTGCTTTTTCTGCTGCAATCTTATAATATGAAGCAGCCACATCACAATTTTGATCACGTTGTAGACCTTGTCTTGCTATTTCAGCTAGATAGAAATATGCCTCAATATGTCCATATCTGGTAGATGTTTCAAAATACTGTCGAGCAGTTTGTATATCACCTTGATCAAGGAATAATACACCTAAATCTGTCTGAGCAACAGGTAATTCACCATCAGCAGCAGAACTCAGATATGATGCCGCCCTAATAGCATCTTTTGGTAGACCTAAGCCATGTAGATACATTAAAGCAAGCATATATTGTGATATTACATCACCATGTTCAACACCACGTTTTAACCAAATTATAGCTCGTTCATAAGATTGTTTAGTACCTTCCCCACGGAGAAACATCCTACCTAGACGACCCGCTACTCTAGGAGCGTACATTTTAAGTTCACTTGATGAATCTTCTTTGATTTTACCATTAGTTTGCCAATATTTACGAGCAATTTGCATGAATAATGATTTTGCTTGTGAAAAATTTGCCTCAACTCTAACTCCATCATAATAAATCATTGCTAATTCAAAAGTATTCTTCAAATCTCCTTTGCGAGATTGGAAATGAAGATATTCTAAAACATCTGCAATATCAGCACTAGCATCTGATGAAGGTCCACCTCTTTTAGCGTTTTGACCTGAATTACTCACACTAGCTCCTTCACCATATGGTCCACCATTTATATCTGCCAGACGATATGAATTTTTCACCAAATTATATCCTCCGGGTGGACCAGATTTATAAAAGTCTACAGCTTTTTTTGCTACAACTTTATAATATTGTACTGCTTTTTGACAATCTCTTGGACTTCCTATTCCAGAATGATATCTATAAGCCACAGTCATTTGTGATCGAATATCTCCTTGATCTGCAGCGAAAGAATGATAAAGTAATGCCTTTGCTTGATCTTTTTGTACAGCATTACCAATTCCGGTCGCATAAATAAAACCAATCATATGTTGTGCAGAAGAATTACCATAAACTTCAGCAAGTTGATGATAATATTGAAATGCTGCACGATAATTTCTTGGATACGAAAAGTTACCGTGAAAATTGATTTCTGCAAGGATATAAATAGCATCTGGATGGTTATATTGTTTAGCGGCATCTGTAAGAGTATTGACTATACCAGACAATCTTGAATCAAGTTTTGTTGATGTTGATTTTGGAGAGGGAACGACAGATCTTATAGAAGATGATTTTGTGAAGAATAATAATTGAATTGCTTTTCGGATATAATATACTGATGAGTTGGATACATCTTTTCGTCTTAATGGACGAGAAAAGGTTGACTTTGGTAATTCTAATCGTTGAAGCCTTGATCGAGCATCTTGAACAGCTACATCAACCTCGATAGGCCATTGTTTCTTGGGTTGATTATTGTTATGATCAAGAAGAATGGGTTCTTGATGACTGTCTAGCGCCTTGCAATCCTGGAGCCATACCCCTAAACAATATAAAATGATTATGAACCGCATTGTATAGCACAATCTTGCCGAAAATATTTTATATATAACAGTAGCATACTCATCTCATTGTCATGTCTTGGAGCAGTTATCGGATCGATTTGTTCACAGCTAATAACTGATAAATAGAATGATGTAATTGCGGGGAAAGTTTTTTACTTCTCGACGTCATGGTAAAATCACTTTATGGATGTGTTAGATGGATAGAAAAAGAAATAATATTTCATTGTTCAGAAACACAACAATTAATAATGACAATGACTAAAAGGTTCTCTTCGCGGCAGGCATGGTATGACGTTCATGTCCACTACATTCGCTTAACGAACTATGAGTTCGTTTTCGATGACTCCCAATTCTTGTACCATTATCGTCAATCATCTCATCAGCTGTTAAAGATGCTGTAGTAATCTCAATGGATGGTCTATCCCAGAATGTGCATCCCGAAACAGGCTTCATACTTCTTGTTGATGATTCATGCGTTAATATTCCGGTCAATGGATTAATATTTATGCAAGATGGAAACCTTGTACAACTAGAATGCATTGTAATGTCAGAGCTTGAACAATCTCTTGACATAATAACAGGTTTATCATCTGAATTATTATCTTTTATATTTCCAGATGATGCGTTTACTGTATAGGCTAACTTCATTGTCTGTGTAGTGATCTCGTTGATAATCTGTTTGATTTGCTCACTTGGAATGCGAATTGTACTTGACTTTTGTTCGAATGTCGGACCAATTTTGACTTGTTGCCTAGAATTGTATACAGACAAAGGTAATCTAGTCTTCTGCTGGGTGATTAAACCAGACCATGAAGCACTAGAGCTGCTTGAAGGTGTTCGACAATGAGCTAAACCGAGGTCATCCAAATTTGCCGCATTTCTATGATTCGTTTCATGTAAATCATATGACCTCTCAATGATTGATATTCGTCCACTATTATTCTCCTGTGTATTGATTTGTGGAAGTGTTTGGTGAGTTGTAGATGGCCAAGAAATGTTACATTTCTGTAAATGGGCTAAAGTTTTTTGAATTATTAGTTGTTTTCTGAGTAGCTTAACATTGGGGGATTGACTCTTACATAAAGGTGCTGGTTGAAAAGTGAAGCAAATTATATTTCTCAAAGGATGAAATTGATCAGACTTATAAATACCTTCGGTTAGTAATATCTTTATTCGACCGGTATCTGAAAATACATTGCGATTTGACTGAGAAAGCATTGTAATATCAAAAGATGGGAATAATAATCTTGTGTGATGCAAATTCATATCATCATTGCCTTTTATATTTTTATTAGTGGCGAGATTACTTTATCGACTTGATAGTTCATATCTTACCAATAACTTGTGGCCATGTAGTACTTCTCTTGAACAAAGACGTACTATAATTGTAAATAAGTTCATTATAACCGAATGATAGGAATATTTTGAACTGACGCAATACATTGACCATCAATAAGAACAGCCATACGCTAAATGACATCCTTGATGTTTAGATTGGGATAAATTGATAGAAAGTCATTGTCAACTTCAAGTTGTGCCCAATGATGTAATGAAATGATAAATCTACTTTGTGCTGGAAGTGAAGGTATATAAGTGAAAAGTGTAGGCGTTAGGATTGAACCTATTTATTAAGATCAAAAATCAATCATCATATTTTTGATGTATTTGTTTTAGAAACTTACCTTCATGTTGATATTGATGACAAGATGTTTGAAATTCTTGTATTGGTGTTGTACTTCCACCAGGGAAGATAATAATATCCCAATCACAATATCTCATGATTCTTTTTGGTAATACTATAATATTGTGGTTACAAGAAATTGTTGAAAAAGATGAATGTAAGAAAAGGTTCACTAGAAATAACGAAAACCTCTGTTGTGCTTGCCTCTAATTTTTTCAATTATTGATTGAGGACTCATAGAAAAAGTAAAAAGGAGATATGTGATAATAGATCTCTATTATCTGATAAATAATTATAATAAAATGTTTTTGGGATATCTTATAAAAATAAAATAATAATACCTAACTATCTTCTAACATCATCACAAAAACGTGATTTTCCTAGATGTTTCGTTTTTGAAAAAAAAGAAGTTATAACCAAATCATAGGTCCAATGTATGTTATAAAATAATCTTCATAGGATACAAAAAACACACACATCCAAACGCCCGCTAAAACGGTTTTCCAGACTTTTCTCTTCTTTTGAATAATTCTCATCAATATATATCATAATTTATCAACCATGTTTTTCATAACTTTATTCTTCTTCTTTCATTGTTGAGGACCTGGATAACCTTGGTAAGACATTCCCATTTGTTGTTGTTGCTGTTGTTGTAGTTGTTGATGTTGCTGTTGTTGTTGTAATTGCTGTTGTTGTTGTTGATAAGACGGTGGAGCAGGTGCAGGTCTGTAAGGTGTACCAGCAGGACCAGAATTATTTTGACTTCTACCCCAGCTTAATCTTACACGTGAATTACCAATAGGATAACCTTGCATTTGATTTATAGCCATTTCTGCAGCATGTCTTTGTACAAATTGAACAAATCCACAACCTTTACCAGGAGGAATTTTAACATATGTAATTTCACCAAATCCTTGAAAGAATGATCTTAATTCATCTTCGGTTACATAACCAGATAAACCACCGACAAATACAGTTGTATTGTTAGGATCTGTAAATTGATTCATTGGTTGATGTAAATTAGGTGGCATATAATTTTGTTGTTGTTGTTGTTGTTGGTGTTGATGTTGTTGAGGTGTACCCATATAATTTTGTATATGCATACCATACATATTTTGAGGTATACCACCGCCCATTTGAAGTTGTGGTGTTATACCATTTTGATTTTTATTCTTTGGTGTTGCAGTTGATATTCTCATTGGTCTATTTCCACAATATACTCCTTGCATTTGTTGAAGTGCTTGTTGTTGATCATTTTCATCTGAAAATCTTACAAAACCATAACCTCTTGATATTCCACTTATAGGATCTGTCATAATTTTGGCTGATTTACATGATGCAAATTTGTTTTGGAAGATATTTAAGAGTGCTATCTCGTTTACTTCTGGGCCTAAATCACCAACAAAGATGCTATATTCTGGTCCACGTTCATCTCTAAAAACAGTCAATTAGTTTAAAAATATAATTATTGTGCTGTAAATCAACAACATACCGGCGATCTGCAAGACCTCCACCTGAAGCCCAGTTTAATTTAAAAGGACGATTTGAATTTGGAATTAATTGCCCATTAAGATTATTCAAAGCATTTCCAGCAGACTCTGGATTTTCAAAGTCAATAAAGCAATATCCAGCAGTTCTATCAAATAATAATTATCATTAGTATATTCGAATTAAGGAAAAGATGATGTATAAGGGTATATATTACCCATTAAATTTATCACGTATCATCTTGACATTAACTTGAAAATTCATATTATACCAAACAGTTCGGACATAATTTTCATCCATCCATGGTTCAAGTTCACCCATCCTGTTGTTACCGTTAGATATTGGAATAGAATAAATATGGTATCTGTCCGTGACATATATATATACATACCATAATGTTGATTTGGGACCATCATCAGAATTACTTGCTTGACCTGGATCAATCCCTGCAGAAAGTGGAAATTGACCTGTAATGGAATCTCCTTGTTGCATAGTTTGTAATTTTTGTCCATCAACAACTCCTTGTGGAATAGAAACACCATTTTGTCCATCTATTGATGTTTGACTCTGAAAAGAGTCACCATAATTTTGTTGGAAACTCATTTTTTTTCTATATAGACTCGATTTTATTGAATTTGTGAAATGTAAACTAAAGAAGAAAATAATGAGTTAGTGATAATCCTAGTTACTGCAACAACTTTTGGACAAAAACAGAGCTTCGAACGTACCCAATAACACAAAGTCCACTTTACAGTATCGCAATGGTTTATTTTTGATAATGATTGTACAAGAGACAACTTTTTAAAACCAGAATCCGAACGCGACAAAGTATCAAAAACAAAAAAGAAGACGAATGCTTAAGCGCGCGCGAGCTGAATTGGAAAAAGAAAAAGCAAGTTCTCGATTCTATAGAAAATGCGGGTGGTCGAGAAGATGTGGGGGGGCATTTTCTTACTGATAATTATGCTTTTCATATGGTGGGATATTGTGGGGAAGTCTCTACTGTACTGCAGTATTGCGGTTTTTTTAAAAGCAGACAAACAGTCGATATGTTAAAATTATCAAAGTATGCACACCAGTATGATATCATTACAAGACTACAATCAGTAAGAGACTGTAACAAGATATGTAATATGTACACAATATATATGCTCGGAAGAAAAAGGTCAGAAGATCACGTGGATTATTGGAATCCCGCGCTAGTCCTAATTAGGATAACTGTTGATATGGTGTTTACCTTTTCCCTAAATTGATAAATATTCTTTCGTCATTACTTGATTGACAAAAAACTTCAATAATGGACTCTGATACACTTAATACTGCATCGAATTATCTTAATAATTTATTACTTACTCGAGGACTCCTCAAAAATGGTAAAAAAATCGATTTTGTAAAACCAAGTAAAGAAAGTCGCGCACAAATTATAAATCTTGTACATGATTTATTATTAAAACGCGATCGAGATGAAGAGAGTCGTGAAGATATAGCAACAAATTTACAATCATTCAAAAATGAGAATGATAGAAAGGATATTCAAATTGAACATTTACAATCTAAATTAATCGAAAAAGATAATAGCATTAATCGAACAAATGTAGAAGGAAGAAATGTTAAGAATGAGATGAAAACATTACAAACAAATATAAAGATAGTTCAATCGCAACTCAACAAATCAAAATTATTATCAGATCAAATTAAACTACAATGTATTAATGATATACGTAAGAGAGATATACAAATTGAAAAATTAAAATCACATTTACAAGGGCAACAAAGAGGTAATAAAAGTCTTGTTATGGCACCATCTTTTAATGTTTCTGGTCGTAATCAAATACTTAATACATCAATACATGAATTACAAGACCCTGCATATAGTTTGAAACAAGAATCAAATGAATTTTTGACACAACTTGGTCAGAATTTGAGTGAAGAAAATGATGGACTGATAATATTGATAAGAAAGACTATCAATAATCTAAATGAATTGCTTGGTCAAAATGATATATTAATGTCAGAAGAGAAAGATGAAGATTCATATAAAAATCTTGGTTTAGAATTACAAACGTTATTAGATATACTCAAAGATCTTCTTACAAATCCTAATTTTGTATCTGTTGAAGAAGTTGATATTAGAGATGAAGAAATATCAAGATTAAGAGATGGATGGGAGACTATGGAAGCTAAATGGCAGAATGTTTTATTCATGATGGATGGATGGCGTCAACGTCTTGAAGGAAGTGGTGATACTATTAATATTGATGAATTGAAAAAAGGTTTAGGATTAGGAGATGGTATAGATGATGAGATTAAACAATTCACAAGTCCAACGAAGAGATCACCAATAAAAATACATTTACAAACTCCTCAAATTTTAGATGATACTACTGGTGATCAACTTTTATATTCGATAGAGAAGAAGAAAATAAGAGAATTGGATTTTGATTTACAACAATCAACGAGACCTGTCAGAGGACAACAATTAAGACAGATTAGTATTAATCTTAGATCACCAAAGAAAGTTATTCTTACACCATCAGATGATTGTACACAAACCAAACTTGATCATGTTTTGAGTACAGAAAATGTAAGTTTGTATTCGGAAGAAAAAATCTAAAATATGAATCATATAATAATAATGTTTCATCAAAGGGCCGAAAACGGAGTGTACAAACATTAGCCAGTCCAATAAAACCAAAGAGTACAGACGATGATAAGCGTCAATCGTCAATGACGATAGAAGAAAAGTTAAAAGCAGTACAATATGAAGCTGAAGAACAATTGATAAATGATGATATCAACAATAACAATAAAAAGATAACAACAACAAAAAGACGTAAATCGACTTTAAACCCAGACGAACTCGAACGATTATTGTTATCTATGGATGAATAAGTTATTCCAATGTTACACAAATTTATCTCTATTTTTTTTTGTTTAATTTCCGAGAAAAAAATATCATACGAGATAAAGGAAAAAAGACGTGATATTCACCTTGATTAACCGGCAACAAGCGTCGTTTCATCCGGCTTATATATGTATCATCACTTGTTGTACAATAGTTATAAAATGTAGGATATATTTCCTTCTCTTCTTTTAATTCCATATGAAAAAGATAAAAATTATACACTTAGATCTATCATCATCATCGTCATCAAAAATGTGTATTCGTTTAATTGAAGTTTGTCCTCAATGTAAAGAAACAATCTACACTCATGCAGTTGACGAATGTCTGATTTGGAACGTCAAAAACCATAAAGTCGAAGATCGATATCTCAGCGAAGGAACGTGTGAAGAACATGCAGAAAGAGGGCTGAATGGAAAAGCGAAACCGAGATCTAAAATCGTGACCAAGAAGAAGAATAACAAGACGGCTTGGGAGAGATATTATCAAGATGAATTAGAGAAGGAAAAGAAAATGGAAAGGGAGACGGATGAAGATGTAGAAGAAAAGAAGAAAGGGAAGAAGAAGGAAAAGTGAAAATAAGTGTATCAAAGGGGAATGTACAAGTTTGATGTTCTATTGTGACGAAAATGAGGAAAGAATGTAATTAATGAATCTATTATAATTATCAATATTGATGGTTGATTGTTTAATCTTCATCACTATCGGTATCAGTGTCAGTTTCACTTTCACTATCAACATCTTCGTCTGTACCACTTTCTTCATCTTCACTAATATCTACTTTTACCTTTTTCTTGATAGTTTTTGGCTTTGTAGTTGTTGTTGTCGCATCACCTTTTAATGCAGCCATTGTACCAGCTATTGAATCTATAAGAGATTTGGGTCAATAAAATTAGATTTGAGGACTATAGAAGATGAAGACTTACCCTCTTCTGGTTCACTTATTTCATCTTCTTCACTAATCTTTTCAACGGCTTTACTTTCATCCTCAACCTTCATTACTACATCGCGATTGTCATCAAATCCTATATAACTATCACATATCAAATGCATTTGAAATTTATATTCACCAACATTTGGAGGTGCTTGAAATTGCATTTTTAGTGTTTGAATGTTAAATGTAGGTTGACCATCATCCGTATTTAAGATTGGTTTATTAAATGTAGAAAATGTAAATGGAGGAACTGCAATTTTTCCTTGTCTTGCATCTGTCAAGAACAAATTCCATCTTGGAGAGTGATCTTTAGCAAAATAAGGTGCGTGAGTTAATGGAGGTTGATATTGTTTATTGTTTAATTCGGCTTCTTTTCTTATTTTTGGATTTGTTTCATCTATATCGATATCTTCAAGATCAGTAGGTGCAATGGCTGGAATATTCTTAGTTCCTGGTGGTATAAACCTTGCTTTTACAACGAATTGAACAAGTGAACTTGGTAAAACACATTTTTCACCAGTAACTTTGAAAAAGGTTTTTTCTACGACCAAACGTGGTAATTGTTCTGCAACTTTAATCATTGAATCATACTGATTTTGATTAAGACCAGCCTTATTTATTATCAATTCTTTTCTATGAACAGATGGTATATCCATAAATGCTTGAATTGTTAGATGTTTCCTTCTTGATGATGTTGATAATTCTTCGATTATTTTTATATTTTCTTTTGTCAAATATGGAAGTTGTAAGAGTGGTGATGATCCTGGTGAAATTGCTTGAATCAAATGTTGTGATGCTTTATAAGCTGATAAAGTTGGATTCGTAAAAGAATATGATAAACATATTGAAATAAATGCATCATTTAATGATAATGCTATTGGTGCCATTTCAATCTTCTCATCATTAAGTGTAGAATTCTTCAGGTCTATTCTACCAAGATATGCCCTAATTAATAATAATACTTTTTTTCTTGTAATATTATCAAGATCTTTCAATTTTGTTTCATCTTTTTTATTCATTCCTGTTATATTTGTAGATGATGATAATATCTTATTTTCTAATTCAGATATTCCTGAATTTGATTTTTGACCTAATAATATCTCATCATATTCATCTCCATTACTTAATACATGTATAATACCATTCAAATCAATTCTTTCATTAAATTCTCGAAATAATTTACCAACAGATGTAACCATTACTTTTTCTTTTGTTCTTTTTTGTGATCCATACCACCAACTTCCAACAAAATATGGTAATAATATACCAATTAAACATCCATATATTAATAAAACATATTTTCCATTCCCATTTGTAATTAAAAAGTTTGGTAAAGCTATACCTGTACTTCTTGTTTGTGGTCCATCCGGATTACCATATTGTTCATAATTTGCTCTTACATCTTCATCTGTTAATGTTTTATATGCTTTTGTGATTTCTACCCATCTTTCATTTATTATTTCGGACGTTAAATTCTTTGATTCATCTGGTCTAGCTTTATCAGGATGCATTGTTAATGATAATCTACGATATTTTGATTGAACTTGTTTTTCTGATGTTCCCTAGAAATATATATATTAATATCGGTTAAAAATTGACAAAGTAGGATAACACATACCAATGAAACATCTAATATTTCATAAGGATTCCATATCTTTGGTGTTGTTCTTTTTGTATTTATCATAAGATATATATTAAGAATGATGAATAGCCATCCAAATGTAGCTAATGCAAGACGCTTCACTCTCCTTTCTTTCTTCTTCTGTTTTGATCTTTGATTATCAACAAAATCAGCATCTTTCGTTTTGAAATCAGATTTGATACGGGGCGCAGTATTTTCGAGTTCTGTTGATGGTTTTAATGCGGAATATGTTACTGGTAGAGTTACCAGAGCTGAAAGTGTAACAAAAAAGAAAGGATAGAATTGTCCTTGATCATCATATTGATAATCTGTAGACATGATTGTATTTATTTAACTCAGACATGCAATATCTCTCTCATTCAATTAGATCATGACAGGTATCATGGAAGAATAGAAGCTGTCTTTCTTTCAACGTGTATTGAAATCGATGATAAACATTCACGTGATTAGTCATGGTTTTTTTGTATCTTAAAAAATGTAGACTACTACTTTGCTTTTTCTTTTCACACCTCCAATTAGATTATAATGAAGCAAATACTAGAAGATAGTGCGAGTATACGAGATGTTCATGATTATGCGATCCTCCACCTGGCTATGCCAACAACACAATCATTTACAATTCCTACAAATCATATAATATATGTACAACCTAATTCCCCCAAATTTCCTACTTCAGATACACCTCGAGAATTATTCATTGTCAACATACCTATAGATTCAACATTATCAACATTTCGTAACATATTCAAAGAACATCTCGGTGGATATCGAATAGAATCTATATCTTTTGAAGGACCATCAAGAAATACATTATTAAGTACAAATCGAAAAAGAAAACAACCTAATCAAGAAGAAAATATCCCTTTGGATATACAATGTCCATGGCCACAATCTTCTCAAATTCAAAGACTTCATCATAGTGGTAGTACATGTATATTGACATTTGTAGATGTTATTAGTGCACAATCTGCTATGGCAACAATACGGAAAACTACCAAATCAATCCCTTGGTCCGATAATATGACTAAAAACTCCGGGCTTGAAAGATATAAATCATTATATAAATCTCAATATCCATCAACAGAGTTATTACAAGCAGCAGTGGATAATTACATGTCTCAATTTTCAAATATGGAAAATGAACGTTCTAAATCGAGGATAAAATTAAGACAAGAACCAGATGAAGATGGATTTGTTACGGTAGTCAAAGGAGGTAATGGAATTGGTGCAGGACGTAGTATAGGCAATTTAGCTTTGGAAGAAGAATTGAAAGAGAAATTAGAAAGACAAGCAGAAAAAAGAAAACCAAAGGATGACTTTTATAGGTTCCAAATGAGGGAAAGATTCAAAGACGAAGCAATTAAATTAAGGAGAGGTTTTGAAAAACAAAGAGAAAAGGTAGCAGAGATGAGAAAGGTTAGGAATAAATTTAAACCAAATGATAAAAAAGGATAATATAATATCTTGATTATTGATGAATTATAATGAAGTTGATGATTAAATATTATGTACAAAAGACAAGAAGTTGAATTTCAAGACTTTATCACCTTGGCTGCTTTTTTTTTTGAAACTTCTGATGATACTTTAGCAGGAACAGTTGTACATATAAGTCCAATAGCATTTGGGAAATATGCTTCCATACATTGTACATTACCATCTATACCTTGAACGGAATGATATGTTAAATGTGAATTATCATATTGTTTTTTGTTGTTATTATTTTGACCATTATAATGTTGTACTGCAATATCCACAACTGTACTTTGATATGCTTGACCTGTTTGACTGATATTGAATGTATAATCAACATTTTTACATTTGACTTGTTTTATTTGATATTCAACTGTATCGAGATCTGTAGAATTCCAGCTATAATTACATTTTGTACTTTTTACTGGCTTGTTCGTTGTCTTTGCTGGAGCTGAAGCAGTAAATGAGACTGAATAACTGATATGTCCTTCACTATAAATTGGAACCGCAGTGTAATAAAGTTCGGTAATGTTGAATGTGCAGGCATCTTTATTATTGATTTTAATCTGGTTCGTAGATTTGTTGATCATAGGAGCGGCGAGAGAGGTAAGTGCCATCGAAGTAATAAGGAACAACTTCATGGTGAGTCTCATCTTGGACATACAACAAAACTCCCCCTCAAGCTTGGATCAGACAACGACTGAAATATGGAAAAGCTTTGCCTTTTTATATCATTGAAAGGACTTGATAGTGACGACATAATGGTTTGTGAATGACATGATATTGTTTCTTGCAAGTCAACCGTTTTGCACAAAACGTTCGTCGTTGATAAAGAAACGGTTTAGAGTGTTTGTCGCAAAATAAGACAAGTATTTCTACCTCATGAATCAGGCCCTCTGACATAGCTTCGGCTGATGACTCATTCCATTTGAGGCTCCGCGAGGTAGTAGTTCTGCTTGTCAGATGGCCTGCAGGTCTGAAATCTTTACCCACGTCTTGTTGAACAGAAAGAAAGTATAAATTATAGTAAGGAATAGTATAACAGATCTAGAGAAAGACAGGATAATATGCACTGACATATGTAAGAAGAACAAGATATTATTATCTCTGATAAAGACATCACATGTTTTATTATTTTTAATAAAGTGAATATAATTTCTAAAAATGACTAGTTTCAAGATGTCAAACTACTCACCGTTGAAATTTGTACCATTATATTATATTTACAGAAAGTAACGATAAATAATATAATCTAGTAGCACCTACACATCTTTTAAGGACAAATAACCCTTTGATGACAAGTACTAATTAATATGATCATTCGTAAGGAGATTTCATAAAAACAGCAAAACCATGAATTGATATGTTTTTATTATTGGAGTAGTCATGAAGAATAACTTATAAACTTTATTTCACTGTGCAAGCACACCAAACAGTGGCGAAACTAAGAACATCGTGTCTCTGTCTCTGACCAAAAAAACTTTAGGTCCAACGATCTCGGCAAATATATGCAAAGGCCTTTATATACTGTAATGTAATTATAGTAGCATTTTCGAGATCCGTTTGATGATGTGTTTTAGAATAGTCCCAGATCTAGTATGACCTTGGTGAAATTGAGCTCTTGGCTTAGCCACTTCTGAACCTTATTTTCTTCGGCTGGAGAATGCACCGAGTCCAAAAGCTACAATGACCTTTCTTGACTTTATTTATTCACATTCATTTCTCGTAATGCAATACCGTCTGGATATAATATAATTGCATCCAACATGCGAGACTTTTATATCTAAATCTATATGATAAGCTGTCTTGATCGAAATGTCTGACGTTAATACTTCACCTTGCTAAGCGGTGATAAAACCCGTCGATGACGCTTCTTTCTACATCTGAAGAAAGTGTATCAGTTATGGATCATTCAAGTTTGTGAGTACCAATTGATATTATTTTAAGGGTGGATATGAGTTAGTTACATCATCATAGCCTTCTTTACCGATTGGCAAATGTTATATATCTTATTCGTCACTTGTTACATCTAGATCATTTCGTTTGACACTCTCTGTAAAATAAAAGGAGGATGTTTAAGCTTTCCTTGGTTCATGCTTATAACTAAATTTTGGATCCATTCGTCATATTCGTAATCATTCTTTCATGAACTCCTCTCAACGTTTGTAAAATCTCCACTATTTTTGTGGGTCAAAAAAGGATTGACATGTTTTCAATAATATTGTAGGAAGAATTTGTAAGTGTAATCTTCGCGTCGTGGCGTTTGTTTTGACGATCCCCCCCCAAATAATAAAGGAACAAAATAAATAGATCATGCATGTCTAGTGTATAAAGGCAAATATGCCAAGAGACCCCCGATTGGTTGATGTTCATTCTCGGACTTTATAACAAATGTGGGGGGGGGCTCTCCCTTTGTCAAGATTTAAACTTTCTCACACAATCCAGATGATCCAACTCGTGTCGTCTCATATCTGTTTTAGGGAGAAAGGCGGTATCTCTTTTTTTTTTTTCTCTTTGGAATCTGTTATCTACTCATTTTCTTGTCCTACATATCTGGAACTCATAAGGCACCGAGAATGATTGGATGATGAATATTTGGTTTATATAAAAATCACGGTTTATATACGACCATTAATAAGAGGAAAAAAGGGAAGATATACATATATATTTGAAGAATCTCCCTTCTTGAAGATATATAAATTCTCATTCACTGTAGTAGTAGTAAGTTGATATCTTCTTTCATATTTTTGATAAGATATATATTTTTAATAGTCCAGCAACCAAAACAAAGTACGTCTCAACGGGGGCGTTGCAAATGTCAAAAAAGAAGACCTTTTTTGCCCTCTCCACTCTTCTCAATTTTATTCATTCTTACAAAAGCTAATAATAATGGCTAACATGAGGTCTCCTTTACAGCCACTTGATAATCCAAGAGTTAAAACAATACATCAAAGAAATCTTTCATTAAAATTACCAAATCCAATGGCAGAAGTTATGCAACCTTTTCTACAATCATCATCTTCCATGAGTATGTTACAAAACTCAACAACAACAAACTCTCCTTATCAACAGCAGCAACAACAACAACAAAGACAATCCCAAACACCTCGACAAGTAGGATTTAGACAATCTTCAGTTCAACCATATGCATTTCAAACTACACCACATTTAAGATCATCATTATATAATAATAGTAATAATAACAATAATCACCAAGAAGACATTCAAAAATCAAGTTCAATCATTACATTATCCTCAAATATACCTGATCTTACTTTGAATAATTATAATAATAGTAATAATAATAACAATAATATAAAAACATCACCTGAAAGATACAGAAGAACATCATCAAATAATATAATACACCGAAAAGTCAGTGATGATTTACAATCAACAAAATCGGAAATTGCCAAAAGATATAAAAGAAGGTCATCAACTACGAATATGAATAATAATAATAATCAGCAAAATGAAGTAATAGATAATAATTCATTAACTATACGACCTATATCTTATCATAGTCGAACTTCTAGTAATGAAAGCATGAATTCTATATCTACTACAACAACAACGATCCACAATGATGTTCAACCAATTACAAAGAAGGATACAAGTCCTATAAAATCAATAAATAATACACCTAAAAAACTATCTATACCTTCACCACTTTCACAACCAGTTTATATTAATAATAACAACAACAATAATAATAATAATAATAATAATAATAATAATAATAACACAATACAACCATTAACTGATTTGACTGATAAAGATTTAAACAAAGGAATGAAATCTAGATTAAGACGTGCTTTTTCTTTTGGAAGTGCTGCTGAATTGAGAAAAGTGACATCAATGAATAATAATATCAATAACTTTAATAATATTAATAATAATGGAATAGATGAAGAAAGCAATGAAATTATAAAAAGACAAGAAGCTGCAGGTATAGGAGCTGGTATATATTCTGGTCAAGGTATATTTATTGGATCAACTGATAATTTATCAATTTCTTCTACTGCATCTTCAGCTTCTATTATGTTAAGAAAAATGGGTACAAATTTACGTAAAGGTGGTAAATCAATAAAAGGATTATTTAGACCAAAATCTGTGATTGGTAATATATCATCTGAAGATACAACAAATTTATCAACAACAAATACTAACAATAACAATAATAACAATAATAACAATAATAATAATGAGGATGAATTGGAAAGAATAAATATAAATCCAAATGTTGGAGATTACGACGGTGGGATTACAGATTTTCCTAAATTGGATAAGAACTCAATTGATACACCCATTATAATGAATGACTCATCATCCTCCTTGACATCAACAGTAGAAAGAGAAAGAAAAAGTATTGTTGTTAGTGATAAAGATAGAGCAGAAATACTTGCATCTATTAAAAAAGGTATTCTAAAAAGATCGGCAACAAGTTCACCACAAGATTCTCCTATTATTTTACCACAACAAAATTTCGAGATTGCACAAAATAATTTGGATATTAATAATGATTATTTTGGATCAAATCTTACTTTACTAACTAAAAGTATGCCTGTAACACCATCTACTGGACGAAATATTAGTTTTAGTCCAAGAATACAATTTCATGATGCTTGGTCAAGTACAGAATATGATAGACGTGGAGAAACTGCTACATGTAATAGATTAACACCGATTTTAGCACAACAAATAAAAGAGGAATTAAATACTTTTAAAATGGTATGTCTTTAAATTATATTATTGTTTTATTATTGTTTACTAATTGTATATCATTTGTAGGAAATGGAGGTCCATGAATTATCAAAACCACATACTCATTTCTTTTGATAAAAGAAATCTTTGTAATATTATTGTATAATTAAACTGATTAATGAATGTTTTACTTATGTCATGTGATGTAATTGAACTAGGTTATTATATACTTTTTGAATTCGTTACATCATCCTCTAACTGTTAGTAAACATTGTAAAATATATATATATATATATATATATATATATAATATGGCAACTACAATATTAAAACAACAACCCTCGACCAAAAGACAAAGACCTTCAGTATCAACTAGAAATAATAATAATAATAATAATAATAATAATAATAATAATAATAATGTCAATAATAACAATCATAATATCAAACATGATATCGTTAACGACGATGACGAAATTATACCACTTACACAAACACAAAATTACATATTAAAGAGATTTCATGATCAAAAGCCATCATTGATAATACATCTTCACAATACATTTTTCCGATTTGATCAACAAGAGGGAACATTTCCATACAAATCAGAAATGAAAAGTTTCATCGAGCATATAACAAAACAAACAATACCTCACGAATTTATGGAAGAATTTTTACAAACTGGAGTACCATTTTATGATGGATGTCTTATAGTTGAGATAAATAATCATCGGATTGATGAAAATAATAATAAAAAGGATGATAATATAATAAATGGAATTATACCTTTTTCAATGCATAATCATAATGATCATATAACACCATCATCTTATAATATGGATAATTATAACAATTCAAAAGAAGAATCACCTATAAAAAAGAAAATAAGAATAGAAAATATAAATAAAAGTAATAATAACAATAAGAAGTATACTATAGTCTTATTTCCAACCGATTTATCAAGATATTATGAATTATTATATTTATCAAATTTATCTATTGATAATGATAATAATAATAATAATACTAATAACAAGAAGAAATCCAACAAAAAACCAAAAATGTTGATAGAAGATATATATAAGTTCGAATCTGAATATCTGTTATTAACAGAACAATCATTATTATTATCTACTATAAAGAATGCAAAAGATGTTAAAAAAGTATTAAAAAAACTTGAACATCCTTTACATTTAGAAAAACCTTTGTCAAACTTTTCAGAGACGAAGAAAAAAACCCAAGCAGATGTTGTAGCAGATGATATTCAAATCAAAAGAGAGGAAAACAAAATGTTAATAATGGATGAAAGAATTTTACCAATAGATATAAATGTTGGTTTTACAAGATTCAAAACACTTGAAAATATCAAAATAAAATATGAAGAAAAATATAATAAAAAAAAGGAAGATGAATTAAGAATATCAATAGAGAAAAGACAACAAGATATCATAATACAAAAACGTAAACTATTAGAAGAACAACAAATGATTTTACGTCAACAGCAGCAACAACAACAGCAGCAGCAGCAGCAGCAGCAACAACAACAACAACAACAGCAACAGCAACAACTAAGAAATCAATCTTCACCACCAAGAAATCAAACTCCTGTTATAAATTCATCACCTATTATATCTCAACAAAATAATATTAATAATATCAATAATAACAATAATAATAACAACAGTATTCCTATGCAAAATTCTTTATCAAACCAAGGGTTTATTCGAATGGGTACTCCAGGAATCAATAATAATAATAACATTAACAGACAAATGACTATAACACCTAAATTATTACCACCACAACAACAACAACAAAATAGTCCAATAACTATCATGAATAATTTAACACCTCAACAACAAATTTTATTAAATCAACAACAGCAACAACAATCACAACAACAACAATTACAACAAAGACAATTGTTACAAAACATGACACCAGAACAGATACAATTATTAAGACAACAACAAGTTCAAAATAGAAATGGTCCAACACAAAATTATGCTAATCAAATGCAAAGAATGCAATTACAATTGCAACAGCAACAGCAGCAACAACAACGTATAATTAATAATAGATCAGCTACACCTAGTAATAATAATATTGTCATTGGTGGTGAACCTATGAGTCAATCAAATTCATATCAAAATATTAATATCAATAACAATAGTCCTGATTTAATAAATACATCAATTGATGAAATTAATAAAAATCTAAATGTACAAAATACGAGACAACAGAACATACAACAACAACAAAGACCATCGTCATTAATGAATGATCAGAATGGACCATTAACACCACAACAAGCTCAACAAGCTATAACTACAATGCAAACAAATTTTCAGAATCAAATTTCAGCTATTGCAGCACAACATGGTGGTCAAGTTCCTACACAATTTAGAAATCAAATAATGCAACAACAACAATTGATGCTTGCAAAACAACAACAAATAACAATGCGTGTTGTACAAATGCAATCATCACAACAACAAAATCAATTACAACAAAATCAATTACAACAAAATCAATTACAACAAAATCAATTACAACAAAATCAACAAAATCAATTACAACAACAGCAACAATTACAACAGCAACAATTACAGCAACAGCAACAGCAACATCATCATCATCAACAACAACAACAACAGCAACAGCAACAGCAACAGCAACAGCAACAACAATCTCAACCACTTGCTGTTGATAAAAATCCTTTGGGCGATATAACAGATCAAGAAACATATATGCGTAATTTACGTGGACAACAAGCACTTTTGGCTAGAATATCAACACCACAACAACAATTACAACAACCACAACAACAACAACAGTCTATGATGAATAATCAACAGCAGCCACAACAACCTATGATAAATAATCAACAACGTCAACTACAACAAGCTGCGAATACTAGATCTGTAAACGTCAATGAAAATAATACTCCCAACGTCGTAACATTAACACAACAACATCAAAATCAAATGTCACAAATCGCCAATGCCGTGAGAACCGGTCAAATGACTGTTCAACAAGCACAACAGATGCAACAGATATTAAATTCGAGATATGTAGCCGCTCAACAACAGCAACAGCAACAATTACAGCTACAGACTTTTCAAATGCAACATTCGACGAGTCAACAAGGTCAAAATATTGATATGATTTAATCATAATCAACCGACACTCTTGATGAATAATGTGATATGAAAGTAACGATTAATAAAACGAATTTGATGAATTATTTTTAAAAAATCAATATAGTTGTATTTATTGTAAAAATTAAATTAAATAAAAAAATACTTTTTCTGTTGTAATATTATATTATAGATCAATAACCTGCCATTCGTCAAAATCAGGTGGTGGGACGTGTAAACTTCCAATCCATCGCCCTTGTTTATCAATAGCCGCACCATTCGTACTCATCTCACACATTGAGATTTGATACTCGTCTATCTCGGCCATTTCACCCCATGCTACGTGGTTAGGATCTTCCGGGATCCAAACGATCGGCTCTGCAGCGCGCAAAGCTTCGTGGAAATACGCGTATCGGATGATAAGATCTCGTTCTTCTGGATCTAATTGGACGAGCGAGTCGATTGCATTTTGATATATCGTCGACGATCCTTTGTCTTCTTTTTCCGTCATCGTGGTAGGTTTGGAAGTGGCAAGTTTTGATTTTTTATGTTTACGTTTCTTTTTATTACTATTATTGTTATTATTATTATGATGATTATGTTGTCGATGGTTATGATTACTTTTGTTAGATTTCATCTTTGGTTTTGGTTTCGTTGATGAAGTTGGTGATAGATTGGCTTCTAGATTTGGAGAGGAGTGGAAACCAGAGGAATGTCTACGATCATCGAGTGCTGATATCGTTGACGGTTTGGAAGTTGGTAGAGATGATTTATCTTGGTTATTATCATCATCATTGTCTTCATTAAGTGTTTCTTCATCACTGTCAAAGTTGTTGTTATCTTTCTTATCCTCTTTATTCATAGTCTCATCATCTTTTTTATCATCTTTATCGTCATCTTTATCGTCATCGTCTGTTTTATCATCATTATCATTATCATCTTCTTCTTCTTCATCATTATCATCTTCTTCATCTTCATCATCGCTTCCATCATCATCTTCATCATTATTTTCTTGTTCATTTTGCTTTTGTGCAAGTAATTTCTCTTGTGCTTCTCTTTGTTGAATTAATCTACGTTGAGCTTGTCTATATTTCATTTGTTGTGCTAATTCCGATGGTAATGTTTCTGCCAGAGTCTTTGGTTGATATGATATTCTATGAGGTATTGCCTTTACTGACGTTGTTGATTGTAATCGACTAAATGCTGTTTGTGGTTCAATTGCAGAAGATGATATTCTAGATGTAATACCAGTATTTGGTACAATACTAGAATCTGGAACAATACTACCATTCGAACGATCATCTTCTTTGTCAACATTATCTTCTTTGATCGATTCATCATCTACAATAGTCTCATCATCTTTTATATCATCATCATCTTTTACAGCATCATCATCATCTTTTATAGCAACATCATCTGTTTTATTATCATCATCATCATCATCTTTTATATCATCATTATTATCCTTCTTAACATGATCTGCTTTTGGTTTATTATCATCACCATCTTCATCATCATCATCAAATGGATTTATTGATGCTAATGAATATAATCTTCTAGCATCATTTTCTGGAATCTTCTTGACTTGATTCACAGGTGAATCAAAGGGATTTATCGAAGCCAAAGAATACATTTTTCTCGCATCATTAGTTGGAACTGTCAATAGTACTACCTTGAGATCATCACTTGTTGTTGTCGTTGTTGTTGTCTTGTTAATGTCTTCAACAAATGATACTGCTTTTTTAATTTTTGGCTTTTCTTGTAATACTTCCAACTTTTCAGGCTCATTTGGTAAAGTTTCTGATTCTTCCGACTTATTGATTGATAGATCTGACTCTTCTGGTAATATATCTGATGAATCATCAACTATACTTGATTGAAATAACTTTGATTTAGCAATACTTTTATTTTTTTGGAAAATGTTATTCGAATTTGGTGATTCTGCTGGTGTATCTATTGATTGTCTTGTTCTATCAAATGTATATGGTATTTTATTAAATGGTAAACTGTCAGATCTTGAAACTGGTGTTGCAGATAATTCAAAAACATTTGCCGGTGGTGGTTGTATTATTGAATTATCAATAGGTAACGCTGATGATATAAAAGGATTGATGGGGTGTGTATATGATATAACAGGATTGATTGGCGGTGTAGATGATATTTTGACAGATGGTGGAGTAAAAGAGTTTGTTTCTGTTGATGTTGGAAGATCATCTATAACTGTCTTTGGTTCTGATTGAAAATCTTCTTCAACAGTAGTAGTATTCAATGGAATAAGTTCTTCTCCATTCAAATTACTTTTTTCATCCAATTCTCTTACCTTGTCAAGTTCAACAGGTAAATAATGTAATAAAGGATCAAAAGTAGTATTCATAAAAAATTGAAACAAAACAGTAAATCCCAAGGCTAATACCATAATAACTGTTTGAGGTAAAGCTGCAGACTTACCTTTTTCATCCTTAATCATAGCAAATAAACTTACCAAACAAACTTCCATAACATATAAACCAGTAAAAAGTTGATTTACAGCTCTTGGAAAGAATACACCACCGGTATCATTAGTAAAACCATAGACATATAAAATATTATATCTTTCTGATGCCCAAAAGATTGAAACTGAAATAATATTGAAAATCAAAATAATAGGAGCAATTATTGAAAAAATCATACCTATAACAGCAGTTACGGTAAAATAAGGAAAGTAACTTCCCCATTCAACTTCTGACAATTTTGTTCGTCTTTCATATTTTTGTCTTGCAGTTTTATCAATCAAAGGTCCAACCAAACAAAAAGAAAATAATTTGTTGATTTGAAGTAAATTTGCTCCACTACTACCCAAAGCTTGCATAATCATAAAAGAAAGAAAATAATTTGATGATTTTGGTAAATCAGCAGATATATCGCTTATAAAAGCTGGTATATTTTTCCAGGCTTCAGTTACGGCAGCCGTTATACCTGTAGATAAGGTTGCAACAATAAATAATTGTACGAATAAAAATCCAAAATAATATTGTTGAACAGCCAATTCTCTATCACGTCCAGTAGGTACACCATTTTTTTCTATTAGTCTTCTTAAAATATCAGGTACTATAGCTAATAATGCTCCCAAAGCTAATGGAGGTATTGAACCTTGAATTACTGCAATTTCATAAGTATTTAAATTTTTAATCCAACCAAGTACTGCATATTTCTCAGCCAAACCAGAAATTTGTGATAGTGATGATGTGAATGTTACAGGTATAGTAAATGCAATAACGATACCTAAACATGCTATTGTAACAAATGTACCTCTTACATAAGTTGCCCACCATCTTATAGACATATTTTCCCAAATAATATCTCTAGGTGAAACTTCCAAATGTCTAGGTTGCATACCATGAGGTAAACTATGAGTTGATGCTTGACATGCCATATGCGCACCTATTTGTGTATTAAATTGTACAAACGCTGAATTCATCAAAGGATAACGTAAAAATTCTCTAGCAGTCCTTTTTAAATCCTCTTTTTGTTCAGATTTTAATATACTCGATTCTCTCATTGTTCTTTCTGCAATTTCACGATCTTGTTGAATTTCCAAATTCAATCTTGCTAATCTATTACGTAAATAATAAATCTTGTCGACTTTTTTACCAAAAAATGGTATTCTAAAATGACTTATAGCAGGCATTCTCATTGTTTCCCTATTTGATGATATTAAGAAATCTTTCCAACCCAATATAGGTCCATCATATTTTGGTAATTGTTTTAATAATTGATTTTCATGTTGAATAAAATGATCGGAATCAAAAGGTATTTCTAGGTATTCAGTCTCATTGATGATTTCATCTCTTTTAACATTTGCCATGATTTCCATAAAGCCATTTTGATCATCGAATATAAAATCTCTGTTTATATTATTGAGGTAATTACTGTTATCCGTACCAAATAATATATGAAATAATCTTATCCTTGTTAAACCAGTATGAAATCTTACAAAACCATAATAAATTACTTTCCAAAAATCAACATTCTTTTCCATTAATTTATATTTTATACTTCTGTTGATTTTGATATGAGCTTGAAATTCTGCATTTTTATATAATTTATCGACATCTGTCATCATTGATTCCCTTCTACTAACCTCTGGTAATATTCTTTTACTATGTCTTAGACATTTTTTAATTAATTTTGTTTCAGCATGTTCAAGTTTTGATAAAACATCTTTCCTTTCATCAACTTTTGCTTGTAATTCACTAAAATCACGATTAATCCAAATATTTCTTACACCACCAGGAAAACTTTTAAATATTCTTGATAATGCAGGTTCCGTCAAAAACTCATATGGTATACCTCTAACAAGTATAGTAGTTGCTGTTGGTTTAATTCTATGTTCATAAGATGTCAATTTTGCTTGTTTTATTTTGATAAAATGTGCCAACTCTTGATGTAATACAAAACATATCCATGATATTACTAAACATGCTAAAATCAAATGTGCCCATAACCTATGAGTATATTTTGTTGATACATTTGACCATCCCAATTTATTTAATCCATCAACGTTACTATCATTATCTTTATTTTTATCATCTGTACCTGAACTTAATAGATTTATTGGTATCAATATAGGTAAAATTATCAGCGCCATTGGTATGAATATCTTTAATAGTAATCTTAGATATCTTAGAAAGAAAAATGCATCAAGTCCACAAGATTTTATTATTGATGTATCATCCATTTTATACCATGTAACAACCCATGATACATATCTCGGTTTATCACCATCTTCTTGACATTTTTGTCTTTCAGGTACTAAGCTCTTTCTTGGTTCATAAATGTCTTTTAATTTACTATTATTTGATAACCGAAATAGTAAGAAAAATGAAACTTGTATCCCAAATATTACAAATCCTACGGCACCAGAAGATATTAATGTTTGTATTGATTGATTTGCATCTTGTACTGCTGTACCAGCATTTTGATTAAGTTGATCAATGAAATTATTTGATAAACTAGTGCCATTTATACGCCCCATTCCAAAAAATATTTATTTATTATCGAGATCTTCCAGATCCATGACCCAAATTAGATATAATAACTCTCGATTATAGAGTCATTAATAAAATCATTTGATATATAATAATGAAAGGATCATAATCGGAGAGGAAGGGTAAAAGGATGATCGAAGGATCACAGTCGAAAAAGAAGGAAGAAAATCAAAATCAAAATCAGAACCCGAAAAAAAGGGTCCCATCAAAATTTGGGTTTGTTTGACACATCCGAAACGAACGACTTTCGAGAAAGAGAGTTCTGACCAATCAAATGATTATGTAAGAGCGGGGACTATTCCCTTTTGGGATGAAACCGACTAGAAATCCCTCGGACCGCGTCATCACCGAAATTTGATTGTTTAATTAATTAATATCATGTTGTTGACTATATTCAACTATTTATTACCTTTTACGATACCTGGTACTTCTTTATTACAGGATCTCATACATTTGTTTGTCCTTTGTACTTTATTATATTATGCTCCACAATTTCATTCTTTGATAAAATTGCGGTTAGACAAAATAAAAAATAATCAACCAATTCAACGACAAGTTATAAATCCTGAAGTCGAACAACAAGCCGAACTTCAAAACAATGTGGCAGTACCAGTTCAACAGCCCGTCAATGCAGAAAATATAGAAAATATAGAACAACCTGATGGTAATGTTAATAATGTACAGCCAATAATTCAACGTGCTGTTGGTGCAAAAAAAGCAAAATCACTGGCCAAAAAAGATCAAAGACGTGCTCATAATGAATTCATTCGTGCACAATCTGAAGCACAAAAAACACAAGATGAAGTAACAAAAGTAGAACGTGAAGCTGTCCTTGAATTGGAAAAAAAGAGAAGAAATGAAGTTGAATCTCAATTACGATCTCAACAACTTCAAGATAGAGAAGAGAAGAGATTAAAAGAAATCAAGACGAGACAGGAAGATATCAGAAGGAAAGAAATAGTATTAAATATTCTCCGTGATAGACTTCGAGAACGAAAATGGGTTAATCTCCAAAAAGTAGTTGAAAATGTCAATGGGTGGACTAGTGGTGTAGAGGGTTTGGAGCGATTGATCAGAGCTGAAGGGATATTAGGAGAGGAGAGAAATTTCAATGGCGACATTACACAGATTACAATCATGACTGAAAAGAAAATGGTTGTGAGAATTCATAGCAATGACATGGAAAAGTATTTTGTAAGAATACAATCACAAATGTCAGAAAAGGGATTGCTAGATCTGAATATTGCAGGAAAGGTGCTACAAGATATTGTATGCCTATGAAATTAGCCCTATATATATACCTCGAAAATATCGATAATGATTAGATGATAACGTAAACCACGGGGTTTCCGTCACACGTAGTTCTTGGCAATAATTTTTGATTTAATGATAGTTATGAAAAGTAGTCTTACTCTATGGATGATAGAGCTATTGTAATGGTTCTTGTACTAGCCGATTCTCCTTATCTTGCTCTATCTCTTGATATAGATTATGTCTTCCTACAGTATCTCATTGACCCTGGAAACGCCGCTTTTGTATAGAATCTCTTATATTACTTCCTTTGAGGAATTGTTGATTTGAAAGCTTCAAAATGTGCCGGCGTAGTTTCCCTAATGCTTTCATGTTGTCAAGCTATTAAATCTGCTACTAAATAGTAGTATGTTAGAGGATTATCCCCATGTTTTGCCTTTTAAGCTTTATGCCAATTTTGTATAACATTAATAGGGTTAATAGAGTGATAGATTCTTGTTATAAAGCTTTTCAACTTGGATCTATGTGCTTAGAGTGTGTAATAGTTATATATAGCTAATATCCACCTCTTATGGCTCATGAATTAGTAGTACATAACATATATGTGGAGGTAGATAAATGTAATAAATGTTATCTAAGAGAGTTGCATAAAAATGCTACATAAGTCAAGAGATATGCCGTAAGTCCTGGCATTAACAAAACTGTATACCGTATTGATACTCACTACCGTGAATCCCCTGAAGAAAGGCAAAGTGTTACTTATGTCTGGTTGATATGTCGTAATTTCTATGTTGCTCGACCGGTAGTGCCAAGTCATAGTTTATCTACGATGACGCCCTAGCGAAAGATTCACATCTAAGTTATCTCCAGTCATCTTGAAGTTCGAATAAGAAGAGTGGAGACAAATGTACAACCAACCTCGTTAGTGAAGGGATATAGCAAAGCGTCTGTGGCGCTAGATGAACGTTGATGAACGCTGCACTCGGCAAAGGACATGATCTGTGATGTCCAGTACTGGAGTACTCATATAACGATATCCGATCTTGAATTCTTTATGCAATCGAAACTGACACAAATCGCGGGCAAAATTGCGCTCGAAAGGGCAAGGTAGTCCAAATAATGGACGCTGCACTTGGTAAGAGGCATGAATTATGAGGTCTATCATTGGAGTACTGCTGTAAACAAATAACAAATCAGTCGCGGAATGAATTGCGCTCGGATAAACTAGACAACCAAATCATAAACGCTGCACTTAATAAAGGCTTAATTTATAGGATCTGTTATTAGAGCACTTCGTATGTCATGATGTCCGAATTTGTAATTTCCATACGTATGAATTAAACTCAGACTGCGTGCAAAATCGCACTCGACAGATCTTCAATCCCAGATAATGGACGCTGCACTTTGTAAGAGGGATGGCTAATGGGGTCTATTGTTAGAGTAACTTCTGTAATCAAACAATATCAAGTTGCGGGGTGAATTGCACTCGGATGAGCCAGAAAGTCCAAATCATAGAAGCTGCACTTGGCGGGGGGCATGACTCATAAAGTCTGCTATCGGAAGAATTCACGTGATGAGGTCCGATCTTTTACGTAATCAAAAATATCTCAAAATGCGGGGAAAATCGCACACGCACTACGCGCAGACAACAGAAATAGGAAAAAATTTCTCTAAGCATATTTTAAAACATTTGGTTGAATGTAAAGATCTTATATATGCCTAGGGGATGCAAAAAATCGATCACGAAGGGGCTCGAACCCTCAACCTTTGGTGGTTTGATATATATAACCGAAAACCCTGAGTCAGGTTAGTGCCATGTAGAACATAGAAAGGTGAGAAGGGAGTCAGACAACACGCTACCATTGCGCTACGTAACCAGATCTCCATTTAATCTGTGAAGGTCTTCATTTTCGTGAGTACTGCAATCTATAGAGCAAAACTGAAAACTTTAACCCGATTTAATAAAATTAACGTTTTTCACCATAGAGTGATAATGTTTTCCTAACTTCTCATTTCCACATACACTAAATCAAGTATGAACAGAACCTGGGTGAATGTTTCTGCTTATATGGCCTCTGATTATCAATTTTCTAGCTAAGCAAATGAAGATCTTACTATCTAGTAGTTAATAATGCTATAGGGAGTTGTAAAAATATACAAAATTTCGGCGTGACGTCATTTCGAAAATTCCATTAAGTTTCATACTGTCGTGCTTGTACGTGCAGTACTTCATTTCTGAAAAATATCGTTGTTCGAAATCTTGGCATGCGTCATTTGCTGAATGATCTGAACCCAATCCCAACAGGAAGTCGATTATCATGTTTGTATTTCAAAAGATATGCTGAACAGATCAATATGTCTTCACTGCCGACCTCACGTGAAACGATCAGAATTCGTGAATCATTTATATCGATTTTACAGTCAGAGATTAGAACAACTTCTTGATCATGATGGAGATCGATCAATACCCAATAGATCTCCATTCGAGAATAAAATCCCTACGATACGGCGATCATTTGACAGTGAAGATCGACCGAAGAGAAAATGGAATAATAACAAACGTGAAATAACGCCACGAAATCGTAAACCGCGATCATTTCAATCATTACAAAGTTTAGCTGAGATCTATGATACTAATCTTGATACTGACGGACAAGTTTCTCATCCACAGAATGTTTTGGAAGTAGAGCGTTGGATGGATAGTGATGATTTGAATGATGCTTGGCTTCAATTCATCCAAGACTTTCATGACGATGCATATATCGAACTTGTCCCTAAGGATGATGTAGCAAAGACTAGACAGCAACTTGATCATATTCTAGTCGCTATCAATAATGTACGTTGGAATGAAATACTATCAGACACTCCAATTGGTGATCGAAAACCTATGCCTTTGATGAGTAAATTGTATAAGGATCTTCAATCAAAGGTCAACGATGTGGATGAAATTATGCTTGATTTTTGCACAAAAGCTGCATTACAACATCTTCGATTGATATATTCTTCACAAGATCTTAATACATCAATCAGAAGACATCATCTTGAAGATTTGTTGGATTTTCTCACCATCTTTCAACCTTATAAAACAAGTCGTGGACTACTGAATCAAATATCTGTTCAGGGATTGAGAAATGTATCAGAAGGTATACAAGGGATCAATTTTAAAATAGCGGATTTATTACATATCAACGACATTCAAGTGACAAAAAAGATCACCACATTGCTGTTGATAATTTTATCTCTATTTGAAAAAGGAAAGATGACTTTCCGGGTAGCTGATAGTTTTGTAAAACATATGGACCATATACTTGGAAAAAGTGAATGGACAAACGAAATTCAAACACCATTATTTGATAAACTTCTCGCACAAGGTATTTCCGAGATAGATGCAAGATCATTCATCGATGATGTCAAAGTCAAAACTGGCTCATCGACAGCATCTGATTTACCTACAAAAGTCAATCCAAAACATAATGCCATTGAAACACTTTCCGAAAGAGTTCAAGCATCTATTGGACGTTCATTAGAGGAACAAAATCTTGAATTAATAGATAAAGCTTGGAGAATCGTTCGTGAAAGATTAAATAAATTAAGTGAAGAAGAAAAAAGTAATCCAGAAGTCTGGACAATGTATGAACAATTCTTATTGGCATTTAGAAAGATGAGACAAGCATCTTCAACTTTAGAAGTGTGGAATACTATGATAAAAAATAAATGTACACCAAGAAGAAGAACATGGAATATTATGTTGAAAGGATGTCATTATCAAAAAGAAGCAGATCAAATGGAGATTATATGGTTACGAATGTTAAAATCCGGAATAAAACCTGATAATATTACGTGGAGTACAAGAATTCATGGATTATTTAATATGGGTAAAATCAATCAAGGTTATCAAGCTCTTGCTGAAATGTCTCATGGCTCTGATAAATTAATAATGAAAGGTCAAAGACATGATAATGGTATTATGAATGATTCACCCAGGCCGAGTACTGAAACTTTGAATGCTGCCTTATCAGGTGTAGCAAGATTTGGTGATACTACTGTTACAAATCTATTATCATGGGCAAGAGGTCAACAAATTGAGCCTGATATCATTACATATAACATTCTTATAAATATATCTTTAGCTAATAAACAAAGAGATCAAGCAAGAGCTATAATACAAAGAATGAAAACAAAAGGTATACAACCAGACTCAGCAACATTTACTATACTTCTTACAGATTTATTTCATTCCGAATCCATGAATAATTTAAATTCAAAACAACAAACCGATGAAATATTTCGATTTATCAAAAATGTAGAAGATGATGGAATGTCACTAGACGTACGAGGATATAATTTACTTGTCGATCGACTACTTAAGATATGTGAAAACACGCAAGCAGTAAATATGATTGTCGATCAGATGTTACAAAAAGGTATTCATCCTACTCCACACACTTTTACAATTTTATGTACACATTACTTTGATCAAAACCCACCCGATTTGACAGCCGTTCAAAATCTATGGAATAGAATTGAATCGTCTCCGTACAGAGCTACAGATGTCATATTCTTTGACCGTATGCTCGAAGGGTACGCACGACACAACGATTATAATAAAACAATGTATTTTCTCAAAAGAATGGCAAAAGAAGGTAAAAGACCCGGTTGGCTTGCTCTGATCGAAGTCTTGAAATGTATGATGTCGAATCATAAACTCAACCAAGCAAAAGAGTTAATCTCAGACATTGAACAAAAAGAAGGTATACTGAAATGGCAAGCGAGGGGTAGAAAAGGATGTGAAGAGTTTTGGTCATTGGCTCGACAATATAGACTTGTATAGATTAAAAACTCGATATAAATTACGGTGATCGATGTGTGAAATTTCACGAAATTATATCCATAATCGTTTATCCAAACATTTTTTGAAACGACGAGTTTAGTTGTATTGGAATAAACATGCGTCTTACAACTATGGTCCTACGTGAAACGCAACCGTTGATTCGTTTTCTTGGTAAAAGAAGTCTTCAAGCTAGTTCGTACTATCTCTACTAGGTGATTGGAAAATACTAACTTGATATACAGCACAGTCTAATAATAATTCTTCAACGTCATCATCAACATCATCATCTACGCCTAATTTTGCAAATTATAGAGAATCAGCACAACAACATGGTCCTCTTGCGTCTTCATCGTCATCATCATCCACTATATTACAAGATCAATATAAATATCAAGGAAGAGGAAGGATAGGTTCAATGTCAGGGTATCAATTAGGATCTATAAACCCTTCAAAAGGAGAATATTTCGATTCGGATGAATTACCTAGTAGATTTAGAAGGAGGAAATGGGAATTATGGGAAGTCGAAGCTGTAGATAGTGCAGGGGCGAGTTTAATCACAAAATAATCAGAAAAACATTTTATAAAAGTAATAAGTGATTCACCACGTTTCTTGTTTATATCGACCTCTTTTTTCTAATCCATCAAGATATTTCTCGGCAATCTCATATTCACATGATTGTCCTTTGATAATAACATCTATCAAAGCTTCTCTTACTCCTTTTGGCATGTTACCTGATGATCCACATACAAATATTATAGCGTCTTGTTTATCAATCAGTTCAAACAGAATATCCGCCTTTGTCCTAATCAAATCTTGTACATATATTCTTGGTGTATTCTTTTCTCGACTAGGTGCTACAGATACTTGTAAACCATGACGTTGTAATTCATCCCATTCGGTTTCAAAAAAGAAATCTGCTTTTCTATCCCTACATCCGAAAAATAAATAACAATTCTCGAGTGAATAATCATCAATAAGATTACTTTGGTGTTGATGATACTGTATTCTTTCTTGTATAAGATTTCGCATTGGAGCTACACCTGTACCTGGTGCGATCATTATCATTGGTTTATTGAAATCAACATCAGGTTTCATATTAAAATAACCTGGTTGTACAGTCATACTAATTTGTTGTCCTTTTTTCAAACTTGCAATATAACGAGAACATACACCGTGTCTTTTCCTATATTTTATTATAGTATTTGGTGGGTTTGCAATAGCTATTAACAGTTCTATTCGAGTCATTGTACCATCCGAGGACTTTTTTTGATTACCACCCGAAGCAATACTAAATTGTCGTCCTTTTATTATAGGTATTACAGTACAGGCATATCTCCAAGGTATTTTTACTCTTGGAAAATCAGCCATGACTTCAAGAATAGTTCTCCTAGGTCGAGTTGTATAATCCCATAATTCATCTATAAGTTCTGGATTTGCTAATTCCAATAAACGATCACGCTCATAGATATCATCTTCTTTATCTTTTCCAACAAAATATGAAAGAGAGCTAAAGAATGATCGTCTTGGAATTGATAATATATCAAGATGATTACTTAACAACTGTCTGATAGTAAAAGACTTTTCTGAAACATGCCTTACAGGGGATGGAGTTATATTATCTTTGATAGAGACCAATTGAACTGGTATATCTGCTACATCTTGCCATGATTGAAGATCAATAAAAGCTTGAACGTCTGCAGGAAAGTTTTTCGGATATAAAACAGCTATTCCACCAGGACCATAATCAACTTCTTTTTTGGTTGAAAGAGTAAGTAATCGTACATCCTGAAAATGTTCATCTGGAGTTAATCTAGAGTTGGATTCAATATCAAAAATCTCACTACCAATGATTGAAATTAGTGATGAGTCAGGATCTAATATACTTCTGTCGTCTACTAAAGTTGGTGTTTTATCATCATCAATTTCAAGTTGCCAATTTGGTTCAATAAATTGATCGTTAGGTATAGGATTATATTCCAAAGGAAGAGGAAAGAATTGATCAAGACTTGTAGAAATCTCTTTCATCCATATTCTCAATCCATAACTAAAACCTTCTTGATGTTGTTCATTTCCTTCTCCACGATTACAAAAAGGTTTAGCTCCCAGTTGTATCAATCTATTATATAACAGTCGATGAGCGACATTATATTTTGGATAAGAACTATCTCCTAAACCGAATGAGGAGAATACAAGTCGTTGAAGTGAAGAATTCTTTAATCGATTACTCAGGAGACTTTTCCAAAACGATCTTGCATTTTGTGGGAATTCTCCTTGTCCAGAAGTTGATACAATAATGATAACTATAGTATGTTTCAATATATCACGCTAAGATATGAATCCATCAGGCATTTACACAGTTTATACAACAAATATTTACTTACTATATCTACAGAATTTAAATCTAGTACAGTTGTCTGAAATCTTAATCTCTCTACTACTTGTTGAATTTCACCAGCAACATCTTCCGCATTTCCAGTCTCTGATCCATACAAGACCAAAGCTGTACGATCTTTTATAAGTAATGATTCATCACTTTTATTAGTTGAATACATAAGTTATTAATTTATTTTTATCGACATAAAAAATCATGATTAATAAATTATCATGTGATAGAGGTCTTGGCATTCTTAGTGTAAAAACTAGGTTCGTGCGATCCAAATTTCCAGTCGGAATTGTACAAGTACAGTATCACTGTAGCTCGCTCTTTCCTTGCCCACCTAAACACGTGAGTTTTTCCAAACATAAGAATTTCCAAATTCCAACCACCTTTCTTCTCTTTTTCCTTTTGACAACAATCAACATTATATCGTCGTAACTTTCGATTCTTGTTCGTCAAATTTCAAACTTCGGGCACCAAGCTACCCTAATTCACCAAAAAAATCAATCATTATCTTGTTCTTTCAATAAAAAAAATGTCTGCCGTCGACGGAATTTCAAATCAAATGGCAAATGCATCTTTGGATGCGCCAAAGGGTGACGGAGCTAAAAGCTCAAACCCTGCACAAAGTCCTGCAGCAATCGCCGCCGCTGAGGAAGGACGTAGATTGTATATTGGCAATCTCGCTTATGCAACTACCGAAGCTCAACTTAAGGAATTCTTTCAAGGATATTTAGTGTAAGTTTCTTGTCTATAATGTTTTCGCATGGAAAAATCTTTGTAATTAATTTTTTGGATAAAAATAGTGAAAGTGTTTCAATCCCACTCAACCCAAAAAGTACTAGACCTGTTGGATATGCTTTTGTTGATCTTTCAACACCATCAGAAGCAGATCGTGCCGTAACAGAACTTAATGGAAAATCTTTGACTGAACGTCAAGTATCAGTTCAGCATGCTCGTAAACCAGATGCAGAAGGTGAACAAAAGACAGGTCCTCGTAACAAACGTCACAACTTAGGTCGTCACGGACGTCATAATACTCACGCTACTTCTGAAGCTCACAATGGTACAACAACGGATGGTACTTCTCAGACTGCAACAAACGGTGCTGCCGGCGATGCAACAAAGCATACAACTTCTGATGCAGCAAACAAGACTAGAAAACCAAAGCCAGTCAGCGTTCAGACACAAAGACCAAAAAGATCTCTTTCAGAAGGAACAGATTCGACTGTCAAAGTCATGATTGCAAATCTCCCATTCGACATTACTGAAGATAAATTGAAAGATTATTTCAAGGAATATCAACCAGTAGCTGTCAAGATTGCTCTTCGACCAATTCCTAAATTCATGGCAAAGAAACTTGCAGAACGTGGTGAAGCCAGAAAGGGAAGAGGTTTTGCCTTTGTTACTCTAGCTAGTGAAGAGATGCAACAAAAGGCTATTCATGAAAAGGATCAGGGAGAAATTGACGGACGTACTGTTACTGTAAAGGTTGCCGTTGATATGCCTCCACAAGATGATGCATCTCCTGTTACTCATTCTCCTGTCGATGGTACAACAACTCAGGATGCTACACCAGCTGCTACTTCTTGAAGACTTTTATTCATATTTCCCCAATTGTCAACCAAACAAATATGATTAAAAAGAGAGCTTGTTATCTAATCAATATGTCAAGTAGAATGAAATAGTTGTTATAAATCTATATTATGCTATTTTCCATGTTATTTACTATCGTTGACTATTATGTGGGGTATTTACTCGTAGCTGTGATTTACACATTTCTTGACCCTGTATTATATATATTCAACATAGCAATGTCTAATCTTCGTATATTAGTTCCGGTCAAGAGGGTACTTGACTATACTGTAGGATTCTCTCAATATTTGATATTCCATAATGTCTACAGAACTAAACCATTTCCCATAGCTAAAACCCAGAATCAATAAAACTCAAACAGCAGTCGATATTTCCAATCTCAAACATAGTATGAACCCTTTTGATGAATTAGCAATCGAAGAAGCCGTTCGACTACGAGAAAAGAACAAAATCCCAGTCTCAGACATACTCGCATTCTCAGCAGGACCCTCCAAATCCCAAGATGTTCTCCGGACCGCAATGGCCATGGGAGCCGATCGAGCCTTGCACATAGTCAACGAAGCGTCATCGTCTGCCGAATCAGAAGGAAACGACGGAGAACTAGAGCCGTTGGGCGTAGCAAAGATACTAGCAAAAGTCGTGCAAGAAGAGGACAGAAATCTAGTCATACTAGGCAAACAGTCGATCGATGACGATTCAGGACAGACGGGACAGATGTTGGCTGGATTACTAGGCTGGGCACAAGCTACTCAGGCGAGTAAAGTCATCATAGAAGACGACGGAGCTGGTGGTTTACACTGCACGGTGACGAAAGAAGTAGACGGTGGGGTGGAGACGGTGAAAGCGAAACTACCAATGGTTATCACGACGGATTTGAGACTGAACGAGCCTAGATACGCGAGTCTACCGAATATCATGAAGGCGAAGAAGAAACCACTTGTAAAAAAAGCATTGGAAGATTATGGAATAGACTTGACAAAGAGACTGAGGACGATAAAAGTCGTAGAACCGCCTGTTAGAAAAGGTGGTGGTAAAGTCGAAAACGTAGATGGAATGATTGATAAATTAAAAGAACTTGGTGCTTTGTAAGATTTTAGATGATAGATTATTACCATTGTCCCCAACTTTCGTCGGGTTTCTTCATAGCACTAGTACCGATACTTGACGATTTATTCTTTTCGGGACTACGTGGTATTTTATTCTCTTCACCTCCAAAATGATCCCAAAATTCTTTCTTGTCTCCTATCGGTCCTGTTGTTTGTTTTGCTTTTTCTCCAAATGAATCCCAAAAGTCTTTTTTATCTCCTTCTGGTCCACCTTTTTCCGATATCTTTGATGGACTTTCTCCATCAACAAATTTACTTAGACCATCCGCTGCTGATCTTGTACTCGATTGTATAGTATGTCCTAAATTACCTGCTGCTTGTGATGCTTGTTTTGCAAAATCACTCTCACTCAACTATTATATTTTTATAAATTGTCAATTATTATTCGATAAAAAATGGTTAAGAAATATATATTTACCTTTTGCATATTAGGTTGTAACCATCCTTTATAACCAGCATTTGCTTGTTTACTAACTGTACTACCAAGCCATCCTAAACCTTTTGTAAGTGCTCCTACCGGATCTTTTTGAAATTCTTGTAAATCAGGAGCTGTTCCAGCATCATCATCTGATCGATTCATAGAAGAGGAATCACTACCAAATCCAGAATATTTACCGCCTTGGTTTGGTGGAAGGTTATTTGGTCTTTTATTATTTTCAGCACCAACTTTTGCAAAATATGCTTCATTTTGAGATTTTTGATCACCATTGATAGTATTTTTCGTAGGTGATCTACCCATTGGTGTTGAACTTCTACTTGTAGGTGTATTTCCTATACTTGAAGTAGTAACATTATCTGATTTCTTATTTTGAGGTATTTTTACGGCTTTTTCCGTCGGAACATATTCCTTCCCTTCCACTTTTGCAGTCAATCTATCCTTCCATTCTTCTGCAGCGTCACAATCATACCGTTCTTGTATTGAACATTTTTCAAACGTACGTCCTTGATCTTTATTACTTTTATGATTATCGAAAAAATCCTTCCATGGTTTATTTCCTCCATTTGACATTTTTTCGACTTCATTAATTTTGAATGAATCCATTGTAATTGATCTGACAAAAGAAATATGTACACCCAATGATCGATGGACTCCAGAACATGATAGGCAAAAGAATATTCCTAATTTTGGAGATGCCTTTTGTTTTAAATTATTGTCAGATATGTAATCTTAATTGACATTGTTCAATTGATGGATAGATATACCCATTGTGGACTTGGAGCATTACAGTCTACACATCGATTATTCTCGTTTGTTTTTTGAATCTCCTGTAATTTGCTTCTTGTCTCGGGATCTACCTATTTATTATATTTTTAATTAATTTTTCTGACATGTAAATGTGTTGTATAAGTGGATTCTATTTACCTCCCAGAGTTTATTACTCATATTTATTGCTAGCTATAGTAAAACTAATGAAAAGCAACCAGTATGATTGCATTACAACAATCTAATAACATCTATTCCATAACCCTGAAAACAAACAGCGGGCTGTAGTTACAAGAAAAGCCGGGGTAAACTTTTTGCGAAACGCCAAGAGATCTGCTATTATATAAATATTAAACAGTCTACTTATAACAAGACAGTTTCGTGTCATGAACCTATCGCAAAGATGGATTACAGTACATTAAAAGTTACAGAATTGAAAGATGAATTGAAAAAGAGGGGAATACCCGCGACTAAACTTACGCGTAAACAAGAGATTATCGATAGGTTAATTGAAGATGATAATTCAAAGATTGAGGAAGAGCCGAAACAAGCAGATGCGCCTGAAGAAGTGGACGAGTCGAGACAAATACCTGAGAATGTTACAACCATAGAAGTTACACCAATTGATGTTGTAGAGAAGCAGTCTGAGAACGCAACACAACCCGAAGAACGGAAAGAGACAAAACCGATTGAAAATATTGCACCGGCTGAAATTGCGCAAACTACAGAGAAGCCTCTCACTTTGGAAGAAAAGTCGACAGAAGTTATTACAGAACCGAAAGATCAGAATACTGTTGTAGAGCAAGATCAAAATAAAGTTGCAGAAGAAAAAATAGTGCCGATAGAGGAGGATCGAAAGAGGAAACGAAGAAGCTTGTCGCCAACTTTGTCAGTCAAGTCTATCACTAAAAAACTCAAGCAAGCTGGAGATGATGTAGTGCATATGGAAAAAGAGGATGGAGATATTAATAATATTGAAAAAGGAGAAACAAGTAAAGATGTCAAAATGAATGATGTAGAAGATGGACAGGATGAACAAGAAACGATTTCTTCAAGATTGGAACAACAAGATGAGCAGCCCGAAGAATTGGTAACTTTATCAGTTCATCCTATAACAACAGCACTTTACATACGTGATTTGGTCCGACCTTTATCAACAGCACAATTAAAAGATCATATACAACATCTAGCTTCACCTCTGGATTTACAAAAAGAAGTAACAAACATATTCTACTTGGATCCATTACGTACACACGCGTTTGTAGATTTCCACTCGATTTCTACCGCCATAAAAGTTCGGAATAAATTACACCAATCGACATTTCCAAACGAGCCTACGCGTAAACCACTCTGGGTAGATTTCATACCTCCCAAACAAATACAATCCTGGATCGAACAAGAAAAATCCACATCTGGAACGCGACCGTCTCAATCAAAGCGGTGGGAAATCTCATACTCTACCAATGCGGAGACAAACACGGTCCAAGTAGAATTAATCGACCAACCACCTCATCTCGCATCTACAATCCCCGCGCCACCGGTTCCTGTCCAAGCTTCAGCAACATCTACGTCCAACGACTCCAACCCCGCATCTCGGTCGAATATACCAGACCTTCCCACGACCGACCTTTCGACCAATACGACCACCAACAATAACAATAGTAACCCTCTCAGCACCACCTCGTTCAGCGACTTGGCGTCTCACTTTTCTCAAACATCAAGCACTAAACCGGCTCTATACTTCCTCCCCGTCGCCGACAGTATCGCTTCTTTACGACTCGAAACGTTGCGCAAAGCAAGTAGTGCGACCTGGTCGGCGGCCGACGACGACAGACTTTCGAAATCAAAAGACGACAAGGATGACGAAGCGGGACAGTTGAGACGGTATACGTTTCAAGACGGAAGTGAGCTCGTCGACGGCGGTGCGGAATTCGGTGGTGGAAGAGCTTTTGCGAGTTCATCGTCGAATTATGTTCCTAGAGGAGGTGGTAGGAGGGGGGGAAGAGCAAATTATGGTAATGGTAATAACTATAGTAATACTTATAATGGTCATGGATATGGAAATGCAGTGTGGACTAGAGATAGATATTGATCCTTTTCGATTACCTCTTACAAGCATATCACTTGTATTGGTCATGTAATCTGCATATCACTTGTGTTGGTCATGTAATCTATCAATATATAACCATATATAAACAAAATATATACATCTCAAGTGGTATGCATGAAGAATACATTACTGTTCTTGTGACTGATATCAAGGAATGGTATAATAAATATAAAATAATATGTACAATTCTATGTACAGATTAATCATTCATAATAAGAAAGAAAGAAAAACATCAAGAGAGAAAATGATATTTTGGTTTATCATTTCATCACCCATTAATGAATTATGATAAATGGGTGGGTATCCATGGAAAAAAGAGGAAAAAGAAAAGACTGATAATAATCAAATCATGACCAATTAAAAATCATTTATAAATATATTCTTTTTTCATCTTTGTTATAAATCTGGATTTGTAACGTTGAGTGGTCTTGAATAATCTTGTCGATCATCTATCGTATTAACACTAACTCGACTTCCATTATGATTCATCAAAGCATTGGGATTTAATCGTTGATCATATATCATTGGTCGACTATTTTGTCGTGCAATTATCGGTACAGTCCCAGTATAAGCCATTGGTGGTGGATTTGGACCATTAGTCGGTCCAGAAAATCTTGAACTACCAAGCTCTGCAGGGCCATTATTGGTCTTTTCTGGTCGACCATTATTTGATAAACCTGCTCTACTTAATATACTCGCATTACGTCCAACACCTGATGTTGCTGCTTCATTCTCCTCAACTGCACGAGCACGTTTATTTCTATATAATACAAAGCCGAGTAATCCTAACAAAGCTATTGCAATTAATGATCCAATAACAGCTCCTACAATAGTTCCGGTCGATGTTCCATGAGATTTAGATCCATTATTAGCTGCAGCACTAGTTGGAGTAGCATTAACTGTAGATATTATTGTTTTTGGTGCTCCAGATGGTGCATTAGGATTAGTAATGAATGTTGTGATTACAGATTGACTTGCTGATGAAGTTGTTGTTCCTTGATCCTATTTCAAAAGACAAATTAGTTTCATAACTCTATACATATACTAGAACTAGTTTTCATGTGGTAAAGACATGAAAAACAAAAAAAAAGCAAAGACTAGCATACATGATTTAATGTGATTAATATAATGACGCTTGATAACAATGTGCTAATATATATTGGTAGTGCTGATGAAGATGATGATGATGATGAGGATGATGTGGTCATAGATGAGCTTATGCTTGATGATTTAATTGAACTTTTCACAACCTATCACATTGTGAGAGTATGATCTTGGACAATCAATCACCAAGAGCCAGAAACCACTTTTTAATAGGATAAAAGATAGATTAACACTAAAAAGAGATCATATTAGAAAACTTACCGACGAAGATGTAGAACTTGTAATTGGTCCTTCGGTTGCCGTCGGTGTAGGTCCCAAAGAGAAATAATTAAATAATTTTGATTGCACATTCCCACATGTTTCTTTACCATATCCTGGACATTTATCGCTACATTGAGATGTATCTAAAACGTCGGCTGGTTGAATATTGCTACACCAGCAGTAAAAGCCCTGAAGTACTCCAAAGGCATATTGACCATCACAATTATTTGTACAATTACCGGTTGACATGTAAAGATTATAATATGCTTTAGTAAATAATCTCATTAGTTTATATTGACACAATGATGATAGTAATAATAATAATCTTACCTTCATAACTTGGGTTTGTATTTTGATCACTACAGAATTCTGATATACTACCAAATTGTGCATTTAATTGTAAAGGTAGTATCGTAACGATAAAAGTGTATAGTACAAAGTACCATGTTCGATGCCGAAGTAATTCCATGATCTTGTGACAGTATGATGGAACTTGTATAAAAGTCCCTTGTTTATTATGTAAATCGAAATATTTCAACTATCCTTGAGATTCCGAATAGAACAAGTTGCGAGATGTCATGACATTCGTCTTTTCTAATCGTCTATTAATGAACACACAGTCGAATAATGAGTGATCTTCTCCTTTTTAATATAAAGCACACGGTCCAGCCAGTTATGCGTTTGGGGAGAGAAGCGAGTGGATGATGGTAATGAAGTTGGAAAAATGACAAAAATACAATAAATGATAACACGATCGAGGAGGTTCACGCAATCACAAGAAAAATAAAGCCTAAGAAAGTTGGACTGATTCTCGTGACGAGGTTGTTAACGAAAGTTTAAAAAAGTCCAAGGCAAAAAAAAAACTATGCTAGGGCCACAATCGGAACCAGTCTTTTTCATCACGACTATTATCCATAAATTTATGAGATGGGGTCTCATTCCTATTCCAAAAGGGGTCACGAATTATTACGATATGTGGTTTTGAGTAAAAATCTTCTCACAATAATGTCACAGTTTAATAGTCTGGGCCATCCGTGGATAAATAAAGACTTTAGTGCTTTATCACAAAGCCATGCTATGATTGTCACGTAACGACAAGATATAAACGGATAGGTACAGTATGGAAACAAAAATATGGTAAATATTCAAAAGGTTTGGAGTTTGTTATACTTGATCATGTCTCAGGTCAACCTGAAACTCCGGCACATGTTAAAGGCAAACGTTCTATTTTGTATACCATTTTGACAACACACATAATGTGATATCTAAGCGATAAATGTGCCCTATTTTCATATCTATCGTTAGTAATTAGAGATACAACATCCATAATTTCATCAGTAAATTACTATTACCCCATGTTTAGATATTAGTTATGATGTAAGTGACGTCATTGGTCATGGTTCAGAATCAAATAACCAACACAAATCTGTAGTTAAAGCTAATAGTCTAATCTTTTGTATAGAGAACATTTGATCAATAATAGTAAAAATACCACCATGTCGAAAACATCAGTCATTCCTAAATTCATAGGAACAATAAGTCTTGGCCTGTTGACTGTATGAGTTCAAGCACAAACTAATTAATGATGAAAAGGCTAAACAATTGTCAGGGAATATCATATAATCTATCAACCATAGTATATCCTTCCACACTTCAATTACCTTCGGCAACAGATGCATCTCGTGTCTTCTCCCGTATCCACGCCATATCTCAACTTCACACCGTCGTGTTAGGATGTATATCAGTAGCGACCTTTACAGGAACATATATCGCAAGTTCAAAAAGGTTTAAACATCCATATCTTCTCTGGACTAGTTTATTCGCTTCCGCAGCTATCGGTAGGGATGTATATCTACTGATAAAAAGTCTGGTAATCGGTGGCCTGTCGTTTTCCTTTTTGAGAGATAATACGCATAGGAATGTGGTTAAAAGAATGGATAATCATGGTCATGGACATGGACATAAAAACGATAATCACGACCATCATAAGCAAGAATTAGAAGAGTTGGGTTTAAATGGTGAAATGGTAGAGAAACGAGTCAAACAATTAAGAATAATGGAATGTGTTAAATGTGTGCTGAGTGGAGTTGCATTTTCTCTAGGTGTTGTTGGTATTTGGGGTGATGGTGCTTGATTAATTTCGAGTACTTCTCATATACAGATGTGTATAATGAGTTTGTTATGATATCATATAATATATTTATGAATTTTGATCTCTTTTTCGTGCACTATCTTGACAATGGGGATGTGTATAAAATGATGTACGACATATCATAAGAAAAGTTTGTACAGAATGTGGACAGTTACAATGGAGATTATAGGTGTAAAGAAAGCCAATATTTTATTTGTCTATCATTAATATTGCTAGATTACATTCGATATCATTTTTATTATTTTAGAAAACCAGTTTGTAAACGCCATTATTTTTGTGGAAAAACCCCTTTGTACTTTTTAACCAAGTAAAACATATATCCATCTCACACAGCCTCCTCAAGAATACTATCAAAAGTATGAAAATGTTATGAACATTCTTCAAAGTATCGTAGAAATAGATGTGAAAGTTGATGTTGATAAAGGTGATAAAGGTAAAGCACATGAACTGACAATCCAATGTCCATCAATAGATGCATAACATTCAGTCGAGTCTGGTCTAGCACGACGAACTAACTGGGCTGTCTCTGTAGCAGCCACTGCTTTGATGATACTTGAACTTGACTCTTCCATTGCACGTCTCATTTTAGCAGCGTCAGTAATTGTAACAACAAAAGATGATGTACGAACTTTCTGACTACTCGAGGTAGAAGCAACCCAAACAGTAGTTGTACCTTCTACAGTAGCAGTAGGAGGTGCGATAATCGTTGTTGTCTGTTTAATAGTAGCAGTACGAATGATACTAGTTTGAGTAGTAGTAGTGTTTGGTACTGAAGATGATGAAACTACTATGACTGGTTGATAAACTTCAGTCATGGTAGTGTTACATGTAGTACATATATGTGATGATGTTGATATAATAGTTTGGATAACAGATTGTATTGTAGTTGTTGATTTGATGATAGACTTTGGAGTAGCCTTTTTAGTTGTAGCAACTACAGTCTTGACAACGACAGGAACTTTGGTTGCTGCATTGAATAGAACATCTGTCTTTGCTGTAACATATTTTGGTTTGGCTACAGGTGCTGGGATATCCGGCATACATAAAAGCATTGCACTCTTGGCAGGGTGAGGGATTGTTCCGTTTTGTTTAAATACCGAACTACCACATTCTCCAGTATGATAACGGAGGTCACCTATTACCAAGTATGCACCTTTGCAACGTCTTTCTTCAAAGACCGCTACAGTACAATTCCAACCACTGAAATCACGAAATTTCTTCTCAGCATGATAACGATAAGCATTAAAGGAGAAGAAATCTGTAAAATCTGCACATTGGCCTTGTTTAAGTGTTCTTCCCCTTACATAGTTGATAGATTTACAACCTGGACCAGTATGAGGTTGAAGTTTGGCTTGACGACATCCATGTCCAAAAGTAAGACCCAAAGCTCCCATTACAAGGGTTGTAGCTACGAAAAGCTGTTGTATATAGAGTTAATCAAAAGTATTACAACCATTACTATAATATATGAAGCTAACCTGTTGTAACAAGACCATGTTTGATGACTTGTGAAATATTATGTGATGATATTACTAGATGTGATATAAAACTGTTTAAAAAGACGATAAGAAGAAAAGGAAAAGGAAGGATTATTACAGAGAATTATATACTCTGCTTCATGCTCCCACTGCGGGATTTTGTCATAGTCTCGGATAAGAAAAGAGTTAGACTAGACCAAGGTATACATACTTGAGTGTGATTTCTGCAATGCGGGATTTACACTGGGGATTTAAGGACACGCATACTCTATCCCAAGCACTATGACATAGGCGAGACATCATTTTGTAGCATATGAGGCATTTAATGTCTTACAATAAGGTACATGTAGAGCATATTTTGTTATGATCGAGTTTTTTTCAGGTCAGCAGTTCATAAAGTCAATCCAAGTTTGCTCAACTCCATTGAATTCAACATGCATGTTATGTTCAACAATCATCGACATCAGCTAGGTCGATATTTCGTACAAAGGATGTCGTTCAGTTTGAGTTAAAACCAAGATAAATGTAATAGCGATATTCTCTATATTCCTGATATTTTTTCCAATATTGAAGTTTATCATTTATTATAGCATGCTCCAGGATTCGTTTGATTTAATCGTAGTCCATCTTAGCGATTAAGTTTGTCGTAACATGTCGGCTATACAGTTAATCATCCTGTTGGCATCCAGTTTATGTACAAGAAAATATATAGTTCATTACTGTGAGCACAACCGTCAACGACTTTGTAAAAAGCAAACGACGAACGGGGGCAAGTAGATTATTGGCTGTACAACCAATGATTCAAATCTTGATCACGTGATTACGATTTTGCGATTATGTCCAATTCTCATACATCTGCGGTTGTTGATATATATCAATCACAAGAAATTGTCGTCAATCGTATGGTTGTCATCCTACCTAGATCATTTTGATGAATTCGTCATGATATCACTATCTCACTGAACTAGGTAAGGTAACTTTTCACTAAAACTCCGGACCTGTCACAAAGGTCTGGAGCATTGACAAACGGTCAAGTCCCGTTCACAACCAACGGTTTACAACTCATCGTCATTATTCAAGTCAATCAAGTATTTGACAATTATTTCTCCTCATGTGTTATTGTTATCTTCTTTCCATCTCAAATTGCGGTGAATTGTTCTATTTCAAGTATCCAAATATAATCGCTCTCTTTACCGTATGAGTATTATAAATTCATTTGATTAATAATAGAAAGTTCGTATTGGAGAAATGTTGAAAAAGAGATTCTCCCTCAACAATTTCAAGGACGTCAGTTTTGTATATTTTCACTTCCATGCCACATCAAACATGCTGAAATGTGTAAATAGGTTTTCAGGTCACCAAAAACGGATCAGCATATCGCCAATTCTGTTAATCTCGACAAAGATGTGTCAAATATACATGAGGGAGATGCTTTACCCTCGTCACCTTTACCAGGTCGACGGACGGCACTACCTAAAAACGTTGAAATGGAATTAAAAATGGCTTGCACTGCTCTTATTAACGATATAACGACATCTATAAACGACAATATAAATGCAGGAATAGAAAAGGCAGAAATTCGTGGAATTAGTCTGAGTCTATCTACAAAACAACAAAGGAGAACAACAATGATGCCAGGTCGAACAGTATCCCAACCTATCACAGGTACAGGTGAACTAAAGCTGGCTGATGATGATAATAATAATCACAACAATAATAACGGACAATTCTTCACCGAAGCAGATCGAAAGCATTACACCTCCCAAAGCAGTCTCGGTCGTTCTCAAACCGATTCAAATATTACTACAGTTACCATTCTTTCGAACCTGCCTACAGCTAGAAATGTTTTACGCAAAGCTGCTTCACAAAACTTTGATTCAACTTCATCAATTCCTGAAACTCATTATGAGTCAAAGGCAGTATCAGGCAATAGTGTACCGGAAGTAGACTCCATCGAGGCTGTTGACAGTCCTGGGCCAAATATACTGAATAAGAGAAAATCGTGGTACGGAAAATTATTCGGAATGACTAAAAATAAGAGCAAATCACCTTTATCAGCTTCTACACGAGACGAAACATCAACCACAACATCCATAGCGTCTGGTGGATTTAACCAATTCCAAATATCAAGCCAATCACGAGCACAGTCACGTCAGCGGAAGCGATCATTATCTCAAAGTCGTCCAGGGACAAGCAAAAGTCGATCTGGAAGTGTTAATGGTTCGACAAGAAAGTCAACTGATATCCACAGACGCGCTTCGAGCGAGTTGCGATCCTCCTCCTTCTCCACCACCACCAATCACCAACTATCAAAAGCAAAAAATCAAAATTCATCAAAGACAAAACCTCAAACACAAACACGAGGACAAGTCGATACAGAACCTATTATAGAAGGGGTTGTTACAAGTCATGTGGATACACTACGAGTTCTTGATGAAGCATCCGAGCCTGTAGAGCGTCCAGTCACGCCGCCACAAAAAGCATCTCATCAATCTTCGCAATCAAGAGAAAGTAAGAGAGTTAGTCTTACCAATCCACCTGCTTCACGATCAAGTCGAGCATCAAAAAGAGCTTCGGTGGATTATATGAGAAAAAAGAGTATTGCAGAGTTAGATCGTCGAAATTCTCTAATATTTGCTCATAACCTGCCTGTAGAAATTGAGGCAGATGATACTGCTGATGGAGCCAAGAAATTAGGTGATGCACTTACTGGATTCTTCAAAGCAAAAGCTATTGACGAAACGGATACTGCAAAGGCGCAGTTGGAAGGAACGGAAAAGAAAAAGGATCAAGGAAGACGTGGAAGTGTCAGCATAGGTATTGATACAGCAAGAGCACAACTTGAAGGTACCGAGGCAAAGAAAGATTCTAACCGGCGGGCAAGCGTCAGTATTGGAATTGACACGGCTAGAGCTCAACTCGAAGGTACAGAAAAACCAAATGTAAGAACTAGACGTTCAAGTGTAAGCGTACGAATCGATGAAGATTCTCCAAATTCAAAAGCACAAGAAGATCGAATGGTACAAATTCGAGCTCGAAGACTTAGTTCTAGTGTTCGAGCATCACAAGCATTGAATCGAAGAGAATCTGACCTCGAAGTCACGACTGAGGGAGTAGTAGATCCACAAACTCGTGCTGCCAGACGAAGATCGAGTCATGAATCGCAGTCACGTCTAAGTCAAAATTTCCAAGATTATAATCTGCGACAAGCAAGTCTCGACCATGGTGATCGTCAAGATTCTGATGAATTTGATGAACCACCGGAACGTAATGATTCTGCACCGTCTATGAAGAGTCCAATATATGAGTTACAACCGAGTTCAAACATAGATTCGGAAAGCGATAAGGATGAAGCTCCTCCAATTCGCCGTAGATCAAGTCAAAAGGATTATCTTAATATGAAATTTGGTGCATTTGGTGAAATATCTCTGGGTAGTATCATTGAGGTTGATGCTCGAGGTAAGTAAAATATCCGAATTCACCATTCAAAGCTGCTGAACCAACCATTGATAAATAGATCCAAGGGCTCGATAAAGAACACGCCTTGATACATTCAAATCAAATCCCAGTCGGTCCATCAGAAACAAAAGGCAATTTGAAGTCAAGGTGGAGTTCTGATGTGCAACCTAGTAGATCCCAATCCACAGATACAGGTAATATTAATCATCATAAAGCTTCTAAGCGCAAAAGTTGGACAGATTCAATTAAAGAAGGATGTGATAGACTGGCGGTTTTGAAGAAAGAGAATAGATTGGTAGACAAAAGAGAAAGCAATCAATCTCTTTCAAATATCAAAATTGAAGAGGTGATTACAAAGGAGATTTTCGAGGAAGAGAATGTAATCGATCATACGAGTGATGTTTCAACTATCCGTCCTTTATCATCATCAATAACACCTCTTTCAACATCATCAATAATACCTCTTTCATCATCATCAATAACACCTCTTTCATCATCTTCGATACGTACCGAAATGCCAATCTCATCAATCGAGGCAAACGCAACTACAATGACTTCTGATGAACCGAATGAAAAATTAAATTATGTCACTTCATTTTGGAACAAATCGGCGGTCAAGCGAAGATCTATCGAAGTCAGTCATAAACTTGCCAAAAGACGTTCTACTGACTTGCGTGTTTCAACCGATATTGTAGTTTCCACGGAGATTATAAGGACACCTTTTATGGATTCTCCAGATTTTTCAGAAATAGGAACGCCTAGAGGATTTGGAGAAGTCGACCAAAGTCTTCTTGACAGTCCTGTATTTCCTTTACCAATGGCTATGGCACAATTGAAAAATCAAAGGATCTCAAGAAGATTCACTCTTATAGCGCGATCCAGTCCAGGCGATCATTCTTCACCTACAAGCGAGACTAAATCGAAATCATCGAATCGATTATCTGCACCTCTTCTTATGCATCCCCCACCAGTCATGCCATTACCATTATTGCCATCATCAATCGATGAAACGGCTTTGGAGGCTGCTATTCAACCTCTGGCTAATTCTGGACGAAGATATTCGTGGACATTACCTGAAACCACAGTTCCTGCAAAGTCACAAATCCAGATTGTGTCGAATAACAGGCTCTCGGCCAAATACGAGACTGATGATAGGAACGAAGTAGATATGCAGAGTGAGTTGAATAGTCGAAGCGAGTTGACTGATAGAAATTCAGTCGATGCTGAAGTATCGGAATATATGGACAGGATGCATCATGTTAATCTCGATCCTCCTCGTAATGATAGTACACATCTTTATAATACCATCAGGATTCCACATTATCAAAATGCAGATGATATAGATACTTTGAAAAAACTACCATCACCTGTAAAGGAAAAGACAGGATCGATAAAGTGGTTATGGAGAAAAGAGAGACGAAAGACGTGGATGGACCAGATGGAGACGTTAGGTGTCAAAGATGGTGTACTAATGACGGATCAATCTACAGGTCCACCTATAGTTCGTTATTGAACGTAATGATTTTTCTTTTTAATTAATGAAATAACTTTCAAATCTTTATCGGCTTTTATTTGGACGACCTTTGTATATATTTCATCTAATAATACCCTTGCTTTTTAATTATTGTATATAATCATTTGATAATACCCTTACTTTTAATTATTGTATATAATCATTTACTAATACCCTTACTTTTTAACTTTTTAGTTGTTTAATATGTCAATAAATGAATGTTTTACTGTCTGTTTAATTTTATATTGATATTATATTCATCTTTTTCTTAGTCAGGTCCTGCGTATGGTTTTATTCCATCTCCATCTTTTCCTTGCCTACGATCATTGCCCTGAAACAATGAGCATGATTACCAAAATATAGGCCCATGTCAATCCTGACTTGGCCTTGACTCATTCGCAGGAATGTAACAATGACCTGTATCTTTTACACATGTAAGTTCACGCACTAATCTTGGATTTCACCTTCCACATGTGAAACTTTTGCATTCTTTTCACTTCACACTCGAGTTCACCACCAACCTGAAATGATTGTCGTCTTTAAACACTTTTCTTACATTCAATTATGCATTGCATTGTTTGACGTTCAATATAAAATCATATACTTATACAAGAGTATATTCGAGTTTAATAAAATGTGCAAGGTATTGCAAATATGTTATAAATGTAAACATTACAAACTGGCAACATTATCAAAATGTCGTTTCAATTATGTGTTATATATAAAACGACTCGATGTTCAGAAATCTCCCCAACAAATCAAGTCGGATAATTTCTCACATGCGACAAGTAATAAAGACAAAACCGAGGCGGACTACAAGATTCGGTGCGCTTCGATTGCATACTTGTCACTCCACCTCACGCAGAACTGTGGATTCTGTACTATGGCTCGTCTAATCAAATCTCGAGATCAACTAAAGCAGGCAGCCGGACGGGAACTTAGAAGGACAGAGGCCGAGCTGGGTACTCGTTCGACCGCTCCAATAGATGCCTTGAAAGATGTGGTGATTTCAGGTGAAGAAACAGCGAACAAAACTCAAAAGGGTTCGACCCAGAATCCACGACCGATTCATCGAAAAGTAACAATAGCAAAGATTGAGAAGCGGCGATCTAGTAGAGTTGTGAATCCTCAACAGGATCATATAAGTCACGATGATCAAGATCTAATTCCAAAAGATATAGCAACGATAGGTTCAACAGCAGCTTGTTCAAACACTTTCAAGAGTCCAGTTGAATCCCGATGTGCAGCAGCTCACTCCTCTTCCACCATACAAACATCGGAACTAAAATCACCAGCGTTGAGAGATCTTACGAACTCCAGACCATGCAAAAAAGATACGAATATATCGACTACGAAGTTGCTCAGCCCATCAAGATCGTCAACACAAGATGCCCAAAGTAAAGAAGAGAATTCACCCACCAATAAACCTGTCAAAGCTATCAAATCAATCCAAGACAACATTAAACGTATAAAAGATCGGATAAAAGATCTCGAAACGGACTTTATAAGTCGGGAATTGAATGGAGAAAGGATTCCTCGTACAGCCTTTGCAAAAACTGCCAACAAGAGAAAAAAGAAGAGTGAAACTCCACAAGAGACTGCAAGATTATCAGCAATAGCTCTTGGGAATTTTGATGCAGCCGAGTTTGCAACTATACGCTCAAAAACATATCAAAGTGGTAGAAAGGCAACTTTTCGAAGAAAGAATAGTTTGTTGAAATTTGAAGTGTTTGATTATGAAATACCAATTCAGGATCAAAACATGAACATTGACGACTCGTCGGTAATAGATATGAGTAATGATAAAGAAATGAACAATATCAAAGCCGAGATGCCAACTTCAATCGAGTCGGAAGTGGACGATATTTAGAACTTTTTGCTAGTTAATTTATTGAAGGATTGGATGAATATAACCATTGCTATAGGTATATTTTGAATTTATAAAAAAACAGTTTCTCATGATTGGTACGTCGCTAAATGCTATATAATAATTAGAAATTAAATCATCATCATCATCTGAATATTTCAAAATGCTTCAGAATCTCCTACATCCTGACCAGAATCGAATCCTGGATCTACACTAGCACTCAGCGCTTTTCTATGTCCTCCTCCACTATGACCGCCAGAAGTGATTCCAGCATGTAATCCACTTTTATCACCTGATTCTTTATTCATTCCCAACATGCCCCCTGTATTGCTATTACCAAAAACATTCGACGTTCCACTACTGACCGCTTTCGGATCTGATTTTGATTTTATTATTATAGCAGCTTTTGCACTCAGATCTGTAGTGTTAGTTATCGTATTCGTCAATGACGATAAAAGCGAGAGAAGTGCCATGTCTGACGTGTTTTGACTTGTAGATTGAGATGGACTATCAGGAGGGGACAGAAGGTGAAGACGAGAAATCAACGCGTGAATCTGTCGGATAAGAGCATTATCATGGTGTTGGTACTGCTCTGTAGATAAAGATGGAGAAATATTTGCGTCGGTGAGGTATGATGGTGGTAAAGAAGATAGATAGGTATGTAGTAGTTTGATTCGACGGTGGAGCATCTTGACTGCATTTGATTTTGTATTCATGGCAGATAATACTACAATGCTTTGTTAGTGAGGGTATATAAGGGGGTAAGGGAAAGACTTACATTCTCGATCTTCGGTTGATAATACATCTTCTGCAGATATTGTGTCTGGAGAATTAGTAGTTTTACCCTTGTTGATTGGTTTTGTTGTAGATTCTTTCTCATGTAGTCCAATAGCATACAGGTTTGCATTTGCCGGTCCTTTGGATACATGATCTATCCCAATCAGTTCTGCTTCGTAACTGCCCAATGTATAATCAACCTGTTGAAACTCTAGGTTGGGACCGAGAGTCAACATGTTTGACTGCATAGTATTACTTATTCTACTATTTGACATGCCGAAAGGTTCGTATATGGAGATTGGTAATTGACTACCATGGAGTGATCCATTTAGTATTACATCAGAGTGGAATAAAACAAGTCGGATACTTTCGTTGTACTTTTCATGAAAGTATTGTATGATTGGGATTAGATTTAGGTCAATTGCAGATGCTGAGGCCATTAGAAATATTCCTACCAGTTCTAGCTGTGGCGAGGCATGTACTTCTTTAACTATACCTTTGTTAATCAAGCATTTATTCAAAAAAGATCCATGGGGGGGAAAGATTTCTTACAAAGGTTGAGTCTTGTATCAAACCAAGCTGAATCAAACGGTACTTGAGGTTTTCGTGAATCGTTATGTAGCCTAAACTCGAAAGCTACTTCCATTGTGCAACCGTGTTCATTGCGCTGACCTAAGATTGCTCCAAGTATAGGATCTTGTTTTTTCTGTAAAGTGTGACGTCCAATATAATCCGTCATTGTCAAGAGTACGATTGGATGGAGCTTGACCATTGAGTCCTGTTCGGGGAACTCATGATCGTTGTCACTACGATCATGTACCATTCTGATCTCTAGATGTAAACCTATATCATCAAAAGCCAAGCCCAAAGTTGAAGCGCGGAGGTGAATAAATATAAATGTGTAACAAAGATCAAATGACGTCATGGAGCTATATCAGCGTATTTCATCACGTGTGTTGCTAACATCAAGTCGCGTCTTTGATCATCACGCGAATTTTAGAATTGCAATCACTCCCCTTCTTTTCTACAAAGCCATTGTACGCTCTATCACCCACGATCTCATTCAACGTTCGCTTTCGAAATCCGACAAAAGTCACAATTCTGGGCTCGCCCACGAGGTTGTAAAATGCCTACGCGCGCTAAGAAAAAGGCATTGCCCCCGACTCCTTCACCAGAACCTGAAGTGGCTGCTGAAGATGAGGATGAAGTGGTCGAGGAGGAACGCGAAGAGATACCACTCAAGTTTAAACATTCCCTCATAGGTCGACCTGGAAAGCCATTGACTAGTAAAGAGATATATCCACATCTACGAAGTCTTCTCGCTGAATTGCGTGAGCTTGACCAATATACTGCCCCATTGGAACGAATAAAAGAGGTCGTGGTAGAATTATGTAATGACAATGTTATTGAACATCGAGATAAAGGCGTACAAGCTTTGGTAGCCTGTTGTATTGCGGATATCTTGCGCTTAACAGCACCTGATGCGCCTTTGACAAAACCACAAATGAAGGTATATGGATCTTTTCAAAAAACCAGTAGTGTTTAGTGAACTAAAATGTTCTATCGTTAGGCATTCTTTACAATATTAGTGGACGATGCTGTTCTTACATCAAATAAATCCGCACATCCAAGTTATGGAGAATATATAGACCTGATCAGATCGGTTGTAGATTCGAGAATTCACATGTTGTTAATCGATACGTCAGAGGCTATGGTCAGTCGACTTTTCTCGAACGTCTTTGATGTCGTCTCAGAGGGAATACCTTTAAATAGTGATGCACAATTGATGGTCAAGAACAGTCCATATCTCCTACAACTCCTAACTCCTCTGATCGAAGAAATGGAATCTATACCGAATATCATACTAGATCTCATCATAGCTCAATTCCTGAGAGCAGATCCTACTGCAAAAGGTATAATGGTACAAGTTGTGTCCGAAATTCCTCCCGCTTATGCCATGGCAAAACGGATATGCACATCATGTCCTGTACCTTTAGCACGAGCCATTAGTCAATATTTTAGTACTGTCTTACTTGCTGCTTCTGATACCGAAGACATAAGTATAGATCTGCATTCCAAATCAGGAAAAAAGAAAGGAAAAGAAGATGGTCGAGGTGTGCTGACTCCATTGGAACCATCAGTTACACAATTGAAAGAGTTGAGTAAAGCTCATAAATTAATACGGGAACTCTGGAAAGCAGCACCAGAAGTTATTCAAGAAGTTATACGGCAACTCGAGGTTGAACTATCTGCTCAGCATATAGCTATAAGAGTCATGGCAGTGGAAACTATAGGGGATATGATTGCTGGGATTGGTGCTGCTGGATTTGATAATGAACCATCACTTGATCCTCAAGCTTATCCCTCACAAAGTATAGCACCACCTATTCCACGAAAATTTGATATTTTCAAGACACCTTCCGCTACTCACGCCTTCTCGACACTACACCCCACCATTTACAGCGCATTTGTTGCCAGAATTCATGACAGATCCCATGAAGTCAGATGTGCTATCAGTTTAGCTTTTGGTCGCATTCTTAGAACAAATGCTGGAGGAATGGGTTTAGATCATGGTGAATTGAAAAATATGCTTGATCATATGTCGGAACTTCTACAAGATGGCGATGAGAGAGTACGATTAACAGCTGTACGAACTCTGGCTACATTCAGTTATCAAGAATTGGAATCAAAACTTCGTGTATCCGGACCTGTTGAGGATAAAACATCGATACTTTATCGACTATCTGAACGTATAAAAGATCGTAAGCGTGACGTTCGCAAGGAAGCAATGGTGCTTTTAGGTCACATTTGGGGTGTTGCTGCTGGTGCAATATGTCAAGGTGTTGAAGACGCACGGGCTCTTTTCGGGGGTATTCCTTCAAAAATATTCGAGGCATTCTATGTGGGCGATCCCGAGATCGATCAGAATATCTACGATGTGTTATTCAGCTCGCTATTACCTCTGAATTATCCTAGATTACAAGATACAATATCAGACCGGACGGATGGAAAGCCGCAAAAGTCTAAAGCGAACAAGAATGCCTCTAAAAAGGGTATTGGCGAAGCGGAAGGAAATATTATTCGAGCTGTGCGAATAATACACCTAGTTAACGAATTGGGGGAGAAAGCTGCACCTGTTTTTTTTAGCATGCAACGATCACAAACCCGATTTGCGAATCTCATGGAAACATACATCAAATTAGCTGAAGAGCATAACGTGAGGGTTTTCATTTTTATATTAAAAGTTTCGTAATCACTGACAATATCTAGGGCAAATTCCCAAAGGTATTAAAGGGCGAGCAAAGTCAGATGGATAAGGTTGTCGGAATCCTCACTAAACGAAGTCCTGATATTATGACCGCTGTTGATCATCTATGGAAATTTGCAAAGATAAACAACAGGCGTGTCAATGCACTTATTCGTTACGCTATGGAACCAGAAAGTTCATTCAAAAAAGCAAGCAATTCTATAGTATGTTTAGTGAAAGTTTACTCAAGATGAATCTACTGACAATTATGCAGAAAGAGATAGTCAGGCGTCTTGATGATCCGGACTCTGGATGTACTGTATACCTCCAAACTCTTCTCCCATTATTATATCAAAGTAGTCCTTTGATCTTCAATCGTAGTCATATCCCAACCATTCTCGAATATGCCAATACTGGCAAGGATGATCTTGGACATACTGCACATTCTCTCTTAACAAACATAGCATCATCTCATCCGGAAGTCTTCAAAGCGCATGTCCGAACAATGTGTAACACCATTATTGAGTCCACCCCCAAACAAAACACTGAATGCGAAGAGAGTGTTGTACAAACATTAAAGGCTTGTGCAGGCTTTGCACAGAAGTATCCGAGTGAAATGCCACAAGATGAGAAATTAAGAAAGTCAATGGTAAATTATGTTTTATTTGGAAGTCCAGCAAAAGTTGGAAAATATGCAGTGTCCATCATTGCCTCGAATGAATCTGCTGGCAATTCTCATTTGGAGGAGATTGTCGAAAAGTCGATAGAAGGGTTCAAAGTAAAATCGCCTGGTTATCTAACAAAATTAACAGCACTAAGTCAAGCATTACTTGTGGCAAATGCGAACATTAGTGAAGAAACAGACAACAAAATCCAATCACTAGTAGCCGAGGAAATACTCATGAAACTGCCTGATGATATCGAGCCGAGTGATGACGAATGGAGAGACGAAGTAGACGAGGATACAGAAGCGAGATCATGGGCGATGAGAATACTTGTAAACCGAGTAAGAGGTCAATTATTGTCAAAAGGAGACGATCAAATCATCGAAAGAAGGGATGCACAATCCTTGACTCGACCAGTGTTTTATCTACTATACAAGATGTTTTTACAAAATTCAGGTATGGTCATTGTCGACAACACGTCAGTCGTTCTACCAGAATGGAAGAGGTCAAGACATAAACTGATTATTGCAAAATTAATTCTTAAATTATGTGCAACAAAGAAAGATTTGGACACCATGTGTACAGCAATCGAGTTTGATGAGATGATTCCTCTTACACAACATGCTGTCGAGACTGTACGTTCAGAATTTGTCAAGACACTGAAAAAGTATCTCGCTCATGCACGAATCGCACCAAGATTCTATGTAATGCTTTTCATGCTGGCTTTTGAACCGAAAGATGGTCTACGAGATGGTACACTTGCTTGGTTAAAGGCAAGAGCTGCAACAGCGGCAAGGCCAGAGTTCAACCCCTCGGGCATGGAAATGTTACTTACAAGACTATTAAATGCCTTGACACATCACCCTGATTTTCAAGACTTTAGCCTAGAAGCCAATCATTTAGATGAGGTCATGACATATATCGTGTATTATTTACGAGCTGTCGCTACTGCTGATAATATTAGTCTAATTCATCTTATCGCATTAAAGATCAAGACGATTCAAGATACTGCAGATGACAAGTACAATAATTATCTGTATTGTCTGGCTGAGATATCACAAGCAGTGATACGAGAATTTGCCGAAATACATAATTGGCAGATTACTTCTTATACGGGAAAAGTTACCTTGCCAGGCGGGATATACAATAGGATCTCAGACCGGGAAAAGACTGCTGAAGTCGCACATACACGATACTCACCTGAAGGCTATCTTGAAGATCTTCCAGAAAAGGTCAAGAGTCTTGTAAAGATTAAGAAAAGAAAAGCAGGAGATAATCTCAATCATTCGACATCAAAGGCTAAAAAGGCTAAGATTGATGCTGATGTTGAAGTAGGTTCAGGTCAAAAGAAGACACCTATAAAATCAAAGACCAAAGCAACTCCAACTACAAGTCGAGCTAGCAAGACACCAAAGAAATCCAATGGTGTTGTCAATTCAAAATCTAGTCCTGTGGTCACTTCAGCCACGAGGAGAAGTACTCGCGTTTCAAACATCAAAAATTATGCCGAAACAGCTGGGAGTGGAGATGACGATGATGAAGGTGGTGATGAAGATGTACAGATGGGTGATGATGATGTTGATGACATTGACGATGATTGATGATGTATGAAAAAGCATGTTTTCTTTTTTTCTTTCTTGTTTGTATTTTCATCTATCAAAACATTATCATTAATAAATATGAGATATCCTTTGTATATAGATTGGATTTTTGATGGTATAGTCTAGTCATAATCATATTACACATGTATCACAAATTCTATTCACTTTCCATAATACTGATCTTGTAAACTATTTCTTAGCATTATTTCCTCTTCACTTTCAACTTTCGTCTTTTTCGTCTTTCCTTTCCAAAACTCTTCTCTTTCTTTTATTATCTCTCCCGCCCATCCTTTCATCTCGCTCATTTCAATCTTTGTCACTACATACGTAAACTCTTCCAAATCCACCTCTTTTCCCTCCGAATGCATCGACTTTTCATATTCCACCATTTGGAGTAATAATTCAATCTTATCCAAATCCCTCACGAACCTCGCTTCCAAACCCGTCCCCGACTCGAATTCCTCCCAACAATTCAAAACCTCCTCTCCGATTCTAGTCTCGTTTCCGTGGACGTTTCCTAGAAGTTTTGTGCAGATGTAGTCCATCGAAGCGCGTTCGCGCCGGTATTTTTCCGCTTTCGGTACGTTGTCTGCGGGTGTGAGATCTCCGACTATCGATTCTGCGAGGTCGTGGATGGTGGCTAGTTTCATGCATTTCAACATGTCGAGTTGGGAATGGAGAGATGGAGGAGCGAGGAGACAGAGGATTGTCATGCGGTGTTGGTGATCAGAAAGAGATTCTCCACTGTGAAATAATCAGTTAGAATAAGAGTGAGGAGGACGTAGAAAAGGGTGTATGTACGTACTGGAGTATGCCGAAACGCTTCCATCCCGATCTCTTGGTCGTTTTTAGACGTTCGAGGAGGTGAAAGAATGGGATGGGAGAAGTCGAGTTTTCGATTGGTGCACCGGTGGGGAAAGATGAGATGGTTTCGGAGACTGTCCATTCTTTATCACCCATATTCGCGACTAGTGTTAGGTCGATATAGTAATTATTGTTAAAGTGAAAAGGATACTGTAGTATAGACATAGTGGGGGCATGTATTACCCCACACGTTCATGCAATGATATAAAACAGAGGTGAATAAATAATAAACACCTTCTTAACAAGCATGACAGACAACACATCATGGGCTCATTACTTCAACTCTCGCATGTGGCGAATCTAATACCAACTGAAGACGCGGAGCTGTTTCGTGACAGAGTCGCAGATCTTCTCCAGCGCAAAAATAGAGGGTTTCCTGGCGCACAACCTGTTTCTTTCTCAAAAAGTCATCTGACACAATTACAAAAAGACGAGTATGTATACATTACACCCAGTCATCAGTTGGTAGAAGCTGACAGATGGATGAAAAGTTATTATCTATGTGAAAAAACCGACGGTATAAGATGTCTGTTATTTCTCACATTCATAATCGGAGAAGAAGGCCGAAAGATCGAAGCTGCATTTCTTATAGATCGTAAGAACGATTATTACCACATTGACAATCCACACTTTCATTTCCCTCTACCCAACGCACCACTCGATAGCTTTCACGTCGGGACGTTGCTCGATGGAGAACTCGTATTAGACACGTATCCCGCTCCACGACCTGCAATTCGACGATATCTTGTCTTTGACTGTCTTGCTATCGACGACAAAGATCTAATACATCGCACTCTGGACAAACGACTAGCATATTTCCACGAACGTGTCTTGAAACCTTATAACGATTTGTTTCAGAAATATCCCGAAGAAAGAACAGAACAGCCGTTTGAAGTTCGTGTCAAAAAGATGGAAAAGGCATATGGGATCGAGATGATGTTTAAAGATGTATTACCGAGCTTACCTCACGGTAACGATGGTTTGGTATTTACTTGCCGAACTAGTGAATATACAATCGGCACGGACAGGAAAATAATAAAATGGAAACCACCGGCGGAAAATACTATTGATTTTAGACTCCAAATCGGTCGATTTCCTGCCGTTAATGGTGAAGAAGGAGTGTTTGCTGAATGGGACGGTGATGAGGAATTGGATTTTAATGCTTGTCCAGAGTTTAAATTACTTGTCTCGCATGGAGGCGGTCAACATAAAGAATTCGCCTCGCTTTACGTGACGGATGATGAATGGACTAGTATGAAGGCTTTGAATACTGAATTAGATGGAAGGATAATTGAATGCCATAAGGATGAACAATCAAGATGGAGATACAAGCATGAAAAAGATGGCTCTCCGAGATTTAGAGATGACAAGACTGATGCGAATTTCAGAACCGTAGTAGAGTCTGTTTTGGAGAGTATCAATGATGCTATTTCAGAACAAGATCTTCTCGCTCATGTGGGAGAAATCAGAGCAGGATGGAAAGAAAGGGAGAGATTAGAGAATGAAAAACTAAAACAGGAAGAAACACAACGATAAAAAAAAGGTAGATTGACTACCAGTCTAATGAACAGAGTTATGAGGTGACGATGTAATGATTTTCAAGTAGTTTTAGTATTGTTTCTGTAAACATCAGCTAATACCTATGATCCCAGTCCCTGTCTTTTGTTTATAATTGATATAATCTTTCCCAAAAAACTCTACTAAACTTCTCTCCTCCTTGATAATCCTATCTCTAAAAAACATCCACAATACTATCGAATAAGCCATTCCACAAAAGACATTCCCGACCAAGATCTGCGTACCTATAGCCCACCAGAAGAATCCACAATAACTAGGATGTCTACTCCAAGCATACACACCTCGCGTGACCAAACTATGACCCTCGACCTTTTTCACTTTCGGTACATGACTAAAGTTCGTCCCTGCCTTTATCATCGCCAGACTTCTAAACGCTTGACCACCAACGATCAGTACCACAGCGAGTAATTTCCCCCACGGGTCGAAAGTGACCGCCTCCTTCCACCTCGGGAGAAATAAACTCGTTACACTCATCTCGACCACGGCGCAGGAATGCGCTATAGCGTACGCGGAACCATTGCTGAATAACAAGAACGAAGAACGTTTCGTGGAGAGGGTATTGTATTTTGCAGTGATGAGGAATTCTGAAATGTGGAAGAACGACAACAGAGAGAGAAAAGCGGGGACGTGCCAGATAGTCTCATATCGCGACCCAAGCGAGTCTGAGAAAACACGCAGCAAGATGGCGAAAACGATACTACTGCAGAACACACCCCCGAGGAAAAACGATTGTAGGGATATGCTGGTCAGCGAACGGTATCCGTCTGGAAATAGAGAGAGTTCGACGTCAGATAGAGATGTCGTGGGTCTTGACTCGGTCGTTATTGGAGATTCGTGCTCGTATTGTACGGGGTGACTTTTTCGATGTCTCGTTCGAGAGATGGATCTTTCACGCACGACCATTATTTTGAACTCGGTAATTGTGTAAGATGAATCTTAGATGAAGGATGGAAAAAAAGAGAATACAAAAGTTTTAGACTGGGTACAATTTATAAAAACATTCATGAATGATGGAAATCAGTAATACTGGACTGAATGCACGAAAGGGAGATGAAGGGATAAAAAGAGAGCAAGAACGGGAAAAAGGGATATTCAAGAATGTAAAGTGGAAGAATGTCAACTTTCACTTCTTGTCGTTGCTCACTAAGTATAAACTCTAATTTACAGATTTACAAAATTGTATAGACAGCAGCGTGAGCAGATCGTACAAACCACATTCTGGTAGCTATATATACTATAACATTTCTAGCGATTTACAAGTACGACCATACTTGGTAGAAAGTACTCCCTCTCGTCCGCTCGGGCCTGTCAAACTATCAAAGGCAGAGTTAGTAGTGAAGTGGGTGACCATTCGCGAATCCTCTGTGTTGTACTTTTTGACAATTCGTCAGTCAATTTCTTTTACCGTGTCGCTACACATCCTATACTATTAGCACGAGAATGAATCATTGTTCTGGATGGTGTAAACTGCTTTTGTCTCTAGCGTCAATTTCTTCACTGCTTCATCTGTATGATTCATGATGTGTAACAGGTATTAAGGCTATGAAAGAGTACAACGTATCGTTATTATATTAGAATTCATATTGTGACAGGTGTTATTGAAACAAGCCCAACATTAATTGAACATATAAGTATGATCTACTCTCGGTGTGACAGCCCCTTACTTATGGATCAACTATGTATTACTAGTGTCATTGACTCTTTATATGCAGAATCCTGAAAGGTATATCGGATTTATAAAACAACATAGTCTGATCATCCATTGCTGGAGCTTGGAAATCAACATCTTTTACCCTGAATTTCTTTGCGACTGCATGAAATGAGTCAACGTATTTCTCAAAACATTCAAAGTAATTGTATACATACCGCATGCTTCCTCAAATGCTTTGAATGTTTCTATATTCCGTATAGTCGCTGAAATAAGTACATTCGCAGCTGGCCATGATCGAAACACGTTTTGAATCGTCATGACAAGTAGTGGTATTACACTAACATCGTATGTCTGTGCAATAAAAAATAAACGTTATGATCATGTATCCCTCAAAACAATCACTTACAACATCAGCACCAATAACTGTATCTATCTCGCCTATCGTTTTTAGGATTTCGTCTTCCACTGATGCACCCCATTTATATTCTTGTACTTGTACTTTTGTATTCATCTGATTTGCAAAGACATTGTCATGTAGACTGGCAATGATTTCGGGACTACCATCCGTAGCATATACTTTTCTCGCATGAAGAGATTTTGCTGCCAGTACGCTCAAAAAGCCCGTTCCTGCACCAAGTTCAAGTACTGTCTTGTCGCGTATGAAGACTTTTTCTGTTTTCTCATTATGTATTAGGTAATTGCCGAGATGCAAAGCGGCTTCCCAAGTACGTAATCCGGTCGTCCCAGAGCCTGCTAAAACAGCTCTTCTTTCTAACAGATGGATTTGATCTTCAATGTCCGACGTCACACAATACGTTACCCAGCTCGCATCAGCAGATGCTTCGGTCTCCGACATGACGCCATCTGCCAATAGTTTTGCTAATGCATTCACAAGATCATCTGATATGTCCTGATCGGTAATAAAAAGCAATCAGACATATGAAATACAAACAACACTTGCCTTGAACGATCCATATGATTTTCAATGATGGTACCCATGACTTACATCTTCTTCAGGGTCAATAATAGCATCTTGGATCTTTGGGATGAGTAATTTTAGTACAGCATATCTAGATCGTGCTTGTGGCAGATATTTGTTCTTGGTTGAATCAAAGCATTGTGCCCATATGTATTGTTGACACTTATAAGATCTCAAATCTTCATTACATGGCCATTTCAGGGTACTGAGTTGCACGCCTTGCAGGAATTGACGGACAAACAATTCAGCCATATCAAATCGACATTATTCATGATGATAGATTCGGCAAACCTTATACTAAGGATAAAGTCTAATCTCTTGGCGGAAAATGAATCAATGACATTCGGGTAATCTTCGGACGACACAGATTCGAGAATTTCTTGGCAATGACCTTGAATTTTCTCCGTGCAGGAGCCAACCAATTCAATATCGACGCCCATCTTTGAAATAGTATCAGACAATTGTTTAGCGAGTCAATACCGCAATCATGTCTGAAGGTCAGGTCACACTCCGAACGCGCAAGTTCATTCGCAACCCATTACTTGGACGTAAACAAATGGTAGTGTAAGTCAATTCTCCGACAGATATCTACAGTCCAACACGATCAGTTTTCGACAATCAAAACCTATCTTGAAACACACAGACTGACATGCCTATCTTGTAGTGACGTTCTCCACCCAAACCGCGCCAATGTCTCCAAAGAAGATCTCCGAACAAAGCTCTCTGAACTTTACAAAGCCAACAAAGAAGCCGTATCAGTCTTTGGTCTCCGAACACACTACGGTGGTGGTAAATCAACCGGATTTGCCCTCATTTACGAATCAGCAGAAGTCATGAAGAAATTCGAACCAAAGCACAGACTTATTAGATATGGATTGGCCACCAAAGCCGAGAGAGCGAGCAGACAACAACGTATGTTTATAATACTATATTCGATAATCAGAATGGTGAAACTAATGATGATGTAGGTAAACAAAGAAAGAACAGATCAAAAGAGTTACGAGGAACGGCAAAGACAAAAGGAAAGAAACCCAAAAAGGAGAAATAAACGTATCGCACTATTATGCTGTGGTGGTGGTCGTTGTGGCTGTTTGGTAGAAATGATCGAGGTTACAATGATGGACTATAAAGGTCGTCATCCTGTCCAACATCGCATCGGAATGTTACTCAATTCATTCATCTGGCCATTGATGCATATATAAAAAATGTTAATGAAATGATATGGTTATCTTTAGATCCAATTCCATCCACGATTTTATATCACGCATTTGTAGAAAAGAATGAAATCTCATAAAACGATTCTGATACCTTTTCAAAACTAATCGTGATTCGTAATTCATGTCTATTCTAAACTTCAATTACATTCTTAGTTGTAGTCTCGTCTTTAACCATGACTACTCCTGACCAGAAACCTTCAGGTACACCTTTTGCAACACGACCAAGTATACCTTCTCCTACTATCCCAGTCCATACATCGAATATCACACTCCATTGGCATCCATTCGCCAAGGCTCTTTGTATTGCTTTACTGGCAGCCATATCTGCATACGGTAATTTCGTCTTGGGATCTCTAAACCGTGCTGGTCGACCTGATATAGCACAGATGGGTCTTGCAGGAGGCATGGGAAGAGTGGATATGCTTGCTGACGTGTTTGTTGAGTTTCCAACAGGACCGCGGCGTGATTTACTCGTCAAATATCGCTTTTCTTCATTTGAAAAATTCATCAGTGCTGCTTCTGGTAAGAGTATCTGACTAATCTGAGGATCAGCACTGTGTGCTGTTGTCAAGACTGTGTTTCTTTTTGCATTTATTGGGGAAGCCGCATCAAGTTCGGGAAATTGGTCAAGGATGAGCAACATGCGAGTCGCTCGCTCGCTTAGTAAAGGTAGATTCGCATATGGTTCTGGAGTAAGCTCGGGTAAAGGATATTGGGGTATGTGATGGAATGGTGGCATTGATGGTAATGGTATGATTATCTTAGAATCTGTTTCTTCTGCGGAAGGAGACTCTTTCTTTTCTTCATGTACTGAGTCCGTCGATGCGACATTTTCTGTCGAGGGATGTGAAATAACCGGATGTGTAGCAGATGTCAAGATATGTGTTTCATCAAGTGAAAATGTCTGTTGTGCGACTATAGACTCTGCAGCTTGTTCAACATCTTTTGACTTCACCACATCTTGTGTGTTATGCTGCGTTGTATCAACTTCCATCATATCCGCATCAGCTTCCGCTCGTCTGCCAAACTCGGAATCCGTAGGATTTATGTTTTCAGCTTGAGGTAACAAGGCAGATTTTTCTGGTTCATCTACTATTTTTAGGTCTGCCGCGTCTATTACGACTGCGTGGCCTTGACTATTAGACGATTCAATCTCTTCACTCGATATTACTGGTTCTATATCCCGAACATATTTAAATCTTGCATAAAGAGGTCCTTCCGGTCCTTGCCGCCAAATCCAATTCACCGGACCACTCCATGAACGAATGAATGGTCCAGCGATCCGTCGATTACGCAAGGCTTCCAGTTTTTCCTGTTGTATGCGAAGTCTTTCGCGTTCTGACTTTTCCCACTTATTAAGACTTTTACTGTTACCTTTCTCAATCTCCAAAGCCCTCGCGATACGATCTGCTTGGGTGAGTTTTGGTGAAGCTTCTGCTATCTTCTTTTGCGTAGCCATTCGCATGACCTCCTGAGCACGTTCGGCTTTCTTCGCATTTTGCTTGACCCGCTCTTCCGTCAATAAGGCATTCGCAATAGTTTGTGTGCGTAATGAATGTCGAATTCCCGGCCCGTGTATTAATGTTGGTCGCTTAGGCACCCTTGGAATGACCTTTGCTTGTAGTTCTTCTGTGACATCGTCCGCAATCTTGACTCGTTTCCTTGCAGGCTGAACTCGTACCAATTCACGAGCTGTCCGTTTTCTCTTTGATTCCTTTCGCTCTTGTTTTTTGAGTTCACGTTCGCCCGCGAGCTCAGCATCAGCCTCTCCCTTATTGTCATCTTCCGAATCATCACTAGATCCAGAGATTATATCACCGTCTTCTCCATCCGACGCAACATAATCGACCTGATCATTTTCATCATCAGCAAGTAAATCGGCTTTCACGTCATCATCGTCAAGATGTTGCAGAAGTTGCGATAGCCGATTTCCTGCAGTGGATCGCTTTGCACGTGTCAACAAAAGAATCTCCTGTTCTGAAGAAGAAGAAGAGTCAGAAGCATCGGACTCATCTGCAGACATGGCCCCATTCGCAGTCATAAAATCAAGCCTTTCACATGCGAGTAAAATAATTATAGGATAATTGATATTTGACCACGTGTATTGCGGGGTAACTTATGAGTCTACTGTATGCTAGTATTACAACGCTGGAAATTGACAACGTCCAGCTCTAGTCAGATATGCCAAAAGATTTCTGCCAATAATGTGCAATCTGATTTCTAAAGTCTTCGAACCTCGTACCTACAAACTGCAAACAATAAAGAATTAATGACCTCGTTCTTAACAGAAGTTCTATATTCTATTTTAAAATTCTTACTACGTTTCAGAAATTGTAAAGTGGAACCTCCAATTTCGTAAATCCACTTGCGTATGACCATATCATTGAAAAATGAAAAGAGGATCACTCAAGGCCGTAATTTTAAATCCTGGACCTTTCTGCTATAAAATCTAGGGTTCGCGCTACTGCTCCTCAAATAGTCGTCTAGGTTTTCATGATAAAGCCGTGGCCTGACATATACTGTATATTATTGAAGGACCCCATATTAAAAGTTACTTCCCCATATTTTCCCAAATGCCTGATAGAAATTCTGGATGTCTTCAAACGATATAGCTCGTATGCATGAAACGTGAGCCTGTCCTTCCGAACGTATTTCGTTCTCGATGAACATTGGCCAGTCTGTTTCACAGTTCTTTATTATTTCGTGCATAAATATTTCTGGCGCCTCTTCCGAGTTTACTGATTGAACATCGCCACAATAACTGGATCGAAGGTGCAGCAGATTTTACCACATTTTAAGCAGTTTTCTATATCAAGTAACGATTTGTGAGCATCAATACGAGGCTCAAAGTCACATCAAAACATCTCTAATCACTCTCATGAACATTATTCTATATTGGTCTGGACCCAAATCATCATAGGCATTTGACGTTACTGGTCGTAGATTTCTGTTTATCGACATCGCTACTCACAGAGATATTGTTATCTGCCAATACCGAGACAACCTCGGGCAATGATACTCTAATTGTCATTGTCAACAGCTCATCACTACACCAGAGACGACCGCAAAGATCATTTCAAAAGTGTAGATACTTGATATCCGGTTGCTAGCACAGATCTGCGTCGATACATAGACGATTATTATTTCTAAAAGGTGCGATTCTCCAACATCACCATGCCTCTTTCATCACGGCCGGTAGAGCACAAGCTGGACTTGGGCACACTACCAACAGCAACCATGGCACAAATTAGAGCTACTTCTTCAGCTACGGTTTCTCCATCAGGAAATATAGTAATATCGCCTAATGTATTAGGGTCGAGGTCTGGAGCTGCCTCCCCTTCCAAGGACTATACTAATAGTAGAATATTTCCAAAGCGGTAAGTCAGGAACGATCAGAATTTCACCACATCAAATATGTCTAATCATAAATTCATATTCTAGCACGCGAGAAATACAAGCACAAGAGGGACTAAGTCCACAAGTCTGGGGTCCACCTCCTTCTGGTAGTGGTCATTCTACACCTTTAAGAGAGACGATACCCGAATCACCTACCAATGATGTATTCCCAAATATTGAGCAGACTTCGCTTTTACCTACACCTTCAACAACACAAGGAAGGGCACGAGCTGGCACAGTACCATCGCGCTTTCCAGCGATAAATCCATTAGGCACTATTGGAAGTCCTCAGCCGTCTTTAAAATCACCTTCTCCTCAGGTACCTCCAGGATTATCACCGCTGGATTTTGACAGCACAGGATTGAACAATAGACAAATGTCTGGCTTGTCGATATCACAGCAAGCCTCTCTACTATCACGTATTCGTGCTGGATCTATACCACAACGGCCTAGCCTGCCGATCACAAGTCCAGCATCAGCTACAGCTATTTCTCCATCATATTTCGCCGGCGGCTCGGGTGTATGGTCTCCGTCCAGATCAAGAGCTACAACTTTGCAAGCCATCAAATCACCAGAGACTAAGCAAATACCTCGAGATGCATTTGCGGATAATGATATCAAGACATTAGATTATCTCGGTCTTGTCGATGGTCCACAAGCTTCATTGTCCACGGTCAGCGGTAATAACAGGGCTGTATTGTTGCAAAATCCTCTAGTCGCTCAATTGGCTGCTCAAATAAACCGCAATGCAAACAGATTTCGTTCATACTCTGTAAATGCAAGAGAGAAATATGCAGGAGAAGATGATGATGAAGCAGCGGGATATTCAGATGTATACAATCCGCCATTGGATACTTCGACAGATGTGTCGACAGCTCAGGCACTTGCACTTCAAGAAGCCGTTCGTCAGCATAACTTGGACGTTCAAGCATTTACCACTCTTGCTTCTGCCAATCGACCTCGTGCCAGGACAGCTGGCATGCTTGAACTACCATCAACTAAAATGCTTCGAAGCTATCTACCTACACCGACAAGAATGGATAGTAGTTTCTCTGCACAAGATCTTGAAATCGATACGCTGACCAATTCTATGCATGCCTTGCAAACCCAGCAAGGGAATGGGATGGATCAAGATCTTAATTCTGCCGAAGCGCCTACGCGCGCACTGTGGCTCGGTAACGTGCCGCCATCTACGACCATTTCCTCGTTAAATGTTATGTTTAGTCAATTTGGAAGTATTGAATCATGTCGAGTTTTGACGCAGAAGAGCTGCGGCTTTGTCAATTTTGAGAGCATAGAGAGTGCGATACGGGCAAAATCTCAGCTGAATAACAAAGAAATCTTTCCGGGAGCGGGGCCTGTCAGAATTGGTTATGCAAAGGCTCCTAGTCCAACTGTTTCGCCGGCATTCAGTCAAGATTTTCCGCCTGACAGTCCTGAATTGTACAGAGTGGAAAGTGGTATGACAAACAGTGCTACGACTCCATCACGATCACATATGAACATTAACGCCGAAACCGCAGCTGCTGCTTTGAAAACGCCAAATCTGCGGGATCTTCGTGATGAACTCGACTCTGTCGTTGTTGAACTTGGAGCTTCGAGTGAAGAGCAAACATCAATCAAAGACTTGATTTCAAAGGCAATGGCTTATGATTTATACTACCATAATGTTCCTGCCGCACCAGAGGTATCAGCTTCACGCCAGCATGATGCTCCAAAACTACGCGATATTAGAAAACGAATAGATAGCGGAACATGCACGCAAGAGGAAATCGAGGGTATTGCTCTCGAATTGTTATCTGAGATTGCAGAACTGGCTTCTGATTATCTTGGCAACACGGTGGTACAGAAATTATTCGAATTCTGTTCTGATACGGTTCGAGAAACTATGCTTACTGCAATTGATACTCATCTTGCCGAGATTGGTATGCATAAAAATGGAACTTGGGCGGCTCAGAAGATTATTGATGTCGCATCGACACCTGCACAAATGAAAATGATTGGTGATGCTTTGAGACCTTATGCCATACCATTATTGCTTGACCAATATGGAAATTATGTAATGCAATGCTGTCTTTGTTTCGGAGCATCCATGAATGATTTCATATTCGATACAATGCTGACAAAATTGTGGGATGTCGCACAAGGGCGTTTTGGAGCACGTGCAATGCGAGCGTGTCTCGAAAGTCACCATGTAACAAAGGATCAACAGAGGATGATAGCGGCTGCTATAGCCATGCACAGTGTACAACTTGCTACAAACACGAATGGAGCTCTGCTGTTGACCTGGTTTTTGGATACCTGCACTTTCCCCGGACGAAGAGCTGTCTTGGCACCTCGTCTCATTGTTCATCTTGTACATTTATGCACACATAAAGTAGCATATCTTACCGTCTTGAAAGTCATAAATCAAAGAAGCGAACCTGAAGCTCGTGACGCTGTATTGAATGCGTTGTTCTTCGGTCCAGATTTGGCTGTTTTACAAGATGTTCTGAGTGATCAGACATGTGGTGCAACTTTTGTATTCAAAGTCTTGACGACACCTTTTATAGAAGATACAATGCGACCACAAGCTTTGGATAATGTACGACAGGTTTTACAGCGATTGAAAGTACAGCCACAGCAAGGATATAAACGACTGATGGATGAGATTGGCATGTCAAATCGTCAGACTGGGACATCAACGGCTGCTACTTCAATAGCTGGCGGTAGTCGTGATTCTAGTACAACAAGATCAATGTCTCGTGGTCGTCCGATGAATGGTAGAATGCCTGGAATGCCAAATCAATCGTTTTATAACATGCATTCGGAAAATATTGTACCAGGACAGCCGCAACGTCATAATGGTAACTCTTTTGATGCCTATCTTCCCAACAATTATAGCCCACTGTCATATACTCGTCCTATAAATTCCTTTTCTAACATGACTGCTCAACAATTGCAATATCAACAACAAATTATTTCTCAACAGCAACAACAACAACAGCAACAACAGCAACAACAGCAACCACAGCATCAGCAACAACCACAAATGGCAGCAGGTGTACGTCAACCAACAGGCTTCTATCAATCTCCTACTCTTCCTTTAAACGGCTTTACTTCCCCTACTGCTACTGTTGATTCTTTTGGTCGTTTGGGAAATATATCTCCAATGACGGGTACAATGGGTATGAATCTTACTTCTCCAATAGGTACACATGTTTCTTCTGGGTTTAGTCCGATAAATACACTTGGAATGGGTAATTCTTTGTATACTGGACAATATCCACAAACATTTTATAATCCTCTTCAACAACAACATCAACAGCAACAGACACAAAATCAACAGTCACAAAATCAACAGTCACAAAATCAACAGACACAAAATCAACAGACACAAAATCAACAGAATGGTCAACGTAAAATAAAAGGAAATCGTAGTACAGGTACATAATAGATTTGTGAAAAGTGATCAAATTATTTACATGAATCATGATTGAATAGTACAGTGAATATAAAATTATTGTATAGATTACAAGGTTATCAAGATGCTATAGACAAGGACAAAGAATTAATTTTGTAGTCATGAATGTATGAAGCATGTCATTTTGATATCATTAATCTCACATTATAAAAAGTGCTTTGTCATGAAATTGTAATATCATATTTATTGTATTCCCATCAGAGCATCCCTCACGACTTCAAAAGTCAGCCATGAAGAAGCCATACTAGGCGCGACTTTTAATAAATTCGGCGTTATGCCTTTATATAACCCTCGAAAGCCTTCTTCTGCCAGAATACTCTTGACAGCATCTAGCAATGAAGTGTATTTATATCCCATTCCTGACATTGTATTTATCTGAAACCGTCGTCGGAGAACATCACTTGTTTTACTCTCGTCATTTATGATGGAAAGAAGTAAATGGATGAGAAAAAAGACTTACAATGGATATGTACACGTTTGTGCCACGGCTCCGGATACAGCTCCAGCGCCGAGTTTACCCAACGGACCGGGATTCTTTTCGCCTTTGGGGGTAAAGTATGTTCTGACAGAGTCGTAGACCATGAAATTGAGTCCAACCTAATTTTAATCAATGTTAAATGTCAGTGGATATGATGGGAGATCGAAAAGGCTTACGTAAGGTGCTACTCCGGCTATTGTAGGTATTATACCGCGATATAGTGCAGCTATACCACCTTCGCCGACGTACATGCTTCTCATTAAAGATATCATTCCAGGTAACTTTTCACCGGGGCCGGAATGTTCTAGCCCCTTGAATGAGGCGGATTGGATCGATAGACGCGTTCGAACAATGTCGAGCGGATATGTGAGTGAAACAGAAGTGATGCCTGCTGTGGCACCACAGAAGAGTCTTTGTACAGGGCTCAGCGCTTGGCCTGGACTGCTCTCGAAAAACTACCATCATGCGTCAGACCAACCAATGCAAAAATGAAATGGATGTGGAGAGATTAAATACACGTTTGTAGAAATTATACGATCTATTATTTATTAGTCATTACTTCATATATATTTATGATTATCATTGACTTACGCGAATTGTATAGCTGAATAAGGAACTATACGCTGTTATACATTCGTCAGTCATTTGATCTTGATCCATACACGTCTTGATATTGTCATACAATACAATTACTACCATTCCCTTTCATGTAACCTTTGAACCCTTCTTCTTTCCATATTTTGGCCAAAGCTATATTTAGATCAACATTTCTTCACTCTCTTTTTTTTACCAACACAGATCCTACCTTTATGTATCGACATTTTATATTCATTCCGACTCACATTCTGGATTTGATATAATATCTTTAATCGTTCTGTTAAAATGTCTATTAGTTCTCCAATCTTTTCAAAAAGTACCAGTTGCAAAATTTTTCTGACCCAATGGTGATACGACTGTCCTTGAAACTGCGCCGGCAATACCCCCAGCTACAAATGATGCTACTACAGGTTGTGTGATGAATTGAATACTATGCCGTATGAACGGTTGTTGTTTGGGAGAAGATGATTCTAAAGGTAATGTCGTCATTGTTCCTTTTTGTCGCTATTTTACAAGGTCAAAGTATGTATTGCGGAGTTGCTACCGCTGGATAATTTGTGTATCTGAGCCAGTAGGCAGTAAGGAACCTAGAGACCAGAATCTCATAGGTGATGAATATATTCTAGATAGATTTCGTGTGTAATTCGATATTTTAATGAGCGCAAGTAGATCATTTGACCTAGATTGTCGAGGCGTGAAAAGGAACGAGAGCACCAGAGATAGTTCTCAATCGGAACATCACAATTTTGACAATGACATGGTTCGTGGTCCTTTTGTGCTTTGCTTTGCTAAATAGTCTCGAACCGCGGGTGTATATTTTGGATCAACATTTAAAAATAGCAAACGTTACTGCTTGGTGAGATCACGTGGAAAACCTGCATCATATGCTGATGTCATTGGCAAGAAAATTATAGTCAACTTCACTCAACATGTCAAGGTTTAGATGACTTTGAAGATACACAAAGTCACAATGCATAGAACTAGAGGGTTACAAAAGTGCTGCAAAAGGTTGGCAGATAGTCGGAGGCTGTGCAACCGTTCAGGTCAGAAGGTTACACCAACAGCTCATGTGAGCTCTTTCAACAGTTTCCGTTTGGTGCCACATGAGCCTTTATATCGACAATTCTCCACGTCACACCAGCACAGCGCTATTCTCCCAACAGAGACCTCAGTCGATTCTACTGCGCAGAGTGAGAATAATGCTCCTGCAAATACACACAAAAATGCCGATGCAACGTCTGAAGTCTCTACTGCTTATGCCATTAAACATATCACTGCAAAGCTGTCCCAAAAGAAAACATTACCTACAACTCTAGCACCTTATGCGACTTATGGTACAACAGAGGGAATGTTTAAGATGTGTGCAAGCGCGGGAGATTATACATCCAAACCCCCCACCTCTTTTTCCACCTCTTCCTCCGCCTCTTCCTCCACCTCTCCTTCAACCGAATCTTCCGTCAAAACCGACTCTGTACTACCACAAGACAACCCTTCCCCTACTCCTCAACATCTAAAGACCAGCACCGGAGAAGACATATGTTATCCCCTCGACCAATCCCCGACAGAAAGCTGGCATGCGAGATACAACCTCGCCCCGACATTCAGCACATGGGCACAACTGACTATCCTCCATCTATGGCTTTTACAAGTCCGAATACGAGCTTTGGACGCTACTTCCGCATCTACGACGCTCTCGTCGACACCGAACATATCACAATCCACTGACCCTCGCCTTCTTACGCAAAACCTCCTGGATCATTTCTTTTACGCTTCGGAGACAAGAATGGATCTCGTACATGGCTTGTCGCAGCGTGGTGTCAGGACGAAATACCTAAAAGACATGTTTGATCAATACAGAGGTGCGGTCCTATCGTACGATCAAGGTTTGGTGGAAGGGGACGCGGTTCTTGCCGCAGCGATATGGAGGAATGTTTTCAAAGGCAGACAGGATGTTGATTGTGTAGGATTAGCAGAGATAGTGGGCTGGTGTAGAATGAGGATAGATTGGTTAGGAAGGATGGGCGATGAAGATTTCATAAGAGGAGGATTTGGGCTAGGAAAACCATGGAGAGATGCAGGGAGGATAGTACAGGCTGGTAGTAAAGGTATTGGTGAAGGGTTTGAATAGAATAATTATTCGCTTTGTAAAATGTTATCGTAAAGTATTATTGTATATAATTATGATGTATATGTCATGTCATACACACGTCACTTCTGTCCATGTATATTTACTTTGTCGTAATCTATCTGGTATTTCCAGCTGTATAGCCCCTTCGTTATATAATTCATACCAAACCGCATCGGCATTGACTCTTCTCAAGGCGTCAATTTCCTCATGTCCAAGTTGAGATATAGGTCTCAAGATGTGGAGAGCACGATCAAACATTTGTTCATCAACACCAACATCGGTCACTACAGCTATGAGGAACCCACGTAAGGATGTCCAATAACCTATCGTTATGTTTTCGACATACCCAGACTTAGACACTGCGATCCCTAGTGACACAATCCGTCGATCGTTATTCTTCAGCTGCTCAGAAGTGTTATCTCGTCTGAATTTATTTTGCTCTCCGAGACCGTGAAAAAGCCTTTGCTCGATTCTATCTAATCCATTCCATAGATCTGTGATCCTTGTCCGCATAAAGTCTTTGGCATACCGACATAAGATAGTCATTGTATCAAACGTTGCAGTGAGGATATATTCCTCTTCGTCGTCTAGTCTAGCTACTATTTCAGGCCAAAGTGTATTGATTAGCGGTAGGAAACTATTTTCATGTCGTGACAAAGCAGGAGTTAGGTCTTGGATCAACGATAATAGTAGAACTCGGAGTTGAGGTGATGACGAGGGTAAATAGTGTTGAGTGAGTTGAGCAATGCGTAATAAAAGTGGGTAGGTTTTAGGTGATGGCAGAGGATCTGGCCTCTCATCAGTCGAATTAGTCCCAATCGGATCAGAAATGGTATCATCGGGAGGCGGAATTGAAAGATCCTCAATATCAGTTTTACGTGATTTACGAGATGTGATAAATTCGACTAAACCTTCGATACCTGACGACTGTCCATTCTTGATCGCTATATCGACTTGGTCTCCAGATTGACCTGATTGTATTTGCAACCTTGGTTCTTTTGTTCCTTCAATTCCAATGGCCTTTAATACAGAAAAGAACACTTCCACTAATCTTGTATAACCGTGATAATCTTCAAGAATAGCAAATATACTATCAACGATATCTTCCAGATACGGCACAATAGATGATCCAGCTAATTTGACCATCATCAACAAGACCTGTGGACCCTGCAACGATACGTCAAATATATTCAGTCTTAACGCCACAGCATTCACTAGATAATCTGCATTCTCGACTATAAGGTCCTTTGCATTGCCATATCCACAAGCTTTTGTCAAAATGTTGACACAAACCATAGCATGTTGGCGCAACCTCGGAATCTCAGAGCCAAGTAAGTATATAATAGGATAAAGTATATCAATCAACTCTACACGAAAGTCTTTACCTGATATCACTGCTTGATTAGCGACTATTTCCAAGGCCAGTGCACTCTCTCTCCAGTCTCCTGTGTCATTCTCGGCCAATATTTGTACTGCCAAATCGTATAACTCATTCAAGGCCGCTTGTTGAGTACTTTGCACATCAAGCGAAGTTGTCTCCAGATTTTCCATTTTACTGGTCTGGGTTTGTGATAAAGTCATAGCTAACCACAGTGCGGCAACTCGTTCATCTCCAGCATATGTTTTGACTGCTGCTATTGACGACACCAGAATTGGTAGACCAACATGAGTCGTGAATGAGTTGATCTCTTTTGATATGAGCGTTAGCAAATCCGACTGCTGTTTAACCGTTGCTACAGCATTTGTGAAACTTTCGGTGCTTTGTTGAAGAATCACCATAGGCATATCTTCTAATCGGGCGACCGGGGACAAGTTTATGGTGGCCCTATCATGACCCGACGATCGAAGTATACTAGCTATATACTCGGGAAGCCCTTCCCGAACAAGATCTTGAATTGGTTGTGCTGCTATTATATCGCTATTTAGTATTGCATAAAGAGCAAAAAGTTGACTCAGTTTTGCCACTTTTCGGTCCTCATCAGATCCTTCCAGTATTCGAGGCATTGACACTGTCCAATTTCGAAGTAGAATCTCCATGTCATTCTTAATATCGGGTTGTGCACGAATAACACTTTCTATCTCATCGTTTGTACAAGCTTTAGCAACATAGAGATATAGTGTTGTTTCTAGACATAGTTGATGACAATTCGAGAGTGAACCGAAACAATCTTTCAATACAGCGAGGTTCAATTTGAGTAGTGCACGTTTGACTTCTGTACGATCATGAGTGTAAAGTCGCTCGATACTTGCAAGGCCAATCTTTATCTGTCCAGCAGTAGCCTCTCTCCAAGATGAACCAAGTATTCCTGTTTGGTCTTCATCGCGATCCAACCCTGCCTTGCTATATGCTTTTTCAGATTCATCTCCAAGACACTTTACAATCACTAGCACTAATACTTCCAAGCAAGTCTTTAACAGTTTCCACTGCCTTCTACCTGAACTACTCGGCGTCAAAACTTTACTCAGGGCAGAAAATATGCCAGGTAAGAATTTGGCAGTTGTGCCGCGGTCATCAACAGCAGCGAGGATCTGCTGTAGCGCTAGAGATGCTGTTAATTGAGTTTCATGTCCTTGAGTATGGCCTAACCCATCTAAAACTACAGTAATACTATGCGCGAGATGTGGAAATGAGCTGGACTCCAGTAGTTGTTGTCGCCCGGCCTTTGTCTGTGCAAGATTGTAGAACAAATACTTGAAACATTCGTATACTGCCACTAGTAGCTCTTCTGATGGCACTTTACCATTCGCGACCTTTTGCGACCTATCAGCAGTGATACTTAGAAGAATTAGTAGTTGTGCTCCAAGCGGTCCTGCCACTTTTTCTCGCCATCCAATATCGAGAAGTCGACCTAGACATCGAAAGCTGATTTCCGACGCTCGAACTGTCAATAGCTGATTACTTTTCAGAGCAAATGATATAGGTATAAAGCAATACTCTGCCAGTCGATAATCAAATTGCTCTTTTTTGATATCAATCAAAGTCTGATAAAGCGTTTCTAAGACTTGAACGACGTGTTCGCTGCCAACTTTGCGCCCTTGGAATTCCAACAGGGTTTGATTCACAGCGACACATGGTCCTTTAAGCTAGCAAATGTATCAGCTTATGTCCATATGCACAAGCCCGGTTACGGATTACTTGACGAAAAGTAGCGCTTGCCATCAAAATAGATCATGTGCAGATGCATCATGTTTTATTAGATCATATGGACGATAACTCGTAATCGGAACGTTCATTACACGTATTGTTACTCAGTCTTCATTATGGCAACGCTTTTGGTCAATCACGTTAATTTGTTATTATTTGCTAATTAAACTAGAATTTAGAGGTCGATGTTGCTGTGTACATTATTATTTTGTGCCATGGAATACTTTTTATAAGTTAATGACAAGGAGAATGCCTCGAAGTATTGTTTTTACAAAATTCTTTCCCCAGCATACAATCAAATAATTAAAATTACAATCTTGTGGAGCTTGTCTGATCGAGTCCGATCATACCAATGATCTACAAAGAGCAATCAATTAATGTATAATATTACCCACATGATAGTCTACACTACAAACCAGTGACTATGTGCTGTAATTTTAATGGAAAAAACTTTGACCGCATCGGTGAACAAGGTTTCCCACATGGCAAGAAGCATGAGTTGGTTCCAGTCAACGGTCAACACCAACTGGCTATGAATAGGACGAAATTCGACGGAATTCAAGGTCCGAGCTGTCACGCTTCAGCTCGATCCAAATTTCCGCGCCGCGCCATTGGGCAAACAATAATGGATGGCTGAATTTGGTTTAGCTGCAACCACAATATTTGTAAACCCTGATTCGATTTGTGGTATTTATCGCGACTTTTTGACTTTTTTGATCTGTGCCTATTGTGTAAGCCCACTTAATTGTACAAACTCGGTTCTGTTATATAGTGTGCCCGTCCAAGGCTCTACTAGTCTAGTTGCTTCTGAATGCAGTCGTTATCGACCCTTCCCTCCTCACTGTGCTCATCGATATCTCAATCATTTGGAGCTGGATTTGAGCGTAGATCTTTCTCCATTCCTGCACGTACTCCACGAAACGCGACGTTGCAAACGCTATTTGATAACTGTAAGAGTCCCCCTTTGTTTCATTCTGCCTTTTGCCGCTGTTTTCAGAGCAGCCGTTGCACGCCTCACACCTGCTCAACGTTAACCCGTCCTCAGCGTTGTGTCATCCTCTGTCAATCAATCTTCTTTCACTCTGCGAGCACTAGGCATCATTAAGATTTGACTTTGGTGACTGACTCTGTAACAGTTCAGCAAGACACTTTACGTTATACGCATCATCGCTCGAACCGAGCTGCGGACGTTGAGCTTTCGCAATCATCAACGTATAGACCCGTGACTGCCACAACCTTGTCAACAACAACTTCTTCCTCGGGAAAACCTTACAGTTACAAAAGTCAAGAGAAGAGTAGCAGAATGTTGGACACGACAGTACCTCCCGCCAGGCGCGAGAGGACATTAATAGGAATGCAATGTGCTGCATGTGAGGAGCCTCTAGAACATACATTACGAGGAGAGCGCATACTACAATTGTCATGCGGTCATGTCGCGCATGAGGCATGTTTCTATGAATATATAAAGGAGTTTGAATCACAAGATTGTCCAACTTGTGGTGCGCCACTTGGTCTGGATACTACACGAGGCGGGAATCTTGATTTCGGTAAGTCAATGGTCTAGTCTATCAGGGTGAATGAAACTAACAGATATTGATTGTAGAAAAATTGAATCAGGTCGTTCGATCTATACAAAACACACCGCAACATACACCACAACAAACGCCAGAACTTCGAGGTTCGACCACACCACAATATCGACAAACACCAGATCTCAGGTCAACGCCGGATATGCGACAAACACCAGAGTTGCGACAGAATACCTCGCCAAGAGCATATGTTACAAATGGATGGGAACCTGTAGTCAGAACAAATCGATCCTCTTCACAGACCAATTCTGCAACATTCTCCGACCTTGAATATCGAAGAGCACGTTCTATTGAGCAAGGCGGACAGCATACTAGGAATGATAGTGGTACAACCAACGGCGGCTCACACACTGCAGAGTTTGAGAATGGCTCCAACATGCGCAAACACGACTATGATGTACAGTCTATGGAAATGAGCGTCAGTGGACGACCTATGGCCAAGAATCCGATCCCGGCACCTACAGTGACTGTCAGAAGCGAATTTCCTTCACTAAGTCGCAGTAGACAGTCTCAGAGCCTGACATGTTTAGTCACTGTCGAGTCTGTGGATGGTAAATGGCACGCTGATCCGGAAGATGTTCGTGGGGTTCCTTCAACGGTGCCAGCAATTCCAGAGGAAGATAAATCCCTACCAACCAAGCCCCGTTCCATCTTTGGGTTTTCTCGCGAGCCACCACATGTATTACGACGAGCTACCGAAGACCTCCATGCCAAAGTCGATAACTGGCATGGTCTGGACTTTAGTCGATTTGGGAAGCTGATACTTTACGGATCTATCAGAGTCGGAAAAGATCGTCGATCATGGCAGGATCTGGACTGCTACTTGTTTACAGAAATGTTGATATGTGTAAAAGAACGAAAGGCAGAGGCAGTGGCTTATATAGATTCAGCATCGCAAAGAGCAGCAAGAACCAGATCTACATTGAAAGGATCAATCTTAATAAGGAAGCATCTTAATCAAGTCGATATCGTGCCAGGTAAGTTCATGTGATAGTCAACAATGAAGCAGTCGTTTACTAATCCAACTCAGACCAAAATACTCTGACCCTCAGCTTATCCGTTGCAGAGTTGCCCAAATTTCATCTTCTCTTTGGAGACGAGGCACAAATGCTTGTATGGCGAAAAGCGTTACTCAACATCAATCAAATCGCTGCATTAGATGAATCGGACGAGCTTGAGAATTCTGGCACTGATGAAGATGAATTTGCCGCATCAAAGAATCGCAGGACGATCTCGTCGATGCAATCATCATCTTATGGAGCAGCCAGATCTAATTACACGGCTCCTACTGACTACACATCCGTGTCGCGTGATGCCGGTACTATCCGACCGAAAGTTCCCATTCATGTACCTATCGATATTGTGGTTGTCATTCCAGTCTCATCGTCTATGCAGGGTCTTAAAATCTCGTTACTCCGAGATGTTTTACGTTTCTTGATATATAATCTAGGAGATACCGACCGTCTTGGACTTGTCACGTTTGGCTCATCTGGAGGAGGCGTTCCTGTTGTAGGCATGACTACGAAATCTTGGAATGGTTGGTCGAGGATCTTGGAATCGATTAAACCACTTGGACAAAAGAGTTTACGCGCTGATGTTGTCGAGGGTGCTAATGTGGCAGTCGATCTGTTAATGCAGCGCAAGTCTGCCAATGCTCTGTCTTCAATTTTATTGATCAGTGACTCGGCTATTACTGATACTGAAAGTGTTGATTTTGTTGTTTCTCGCGCGGAAGCCGCCAAGTATGTTTCATATGAACTGACCATGTATTGTAAATTTGACTAATTTTTGCCTTAGGATTACCATCCATTCATTTGGATTAGGCTTGACACACAAACCTGATACAATGATAGAGTTGTCTACACGTACAAAGGCGACATATACATATGTTAAGGACTGGATGATGTTGCGAGAATGTATCGCCGGCTGCGTTGGTTCACTTCAGAGCATCTCACATCAAAATGTAAAATTAAAGTTGAGATTACCCGAAGGTTCGACGGCAAGGTTCGTCAAGATCAATGGTGCCTTGCAGGTCTTGAAAAAATCTACAGGTCGAGACGTTGAAGCATCCCTTGGAGATTTACATTTTGGCGATAAGAGAGATATTCTGGTACAACTTGCCATTGAGCCGGACTTGACTTCACCCGAGCAAGTCTCTGGCGATCCGTGGGACACGATAGTCTCTGGGTTGGAAGCTCTTGGAGGACCTATCGATAGTGATGATTTACGGCCGACATCGGTAGAAGAAGTACCGCTTATTCAAGCTGATCTGACCTGGGGCGATATTTTACGACAAGGCTTGATATCTCAGCTCCCAAGACCGTCTCTTCTCGCAATCACCATGTTACCATCAACCAAGAAATCTGCCATTCCAAAAGTATCAACCTCACCAATACCGCCACTTCCATCAATAGTACAAAGAAGGATGGAATTACTTACTTCAGACATGCTTACACGAGCTTTGACTTTGGTGTCACGAAATCAAGCCGATAGAGCTAACCATCTTCTGACGGAAACTCGAACGATTCTCAGAGGTTTGGCTCGTGGTGGTCTACCACCACCTCCACCACCACCGTCAACAAGAATTCCACCTACACCTGCTTTGACAAGCAACGGTGCCACATCAGGATCTAATTCACCAATCATGACGGCAACTGAGCATCCACCCACTCCTCCTCTCTCAGAACAAAGTCCTCCACCCTCATACGCACCTCCACCTCCACCATCGCTTCCACAAACTCAATCTTTCGCCACATCTCCTTCTACAATGACTCTAGCTGCTGGCATAGATCCACAAACTATCAATGCTCTTGACGCTGAAATAGAATCTGCTTTGGAATGGATATCTCATCCGGCTATTTTTGGTCGAGATACTCGTAAAGCAGTACTACAAGCCATCGGAGTAATTAGTAGTCAACGAGCATTTACTTATCGTACAGCTGTCGAGACATTATGGGCTGATAGAGTTCCTGGCGTCAAAAGATTGGGCGAACAAAGTAGGGAATGGAGAGAAGCAGTACAAGAAGAAAACAGTTTGATGGAAGAAGTATAGAGCAATCTTGTTGATGAATTCTAAATATTACAATGATTTGATTTGACGAGATTTACGTGTTATATAACGGCAGATGTTTTGAAAGTAATTATGATGTAGACTTTACGATTTGTTGTCATTGAATAGTACAGTAGTATTGCATCACTTGTCCTTGATCAATTCGAAGATATTTTCTACGTGCCCTGTTCATCTTTATATTTTTTCGTATCCACCCAAGATATATTTGATCTTGTCTAGGATATGTTTATCGTAGCCAAGATATGTTTATCCGCATCATTGAAATGATCTAGCCAAGGAGTTTTGCCTTTTTGGCCCTCGGCCACCCGTAATGCCGTAATGAGATCATCATAAACGGGTCAACCAGATCCGTTGACATGTAACGGTTTCAGGAACCACACTTTACAACCACAGGGCTGGTTTTATAGACGTCCATATTATTACTGATCCACTCTGGCGTCATATATACATGTAAAGTAATACTAATTGACATAACCTATCAATCAAGTTATTAGTCGTATATATACACTACAGGAAATTGGTGGTGCTAGTATCGAAAAGAAAAATGAATATATTTACGGCAGGTCACACAATACGGTAACTTCCGAGACAAACTTCCCTGACGGTCCTGACGGTTAGGAATTCTGTGTACACTTTTAACGCATGACATATCATGAAAGAAAGACAGAGGATATGCATGTCTTAGTCCATCTACATATCTTCAAGTATAAGTATATGGACGTGTAAGTTTTTAACAAGGGGTTTTGATCTTTTTATATTCCATAAACTGTGCTCACCTTTTATCCATCACTTCAATTGTCCATCACTTCAATTGTCCATCTCTTCAATTGTCCATCTTTGTCCATTCCCCTACAGGGACGCGGAACAGAAAGTAAAAATGCCAGCAGCATATGATCTCACCCCTCGAACATCATTCGAAGATCAACCTCCCCCATACGAAGCGCTTGTTGCAGGAACGAGAACAGACTTTACTTCAACCCAAAACGAGAAGACTCCCTCTACAACCATCACCGCTCGACATGTAGCGCCGCCACGGTCTCTCGATCCATGGACGTACGAAATCATTACTCCCTGGACGTACGAATCGAAATGGTACACGGAAGCGAGTTGGTGTCGTAGCGTGCGCTCACACACCGGCTTCGCGCTACAATTCGGGGGCGGAAAGAGAAAGAGTCCGACGCAGAGCGCGCCAGAACTGTTCTTCACCTGCGCGTTGCAGCCGAAGAAAGCAGCCGTGGGCGTCAAGTATATAAGAAAATGCTGCGTCTTCATCGCGAGACTCATCACTTATCACGTTGACGTCTTGGGCAAAGGAAAACCTGACAACGAGCTGTGTTGTTCGATGAAACAGTTGAAATTGGGAGTTTGTATGGGTGCGTTGGGGAACAAAAGGAGTGGGAAGATTATAAAGGCTTCGGAAACGGCAAAGGATGTGAGGGAGTATATGGATTTACATGATACGGTCTGTAGTTGTGGTTGTTTTGCTTAAATCACCATCACACAAAAAAGAGGGTGGATTGAGCTTGAGGTTTGATTATTGTTATTCGTTTGTATTATTATCATTATCATTGACGGGTGAGATGTTGATATTGTATATCGACTCGTCTTTTCACTTCTTGTTTTGTATTATTATATTAAAAAAAAACATTTCTTCATTCTTCATCATTACTCCATCCCTTGGACATCTTTACTGCTTTTTCCCATCTCTTCTTCATTATACTGGCTTGGTCATTGGATATCCTTCTGTTGAAAATCGTGTCTACAGTTTTTTTACTATTGTTTATACAGTCTTTTACATCTTGTATATCTTTCCATACCCCTACCGCAAAACCTGATGCTATTGCTGTTCCCAACGATGTCGTCTCATGCATTTCTGACCGTATGATCTCCAACCCACAGATGTCGGCTTGTATCTGCATTGTAACATCACTACACGACATACCTCCATCTACTTTTAAACTCGTCAATGGTGGAAGATGAGGACAATCCAATCGAATCGCTTCCAATATTGCATTTGTCTGATGACAAACAGCTTCAAGTACTGCTCTAGATATATGAGATGATGTAGTATGAGATGTTATACCAACTATCAACATGAGTTGTTAATTCTATCCATATAACCTTGAAACGAGATTATGATGGCATGAGACTTACATATAGTTCCTCTAGCATCATTTATCCAATACGGGGCAAATAAACCACTAAATGCCGTAACAAACACTACACCTCCAGAATCATCTACCTTTTCTGCTAGACTTGAAATATCCTCGCTCGTCACTCCAAACCCTAAATTACGGGTCAAGAATTTGATAGCCGATCCAGCTACAGCAATCGAACCTTCCAAGGCATAGACTGGCTTAGAATCGAGTTGATAAGCAATAGTCGTCAAGAGACCGTTTTTGGATATGATCGGTCGATCGCCAATGTTACATAATAAGAAACAACCCGTACCTGTACACCATTAATTCATCAAGATCATCTCTTCGTCTCTCGCCCATTCTCATGCGTAAAAGGTTAGAGTGAAGAGTGACTTACCATATGTATTCTTTGCCATTCCTTCTTCTACAGCTAAATGTCCCAACATAGCCGCGCTTTGATCTCCTAAACAAGCCGTGATTTTGGTTCCCGTTAGAGGTCCAGCCATTACACTACCGTATGCAGAGGCATCACTACTCTTTACTATTTCTGGAAACTTTACTCTTCGTAAATCAACACCTGAAAATCGAGAGAAGAACGATAGACATTCCTCGCTCCAACATAAGGTGTGGATGTCCATCAACATTGTCCGACTACCGTTTGTGACGTCCGTTACGTGTAATAACCTTTTTTCCTTTTCTGAAGAAAAAGAAGAAGAAGAAGAGGAGATGTTGAGGTGCATGCAGAGATAAGAATCTATCGTCGTCCATCCCAACTCTCCACTCTCGTAGCATTCTTTCACACTGGGACCGTGTGTGAGTAGCCAGAGGAGTTTACTAACAGATGCATAAGTGGAGACATTCAACCCGGTAATGGCCTTTAGTTTCTCTTCCGTCATACTACCGTCATTGTTGTTGAGATTGTTTTGGAGAAGAGTTTTGATTTCGGAAACCAGAGAGGATGTTCGGGTGTCGCTCCATACGATGGCGTTGTGTAGTGCTTCTCCCGTCCTGACGTTGATCGGGATAAGAGTCTCGCGTTGGTTGGTGATGCCTATTGATCGGATGGATTTGGAAATGTGGAAGGAGACTTTGGAAAGTGTTTGACGTATACATGACTGGACGGAAGAGAGGATTTGAGAAGGTGAATGTTCGTGCCAGCTTTAGATCATGATCAGATAGAGTATGTATAACATCGACTGAGAGTGACAATAATAAAGGCAAGGAAATGTAGATAGGAAACAAGACAATTGTTGGAATAATTACAAACCCTGGTTGAGGATAAAACTGCTCTATCTCCTATCGTACAATTCAAGTTCAATATGTATATTCACACTAATATCAAAGACCATACCTCTTGATGCATAGCAATCGGTTTCCCATTCTTGTCAAAAATGATGAATCTGGTCGATGTAGTACCTTGATCAATAGCACCGACATAATCTTCAGTGTCTGACATGATCAAACGTTTATTGTCACGATTCTTGATGACGGTGTTGATAAGGGAGGTAAATAGACGTTGAAGACTGAATGGTCAAGTATTGTAATATAGAGAAATTATAAAATCATCATTCATTATTTAAACTATGCATATCTAGCATATCAATCATTAGACGTATACGGTCAAATGATGAATTGTCCAATACAGTCATGTTCATTTCAAAAACCGCCAACTTATCAGAAACAATTAACAAAAACGAGCTAATATTTCCAGAGATACTACGTTCTAGAACTCATACTTCCTCTAGAAGTTGGCTGTGATGCTGTAGAATTAGCATGATTATGGGGATGATGGTGGTGTAAATGAAAGTTTACGCCATGAGCAGCGACCCTATCGCGTAATGATTCGGAACGATTTGATAATGATCCAACATCATGCTTACCTGTATGAAATATGTTAGTGTGGAAATGGTTGTGCATTACGATATTTGACTTACCATCACAGCATGTTCTGACATTCTCCATTCGATCTTCTCTTTCCGACGCCTCAATCTGCGCTCTCAACTCCTCAGTCGTAAGCCCGGTAGCTGGTTTATGTGTATATCCAGCATCCAAAGTTTCAGGGGCGTGAGAGGTCGAAGTTCCTGATAGACTTGTTCTAGCGCGTCGAGAAGTCGAGGAAAATACACTTCCAATTCTACCTCTCATACTTGGTGTTGTCGGACTCTTAATCGGACTTGTACTTCGTATATTGGCTTTTGATGGCGAAGCACTACGAGAACGAGTAGATGAATTGTTCCAAGTCGTCAAAGTCGGCACCTCAAATGGATGTGGTCGATTTCGAGAAGTAGTCGATGATGCTGTTGTGTACGGCGAAGTGAGAGAGCTTGCATATGGTCCATTGGGAATTTGACGGGTATTTATACTCAACGAATTCTGTCGATCGAATCGTCGAGAACGAGGATTGAATTCAGCAATGTCGTCATCGTCAATAACTTCACCGTTTGGTCCGATGAGTGGACTTGCGACCATTCCATCGACGGCCACAGACGTATTTGCATCTTCAGTGGATGCAGTTCGGAGAAGCAAATATGACAGAGCATTATACCAAGTCTCGTGACGTTGAGCTGTTGGGGCTGTAAAGACAATCTCACGAGCGGGTGTAACGACTACAATTGATTTCCGATGAAGTCCAGGAGGATAAGCATTGACATCATTCATTTGTCGGACTGCTTCAATCGCTACAGATTTAGCCTTGAGCTGTGACTTGCCAGCAGTACTTGGATTTGTATCTGACCAATACAAAGTTCGTGTATAAGGATGAACCCAGAAGAAACGACGATGACGATTTGATGAGATTGTACTACTTGACATTGGAGAACGCGTGTATTTCCACAGATATTCGCCAATCATTGCCTGAGTAATTGCTGCAATCATACGTGGATCAGTGGCTGATTCACCTTCGTAAGGATAACTAAAATTGCCGGAAGGGTTGATGCGATGATCCATTTCTGATGCGAAGCTGGAGAATGATGATCGTCTCGTTGGCATTGTATTTGTGTGGGGAGCAGTCCTGATTGAAGCTGATTTGCTTAAATTGGTACTAGTTGCAGGTCTTGTCTGGATGGAAGTTTGTTGTTGAGCAAGTTTATATGCAGCAGAAGTCATTAATGGTGGTCCCATCAGACCTGGAGTTGACTGAACAGGTCGAATTGGATTGTTTTGCGAGATCACCAACGGAGCAGGTAGTAGAGAAGCGGGGTTTTTCATGCGGTCGACGCCACCAGCACTACCAGGCCGAGTTGGACTTGTTGCTGGTATGGCCACTCTTTTCTCTGGTTCCGACAAACGACGAGGACTAGTCTGCTGCACTAACAATGGTTGAGCCTTTTGTGGAACAGCTGTAATAATGCCGAGAGGTGTTTGTCCAGACATCATATCGTGTGAGAATGCCTGTTCGTAGTCAAGCACTTCGCTAGAAGACCTAGGCTTCTCGATTTCCCCGTCAGCTATCATACGCGGCTCGCTGGACTCGAACTTAGGGCCTTTGTCTGTTTCACGATGATCATGATCACTGTCACTCGTATAACTTATATGCTCAAACTCTTCACTGCTTCTCACTTCAGGGCTAGTATTTGGAATGTGGATCATCGATTGCATAAGATCTTGCGTCCATAAAGAGCCTTGTCGTTTCCTATGATCCGTTTCTTTTGATCCTAGTTCTACCGGCGCATATTGCTGACTTTTGATTGGTGAAGTTTCGAGTACTATATCCTGCGCATGTGCTTGGTTACGTTCAGGACTGACGTGTGGACTATAATATTGGGATAAGGCTGCACCATAACTGTGATGTGGTGGGTAGACAGAATTTGGAGATTGGGCAACAGTAGGCGCAGTATTCTGCAAGACAAATGCAGAAAACCCTTTTGGTGTGGATGCAATGACTGATGCTTCTTGTGGTTTGATATCCTCAAAAGTCTTTCGCGAGAACGCATTAAAGTGTGAAATTGGCGGCGTAGAAGAAGCACTATCCACTGGAGCTTCTGTATCTAATAACTCTGTAGCCTTCAACGAATCTCGAGAGTTGTGCACAACTTCGACTGAATCAGTCATTGTTCCGATATCGATCATGACCAGTACAGGACTGACGCTCAACTGCGTAAATGTCTGTTCTGATTTGGAAGGAGTGGGTAATGGTGATAAACGTTTACTTGGTGTACCATCAACTGTACTCTCATCGTCACTTAGTCCTACCAGTTCATCACCGAGACTCTGGCCTGCCGCAATAGGAGTGCCCGCACTACTAGCCATACTACTCACAGCTGAACTTTGCCTGAAAGTTTGACTCATTGCTGGACTATGAGTCGAAGATGTCACTGATTGCTCTCGAATGAACGATCGAGGCTTCATATTCTTCAGTCTATACCTGGATTGCATCATTGGTGTATGTGATTCATCCTCATCCGCAGATGTTGAGGCTGTAGACTGATATGAAGCACGTTTTGCACTTATAAGAGAAGGATAGCGCTGTTGTGGTCTAGTGGCCTTGAGTGCGGCTGATTCCGTCTCGGTCGCATCACCACTATCTTCATCATGCAAATCTTCCACACCTGTCATGAATGCTTCAGTCTCGGTGGCCGTGCCTTTCTCATTTGCAGTTTCAAAAGCATCGGTAGATTCTTCAGCTGGAGTGAAAACGCCTGGGATAGATAACTTGCGTCTCCTCGAAGTTGAAGATGTGTTAAAGGTAGCATCACCTTCATGATCTTCCCAATCTGGCTCATTTATCACCTCTTCGCGACTAAATCTATTTGCACCCAATTGACCGGGTTTCGCCTTTTGCAACTTGGCAGCTTCTTGTTCAGACCTGCGTTTCTTTGCCAATACTGCTGCCTTGTTGTCCCCTCTCTTGGCTTCCAATTCGTCGCGAGCGTCTTGCAATAATCTTTTCAGCTCAAGTTTTTCGCTTTTTTCTCGATGTATGTTATTCTTCAACGTTTGAATGGACCGATGGGAATGTTGTAGAGAAGCTCGAAGAGTCTCTGCCTCCAAGCCACTTTGGCCAGGCATTCTTTTCGTCGGCGATGCAGGAGGGGTAACTTCGGTGAGATCATGCTCATCATCGTTGTTTTCTACTTCACCATTGACTCCATTAACCATATCACTTTTCCCAGTATCCATGAAATTTCGAAGAGCACGAGACATTTCAGTATTTTTCATCATCAGTGCATCAATCTTGCTTTGTAATTGTTTGCGCTCCTCTTCATGATTCGCAACATCTTGTTTCAGATTATGCATTTCTGAATCTTGTGCTCGTTTAGATCCGCTTGTCTCATCGATCATTGTGCCATGAAGATGTTTAAGATCGTCTAATTCGCGATGAAGTTTTTCTTTTTCGACTTGCGCGGCTTTGACTGCTAAATTTGCCCGCTGTTCCTTATCGTTGGCCTCTTTGATCGCAACCGTCATATCTTGTACTTGTGTCTCGAGATTCCAATTTTCATCCTTATAACGCTGTTCGGTATCATCCGCCTGCTTCATTCGACCCCTTATGTTTGTTAGATCTGCCTCAATTTGTGCTTTTTGTAATGTTTCTGTTTTCAAGGCGTCATCCTTTTCCACAAGAGCGGCCTGTAACTCCCTGACTTGTACGAGGAGAGAAGTACTGATCTGTGTCGCAAACTCAATGTCATGCACTCTTGTTGAGGATTGATTGCGCTGCTTGCGCGATGGAACAGCTGCTTTTGATGGTGACGCACTAGATACACCAGCGAAAACTGCCGGACTTTGCGCTGGGTCATGCTGCCCAGACGCGAGACGCGATTTAGGCAGCATGGCTCGTGCAGTCTCTCGTCCTACATCCACATAGTCTTTCTCGATCTCGGCCAACTTCTTCCTGAGTTCCGGACCAATTTCATCGCCGTCCTTCTGTTCATTCAACTCTCTTAATCTCGCAGTAAGGTCCTTTTTCTGTTGGACCAATGTTTTACCCAACTTGGATGTCTCTTCCAAACGTTTATCTGTATCTTTCACATGAGCCTCCAACGCGACTCTCACCTGCTGAGACGACGAAGTAGAGCCTAGAGCAAAGGCATTGACGTCGAAAGGTGCGTTTCTCAGCGCTTGAGAAGGCTGAACATGTGGTGGTGTAGAAATGAAAGGATCATCGATGACGGTGTCTAAGCCATGCGGCTCGAATTCGCTCATGATAAATAGTGTATGTCTAAGTTATGTTGTTCATGGATATGTCCTCCGGGGATAATAAGATATTGGCGATTGTATTAGTAATGGTCGATTTTCAGACTTCCTGAAAACTGTGGTGGTTATCTCTGTTACGTATGTGCATGCATCAAAGGGAGAAGCGAAAAATCGTCATCATTGTTTTTTTTTGGTGCGGGGCCGGAATTGATTACTGTATGGTGTCAACAAACCAAATACTGGTACGGGGATGGACGCTAGGCCCGACGTGGTAACAAACTTTCTGCCTTTTTTCCGAAACGGGACTAAAGTGATTGCAGTGAATTTCATCAATCGATGGTCTGTTTCTCAAGTCTTCTAGATATTTGCATTTAGTCGACCATACCAAGCAATTTTATGTCGTCGAAAACAAATATCCTATCCTATTAAGTGGCTTAAGTGGCTCAACTCCATCACTCGAAGATCATACGGCCGAGCCGAATCTGGCACGATATCACGTGCGCGCCGGGGCAAATAATGCTGTGATCGAAAATCATCTTCTTTGCCATATCGTGGCTAAACCAATAGGAAGGACATGTCCGATGCTCCCATCGTATTCAAGAAGCGTGCTCGAACCGGGAATATTGCGCGCAAAGCACCACTTCCAACGCAGAAAGGAAATGGCTCGGACGACGACTCTGACGATTCAATACAGGGAGAAGATGGTGTAAGGATCAAGAAAAGGAGGAGAATCGGACTAGAAGCCAACCTTGTAGAAAGTCGGGAGAGAAAGCAATTGGAAAAGAGTTCTTCCTTTGCGGGCGATATATCTGCTGCGATTTCTAATCTTGACGATGCAACAAAACAATCGAATTGGTATGAGATTGATCCGAGCAAAGTCGCGACATCTCGGCAATCAGATTTGAATGTACAGGCTGAAAGAGGCACGGATACTTCATACAAGGGCACTGCCAACTATGACAACTTTATACAAAAGAAGTCGGAATCCTTGGGAAAACCAGTGGGACCAGTAAAGGCTTCGACCACGATTCGGACAATTACAGTCACAGACTTTGCACCAGATGTTTGTAAAGATTATAAGCAGACAGGATTTTGTGGGTTCGGAGACTCTTGTAAATTTCTACACGCACGAGAAGATTGTAAGCAAGGCTGGCAGTTGGACAAGGAGTGGGAAAATGTGACAAAAGGAAAGAAATTGGCTGGAACTGTGGTCGGGAATGCTAACCGCGATGCTCAAGCTGGTGTCGAGGATGAGGAAGAAAGCATGCTTGATGATATTCCCTTTGCCTGTATCATATGTCGAGAACCTTATAAAAATCCGGTGGTTACTAAATGCAAGCATTACTTTTGTGAGGCTTGTGCGTTGCAAAGATACAGGACCAAAGGTAAAAAGGGTTGTGCTGCTTGTGGGGCTGATACTGGTGGGACATTTAACGTTGCGAAAGCACTCAAACGTTTGTTAGACAGAAAACGAGAGAGATTACGCAAGCAAGAAGAGCAGTCACAAGCGGATGCGAGTGATGTCGAATGCGATAACGCTAATGATAATAATGCTGAAGATGATGGTAATAATGATAATTGAAATGATTGATTCATGATAACATAAGATTGTATATAAGATTGAATAAACAATGTAATTAGTACAAAAATAGACGAGCTTTTGCATCTTGCACGACCCATTCGAGACCTTCGCGAAGGTTTTCGCCAGTAATTGCACTACAAGTCATGATTTTCCAGGTGTGAGTCTGGATTGCGTTCAAATTCAATGCCTTTGGTGATCAGTCAAAGTACGATAATCCAATATTGGACCTCGGCATCTTTTAAAGCTTACCTGACATATCTCTTCCTCACTCATACCGCCGGCGATGTCACTCTTATTCTTCAATACCAAAAGACTTGCGCCCATTAATCGCTGCGATAGTCAGACATTGCTCTATATGTTGGCAGGGTATACAATATAACCTCCTGCAGTAGTAATCCACTCAATTCATCCCGACAGTCACCGATTCTTTCTCTATCAGTAGCATCTACAACCCAGATCAACGTATCTGTCTTTTCAAAGTAATTTTTCCAATAAGTCCGCAAGGTCTTTTGCCCGCCAACATCCCCTGAAATCGTCAGGTCGGTTCACATCCAAAAGACAAGGCATTTATCGAACAGATATTCAGCTTGTAACTTCAAGATCGTCAGCATTGCACGTACTCGGTTACAAAAGTCAACACACCCGTCATAGTCTATCGTCTTGATTATAAATCCAAGTGTCGGTGAGACACTATAAACATCCTCGCCCATTAGCTTTTTAACAATCGTGGTTTTGCCTGCACTATCGAGGCCACTAAGGGAAAAGAAAATTTAGGTGAGTTTCTCATCAAATCGTATCGTCAATGACACATACAGCATTAGTATTCGCATCTCCTTGTCCTTTAATCGCGCTTTCCTCAAAATTGACAGCATTTTGTCGATTTCATTACATTGTTTCTATTACCCTCCTTGCATATCAGCCTTTGTACTCGAATCTCAAGAGAGCACAAGTCACGTGATCTCTGACTCATAGATTCCCAAGCAGTAAATACAAAACATTTCACATGCATTTCACTTTTTGCTGATTGGCAATTTGAAAGGTGACAACGGTCTAGAAGCATCTAGTGAGGGTGATGAATGAAGAAGAACATCAAAATTGGTTTTGAGTGGTCACATGTGTCAGATTTATTTTATCCAAGACATCAAGAAACGGATAATTGAGACCTCATAGTAAATAATTAAATCACGCCAATTTACACGCATGTATCTATAGCAACATAATTTGACAAGCAATAAAATCTGTCATTTCAGATGTAAGATCAATATTCTGCAACTCGATCCTTTTCAAGAATTTTATATATTTCCACAAGTAAGTATCCCTTGTCAAAGGCGTATATCTTGTTAGTAAACAGTAGAACACAGAGAATATTTCTGCATACAGCCACAACTCGATCTATTGCGGTATCAACATTGTTTCTCACAAGTATCACAATCAATCAATTGTCATCCTTGTTGTCCTACTTCTAATTTTATATCCGTTCGTAATGTCCAACCAACTCTACGCCAAATTTCAAGCAAGTCAAAGAACATATGCTCATAGACTCAAGAATGGAAACGACTTTGGAATACGTACTCGAGATTGTAGCGTTACGAAGAGATCTTCCGATAGGCAGGACACAAAGTTGAACTCAAATGATGACCAGAACTCCGACAATAGTCTAGAAGTACAGGACACTAAAGCAACTCAAGTAATACCAGTCGCTGTTCAAGAACATGCGAATCATCTGGCCAAGTCGTGTGAAGACGCACTACGCAGGCACAAGGACTGCCACACTCCAGCGATCCATTGGGACAGCTGGTCAAAGTTTGACAAAACTATCGAGCAAATGGAGGATTGGCTGGACAATTCGTATGATGCACTTAAACCCTACTGTTCTCCGATGCCTTTGTTCAAAGACTTTGTGATACCTGGATCGGAAAACGTAGAAAGGGCTATATTTACAGAGATTAAAGATGTTCCACATCTAGATAATAGTTTAGACAATAGCATGTCAAGTGAAGGAAGTTCCAGTATCCATACTGTTGTCATGGGTGAGATATGTCCTTCATATTGGAGACCAATTGTCATCGATATTGACAAGGATATGAATTCATGGAATGACCATGGACTTCAGTCGCTATTTGAGCATGATGTTGAAATACGTCAGCAATCAATGCCATGGTGGAAGAATAAATCAGACAAGACTAACTGGTTTCTGCCGGAAATTGCTCATGAAGTCACAAAAATCAATGCAGAAGATGAAAATAATGATGAACAGACTGCTCGTCTCGCAGATAAAGGTAGTCAAGGATGGTGTGATGCATACAATGCACAGATTCGACATAAATCAGAGTCGAAGAAACAGAAACGGGCTTTACAACAAGAGTTGGCCATTTGTAATCAATACCCTGCTCTCGATCCTCAACAACCAGATGCAGTGAATGGAATATCATATCACTTGCCGAAAGCCAATAATCAAGCCAACTCTCCTTTAGTCTTACGTCCCGCTACATTAGCAGATGTTGGGCAGATGACCTGGCTATACAACAGACATGTCTGCAGTGGCGCTTCCACATCAGACATTACTCCTATTCAATATATTGCAATGTCCTCTCGTCTTAGACAGATTCAATCCTCATCATTTCCTTTTCTAGTTGCTCAACATGGCCGTAGATCTCGTATTTTAGGCTTCGCATTCGCAGACGATTATAATGACGAAGCTGGTATGTATAGATACACATGCGAGATTGAAATCTACATTCATCCCGAGCACGCTCGTGAAGGGATCTGTACAGCATTATTGGATAAAATGATGAGTCTATTGGACGTGGGATACTCTTCACATATCAACACATATACAACGTCTGGAAACCCGGAATTGGAAAAGGTGAGAAGAGTCAAGAACATCATGATCAAAATACCTTTTTATCAAGGGAAGCGACCTGATGGATTGGTGAATTGGTTGACTCGAGAACATCAGGATGGAAAGAGTGGAATGGGGTTTGATAAGGTGGCCGAAATAGATGAAATGGGGTTAAAGAATGGTAAAAAGGTTGACTTAATTCTACTCAGGAAAAAGACAAAGGAGATTATTGAGAAGACAAAAGCTCTAATCGTTACTAATGATAGACCTGCTGTTGGATTTGGACGAGCTGTCGACCAAATATTCTGGTGATTTTGATTGTCACGCAACATTTACAAAGTTGGGTCAAGGAATAAATATAAGCATTCAAACTTAGTCATGAGCGTGAATATAAGCATGAGCATCTTAGACATTTCAACAATACACAAGTAGATCACAAAGGAAAGGAAGAAAAAAAAGTCATGTATATTAGCTGAAAACTTTGAATGAAATTTGGTTTTTGATCATGTATATTTTAGATACATTGAGATTGAAATACAATAAGAAAAGTAAACAAAGGAAATAGAAACCATTTTTGTATATGTATTCCCCTCCTCCTTCTCTTTTCGACTTATCGAACATGTGTACTACAAAGGAGACAATAGAAAGATGACGAAATAAGAAAATATAATAAGAAAAAAGAGTTGATTGTCTATCAAGCCAACAACGAAGCGATAGTCCCGACAAAGTTACTTCTAGCAGCCGATTCGAGCGCTATAGCAACATACGGATCCGGCGACTTATTCGGCGCGTCGTCGGTCCAAATCTTTCTCGTGACCATGATATCACTAGCTTTTGTACTGATTCCATAGAGATAAATGTCTTTGTTAGCCTCGCCAAAGTATCCAAACATGTTCCACTGGCAATTGTTGGTAGCGACGCACGAGTTGTCGTAGTTGTCAAAGAACGAATACAGTCCCGCGCCGTAGATCAGGAGATTGTTCACGTTGGAAAAGCGGAAGCCCCATGATTTGGCACACTGGCTGATTTCCCAAGAGTCAGTCAGTGAACTGCAGTTACCCCATGTGGGATCGACGTTGAAGGCTTGGATCTTGTTCGATGCAAACGGACCGTCTCTTGCGTTGGGATTACCCTGCATGTATGGGGTTTCGGATTGGATAAAGCCCATGAAAACATTGTTGGCGGCAAAGACTTGATAGTTGTAGAGAGAATTGTGTTCGCTGGCAGTTCCCCAGTACCAAGAAGCACCTTGCTTCGACTCGACAAGCATTCCACGACCGTTGTAGATGTCGATTTGTGAGTGGTCGGTGAGATCTAATTCGTGATCTGCGACCCATAACCAGGTGTTTTCGAGATAAACGTTGCCACTTCCAGGAGTAGCGTGGAAGAGTAAAGAAGCACCCATACATGGATCTACAGCGTCGTATGCAAAGGATGAATCTTTCTTACAGCGGTTAGATTGGAGTCCTGAACCTGCAGAACCACCAATACGGTAATGAACATCCCACATGCCGGATGCACCTTGAGTAGAGTAAATGTTCCATTCGATCATCACGGCACCGACAGGATCAACTCCACCGATAACATTTGTGGTTGAAAACATCAAGTCGGACATTTCGACTCCAGCGACAGGTGCTGGGTTGGTCGCCGTCGAGGGAGTACCGATCTGCCAGAATACTTTTGTGTTTTTGATATCAGTAAATGACGATCCACTACAGAAGATGGTCGGCCAATGCTCGCCAACAATGCGTGTACCTGGTTGGACGACAATAGTGTCTGTGATTACATAGGCGCCATGATCGATAAACAAGACTTGACTAGGGGTGATACTAGCCATGGCGTTTCTGAAAGCAGCCGTGTCATCAGTCTTACCATTCCCTACTGCACCAAAAAATTTGATACTGATTATGTTCGAAACGTCAACATTTTCATATTGCGGCTTTGAACGAGTAAAAATAGCACCATTGTTAAGAAGTGCAGCATTCTTGACTGGCGCTGCAGCACTACCCTGAAATCTATTGTTTGCAAGAGGCTTGGAAACTTGATATGTTTCACCTTGTACCCATGATTGGACTGTTGTTGGTCCTGGTAAGATGATTGAAGAGTGGTCTGCAGAAACTACCGCCTGGACGCAAGTGAATGCAACATTATCCAACACGATTGCTGCAGAACCTGGCATGGTGAGATTAGTCCTTGACCAACCTGTTGTGATTCCAATTGTTGAACCAATAGTTGAATCCATAACGATTGCTGATCCGACAGCGCTGGGATCAGATCCTCCAGACATATCGATTCCAACTTTTCCGCCAGTAATCTTGATACCTGACATCAACCAACCCCAATTCCACAACATTTGGATGGCTGTACCGCAATTGTTGAATTGCAAGTTACGTGTGGTATACTGCTGACTACCAAATATAGCACAAGTACCTCCATTGTTGAACACAAGATCTGAGATGAAACCACCGGATCCATTCTCCATGAAGATTCCGGATTGTGACGATGCTGCTCCTGCCATTTCAAAACGAATGTTTTGCAATGAAGTGGCCTGAGAAACCTGCCAGTGGATACCAATCGCGGTGGACGACATGGCAGTCATATCGATGACGAAATTACGAATTTGTCGGTAAAAGTTGTTCTGATTGGTAAACCACTCGGCGCCATTTCCATTCTCATAGTAAATATTTGTGTCAATGATATATTGACCCTTAAAGTTTGCTGATCCTTTCAAGGTTGGTGGGTTGAGGGCATCACCAACAAATTGCGTGTAGTAATATTGAATAATTGGAGAGCTGATTAGATAAGTACCAGGAGGGAAATAAACAAGAGCGGGTAGTGTCGTTGTAGAATCGCAACCTTGTCCACATCGACTACCAGCCGTAATCGCTGCATTTATGGCGGCACTGGCATCAGCTGAACCATCATTTTTCGCTCCAAATGCTGTGACATCCCGGAAGACTTGATAATTCGCACTATTGGCAGCAAATGGTGACGAACCTTGATGTTTAATTTTGGACAGCCAATAACCACCAACACCTCCTCTGGCCACAAGATCTTTGGAGGTGTCTATTGGTTTTGAAACGACTGATGACGTGAAGAATGCGAATGCGAAAACGATAGCCGAAGCGATGCCGGACTTGACCATATTGTAGATACGGTCGTGATTTGTCAAATAAAAATGGCGTCACTGATGCTGATGAGCTTCTTGATCAAAAGAAGAGTTCCAGGTTGAATGCGAAATGAAAGATCTACAATGACATTGAACAATGTATTCACAATCCAGCTGTGAACTTTGCAACGAACCAGTCGCTGCTGTGATTCGTGAAAATGAAAGACAGAGAAAGTGAATGAAAGACACAGCAGAAAGAAATGGCGTGCTGGACGCTGGAGAAAACAAAAAGAAGTCAAGGAGAGCGCATCGAGGAATGGGAATGTAGACATGCGTTTCGGACGAACCGGCTTGCACCATGGCACTGACCGTCAACCAAGCCAAGCGGCTGAACGCTATTCCGATGGAGGTCATGAGCAGTTGGGGTCACAGATGATGCAGGACCAAGTTTCATCTTTCCGGAGTTTAAGTTGCGGGGAAACTTTTGTTGGTTGGTTGGCGACCGTTACTTTCCTAGTGAGGATCTAAAAATATCATCTCGCCGCTTGACCGCATCAAGGAGGTTTTATATGGAGTGTTGTTTGCTTGTGGATCTGCACTTTCGTTTGATGGTATCAACGCTGATCAAATCATGAAAAGTTCCTAATAAAAACTTCGTCCTCGCATCAAAACTGCTCTTGAAAACAACTCAACGGATATAGGCTATGGTTTTCGTATTGATCCAACTAGTGCCCAAAACAAGCCAACACGAACCATAAAAATGATCGTGATCGATTACGTAGCGAGAACAATCAACCAACTATCCCAAACACAAATAAAAAACCAGGTGTGCGTGTTGACTTCTGCCAGACTGAACTTACCGTACCCATCCGTACCGCAAAATGACCAGCTCCAACAAATTGTAAAAATAGATTAGACTTTTGGCTGAAACGAGGCGGCGTGTCGGAATTTGCAATCGTTCACCGAATCGCGTCGCGTGAACTGTGTAGCGAAAAACGCCAACGGTAAAAGGTATTGCTAATTCGTTGGGTGTGGTGGTTGTTTTGACGGGTCTGCAAGCCACAGGGCCTCAAACGCTTGTCAAACATGATCTCCAGACCGTTCCGACCCCCGAGTTTTATTCAGAACTCCCAAGCATCAATTACCACGTCACAGGGCGAGCGTCCAACAAAACGCCTTCGATTAAGTGAAGCGGAGTTGGTCGATCATGATTCAAGAGCGGTTGATACAAACTTGGCGTCCAAATCGTCACAGAGTTTATCGACAGTTAGGGCTCCGCTTTCGACCAAGGTCTCCAATATTGTAGAGGCTAGCGGTGTAACGAAACGAAGCCAGTCTGATATAACTTACACTGCTTTATGGTAAGTGACGATGGTCTACATTGACATCTGCCGAGCGGCGAAATAACCTTTTCCAGGCGTAAACCCACAAACAAGGTGCACAAGACATGGGAAAATGACGCGACCGTCGTCATCTCCAATGGCTATGCATCATTACGGGCTGAAAATGGCAAATACCTTGGACGAACACCTTGCAAGTCAGATGTCGAACCTGGCTCGACCTTGTCCATTGGTGGAATGGTTGTTGAGGTTGGCGAAATAAACACATCGGATTCTACATCAGATGTCGAGAACATAGCAGGTCTTGTCAGCTCAGCATCAGCCGGCACAAAGTTCGTCAAGCCTACCTCTTCAAGATCAACATTCAGTTCTACGCAGCCTTTGAACGAGGCTCCTCCAAGGTTCAGACCTGTTATTCCTGTCAATCCGCCCACCATCCCTGTAAACACGCCGCCAACTCACAACCAGAATGTTGTCACAAAAGCACAAGTCCCCAATGCCGCAAGCAACAGCGTTAATCCATACCCTCGAAAACCCGAGGATAAGCCCAGTTCAAAGCACGATCGAGCAGCCCCCGGTGCTTTGGTGATGCAAAGACCGACAAAAGTGCCAACAGGCAAGCAAGTTGTTGATGTTGTAGTTGATCCGTTCATAGGTAAACATCTACGGGATCATCAAAGAGCTGGAGTGGCTTTCATGTACGAGTGTGTCATGGGCATGCGATGTAACGAGGTCGCTGGGGCTATACTGGCGGATGAAATGGGACTAGGCAAAACGCTACAGACTATCGCGTTACTTTGGACTCTTCTGAAGCAGAACCCAATTCATGGTGCACAGCCAGTAGTTCGTAAAGCAATTGTTATATGTCCTGCGACAGTCACAAGTAATTGGAAGAAAGAGTTTATGAAATGGCTTGGCAACGAACGTATTGGAGTTCTACTTCTAGATGATCAAAAACGAGTGACTAGCTTTACGCGAGGCAAAAGTTATCAGATATTAGTCGTCAACTACGAAAAGTTTCCTCTGATCTTGAAAGATCTTCAAAAATGCTCAGACATTGACATAATAATCGCTGATGAGGGACATCGTCTCAAGACGCAGAAAAACAAGACTGCTGCCGCGATTAATGCCCTTAATGTCGAACGCAGAATTGTATTGACTGGGACTTTGCTTCAGAATGATTATAGTGAGTGGTATAGCGTTGTTGACTTTGTCAATCCTGGATTTTTAGGAAAGTATTCATTATTCAAAAAGAACTACGAAACACCGATTCTGCGGAGTCGACAACAAGGTGCCACGCCGGAAGAGATTGAGAAGGGTCTTGCTTGTGATGAAGAGCTGAAGCAACAGACCGGTTCTTTTATTTTGAGGAGAACTGCTGACGTCCTCTCAAAATACTTACCAGCAAAGACTGAATATGTTGTTTTATGTCGTCCAACAGAGTTTCAAATACAAATATATGATACACTTCTTGGTACTTCAACTGTCCGAGCTGCCCTGAGTGGTGGATCTGAAGTAGCCTTGAAGATGATCAATATACTGAAAAAGACTTGCAACGGCCCATCATTACTGTACAGAGACGATGAGGATGACGAATCTTTACTTTCAGAAGTCTACTCGACCGTCAATCAAAAGGAGCTCAGACGTACTACAACAAGTGGTAAATTACGTGTTTTAGATTCACTTTTACATACAATAAGGACAACGACGAGTGAAAAGGTTGTGATAATGTCTAATTACACAAAGACTTTGGACCTGCTTTCATCATTCTTGTCAAGTCTCGATTATACTTTTAGTCGGCTTGATGGATCTACAGCCGGTAAGAAACGTCAGGAATTGGTCGACACATTCAACCGTACTCCTGCAGAGCGACATTTTGTGTTTTTATTAAGTACGAAAGCGGGAGGCGTCGGGATCAACCTCATTGGTGCTTCTCGATTGGTCATGTTTGATATCGACTGGAATCCCGCCCTCGATCTCCAAGCCATGGCTCGGATATGTAGAGATGGACAAAGGAGGCCTTGTTTCATTTACAGACTTATAACCAAAGGCGCCATCGAAGAACGAATATATCAGCGACAGGTGACCAAGACAGGTCTAGCTGATAGCGTCGTTGATAATAAAAGTGGAAAGTCTACGTTTTCCCAAACAGAGTTGAGAGATATTTTCAGTATTGACAAGGGAGAGAGTTGTAGAACTCATGATTTGTTGGAATGTGATTGTAAGCTTGATGGTCAGGCATGTACTACATCGTCAGAAACAAAAGATAGTCAAGATAAGTGTGAAGATGTGGTTGGCAATGTCGACGATGATGACAGTGACCTTCCTGAATTGTCCGATCTACCGATTAAGAATGGTAGGGATTTTGTAATGGCAAGTCAAGTCAAGGACGATGATGATAAAGCGTCAAAGAACAGTTCTGGCAAGGGAAAGAAAAAGGGGAAATTGATGGGGTTGATGCAATATACTCATCTCGATGCGAGAAAGCTTCGTCAAGCTAAACTAAGAATTGAAAAGTCTGATCAGTCCAATACTGAAGAAGATCAAGATAGTGTCATATGTGTAGAAGATCAAGATGTCGACTTGGATGACGTGGATGACGTGGATGAGAAAATGGCTATACAAGACCCGATATTACGTCGTGTAGTGATGGAAGATAACAGTTCCGTTGATTTTATATTTACAAAAGCGAGCGCTACGAATGTCAGTTCTGATGATAGAAAAGATGAACAAGAAAAAGCATTATAGATTTTCGATACATTATATCCTTGCTATATCTCGTTAGATGGACATGTACTTTTCATGTATATATTATTACAAGACATGTATGATTAGATAATATACAAGACTTGCTTGTCATCGATATTGTCAAAAACCATTATAGCGTGATTATCGTGCGATACTTGATCCTTTGTGTCGCGACATGATCATTTCTTATGATCGACGAGTCTAGCTTGACGTAATGTGATGATGAGTATCTTCTTCAATCTGCATCAAGTTCCATATCTGTACCCTCGTCATGTTCGTCATCATCATTGTCATCACCTAATATACCTATATCACCACCTTCAAACGCCATGAATTTCTCTCCTTTCGCCTCGGCTATACATATAAGAGTCAGTTAATGTCCCATACACAAGTCCACGATATAAAAAAAAAAGAGAATGCGAGAAAGTGGAAAAAGAAAACATACTTCCAGCCTCGACAACGAATCCATTCTGAACTTCACAATCCACCAATTTCGTATCTCCGTCATTCCCTCCGTCTTCTCCGTCTTGTTGGGCGTCCCCCTTTGCGTTTTTCTTTCCTTTCTTTCGTTCGATCCTCGCTCTACGACCGATTATACACCCCGTTAGACTGACTCCGTCTTCTACCACGACTCCGTCCATTAATAGACATCTTGTCAATCTACATCCTTCACCTATCGAACATCCTACACCGACGACTGATTCTTTGATGGTCACTCGGCTAGCTATATTTACGTTTTCGGCTATAAGTGAATCAGATTCCGACACGCGAGAACGAGGTTGGATCATTTCCGAATGAGCTATTTTTGAATTATGAGAGAGGGGGTGGGTAGATGGGGGGAGTTTGGCGAGATGTAGAGATACGAGGAGGAGTAATTGCGCAGTGTCGACTCTTCGAATCAATGGTTGTATTTGTGGTTGTGAAGAGGGAGATGGGAGAGATGTGGAGGGTTGAAGATATGCTAAAAGAGGAGGAATGGTTGATGAGCGAGGAGTCGATGATGTGGAGACGTTATTCGTGTCAGGGGTCGGAGGAGCAAGTCTGATTATAGAAGCCGATCGGGACGGTGGCATTGAACGCATAAAGTCGTGAGATGAAGGAAGAGGACTGGCTCGTACAGATGTGCTACTCATTCCTTGAAGATCGATTTCTTCCTCCAAAGTCATGGAAGACATCATAGGATCATCTCCATTATCACTGCCAGAATGATGGTTTAATATCTTTGATATGCCGAGTTTATTCGATAGTCCGACTTGCCATCCGGCTTTGGCATACCAGCCTATCACATCTTCTCCAAGCGACTCGAATTCGTTTTCATTAATCATTTCCAGTATCCAACGTGGGAAGAAATATATGTGTGCATCTCGATATCCAGTTTTTATGGCAACTCGACCATTTTGCTTCAAAAGTGAATGTCGTATCCCCAATGCTCCTTGTTCTTCAACAGTATCCTTAACTGTCGCGGTAGGTATACTTAGGACGACTTTCCGCACATGATGCGACATTGAATCGGGAGATGATATTGGTAAGGAAGTTTGTGGTTTGACTGTTGCCACGAAATCTGTCTGTTCGATTTTATGCGTCACACCGTCCAAGTTCTTGACAGGATAATATACGCCCAATCCTCCCCTTCGACCAGTCCTCTCCATTTTATACAACGAATGTTCACTTTCTTTCATACCCGTCTCGCCAAGTCCTCCTTGCAAAGTCATCCATGTCTGTATGAGTGAAGATCCATCCAATTCCATCACAAGATCACATGGTAGCACCAGAAAATCAGTCTTTACAGCTTTGACGACCTCTGGTAATTTGAATATCGTCCCAGTTCCGGTCGTCTGTGTCAATCCTTTCGGAGCTAAAACGGTAGGTTTGGGTGCTGGTAGAGCAGTGAGATGTGGATTCTGAGCAAGAGCAGACTCAATTGCTGCAGCGCTTTCCGGGGGTGTGATTAGTGTAATGTCGGATATGCCCATTCTATAACACCAATCTAGAGGATACCATACCATAGGGCGATTGGCGACGGGTATCAATGCCTTTGGAAATTCTTTTGGATTTGATGTGAATGTCCCGAGTGATGCGCCAGGTCCGCAGAGGATGACGGCTTGGAAGCCCGAATAGGGCGAAGTTGTATGCGGCATTGTTCACGGATCCGTGTAGATCAGTAGCAAATGTGAAGTATAAGTGAAGACATTGACCACACAGCTCGATACATCAACAATAGTACCATCTGGATAAGACTGCTGTCGTTATCGATATGCTATATATGACGGCAGAATATTTGTTACTCTGTCATACAATTTCTCACCGCCAAATTTATCGACATGTCAACAATTACATCACCGCCCGAGTAGTGCAGTAACTTGACGGGACTTAGATTTGATAGATTAGTTATGATTTTGGATTGTCTTACATATAACAAACAGTCCTAAGGATTCCACGTCATGTTCTGGCCTTATCCTTGACGAGCGCAGAATATGTTGTCCATCTAGGATCAAATTATAGTGAATCTTGACATGCCCAATTCGCCTTCGAGAATTGGGGTATTGCCCAGTAGCTCCCGTATAAAGCCGGCATCTAGTAGAATAGCGATTGTATCACCCGCAGGAAAGTCGCCGAATAAATCGCCGGAAAAAGGAGATCAGAATCGAGTACAGGACAAGGTGGCAACATTGTCAAAGCCGATCATTGAAGATATCACCGAATCTGGCGTACATATAATTTGTCCAACAGGAGATTTAATCATACTCGTACAAGTAAATCGTAACAATGTCACGGAAGAAATCAAGTTTCGAGTCTGTAGCGCATCTTTGCGCAAGGAGTCTGTCTATTTTAATGTCATGTTACAACCAGATCAATTTCAGGAAGGGAGATTATTAGCTGCATCTAAAGGTACTTTCATTCCATCGCAGCCTCCACCCTTGGAAGCACTTCCTGTTATTACAATCGAGGACATTGGTAGAATATCAAACATAAAGTCTGTCAATCTCTTGATGATTGACGTGTTTAAGATTCTGCATGGAAAGGAAATTGCAAGGAGTTCTGTGCCTTTGTCCAATCTTGCCAACATGGTAGTTGTAGCTGATCGTTTTGATGCTCTGCAATGTCTAGCTAACTATGCTCGTACAAAAAATCTTTATGGTCGTCTCGATTCTAAACTTTTCCCGAATCAATCCGCTGCTTCTACAATATCTCTCTCAACCACTGCCTTGACATCTCTGGATGAAGATCGTATAAATCAACAAGCATACATCTCTCTTAATCTCTCACATGCACCCTGGTTTTACAACTCAACCCTCGCACTGATCATGAATTCAACCACTTCAATCGCAACAGAACATGAAGCCGACGAGGATTCGCCGATGTGGCATGATCTTCCCATCACCCTCAGAGACGAACTAACCTATCGAAGGCAATGCATTCTTTCCACAATATCATCCATCCAAGACTACTTCTTACAACAATACATGTCGTCCACAAAACGCCAATGTAGAAATGGAGACTATGCATGTGATTTATTCCAACTAGGCCAAATGGTTAGATTCTTTAGCAAGATTGCTACTCTTGACATATCTCGAAGCCTCTTACTCAACGACACAACATCGTCACATCAACGACTAGATAAGGAATGGAATATTAACCGGTTGATAGAATCGTTGAGATCTTGTCCAGAATATCAGATTGATAATTATCATCAACACTGTGGATTGAGAGTAAAGCTTCTCCCTTGTTTGACTGTATTGCAAGAAGCAGTTTTACAAGCCGGATTATGTCTTGATTGTTGGAAAAGTAGTAATAGATGGGAATGTGCATGGACTGGCGCAAAGGGTCCATTGATTTGGAAAGTGGGGACTAACAATGTAGACACTGTGTCGCCTTGTGGGAAGAACCATGGTGTCATCAGAGATATGTTCATGGCGGTTGATAGAATATGGGAGAATGATAGGTGATTCTCAAATGCACTAGGCATATTGTACATATTTTATTCATCAATTATATCCAATATATACAAAACATATACTCGTATGGCAATTATAGGGATTCCGTTATAAGATTTCCATTTCGTCCGATTCGATCGCAGACTTTACCGCCTGTGTCGATATCATATACTTCCCTAGGCATTGGCGAAACTAAAACGAATTCATACTGATGTTCGTAACCTTTTGGCGCTTCTATCGTCTTCTCATTGATTCCTGACACGTCGATGTCCAGACACTCTACCCAAGCATATAATTCCTCGATTGTCGCCTCGGTATGGAATTTTCTGATTACTCTTCGGCCATCAAGAAGTCGTACGCTGATTCTCACACTTTCCTCACTTGCTATAGGCTCTTGACTTAACCGAGCTGCTCGCCATTTCTTCCAATTCACCACGTCCGTTGCCCTTCTTTCTTCCTCGTCAATTCTCCTCTTTTCTGCCTCTTTTTCTCTGTCCTTTGCAGACTCTTCCTCGCGCTTCTTCCTTGCTCTTTCTCGATCTAATGTTAGCGATCTTTGATATGCACTGTCCTGCTCCTGCACAATCTCTCTGCTCATCTTCTGTTCTCTTTGTTCTGCTCGTAGGACAATCAATTGGTTGTCAAACATTTTCATGGTTGTTTCAAGGCCTGTTACCAATTTCTGGGAAGATATCAGCCCGGAAGATGACATTACTATAGACATTGACGCTGACGTCGCAGGAGAGAATGGAGATGTCGACGTCGCATAGACTATCAGACCAATATATGGCAGTTTCGACACATTGAGAGCAGTTGCGACCTGATAAGCCTCGCTCTCTCGCAAGTTCCCGCCCCATACTAGTAAATCATGCGTATGGTCATTGACGAAGCTCTTGAAAGTGGTGGAGAGAAGAGTATCTTGAACAAAAGAAGCCGTATCATCATGCTCGAAAGAAAGTAAAACCACCAAAAGATACTTTAGGTCCTTCTTCGCAGTATCATAAGCTTGAGAGTAACTGCATTGCTGAAAGGGAATTACACCAGAGTCTACTTTATATTTGCTCTCGAAATGTTCAATGAACCGTGCTACCGCATTCATTCGATCTAACGATATTTGCTGATCATTTGGTGAAGTATCTGGTGATAGAGTTCGATATGTTCGTGATAGAAAAGGAAAGACTTCTGCCAAAAATCCTGAAACATGTCTTACAAGATTGAACGTCAGGCTGATCGGAAACAAGCATAAGGAGATGAGATATGAAGGCTGAGTTATGAACTGATTGTCCGGAATCGCAACAACTCGTGGAGCAGATTGAGTGCCAGTAGCTCGATGTCGATCACGATTTCTCGAATTGAAGCTATCCTGCAAATTAATGGCTTGACGTTCGACAACAGGTGGGGCTTGTCTTGCTGCTTCTGCAGCGAGATCAACAATTTCTGTATCGCCATCGAAGAAACGAGTGATTGCAATCTGTTACTCTGCTGTTAGGGAGTTTTACATATGTCAAGTGCGTTTGGAGAGATATACCTGCGCATTCCACTGACATTGTCGCAAAAGTGGTAGAGCAGCTTCCACTTCTTGGTTAGTAACAGAAGTTAGCTGCTGTAAAGCTACTTGCTGCTGCTCGGTAAGATTAGAAATGTCAATGTTGCTCGATGTCATGATCTCAGTATACGATCTGGCCAGTAATCCATAATCAAAGGCCTAGAAAGGAAGTCTACGCTTGTTATAAAGACTTGGATAAGTTAGCGTTATTTATTGAATGGATAGATAAATGCCTCATATGGAAACTCTCCTACCCCAGAATTTCTAATATCGCCTGATGACATCACGTGGAATCTGTCGTCAACATCATGTTGCCTTTGATTTTCTTGTTATCCGTCAACACATAGCTAGAATTGGAGCGATCCGCTGTTTCCCGGCTTCGTGTCATATATACTTCAATGGCAGGTTGAGATTCGGCCACAAAGCTGGCAAGAGAGTGTGTTGTAGCTATGTGGTATCCTCGCTCATTATTATCTATCAATAATCGCATCTAAAATCAACGAATTTCGCATTGGTCGACTTGCTAAGAGATATACCGGTTCAACATACGTTACTCGTAATACTACCATTCGATGGCTTTCTCGGATGTCCGCAAGGGCCAATCACCAAAGCCAAAAGCACGAGAAAATGCCAAAAACATTCTTTGTCGAAATATGACAATATACGGCAGTTGCCGGACTCAGGAGAGTGGTTAGTCTACTCTTATGAAGAAGTAGTCCTATTTCAATCACTAATTACCATACCGTAGGATGTCCATACAGTCATGAAAATGGCCGTTTCGAGTCTCACCCGGAAACTACAAGTACAAAGAGGTTCCTTAGTGTTGACTCCCCGTCTTTCACCCCACTTGCCCCGGTCACGAATCTACAGTCCGCGGTCAAGGTGATTGGTATATCCCCCAAAGCGGCGGCTACTGCAGTGTTTACACCAAGGTCTACGGGTTAGTGCCCCTAATTCTGGATAAAAGCATGCATCGCTAACTTCTCAAGCATCCACACCAACACCCAATCCTCCCGCCAGCACAACTGATGCAGCAACTTCGGACTGGACCACCGAGATAAAAGAGTTTGTACCTGGTCGATTCAATGACTTCCAAAGCACCTCACAAACAACAACATTTGATCCATTCATACCCCAACAGCAATTCGATAGTGCGGGAGACATGAATGATACTTCAGACACGATGCAAATGAACCCATATGCTACAGAATCAAGCGCTCAACTATATCAGCAGTCGACATACACACAACCGTTAAAATATCATTTGTACGCTCCAATAGGTCCTCATCGAGCTAACCTGTTACCTTATCAGCGGACGGCACACGATCTGTTCATTCCTGATCAACTTCGCGAAGAATTACAGCGCAAGTCGGAAGCAAGCTTACAAACCTTTCCCAACTCAACTCTTCCTCAAAGACTTGAGCATTTCCATTCTTTGGTTGCTCTCGATACTACAGCTCCCAAATCAACATCAGTATATGGCTTTCCCAGCTGGTTATACAAAGCTGTTTCGACTAAAGATGGCTATACTTATTGTCTTCGCCGACTTGAAAACTTTAAATTGAGCGACGAAAAGGCAATAAGAACAATGCAGAAGTGGAAGCGAGTGAATAATGCCAATGTCGTGACAGTACACGATGCATTTACAACTCGTGCCTTTGGTGACAGCTCGCTCATTGTAGTTACCGATTATCATCCACTCTCGCAAACCCTCGCCGATAAGTATTTGAGTCATGGGTCAAGATACCCTTCTTCCAAATCAGCGGCGTCATATCTCCCTGAACAAGATCTTTGGTGCTACATTGCGCAATTGGCATCGGCGCTCAAGGCTATACATTCCAACGGTCTGGCCGCTCAGCTGTTGGCTCCTCAAAAGATCTTGATGACTTCTAAAAATCGATTAAGACTAAACACGTGTGGAATCCTAGATATTACACAATATGGACAACAAAAATCTACGGAAGAATTACAAGATGACGATCTGACACAGCTAGGTCGTTTGATTGTCAGTATTGCCATCAAAAGCCCAGTCTCGAATAGCGGATACCCGAAAGGCATGGAACAGATCGTAAGAGTATATAGTTCTGCAGTTCAAGATGCCATATCATGGTTACTGTCGCCTCTTACAACCGCTGAGACGAATGACAAAATAAAGGAGAATAGAGGTATAGATACGCTCCTTACAAGGCTTGCACCACGAATGTTTGGCATATTTGATGCAGCTCTACATGAAACAGATAGCTTGACCAGTAATTTAGCACGAGAGTTGGAGAATGCTCGACTTGTACGGCTATTGACAAAGATGAATTCTATACTAGAAAGACCCGAATCATCACCAACAGGCTCACAGCCTTCACAAGGTCCAAGTTCTCTAAATAATACATCTTCTGCATGGTCGGAAACTGGTGAGCGTTATTATCTTAAATTATTTAGGGATTACGTCTTTCATCAGGTCGATGCCGAGGGAAGACCGACACTCGATCTTGGATTCATTCTGACGTGTTTGAATAAGCTTGATGCTGGTATTGAAGAAAAGATCCTTCTCGTTAGTAGAGATGAACAGAATTGCTTTATTGTGTCTTATAGGGAGATTAAAAGAGCTTTTGAAAGCGCTTGGACAGAGTTGTCAGCTAGTAGTAATACTACAACATCTGTGCTACGATGAATTATTATCAATTATTACATATATAGTTATCAAATAAAAAAAACTGGATAATTTTAATACTGTGCAAATACATCTGACATGATTGAGAATTCATTATACGTAGATTTCGGATACCGTACCGGTATAAACTATTTTTTTTCCATCTGAAGACGATTTTGTGGTTTGTACATGCTGTCGAGATTTCGCCCGAGTGCTTCCATCGTCTTCCTCTCTAGCCAGTCGGGAATAAGATCTTTTACCGGATCGACCTGTCGGGCTCTATCAAACATGGCAATTAACGGAGAAAGCAAGACCAAACTTCATGGTCGAGCATTCTACGAAAGTATCGGTAGTCCTAAATTCGTAGTTGCTCCAATGGTGGATCAGTCAGAGTTTGTACTTGCTCCCTTCATCCATTCTATATTCATTTCTTGATGAAAAACCCAACACTGACTTGAGAATCTTTTCACACAGGCATGGCGACTTCTTTCGAGATCATTCATGACTCCAGAATCATCTCCACAACTCTTAGCATACAGCCCTATGTTTCACGCCAGGTTATTTGCAGAAACGTCAAAGTACCGAGATTCACATTTCGAACCTCTAAAAACACCTCTTCCCTCGCCTCCAACGCCTTTTGGAGATATAAACGCAACTCCTGGGGATGATCAATGGCGATTAGACGGCAACCCAAAGATCGACCGTCCGTTATTCGTACAATTCTGCACTAATAACCCCGATGAATACCTCGCTGCTGCGAAACACGTCCAGAGTTATTGCGACGCCGTGGATTTGAATCTCGGTTGTCCGCAAGGGATAGCCAAACGAGGACATTACGGCGCTTTCCTGCAAGAAGATCGAGAATTGATTTATAATCTCGTTAACAAGCTACATCAAGAGCTGGATATCCCCGTCACGGTCAAGATGAGGGTTTTGGAAACTAAAGAAGCTACTCTCGCTTATGCGAAATTATTGCTCGATGCGGGTGCAAGTATAATTAGTGTACATGGACGACTGAGAGAGCAAAAAGGCCACAAGACCGGTTTGGCGGATTGGAAGATGATTCGGTATCTAAGAGATAGTCTCCCTCCGGATACTGTTCTGTTTGCGAATGGAAATATCCTACAACATGAAGATGTACAAAACTGCCTGGACGCAACTGGAGCAGATGCCGTGATGAGCGCAGAAGGGAACTTGTACGATCCTAGTATTTTCGGTAAACCTCCTCCGATTGGACAAGAAGGGAGAGAATATTGGCGAGGAAAGGATGGGAAAGGAGGGTATAGAATGGACGCTGTGCTACGACGATACATGGATATTATACACAAGTATGTATTGGGAAAAGAGCCACCGATCAGAAAACCGCTTTTTATTCTGAGTGATTTACTCGATGAAAATGTAATTTTAGACACCGAAAACTCTCCACCTATAAATTCTGACGCGGCGGCCTTGGATGAAGGAGAGATATATGTTCGATCAAGCAAACGCCAAAAGAAACACCACGATCAATCCACCTCGACTGTCGAGATTCAATCTACAACTCCACAACTCGACGTTCCTCAACAAGAAGCAAAACTCTCGCCCAATCTAACGGCTATACAAGCCCACTTATTCCATCTGTTACGAACGTTGGTATCGAAACATACACACATCCGGGACGTACTCGCACGAACTCGAGCGGGAGAAATTTCAAAATACGAGAGGTTACTAAGCATGGTAGAAGATGTAGTCCGGCAAGGAATCATTGACGAAGATGCACTCTTCAAAAACGGACAAGAACAAGTTAATCTTGGTGTTGATGACGTCGAGCAAGAAGAAGAAAAAGATCCATCGGTTTCTTCAAAAGCGGCTATTGCGAGGTGTAAAAGACCTTGGTTCATTTGTCAATCTTACATACGACCTCTACCCCACGAAGCGTTGGAAAAAGGGAGTTTGCAATTAAGCAAGAAGATGAGATTGGAGATGGAAAAGGAAAAGGAGAGGATAGAAGAGGACAAGAAAAAGAGAGAAAGGAAGGACGTTGATGTCGATGGACATGTAGAAGTTTTTGATGTGGAAAAGGGAAAAAGTATGATGGAGAATACTAGGGATGGAGAGCTGAATGGTGCGAAAAGGACAAATGGAGAGGATAAGATACATGGAGAAGAAAAGGTGGAAATACCAAAAGATGGACTTGTTTGTGGTTAGTTATCGTTCACATATCAAATAGTTATGACTTTGTTATTGCAGAACTTGGCGTGGTCACTCTGTCGAGCAGGTTCATTCCAACTGTTTTTTACGACAATGTTTCGCAGGATATCTTGAATCATACATATTCACTTGCTATAATAATGGCACCATTTGTAGGATTTATACCAACATTTTATATCTACTAAACTGACTTTTTTTTTCGGAGTTACTGACTTATATATGTTCCTCTCTTTCTTTCTAGCAAAATGAGCATTAGATCACCAAGGCTTAATTTCCAGTCTGACCAGCTCCCTGACTGATATTCTTAGCATTATAAGACTTTGAATCCGTCGAACCCCCTCCCTATTATCACATGCACGTCAGCTTTGATTTGCCTTCATCATCTAGACCAATGATTCACGAGGATAGGAGAACTTACAGAAACAGTTTCCTCTTTCCCGTGTTTGAGAATATAAGCCAAAATAGCATCCGTGTCGACCTTCCCATCCTTGGAATTCTTTTTCTCGTTTGAGTTGCCACTGCCAACGTCGATGACGGCGGCGCCGCTGTCTCCCGCTTGTGCCGCAAGCACGTCTGAAAAATCAGATGCGAGCTGGCCGGGGGGAGCGGCACCTAATGTGCCTTGGGCGCCGCTGGAACTACCACGATCTCGAATCAGTACGAGGAATATGTGTGTTTACTACAGACATGACATACTGTGTGAACTGAACAACGCGCTTTCCTGGTCGGCCATCTACTGGTACATCTTGCCCGGGCTTCCAGTTATCTAGCTCTATCTTGTTTGCAAAGGCTACATAGGTGTTGTTACCACGCTTGAGAACGATTTTTACTGGTTCAGACATGACGAGTAGAGTGATTGTGTGTATCAATTGTGAGGTGGGAGAATATGGCAGTGGAAGAAGGAGGGAATGGCCAACGGAAGTGAAAGCTTATGACCGAGAGGCTGTAAAGAGGGACGTGCGCGCACTCATAGAATGATATGACGTCATTGGTGAAGCGAGCTACCATTCCTTACACTGAAAGTTTATCTTCTGCTCGTCCTATTGTACCAATATAAATAATTATTCTACGTCTGTGATAATTGACATACCAACCGAAAACTATCAAAAAAATGCACGTCCATCAATCGATCAAATAAGCATGATCTGTACCCTCAGGTCAATAATTTGGCCAGTCGACTTTTGGCACGCTGTCGTTTTCCCAATTTTGCATTATGAAGCATATAAAGATCGCCGTCACCCTTAGGGATCGCTGCAGGTAGCCCAGTATCAAGACCCACAACAGTCCTGTGGTCACTAACGTCCCTTTGAACCACAACTTGAGTGAGTACACTACGTGAACGTCGTAGACTTGTTGGCATGTCTGAATTTGGTGAAAAACTCGAACGACTGCGTTCTGCACCCATCGTCAGTGTTCTCAGCCCTGCCAATCTACCTCGAGCCTTTGCAGGATGATCCAGCTTGAAGTCCTCTGGCAAAAACGCCTCTGGAGCAGTATGAAAATTGACAACTGTTGCCTGTCCATTATTGGTTTTTACAGGCTTTATTTTACGAGCTGTAGGTGCATTTGAAGATGCTCGTGATCTACTATGGGCTCTGAAGCTACGCGAATCATTGCTTGAAGAATGACTCCCACTATTGTGACTAAGAGATCGTATTGAAAAATTGCTAGTAATACTTGCCATGCTTAACTTTCTGATAACGTGGCCCGCAGATGCTCTCATGCTGTATTCATTTCGTCTAGTACCTAGTCCAGGATAAGGTATAGCGTCTTTTGTCCACACATCGCTCAAAAGTATTTCGAGTTGGATACGATCGTTTCTTCTTGGCGTTAGTACAGCAATGTGACTGGGTGTGGCGAGTGACTGAGATCGAGTTACATTGAATGACAAACTTGTAGTATCTACATCTTTTCCTACAGCCTGTGTGTTCTTGATGATAACCTGATTGGTCTCGGTCATAGGGCCAAGTGTTGCTGCTCTCTGAATAGGTGATCTTTGCTGTATAAACTCGGGTCTTTTGCCATATGCCTTTCCTGTTCCTTGAAGATCCTTAAGGAGAGGGCTTTCATGTACAACGCGGTCATGCTGATTCTGATATGCGTATTGCGTTTCAAGAGCTATTCTCCCGGCAATACCCTGACGCCATACTTCAGCTTCTGTGGCCGAGCAGGCGATACATAGTAGCTCATACACCGTTGAACCGTGCTCGAATACAAGTTTCCAAGCATGTGGAGTAGTGTGACATTGAAGACCTATGAATAGATAAATATATGGAAATCTGCGTGTTTGGCTCATTTTATTGAAGACTGACCTCTACCTGTATCAGAGTCATCAGCCACAGCATTGGCGAGATCAATTGCCACCAAGACTTGGTATGAAGTGGAACTCTTTGCCGATGCGAGAATGAATGTCGATTCAAAAAGCATACTGACAACATATTGACCACGAATACTGTTGCTTGTTCGATATGTTATGTATAAACTACCACAAAGAACGAGCCTTCCAAAATGTGTATACCCTAGGTTGGAACTCTGCGTTTACGATCAGCGACTCTTGCAATCACTCGTATTAAAACAATTCACATACGCCTTGCGAGAATTGCAAACGTTGACGAAGCAATCTGTAAGATTCAAACAACTTTAATCTACCATCATCACCTTGAACCTCGTTCAACTCGTGACAGACCCGAGCTACAATAAACAAGGCGTTATCAAGTTCAGCATGTGCTACTGGATCATCGCAAGATGGCGTAAGTGAACAAAGCTCTTTCAGAAGCAATTCATAACGTGTGATACGTTGTATAGGCTGTGTAAACGTCAGCCACTTGCAGCAGCCTCTATTATTTAGTACTTACCTTGATAATCAGATCTTTCAATCCGAGTGCTTTTTTCGACCCTTTGACTGAATCCTGAGCTGATGAAACTATGCCTTGGAGTGTTTCTAGGCCTCGAGCGTAATCGTCTGTCATGGGTGCGGTGAATTGCATGTCTGCTTCCATCTGCATCGCAATGCATCTTGCACCGTACTCCTCGTATACATTCAAAAGCTTCGACTAGAATATTCAGCAGTGTCTATACATAATTGTATTTGTTTGCTAACCTTTGTTGAAAAAATCTTCGCAAGGCCTGCAACAATGTGTGGATTGCAAATAGTAGCAGATTGTTTTTCCACGTTCGTCTTCGGATCATACGGCTGACGAGATATGGCTGTAGCTGTAAGAGACCGAGGCTGTGGTTTCGATAGCGCTGCATAGATTTGACTGTCTGCTTGCATTTTTGTACTAAGTTCTGACAACTCCGATGAAATTTGTTCATGGAGCTGTATCAATTCTAAAAGACATGCTTGAGTGGTCGTGCTGATGGCAAAGGCGTTCGTTGCCTGAAGAGGTAGTAGCGTAAAGTAAGCCTATATAAGATTAGCTCGTATTGATAGTAGTTGATTCGTTGTAACGGACATTTTGTAGACACTTCAGATCCGAAACATAGCCTTCTTCAGACTGTACGAGTTCGTGGATCTTTCTCGCTCGTTTGTGAGAGCGCTTCAAGGCAGCTTCATCCAATGCAGGCGTAGCGGAGGACCTCTCGCTGTCAATCGATCGGCGTAGATCAGTATGACTGGCTGGGTTACTCGTAAGATACAATTTTGAGTGCGGAGAACGTGTCGATGGAGCGATTTGGATCGAGGGGACGCTGAGGTTAGTCATGGTCATACTTGTAGAACGGATACCAGTAACAAATGCCAAGGAGGAGCTGTAAGACTCAGATCGATGCATCAAACTCTCCATGTGCTCGGGTTTGTTATGTACTTGCAGTAGGGCTTGTTGCGACCCATTGTGTCTCTTGCGTAGTGTATTGATCCAGCGAGCAAATGCTTGAGTTTCTGTCTGCAACTGTGGCTGCTCTTGGAATTCTACAATATCAGCTTGAGATCTTTGGAGGTCCTCTCCAGCATCGCGAAATTTCCTGGACTCTTCCGGATCATGCCACGTCTCTTGTGCAACAGATAAGTCGTCATTGTCAACATCATGGTCATGGTCATGGTCATGGTCATGGTCATCGTCATCGTCTTTGTCAGCTTCAGCATCACGAGCAATTGTTCCAGGAGATGAAAACGATTTGCAATCATTACCAATAGAATTGCGTAGCATTGCAGAATCAGAAAGCGCCGAATATGTATGACTCCTCGAGATCGAGAGACTACTCAAGACACTACAACGTGATGGCGATGTGTTCCGTCTCGTGAGATGCGCTGGGCTCAAATCAACCGTATCCAAGTCGTGACGGGTATTGAGGTCACCTATAGAATTCGAAGATGTACGTGAATCGACGGGAAGTCCACGATATCGACAAGCATGAATGCTCGAGCGATTCTCGCGGTTACTTGTCGCTGCTATCGAGCGACAATCATCGGGGATTGTAGAGAAAGTATCGAATGGAATAAAATGTGATAATGAAAGTACGGTTGCCATGGTCCAAATGAAAGACAAGAGTCCAGGTGTATGGAGTATAACTTGTGAATGACGATACACTAGACAAGGATGCTTAAAGACATTTAAGTGACCAGCAGGGCATGGTCAATGGAATGATACAACGAAGAAAATGACGAACGAAAGCAGTCAATCATAACTATCGAGAACTTGCCATTAAAAAGAAGCGTCGTAAGTAAAAAAAATGCTGGAAAACACTTGCATCAATTTGGCAGTCACTATCCGTATGACCCAGATTGAACGACAAATGGCAATTGCAGTCTATGTTACTCTGCATAATCACGCATACGATTTGAGACAAATTTAGCTTTCACATGCTTGCGTTCTTCCCGATCTACTATTTTCATTTTACCTTGTTAACCCCGCAATCATGCCAATTATATTTATGGCACGGATGTAAGCGCTCATATCATGTTCTCGTAACTATCGAAGGTATCTTAGTGTTTATCGATGCTTTCGCAACTGAGGAGTGCGTAATGCTTTTTACCAAGCGGGTATGTAAAGGCTAGTGAGTGGTCATACTCTGAAACAGCGTCCACGGCGTCTGATCATGTTATCTCTTCGGTATTGATTATACCATCTTTTTGCGGACCCACATCCTTTACACCTATTTCATCTGGACCTCTCGCGTGCGGAGCCTCAGGTGTTCCGCTCCCGTCGGGATCAATAGATATGTCATTCCCCTCGACACTAACAAGCATTTGACCCTCTGCTTTTGGCAGTGGCTCCTGACCGATCGGTACGACGCCAGCCTCTTGCTCTAAACGGAGCAATTCTCCCTGAGTTACCGCGCCGCTATCCCTGAGAGATTGACCTGATTCGCGGGGTGTGTTTTGGTTCTGTAAAGCTTCATTACCATGACTCTGGTCAGAGGATTCGAATTTTGGTAATGATGTCCCATAATCATCAAGTGAAAAGGATGATTCTGAATCGACTAGAGAATCGCCGAGCCCTTTCGAAGGCTGTAGCCAAGGTATAGGAGTTAATAACGCCCCTCCAAGACCTTCGTCACCATCAGCATCGACGTCTTTCTGCTGAGCATTCTCAGATCCATTGATGGTAGTAGATGTTGTACTAGGAAGCGGAAAATTCGAAACTGCGGATGCAACCGAGACAACTTTGTCAAGAGCAGCTAGATATGGGGGTAGAAAGGAATACTGCCTTGTTGGCTGTAGAACAAGCTCCGCCAATCTTTGTATTGTGTAGGGTGGCTCTGTGGAGAAGTTGGTATTCAGTGTATCCGTAATTGATCGATATAGAGATAATAGATGTGGATAACGCTCCAGAGCTGCGGCTCCGGGCTTTGATGTCGAATTGCCATCTACGCCACTTGTGTTTATAGCAGCCAACGAGGGAGCAGTCGCAGACGTCGCAGGTGGGCATTTGAATGAACTTGCTATGTTCTGCACATCATGTCAGACTCTATCTACCTATATCATTGTTTCGTGTTATACGTAATCAAGTCGTTCCAAAATGAATTCGAGCATGCTTGGCCATTTCGAGCTTTAAAATGTTAAAATCACCAATTCGTTTGTTTGTTTGACAGACTGAGACTCACGAGTCAAATGTCCCATCAAGAGCCGCTGCCTCTAATATATCATTGTTGTCAAAATCTGGCATGTTGCGATGCCCTAATAACATGATTGAGTGGACAGCGATGTTTTGATGAAGTTCCCAAACTATAATCATAAGGGTTGATAAATCACGTGCAATAAGTCATTATTTATTGTCAAATCATTCATTAGATATCCATTCTGTGCCTTTGTGCCTACAAATGGCGATTCGTGTAAATTCTTATTTACCGAGTACTGCTGCCAGGAATCGAGACGTGGTTGTCAGCGTCGATTTTATCGTATGAAATTGCTACGTCCAATTAAATTACTAGGGTAAATCTGAAACACGACGCGTGTGAGGATTTTCCATTAAATTTCCGACCAGTGTGGAGCTGTACCAAAAACCAGGGTATTATTATTCATCTTTTGGAACGAGACAGGGCTTGAGCTCAGCAGAATAGCGCCAAGCACGACGGCATATGCCACGAATCTTGTTTATCGTCACCCCTGCAAACGGAAAAGCGGCACAGCTCTATTCAGATATGCCTATGGACCCACTCACATCAATTTAATTACTACCCATACCGATGCTAGTCCCCGGCATATCCGTTCCATTGGATCGATGATTTAGACTTGACTAGCATGGTTGTTGCGATCAATGCATCAGTGTAGTGTAGTTTACTTCACCTTATTAATTTTACCTAAAATTTCGGACGTGTCAACCAGATAGCTCCGTCCAAAGTCGCAATTAAGATTGAACTACCGTACGACTAGCACATACCTGTCTTGCCTGACGTCTGACGAATGAACGAAGTCGAACCATAGTCTATATAATTTAGATTAGAACATGGTAGGATTATACTGCGCAATGCTTGACTGTCGGATAAAAATTTTGCGAATCCCAGCCCCGGGGTTCATCATGGTAGTCGTCCCTGTAGTGTTTTTCTCTTTTGTCATTGCTATCTCCTTGTCTCCTCTACATGTTCTCTTGATAGATTCATAACTCTCTGATATGTTTCGTATGTTGCGGTAACAGAATTGAAAGTCATGTCGAGCGAATCACGAGCTACAGAAGAGCTCGATGTTCTAGTCAAAATTATCGAAGGCTTCCTCACACTCATGTGTTGTGCCTTTGTGCTGAGATTAATTTCGCGAGTACAACTTGCGCGGGAATTTGGTCGTGCGGATTGGACCATGACGCTTGCATTTGTATGTAGTATCGACCAGTTCTGAACCAAATCCTCTGCTAACAAGCATAGTCTCTTGCCACGACCGCTTCCGGTCTCTTGCTTCGAGCGGCAATGTTAACCCGACGTATATATCATGGATTTGACACAGATAAAGCTAGGCTCGTCCAAGATGTACGATTTCGTGAACAAACTGCTTTTCATGACACTCACTGATATTGGTAATTTAGCTCGGTCTGGCTACGTCAGTCTCAATGCTCACAGCTTTGACCTTTACGCGTCTTTCGTTTGGTTTCTTCTTCTTGAGTATATTTAACCATAAACGTAGTCGACGAATATTCATATGGTCTACAATTATAAGTTCGTCGCTACTCGCTATCGTGGCCATACCGATGGCTGCGATAAGATGCAACAACAATGCAACCACGACTATGTGCGCACGGCCTTGGGCAAGCAGTATAGGTTACATCAACGCGAGTAATACTCTGCTGGTTCTATACACGCTCACTCTTGTGATTGGAGATTTTGGATTTGCCATCATGGGCATACTAGCTTTATGGCAAATACAGATCCCACGCTTTGAGAAGATCCCTGTGGGTTTATTGCTATGTCTGGGTCTCGTTGGTGCTATATTCTCTCTGATACGTCTACAAACTATGATGCGTATATGGATTCGACCGGCAGACCCAGCGATGGATTCCTTAATACAAGCAAAATGGACATATCTCGAGGTTTCTGTTGGTGTGATATGCGGGAATCTGGTCTTCATCAAACCGCTCATTCATTGGGTAGGCAGCAAGGCGGGTCTCATCACTTTGATTCGACAATCTCGATCTTACGACATGGAAGGAGTCACATCGCACTCCGGAATCCGGAAGTCGGTAACAATGCAAAGTGGCGATGTTAAGGCAATGCATGATTCGAGGATAACAGATCCTGATACCAAGACAAAGCTTGTACAAATTCGCAGCGAGGATGTTGAGAGCATGTGACCTGCATACGATTGAGGTTGTATAGGCTGTGAAGTAGTGTATATAGACAAAGATTGGAAAAATGCCAGTGTATAGTACGATATAGAATGTAAAGATTACAAAATCCAATGTGTTTCCGAATTAGTGAAGTCCGAGCTCTATAATTGATATCATACGAAAGTAAGCTGGGCAGAGATGATTCAATCCGGCGTATAGCCTGAAGTCATGATGAATGAATAACATTTGGATAAAAATACACATGAAGAATATCAAATGATATCGTTGGCCAAGACATGGTTTTATAATCTTTACGGTGTCTTGAATAAAAGGACAGCACAGTGTCCGATGTAGAAGTACACAAAGTGCTTGCTTTCTGTGCTTAATGTTAGATTTATATGCAGATCGGTAATATCGTTGAAACAGACCATGAGTGACGAAAGAACCAAAGTTTCTACCAACAATACAATGCCATGTCGTTCCTCTGCGCGTATCCATCTACTAATTATTAGTAAAACACCACTAGCTGAACAGGAACTCTTATAGCCTACTTCTTTCTTAATGTATTGGGCAACATCCTGGTAGTATTTAAGTTTCCGCAAATTGTATAGCAGCTCATCAAATGGAGTTACTGACTCTCTCCACGTTATGTTCCGTCATCGCCTTCTGTGCTGCTCGACTAGTAAGCATGCATTTATCGAATATTCGCATTGATCATTGAGGATGTGTCAGATTCAAAGAAAGATCGATTCATCCGAAGGGACTGCAATGAGAACGAAACGTACCAACTTCTATAACTTCTGACTGCAATTCTTCACTCTTTATACTATATTAGTCACCGCTCATAAGGCAGGCTTGCATTCGACAGACCATATCCGCGCTCTTTATCGTGACTATCCATTCTTGTCAATTTACGACTCTAGAACATGCCTGAGGACATAATTACTTTCTAATTGCGCAGGATCCATATCGGCTGGCTTCTGATCCGCGGACATGTTATCTTCAAATATAGAACAAATTCAAGATGAGTTGGCTCATGATGCAACAATGGTGAACTGATGTTTACATCATGCCACTGCGAGGCAAACTTTATGGGTCACCGTAAAATTTCAGGTCACACAAAATCTTCTGCTAATTTTTTTTCCTCTGCAACAACTAGACTCAGTAAAACATTTATGATGAGTAATTCTAACATCTGGCCGAACGACCTGACATAACATGGAAGCATCTCGCATCTTTGTACGGGGACTCCCGTCTACAATCACGGATGTGGATTTCCGGAAGCACTTCTCCAAAACTGGAACAGTCACCGATGCTAAATTATTCCCACATCGACGAATTGGCTATATAGGTTATGAATCTCCGGAGAAAGCGGCGGAAGCCGTAAAGTATTTCAACAAGAGTTTCATCAAGTTATCAAGACTCGCAGTCGAATTCGCTACCCCTCCGTCGACAACAGAACGGAGAATTCAGCCCAACAAAGAGCATAGCGAGTCATTGCATCAAGCGAGTACTCTTGCTCTGACGTCTGCACCGGGTAACGATCTTAAGCGTAAACGCGTCATAAACCATGATGAAAACGTTACGAAGGATAGTACAGACAAACCAATTTCTTCTGATGATAGTGCTCGAAAGCGGACAAAGCTGCAAATCGACAACGACAATCCGACACAAATCACAAGTCAATATGCACAGGTCGAAAACCATGAAGCGGACAATGAGCCAGACCAGGCTGACGCCCGCCATGTCGAACAAATCGCTGCTTCGGATGCCGATTGGATGAGATCGAGGACGAGCAGGCTTCTCGACTTGGTCCCAGATAGCGAATTGACTAGCAGCAATGGAGTTGAGACCCCGATCGTAAATGCACAACCTTCGCTTACGAATGAGGACCCTGAGCCAGCAGCTCGTACGTCAGACGGGGAAGCCGAGCATATAATTTATGATACAGCCGTAATGGAGAACTCGTCAACATTACCCGAGAGTATTGAGAAGATAAAGTCATCCAAGCGTTTGTTTCTACGTAACTTGGCTTACGTCATTACGGAGGATGATCTGCGGGATGCATTTCAAGAATACTCAAGTATAATTGAGGTTAGTATTTTATTTTTCTCAATATTAATATAGAAAAGCATTTCAAGGATGAACATCCGATAGGGACATCTGAATCATTCATTGATGTTATTTGGAAACGAGTATTTTAGTAGATGCTCCACTCAGTCTGACTACTTGGCATAACTAAAACTTTGCATAATTTAATCATCTTATGAGCATGAGCTGACTTGACTTGTTAGATACATTTGCCAATCGATACGAAAACATCCAAACCAAAAGGCTTTGCATACATATCTTTTGAGGATGCTGACGACGCGGTTGCTGCCTGGGAGAAACTTGATGGCTCGCTCTTGCAGGGCAGACTTTTACACATCCTTCCTGCATCGGCAAAACGAGAAACCCTCACAGATGATTTTGAAATATCTAAACTACCCCTTAAGAAGCAACAACAAATCAAACGTCGAAGAGAGGCGGCTTCATCCACTTTTAACTGGAATGCGTTATACATGAATGCCGATGCAGTAATGACGTCGGTAGCCGAACGTTTGGGTGTCGATAAGTCAACATTGCTTGATCCTACATCTTCCGATGCAGCCATTCGACAAGCTCATGCTGAAACACACGTTATACAGGAAACAAAATCTTATTTTCGGTCTCATGGTGTAAATCTTGATTCATTCAATCACAGCAAGCGTGGAGATACTGCTATATTGATCAAAAACTTTCCATTTGATGCAAAAGCCGTCGAATTGAAGACAATGCTTGAAGAGCATGGTAAATTGAAACGTTTCTTAATACCGCCTTCTGGAACAATCGCAATCGCAGAGTTTGAGAGCGCCCCTCAGGCTCGGGCTGCATTTGCTTCTCTTGCCTATAGAAAGATGAAGAATTCAGTGCTGTTTCTAGAAAAGGCACCCAAAGACATCTTTGAAGTGAACGATGCGCGTCCCGTTGATGAGTCTATGGCGGTGCAGTCTATGAATGACCGCAAAGATTCCCAGATGAATGCCACAGATCTACTCAAGACCGAAGATACGAATGCGCCTTCGTCATCGTCAACATTATATGTTCGCAATCTCAACTTCTCCACAACGACAGCACGACTTGATGAAGTGTTCCGTCCATTGGCAGGTTTCATGTCTGCTCGAGTCAAAGTGCGGACCGATGCCAAAAAGCCTGGACAAATACTCAGCATGGGTTTTGGATTTTTAGAGTTCAAAACAAAGGATCAAGCCGAAAAGGCTATGCAAGCTATGAACGGCTTCAAACTAGACGGACACGACTTGCAGATCCGAGCGTCACACAAGGGTCAGGATGCGGCTGAAGTGGGACGACAAGAAGCAAAGGCAAGAAAGGAAGCCGGTAAACGCACAAAACTTTTGATTAAGAACTTGCCGTTTGAAGCATCTAAAAAGGATGTACGAGCCCTTTTCAGCGCGTATGGACAATTAAGGTCGGTTCGCGTCCCGAAGAAGATGAATCAAGCTACACGTGGTTTTGCATTCGCAGAATTCATTACACCCAAAGAGGCTGAAAATGCAATGTTTGCCTTGCGCGATACCCATTTACTCGGTCGTCGGCTTGTTATCGATTATGCAGCAGAAGATGCAGAGGACGCTGAAGAGGAAATTGCAAGAATGCAAAGTAAAGTTGGCTCCCAGATTGACAAAGTCGCCGTTCAGAATCTGCTTGGGAGTGGTACATCTCGAAAGAAATTCGACGTTGCGACTGAAGGGTCTGACGAAGTCTGATATCGACGCGATTGTCGCGTGGACCCTTTTTTCCAAAACCCTTGCATTGGTTTGGTTGTATCATGCGAGTTTTTCAAGATTCTACTCAGTATTTTATGATGTAACGACAGTGATGATCAATCAGAAGCTAGAGCAGCAACGAATGATCAACGCGGAAACCGAGAATGTTGTATTTATGTTGATATGCATACTGTTAGCGAATTACCTTTGTTTTGCAGGAAGAATTATATGACATCAGTTATGATCTATAAAACGAATTCCTTGCATTGAATCACGTCAACATATCCATTCATGCGACACAATCCTCAAGGAGATTTCGTAAATAGACCCTGGAATGTCCACCATCAAAGGAGCGATCGTGGTAGGTCTACAACTAATACAAGTCCTATGCATAAATAGTTCTTCAGACCAAGCACATTCCTTGCCATCCATTCCTCTTTTTGTCTTCAAGTTTTGACATACATTGCTTATCATCTTCTTGTTTCATCATGATATCGAGTCTCGATAGTACATCGCTGCCTCAAGTTCCGGTCGTCCCTTCTTCCAAAGTCGACCAGCTAATCCATCACGACCAAAAGCCTTGTCCTGGCTTTGATTACAACTCGGGTGAGAAGCTGGATGGTGAGGATAAAGGCCAAATCGTTCCTCAGTCATTCTATCTCCATATTTCAACTGCCACACGATATCACATTGCGCTTTGGAATCACCCGAATCCGGTATTATCGGACCAAGAATATGATGATCGCGCTCGTCAACTATATACTAGATTCCTTGCATATCCTCATTTCAATGTCTATCGTACCAAAAAAGAAAAGTCAAAATTGTCAAACGACATATGGTCTGATAATCTCGAATGGAACTTTTTCAGAGGTGACTATAATACGATTTGATATCAAGCATTTGCTAATGAGGATGATAGCCCTAGTTCGACTTCCTCCAGCAGCTAGCTCGAAAAGACGAGCAAAGCTTAGAGGTGTAAGCGATGCCGATGCTGATAACAGCCGCGGTCAAGGTCGCAACCAGATCTTTCAAATGTTTCTTCTTGATACGACTGGTCAGCATAGAGAGCGGAAAAAAGTATCGAGTCATCTCGGTGTTTTGAGGGATCATGTTATAGAAGACATGGAATGTAAGCGCTTTGTAGATTGTAAAGCTTTGGGAGTGACTGATCAAATAATAGTGCGTTGTACTTTGATAACAGGTGGAGGAGATGATCCAGATCCAGTGAAAAAGCCAAGAATCTATGAAAGACTTACGCAAAAACGACTTTCTCGACCATCCACCTTACCTTCAACTAGCTGTTTGTTAGAATTCCAACAACGTGTTATGATGGAAAAGCCCGGACTGCAGGTGGTTCAGGATTTAGATGATTCTAGTGCTTTGTGGGATCTCGAGAATTTCAGCATGTCACTTTGTCCCGCCGACCAATTGCAGCAAACAATCCACAAATATACAACATCAAGTCTGAACGGGAAGATCCCTACAGTCAATCTAGCTGATCGAGCTTGGGAATTTGCACAATTTCCGGAATTATTCGTATCGCATCGCCAGCCTTTTGCGAGTATCAACAGAGTTATTGCCGTTGAAGCAACCATTCAGATGCCTAATATCACAAAGCTTAGTGGAAAGAATGAATTAGTTATACTTTTGCACTTGAGAGGTCCTCGAGTGGACGGTGATGTTGTTGTCGATACTACGACTGTCATTTTTGAATCTTCACAACACGAAGTATCGCATCATAGGAATTTTGGTCGAAAGATCTCAGACACATGCTCGAAAATGAACGACGACACAGCGCTCTACCAGATTCCCATGCATTCTTCATATTGGGCAACGTTGCTCTACAATCTTGGAACTGAATATGCTCGTACTTGTCTGGAACTCGAACAACAACCACATCTTGACGAATTTGTACGGACAACGCGGATGAAAGCTGTCACGAGAAAGATTGAAGACATTACTGCAGTACAATATATTTCTGTTTACAACCGGGCTAGTCCAGAGATCCAACAGCGTATAACTCTACGTTGGCGATTCAAGTCGAGTCCTGCCGATGTTCCGGGTAAAGTTAATTGGTGCACAGTTAGGACTTTTGCAATTGAAGCTCTTCAACCACCGACAATGAATGATGATGATTGTAGAATTATTCAACCACCGACAATGAATGATGATGATGGTAGAATTGGCAGCAATCCGACAGTCAAGGGCGAGGTCCACGGTGGCTCGGACGGTTCGAGGATGAGTTTGAACGAGTCGAATGATCAAGAGGAAATGCTCACAAGACAAAGTACAATGGAAAGTCAGATTGAAGTGGTAGAGCCTTTTCCACAATTTAATTATGTACCGTTTGATTGGCAAGTGAAATTGGAAAAGGCTTCACAGGATATGACATTTGTTCCGTCTATTGTACACGACAATTATCATCAAAAAGAGTCTGTCATGGAAAATGCTGGCTTTCGGATCTATGAAGATAATATTAATGATGGTCAGATTTCATCACAATTGTCTCATGACATGCCATATTCACAATATCCATATCCTTCTCCGACTACACAGCAATTCAACACCATCGAAAATCACGTGCAGACGAATGGTCAAGTCATGTATAGTGTTCAAGAACAATTGAGTCGCGTCCCAACCCCGAACCATCCAAGCCTTGAAGTAGATCCCTATGAGCATAGACATGTATATCATGAACACGATGAACAACACCGTCACCAACAACATCAAATCTATCAGATGATGAATCAACTCTCCGCTCTTCAAGCAAGAGGATTCGGTAACAATCGTATCCAGAATTTATATCTCAATATACCTTCCGCCTCATCAAACGTTGACATTGAAACTCCCCTCCTTACTCCAACGTCAATCACTTATTCCTTGGCAGATACTGATGGCAGTATATCGACCGAAATCGTAGATGATCGAGGAATATATCTCAATCCACCTCCAACGCCATTATCGAATCATTCATTCAACATTCCCTCACAAGCTTTCAACTTTGCTACTTGTGACGGGAGAGAAAATATCAGTAGAAGTGTGAGTAGATGTGGAAGTGTCATGCCGACTTTGAACAAGGCAATGCTTGATCTGAATATTTATACACAACAAACTCATGATGATTTACATAGTTTACCAGCAGGGGGATATAGTCATGCTGGCAATCATTCCAACGCGTTGGGGAAAGAAGAACATGACTCTTGTCTTGCAGCGAGGAGTTTAATGTCAATACACGGTCATGACATGAATATCATCCACGGGCTTTGATCATGGTAGAATAGATTTACAATGAGGTGAATGAAAAAGCAAGATGGATGTTTTGATTATTAGTCTAGTAATAAATAATAATGATTCGCGATTCTCTATATCTCCCAACATTTCTTTTGCTCAAATCATCCCCATAATGGTCGTACAGTTTCCATCCCCCTCTCTACTACCGCAGCGACTCTATCTCTAAAACTCCTCGTCAAACACTCTACGCTTCCATCCTCTAACCATATTTTCGCAACCAGGTCCGTTCCAGCAGTTGTCCCTTCGATACGAATCTCCAGTCCTGGAACCGGTATGCCTAGGGCATGTAACCTCGACAATTCCTTTTTTGCAAAAACGTCGTCTTGTGCTGTATCTCCGTCGTTGGTCTCAGTCGTGGAGAGAGGTGATGTTCGTGGCGCGAGAATTGGTGTGATTGCTTTTTCACCAAAGTGTGCTTCCAAGAACATACACAGACGAGAAAGACGATCTTGGGGAGAAAGGTTTGAATGCGGGTTATGGTTGTGAGAGTGTTGTTTTGTAGATTCTGCCCATCTGTCAGTATATCATAGACATGCAAGTAAAGTTTAGACTTACGCTTCACTGCGGCGGGACTACTTTCTACAGTCAACAGTACGGAAATTACAGCGTCGGCGATGCTGTCGTTGTTGACGTTTCCTTCCCATTCTATCGATACCTCTCCCGCGTCTTTCAGTATCACTTTTACGGCGGACATTATTTCGAAAATTGTAGGGCGGTTTTGGCCGTTTGTTACTTTGTGCTCGTCTTCTGATTTGATCTCTTCGGTCGGAGTAATATCTTCGGGGCTGGATGAGAGTTCTTTGACGGTGCCAAAGGTGCCTTCCAACGCCCATTTGATCAATGCAGTTCCAGCTGCGGCGAGGGTTAGTCTTTGTTTACACATGACTGTAGTAGTAGTTAATCCTGCATATTCTTTCAAGTCTTCCGGTGCCATTAGACTGAGTTTGAAATCGTTTTGAACTAATACACCACTGATAATCATGTCTTGATCTACGTTGTTGATTTTTGTTCGTTTGCTGTTGTTATTCTCCTTGTCGTCGTCATCTTCGGAGATTGGAGGAGTAATCATACTATTCGTAGGCATTTGTACTCGATTCGCTAATTGACCTACGACTTTTGCGACTTTGTCTTGACGGAATGGTATTCGTAATTCTTCACAATTTGCTGGAGAAAAGACTTTTGTTGGAATCGTCTTATTGGCGTTTAATGAAAGTAATTTGGATTTGAAACGCATCATGTTTGTCTTTTCTCCGTGGACGAGGATCTGTGAAATATAATTAGTCAATTGTGAAATAGATAATGGACATATATAGGTTAAATACCACAACAGGAGCTCCAACTTCTTCTACAAATTCCCGATTTTCAGTTCCGTCTACGTGTGCAGCGAAACTGTATTCTTGCACACTACATCTTCTAGGTATCATAACTGTTTCATCGCCCCCAGCTTTACCCATACCTCTAACTCCATTCTGTCTTGATGTCATTGTAGCTTGTATCGTTTCTGGTTCGGTAAGAATCTTCTTGGCCATGGTCCCTTCAACACTGTAACCCGTAACTACAACTCCATTTTTGGCATCTGGTGCCCATCGTTCTAACAAAGCCCTTGATACACCATTCTGCATCATACCAGGACTAGCCAACATGACACACCCTCCAACATCCTCAAATCTATCCAAACTCTTCAGAGATCTAATAAATCTAAAATCCCAAGGTCCTCCTCCGCCACTACCGTTTCCATCAACAGCAGCCTCGGTCAATCTTTTCTGAAACGCACTTCTTATATTCTCATTCATGGCGTCGATATAAGTTTGGTAAACAACCATACATTTCTTAGCGAGATTACTAGCGTAATAAATCGGATACTTTTGGTATTCAGGATGTCTAGTCCAGTAATCTTCCAAGATTAACAGCAGTTCTTGTGCTCGTCCAATTGCAAATACAGGCATTAACACTCTCCCTCCGCGATTCAAGATTCCCGTGACGGATTTCATCAAAGCTGTCTCTCGTTCGAGACGTGGAATATGTGATGCTACACCAAACGTGCTCTCTGTTATCAAAACGTCAATCTTGACGCCTTTAGGGACGGACGCGGGAATCAGATGTCGATCCGTCTCTCGCGAGTAGTCTCCTGTGAATAGAATATTTAGACCAGCGATAGAGATGAGAAACATTGCTGCGCCGAGGACATGACCTGCTGGATATGGAGTGATACGGATCGATGAATGGGTATGAGTAGAATTAAAAGCTACGGTATGAATAAGAGGAAGGGTAGAGAGAATATCTTGTTCGGTTACAAGAGGTGTGATATGTTCTGAAGAAGTATGTGTGTTTTGTACTCGAACGGAATCTTGCATGAGCCATTTATATATTGCTTTTGTAGGGTGAGTCATGTAGACCCTTCCTCTGAAATTTGTTTTTGCAAGGACATATGGAAGGGAAGCTGCATGGTCCATATGAAAGCTACAAGTAGGTAATTAGCTATTGTCTCTTGAGATCATGTGAAAAATACATGGAGCAAAGCAGCAAATCATGGACTAGGGCGAAAGAATAATGGATGAAAAGGATGATATGCATTAATTTGGCTATGTATTGTATAGCTTACAGTCACGACATTGTACTGGTTCTCATCGCCTCGACAAACCTGACTTGAAAAGATTTCCTCCCATGCTGAAATAAAGAAAACGAAATATCCGGAAAATGATACATATATACTTACTGCGTGATTAATAGTATGTCAATCGTACTCAGATCAAAATCATCATAAAAGGGTAATGCGGCAAGACCTTCGTAAGCAGGATGTATTCCAGCATCAAGCTATAATATTTATCATCAGACAAGCCGTATATATACCGCAGAGAGGGTGTTGAGCCTACCATGACAGTCTTTCCCCGATATTGTATAATATGACATGATCTTCCAACTTCATTTCCACCTCCTAGACATAAAAACATCAATTCATCGGCTGGATCGATCGGTTCTTCATCTTCCGGAGATGTATTGTCGAGCTTGCGCTTTGTCGCCATTTCGAGTTGGTAATTATTTCTGAATTGACACTACCGCAAGAATCTATCAAGCCGCATCATCCCGGACCAGTGTAATTACACAATGAGTGAGCGAGTGAATTCCGAAAGGGTCAATTTACCAGTGAATGAATAATGAAAGTTGATCAACAAGGAGTCAAAAGTCAACATTTTGCTTAGTCAGCCAATTTCTTCTTTCGTCAAACAGTAACTTGTCTTTGTACATATCATTCAGTAATGAAAAGTAACTTGAAAAGCGTGATAGGCTAACAGTATGGACTAGTTCAGATTGTAGGAATACTAGTATGGGTCGGAAATAATAATGGCGCAAAACATATCACCACCACAGCCGCCGGCGCAATGGCAGCAACAATCACAACAACAACAAGCTCGTCCCTACTCTCCTCAACAGTCACAAATAGTCCATCCACCACCATCGATAGCTTTACCTCCAGCCAAGAGACCTCGATTGTCTCCTGGACTAACCTCTCCACGAATATCACCTGGAAACACGCCACAATCAGCAAATACTCCAGTGAATAGTCCTCCTACGCAGTATGCAGCTCTCCCTAGAACCAACAATTTACAGACAATGAGTGTGATGGGACCACCTCCGAGACCTACAGTCGAGCAAAGAGCAGCCAAAGAAAAGGAAGAAAAGGAAAAAGTGACGGACATATCAGATATAAGTGATGCAATGTGGGGATCTGGTGTAGACCTTCGCGAGGAAGAGAATTATCTATCGTCGATGAATAGATCGTTTCTTGGGACGTCTTTCAATAATGGAATTACCCACAATTCCGAGGCGTCAGCACGAGCCTTTTCAAATCTTGCCCAGAATATGGTCGGACAGAGATTCACAGGATCTGGACCCATATCACGAAGTCCTGTAACAATGGAGGATGTAGAGGCAGAGATTGATCAGAAACATCGAAATGCGGCCTTGAAATATGCAAAGTCACATGAACAGCATCTTAGAGATCCCTTTTTGCTCGGGAATGGATTGAGATATAAGATGCAAAGAATAGCGGTAGATCAAGGTGTGCAAATGGATATCAAGGGATTACATGATCCTCCAAGACCACTTGGACAATTGGGACAAAAGCCACAAGTGACTAATGGGATAGTCAATACGTCTAACGCCGAGGCAGCACTTGCAGCGATCAGAGCGAGAAGTTTACCAGAAATAAGGCAATCTACACTTGAAGAAGGAGCAAGATATGCTGATTTGTTATCACTTGTATCACTGGCGGCGAATGAACGTATAAGAGCATTGTTAGATGAAACATATGCTATATCAAGAGGACGTCGTTATGGAAGTCACGGTATAGTTCCTCCTGACATGCAAGATATTGCGGCCCGAAGTAGTAATCGAAAAGACGAACCTCTTTCTTCCTCTCGAACCGATGAATCAATCACAAAAACATCATGGGATACAATAATACCCTCCGATCCATCACAACCATCCCAACCGTTTTCAAAAATAACATTCACCTCGAATTTATCATCCCATCTATCATCTCTAGCAATATCCGATCAAAAAGCCGAACAAGCCCGTGTAAAGCGCCGCCAAGAACGAGCCGCTAAACAAACTTCATCCATCCCCGACAACCCCCCCACATCCACCACCGACCAACCATCCACATCAGTTGAAGAAAACGACAGTTCAACCTCCACACCCCCGGCCGACTCGCTGATCAAAACAATGAGCAAAAAAGAACAAATCCGACTCGCGCGATCGGTGCATCAGACGGAAGAAGTCCTGCATAAAAACAGCAACATGACGGCCGCGATGCAGATCGGGTTTGGAAAAAAGAGTAAACGACCGAGTTGGTTGAGCGGCGGTAACGTCGGATCTGCCAACAACGTCGCCAATCCCGCAATCTCTACTGGAATGGGTGGCACGAACCCCTTTGCGAGGCAGAAAAAGTCAAAAGTCGAAGAGGGAGATGGCGTCAAGACAGAACCCGACGCCGGTCAACTCGGCGCTGATGGCGGGGGGAAAGATAAAGTCAAGAACAAAGACGGCGATGGTGGAAAGTTTGGGAAGTGGAGGGAAGATGGGGATGCGGGAAAAGGAATACAGTTGCGGGATCTGGTTGCTGTTTTGGACAGGGATGGGAGGTGTAAAAAGACGCTAGAGAAGAGTTGGTTGAAACTTGATCTCGAAGGAACGGTTGGTGAATAAGACATATTTTACTCTTCTCGGTCTATAATAGATGATGTGATATCTTCACACTAGAGCAGCCGCTTTTAGTATAACGTCGGTCAAAAACAAAAGATGGTGTAATATAAAAATGGACATGAAGTAATGAAATCAAATAATTTGAAAAAAGGGTTTTGTAATTCATGCAATCATCATTATTCTCGTTAACTATGACAACGTTTTCCTATAATTTATGTACAAAAGAAGAAAATGTATAGTAAAAGAAAATCAACAACAAAGCCGCAATACTTCTGCAACAGAAACTAATCCGTCTTCTTTCTCTCCGTCCTGTTTGCCATCATCTTTGACCATGATATTATTTCCAGCCATCAACCCTGCTGTACCCCATAATCCTCTCCTCGAATCCCAAAATCTAAACATGACTTGTATGTCACAGGGCAATACATGGTCGAGAAGTAACTTGACCACCGGCACAGAATCTCGATCTTGAATCGCAGCTGATAAAACAGCATAGTCATTTGCAAAAAGACATGCCTGAGAAAGTAAATACTCCCACATTTGTCTACCTTGTTTGTGATGTGAAAGATTCTTTCCAGGAGACGCGGTGCTAGAGGTACGAGATGACACTGGATTGGATTGAGCTTTGTAAAGCAACGGACCTGGTATGACTAGGATAGAATCTACACAATCCAACACATAGATATGCTCAGGATCAAAGTCCTTTTGACCAAACGGTAAGATGCTAACGACTTGTGTTAGAGCATCTGGATTCTGTAGCTTGTCTATTGATGAAGAACTATCCTTTCTATCAATCGAGGGTCGACCGGGAGATGAAGTGTTTTTGGAAAAGAAATTGAAAATACCAGAAGTTCGACGAGGCGGCATGATTTCGATACGGAACAACTGTAGAGAGAGTTTATCAGATAATTTCCCTGTCAATGTTCTATCGATTCTTTTAGATGAAATTTGGACCGGAAAATTGAAAAAAAAGGCTGTGGATTCTTTTCCATCGTCCATTTCAAGAACATCTCCACCACTGGCCAAGTTCATACATATCAAACGAGCACTGCCGAGTGTAGATTTACTACAGTGCTTTCCTTTCCACAACCACATTTGTTTGTCTTGTAGAGTGAGAGGCTTGACGATCAAACAAACAAAACATGGGTGTAATCCGTTCACATCAACATCTACTTCATCAAAAACGACATGCCCAAGATACGGTCGACCAAGAAGCATAAAAGTGTCTGGAGTATTGTCGACATGTGACCCCCTTCGAGTAATCAGAATACCACCAATTGCCTGCATAAAACCAGCGGATTCGCATCCTTGTCTAATGATTTCGACAACAGGTGTTGTTCTTGCATTTAGGCTTGCATCTCTAGCGACTTTCTTGGCAAATATTTGTGCATCTTCTATAGCAGCACTTCCTACATCGTTACCCGACCACAAATATACTTCTGCTTGACGTTGACCTGATCCGTTACCACATACATGCGTAATAATGTATATGGAACCTGAAAACAAGGTATTTTCTACTTCACTTGAAAGAACCGTTAATTTACCATTATCTCCGACCATTTGTACGGATCTTTTTGTTGTTGAAACAACACTTTTGGAGGGAATAGGTTCGATAAATGGTTGAGGATCTAATTCTGGAGTTGTGGTAAGTCGCGGAATATCTCCAAAGAAAGTCAAAAGGCGATTAGCAATTCCACTTCCTGACACCGTTGCTTGTCTATCCGATCCTGTCACATTGGACGACCTTGTTTGTTCCTGATTTGCTTTGCTCAAATCATCACTTACAACCCGGGAGCTCTTGGTCGGTGGTTTTGCTGGCGTTTGTGGAAGTTCAGACATATCCTTTGTCGTCTGTGGTTTTGCTTCAGCAAGATTAACCACTTTGGAAGTTTGTTTTTGCGGTGATGACAAGTGAGGCTTAGGCGGAGCGGGTTTGATGGGAACGCCCAAGGGTTTGACGCCTTTGATCGACTTTCCAAAGTCATTGTCTGTAGAAGCTAGATCACTACTTTGAACATCTGCTTGATTACTCGAACCATTGATCGGTAGTGGACTAATAGCGATTGATTTTTTTGGAGACTGCTCTTTTCTTTCAGATAATGTCAATGGATTTACGTCTTTTACTCTCTGCGAAGGGGAAGTACTCAAAACATTCGTTTTAACAAGGCCTGGCAACTTAATCCCAGTCTTGAATGATGTTTTGGATATCGTTTCAGGGAGTTGTGGAGGTTGTACCTGTGGATTAGCGGACAAAGTCACTAAACTCGGTGGTGCAAGCTCCGCTTCTTTGGTTTTAAGAGCGACTTCAGATGTCGGAGCTCCATCAGTAGATTCGTGGCCTGGCTTTCTGCGCTTCGGTCCTCTGACACGAGCTTTGGTCATATGATTCAGTTCATTTGATTCTTGTTTATCATGCTGTGTTTCAGATACTTCCGTAGCTTTGACCACGTCCACAGACGATTGGCCAGCGGTATGTCTTGTAGAAGGCCCTTTCGCCAATAAACCCGCTAATGCTGGATTAAAGCGATTCGCGAGATTGCTTGATTTGCTTTTAACTACCGGTAGGGCTCGACTGTGACCCCCACCATTTGTGACCGGAATGATGTCTTGTGATGATTTAGAGACCTGAGAATTGACATGCATGTCGTCAGAATTATCATCGTTACACGCTTGAAGGACTGGGTATACGAGCGTACCGAATGTTTTGGGAAGGTTTCCTTCAGATGTGTCTAATGCTCCGCCACGTAATGTCTTTTGTCGCGCCAAAGCTTCAGGAAGCGCCGTGTCACTTGTTGTCACTTGTGTCGAACTGCCATCGAGTTTGTTCAATTCCTCTCGCGCCCGAAAAGCTTCAGGGATTGCGGCTGCTTGTGCGGGCTTTTGTGCTGCATGATCCCCGGCCTCCAAACTCGATGGATTCGCTTTCATTTCAGCCTTCTTTTGCAGTATACTGTCTTTGAGCTCATCCCGCCTCTCACTTTTCCTTGGTCCATCTGTGTGATTTAGGCCCGCTTTACCACGTAAAATGTTATTTTTAAGTACATCTGGGGCTACGTAGTTTTGTGTCGTCGTCTTCCTGAGACTGCCGAGAGCACTACGAAACTCTAGATTACCGCCTGGTTTCTGGTCGCCTGACGAATCTCTAGGCTTTAGCGCTGCACGAAAGTCGATTTTACCGCTTGAGCTAGGAGTTTGCTGTGGAGGAGATCTAGCTGCAGCCGCTGGCGATGCCTGATAGAGCTCTGGAGTCGTCTTTGCGCTGCTATCATTACCGACCCCGATCTTTGCAGGCGAGTCAACAGAGCCTAATCCGGAATTACGCACACTGAAGAAATCCGTGCTAGCTTTTTCCAACAAGATTGGTCGGCGAGATGCTGCCGAAGGAGTCTCGCTACCTGACAAACCAAGCCCAATGATAGGACCTTTAGTGGGCATCGGGGACGGCATAGCGGGTGAGGGAGAAGGGAATCCTATGACGGGTGAAAGACGCGGATCTATGACATTTGGTGTTGCTTGTGCTGACTCGGCTTCTGCATCTTCACGCTGTTTCTTGGCCTTACTCAATTCAGTCATCCAGACGGGTTGTGTAGGGGTATTAGAGCTAGTTTGCTGCTTAGTAGGTGACTCTGGACGTGAGAGTGCGCTTTCAAGCCACGTAGATTTGGTAGGACTCCATCGCTTTGATGGGCTCAAAGGAGGGGAAAATGTAGGCGCAGCGGACACAATTGATCCTTGCCCAGTTCGCAACGTTGCCACAGATTTTGATCGACTGTGTAGGGATCCGTGATGTTTGTAAGCCGTATCGGTCTCGTCACCACTCTGAATACTCGTGGGATGTGCTTGCGATGTGGTAGAATAATACGGAAGATATGTAGAACTACCAGGACCCGTCTGAGGCAGGCTAGATGTTGAATCTTGTCGGCTAATTCCTGACGCTTGGCCGCTCCATCTCTTACTTACGCTATCCGTCCTTTTCATCATAGCGCTTTGCACAAACCCTCCGGCGCCTTTTGTAGGTGATACAGGTCTTTCTGACATGGTCGTGCGTCCGAGTAAGGAACTCGATGGTGTATTACTAATCTCGGCAGTATTCGAGTTCGATGACAGGATATTTTCTGAACCTTTTCTCTGAGACGAATTCATATCAACCGTGGTGTTTACATTTTTTATTGGCGACGTCGTTTCCGAACGAGGCTGAGCTTTGGAAAAGCCGGGTATAGTAGATGATTGCTTTTCTGTAGTCTCCTCGCTAACTAATCCGAGCAATTGTCTTGGTTGTCCATCTGTTAGATTACGTGATTCCTCTTCCATGCTAAACGTAGAGACTGGCAAGCTAGAGTCTCGATCAGAGGTCTGTCGGAACCATGCCGGATCTTTCAACGAAAGTGTGCGAGCGATATCCTGCCTGTCGGGTTCTTCCCGAGACTCTGATCTGTGGTGAGTTGGTGATTCTAAAGTTGTGTTTCGTGAAGCAGCATTCTCTGCAGCTAGTACTGATAGCGGTCTACCACGCGCAGCTGTGTTAGGTCTTTTCTGCCATGACATTGTATTCGCGCGTGACGGCATAGCTGCGCTTGGAGAGGAGGCTTTGGTAGGACTCGGAGATCTGTCGTTGAATCGAATCGGTTCAATATCGGTAGTGATAGCTTGTGTATGACTACCACCCTCTGGGCGCCCAATTGTTGAAGGTGAGCTTGGAGTCGTTGGTCGAGGTGACCTTTCGGTGATTGTTGTAGTAGCTATCGACGTCCTTGTTGATTGCGGTGTCTTTACTGGTGAAAGTGATCTTTCCCTTTCTACTCACGCGTCAGCTACTGATCAATAAATGGTCGCACGTTGTTCTGATTACCGAGTCTTCGCTCCAATCTAGCAGTCCTATCCTCAAGGATTTGAGCTTCCAACTTCTCGTATCTTTCTTCATCTTCTCTTTTCCGCTTTTCGCTTAGATCTCGGACAGTCTTGAGAAATGCCTGAGGATCCAGATCGGAGTCGGCCATGTTGTCGGATAAACGATCACGTTATATTGACCATTCAGACCGCTCTTGTATGATTAAATATCCCACTGTAACGTCAAGGAATGCTAAAATGCAAAGTCACTTGTTTGTTTGCATACAGTGGGGGCCAAGCAGGAAACAGTTCTTGACGTGTTGATCTACAAAGTTTATCTAATTTTGAATTTGGTTCGACAACTTCACTCCACTACTCATCATTGAATGCTATGTCTAGGATATAATCATGACAATAAAGTAATTGTTATTGAGCAGCCGGATACAGCCCACCGCTTCGTTTTTTATTTCATTTTGATCAGAACGTGATGATTGTGCACGAACTTGGATTTGCTTTTCAACATTGGTCAGTCGCTTCTCGCATGAAATTATAGTTCTTAAATTCAACTTCCTATGACTTTGTCATACTGTTTGACAATGCGAAAAAAACAAATATCTGCTAACAACCAATAGCTCATGACAGAAGCGATCAATGCACTAGAGACACGGTTGACTCAAGCGAATCCCAAGGGAACAACAGCACGTATTGTCCGTGGATATGGAGGCAGAAGTCAAGTCTTACCTACCTATGATGTGGAAATAGATGGTCAATTGACCCGCAGAATCCATCTCGACAAGATACTAGAATATGTCTCTCCATATACTTTGGAACGATATGAGATGGACGCTTTTCGACGGGAGAATGAAGAAATGGATAAACGTCGTCTAGTCAAGACTTTACAGCATTTAGCACGGCGGCAGTGTAGAATATATGCAGGGGAAGGTCTACAATCTGATTCTAGTTCGTCAGAAGCAGAAGACTTGGCTGAAAATGTTGATGTTGACGAACCGCGAGCTCGAGTACCCGTTCCGAAGGAGGACAATCAGCCGAGTCTCGCTACCGATGAGATGTCTTCAAATCGATCTGGCCGACCAAGACCTTCATATTCTCACCTTTATAAACCGAAACGCAAACGTGGACCTAACAAGAAAAGCCTGTTGGGCATGCAAACTGACACAACCGATATCGACGATGACAAAGATATAAAAATGATCAAACATGAAGATTCTGACGCGATCAAACGTTCCATGTCGAACGTAGAAACCTCAAAAGTCTCTGACCTTCCAGAAGCCAGCACGAGACGGCTTGTCAGACATACACTTGGATCCATCACTATCGAACGAAAGTCCGAATCCGAAAACCAGAGCGAAAACGATGAGTTTCACGATGCAAAAGTATCACAATCCGACAAAACTTCTACGCATTCTCAACAAACTTCAACACTGAAACCTACCTACTCAAATACGGATATATTCTCAAGATACAACGCAGACGGCCCTGCCTCATCCTCCTCTTCATCATCAGTTGTATCGTCTTCCTCAGAAGCAGAAGATAATGACATTACAGAACCAGTCGATACCGTCATGCTAGACAAACGAGCTTCTCTAATCACAAACTCTACTTCTAAACCTCCTACAAGTACTGCAAAGAAACTTGACGGCGGAACATCATCGTCTCCAACTTCAACTAATTCCACGTCGTCTTCTGCATGGGAAGTAGAAACTATCCTTACACATTCCCTCTCGGATCCAAAAACTCACCCGCCAGACCAAAAAGGTAAAAAGCCAATCACGTTGTATAAAGTCAAATGGACGGGTTGGGATGAACCGACGTGGGAACCTGAAACTAGTTTCAACGATCGAGACGTTGTGAGAGATTATTGGGATAGAATGAAGCGAGAGGCAGATAGTCATAGCATAGGTGATGTAAAAATGGAAACGTGAGGGGAGCAAGAGTCAAAAGTCGAATCGTCGCCGTCAAAACAAAGCGGACCTCGGAAAGGTTTCTTTACTGTCGATTAATGAATGATAAGAATGGTTTTGAAAGTGAAGATGATGACGATGATGCTGGTAATCATAATAATGTTAATAAATAATTAATATGCCTGAAAAGGCCAACTACATGATTGAACAAATTTTGATGGTTCTGTAACAACACATGTCATTGAGATACAGTGAATACCACCAGTCGTAACCGATATTATTACTTATGCATGAAACGAATTGATAATCAAAGGGTATCGAAAATGATAAATGTCTGTATAAGAAACAGCCACTATACGAACAGAAATAGAACAATCACTCCACTCAAAACATACTTCACCATCATTGATGAAAGTACATTTTCGTGCGAGACCACTGAGCATTCTACTTTAGAAATCATAAATGCGAGGCGAGGACATGCCGTTAGTTTGAATCGCTTATTTGCCTCCTTCTTCCCAACCACGTTAAATGGCTGAAAAGGGAATTCCTAATCCCCCGCTTCTAGCGGTGGATCATTAAAGCCCACGGTAGTATCAAAATTGAAACCGCCATCTCCTCCATCGCCATTGAGGAATGAATCAAAATCAAAGTTGTCTAGCACGTCATTTGTCTCGTTTGTTGTAAAGTCCATACCAGTGTATGATGCAAGCTGTTACGTTCGTCAGTCATACTAGGTAAGATGATCAGATATTGTACAGCCTACCTCGTTGCCATCAAGAGTCCCACTAAAAGACGCATGACCACCCATGTCTGCTTGTGGAGGAATATTTTGAGTCATGTTACCTTGACCCGGTATCTGAACAATCAAATCAGCTGTCTGCGTTACAAATTGAAGGATGAAGTAAAACTCACATTTGTAGTGGCTGGTGTTGGAGTTGGCGGCTGATCACCCCCCTCAGATGCTGGGGTAGGAGCAGTAGCTCCCTTTTTGAGTTGTGCTTTCTATAATCATGGTTAGATGTCACGAGTCTCGTGTGTCAGCCAATACGTTTCAAAAACTTACCTTTCCTCCCTTTGTGCTCTCTTTTCTTTTCGGAGCAGCTTTATTTCCTTGTTGCGGCGTCGGAGGAGCTGCTGTACTCGGTTGAGGGGATGGAGGCTGTGTGCGACTATTGTTGTTGCTGTTGTTATTGTTATCTCCGGCAGTCGGAGCTGCAGGCGGAGGCATATTGGTAGTCCGCTGTTGTTGCTGAGTCATCATAGCGGTGGGTTGATTCATACCTTGCATCATGTTTCCTGGATGACCCGGCGGCCAATGATGTCCATTGGCTTGTCTGTTGATCGCTTGCGCATGTGCTTGAGCTTGTGCTTGCGCTTGTTGCCTCATCATCTCCATCTGCTGTGCATTCATTTGATTTGTGTACAATTGATTGGGCATCATTTGCCCATTTGCACCCATAATATTTCCCGGCATTTTCAAACCTTGAAAATTAGTCATGTTTGTATTAATTTGACTTGCATCAAATCCAGCAGCCGGAGATGCAGTGTTTTGCATCATATTACCATCCATGCCTGAAGTTGTCACGCCACCTGTCGGCAATTTAGGTGTACCGCGTACCATTTGATCGTCTGGGTTTGGTGAAGGACCTGTATGGCTATTCGATGGTGACATTGCAGGTGCACCAAAGCTCCCCTGACCGGCCATGCCCGAAGGTCCAACAGTATCTTGCTCTTGTCTAGCCATCATAAGACGCTTCTTATTCTGCTGCTCAAGCAACATCAACTGCATTTGATAATCTTGCAAGGCATTGCCACCACCTGTAGCGCTGCTGTTGATATTATTTGGTATCGTGCCCCGTACCGCATTGCCAGTCATATCACCATTCACGTCTACACCTGGAGAATTTTGAGTTGTGCCATTGTTTGCTGACATGTTCTGCATATTCTAGAAGAATCAACGTTAGAAATAAGTCTTAGAGTCTGTTACACAGTATTTTGACGTACCTGTCTGAGTTGACCATTCGGTGTGTTCATTTGTAAATTGCCCATCTGGAAATGAAATTAGCATAATTTAAAATATTAACTTTTACCAGGTGGTGACGCTGCTTACCGGAGGATTTGATGTGCCCATACTCTGACCACGATTCAATTGTCCCATTGCTCCCGTGAAACTTGCAGAGCCATCGAGACGTTGTCTTTTTGGGGAAGGTGCTTGATCTATCGAATTGGGTGTCTGTGGCCGCATCTGGCCATTGATATCAACCACGGAGTTTTCTCGTTGTATCTGACTCTGTGCCATTTGTTGCTGTTGTCGCAGTCGTTGTAGTTGTGCTTGATTTCTGTATTCAACGTCAGAGCTGCTTACTCACCGAAAATTGATTGTTAAATAAGACTTACTGTGGTTGATTGGCGGATTGCATCATCATAGCTCGTTTCATCTCAGCATTCATGGGTACTCCATTTGGCATAACCATATTACGAGCCATGTTGCCAGGAATTTGTTGATTCACCATCATACGTTGTCTGTCAGCCGCATTTCGCATCTACCGAAAATTAGACTTTTGTGCAATATTTAATATAGATTAGGAGTATTGTACAAACCTGTACGTGTTGGAGATATTGCTTGGTCGGAGAGTTATTATATGTACGCGCAGCGGACCAACAATCCCAAAACTGAGACCACCAATCGAGTAGAAAGGATGAATTGACTGCACCAGGAATATTGGCTCTTGGTAGATCCGCGGGTTTGTTGGCTAAATCGCTTTGCGCATCTTCTGCATCCGGTACAGCACCAGCTTCTTTGCGCAGCGGGCTGGTCTTTTCCAGACAATCTATCTCATGGTCTTTATAAAGCAGTCTCGCTAAATCAAACATGTCGTTTCGTAAAAAATAGTCATAAATGTATGTATTTAGCTTTCTCCTGTTATCTGCTGCACTTGCCGCTGGTTTTATATCTAACGTATTTGTCGACAAGGGTATTTGCGGCATATTTGATGGGTTTGTCATACCCATGTTGGCACTCATTACGCCCATGTTATTCATATCGTCGAGCTTGACAATCTTTCTTTAGCATAAGAAGTTGAGTCGAATCCGATCGCAACCAGTGCTAGGCGCGTAACCACGACAGCTTAGTCAATGATATATGCTGAGCTCTACTTATCGCCAGATTGATTCCTTTGTTTATATGCCAATATTTTTTTGGAACAACGATGGCATGATTTAGCTTAGACGGGCCCCCCCCAGTGTGTGTAAGCTGGGTCGATGAGCGATTTATACTGATAGTGATGTTGGTGATCGCATCCAATTGATCGCTTCTTGAGATAGATTAATCCTTGTTCTGATATACTCGGCAAACCTTTCTACCGATTGATCATCAAAAAGAGCAAATTATGGAGAGTGCTCGATGAACAGTCGCGTTGTTCTGATCTGGGAGCGGACAAGAAACCTTTCAGAAAGAGTTGAACGATATTAACACAATAGAGTCTGCCTTTTGAGTCCGCTAGGCGAGACTGTAAGTATGCTAGGGCTAGGATATACTGTAGCGATGAATGTACTACAAAGTATCTACTTTAATGGGTGTGTCCGTTGACTTTCTTTTTCCCCCATCGTTGGGCTGGGGTGGACGGTCCAAAGTTTGGGAAGAACGATTGACTGGTGCGCCAAGAGGAGAAGAGCTTGCGCTTATACATTTTTGGACTAGTTCAAACTTATTTTCTATATCACGTCCACTGATAGGCTTTGGAACATTTAAAGCTATGTGTTTTTTGTGTTTGTGTTTTTGATCATTATTAGCTGTGAGATGACGATCAATTCGCTCATCAGCACATAGAAGTATTATCACAGCTATTGCTGTCCAATAAAACAAGAGTGCTCTGAATTATGCACTGCATTGCTCGAGACTTCTGCGTGTAGATACTGTAATGTCAAATCGGACTTTAACTCCATTTAAGGTTATCCGTTGCGAGGACAATTTTGACAGCTTCAACTTACGCTGTCGGCATGCATGAGCATTTCTGAGGCCTCATTTATGTAATAACCCTTACCGAAAGAAGACGGAATGAAATCAAAGGAAATAAACTATACGAAGGAATATATACATGTTCAGAAAAACGCGTTCAATCGTCATCTGGCGGTAACTCATCCTCAATATAACGTATCAGAGTAACTCTCAATTCGGTAGAATCATTGCCACGAAGTATATCGCTTGTGAAGTGAGTCTCCACTTGCATTTGTACCTTGCGTTCGTTAGCATGACCTTTCATTGGCGCCATCTGTCCGTACAACTTACCATTTCTAGAGCACCTCTCAATACTCCACAGAGAATATTTGAATACCACAACTCATCCTGCGCCTTTCCATCATCAGGTAATTCCACAAAATCTGCCAATGGATTTTCATCAAGTATCAAACTGAATTGCTTGCCATCGCTAGACCAATTTGCGATTGTAGGTGTAATGTTCAAGAATATCTTGAAACCGACCTTTGCTATCATCTCGGCCGTTTCCCGCAGATTGGCACATGCTCCGGTATTTGATTTGGCAAGGAAATCGTCGATCAAGCGTAGACCGATGTTATAACCCATCTTGTCGAGCTGTTTGTTGACTTCCATATAATCGCTGTTGAAATCTTTGCATAGTTGTGCTACAACAGTTCCATATGTCAAAGTGACTAACTCAGCATTGACTTTATCTACACGAGTTCTGTTGTTCCGCATCAGCTGTATTCATAGAGCAGTAACCGCTTTGACTGACTTCCATATACTGCAATTTCTCTGTCAGTATTGCAGAGTCTCCATCTTTGACTTATGGTACTGACTCCTCGCCAAGACGAGCCGCCTTTGCAGCCGCCATTATAGCTTCAATTACTTTTCCACTCTCAACACTTGAGTATCATATCATTTTATATTTTGAATACGCTCAAGGAATGTTGCACGGCTGAACTCTTCCATCATCAAAGATTGACGGTATTCGAGGAATTGTATCACGTGACTGGGTAATATATTTTTGGGTCAATATTCTCAAGTGAATAAACGTGCTGTCTATGCGAGATTGAAAAAATGTTTCGCAATTGACCACATAGACCATATATATAGCCTCCCCGAGTCGACTAAGAATAGTTCCGAAGCGTCCAAATCATGTCATCGGAAAAACGAGCTGCGTCCAGCTCTTTTACTTCAAATCAAATAGTTAAACGACAAAAGTCCGATAATGAATTGACACGGACCAATGGCACCTCTAGCAATGCATTGATACGTGGAGTATGTTCTGAGTTGAGACTGTGCTACAAGATTACGATACTGATATGACACCGGTGATATAGAGCAATAGGCCGACTGGCTTGGATTCTCCTGTCATGGAGTTGACTGGTAATATTTGGCCTATTCTGCTATCCTGTACGCCTTGGGACTGATAGGATGACTAGGTCACAGCGGAGAGGTATTTTCAGCAAGATTTGACCCTACAGGAGAGTATGTAGCGTCTGCATCCATGGATCGCGACATTTGTGAGTCAACTCTAACATACGCCTTCTTTAACGATTCTCATGCTTTTATACAGTCATATGGCGAAGTTCCGGCACTTGTGAAAATACAGCCGTGCTGAATGGTCACAAAGGAGCAGTACTCGATCTACACTGGTCGCGCGATTCGAAGATAATATTCTCCGCGTCTGCCGATATGTTTTTGTCTAGTTGGGATGTAGAGACGCGACAACGGATAAGAAAACACCCTGGTCATGAAGAGGTTATAAATTGTATAGACGTTAGTAAGAGAGGTGAAGAAATCCTGTTTAGCGGTTCAGACGATGGATATATAGGAATTTGGGATCCGAGGCAGAAAGCCGCGGTGGATTTCATCGAAACGGCATTTCCAGTCACGGCTGTGACGATAGCAGAGGCAGGGAACGAGATATTCTCTGGTGGAATAGATAATGACATTAAAGTTTGGGATATAAGGAAACGAGAAGTGGTTTATACACTTTCTGGGCATTCAGATACAGTCACTTCGTTAGCAGTCTCGCCAGACTCTCAAAGTTTATTATCACACTCACATGATGGGACGGTGAGGACCTGGGATATTAGGCCTTTTGCTCCGATGAATAGACATTTGAGGACTTTTGATGGGGCGACTATTGGTATTGAAAAGAATCTATTCAGAGCTAGTTGGGATACGGATGGAAAGCGAATTGCTGCAGGAAGTGGTGATAGAACAGCGTTAATATGGGACGCCAATACTGGAAGATTATTGCATAGACTACCTGGCCATAAGGGAAGTGTCAACGATGTACGGTTTGCACCTAACAATGTGCCGATATGTAAGAACGTTTCCAATTTCTCCAGGTATGCATATATACGTACTGACTAACTATAATCTTAGTATTAACCGCTTCAACTGACAAGACACTCATGCTTGGCGAACTCCAAATATGATCAAGATTCATGTAAAAATATGTACATAACAACTAATGCATTCAAGAACTTTTGTGAGCGACTTCATAACATGATACAGCGATGAATGGTCAAGAAGCTTCATTTGCAATTACACGACCAAGTGCTTGTCCATATTTCACTTTCTGACCCTTTTCTACGTTCCACTCAAAACCCGACATCTTTTCCTGACCTGCCTCTCCCTCGGAACTCTTCGGCGCTTCAAAAACTAGCACAATTGTGCTTCCTAGCTGAAATCCACCCATTTCCTCTCCTCTTTTCAAAGCATGGCCACCGAGTATTTTACTGGCCTCTGCATACGTCGCTTCCGCATAGCCGCAATAGGCTTCACCTCGCTCCTTCGCTTCTTCGGCAGCTCGATCTGCTGCAGTATCTGTCGTGAGCGAATTGGTCCGCAATTCACGGTCAAAATTGATCTTGATACTTCCCACATTTGTGGCACCGACAGGCGTGAAACTAAAGAAGCCCCAACGCCATCTACCTAAAAGAGCAACTCGTTCATTGAGTGTAAAGAGTCCGGGCAATGTACGTTGTAGATACGGTGACACAGAGTAAAGCTCTCCAGCAAAGTGTCGGCGTGATGAAACGACCCATGATACTGGCGAGTGAAAGCGGTGATAATCTCCTGGAGCGAGGTAAACAACACAATAGTAGAGAGTTGAAGAGCTTTTGGGAGCATCAAATGGAGTCCACCATGAGTCACTGCCTCCTGACGATTGAGATTGCGCAAAATCTGCACGAACTTCTGCTTCTGATGAAGGTCTAGAAGGGACAGATTGATCCGCTGCCTGATGAGGCGATGATTGATCTTGAGATCCCGATAAAAGATTTGGCAGCGAATATGAAATGCCATTCACACGCGCAAACTCTTCATCCGCAGATATATGCTCTTCCTCGCCCAATGCGGTTCTATTCTTGGACGATCTGGGGGAGCCAATGGTGTCGGGTATGTTTGACATTGCTTGATTTGTCTCGATAGAAGTGGAGTCGCCCAATAGAGCATCCAATGAATATGTCACACCCTTCACCTGCTCGACCTGTCCATCACGAATAACGCCAAATTGTATAATTTTACCATCTGCAGGACTGAGTACGGCATTTGGATTAGTATTCAATGGTCGAACTCCCGGCTTGAGTGTACGATAGAAAAAGGAGGCGAGATTGGGATAAACATGTAGATCTGGTTCGGCAACTTCGTCTAGATTAACACCAAATATGAAACTGTACAATCGAAATCCAGGAACTCTTAGATAGTACGGTATAGTCAACTCGTTAAATTTGCCCCATATTCTAGATAATGCTTTGAGCGGTAATGTTGACATTATCTGGATCTGCCTGACAATCAATTAGTCTTGCATCGTATGCCCTTATCAGTCAGGACCTACCATGGTCCACTAGGCTTTATTCGTTCGCGTTTTCTAGGCTTGCCTTGATCTTCTTGGTTTTCATTGGCTGATTTCTCGTCCCTGACTTGAGTGCGGTATAGTTGGAATCCTCCCAGGAATGCGATACCCAATGCGACCGGAATTGGCTTCCATTGTATTTTTGTAGACCGGAGCGCATCTTTCAGTCGAGGACGAGAGCCATGGCTGTTCTGTCGCAAACATCGGCCACAAGAGAAGCACCGTCTCGAATTAAGCAGACTATCGCGTACTTTTTGTTTTACAAAGTGAGCTGGTAGTCGGACACTTTGTCTCACAACATTTGTGTATGCCCTCTCCATTAATCTAGTCCTCCAATCTCGTGTTTGTTGTTGTAATCGTCATGACTTTTATTCTTGATATTTTGTAACTAGTTTGCTTTCACTTTTCCCCACAAAAGTGTCGACATCATTCTTTGTCATCAGTTTACCATCAGTCAACGGGCATGTTTCTATTCTATGATCATGTTGCGAAAGTTGCTATCTGATTCTTAGTGGTAATCAGTGATCATGTCTAGTGCTGCGAATGATTCCGACAGTGGTCAGATCAGGGAGGATACACAAAAGCGTCGTATCAACCTTCGAATACTCTCCCCAGGACCTCTGGTGCCGGAAAGTGTCAACATAGAGAATGTTCCTGTTACAGCTACGATTGGTGAGGTCAAAAGCCGCTACAGTATTGCTTCACCGTCCCATCCACCTACAAATGGACTCCGTATGATATTTGCCGGACGAGTACTGGCCGACGATAATGCCTCTATTGCTGTAGCACTGGGAGACAATGTCGTGAGTCAATTTACGAGATGAATATGACCAGAAATTTATACTTATTTCAAAATAGCTATCTAATAACACGTCACTCACACTGCACATGATCGTGCGTCCCGATGCCCTGCAGAATTACACAAGTGCTCAAACACGCAGTACAACATCTCGGAATGGAACAGCATTGCCACAAGAAACAAGCCCACACCGGAATGATCGAACAAGATCAAACCCTCCTCACAGTGATGAGGCATCATCCAACGATATGTCGTCGAACATACCTCATAATATCGCACAGTTTCCCGGACTTCCTATGCTACCAGGAATGGCAGGAGTTGTAGGAGGTCCTGGCATGACCGCTATGCAAATACATTTGCAGGGGCATATACCCGCACCCTTCATGCCCGACTTCAATCCGTATCTAGCACACCATCAAGCAATGGCAGCTCAGCATCAAGCAATGGCAGCTCAAGAATCGCAATCAGGAGAAACTGCGACCCCGTCGCATCTATCGAGCTCGGTTACAGCAACATCACCACCACCACTACAGACTACACCCGGGTTTCCGATACGAGGACCGCTTTTCACGAATCATCAGCAGCAGCAAACTAGATTGGCTTATGAGCTAGCCCACCGTCAAGCTATGGATGCACATAATGCTGCCATAACAGGTCAGTGGAGGAGTGGAACAGGGACGCAGTTTTCCACTTCGCATAATAATTTACAGCCAAACGCTACGCTAAACAACTCCGATATTCATTCATCCACACATGCACAAGCTTCGACAGTGCTACCACCGTCTATAACTCTACCTATGGGACAACCTCGGCAAATTCACAATGCTGTCTCGGGACAACCAGCGATAATGTCTGTTTCACATCCAGTTGGGCTTCCTCAGCCGTCAGTGTTGAACCCTCCTGAAAGCGAGCGCCTTTCACAACAACTTGCCGGCCTCTACGGACACGCCCAACTCTTGAATTTCCCTGCCACCATGTATTTGCTATCGTCCACGACAGGTCCAGAAGCGATATTACATCACAACCAAGTAGCTTACCGAGCACGATTCACTGATTCGTCAGAGTCGCGCAGAGACGGTGGTCTTCAAGGAGGCAGCTCTACCTCGCTACCTCAAGTTAGATCACCCTCAAACATAGCCATTACCAATGTTCCTCAGCATGAACCGGCACAAACATCTATTCGACGCTCATCAACGGCTCGTGAAGCGCCGCCAGCACCCGCAGCAGTTCCAGCACAGCCGCCAATCGTTCAGAATAATGCGAATCCGCAACTAAACCAGCAGCATATAAACAACCGAGATATTGACCTACTGGCTCCATTGCAACCTGTACTTCGTCACCTCTGGCTCCTTGTACGAGTCAGCATCTTTGTCTTCCTCTTTTTCGGGTTAGATCGTGGATATCGGCGACCACTCCTGGCAATGCTGATCTTCTCCGTGTTCATATTATTGAGATCGCTAGAGACTCGATTCCATGTGATGAATGGGATCAGAACCTGGTGGGATGATATCATCGGAATTAGACAACCACAAATACATGAGGCCAACACTCATGATCGAGCAGTGAGACAGCCAGATGGTGGACAGGCATTGCTTTCAAATACCCAAGATACACTGCGGACTGGAAGCCAGGCGGTAAACATCATTCCGCATCGAGATACGAGACTCGCAAACATCAGAGAAAGGTTAAGACCGGCTGAAAGGGCTTTAGCTTTATTTTTTGCAAGCTTAGTCCCAGGCCTTGGAGAGAATGCGCTTCGAGAACGGAGGAGAGAAGAGCATGAGCGACAGGAGCGAGAAGCACAGGCAAGGAGAATTGCTGAAGAAGCTGCACATCAAATACAAGATGTCACTACTCTTACCGATGATCAACTCACAAGCTCGGGTTCTGCAAACACACCAACAGGCAGTATTATCAACAATGAAGATGCTAATTTGAAGACATCAGCAACAGCGACCGGCGTGGATTTGAATGGCTTAAATACCAATAGCCACGGGGAATCTAGTTTAGAAAATCGTGGAGGCCAAGGCAATCATAGGACAGCACCCAATGCGACAACCGCGTCGTGAGAGGTTAGCTTGAGTCAATTCGATGAAAATAATCAGTGTGCATTAAGAACGAAATGGTTGTTGTCTTCGTCTCGGCTCTCGCCTACTGTTTTGTCCATGCACTAGCCTAAATGGTCCGAAAAATAATCCTATTGGTCCTAAATTTTAGCCGTTTCTAAGCAGAGATGACTCGGAATGACCTTCCTCGCATGTGAAATGGTCTAGACCGTTCCCATACTAAAAACTTCTTTGGATTTTGACCCTTAGCTTTTTCATCAGCGCATTACTGTACAGTACCCTACCCCGCTAAATACCAATATTTACTCAACCAGAGTCTAGTCGATGAAATCATCATAATAAATCAACGCAAAGTTATACCGGTTCTCAATTTGACCGAACGTGCACAATTATTAGATCAAAACGTGTGTGTAGCTGGCACGAGCTTATTTATGACCACCTCCAGTTGCAGTCCGAAGATGGCAACAACAGCCACATTTCTAAAAATAGTACAACAGTTCACCGGTCATACTCATCTGGCGAGATTGTATAGAATGCTGATAAAAGGCTATTACCCTTTGTTGATGTCAAAACCGTGAAGACGATACTAATAATTTCGTTTCGAGGCTTCATGGAGAACTAGATCAAATTGCTGACATAATATATAATTACAATAACAAATTTCAAGAACGTCTGCTCACACATTATTAATCGCTATTAGATTGGCATATTGGGTTTTCTGAAAGAGGAAAGTGCCCCTTGTATGCAGGAATGGAATCTCGTTCTCCGACATGAATTGATGTATAGGACGCATCCAGTGAACGCACGCCTATACATAGCGCGTCAATGGGGGCTGTGTAAACTTTAAAAATCGGGTATACTAATGGGGTGTGGCATGACCGAAACTCGGATGTATTTTTCGTCTAATTCCTTCGTTTGACCAGTTTACCCGCCCATATTGTGCTCCGGTGAATTTTATCTATTTGTCTATCAAACATTTACACATCAGGGTATATATTACTGTACATACTGTATTCACAAAACTTCAATGAGCAAGTTTTACGGTTAGGCTTTTTTTCCCAATTTTTAGCAATATGTGACAGCATGGATCAAGCCCGTTTGACATCATGATTACCAAGCCGCATAACTTACCCCAGAATGTATGAAATCAGGCACTATGGTTCATAGCCCTAACGTAGGCGTTAGAGACCTGTTCAACCAATGCTGCAGGTCATTTGGTCGCTATTCAACCATGTCTCCGCAAAGCGCCGAGAAGTCTCTAAAGTTGGCTTAACAAGGTGCTTTGATCCCGGCGCTATCCCAAGCTGATTCGTATTGTGAATAAAATATTAAAAGCTCGAGATGTAGTCGTCATTGTTCAAATTTGCATAAATGACAAGCTATGGTATAGATTACATTATTATAAAATCATAATTGGTTGTTATGTGATAAATGAAATGAGGATGCTCAAATGGAGAAATCAGTACGTGCAAAAGCTTTTTGATGAGTGCTTCTACAAGCATGACAGGAACATCAGGAACATTTGTGTCACGGTCGCTTTCCAGGCTAAATAAACGTTGAATCGTTCGAAACCCGTTCGAGAACTAAAGCGATGATCGGAGAGAAGCTTTTCCGGTTGGAAGTGTTCTAAAAATAGTATTAGCATTACGGACATGCCGTAGTTTTCGACACATCTGGCCGTTGGTCTGTGTGAGTTTGACCGTTTTTTTGCGTGTTTTCCTCGACCAGTTTTCCGTCCCTAGTACTGTATTGTATCTTTTTACTCGAAAGCGTAAATACATACATTTCTACCATTACAAATAATCTATATTTGTCAGCAAAACAAAAAGCCGAGGAGTGATCTACCTTTTTGTGCCGGGTATCAGAGTCGTTTCTTCCTGAATTTTATGCCAAATTTTATGCCAAGTATGACGTTGTTCCACGACACGTCATTTATGGTTCGCTGCGGTTTTCGACTTTATGTCTTTGTATTTTCATTTGTTATATATCTCGACTATACCTCTTTTCATTGATTATGTAGATTTCAGTATTCTATCGACTCCTTTCCGCCTTTTCCACTATCCTCTCTTGCTCTCTTATTCACACTCGCTTTAGTCCTTCGCTTATCATCTCTGTGTGCTTCTGAACATCTTCTACCCGATCTACATCTCTTCTCAATCTCACAATACCATATCTTGAATATAATTTTTTTCATCTATCATCCAATACTAGACCATGGCTACTCGAGGAGGTGGTCCTTCGAGACGCAGCCACACCAAAAGTCGAAAAGGCTGCAAGACCTGCAAACGCAGACACATACGATGTGATGAGGCTTTTCCGCAATGGTGCGTACAAAACTTGTCTTTGTAAACCTCTCGTTACGGGCTATACTAATCGTCGACTCGCACCAGTTCCAATTGTACTAAACATCATGTGAAATGCGATTACGCCGATACAACGACGCTAGACGGTGAGACTATGTCTAACACCTCATCCGAGCAGACTTCGCCATCCATAAGGCCTATTCTAGATGAAAGCCATGCCCGATCGAATTCTGCCGTTAGCGAAGTGGAGCTCAATGCGGAAGCTGATGATGCTTCAGCCGCATATGGTCATGACGCTCATTTAATTCAAAATCTATCCACGATCATGGATGATCTCGAAGCAAAAGGCGTTGGTCAATTCACTACTTGGACTAAATGGATTCGAAGGTGAGTAATTGATGGAATCGCTTGTTCGATCACAAGATTGACGACGTAGATAGACATATTAGTATCTGTACGCAATATCCTTACTACATTGATGCGCTGAAAGCTTTTTCAGCAAGTCAAATCGCATGGATATCTCAATCTACCGCAATACACGACAAAGCTGCTCAATATAGTCTCTCATCCGTTTCAGGTCTACATCGAGCCATAGGTCAATTTGATAAGACTAATGCTGACTCTGTTCTTGGAACCGCAATGGTTTTAACCTGCCAAGGCAAGGACTGGCTAGCCTGGTCTTCACTTGTTGGGGGCATGTCAACAGTATCTGGTGCCATCGGCGCTTGGCAAGAGGAGTCTGCTTTTAGTGATTTGATACCTCGCATCAATGCTTATTCATATCATCAAAAGAATGCACTACCCCGAGTAGAAGCTTCGTGTGTAGAAAAGGCTCAGCTATTGGGAAACTTACAAGCTTCTCTCCAACTCCTGCGAGCTCATGTAGCTTCTCGACCTGTCGAACTACAATGGACGAATCAGCTTATTCATTATGTCACTCGTCTACAAATTGCAGAACGTGCGCGGACCCTCGAGGAGCAGTTTAATCATCTCTATATTCTACGCAAATGGTCATTCTGGCTTCCTTCACATCTTTTGCAAGAAGGGCCTGCTGATATACCGAGAATAGCATTCATCGCTCATCTCTACGCCACTTGCCTAGCTTTGGAGCCCATCTTTCCTGCTATCGCAGCCGACTTTGTTGGTAACGTTGTCAGTACCCCTTTGTCACAGGTTCTTGATCGCATGGAGGAGATGATTGCAGCCTCGCCTGCAGATTTTGCACTTGCATCTTTGATTGAATTTCCACGATCAACATATGGTGTGTACAGCGCGCAGAATCTATGGCCATTGCCTCGACTCAATATCAACACACAATTACCAGATATCTCAATGTGGATTCCAGAAGAACTCGCCATGTCAGCTCCCGGCAATCTTAGTCCAGCTTTCCATCCAACCGAGTTCATGCCTGCACATAGTCGTAATTCTTCATCCAACTCAAACATATACCTGGAAGTACCACATTATGTTAATCCACAAGCCGGCGGTTTTACGAAGAACATTGCTCAATGGGATGCAATGCCGTCCCCAATCTTTTCTGCAACTGATTTATCCACCGGGGGTGATTTTTTATTTGACGATGATGATGTATCACGAATATCTTTTGGCGAGTTTGAGAATCTTGCACAGAATCATGACTCCTGGAGTTGATCATCGATGGGAACATCTTTCACGAATAATGTTAACGACGAAGTAATGATTTAATAGCCACGCTCCTTATGTTTTATGGTTTACTGACTTTGATGTCTCGATACATGGAATTACCATGATATAATCACGCTTTTGATCTTACATGAGTGTTGCAATAATGAGTAGTATAAGTTAGCAATAATATTTAATAATAACTACAGCAAGTTTTATACTTTGTTGAAACATACTATGATAATTTATCAATAATACTATCGTATAATGAGTACAAGGAAGATGATATAATATCTGCTTTACTTTACATGACTACTGTGCTGTATGTACATCCCAAAATGTGTTATTTGATGGGATACAACAGAGTTTGTTATGACATCAGCGGCTCCATGACCCTTTTCAGCTTCAAACTTTACACACCTTCATGTTCTTCCAACATTTCACAAATTATACCGCCGGAAATAAATGCATAAAAAGAACATCAACGATCTAGAACTATTCTCAACGATAGCACCTCGAGAGACACATGACATGTGAACCGAGGTTCATTCCAAGTTACAGCATGCAACTGTACAACGATAGGAAGGGGAACAAAATCTTATTTCAAATGTGATTAGTAATAATAAGCGTCGGTCGAAGACCGGTCTAGATTTTTTAGTTCCGGGATTTGGAATTTCTGTCTCATGAGTGAAAATATATTTGGATATTGGAGTTGTTTAGCACACATACAAGGGTCGAATAGTGATGACCTAAGAAATGTTAGGTAGGTTTTTGGAAAAAGTGGAAAGATATGTAGAAAAGTGAATAGTCTGTCCTATGCCACGCTCGGCCTTGCTCATCTCTCAATGCGAGCGTCTTTCTAGAGCGGGATACTGATGCTTCTTCGTCGATTTATTCGTCTTTTGATGGGTAGTTTGAGGGGATGTTGAATTGTAAGGGACGAGAGAAAATATTCGAATGGTCTTTGAGTACGACACGACTCTGTCTTTAAGTATGGTCGATGGACGTAATTTACCTACGATATATTTCATTTCCTTCATCATCAATGTTCTACATAATTATGAAAGTAGTTGCTTATATGTGCAATAGTGCGAATGTATTAATTAGCTAGCTCTAGAGTGCTCGATATTGCTTGATCGTTAGCTCCATTGTTATACAACGTATTGACGTCCGTCGAGAATTGGGCCAAAGTCATCCCACGTCATTGTTTATACATGATACTGTAACCAAATCCCAGTCTTTTATTTATTCATCAATAACGTACGTAGGATAGATAAGTCAAAGCATGGCCCGTCTATTAAAACAGCCGCTAAAAGTAGCGCTGATTCAGCTCGCAACAGGAGCTGATAAAGCAACAAATCTGTTACGTGCACGCGACAAAGTCCTCGAAGCCACCTCGAGTGGTGCAAAACTTGTAGTACTTCCAGAATGCTTCAATTCACCATACGGAACATCATTCTTTCCAAAATACAGTGAGGTCTTACTACCGTCACCACCTTCGCAGGAACAATCGCCGACTTTTCAGGCTTTGTCAGAACTGGCGCGAGAATCCAAGTCTTTTCTCGTAGGAGGTAGTATTCCTGAATATTCTACAGACACCAAGAAATATTATAATACCTCCTTGACCTTTGGACCGGATGGACGATTACTGGCAACACATCGTAAAGTTCACCTGTTCGACATTGATATACCTGGCAAGATGACATTCAAAGAGAGCGAAGTCTTATCGCCGGGAGATAAAGTCACGATTGTTGATTTGCCGGAATATGGAAAAATAGCAATTGCAATTTGTTATGATATACGATTCCCAGAACTAGCCATGATTGCAGCTCGTAAAGGCTGTTTCATGTTGATCTACCCAGGCGCATTCAACATGACTACCGGGCCTCTTCATTGGGAACTTCTGGCCCGTGCAAGAGCTGTAGATAATCAGGTTTATGTTGGATTATGTTCTCCTGCGAGGGACATGAAGGCGCAATACAATGCATGGGGACACAGTATGGTTGTCGATCCGAATGCTCAAGTACTTATCGAACTCGGCGAAAACGAGGATATTGCATATGCAGAACTTAACGGAGACTGTATCGAAGAGAAACGAAGAAATATACCCGTCAATGGTCAACGACGATTTGACGTATATCCCGATGTGAAGGAGGTGTTCGAAAGCAGAATGAATGATTGAGGCAACAGGAGAATGTCTTGTATCGCACCTGCCTATTGTTCGATGTTTCAATTAATCCAGCTGATTCTTCATTTACAACTTGTCACGGTCATTCACACGCTGATGTCATCACTCATATCTACTCCACCTCACTCCAATATAACCTCTCCATTCATTCATCACCTGAAATTTTGATGCTGGCCGTCTGTTTTAGATCACGCATTCATTCCACGAGATATCCTCTTATTCTAATTTTTTGAATCAACATGGCTTCAAGTGATGTTGATACAGTCCTGAGACGCCCTAGAGCACGTCTGCCCTGGTTAGATGGCGGATCCAGTTCTCGAGTAATGCCAGGGGCTTATGATCCGGAGAAACTAGAAGTGCAGATCTTGTCAAGTCCTTTACCGAATGGAACTTCTGTCGAACTAGGGATCGTCGAGAAAAAGCTTACTGCTAGTCAATATACGCCTTCTACATATAGTTCCAGCAGAAGATTTGACATGTACACGGATAGTCAAATAACATTACCACGACGAGACCCTGCATCGTACGAGCAGCTTGTCGAAAAGCCGTTTCTCCGATATGAGAGTACGATGCCTCCTCCAATTCCGCCAAGGGCTTCTAGCCGTAGAGTCAATGAACAACAGAATCTGCCAAGCATTCCGTTCGCCTTGAATGAGCCTGTTGACCAATCTATAAAGCCGATACGGGATAACACCGATGGAAATCTTTCATCTGATGCTCCTTCTCCAAATCAAATTCATCGACGTAAGCATCACTCACGTGCAGTCCAATCATCTCACCATCAGGGTTGTAATATGCAGGAGGCGGTCCAGAATTTGCAGGGCTTGATGGATGAAGCGCTGCACGTGGCTGCTGATGCAGGGCAGCAAGGACGTCATGATGAATTAGAACTAGCCTTGGAAGAAGCTCATTCTGCACTGAACGAAGCAAGTTTGGTCAGTGCACAGATGCAAAAGCACATTCACACATCGGATATTGATCTATCACCCAACTCGGACGATTACACGGCTGATTCCAGTGCATCTTCAAGCTCAGAAACTTTCGATAGTCAGGATTACTACGCCAAGAATCTCTCGAATGAGACCATGCCGACCATCTATTTTACTCAATCACCTCGACTATTCAACATACCTAATCTTGGAGGACCTATTATCAGCTCGCCAGCCAAAGCTATAAAGGATGGGAGACCAGTCTCTGACAGTGATATCAGCCCGAGTACAGACACAAGGTCAACTGTCAAGCCAAGAGCCTCATACACTGATGAAACTATACTGAGCGGTCACAGAAGTCATGGCACAGCTTCTCCTGCTTCAGTAGTGGTTGATTTTGCATACATCGAACAGCAACCACGCGTTGTGGATGTAAGACCCTCTATCGTGGATATCAGATTCCAGCGACCGCAACGTGCTTCAACCACACCCTTTATACAAACGGTCAAGGCAAACCCCGAAGACATCGATCAAACATTCACAGCTACAACAATCGAGAAGACTGTATCAGTACTCAAAGTTGTGCCTCCTATGCCAATTCCTGAAGTCGAAGAGGTCAAGGTACATATTCCAAGGCACCGGAACCCGTCAAAGCGTAATGTCCTGCATTCTTTCCGTCCTGCAGAGCCTGGATTGATTCCACAAATTGAGAAAGAGGAAGTAATCGTCATACCAATATCTGACACTGCCAAACTACCAGTTGTCCCAATTGTGGTTGATGCAGAAGCAGCAGTAAAGCCTGTTGTTGGGTCTGATATCATTTACGGTGCTGAGCCTGGATCTGGACCAAGAAGATTTCCTGATCTTGGTGCAGAAGAGATGCAGAGGACGCGAAGACTCAAGTATAAACGTCGACCTATCGCTAGAGAATGGGACCAATTCCGTAAACGCTTGACTGCCGTTATTTCTTGCATCAACACTGCTTTGGTAGGCTTAATTGCGGGCATATATGCTGGTGAGGTACCCAAAATTCAATATCAATTAGCAGATACCAATCATCGAGTCATTTTGGGTAATGTCGTATTCTATATCGGCCTCGGAATAACTACGTTGCTCGCGTGGCCTCTTCCTTTACTTCACGGTAGAAAACCATATATTCTTGTCGCTCTTGGTGTGACATTACCACTTCAATTTCCACAAGCCCTTGCAGTCGCTCAGTACCGAGACACTGATCCGAAATAGTATATCGCTCTTCTCTTGCCACGAGCTGTAAGTGGACTTGCTCTAGGCTTTGCAAATGTAAATTTCGTGGCAACATTGTTGGACCTTTTTGGAGCATCACTGCAGTCACGTCGTCCGCATCAAGAATATGTCGATTCTGATGACGTTAGAAGACAAGGTGGAGGCCTTGGACTTTGGTTGGGTGTTTGGGCGTGGTGTTTCGTTGGTTCATTAGCCGTTGGTTTCTTACTCGGGGCTGCTGTAACTGCTAAGCTGTCACCAGATTGGGGTTTCTATTTTGTCGTCATACTCTTGGCAGTGTTTCTCATGATGAACATTGTTGCGCCAGAAACTAGACGAGCACCTCATCGGAGATCTATATTGCATTATTTTGACGAAGAAGATAATTTGCAGAGAAAAGTAGCTCGAGGTGAAATTACATTGCATTTAGCACAACGAGGTCCTAAATTTTGGTGGGAGGAAGTATGGGCTGGTATTCGATTGATGGGCTACATGTTGTGTCAATTTGGATTTCTCGTATTAGCTCTATATCTCGCATGGATCTATGCGTTGGTCGTGCTTGTGACATTAGTAGGTTAAACCTCAAATCGGTTACATATAATCTGCGCTAACTCGAATAAGCTTCTCGGAGCTCTATTATCAACAAATTACCTCTGGACTCCTCAATATGTTGGTCTAGGAGTTTTTGCCCTTGCTATCGGCGCACTCGTTGCAATTCCGTTGACAAAGGCTAATATTTTCTCTCGAGATCGCTTTACACCGCCAAGGACAGATAGCATGACGTTCAAGCATCGCATCACTTGGTCGTCTCATCTGATCAGACGTTGTATCTTTACTTTTGCCCTGCCAATCGCTGGTCTGGCCTTTACACTCACTTCGCCCGGACCTTCAGTTAGTTGGACTGCACCAATCATAATGAGTGCCACTGTCGGTTTTCTATCTACTTTGGCTGTTGCAGAATGTGTGGGATTGACAATGGAGACATATGATACCTGCGACCTTCAACCTGGTGCGAATTCGAAACACCGATTACAATCTCTAGATAGCAATGTTCGCCGTCGTCGCACAAATTATTCCTCGTTTCCTCGTGTAATTGCGGGACTTTTTGCCTCACAAGGTATTGGCTTCTTTTTAGCTGCAGCAGCTACAGGAATTAGTGGCCGAATAACGAGAGCATTGGGTGCACAGGCTGCTACAGGAGTAGTTGCCGGTATTCTTCTATTACTGACCATTTTGTTATCGATTGTTCTCTGGCGTTTCAAGACAATTCAGGTCATTCCAAATCATGCTTTTGGTACTAAAAAGGGCAGTAAAGATTGGACTGCGGATGATGACGATAAATACTGGCGTCCTGTGATTGTTGGTAATCCGTCAGGCAAGGTTAGAAAGATGAATATACTTGAGGCGGGTAAATGGAGTCGATGGACTGAGGTCAGAAGATTAAATAAATTAGTCAAGCCTGAGATTCGGGAGGGGCTATGATTAAGTCGTGATATCACCTGTGCTAGATATGTTGTTTGATCAACTCGAAATAGTATTATTATTGTTGATAATATTATTGTTTCGTATGATTACATTTGTCTAGCATGTGATGTTTATCAGGATTCGATGCGTCCTACCTGGATCAAGTTACGAATAATTTCTTGCTTTTCCTCTACTCTGACGACTGCGGAAACGATATCTTATATTTACGAATGATGGAAGACAACAATGCACCATCGACACTGTCATCGATTTATAATAAATACTGTGTGTTGTATCTATTGGTATCAGGAACGTCTACTGAGATCTCGCAGTTGACGAAACTCTGGTCGGACGATACTCTAGCAGTCCGATCAGTAAATCTACGGTAACAAAGCCGATAACTATCGACCGTGCCTTCCATCCATCATCGTCATATTCGAATGAACCAAGCAGTTCACTCCATCTACTCAAATTTGCCTGCACCAAGTCAGCTATTGCTCAATCTTCAAACTTTTACAAGCAGAAGACAGCGTCATCGCCCTCGCCTTTTGACGTCATTACTACAGATGGAAAGAGCTCAAACATAAGACCTCAAGCACCGTTGAGGACGTCTTCGTTAACTTTTGCCACTTCAATTCACTCGTCGTCAAAAGGAAGAGTACACAGTCGTTCAAAGCAAAGACGCTACGCTCGTGCTTGGACTTCACCACTGAAAATAACTTTACGAACCTCTTCAATTTCTAACACTCGACTTAACCAATCTAAAAGGGATGAAAGGCGCCAAGCTCGTATTTGGAGTCCTCTTTGCATTATAAAAACGCCTACAAGTACCAGTGACGGTATATCTACTGAAATCGAAACAAAGGAGACAAAAGAGACAGAAGAGATGATTTCTTTATCAAACTTTCAGAATAGAACAAGTTCTGGCAGAAACCATTCCAAGATGGAACACCAGGAAAGAAATACAAATGATGGAGACACATTACCAAAAGATAGTTTCTTGAATAAAAACAATGACATTCAATTGCCTGATCGAGTGGCAGATGTAGGATAGCAGCCTACAAATGACCTCGTACGACGTTTCTCAAACGGCGGTTGGAGCAATACGACTATCTCTCTCGAAGAAATTGTCAATAGAAACAGTGGAGGTCCTTCTTCCAACGGGTCAATTGTTGGTGGGGAATGGAATAACGATAAGAATGCAGATAAGAAGGAAAGAAGATTTACTCAATGGAGACTTGTTATTGCCCTTGGTGTTGGTGGAATTATGGGACTAATTATAGCTGTAATTGTGATTGTCATTGTAAAATATACCTGATCATTAAGATTGAACAGAAAAGATGATAAGATGGAAGGATGAGAAAGTGGATGGATTGGCTACGACTACATGTAGAGAATTTTTAAGATATCATTGTATTGATAAGACGATATTCATTCTTTTCATTATTTCCTTCAAGATCCTTTTCGATTATGAAAGTATCACACTATTCCATCAATGGTTATAAATACAAGCATTTATACTCTACTTCTTTTAACTGGTAACTTGAAGAACAAAGGCCTGTAATGACACGAAACTTTTCTAGATATGCTGTCGAAGATTTTGAGACTTCTTTGTCACCGGCATAATCAATTAACAATGTACTGCCTCTAACATTCTATCATCCATTTTATATATCGTCATTTGTTTATTATATATACAATCCTAACATCTCCTCCGGCCTCAATCCTTTCTCTCCTCGTCTTTTCCCTCTGGAAATATATCTTTACAACCCAAACCCTCCTCTTCCAACCGCCCCTCCATTCTGCGCCGCCTCGCCCTGCATCTTCTGACTGACTTTGATATTCGTTTCGAAAAACTTTGCCACGCATCGGTCCAAACACACGGATTCGCCTTTGTTCAACTCTGCTTCTCGGTACGTGTTGGGGATACATTTCTTGGTGCACGTTTCTTGTAATCTACACTTTTACATCAGCATACTATAAACACTTTTTTTTGAGGGGGGGGGAAAGGGTACCGGTTATACATGTCTGAAACCATGTCTATTTCTGCTTCTGCGGCGGCGATTTTTTCAGCAGAGGACGGTTGGGGACGGGCGCCAAAGAGGAAAGACATTGTAGTTTCTTTTCTCTTGCTTGGGAAGATGTTGGAGACTGGGAATGGATTGGTGGTGAGGTGATTATGGAGCGGGTTCAATCTGCGGTCAAAAAAGAAATTTCTTGGCGGGGTGAGGATAGCGTAGGTTATATATGGTGGGCTATAATTATCGAGGGGATGAATTCATTTTTATATAGAGAATGTGGAGCTACGGTAATGTTATGGATTGCTCATATACGACTGAGGGCTTCTTGTGCTATTTGGTCAGATACGGCTTATGATGAATGGCTTTTTTAGGGCATAGGGTTCGGAAGAGTGTTATACCTGTTTGACGACTTTCTGATTCATCATACCTGTGCATATGACGAACGTTAATACTACTCAGGTCACCGCCAGGTTGATATTACATTGATAGTGTAGTAATAACCATGAAGGTTGGGTTTGGTAGCAGTACGGTTCTGAGTTAGCTAGTTGTCGCTTGACATACAGAGGCCTCATCACCTTTCATGAACTTATTAATGTACGCTCCATGCACAAATACCGTCAAATTCAATGAAAAAGCGATTGTATAATAATCGACTCACCACCCTTAATAGTGCAATATGGCATGTTTCTATGTTACCCATTTGAGAGTACTACGAAACAAACAAAGCCAAGCCCTTTGCCCTGGTTCGTTCAATTGAGTGACTCATACTTGTAAATTTCCCACAAATGTAGTTATTCATTTGTCAATTAGATCGATCCTTCATATTCAATCAATTCTATTCACTCATATTCAGTTTTTGTTATACGAGTCCTGAAACCTACATCCACGATATTACAGTAATAGCATATATTGAAAGTAACAGCATGCCATGATAAGTGACAAGTTCGGTTTCAGGAAGACAGTAACAAGGCTTAGATGTCCATCGTCTTGTCATGAATTGAATACGTATGTTTAGATTCCATTTATCGTCTTCGTGTAGTGAGGATCATATCGCGGCTTATGAAAAATGTTCCCAGAGGCATAAGATTTTAATGTCATATGTATCTGACAACAGTACTATTCTGCATTATTGATTATTATACCTGTTTATATGAGGAGTGCTAATATCAACGAGTTCATCCAGATTACCATCATAGACAGCAGTGGTGGAACAATATGAAGTCTGGCTTCAGCAGTAACTTATGGTTTTTGAAAGGCCTCGCGGCATACTCGTCGGCTTAAAGCTCGGCGGACCCAACTCGGCGGACCCAACTTCTCGGATATACACAATTCGAGGCGAGCGAACTCTAAAGTTGGGTCCGCCGAGCTCGGGGCTCAATAGTCGGATCTTCCGAGCTCGCGACCTAACAATTGGGTCTGGCGAGCTAACGGCTTGACAGTCGGGGTCCGTCGAGCTCACGACTTATGAAATTGGGTCCGGCGAGCTTGTGTGCCGATTGGTATGCCGAAAGGCCTTTCGCATCTCCGCGAGGATACAGCTCGGCGGACCCAACTTTGAGGTTCAGTCGCCCCGAAAATGGGAAACCTTAGAGTTGGGTCCGCCGAGCTTTTATGCCGGTTGGTGTGCTGAAAGGCCTTCAAATGACCTTTGTGTACATCTTATTGAAGCCCTCTAAAGACCTTAGGAAATCCTACTTCAAAAAGGAGAAATTTAAACATGAATTTACTGCCCTTTTCATCTGATATGCCCCTGTGGTCCGAGCTCAGAATTTTTTTTTTACAAAATAGTAGCAGAGGTGAATAGATAATATTGTAAAGCTATATAATACTACTAGTATAGCTTTATGTGACTATATAGATTATACTATTTATACCCCTAGTTAATAGCTATCTTTAGAATATAAAAACAAGTCATAGGAACTAATATTATTAACTATAATTCGAAAATTTAATATTCTACTAGAAATTTGTGTATTTTCATATATAAGTCTACTTATACTAAGTAAAAAGTAGACATATGTAGCTCTAAAGATAGCTCTTATCTTATGCTTCTATACTAGTAGTCTTTTATAATATTAAATAGTATTTTCCCGATTAAAATAGCGCGTGCGCTATATGAGTTACAAGATATCCATGTTTTGGCCTTTTGTAAAAAAAAAAAAATCTGAGCTCGGACCACAGGGGCATATCAGATGAAAAGGGCAGTAATATCAGATTTGTCTTGTTCTACGAGTCTAAATAACAATCGAGTCATATCAATTTAATCTTATATGTCTGAGAACCCGCATAATCATAATGTTTATACATGTACTATACTGTCTTGATATGTGTTTATGAAAGAGAACCAATATGAATTGTACTTTTACTTGTCACCATATAGAAATAATTGAGAATGCTCAAAACATTTCAAAGCCCCTCAAGAGGCCTTTCGGCATACTAGCCGACAGAGCTCGGCGGACCCAACTTTATAGCTCGGCAAACCCAACTTTACAGCTCGGCGGACCCAACTTCTCTATTCCCCACATTCTCGGGGCGACTGAACTCTAAAGTTGGGTCCGCCGAGCTCACGGTTTATGAAGTTGGGTCCGCCGAGCTCTATACCGGCGAGTATACTGAAAGGCCTTTTGGCACTAAAAGCTAGATTCAGGAGGCCTTTTTGTAAAAAGACATAAAGGCCTCTAACAAGTTAATACGGCTAATAAGAGCAAATGGCTTCTAGAGGTCTTTAACATGTTGAGTAACTTCGATTATCCATACAAAGTAATAGGTATAAATGCTGTCAATTTTGTTTTTACTAATTGGATTTAAAGAGAAACAAATGTAGTACATACTATACTCAAGTGATTTTGAAGAGAAATAAACATAAATTGTATATACAGAAACATTAACATAAATATGTCACAAAATCAAGTGATCTCAAGACTTTTATGAGATAACATAACCCCTGTGGTAGATTTATGTTAATGTTTCTGTATATACAAGTATTTTCTTCTAGAGACCTTTAAATGGCCTTTCGGCATACTAGCCGGCATAAAAGCTCGGCAGACCCAACTTCATAAGCCGAGAGCTCGGCGGACCCATTTTATAAGCCGAGAGCTCGGCGGACCCAACTCTACAATTTCGGGGCGACTGAACCTTAAAGTTGGGTCCGCCGAGCTGCATCCTCGATTCATGAAGGTTATAATTGCCAAGATTTTCGTCATCTTCCGTCAATCACATATTTTTCATAGAGCACAAACATAGAATCAGCTTTTACTACGCGGTCGACAAGTGATTGTCATCCGAAACAAGCAAATGCCTTGTCACTAGGTATGTCCAATCACCTGTCATGATTTCTTCCAAGCATATATTTATATGATGATCAAATGCAAAGAACCGTTGCGAATGACAATCAAATGCTTGATTTAAACTCCTCCATTTCTGATATTTATTTTCCATACCATGATACTACGCTACATAATAAATGCAAAACCAGGTGGACTAATTTTGTGGATCAATTCTAGTTTTTAGAATTATGAAAGCGACGCGATTCGTTCGTTCTTTTGGCAACCGTTTCGAATCAATTTATTCAGCACACGTCAGACAATTCACTTCGTCAACACAAAAGAATATTTCAAATCAAAGTCTGCATTCGATCAATGGAACTCCCTCGGGGGACGTCCAAAAACGACTTTCGCTCATAAAAGAACAAAAAGATCTTCGAGCATGTTATCCTAGACTTGTAAAACAAGAAAGAGCATGGACTAGACTAGAAAATGTTCTCTCACAGGCGGAGAAACTCGTGCCTGGAGCCAGCGATCATGGGAGACTAATTAATATATATGGTATGTTTAGATAAAACCACACTGTTCGATAGAGAAAGAGAACTGAGCGCTTTAGGTAGAGTAAAAACTATTCGCGTATTATCGTCCAAACTTATATTTATTGTGCTTGAGAATGATGGACGTTCTTTACAAGTTGTCTGGAAGCGACAGCTGTCTGAAAATGCAGATTCTGTAGAAATAGAACAGTATATGAGTTCAGAAAGAGCATTTAAAAAGATTGCTCGTCGAGGTGATTGGTTGTGTATGTCATAATTTAGTTGTACCATTCGAGTTCCAAAAGACTAATAATTGGTAGCTGTGGTTGGTCATATACATAAGACTACCTCGGGAGAACCAAGTCTCTTGGCGCAAGGACTGCCAGAAATAGCTTGTCCTTCTCTACATGACATTCCTCTGAAATTAGATGATCAAGATCTCATGGCACGAAAACCTCATCTTAAAATGTTGATGAACCCTTCCAAGGTTCATATCTTACGGATCAGATCAGAAATTGAATCTTTCATATGTTCTTGGTTCAGGGATCGTGGTCATTATCGAGTCAATACACCTTTGTTAAGCTCCCAAGCAGGAGGGGCAGTAGCAAGACCTTTTGAAACCTCATCTACAGAATTTAGTGATACAAAATTGAATCTACGGATCGCACCCGAGTTGTGGTTGAAAAGGCTGATCATTGGTGGACTGGACAAGATATATGAACTTGGACCTGCTTTTAGAAATGAAGGTTAGTTTGTCTCCTATAAATCTGACAGTACAAGGAATTGACGTGTATGTAGGTGTTGATGCAACGCATAATCCCGAATTCACAATGTGTGAAGCCTATTCAGCATTCACGACTCTTGACGAATTACAAACCATGACCAACGATCTTATTCGCTCTCTTCACGTCCATCTAAAATCCCTACCATCTTTACTCTCCGACATGATCCCATCTCTTGATCTTCCTTCCGAAATCAAATCTTACCCTTTTATTCCCACTCTTGAGTCTCGACTTTCCCATCCCCTTCCATCTCTTGACACTCCAACAGCTCTTTCAGATCTCCTCTCTCTGTTCAAAAGCATACCTCTTTCCCTTCCTGAAAACATTACCATCCCTTCTCTCCTCGACGCTCTCGCTTCACAATATATAGAACCCCTATCTGCCAATTCAGCAATATACATTACCGAGATCCCCGCGGCGTTGTGTCCCTTGGCAAAGAGTTACAAATGTCCTACTACCGGGCAAGAGATATCCGCAAGGGCGGAGTTATTCATAAACCAAGTCGAATATGCAAACATGTACGAAGAGGAAAACGACCCTTTCCTCCAGCGAGAAAAGTTTGTTTTACAGAATAGATACCGCGCGGAATATAGACGACTTTGTAATGCAGATTATAAAGATGGAGACGGTGACGGTGTAGTGGATGAGAGTTATCTCGAGGCTTTGGAGTGGGGATTACCGCCCACAGGAGGCTGGGGTCTCGGCGTAGATAGACTAGTGATGTTAATGACTGGCCAGAAGAGGATCGCGGACGTATTGCCGTTTGGAAGTTTGAGAAACGTAGTAGGACTTCAGAATAGAATGTAGTAAAATAAATCCTAGAATAATCTACTTGCTATCGAATGCTGTTATATATCATCATGTCTGGTCATCCATGGTTACTGACAATCACGTACATCTCGTCATGATGTCGTATTCCAAATCTATCAATCCTGCAGAAAAACGCCCATTTACGGCAAGCATATCGAATAAGACCTGCGTTTGTGCCCATATATCTTCCAGATAAGCCGATTTAGGTTCACCCAGCGATACTGTAATAACATTACGGTCAATAAAAATCCATCCCGGAATATACATGGTACATACCCAAAATAGCACCGTTGACTAATTCTGCTATCTCGACTCTACCTTTTCCATCCAACAATTCTGCCAAAACGCTCTGTCGAGCATCTGTATAAGCCAACAAAGCAAACGTATCATCCAATGCCTTGACGATATTCTTGTCTGGATCATTAATGTAGACATCTCGTAATCTTATCCCATAATTAATAGCTTGTGTCAAGAGATCTTTATCATCTGTATTGTCTTTTTCGACATCTATTTCCATATTCGACCCTTCTTGAGTCGAATTGTCGTTAGACAAGGAAATGCCACCGTCAATGTTATCAGTATTATTACCGTCTATAATTGCTTCATTCATCTCATCAGTGTTTATTGTGCATAATTTATCCTGCGCGTCATAACTTTGTAACAACAATTCTATAAACTTTCGACAACGTAGTTTAAAATAAATATCCCTGTTCGTTGGTGACTCCAATACGCTCGGGAAATATGTTTTGAGAAGTTTGATTGCCTTGCCAATATCACCTTTGAGAATAGTAGATCGGATCTCTACAATCTCTAATCAGTAAACGTACTTTACAGATTTGAGAGGGCTAGACTTACTCTGTCTATTCATCAAATTCACATCAGACGGTGCTGGAGAATCCAACTTCGGACCGTCTTGACCAGTTTGAATGACCCAAATTCGTTTAGCGGCTTCTTCGGTAAAGTCTTTTGCGGCTTCTACATAACCTTCATGTCCGAGATATTGCATAACCAATTCCATAGCAGTATTGTCAAGGTTTATCACATCTCGTAAAGGCGAAAAGAATGGCCTTGATCTGACAATATTCTGGCGCACCTTGTTTCTTTCATTCTATATACAAGTTAGTTAGTTTTCTCTCATATTTACTACACGAAGAGAATGTAATTCACCTCCACTAGTCCATCAATATCAAAAACAAACGGTCGTTGTCCGAAATTCGCCCTCAAACATTCGCCAGACTTTTTTATACCCACACATGGATATATCTTTTCCGATTTAATATTATGAAACGCTTCTCCGAGATATACTCCATTCTTCGTATAAAAAGCCGCACCGGTCGTCAAATCGAGACCACATCCTACAACATCTCCTCCTCCGAATTTCGGGCCAAAGGGCTTTCCACTGGCGCTACATGCAAAAGCATATCCATCATCACCATGATATCCCCAAGATTCAAGTTCCCATCCTGGAAGTCGATTCAGACTCGGTTTAGCCCCGCTAAATCCCAATCCAATCAACCCGTCTTGATACTTTGACATGACCGTGACTTCGTAGTAATATATACCACATTCTTTCGGGATAGGCACGTCGGTACGCACAGCAGCGGCATCGTCCGGTGTTCGCAAGACTCCTTGTAAACGTATCTGATGGTCGGGATGTATTTCTAGACTTTGGAACTTATCTGCCTCGTTCCAGCATGAAGGGATAGGTTGAACAATATCATGTTCGTTGACGGGAGTCAGTCGTTCGATTATATCATGAACCCAACCACGATTATTTACGTCAGAAGAGGTTGCTTTCATGCCAAGTAGATTCGTAGCAGAACCTTGACGAGATGCTTGTGCCGATAGATTTGGTAGTTTCTGTTTCGATTCGATAGCCATACGATCTCTCTGGGTTTTCAGTTGTTGTAGTTTTTGATTATATCTTGATTTTTGTAGATATGAAGGGACAAAGATGCCCGAACCGTCCATGTTGATAGTAGACGATGTGTCTTTTATTTTTGTAAATGTCGACTCTTTCGAGGACAGTTCTATTGAATCGCTCAGTGCGGAAGATCTATTCGTCATGGTAGAATGAAATGCTTGAATGTCTTCATCCAATCCGGCTAGACCTGCTAGACGAGAAGGATGGATGTTGGGGTAAGATTGTGGAGTTGAAGCAGCAGCTGTTGATGCATATGAAGGTCCTCGTGGCATCAGAGGCAGACTGTCTCGGAATGCTTGACTAGGAAGGGTCTAACAAGACTGTCACAAGCCAAATGCCTTCTCAGGCATATACAAAGACATAAAGTATGTTATAAAGACATTAGCAAATAGTGGCCGTGTTGACCTTGACCGACGAGATTCATGTAGTATGATTTTAACAACAGATTACTATGTCAAATTGAGTGAAATGACTTGTAGTTTCTAGCAGAGTATTAACAATTCAATGTTGTATGAATGACAGTCTTCTCAAGAATCTTGAGGATTACATCATTGTCAAATATTAACAAAACAATACTTCCTCGTTCATTATTAGTGACATATGTCCTGCACTAGTCTCTCCTCATGGCATATCGCACTGACCAGAATGAACTAGCTAAACACACACTCAACGGTCTACAATCCCGTCTAGAAAGAATCCAGCTTGTCCTTTACGGGGATGAAGAAATTGATACCTCAAATGACGACAGATCAAGTAATATAATAGCACGAGTAGCCAGTCTTGAATCGAGTTTAGCATCTCTAGAAGCGAGATCGAAACCTGTGCAGACTCTTCTCCAATTACGTACGTGTGACATCTACAAATTCTACTATTGTCGTGCTAATCGTTCCAATAGAAAGACAACAACATCAACAACAAAACAAAACTTCTACGTCAGATACTAGCGATGAAGAAAGTCGTGTCATGGCAACTATAGTGGCTTCTCACGCAAGACAACTCACTACATTAGCGTCACAGTTGAGAAATGTAGATGATACGGCGGTAGCGAATCCCGTAGGACTTGTTACGGCAATTACACAATTACCCCGTATGGAGAAGGTATGGCAGAAGGCAGAAATGCAAAGGGAGGATATTGCTGCTTTGTGTGGAGATAGTATGGCTCTAGTAGCTAGATGGCATCGAATAGGTGTATTGGGAGTTGGTGAAGTGATGGTTGATTGGGATGAGAGGATGAAAAAGATAGACATAGAACTGAAGCAACGCCAAGCACGATTTAACGAAGACCAGCTACAATTATGAGCTGGGAATGAGGACAATGTCATGTCTGAAATGGGTTATGATCAAATGTACGAATAATGTTAATGATATATCCTTTCATCTAATCATAAAAGTAATTCCATTTTATTCTACATCAGATGAAAGTGATAAATACAAATATGCAACGCTCCAGATATGCACCATGTTTAATATATTGTCATTACAAGTCGTTAAAATAGTGCTCAAGCGGCATGATAATCGTATGATAGTCTGACTGATGTCAGCAGTCGAATGATCAAATCGTCCGTACATATTGACGACATGGAGAATGATTCATGTAGAATACATGTCTTTTATGCAGATATTGGCATAGGTGAACTTTCTATCCCATTCGTTCGTCGTAGAGGAACCTCTCCACTACGACTCGAATCGCTATGAACAATACTGCTCTCCAATGTCGGTTTAATATCTCCAGTTTCCGAACTATCACTCTTGACATCTCCACTAAACGTCGAAGATTCTCGTAAAGGTGATGACCATGATCCAAGAGCCCAACCTACTCCAGTAAAACTTTTGACCGAAAACCCTTTCTTGTCCCATCTTCGACATGGTTTACCTGTCCGATCAAGTGCTCGTAAACCGGCATTGACAGCACCTGCTAGTCCACGAGGACCATTTCGACCACCTGATGGTGCAGCTGTTGTTCCATTAGGTCGAGATTGATTGGTTGACCCATTTATCGGCCCATCGGTACTGTCCATTCGTGATTAGTATGTTATATATAAATAATAGATGATGAAAGTCCAACTCACGTTCTTGTTTTTTTCTTCGGACCAGGTTTTTTAGCTTGCTTTGACGCACCATCAAGCTCAGCAGTCTCAGCATCTCGTTTAGTTCCAGTCTTTGGTGATGAAGGTTTGGACGGATTCGTATTTTCATCCATCGACGATGACACTGGAGTATCAGCTTTATCGACGGCATTATCATTGTCATTTGATGGTATGTCTATCAATCGAAGTGTGCGAGATGTGGATGTTGATAATTGTGTCAATGACTTTGTTGAAAGACGAAGTACGATTATGAGACTTGGCTTTGACGATTTAGCCACTGGCTTTCTATTCGGTGTCGACGTGCTCATCATGTGTTTTGTGACGATATTATGTGATTGATTGTGAAAGAAGAAAGAAATAAAAGGAGTAGAGAGATAAAAGGTTGTTGAAACGTAAAAGTGCGACCGGGAATTCCAATTTGGGTCTCAGCAGGCGACACCTTTATTATTATCGCTATTTATTATTATGCAACGCAATATTCCCGGTGCCGAGAAATTGGGTGGTGGAATTACCGCATTTTTTGTATATCGAAGATGAAGTCGATGTATGATGTGATTGTTGATTATTTAAATTTAGTAATGTTGATAAATAAGGGTAGATAGGATAGAAAGTATTGATCGTGTGAATCGCCATTATTTTAACAGGTTTCGGTCGATCGGGCTGGTCACTGGTTCACGACGAACAGTTTTCTTTTTTCCCTTGAAGCGGCGTGCTTTGCTCAGAGTTTCGTCAGTACATGACCATAGTTAAAAAAGTGGGGGATGGGAGAACACAGCTTTTTTTCCAGGCTGTCGTGCACGGACCTTTACCTCTTTTTGCTTGCAACGTTGCATGTCTCTGACTTGTTGCTGAAACACGTACACAACGGTATGGGTCGAGCTTTTTTCTTTGTTATTATACTTGTACAAAGACATATCCAACAAGTCTATATTACAAGATATCGATGTCTGTCATGTGCAAAAGCTCTGGTAGGGATAATCTAAGCAAAATTAGTCATATTATTTAATCACGTGAAGTCAATTCTAGTTTAACGTTAGATTTATAAATACGTATGACAATTTGACGGAAACGTTCATGAAATAATTTTGCCGTAGCTCTAAAAGGAATGTCGGTACACCAAAAACCAACATGAGGCTTAAGGTAGAGGTGCATCGTCATAAATTACCAACAACCTCTATTTTATGGCAAGCTGATCCGCATCAAACTATATCTGCATTCCTTCAGGCCATTGATGTGATTATTCCTCTGCAAAGTGAAGATTGGGCATTAGATGATTATATCGTCCAAGATTTTAACGGTTTCGAGGCATTACATTTTTCGAATATTGGCCATGTGTTGAAAGACGAGGATTTTATACGGTATAACGTACTTCTGTCGATCAACCCTATTCTCGAGTTTTGACAGTTTACAGCATAAAGCCATTACTCGTTAATGATGTTCGAGCACGAAAAATCGCTGGTCGAACACAAATTTCACATGCAGGTTTTCACCTGATTGATGGTATTCCGTTTGGTAGTTCTGAGTTGACGCATCCTAGCAGACCTGACATCCATATCAGTCCTCGACAGTCAGTTCGTGCTGAACCACTCTTGAAACTTGTAGAAGACCAACCAATCACCACTGAGAGTGACGCTGACAGTGAGGACTCTTGTGATGACTTTATCCCTGATGGCTATATCCCTGATGGCTATATCCCTGATGGCTGTATCCTTGATGACAGGTTATTAATTGACTCTGGTGAGGGGGTTGTCAATGATCATCGTCAACGACCACTTACACGTTCATCAGCTAGACTGACTGCTGTCAATGAAAGGGAGGCGGTCACTAGCAATAGTCCTGTGCCGTTCAGCAGCACTCTGAATGATCCTGAGCACGATCATCTGGCTGAAGGACCTGCTGATCGACTAATGTCCAAGCGTGTTCATTGGTCCGAAGATGTCGATGCACTGCGTGAAGCTTCCACGCAGGATTCCAGCGATTCTGAATCTGATTACGACTATGACATGGAATCTGCTTCCCTCTCTACAAGCAAATCTAACTCTGAATCTGATTCTACCTCCGATTCTGAGTCTGATACGACGTCTGAGTCTGATACGACGTCTGACTCTGACTCTGACTCTGACTCTGAATCTGGTCTTGAATCCATTTCTGTACAAAAAAAAGGTTCAAATGTTGTACCAATCGATTTGCCGAGTGCTAAAGCCAAATCGATCAATACTTCTGGTCCGACTAAGCGAGGCGGCTCTCCGCAGACATCGCCTCCTGCAAAACGTCAAAAGTTGACAGGTAATATCAAGACTTTGTCGACATCAACTTCACCCATGCCCATACCTACAACACCCACAGTACCTCCCGGGTCAGGACGTAATGCCACAAAGGCCCGTAACGCTCGAAGGAAAGCGTTAAAGACGGCAAATTATCTCAGACGCATAAATGAAAGTGAGGCTAAAGATGAAGGTCAAAACCTAGATCAGGATGGAGAAATGCATTCCAGTAGTAGTGAAGCGACAACGGTGTCTTCCCCAGAGGTTGCAAGTACAAAAGATGTCCATAATCGTAGTGAGCATGGCAAGACGTCAGAATTTGAACAACGTCGAGATCGTCTGTTGGCTGATTTAGCATCTGGAGGTATAGATGTGACTGGTTCAGAAGAGCCAGTTTCAGCAGCGAAGAAAGTGAAATCAGGTGCTCTACCAACACCAAGAAAACATCGACTTGATCTTGGGGCTTCGCAAAGATTACTGTTAGGTTCACTTGGTCACCGAGCTCCTAGAAATGCTACAGAACGTGACTTGTTGATGACTAAATTGGGGAAAGATGTGATAAAAGGTAAAGAAGACAAGAAGAAATCAGATACAGCCTCGGCAGGTTCGAAAGAGGTACAGGACAGGCCAGAAAGCAATGATCCTGACTTGTGGAAATCTAAAATCGAACTCACGGCCGTGGAATGTTTCTGGGAAGATTGTAAATTGAGCACGCCACCATTTCCATTTAAAAAACGCTGGGATCAAAATCTGAAGAAAAATAAAAAGCGAAAACGAGTACACTTTGACGACGAAGACGAGAATGATGTGAATGCAGACGATTCGATGATGTCTGTCGAACCTGATCTTGAATTTGATAATGCTTCTTCATTCTTCGATCCGTATCATGATCTATTCTTGAATGTTGGTAATGGTCATGTTGCTATTCGTGACGACTCTGACCACTCCGACCTCGCCAAGTCTGATCTTCCCTGTCCTCCTGACGACATCACAGCCCTCCCTCTACTCAATAAAACAGATCTACAAACTGGAAACATTATCGTCTTTCGAAACCTAGAAGTCTCGGCTGCAACATCGTGGTCACCGAACTTGACTCCCCTCCGCACCGCCAAAGTTCTCGGCGAGTCCTTGACGGCAAACGGTACGTTTCGATTACAATTAGCGGTACGAGACCGATCTGAGAAGAAATACGACGAGGAGGGAAAGAGGATCTTTGAAAAGTTTGAAATGGATGTCGGGCGTGTTGGTGATGATGACGAACAAGAAGGAGAAGATGAAGATGAAGATGAAGAAGAGGGGGTTATAGAGTTGGGATATGAAGATCTTGTTGAACCACGACTTTTGAAACGTTTGACACCTGAACTCACTAATATAGATGGAAGGGAGTGAAGACTTCTTCGCCTTGCTGAGTCACTAGTGCACTCAAAGAATGGTCAGAGAGCATATAGTATATATATCCGCAATATATTTAAAGAAATATAATTATTAAATCATCAATTAATTAATTCTATTTGATTCATTCCAACTATAAAAAGCCAACATTTCACCTCGTCTTCCGTAAAGATGGTATTTTTGGATGATTTAAAAAATGGATAGATATATTAATCATACTGTATAAAATTGACATAAAGTTGACGATATATTATTGATACGGGTCAAGTACATATATTATTCATCACGTTCATTCTCCATCCGTAGGCATAGATCTCATACCGAACAAAAACCCCAGTTCAGCCTGACTCAACCTACTCAATCTCTGGCCTGCACCTTCATCCAAGGCTTCATTGACCAAAGCTCTCTTCTTCTCCTGCAAAGCCATGATTCTGTCCTCTACCGTATCTGGAACCAACAACTTATGAACCTTTACTTCTCTCTGTTGACCCAACCGATGTGCTCTATCGATTGCCTGTTCTTCAATATATGGATTCCAAAAAGGATCCATGATGATGACTCTCGAAGCCACGTTGAGGTTTAATCCTGCATTTCCTGCCTTGAGAGAAATAAGCATGATGCGCTTTTGTGGACGACGGGTCGTGGATTTGAATTCGTCGACTGCGTCTGCACGTTGGTTGGCAGACATACTTCCGTCGTAACGTTCGTATTCGTAACAAAGTTCAGAGAGAGGAATCTCCAAAAGATCGAGAAGTGATGTCCATTGGGAAAAAAGTATAACCTTTTCATCAGTTTGTTCAATGACCTCTTTGATGAGTTCAACCGCTTTTTCAATCTTTGATGAATTAACAAAGTCCTTGCGGATCAATCTGAGATACTCCCTCTTTGCTCCTTTGTTACGTTGACCAGCCTTTTTCAATTCGGCAAGTGTCTTTGCTGATTTGATAGTCTTTTTCTTCTTCTTCTCGCCTTCAGCCTCGGATGTTTTATCTTTCTTTTCGCCTTTATCATTTTTGGTCTTTCTCTTTTTACTCTTTGACTTTTTATGTTTTTTCTTCTTGCTTGACTCGCCGCCATCAATCTTTTTTGACTTTTCCATCGATCTTTTCTTCTCTTTTTCCTCGTGTTTGTTCTTTTTGTCCTCTTGATCGTCACTCTTGTAATCGTCTTCAACAACGTTACCGAGCTTCTTCAAAGCGAGGTCAAGGTCATCTAGATCGTCGTCAGAATCAAACACAAGACCTCCTACACGACTTGGTCTTTCATATTCAATCATCGGTGCTTTTCCTTTGTTTCTTCTACTTTTAGATTTTGCCTTTTCATCTGCGGTTTCCGATAAATCTTCTTCCTCTTCTTCGCTTGCAGAAGAGCCCTTGTATTTTTTAACAGATTTACCTTTGACTTTTCCCGATCTTTTACGCAACTTGGCATCTTCTTCTTCAGCTTCATCATCTTCAACAATAAAACCGCACAGAGATTCAGACTCGCTCTCATCTTCGCTTTCTTCGTCTTCAGTATCGCTATCATCGTCATCAGTCTCTGTAGCGTCATTATCGGATTCGGTTTCAGAGACCATCTTTGTAGCTTCGACAATCATTTCCTCCAAAACAGGATTTTGTTCTGGAATATGGACCTTTTTAAAAGTTTCATAATCAATGACTTGTTTCGCATCAATATCTCCACGACAGTTAGGACATCGAGTGCCACGTCCGCCATCTTCATTCTGGGATTGTTCTTTGATCTTGACGTAACAATCTGCGCAAGTATCATGCCCACAAGGAACAAAAATGGCAGGATTAAGAACGGCATCATAACAGACAGGACACTCAAATTCACCATTACTAGCAATAATACGTTCAACCACAGAAGGTTCAAGAGTCTTTGCAATATCATCCATGGTTTCTTGTGAAATTTCTGCAGCGACACTAATGGCAAAGTCTTTGACCAAGTGTGGATGACAACATGCTTGGCGTAGACGAAGAAGCATGACCAGAATATGAGCGTATGATTTGCCAACGGTTCCTGCACGAACAAACTTGTTGAATTGAGTACGTGAACTAGACTCCAAGGCAGTATAAAAGTCTCTTTCTTCGACGGTGAAATCTGGTTGGACTTCTTCCACAATCCTTTCGGGAAGTACCAAGATAGGCTTACCGTTGACTGTTGATTTCTTGTGACGTCGTAAGAGAATCGCTTTTAATAAGACTTGCAATTTCTGCATCGCTGACTTGCGCAACTCATCATTAGTCGATTTTAAAGCTCGAACAAAGTCAGTGTTGAATCTGGTCCAGTCGTTATATGGACGAATTCGTAGGAATTTGATCAGTGAGCCCAATTCTTCAACACTATTCATCATCGGTGTACCTGTCATGCAAAATCTTGATTTAGCTCGTAAAAGACAAGCGCCACGACCAGACTGAGTGTTGCGATTCTTGATATTCTGCGCTTCATCGACAATAATTCTGTACCATTCACAGGACTCTCCAATAAATAAACAAACCTCATCCGGACGCTTGGCCGTATTAGGATCTATCTTTCGACGAGCTTCAAACTTGTCATATTTTCGAACTTCCGTGGCAAGAGTACCGAAAGTGGTAAGAACAACGTCAAATGCACGTAAATCTTGATGCGTCTTTTTCTTTGTTGAGCCATGATGTATAAATACAGACATGCTATATTGAGGAGCTCGTTTAAGCTTTGTATTCAATTCCTCGCGCCATTGTCTTAACAAAGCTAATGGCGCAATAATCAAAGTTGTCTTGAGTGTCCGCTCAGTAGATCTATTAGTCGCCATAAGCGCGATCGCCTGTACAGTCTTACCAAGACCCATGTCATCAGCCAGTATACCACCCTTGTTAGTACCACTTTCCATGTTTTGTAACCATTTCAAACCAGTTCCTTGATATGGTTTCAACTTTACTGTCATTTGTTCAATTTCAACGTCTTGCTCCTCAATCGGCAGATCTTCATCTGGTCTGATATTGTCCATTAAATTCTTCAGATCTGCTGCAACTTCCGCAGGATCTACTGTCCCGGAGAAAATATCCTCTTCATCATCCCACGGACTATACGATCGAAGGCCGTTTGATCCACCAATTCCTAGCATGTCACCAACTTGTCCAAGCTGGTCTAACGAAGGAATTTTATTATAAACGTTTTGTATCGCATTTCCCATACCCGCAAAATACGATTTTGGCTTGGAACTTGATTGTACTTCATAGATGCTGGGTACACTTGGAGGCAGTATTGGCGGATTTCTAGAAGTGCCACCCATCTGTCCCGGCAACATGCCAGGCGGACCATAGACATGACCTGAAGAATAGTTGGGAATGTACATTGCTTGTGAACGAGCTTGAGCTTGCGCTTGTGCGTTTGCTTGCGCATGTGCTTGCGCTCGAGCATGTGCTTGCGCATTTGCTTGCGCGTATGCTTGTACTTGGGCTTGGGCGAGATGTCGCATATCCGCATTTCTTTTGTGATCTTCCAACCTACGTTTCGCAGCTGCAATACCTGCTGCGAGGTCATGTGGTGGAGGGTAAGTTGGCGGCATTCTTGATGAACCTTCTGATTTTAGGTTGTCAAATGGAGATGGGTCAGCGGACAATGCCTTGTGAGGACTGACATAAGTCACGTTGTCATCTGTGAGATCGATAATGTCCGAAGTCGAATTGCGTCCGGATGGTATATACCGACTTGATGAGGCTGGATCTCTTTTTAGAGGACCAGACGCATGAATAGGACGCTGATAAATGCTGGTTTGATACATCGGTTGCGGAGATTGAGATGCTTGTGTAGATGGCCGGCCATGGACGTCCAGCCCACGGGCGCGAATACTACTTCTAGGAGCCGGACGAGACCACGAAGGTGCCTGTTCGCCTAAACCATGTTGAGTACTGAGTTTATAAGCATATTGAGCATCGGCAGCTTCACGCTCGCGTCGTTCTTGCGCATACTTTTCTGCTGCACGTTGTCTTTCCATTACGCGGGCAGCATACGCGTTGATGTGTGGTCGTGAACCATATGAGCTGGTAGAATCTACAGCAGGGCGCTTGCTGTGACGATCGTCGATTGGAGACTGTGCTCTACGCTTCATTGCAGATGGAACATTGTAGTTGTTTTCTACTTCAGTATCGGATCCTCCTGAAACTATCGCAATGCTGGATTCTGAAGAGTCGTTCTGATTGTTTTCACCTCCTGTCGCAGCTGCCTCGATTTGCCTTTCGATTTTACTGATGGCGCTTAGGATTTCCACCTTGGTGGTGTCATCGTCCGAGACTTTACCAAGACTATCAAGCAGCGTTTTTTGAAATATCAGCTCATCGTCAAGATCTTCCAAGGACGCCATTCCGAAAATTATATGAAGATGAAGATGTGCTCTTTAAGATGTGCTCTTTTTATATGGAAATGAAGGTGCTGAAATTATATCCGGAGTGGCGGCATATTTGGTGTAGTGAATCAAGACAATTGTGAAGTTTGATATTATTGAAATAAAGTGATCGATGAGTGACAAACGCGTTTGCCAAGACCGAAAAATGTAAATGTAGTTTGGGAAGATATTAGAAAGTAAAAAGACCTTGCAATATAGCCTTCTCTCTATAAATCTGTTGATATTCTGGGTCTGTAAGTCGTTTTGTAATAAAAGTATCGACAGCAAGAGTTCGTGTGAACAATTATGTACAATGGATGACTCGTTCCTGCGAAAATCCATGAAGCCCTTCAGATATGCTTTCATAGTCAGATAAAAGTCCCAAAAACACCTGGCTCGAGCATGAACGCGTTTCACGTGATATGAGCATATCAACGTTTTGGTTACATAGTTAGCTCAGTTAACTTAGGCATATCTAACACAAATCGTTTACGCTATATAGAAATGCACATCAAAGATCGGACATTCATAATTACAGGAGGAAGTTCTGGACTTGGACTTGCTACATGCCAGGATTTGTACAAACATGGAGGATATATATCAATACTAGATACAAATTCGGAGAATGGTCAAGCCGTAGCTACAAGGCTAGGTCCTCGTGCAGTATGTTTCAAATGTGATGTGAGCAACACAGACAGTGTACATTCGGCGGTACACCAAACTGCAAATTGGATCAAGTCTACGCAAAAACCCTTGGCAGGCATAGTGAGTGCCGCAGGAGTTGGTAATCCAGGCAAAGTACCAAAACCTCAGACTAAAGAGTTGATCTACCTTACGACTGATTAATACGCAGATTATCAGCCGTGACAAAGAGCCACTCGCACTCTCCGATATTGACTTTGTAATGAATATAAATGTTCGTGGTAGTCTTGACTTTGTGCGGCAATGTCTGCCACTCATGATCGAAAGTGAAGCAATCCAGCCAGACAGTGAACGCGGTGTGGTAATTTTGATCAGCTCGTCTGCCGCATATGATGGCCAATCAGGACAGGTACTTATACGGGTCATTTGACGATTATGATGTGAGCTGATTTGAACGTAGGTCGCATATGCTGCTAGCAAAGGTGCTATAAGATCCATGACGCTTCCCATGAGTCGGGATTTGGCACAATTCGGAGTCCGAGTCGTCAGCATAGCACCGTCAATCTTCGAATCTGGAATGACCGCTCTGCTGTCAGAAAAAGTACGTAAATCGCTCGAGCGAGTCATGGAATTCCCTAAACGACCCGGAAGACCAATAGAATTCGCAAAACTTGTTCGACATGTGATTGAGAACTCAATGCTGAACGGGGTATGCATAAGACTTGATGGAGCTATGCGCATGCCTAGTCGTCTATAAATGCAATCATTTCGGACATTGTCACAGCTTGTAACCTCATCTTTTCCTCTCTCGAACCTTAAACTTGATTCCACTTCTATTCTCCCCGCCTATATTGCCATTCATTCTTGCCCTTTGCATTTGTGCTGCTTCCAATGTTCGGTCGAGCACCCTTTCACGTTTCCCAAGTGAAGTTATTCTGCGTTTGAGCACATCAACCATTCGTCGTTTACTTCGCTGAGCCTTTAATTTAGTTTTATCAACGGTGATGACATTTTTTGGATTATCATCCTCGGATTCGATCTCTGTACGGACATGTAATCTGGCTATCTCATGTCCATCTTCATCAAACTGTTTCCTTCTATTAAGATCAAGCGTAGGAGTTTCGTTGGAAATGCCGTGCTGAGTCAGGATTTTATCTTCGCCAAGTCGTTCCTTTTCTCGCTTTGTTTGTTGCAAGATAGTCTGCAAATAACCGACATCCTGTGTCTTCAACAATTTGATCATATCTGGAGACATCTCTGCGCCTGTACCATTCTCAAGGCCGCGTTGTTGAACTTTAATGCCTTTCTTTGTTGTACTTGACATCATACCAAATGCAAACTCATCCGGATTACGTTCCGCAGCTTTCTGTCGTAAAGACCGTAGACGCTTCTTCTTTTCATTATGATCCTTTGCTCTCAGCGTATAATCCTAACACGAATTAATTTACAGTATATTATAGTCAGAATTGTTCCTACACACTTTTCTCTTTTCTAACAGGCCCCATTTTTGTCTTTCAAGTGGCTGAGCTCTCTCTTTGTGATTACGCCGTTGAACAGCGTTTCGCATGGATGACATGATCGCAATTGACCCCTGAGGAAAAGTGAAGAAATTGAAAATTGAAGAATCGAAGTTAACAATCGATAATTTGCGGGATTTGAAATTCATAGGTCACATGACTTGCGCAATAACTATAAGGTGAAATTTTACTCACCTTTATTGGTCAGGTTTGTTTTCCTATAAGCTTATCACACTGCGCTCACCAATCTCATTATTGAACCGATCTGAGAGCTGACGGAAGTCAATACCGACTTCAATCGAGATATATACGTGCATAATAGCGATCGGTTTCGCCACATCTCAAGACAATGGACGCAGGACAGCAACAACAGGGTCAAGGTCAGCAAGAAAATGGCCAAACTCAGCAACAAAATGGTTCTCCAACCTTCAAGCTTGTACTTGTAGGAGACGGAGGCACTGGAAAGGTACAGAACATTGATACAATCAACATTAATTTGGCTGAGCTCAATCCTTATAGACAACTTTTGTGAAACGTCACTTGACTGGAGAGTTTGAAAAGAAATACATTGCCACACTTGGTGTTGAGGTTCATCCTCTTGGTTTCTCCACGGTGCGTCTAGACTTATAATACCGTCAAATCATATCGATACTAATATCCTGTAGAGCTTGGGTCAGATAGTTTTTGATGTATGGGATACTGCAGGTCAAGAAAAGTTTGGAGGTCTCCGTGATGGATACTACATTAATGGACAGTGCGGTATCATCATGTTTGATGTCACATCCCGTATCACATACAAGAATGTTCCCAACTGGCACCGTAAGTTGTTTATTATTCCTATGATATTGCGATTAAATAAGCTGACATAATGGGCAATCCATCAGGCGATCTCGTTCGTGTCTGCGAAAACGTTCCTATCGTACTTTGTGGTAACAAAGTCGATGTCAAAGAACGTAAAGTAAAGGCAAAGACTATCACGTTTCATCGCAAGAAAAATCTCCAATACTATGATATTTCTGCCAAATCAAATTACAATTTCGAAAAGCCTTTCTTGTGGTTGGCTAGAAAGCTTACTGGGGCTCCTACATTGGTACGTGTCTGCTTTGTACAATACTCCTTACTAACATTGTTATAAAAACTGATTTTCAATTTCAGGAATTTGTCGCCCAACCAGCTCTTGCTCCCGCCGAGGCTACTGTCAACCCCGCGGAGCTTGAGAAGATTGCCATTGAGATGAAGGAGGCCGAGGGAATGCCATTGCCAGATGAGGATGATCCTGATTTGTAGAGGGCATTGACTTTAATCAAGTTAATATGAGCGTTATTTCAATTTCAATAACAAAGAGATTAAACAAGAATCAAGGAAATATCGTATAATGAGGGTTGATAAATCACGGTATTGTGAAGGAATGAATGGACCCGGGTGGACATGCTTCATGCCATCTACGTGAAAAGACTACAATGATATGTTATAAGTTACGGTCGCATAGATAGTTTATTTATACAATTTGAGCTCAGTAATAGATTCAGGTTGATTTTGACCTGCACACAATCTCCAATTTATATGATGTATATGTGGATGAACAATTTCACAGATGCTTGCAGAGATGTAATTGATAATGAATAATGAAACTAGCAAGACTTTTACTTCATTCGTGATCATCTGTCTAAAGGTTGTAAGGATGAATATTGTCTTGTGCATACCATTAATAAATATCTCCAAGTCAATCATGTGATGGCTTGTCATTCTTCACCTGGAGCATAGACATCAAAATTATATCTACAACCACCATTTCACTTATCTGAGCGACAATCGTCAATGATGTAGAGATCTTCATACTCATTCCCACTCGACAGTCTCCCTAGATCATGGCATCTGTAGCAGTATCCACCCCACCACCCGAGACAGTCACCAAACCACCACCATCTGCCCTTCCAGCTCCACTCACAGCCGCACCCGACCGACCGTCCCTTTCCACATCCGACGATGGAACATCTCAACGTCCACGAGACGCACGACTCATCCACCTCGTCCTCTCCTCGCTCGGCGTTCATTCCTACCAAGAACGCGTGCCTCTTCAACTTTTAGACTTTGCATATCGATACACATCAGGTTTTTTATCCGACAGCGTCCGTCTCAGCGGCGAAGGTTACACCTCTTCCGGCCCGACGAGCAAACGCGCGGGAAACACTTCATCGACGGGAGGCGAAGGCAGTAATGCATTTGGAGGCGCTGGGGCGGGTATCACAGTCACGGCGCTCAGACAGGCGATTGCGAGCAGAATGGACAATGTCTTTAATTCAACATTACCGAAGGAGTGGATGTTGGAACAAGCGGCCGAGAGGAATCGAATGTTGTTACCGAAAATCGAACGGGGGTATGGTGTCCAATTACCGCCTGAAAGGTATGTTCTTACAGGAAGTGCTTGGAGTATGTTGGATGAATGGCGGAGAGGTGAGGGAGAAAGTGATGACGATGATAATGACGGTGGTGATGACTTGGAGAGTAAAGAAAAAGTTGACGGAGAGGTTAAGAATAAGGAAGACGAAGAAGATGAGGAAATGGGAGGGATGGAAGATGAGAATGGTGAAGGTGGATTCGAAGATGTTTTTGGCGAAGAGGAAAATAAAGAATGATCCTGTTACCATTTCATCCATATCATAGATATATCGCGTAGGTATATCATGCCAATTGTATACGAAAATACCCAATATCAACGACATACTTTAACAAAATAAAACAAAATGTTATACTACAACAACGCCAGTCATGTAACTGTTTCATATATCTTACACGCAGAACCGAAATCACGTCTCTCCATTCGTACCCTTCTTAATCCTCTGTCCATTCTCATCCATCCCCCACCATTCTCGATGAAACTTTTCCTGTTCTTTCCGCTTTACTTCTTTCAATTCCCTCTCTTTCCTGCGCACGTCTATCGTCTCGAACCATTCCTTTCTAGCGCGGTCTTGTTCTTCCTGAGTCGCGTAGCGTATCATACACATGTTCATCGCCCGGCGCTGGACTCGACATATAAACGGAGCGGAAAATGTTCGGTTGGTAGCACATGCTGCGAAATCTACGTCGGTCAAAGATCAGCTCGGTTTTGTCAGGTATGTAATGAACAGAGAAACGTAGGGGACAGACCTCGTATCTCATCGGCGCATTTGTTTCGGACGTTCTTGTGGTATAATTCTTGCCTTGCAGTAGTTTAGTCATATGGACTGTGAAGTCTAAAAGAAAGGGATTTACACTTGAGCTTCTTGTGAAGCTGATAACGGCAATGGAGTTCTTGTAGGATCTGGTATGGAAGGTCGGTTGGTTTGGCTACTAGCCATGTCTATAATCAATATCAACACATACAAAACCTCTAATGGAGTTGTCGTTGATCGAAAATGGAAAATAAGGTTTCAAGCATTACAAGACGAATGACGAATTGAACAAGTTCACTTCTGAATGCAAAGACCGAATATTTCTGAATATATCATATTTATACGATGACTATATAATGAAAGAAGAGTCCAAAATAATCTAAAAGTATCGAGAATAAAAGTAAGATCCAAGGTTAGCAAACGCCAGTCATCAATTGTAAATATCAAGGCTACTCTAATGCATCATTCCATACTCAAGCATGATTGAATAATCAATTAACTTATGCTGACCATTCTCCACCAATCCATCTGTTAAGCATATCAACGGCTGCTTCTGGTTGATCATATGGAACCATGTGTCCGGCACCGTAAATCGCCATAAATGTCAAATTACCAGAAGACTTTACTGTGCCGATTGATTTCTTAGAAGTCGACAAGCTCAAATCTTCGATTGGGGCCTTTTCATATTTGATTTGACCGGGCCATTGTAGTGCATTGGTCCATGCGAGATTACCAAGCCAGTTGCCTTTAGAACATGTTAGTATGCGGATCAGACATAGAAAAGAGTGTATGGAAACTTACAAATAAAATCGAGGGACCCAGCATAAACCAAAACAGGAAGTTTCTCCAAAAGACCTGGAACGACTCTGTGGTATGGCATCATCCAATCACCAGCGAATACAAAGTTTCGGTTGATATCCATATTACAAGTGTCATAGCTCTCAACTTCTACACCCAAAGCTTGCATGACATGTTTTTGGTTGAGCCACTTGCTAATCCAATCAGCCTCATCATAGCATAAAGCACTAGTTCCGCACTTCTTTCTGATATTGTATGGATTCATTCCAGTCCGTTGATATGGACCCACGATAGCATTGTTACAATATATTGTTGCTGGAACACAAGACCATGCAGACTCTGATTTGTAACAGTTTTCAATCAAAGCTTTACAACGTGGAAGAGCATTGTCCATACTCTGACATTCAGAGGGTTCTAATACAGCAGGACTTCCTCCTTCACCACATGCCATTGGTCGGTAGTAATCATATTGAGTCAATGGATCTGTAATACCGTTTCCAATGAGAATTGATTGAAGGTTAATGTTGCGCTTTTTATGGCTCAAGATTTCAGAGGCAAATACTGGAACGTAATGGCCAGCATACGATTCTCCAGCAATGTGGAAAGGTTGATGAGCATATTCTGGGAATTGTTTGAAGAATAATGTCAAAAGAGCATAAATGTCTTTTCCAGCTGCAACTGTGTTTGAAACAGCAGATCCACTGTAGGAAAACCCGACATTTACAGGTTGGTCAATGAATATCACAGATGCGTTGCTGTTCCATGAGTATGGATTGTGGATGAGATTACCAGTTTTATCAATAGATGAAGGACCTAATTCCATGAAAAGGCCCATCATGGATGAACATCCAGGTCCTCCATTCAACCAAAGCACAACTGGGTCGTTCTTAGGATCGTTCCTTGATTCGAAGAACCAATAGAACAAATGTTTATCATTCTCGTTGTCATCCAGATAACCACTGTATTGCTTGACTTTGTCGACGCCGAGAACAGAGGGATCGAGTTTCTTGACTCGCAGCTTGTAAGTGTCCAACTGTCCGTCAAGCTCTCGTTCCATGGTACCTCGCGAGTTCATGGTCCACATATCTTGAAGTTTCTCTCCATTGACAATGTAATCCCATTCACTATCAGGTTTCACAATATGATGCTTTGGCATTGAAAGATATGAGACTTTGGACATGTCTTCAGGAAACATTGCCGATACATCATCCCAGACTCTTTGAGCTTCTCCGGTCAAATGCTTTAAGCTCGCCTGGAGCTTCTGCATCGGTTTATCCCATGTGTGAAGGGAGGAAAGAGTTGAAAAAGATTCCGAGACCTGCTTCGGAATTTGAAATGAGATTTGCTGAGGGAGATAGGAAGCAGATGCTACTCCAATGAGCAATGTTGCAGCTGATATCCTCATCTTGAAGGTAAGATCTCAGTTTGTTGTAATTGATATGTAGATAATATATGGTGAAAAGTCGACCAGGACTTGTATGTGTAGGATAACAATAAATGATAATAAATAGGAGAAGAGATCAAACACAATCTCGACGGGCTGACTGTAAATGCAGAAAGCCTGAAGAGCGGCTGAATAGGAGAAAAAAGAGAAGATCGTCAAAGCTGATGGCGTAGGGGGAGCTTAATATGGTCCGCTGACAGCTGGGGACTTTCTAAGGTTGCTACAGTAGAGCTCTATCTACCGGCCAATCAAGTGTTGGACACGGCGTTAACCGGACGATTGAAACGTCATCAGGGCCAGAAGAGAAATGCTTAATCTGCTTTTACTTTTTATTTTCCTCACGTGCTCCGTAATTTTTCGAAATGACGGCATGTGAATTTACATATTTTATCTGTTTGTCTCATGTAACCGAGTTTGAGAGATTGATATTCCGGCGGTCTTTCCACTCTTGCTAAATATGCCAGCCGCTCAGATAAATCAGCCTGCCAATCAAATCAAACTGACAAATGTGTCACTCGTACGACTAAAAAAGGGTTAGTTTGATTTCAATATCTATCCTTATCCATCGTGATAAAAACGGTTGACACGGATCTAGGCAAGAAACGATTCGAAGTTGCTTGTTACAAGAACAAGATACTAGAGTGGCGATCAGGAGTTGAGAAGGATATTGATAATGTGCTGCAAATACACTCCGTTTTTCTCAACGTGTCTAAAGGGCAAACTGCAGCACATAAAGATGTCGAAAAAGCGTTTGGAACGAGCATGAAGGAAGAAGACATCATTTTGGAAATTCTGAATAATGGCGAAATACAAGTCGGAGAAAAGGAAAGAAATGCTGAAATGGAGCGCATAAAACACGAAGTGATAGATATTGTCGCCAGTAAACTTGTCAATCCGACAACCAATAGACCTTATACAGTAGGTATTATAGAAAAGGCATTAGAACAACTAAGTTCACAAGGTGGTCATACCGAAAAGGTCGAAAAACCGCAAGCGGGTGATAATGATGTTCCGGCGGTCAAGAACACGGAAAATGGTGAGGATGCGCTGTCAACTCAGATGAATGCCCTTCAAGTGAAACCAACCTGGACTGGTGTTAATACTACAAAGACAGCCAAGAGTCAAGCCTTGGATGCAATGAAGGCACTAATATCACATCAGGAGATACTACCCGTTGCTAGGGCGAGAATGAGACTCAGAATTACATGCAGCACGACTATTCTCAAACAGGCCGTCAAATTTACACAAAAATCAGATGAAGACGCGGATGGGTCTCAAAAGTCTGGAGGGACTGTAAAGGACAATATCCTTGGTTTTATAGATGAAGTCGAAAGTCAAGATAACGATGGCGATGAGTGGGAAGTTACAGGTTCGACGGAACCTGGTAATTTCCGACTGGTCAGTGATTTTTGCGAAACACAAACAAAAGGCAAGGCTCGAATAGAAGTCTTGGACATGACAATTATAGATGAAGTTGATGATTTGTAGATTACCTAGTTGTTACCCAATATGATACCCATGTATGTACGAGATCATGAATATAGATATATATCTACATGGACCAAATCAAAGTCTGTTGAGGATATAGAAAGGTGATAGTTTTCATATATTTGACTTTATTTTATCATTCTCATTGAACTGACTATCGAGTAGATACAGATACGTAGATATTTATATTGTAACCGTAATCTCTCCGACAGCATAAATGCAGCATCGTACGAAAACCACTAACCCTTCTTCTTGCTGACACCGACGGTTCGTCCTCTCCTGCCGGTAGTCTTGGAGTGTTGACCTCTGACTCTCAATCCCCAGAAATGTCGTAAACCTCTGTGAGCACGAATCTTTTTCAGTCTTTCCAAATCGTCACGTAATTTACTGTCAACACCGTTTGCCAAAATCTGAGAGTCCTTGCCATCGACGATATCGCGCTGTCTGTTGAGGAACCAGCTTGGGATCTTGTATTGAGTTGGGTTTTGCATGATTGTGACAATTCGTTCGAGTTCTTCAGATGTGAGCTCTCCGGCACTGTAATCATTCCATCAGCAATTGTTCCCAATTTCCATTGATCAAGGAACATACCGCTTGCTCAAATCGACATCGGCCTTTTTGCAGACCAAGTTACTGTATCGGCGACCGACACCTTTGATCTGTGTCAAGGCGTACATGACTTTTTGCTTGCCATCGACCTGTAAGTATTTTCGTTAGTCCACTTGCTTCTCAAATCACAGATCGAGAGTATAATTACGTTTGTGTTCAACAGACGTAAGATGAATTGAAAGTTGGACTTCTCCCCTGATACGAGAGACATGCTGGGCAGTAGATTGGCTATGGATGCACAAAAGCTCTGCTGCTAACAACGTTCCGAAAGACGAAATCACTTTTCCGCCCGAATTACGATTTTGCGAAAGTGTGGAGGATTTGTGCGTGGTCCGTGCTTGGCGATTATCAAATCACGTGAGATCTCCCTGAGATTTCTCTGCTCTGATGACGCCACAATGTGGCTGTGCTACAATTATGTTTTCTGGGGGCTAGTTACTGTATGTTTCCCGGCTATGATGTCACGGCTGGTCGATCTATTATATATCCTGCTACGTTACTCTGCATAGATCTTGTCCTTGCCTCTTTTTCCTATAAATATTAGTAATCGCCGATTAAGAGTTGATAAAGATATGACTGAAAATAACGGATCAACATTGCTTTTCTCCGTAGACGGAATCAAAGCGTTCATCCTACAAGATGGACAAGAAACATCGCTTAATGCTTCAGGACCACAGACTCTTTCACTTTTTATGATTCATTCGCCGTCCAATTCTTCGACCTTGGGTACGACTGCAGGATCTTCATTATTTACTGAATCCTCCGATCAAGACTTCTGTCTCCATCTCCAACTTCCTCCTGAGCTTGATCTCCCACTTCCCGCAACAAGTCGAATCTTTCCACAACCTCCGCAGAATTATATCATACCAAGGACAGATGTAAAGGACAGCGGCTCCTTTTTCCGTATCGAGTTCCCGGTCACGGTCAATCAAGAGGATCGAGATACTTTCGAAACGATTTTAGCACAATGTACAGCATTCATGGAGAACGTCACCCCTCCGGCTCCAGGAAAATCTTTACCAATTCATGATCCACAAGATTTTACACAAGGCGGACGATTTGTACCTCGGAATAAACATGGACAAGTTGTACTTGTTGATGAAGAGAATGGCAGTGTGTTGGGTGAACTTGCTGAAGGAGCAGTTGTGGTTGAAGACCCTTCTCTACAGCACGGTAACAAAGGTAATATCGAGTCAAGATTAGTTATTATAGATTTATCACTGACAATCTCTAGATCCGGTAGAAATACAAATATCGCAAGATGGGAAACGTGTTGAGGTTCGACCGATATCTGAAGATTATCTTGAACTTTCACGTCTCCCTCCGTATCAGCAAAGTAGCATGGTTCAGCGAGCAGCAGCGGCATCACGGTTCATTGTCACTGGCAGTACACAGCTCAGCAATCTTATGACGCAAAGTGCCGACAACTTTGTGCAGAAGACCAGGCCGAACAACAAACCAATGGACTTTAAACCGGCTACGCACGATCGAGCACGAAAGATTCATAGTTTGACTTCGGGTGCTGCAGGACTGAGCGCAAAAGCTGTTGATCAAGTATCTAAATATGCGCAGAACCTTGGCGCGGGTATTGCGCGAAAAGGCGAAACAGATCCGAAACATGTCAAGAGTAAGCCTGGTTTTCTGAACAAGAGTCTCATTGCTTTTACTACGCTTGCAGACGGTATTGCTTCCTCCGGCAAAACTTTATTGGAATCAGGTGGCAATGCAGCAAGCACAATGGTCGGGCATCGATACGGTGAACAAGCTGGATCAATCGCTGGACAATTGGCTGGGGGCGTTAAGAATGTCGGACTGGTGTATATCGATGTGACTGGTGTCAGTCGACGAGCAGTCGTGAAGAGTGTTGCAAAGGGTATGGTCGTAGGACGAATGAAAGATGGCAAACAAGTGCTTGTCGGAGGTGGCGATGGTGGCTACGTCTCTTCGGAGGAGATAAAAGCAGCTCAATCAGCAGATAAGAAGGCTAACTTTGCTGGGCCATCATCGTCTATTCAGGGCGAGAATGTTGCACCCCCGCCATATACAGAAGAATATGGAAAGGTTAACACATATCCAACCGAGAAAAGACCATAGGTTATGAACAATGAATGGCATGAATGTATGTAGATAATATCATTTGAACGTTGAAAAACATTCCAAATCTACCCTTGCGACACTGTAATTGATTTGAAGTGTGTTGTACGTGAACTGAAGCCTCACGTCTTTAAAGCGTATATTTTTTTTCGGGGTTCACACAAACAGATCGTATAAACATTATCACCGATCAATCCATATGGATAACATACCGAAATAAGCGAAACAAGCGGCGCAACTGATCACGATTGGTTATAAGATGGATCAAAGATACTTATTCTTTGGGCAATGGATTGAGTAAAGATAGAGAAATCAATATGTTTCAAGTTCCATCGACTCCTGATCCTATAAGGCGGAGTGACAACGATACAACCATCCCTTCCACTACACCTGCCGGACCACCTCCAACTTCTTATACGCATCACTCCTTCACACCAACAGGCGCGCCTCCTGCCCCTTCGTTCTTAGTCAGCTCATACGGAGTTGGGGATAACGCAAAGCCCGCCGCGCCATTCTCTTTCTCTACATTTCTCAATACTACTTCTAATGCAGCTCCGACGACGTTCGATCCACGAGAATTTGATAGTTTTGCCGAACCCGGCAATGCATTCGGATCTATAAAGCATACTTCCAATGATAATCTAAACCACGATGATCTTTTCGGAGACAACTTCTTCAAAAATACCCAGGCAGTGCCTATAACCTTTCAGCCTGGTGATGTAAATAACACGCTTTACAACTCTCCCAAAATATCCAAAAGAATGAATAACAACAATGAGCCACTGTCTACGTTGCGCGCCTCACGAATGGGGCCATCGCAAGATATCAATCGGGACCTTTCAATGCCTTTTGTTGCAGATGCACTGGCTGCTGGCCTGTCTTCAACAACAACGCTGAAAGAAACGGATGAGCAAATTACGCAGACAGAAATGATTCTGGTATTATTGGACGAGGCATCAAAAACAAAGTCTGAAGAAGAGCTGGATATAACGCTACATCAATGTATACAAAGATTGAATCGTGAATGGGCACAGTATACTAATTCTGAGTCTATACCTGCATCAATCGGACCAGTCGACAAGTCTGGTTTCGCGAAAGCATTCTATGCAGCGTCTCTTTTATTCCAAATCCATAATCCTGTCCTATTGGCTCACGAATCAACAAATGAAGCACACGACAATTCACTTGTACAGCGGGTCGTGGCATGTTCACATCCAAGGGGCCTTTTGGATTGGTTACAGATACATCATAATCCATTTCCAGAAGATCTAGTCGAAGTACAGAATGCAAAGCCATCTTCTACATCTCATGAACGATTCTGGGACACAGTATTTCAAACGCTTCTACGGGGTAACATTGCTACAGTCATATCTCTTCTTAGTAAAGCGGATTGGTCACATGCAGATACAGCCGTTGAAGATGGATATGCTGCGCCAGGATATACAGGTGCCCAGCTTCAGGCGGTCGAGCATGTTGTATCGTTATGCATTTCATTACTTGAGACATGCCCTGGTCTAACCAATGTCGATAATGATTGGAACGTAACTGGTTACCTCTGGGATGCTTTCAGAAGCAGAGTGAGGAGAGCGCTAGACGATTTGGAAACATACGCCGAGTCTTCTAATGCTGATCGTGGATATGGTGATATGAACGTCTTCGCCGCCATGGGCAAGTCATCTTTTGCTGCTGGCAGTAGGAGAGCAGAAAGTAAAGTGCCTTGGACGATATATGAACAACTAAAAGCTGTTTATGGTCAGTTGCTCGGTTATAGAGAGGAGATACTTCTAAGTGCACAAGACTGGCTTGAAGCTGTCATTTATTTGTCAGTATGGTGGGATGGCGAAAAGGAGAATTCTAATCGCAAGTCGCAAGTAAACAGACAAAAGGAAAGATTGGTGGATATCGATCCCGTTGCTGCTTATAGGGAAAGACTTTTGTATGCTTTTGGTTGTGTCACTGACGAACCTGAAGATGCTGTCCTCGGCGTCAACACTGTTGATGCCGTACAAGTTGCTTTAGGATGTAATCTCGAAGGAGATGTAGAAGGAGCATTGAAGTTGATCCAAAAATGGTCTCCACTTGTAGCTGCAGCTGTTGTAGATATTGCAAGTATTGCCGGTTGGATGCCACAAAATGATACACGACATGATGAAGTCATGGATGGCTTTGATGCTAATGATCTCATGGTCCTTGGACACGGCCAGATGGATAAGAAAGCAACGATCAATCGAGATAACATACTTGTAGATTTCGCGAGTCTTCTTGCTAAGCAGAAACAATTGACGTCAACACAGACTGGTAGGACACGACCGGGCTGGGAAATGGCTGTAAGGGTGTTGAGTAGACTTGACAGTACTAATCTTGCCCAAAAACAAATCTCGGGGATATTCGAGTCTATAACTTTTACGAATACGAATGATGTGGACAGAGCATTGGCAGTATGTGACGAGCTGAGTTTGACAAAACAAGTTCGAAGTATTTCTGAACATTATGCCAATACACTTGCTACAAACACACATTCCTATGGTCAGGCATTGTTATACTATGCTCGTGCACATTCTGCAACGCAATTACAATCTACTCTTGATCTTTTAATCTCTACATCCTTAGTACACTCGGCGGTATTCCCCAAAGAGGAAGAGTTAGATGACCAATTAGCAGATTTACTTGAGAATAGAACAGCTTCACTAGCACGTCTTGCGAGAAACGATCATGAAGCCGCAAAGCTTCTCGCCACTAAATTAAGTGGTTATGCTACATTACGTCGATATTACAATCTTAGAGACGAACAAGTAGACAATGATATGATTATAGACAATGATGATAGTGTTCACTCTGACGGTGAAAGTAGACATCGAAAAAGTGGTTTACGTCCACTTGCGCGGAGAAAAGAAATGGCTAGATCTCTTATTGCATTGATCAGTAGTGCGAGCGAGAGTATCAAAGGCGGTCTTTATGATGCAAATGCCGGTTCGGTATTACAAATCGATACACTTCTTGCTTTGTTGGCAGAAGCATTACCAATGATGAATGGTAACTATTTTCCTATCCCTCCATTTTTCTCCTCTATACTGACGATGTTTCTCAGAAGCTAAAAGTATATTTACATCCACACAGCTCAATGTTCTCCTCCGAGCTACCGAAGATTTGGAAAGCGTCTCATCTCGTATCTTTGAGCAATCATTAGCGTTATTCTCTGCCTGCATGGCTGATTACGAATCTGGACAACCGGCGAGGTCATCCGACGCGACAAACCCTTCTAATAAGAATGATAACAACAGTAACGGTACGCAAAGTATTCAAAGTCTAGGAAACAGTTCGTTTGGAATGGTGGATTCAAACGGTAGTCTCAACAGTACAACCATTTCAACCACGTTGGGTAAATCTAACAATCACTACTTGACAAGCAGTGCTAGGGAATTGAAGAGCCATGACGCGATCAGAGCGTGGGATTGGAGAAAAGCAATGGCGATGATTACGCAAGGCGGTGCTAAGATGGTTAAAGCGGATCATGTACTTAGACTGGTTAGGGTGGGTGTAGCGAAAGAAATGGGTAGGGTTTGGAGTGAGATGTGGGATTGATAGCCTAGATGATTAATAATAATACTAAACTATGAAGTTGTCCTCCGTTTATGATATCTTTCTGTTTCTCTTAATCAGGCACTTAGTACTCATTATTAACATTATGAAAATCGTAGTCGTTGTCTACTAGAGATAGTAAGAAAGGTCAATGATAAGAGCACGCCATCAGCGACGAGCGAACAGCTAAACAAAGTAGTCAAACAAATAGATGTTATATGTAGCTTATACGATCTGATTTCTTATATACAGTAGTACAACTTGACTCGAATTCATATATGCTGCTGCAACTCAAAAAGATGAAAGGATATGTTTATTTATATACATAATAGAGTGTAGAAGAACATGATGATATGCTTTTGTCTAGCTAGTCTAACAATTACTTTTTTTGTCAATCGTATACTCATGTCGTAAATCCAGATGATGAACCTTTTTTATGAACAGAGAGAATAGAGAGCAGAGATGTTGTGGTAAAGACGGTTCGGGATGGAAAAGATAGTAGCAGGGAAGAGTGGTGATTGCTGAAATTAATCACAAACGCCGGGGATAAAGAGATGGTTATTGTGACATGAGAAGAGGCAGGTAAAGAGGGAAGTTTGAAGGAAGGGAGAGACGAGGTGTTGAAGGTTGTTTAACCTATTTCCGTTTCTTCTGCGTTTGGACAACATCCGTATTCTCGGTCTTTATATGTCTTTGAATCTGACTCGTGATAGTAGGTGAGTGGTTCGCAACCTGTAAGACAGTTTGTTGACCCGATTGACTTCTCACAATCAAAGGTCTTTGTAATGGAATATGAACGTTTGGTATTTCATAAGTGATTTGATCGGATGGAATCTCTACTGTTTGAAGTTGTTGTGGTTGTGGTTGTTGTTCTTCATTATTTCTACCTCCACCCATGTGGTAAAAATCTAGACTAACTCCCGATTGAAAGATTTCGAAATTAGGATTAGGAGATGGCTGACATGGTGGTCCCATGCTGTAATTACTAAGTTCACGTTCCAAAGGTTGTTCGGGAAAGCTCATCATGACGTCGTGATCGGGTGATTGTTGAGCGGAATCCATCATGACGTTCCAATTCCCTGATGCGGACCAGTTGGCTCGTTCTAAAGTGTCAAAGCTAATTGGGGTAGGCATTGATCTCGTGTCAATGCTTGGCGTATGGATGGAAGATGGATTACGACTGACGTATTCGTCATGAGAAGGACGATTTGGAAATCGAAATGATGCAGGTTGAGAACGAGCTATATTTGTAGCTCCATCCCAGCCTCTATATCCATCGCAATGAGCTTGTTGTTGCCAAGAGTCTAAATATGCAGATGAACTTGTACTGTTTGTTGAAATACTCTGTCTTGTCCAATCAGGACTCAATTGTGCAGGATTGCCCTGATCGACCATCGGATAAGCCAAGGAATTTTGTATGGGAAATGTAGAGGTGTCAGGCGCGATTGCAGAGTCGATTGCTGGAGTTCTAATGTCATTAAAATCTACAAACTCGATTCTCAATCTCAACCCACCAGTCGGATTTGAAAGTGCTGGAAAAGACTCTTCACCCAATCTGCTTTTAAGAAATGCATTCTCATGTTGGAGATCGCCAACTTTGGACTCAAGCTCCTCTATCCGCTTCTTCTCATCATCTACAGCCCTTTTCAAGTCATTTCGTTGTTCTTCCAGATTTACAACTTGTAGCTGAAGCGAGTCTAATTGCTCTTTATTTCTTGTACGAATTGCTCGTTGGGCTTCTCTATCTGTCGCTCGCTTTCTCTCCAATTGAGCGGGGGAAAGTTTAGAGACACTTCTTGTACCTGCACGGGAAAGACGTCTAATATGCTTAACCTTATTTGAAGCATCCATGTTCTCTTCGCATATCATATCCCCTTGGATAGTCACATCAACCTCCGTATCACCGTCAGACACGGCTGATTCTGGTGAAATTTCCATTCCGTGATATGGATTCGAGTTGATTTTCTTCAAAGTCTTTTTATGTGAATTTTGACGGGTAATTCGACCGCTAACACACGATTTGTGCTGCATGTGAAGTGTAATGCCGATAATATATCAAATTAATTCTGATATTGATTCCCGACTGATTGTGTAGAAATATTCTCATGAAATTTCCCCATCAATGGAATTAATAAGATCCCAGTCTCCAGGGCAAAGCGGTCTCATGATTACAAGCCTAATCCATAATCACAAAATGAGTTATCGATTCCGTCAAAGGTGAGGAGTAATGTCATTCCCGTACAAAGTAATGAAATAGTGCGGTGTAAAAATATATATATTGTAATTTAAATAGGACACGGCCAAAAGCAATAGCTCTCAAAGTGATGTTATGGAAAACAAAAGAGGAAACCAACTCACGATATCAGAGGTAGTTATTATACAATTCAGAAAATCATCAACAACCAAAGAGGTGTGCAATGCGAAAAAAAAACTAACTGCATAAACACACTAGTTCCGGGAATCCTGCCTCAATCAAAATACAACTAATTTACAGCATCATCAATTTCAACCAAGGCATACAATGAGAAATGTAAGAAGCAATAAACATCTTACCTAACTTGTTAGGAATAACAGTGTAATCAATCTGCACATGCGGCACTGGCCGAAATGATGAGAAAAATGGTACTCAACGGTTCACAGAATTTTCCAAGGGTTGTCAAAAAAGAAGGATTTCCGATTGCGGCGGTCAGGGATTTTTTTTTTTTCATTTGTAGCGTGAAAACTGTTGCAAGCAATCATAAAAAGGTCTCGAATTGTGTCGTCACAGTGATCTACTGTGCGTATAATACATAGCTGCATCACTCTCACCGACATTTCGCAAGAAAAGGGAAATAAAAGGCAATGTTGGCATTCCCAAATGCTACCTTGTAATAAAATTAAAGGAAAAGAAAAATCTTTTTCTGTTGCCATGTGCTTGCAAACATGAGTTTCCGTTGAAGTTCAGGCCCAACAACTTCCGATCCAGGGTATCGGGTTCCACCATCCAAAAACATGGTTTGAAGATGCCGGATCATCCCGTCGCACCCATTATAATCAAACCGATTTCGGGAGTTGTTTATTTCTTCATTAAATCTCTGGCGTGCCTGAATTATCAAATTGGGATTGCCATTAATGCCTTTATCGATGACAGGATCTGCGAACGACATGTTGATTTGCCGAAAGTCGACCATGCGGCTCTCATTGAAGAGGTTTGACTACCCATCGGGCTCTCATATTATAGTTATATTGATATACATACGTTTGTGAAGTAGCATATCAGATTACTTTGGTCACTGGTCTAAAATAAGCGGCATATATATAGATTCACTTGATAAGCATGTCGAGTTATCGAAAAAGCTTCAAATGCATTTTTCCATACACTGAATTCTAATGTGCACCATGCTAATGTTCATAGTGATCAAAGACATGGCGGAGTGTCTCCGTTACGGATGTGGAATCATACAAGGCAAAGCAGGGATGACATTTTACGTCCGTGAAGTGCGGAATAAATGGAAACACTATGCGAACGGCACAGTGACGAAAAGTTACCAGTCCTCCACAATAACAACACTCATCTTTTTATAAAAAAATGCTTCTTTGGTCCATCTGTGAACCAGATTTTTTTTTCATGAAAATGTTTTAGCGCCGGCAAGTGGATTCTGTTTCCCCTTTTCATCATTTGGTGGTGACCCTTACTTTGTTAGCCAACCCACTTTTACCCCACAACCTTATTTGGTCTATAGCCTTAATGAATTACCTCTTTCGGCAAAGATTTGTCCTTTTTTCCCCCTCGTTTCTCGTTGCACAACCTCCCATACTCTCCTTCAAACGACGACATAAAATACTTATCTGCCGCTTGACGCGTGCTCACATCATTCCTTAAGAGTCTATCAGTCACTCCTTGAGCATCGTTTATCTCGGTCTTGAACATCAACTCTCATTGTTCTAAAAACTCCATTCCTTCCAGTGATTTCTACCAAATATACTCTCAAATACCAGCATCGAAAAGTTTTGATTTGGCGCCATGTATATTTCTGCACTTACTGCCATTGGCGCGTTTCTCATTTCTGGAAGTCAAGCAGTACCGTCGCTTGGTCACCATCAACATGCGCATCTTCATGCCGCAAGACACAACAACGCCAATCCAAAACGAGATATTTCATGGGTGACAGAGACAGAAGTCGAGGTTGTAGTGGTGTATCAGACGATATGGCAGGCAGCTGGTGACAGTTCGGGTGTTGTTCAAATGGGTGCTGCAACACGTACAGAGACTAGAAAGGCTGCCGTTGACCCCAAACCGACCAGCTCCGCTTCATCCTCTACCAACCCTGCTGTTAACACTGTCATCTCGGTCCCGTCACCATCAAAACCGATCGTTTCCAGTATTCCTGAGGTTGTATCTTCGGCACCACCTGTCGTCGTTTCACAGGTACAACCAGCCATATCAGTCAACGAAGAAGAGCAAGCAGCAGCTGCAATCCCTGTTACAGTCACCTCTCAGGCACCAGAGCCAGCACCCGCGCCACCGACCAGCGTAGCCGCTCCTGTTGTAGCTCCTGTTGTAGCGCCTGTTGTAGCTCCTGTTGTAGCGCCTGTTGTAGCTCCTGTTGTAGCTCCTGCATCGGTTCCAGTAACTTCTCCCAGCAAAGGTACATATACTGGTGAGGTAACATGGTATCTAGGAGCAAGCGGTCCACAGAGTGGAATGGGCGCTTGTGGAACCAATCTGTCCTACTTGGATAATATTGTTGCCGTCTCAACAAGCCTCTTTGCAGAACACATGGTAGATGGAAATCCTAATCACAACTCCCTTTGTGGCAGAACTATTAAAATTATCGGCAAGAATGGCAACACATACTCAGCAACTATTGCTGATCGGTGCATGGGCTGTGCATATGGAGATCTTGACCTGACGGAACCTCTGTTTGATCAAGTCACTACTAATGGTAATGGACGTGTTGGTGGAGTGTCATGGTCACTTGTATGATCAATTGATTTGATCTACATGGTTTATCACGAATTATGCTGCTAATGCTAAAATTCCGTATTTTATGCTTCTAAGGATAACTTATTTTGTAAATATAAACACTCGACTGTATATATATCAAGTCAGCTATTTCCATTGCGCTATGCGCAATCTTACCATTACTCGTGTTGGATATGTGATGTATTTTCTGCCATTACAGTTATTCGTGGTTGGATATGTGATTTTGTGTTGGTTGCTGACGAATGCGATTTTATCTCGTAAGGTTAATCTCAACCCATTAAGGTTTGATTCTATTCGTGGACACCGTTCGAAACACGGCTGTACGCACAGCCCGAACTTTGCCCTGCAAACGTCGATAACGTCCTTTGTTGCCGCGATTTTTCAGCAAGACTGCATTCAGTAATAATATTCTCGGGGTATTGTCATTGGTGCTAATGCGAGGCATTGTGACTGAAACATCCGCTTTCAGTTTCTGAGGGATTATTGAGTCGTTGTTGTCGAGAGAGGCATTGTTCTAATATCGCTGAAGACGGCGCAAGACCCGCCATGTCGACGTCAAATACTACTTCTGTCGGTATGTTGTCATCAAAGCCAGCCATCATCTTCATCCAATAACTCCACCATTTATCGAAAACAACGAGCATCATGTTAACCATTTTATTAATAGGCGAACCGACGCGTACAAGTACACCTCGCACCACGAGCGCCACTCCATCCTCGACGACTGAGTCTACGTCTACTTCAACATTAACAATTACATCGTCAGGCGGCACACTGACAAGGACCATTACTCCCCTACCAACAGAGACCACTTCAACTATACTTCCAAGTACTACAGATACTCCTGATGATGGAACGACTCAATTCATTACTTCCACAACAATTATAACACCTCCACAAACAGATACAACCCCGATCCCACCCATTACTGTTGTGGTTACTTCATCCGTACCACCAACATTTACACAATCGTCAGGCACAAGCACGACAGCTTTATCATCCATATCTACTACCTCAAGTGCGTCACCTTCACAAACTGCCGTCGCTCCTGCTTCGTCAAGTGGTTTATCATCCGCAAAGAAAACAGCTATAGCCGTAGTAGTACCCGTAGTTGCAGTAGCCGCCCTCGTTATACTTGGTCTTTTCTTATGGCGAAGGCGAAGACAACAACAAACTGCTGCTGAGGCTCGTCGTAAAGAAGTGGAAGATTACAATTACAACCCAAACAACCAGCCACAATCACAATTACCTCTTGCTGGAGGAGCAGATGCTCACCGACCAGACATGACTGAAGATCAAGGGAGCGGTTACAGAGGATGGGGAGTAGGCGCAGGTGTAGCTGCCGGAGCCTCTGCAGCAGCAGTAGCGGCGGCGAATAGAAAGACTTCAAACACAAACACGCTTGGAGGTCATATACCTGGTCAAACAAATGATGTTGGAGGCAATCATGGCTTTAATAACCATAACTTACCTGCTTCTCTGGAGATTGGAGTGCCCGGTGCCGCTGCCTATGATGGCCACTATGACGATTCCTACGACCGACAGCGAGACACTATGCATAGCGACGAAATAGCTGCACTTGGTCAAGGTCCCGCCGCAGGTAGTAATCGTGATGACATGCGAAGAGGACCGTCAAATGCTTCAAGTCATTATACCATGGGACAGCCAAGTATAAATTCCGATGCTAGCCTAGGCTTACAAAATCAAAATTCGTACGAAATGTATGGCGCTCCACAACAGCAACAACAACAACAACAACAATATGGTTATGGTCAGCATGGTCCATATGGAGATGGAACGTATGGAGGGGCTGGTGATGCAGGAGTATTGCCCGTAGTCAGAGACGTTAGTGCGATGAGGAATACAAGAGTTGAACAAGGAGGTGTTCATCACAATCCAATCGCACAGAATTTTTAATGGAAGAAAGAGCACAAGCAATGAGATTTACTTGTATAGTTGTAGTAATATTTTAATCAAACGTACCATGTTGTTTTAATTATGCAAAGGAATTAATTTAGATATTCATAGTATTGCAAACTTCAATGACTTTTCGATTTCCAGCTCGTGCATATATGACTACTTCATCGACCTTTATTACCAACCGTGACAGCAAGTGGATTTTGCATTCTTTTCAGAGGACTTGAAAATGAATGGCAACAATACGTGAACTTTCAATGATGTGAGAATACGGGCCTACCAATTAAGACAATGAACATCATATTTATGGCTATCTAGTATACAGCTCATGCGTGAAAGTGGATACGAGCGATCTATTCTACAGTATAATCTAATCGCTCAAGATAATCTCATCCAAGATGAAGTCTCTGGGTCATCGCATATGCATACCAGTATCTAATAACGCCGACACGATAAAGCACCATTTCATTATTGCGATACTGTACAATACATAAAAAGCAGTCTCCATGAAATCATATTTTACTATATGGATACATGCATAGATCCACCTGCAGTCCTTCAATAACGTTTCATCAATTCACCTCACGTCACGTCACGTCACGTCATAACTCGTATATTGTATCACAATGTGGTCATTAACGCGTTTTCAAGGATTGGGCGATTGACATGCAGGAGTAAAACAGACGAAAAAAGCAGACGAAAAAAAACGCGTATGATAGGTTCATGCATACATGCACGCACTTTCATGCACCTCGTACTGTAGAAAATAAAAACTGCATATTTCTTCCTGGTCTTTTTTCTTTTTTTACAAAGACCCACATGGCTTTTTAGGCAATTGACGATGAAGAAGAAAAGACTAAAGGTGGTTGAATATGTAGCCGCACTTTTTTCCGGAACACAAGCATTATAATAAAAATTCAAAACCGCTTGGATGAATTGTCGGCCGACTCCGACACCACACTAAAAAAAGAATAATGATATTGTTCGATTATTTCGACATGATATCATTTCTATTCTTTGACTTTTGTGTTATATAACTGACTATTGGAAGTGGGTTTATAACAATAGGTGGAGATGGAACAAGAGTCTATGCTCGAAGCTCTCCGATGTGACAAACCTAATGATTCCGACGGCAGTTGGCAATGCATTAAAAAGCAATACTCGTTGGAAAATGTCATAATGTATAACGCATGAATATATGTGCTCTACGCGGGTGGTAAAAATCAATATCAAAAGAGATACAAGTCCCTGCAGTCTACATACACAAAAATGATCGCAACGAGATTTGAAACAAAATGTCTAGTCCTGTCGGCACTACTCGAGACACGAAAGAAGAAATCGAAAAATCTGCAAAAAGTTCAGCCGAAAAGAAAATGCTTTTTTTGATATGCAGCACACAGTAAAAATTTACCCGATTGATAGACTTTAAAGAAAGTACATGGAAAAAGCATCGAGGTTCAATGTGCCACGTGTGGTTTCGTTGGGCGGCTTATTCGATATTGACAGCTTCAACTTTTTATTAGAAATAAATGTGACACCCTGTAAAAATCGGAAATTCATGACGTAGCCAAGACAAGAGAGCTTGCGCGATCGGGCCCTCTACTTCGAGGAGAGGATGTGGTTGGGAGCGTCACAATAATCAAAAGATTTTCAATAGTTTTATGAAATATTAATAGTCACACCAAAAAATCCGGAGCGGTTGATTCGAAACACCACTTATCGGACACTGTAAACGAAGTTCTAAAATGCCAACCTAACCATTATTTGGAATCAATAGAGTTTAGTGCGTTCTTGCTTGGTTTTTTTTTTCTGCAGGGTGGAGACAACTCACAATCAAAGTTTCGAGGGTTGGTGTTTCAATGCTTTTTGCTGGTGTGCATTTTGTATGTCCGCCAGAGAGCTTTTCCGAAGGATTCGCTGAGCTTCTTCCAATTTTCAAATGGCTAGCTCTTCGTCAAGGAGCTCAGCTATCCAATAGCTTCGTGATAGCTACAGTGCTGTGATTCATCTGAATATGATACTATGGAGCAAGTATCAAAGTCATCCTCAGTGGGGCAACCTAGCCTCGCAATTCTTTGGATGGCGGCATCGGAACCTGCCACCTGTTTTTCCCTGAAAAAGTTGTATGTGTACCTCAACCACAAAAGCACCTCGGTGCCTGAGCTTTTTAGTAAACATATAACAAAAGATTGGTGTTCGCCTATGTGACACCCTGTTTAAGTTGTCATGACACTTAACCCTTTCTTCCATAACGCAACTTGACCCGGTCTCCATCCTGATCACACTACAGTACTGTTATCTTTTGCCCTGCCTTTCCCGGGCTTTACATCCGACGAAACGTGTCAAAAAGCTCTTTTCTACCGTGTTCCCCCGAATTTGCATCGAGTTTGTTCCTGCACGCAATTCAGAATAACCGTCCACCCATAATTCTTGACTTTTCGTTTTTGGTTCCCATGTGGGATCCCCAGCTTTAAGAAATCCTTTATACTTCACACACTTCTATTCCATTTTCTAATATTATAATCTTTTGTTAAATATCACACGCGCATCGACACAATTCACGGACGACTGTCGAAGACTCCTGGAGGATTTTCATCAACACTCGTTGTCGACTTACCTTATTTACAAAGAACCACAACCGTTGAATCAATCAAAACAACGTATAACGCTTGGTTCTTCACCGGTGAACACCTCAGATACAACACAGCAATACCTCCATCTTCGAATCATCACACTTAAACGGTCACAGAAATAAGCAAAATCAATCTCTGTGAGCGATTGCAAGACCGTCAAGCGCTAGCCGCTGTCGCGCAACATATTCTTGGACGCCACTCGTTCAATGGCAACAACTCGACCTTCATTGGATTTAGCTCGTACCTCGTACATCACAGACAATGCAGTCCCTCCCTCGCCAACCACTTCAGCGCCATACTCACATTCGATTCATTCACGTGTCCCATCCGGTGGGAACGACAATGCAAACAATTTCTTTCCCTTACCCGACAGCTTCATTTCAACCAGTAATGAACCCGTAAATATAAATAACAAGTCTATATTACATGATCTTGCCGAAGATCCAAATGAGATTGACAATTCTCAAGGAGCTCTAAATACACGAGATCGTTCTATGTCGTTTATGCGAAGGGGTACGTACTTCTGACAATTAATTTGATTACTCGTCTAACTTTGAATATTAGATGATGCGGTGTTCCAAAGCTCATGGACTCGTCAATCTACATCTGATACGCTTGACGATTATGATCTTTCAGACGGTTATAGAATCGACTACGATACAATTTCGATGACTCCTCACAAATCTCGTGCGTCGCGCGACGATGAGCGAAATGCTAGCGGTTTCAGAGCTCGTCTCAGTCAACGCATGCCTTCATTGACTCGTAAATTGAAAGAGAAAAAGTCCATCACATCGTTAAACATGTCTGCATTAAGAAGCACACCTGCATCTCGAGCTCCATCGATACGATCTCTGTCCATCTCAAAGTCGGTCGTGTCAATGCCAGATACAATAGATTTGACCATGGATCCCATGCCAATCATTGGATTACCATTAACGCAAATGAAGACCACACAACGACCACCATCTTATATATCATTGTCGGAAGTTGTCGAGCCCATCGATCGCAAGGAATTGGTCTCAACGCCTCTATTACCTCCATGTATGATGGAACGTCACAACAGCGACACTGGAATTATGCAGTCTCCATTACAGTCACCCACCGTTGCTGATTGGCCTACTTTCAGCTTTCCTTCATCAGTCAGAGATACATCATTGACATCTACAGTTGATACACCAAGTTTATCGTCAAATAAATCAACCACTTCATTAGATGCTTCTCGTGACAGTCAGCAAATGCGTCATTCGCTGGACCTCGGTCTTCAATACGAAAGGTTGAATGATCCAAATCATTATGACCCTTGGGCTGATCAACTTGGTCACGCAAATTTCAACATATTTCCGGCACCATATGTACCTGTCAATTATGATCTTACAGCATGCAGATCATTCATCAACGACTGGGAAGCTGCTAGAAAGCAATATCTAAGCCACGCGACATTAGTTCGAGATGATTTCGGTCCTACATCAAATACTTTAAAGGTCACCGAGCAAAAATGGGCTTCTATTGATGCTCAATGGAAGCAAAACTATGATGGAATCATTGCTCGTGCACACGCATCAGGAATCAATACTGAGCAGGTCCCATGCTTATCCGAGTGCAAATCAATCAGCAAGCAGATGTACTATCACGGTAGCGAAGCTTATGATAAGTCAATTGCATTAGCTGATAATGGCCAAATTGTTGGACCAATGGTCACTTATGTATCGAGAATCAAACCTGTATCTAAGAAGAGCGCATTTATGCGTTTCTTTTCAGATCTTCGATTGTCTGGCAATTGAGAGATTTTTTGACATTTTGTAACATTTTGTAACATTTTCCTTATTTTAACGACATATTATATGCAGTAACGAGTAAAAGTATTCTAACGATTTATAAAAGTATGACTATGGTTGGGAGCAGGGGTTAGGGAGGGAAGGTGAATAGGAATGTAACCATATATGATGGGAATGACATGGGATATCGAGCTTTGTTGTGTCCTCATGCAAGACTCACAAACTAAACATGAACGCCAACATGAACTGTAAAGCGATATATGCGCCTTGACTCTGGCTCTCGTGGGTGGAATGATTATGATGTTATGTATTTTATATTACCAAGAAAGGGGGCATTGAAAAGAAAGTTGAAAAGATCGTTGAATGTCTGATTGACAAAGGAAAAACAGACCAAACAACGTTGACGGCCTAAAATCATTTCTCACAATTTGATTGAGATCGGCGCAGTCGTGCGAATAGAAGTATATATACTGATCATACTTGTACTTAGCATCAATATATTTCTGTTCGGTGCTCTATTTTATAAATATCTGTGATTGCCCACCTGTAAGTGATTGAAGTAGCTATGTATACATACTGTAGTTTGAGTTTGTACCGTATTTTCCCTGTCAAACGTCTTTATGACATCATCATTTTATTAATGAAACACAAACAGAAACAAAACTTGTAGCATTTGTTGTCGGACCATATTACGACAAAGGATCTATGATACACAATAGATGTAAATAACGCAGACTTTAAATATGACTGAATGATACAACTTATAAAACTAGACATGGCAAAGAGTAATGAATGTCAAATCATTAGGTGTCCGGAGTGAAGTACGAGAATAACCCCTCGGACTTTCTCGGCATTGGTTCAAACGGACTTTAAAAATGAACAAGTGACGTATGTTTCTCTCTTGCTTTATAAGCGACAAACTGTAACAAATAACTTATGTTTGGTCCATTAGATACATGATTGAAGGCGACATATCCATATCATAAGCGCCTATCATATTCGTAAAATATGCAAAACACGCTGATCACCACTATGGTTATGATTTGCATATAATCCGAAACGCCACTCTTCAACGAATTGACCCTGCAAAAAATGGACCCACCTGAAGTGGATGAATTCTTCGTCCGTAGTAATGATGATAAAAAGAGGCATGCACAGGAAACAGCAATTGGGCAAGAATCGACCATAGATCATGATGGGAGTGAGGATAGGCCATTATTGGGCTTAGGCAAGAATGATGATCCACAAAGCATCGATGTAGATGGAGATGATAACGAAAAGAATGTTGAATTTGCTCATTTACCTTGGCATAAACGACCTTCTGTAAGACATACCTCGTCAAGAGTTGATAAGCAAGTATTAACCAAGATCATTGACTAGATCTATTGGATAATACCACCATTCTTCATTCTAGCTCTTTCTTTTGGGGGAATAATAGCCCCTCGAATAACGATTGTTCTCAATATTATATGTCGAGACTACCTACAGCATTCCCAACCTTTTACTCCCCACACATCCCTTCTTCAGACTTACGGCTCTAATCCCGAATGTCGCATCGTTCCTGTTCAAGAACGCGCTGCGAAATTCAATCTTTATTGTAATCTCTTCGGAGGCGTCATTGCAGCAATCACTTCTCCCAAGATAGGCGCTTTGTCAGATCGATATGGCAGAACGACTCTCATCGCCTTGACTAGCATCGGTCTACTTTTCGAATTGATTTTCACAATTCTAGCCGCCCGTCTTCCGGATAAATTCTCCATCAATTGGATTTTCGCAGGATATATCATTGATGGATTCTGCGGTTCTTTCACCAGCACTTGCGCTATAACAAACGCTTATGCGACGGATTGTACACCCAAGTCGACGAGAAATGTCGCGTTTGCATATTTCCACGCGTGTCTTTATCTCGGAATCGCTCTCGGGCCATTCGCCGCGGCGTTTGTGACGAAATTGACGGGAACGCCAATGACGAGTTTCTACATCATGGTCGGAGTCCTAGTTGGGTTTATACTATTCATGAAATTTGTCGTTCCCGAAAGTCTTTCGGAAAAGAGAAAGGCGATTGCGAGAGAAAAACGCCTCGAGATGAAAAGCGTAAAGAAGGACCGTAGTTGGTCGCAGAGGATAAATATCTTGGACCCATTACGTGTCTTATGGCCTAGAGATGAACCTTTTCGAAAAAAGACATTGTTGAGGAGGAATCTGGTCTTGCTCGCCGCGATAGATACCATGCAATATGGCGTAACAATGAGCATTTTCGGCCTCATCATAATGTACACGAACTTCCGCTTCGGGTGGGCGACGTACGAATCTGGTCTATTCATGGGCATCACAAACCTGTCACGAGTCGTTTGTTTACTCCTCGTTCTCCCGTTCGCCGCCCGCTTATATCGCAACCACCAAGCCAAGAAAAACATCAGAATGTCACAAGGCGCAGACGTATTCGATCTGACAGTCATGCGCATAGCTGTCTTTTTCGACATTGTTGGTTATCTGGGCTACACGCTGGCTACTTCTGGAACAATGGTCACTGTCGCTGGAGTCATTGCCTCTTTCGGCGCGGTCGGAAGTCCGACTCTCCAGAGCGCTTTGACGAAACACGTGTCTGCGGATAAAACTGGAGAAGTGCTCGGTGCGATGAGTCTGTTGCATGTTTTGGCAAGGACGGTCGCTCCGACAATCTGTAATGCTATCTATGCGACGACGTTGAGTACTTCTCCTGCTGCGGTGTTTGTGGCTCTGACGGCTACTTTTGCTTTGGCTTTTGTTTTTACGTTTTTTGTAAAATCTGGTGGTAGGTTTTGTTTCCCATTTCTGAGAAGTGTGTTAATGACTAATTGATGAATGTTCTAGTGTCGTATGAAGATAATCATGCATCGAACGATGTAATGGATGAAAGGACGGCTTTGTTGAATGACACGAATCAGGGATAACGCATTGTATATAATCGTGATGTTATTTGGACATGATTCTGGATTACCTTTTGTATATAATGAGACGATGAATGTAATAAAAGTTGTATATACCATAACAAATACCGTAGCCATCTACATTAATGCATAGAGCAATAACTATCATCATGTCTATATAAGACTAGCATCTCCTGTGAAAAACTTTTTCGAATTCAGACACCTTTCACTTACACAACCTGGACATCTCAGTCCCAGCTGTTTACTACATCCAACTCCACTTCTTAAATGTTGACTAGCTAGATCCGCTAATGCTTTAATAAATATCTCCGAACCATTCAGACTTTCTGCTCTCTTTACGCCTCCATTCGCACCTAATTGCTCAGCTTCGTGGATGATTTCCTGGTCTACTTCGAACAACGTCTCTATATGATCCGAAGTAAACGCGATCGGGACGAGAAGGAGATCTTTCTGACCCCTCTTGACATAATTCGTTACTGTATCGCTTGTCTGAGCGCCCAACCACGCAGAAGGACCGACTTGAGATTGCCAAACTAATCGATGAGCGTTTTTAAATCCTAATTTAGATTGGACTGCGTTGACAGTAGCTGCTACTTCTGCGGGATAAGGGTCTCCTCTATTAACGACAGACATGGGGAGGGAATGGGCAGAGTAGAGAATCACAACGCCGTCGCGACGTTCTGGAGGATATTCCAAGAGTTTCTGCTCAATGTTATGTGCAAACGCATCTACTAAACCTTGATGCGTAGGCCATCGATCTATTACAGACCATTGTATACCGCCACTTGGATTAGATTCTATCAACGATGAAGGAGAAGATGATGACGTAGAAGAAGGATTCCGAGACGAGCTTTCTAATCGTTGTCGCCATTTCCACAATTCGTTCAAACTGCTGCCGGTCGTACTACATGAGTATTGTGGATATTGTGTGAATGCTACTGCTCTTCCACCTTTTCCACGTCCAAATCCATCATCGAATAGTCGTTGATACATGTCTTCCGTGAGGGGTGCAGCATATCGAAAGGCGACGTAGGGTTTATGAGGGGCGGATTCGGGGTTAGTTTGGTCTAGAATCTTGCACATTTCGCTGCATTGATGTTCACTCCATTTACGTATAGGACTTCCACCGCCTATTTCTGCATATTGTTTCTTGATTTTCGGTGTTCTCCGTGCTGAAATCAGGGGTCCAAGATAGGGTTGTAATCGTCCGAGGGGAATCAAATCACCATCCGCCTGATTAATTTGTTAAACACAGATGGGATGTGCTTCGTAGAATGGACGACTTACGAATAAACGAGAGAGGAAATCACCGACTTCATCAGTCGTCGAGGGCCCACCCATATTCATAAACACCATTGCTGTTGGGCCTTTTGAGCCCGTGGCATTTTGAGTGACTGGTGGCGCAATTGTAGCCATGCATCGACTTTGTCCATATTGGCGCTGTACAAGTATTGTCTTTGATTGTATAGTGCATCCTTGACGGAAGACTCGAAACGAGTTGCTGACACTCATAGTGAAACTGTCGGAAATATCAATGGACTAGGGATCTCTTCAAATTACACCAGAGCTTGTTCTTTTAATTTATTACTGAATCAATCAATGACGTCTTTCAATTATTTTTGAACCAGCGAATCACATCACTGCAGATTAGGCTACAGCGCGACCATACTTTTATCACGTGAAGATGAAACTTTAAAAATGCCCTACCCCGCATAAAGTTGATTAGTGATCTTGGAAAGGAAACCAATATACTGTACTGTATGTTGATTTTTTACAATTGAGTATCAACAACAACAGAATGAGGTCTGTCTCAATACAGTAGTAGTCGATGCTGCATATTCGATCGATTGGTACAAAACATCCGCAAAATGGCTGACGAATCCAACTATAATTCCAATCGGAATGAAGGAGAAGAAGAAGAAGAGGATGAACTCATAGATGAAAGCGTACGAATGCATTCCAAGCCAAATTGACCACTCTAACATTGACTCCAGGGTTACAAAACAGTCAGGGATGCCGTGCTCTTTGCAATTGACGTCAGTACGACCATGTTGGCTCAACCAGAGGACAACAATGACAAAAAAGACAATGATAAACCTACACTGGCCGCATTGAAATGCGCATACTCTCTTATGCAACAACGTATAATCTCCAACCCTAATGACATGATGGGCGTACTTTTGTTTGGTACCGAAAAGTCCCGATTCAAAGATGAAGATGAATACAGCAGAGGCTTGACATATCCACATTGCTATCTTCTTACCGATCTGGACATACCTGCAGCTTCCGATGTGAAACGACTCAAAAGTCTAGTTGAAGACGATGACGAGGCAAAAGATCTACTTGTAGCATCACAAGAAGAGGTCTCCATGGCCAATGTCCTTTTTTGCGCAAATCAAATCTTCACGACCCGTGCTCCAAATTTCACCTCTCGGCGGTTGTTCATTGTCACTGACCAGGATAATCCTCATGCCAATGACAAGTCTGCAAGATCATCTGCTGCAGTGCGTGCAAAAGATCTCTATGATCTTGGGGTCATCATCGAGTTGTTCCCAATCTCGCGACCAGACCACTCTTTTGACAGGTCCATATTTTATGATGTGAGTTCACCGCATAGTTGCACTGCTTCGTGATGCTCACTGTCGCTAGGATATTGTCTATAGCGCCACTCCGTCGGATCCCGATGCACCAGCGCCAATGACACACGCAGCAAAAGCATTGAACTCTGGAGAGGGCATCTCTCTTCTACAGTCGCTTCTATCAGAGATCAACTCAAGGTCAGCCCCTCGCCGTGCGCTATTCTCTAATCTACCTTTTGAGATCGGTCCTGGCCTTAAAATCTCAGTCAAGGGTTATATATTGTTCAAGAAGCAGGAGCCAGTGAGAAGTTCATATGTATACATTGGAGGTGAACAACCACAATTAGCCGAAGGTGTATCCACTCTGATGGCAGAAGATACTGCACGGACAATCGAAAAGACGGAAGTGCGGAAAGCATTCAAATTCGGTGGTGAAACAATCACATTTACACAGGATGAATTAAAGACGATAAGAAACTTTGGTGATCCCATTTTACGCATAATTGGATTTAAGCCTATCAAGTCCTTGCCTATGTGGGCCAATTATAAGCCTTCATCATTCATATACCCGTCCGAGGACGAATTTGTAGGAAGCACTCGTGTATTTTCAGCTCTGCAACAAAAGTTGCTCAAAGACCAAATCATGGGACTTGCCTGGTTCATCCCGCGTAAAAACGCCGTGCCGACTTTAGCAGCAATCGTACCTGGCGATGAGCAGCTAAATGACGAAGGCGTACAAATTATGCCGCCAGGATTATGGGTTCATCCACTCCCTTTTGCCGACGATGTGAGGTCACCCCCGGATATGACAGTTGTTCGGACCACAGATAGTCTAGTAGATATGATGCGGGTAGTAATACAACAACTTCAACTACCGAAAGGTGTCTATGACCCTTCAAAATACCCAAATCCATCTTTACAATGGTTTTATCGTATCCTTCAGGCGCTGGCGCTCGAAGAAGAGTTGCCGGAGAAATCAGATGACAAGACCATACCAAGACATAGACAAATACACAAACGTGCCGGTCAATATGTCATAGAATGGGGTCAGGAATTGGAAACGCAGTACAAACAATTGAGTAAAGAAAAAGGTCCCTCAAATGCTCCGACGGGATCAAAGCGCAGTAATCTAGATAATGGTACAGCACCTGACAAGTCCGCCAGTAAGAAAGCAAAAACTCACAATGGAGGTGTACCAGCAAGCACAAGTGGCTTGATCAGTGACGAAGAGATGACTAAACATTTCAAAAGCAATACAATCTCGAAGTTGACGGTGCCTGTTTTGAAAGCTTGGGCTCAGACAAAAGGCATCAGACCTGATGGTAAGAAAAGCGATATTGTTGATCAGATCGTTAGTCATTTTGAGACTAAGATGGAAACGGACTAGTGCAATATTATTTATGATGACATGTTGATGAATTGAGATACCCGTACACGAGAACTCAATAATAGGAGACGATGAAATGTTGATGAAGTGAAAACCCATAGACGAAACGATTTCTCAAGACGAAGCAGCGTACTGTTTCCTTAATTTGGTTGTTTATATCTCGATCCTTTAATGCAGATTGCCAAGCCGTCAAATAACGCCGTGGCGCTCCCTTGTGTTAGAGTTCCCTAGACCATGAATTCGGGATTCTAGTCAAACCTTGAACCCTGCATGAGCGAAACCCCGTCTCGCTCTTCTTTGGCTCTTCCTCGTTCTCTCATTCCCATTTACATTACGCAAACTATCTCTGCTGACATACTGTAGGACGAAAAATCGTGTAAATAATACTACATTGACTCATGTCGGATCTTTCGAAGGAGCGCATTTCACGCGAGCTCTTGCAGTTTCAAGGTTGGCTGGAATTGGAACTAAACAATCACGAAGACATAAAAGTCCAGAGTTCAAAGCTCGTCAAAGAGTATGTACGACGTTCCAAATTACTTGTGAGTCGTCTAGCACGTACAATATATGGGAATAAAGAGCTTGAAAGCCAAGCTTGTCAATCGTTAAGTATTATGGCGCATATATTCATAAGTCAAGTTTCCCTTAAGATTCCCGCCTTGATACAAATAAGTTCTGAGGGCGTCGATAACCATAAAAAGTTTTGCGAATTGACCGTGAATATTGCTCTACGAGAGCTCCGTATCATATTTCAGGTCTCATATGAAGTATATGAAGTAGAGGAACTAGAGAAGCTGCTGATTTATTTCATAAAAGAGGAATATCTGGCAAAGCCCAGTCCTTCACAAGGTGAGGGAAGTGCGACATCTCAAGCTATCCTTGATGGAAATCCGGCGATGGTCGGATATTGGATGGCAACATCATGGTTCCTTGGCGCCGTGCAAAGGGAATACCATCCATCGCTTCTCGAACTATACAGAAAAACATTCTTCTCTGCCATAAGCACGGCTGACAAGGACGGCGTGAAAAAATTGGAAGAACGGCTGCAGCCGAAAGACCGGAAGGCTCCGTGGCATTCGGTCACGTCGTCTCGGTCGTCAAAGCAATTGTTTGTTGATGGGTCTCCTTGGGGCTTGTGGACTTTTTGGAGAATTGCCAAAAAATTTCGCTTTAGTACGACTGAAGTTACACAAGAGGATACAGTAAAGATCGCGAAGAACATCCTCGAGGAAACACGCATCGTCCAGGGATGTATATTACCTACATCACCAGAAGACTTTAGTGACCACTTCGAAAGGTTTGCCCATCTTGTGGAGCGATTTCGGGGTCTGGAAATTAAGAACCTGCCGAACACGAAAGGACGCAGAAGCAAGGCTGCGAAACAAGAGGAACTTCCTAACGACTTGTCCTTATTTTATCGTGATCTTGCTTGGATTTGTAATAAATAACTAGCCACATAGGGAACATAGAGCTAACAGTTAGTATACCTAATGGTAAGTTTAGCATCCGCAAATCATGTTGTGCTATATTCACTGCATTACTGGATGTCATTCTACATGAATGATTTGTGCAACGATATAGAGACACAGAATCAAGTTGTTGATGCCAATATAAATAGTAGCGGGTTTGTTGTTATTTGCATTACTGTATCATCGTCATATATTCCGTTACTTCATGCGTACGTGATAACGACATATGAGGCCTTTGTATGCCTAAACGATTACACTAGCCTAGCTCCCCCGACATATTGTTCCAAAAGTCGAAATGCAACCAAAACCGTTTGTAGCGTACGCATAATTCTCCCAGGATGAATTTATACCTTTACAAAACATTGAAAAATAAACATAAGCATATCTATCATGACCTCATTTGAATGTATACTGTACGAGCTTTCCAGCAGCGTCCTAGATTACTTATGACTAGCGGGCCATAACTATATAAATCAGAGCGCTGATACAGGCTATCGGAATATTGATGGTTTGATGATCTCTCTAGCTACGTTCACAAATGTGGTTTATATTACAGAAATGCACGCTTCGGTAACGAAGTAAAATCGACCGGGCTAAATAAATTGAAAAATGTGGGGGGCCGACCCCGGTTGATTGATGGAAAAACATTCATGTTACTCCATGTACAAACATCATATCAACGTAAAGACCAGCAAGTGGTCCTTCATGTGCACCATCCGATCACCTCTGGACCCACTGAAGTGAAGCTGTAAACGCCATCCGGGGTTCACGCGACTTCAGTCACCCCAGCGCAGAGAGAAGACAAAGCGATTTTCAGGACCCCTCAAGATAAATGAGCTTCAAGTCTGATTATACTGTGGATATCACTAACTTTTAAAGATACACAATGGGTATGTTGTAACTTGTAGAGAGATAAGTCAGCTTCCAATCGAGCATCTTTTGTACTGTACTGCACTACAATAGCTTGCTATATTCCAGGTCTATACTAGATTATTTGCGCATCGTGACTCTAAGGTTTCGAATTACATTTCGTTTGGTCGTTCACAAAACTTCACATCACACTTCACTTTCACTATTTCACTTCACCATTTCACTTAAGCACTTTACAAATGTTTCTTCGTCGTGAAAGTGAAATCGCTTGCCTTTTAAATCCTTTCTTTTCCTTTCTGTTTCTCTTTCTTCCTTTCCTTTTCTTTTTATCAAATCATCTCTCAAGCTCTTTCATCAAGGCTTACACCTTTTTGAAACATATTGCCGAGATGATGTTCTACTTCTACTTGATTCTGTGTCTGCTTTTCACCATCGGACACCGTCCTTATACTCACGCATGGAGCGCCCCCCGGCCAAGTGTTGACCAGGGTCGTGAGTACTTGTCGTTACAACCCCATTTTTGTGAGAGATGTACTAATGAATTTGATAGATCATTATGAAGCTCGCGCTATCACACCGGTTGTAGCTAGTGAAGATAGGAGATGGGATAAAATGGACCAGTCGCCTGTGATTTCCCAAAAATCGAACGAATTTGAATCCATGCTAGAGGAATTCCAATCTCGAAGACGTGAGCTGATTGCCAGTCATTTTGCGGGTCTCAGTTTGGAATTACGACAGGACGTTGCTAAAATTTCTGTGGGTTTGAGATCTGACATGCAACAAGAGATTGGCGAACGTGCTACGCGTCTGGAATCCGACATACAAAGCAGCAATGAAGCATCGGCGAGAAAGCAATCAGATATATATGATCTTCTTATCGACATGAAGGCCAAAATGGGGGCTCTCGATTCGAAAATCAAGGCAAGCAAGGATGATATTATGGAGAAAATCAAGGCTCTTGATTTGAAAATGGAGGGAATCAATGGTGCTATAACTCAGATCAAGTTGACCGATTCGAAAATAAAGGCAAGCAAGGATGATTTTATGGAGAAAATCAGGGCTCTCGATTCGAAAATGGAGGAAATCAATGGTGCTAAAACTCAGATCAAGTTGACCGATTCGAAAATAAAGGCAAGCAAGGATGATTTTATGGAGAAAATCAAGGCTCTTGATTTGAAAATGGAGGAAATAAAGGTCGTTAAAACTGAAATCCAGGCCAATACAGACCCTAGCAAAGTCGCGTGGCGACAACTTAGAGACAATATTGTTTATGGAACCTTTGCCCTGGTATTTCAAGGTCTACTGATACTTATTGGACCCCGAGGATGAACAATAACACTTCCGAGGAAATAAATGGCAACATCACGAGGGAGTCAGGTGATAATACTATTTCTAACGTGGCTAACTCTGGTTCAGACGTACAAGGACCTATTCAACAGGTACAAGAACGCAGTGAAGAGCAACAGGACAACAACATGGATACAAATTGAGATATTCTTTAGCTTAGAACTATTGACAAGATGGTTTATCCTCATACACTATCATGGTCGAAAGAAGCTGGGACGAGAAAATAGCAAATAGCCGTCGTAATAGATATTGTTGATTTCCTAATATACTGAAATGAATGTGTGATATCCGTATCCCATATGTTTCCAATAACTAAATGTCGAAGCATCCGCAGGTACACCAGTAGTCATGAGCACGTATCATTCCTTGAACATTTCTAGCAGTACTAGTACCTCGATCCGAAAGTGCACATTTTCCAGTCTTTAACTGCTTATAGCTGCAACTGCAAGGCCTCCGTTTATTCTCATGATGCGCCGTCAAACAATTCGCTAAGAAAGAACAAGTCTTCTGTATCTTGAATATCGTTGACTTGGCATTCCGTGGTCGATTTTTACATGTGAAATACATTTGTGGCCGATTTTGTAACCCACACATCTTTGTGCCGGAGCCCCATTGCGATATGACAGACCCGTCACTCAAAGTGACGGTTCGTTCCCATGTCGGATAGTCTAAGAGAGATTCTGGACGATATTCCCATGGCTTATTGTCGAAAGGGAATTCGGACTTTCCTCCACAAGAATGTGGATCCCCGTTTTGACAACACATTCCTAGTGCCAGAGGTTTGACCTAATTGTGAAGCTTTACAAATGCTGTCGAGCAGGATAAGGGTATTACGAGGAATAAATGCAGCGAAGGAGACAAATATATATTTACTGATTTGCGGGATTTGAGTCTTTTCTTACGCGTACATGCAGACACTTGAGACATGCATATATTGCCGCTTGGAGGTCCAATGACAGAAATGCATGATACATACGAGGCTTAGCCAAATTCATCCAGCATATCATGCATGGTATTCGACATGGAAAAATTATTGCATTTCACCCCTTTTGTGGTTTTTGTTATGGAAGTTTGAGAGCAATATGAACACTTGTGACCAACCATCAAATTTCTCCGTGCAGATAATGTAGAACTTCGTCTGAGCTACTATCGTACTTTTCATTACTAGAAATGCATAAAATGTATTTCATCATCGTTGTGCGGTCCGAAATCACTAGCGTGTTGCGACATCTTTGAACCATCGTGCCATCTCACCTCAACCGTTATCAGAAACTACAAATGGAGCCGTTTACGTCATAATGTGAGTCACAAAATTTCGTTATCGCTTATCTCTTTCCTAACCGAGCTTATCTCCGGGGCAAAATACTCCACATAAACTCTAAACTTGTTTCACTACTACCGACCCGTCAGAATGAACTAAAAATACTTTTCGTCAAAAGCCTAGATATGGCGAGATGGTGTGCAGCTCGGTGAAATTGCGTGACAAGGCATCATTCATCAAGGTAACTACTTAAAAACTACTTATCAACGATCAAATTTTTCTGTCCTCTTACAACTACAATACTCTTTCCATTCGCTCCGTTTTTTTGTGGAATATCAAATCCGGAACCAAACGGTTGACATTTCTGCAACACCAATATTTCACTTATCTTTGAACCATAACGATAAATCGATAACCACAAAAATAGGGATACAGACTAAATCCACAGATACGGGTTTCCAAGTCGATCTGTTGTTTGACTTACTGTGTTTCTGTCAAGTTTTTATTGTACAGACGCACGGCCCTTGTTTATTCTCTCTATCTTTGATTCATCCTATCTGAGATTCTGTTATCTTTGGCCGAATCAGGCTGTGAGACTCGTTGTTTTTTTTATCTGTGCTTTGGTTCTTCTTTATCATGTCCAAGTCACTTTCTACACGATCTAATATACAATCAACCTCATCAACCAAATCCGTCAAACATAGACCTGCTAAACTTTCCAATACTTTTGATAAACGAAAATCATCATCGTTTGAAGAAATTATTATCGAGCCTACTGCAGATTGCCGGCCAATCCCGTTCTCAACAATAGACGATCTTGATGCTATGACCGGTCTGCCCAACTTTTGGTAAGTCGTAATATCTCGAGCCGTTCTTATCATTTGTGAAATTATCTGACGTCAATGATAGCACAACTTGTGACAAACAGATTATCAATCCAAGTATATCCATCTTATATTGTTCAGAGTCGTAAGTAACCTTTTACATGATTGCTTTTTATCACGTTGGAGTCTTATAAATATATACTCAGCTGTCGTCGTAAAGACGGTCTACGTCCTTTATCAACTTCAAGTCAAGAAGCCTTTTATCATCTTCACTCTTCAAACTCTGCAACATCAATCTTCAATCTCGTCCAACTCTCTTCCTCTTTCCCAGACATTGTTCCACAAAGATCACCTACGATGTTACGAAGTCCAAGTCTTGCCTCTTCGGCCGATTCTTCGTCTCTATTTGACGGTCTACGCATAGATCGTTCAGAATCAGAAGCAGCAAAATATCTCTCTCGATTCATGTCGAGTGGTGATCAATCAACACCTCGTCGAGCTAGACCAACGTATTATCGTAACCAGAATAGCAACGTTCTTTCTGCGTCCAATCTTCCGACATTAAGTCATACACCTGGAACTGCTTCTCCAGGTAGTGTCTACAGTGTGCCAAGTCGTGCCACTCCATGGAGTAAACCATCATGGTATTCAAGAAAATCATCAAGTCAATCTATCGGAGCTTCACCTGTTGTCACTATTGGACAGCTATCTTCTATGAATGTAAATGTCGTTGACGAACAGAACGACACCGCAACAACGACAAATTCTACAGATGATGAAGATAGTGATGGCGCATTGAGAATGTCTATTGGCAAAAGCCTTAAAAGACGTCAAAACCATCACAAAACATCTATAAATGATGTAAAACAAACGGCTTCCACCAATGCGGCAGAACCAGCTTAGGTCGTTCACTTTAAATATTTTTGTTCTTTCCTTTTTTCCATTTTCAGTATAGAATTATACTTGCAGCGCAAGTTTGACGAATAAGATGAAGCATGACGACGATTTAATGAGCAACGATCCAGGGACGGCGGGAGCCATAGTCCAGACATGGAGGCATGCATGTTAACATCTCATATTAGATTATTTCATACATTTCATTATAGATCAGATCATAACCACGATGTAATGTCATTATATAAAACACAATCCAATCAAGATTATTTATCCAGGTCTTCTTCGGTTTCAGTAATTAGTTCAGGTATGATCAAAATACTTCGGTGATGAATACATAATTCACTCCCATAGCCTTTCCTTTCATGCTGATATCTCGACATATATTCCTCAACTCTTTTTGTAAAGCAGGTGATCCACAAAAAAACACTCCAACTTTAATCTTGTGTCCACCTGCTGGAGAAGATCGAAGCACCATGTCATTGTAGTGGAGCTTGAATATGGCTCTGAAATTTGGTCTACCATACGAGACTTTTACACTTTGCTCATCGCTGCATGGGTGTTGACATGTAGTTTTGAGAAGTGTAGCATGTCTATACATGGAAGACTTTATCTCTGCTGTAGGGAGTAGATAATCATTATACCTCCCGATTATCCATGGCGCCAGTTTATTTACTTTGTGTTGAACAATGCTAGTGGGGCATGTAATGTGCGTCGACAATCTCAAGTCAAGATTCGATGAGGGGATGTCAGAGGCTAGAGAGGAGAGGAGGCCTTTGAACCACTCTAGATGGTGCTCGTCTCTTACTATCCAGTGGAAATCTACGCGGCTATTTCCATTTCCACACCTGCTCCCTTCTTCTATACCGCCAGTCCCGTCTATACTTTGCTTTAGTTTATCGATTGGAACAGTATAGTATCTGAGGCGTAGATCATTCAATATCCCTGCAAACGGAGTAATTCCTGTCCCCGACCCAATCACTATACTAGTATCAAACTCGTAGAAACGCTGTGCGGGAGCGCCATACGGTCCATCTAGCCCGATACATATCCCCCCATCGTCGATCTTTGCGAGATCATGTAATCGTAAAGTCCAGTCCCCTACGGCTTTTATATGAAACGTCACTTCTCGACCGTCACACGCTGATATTGTAAAGGGATGCCATTGGAGCCGCGAGATTGTCGCGACTTGTAGAAAAGCGTATTGCCCTGCTTTGTACGTCCACCTTCTACCATCCGGCACGCGACATGAGATGGTAAGTGTATCTTTGTCGATAACCGATATGCTGGCTTTGATTTTATACAGGCCGTTGAGAAACCTCCCGATCCGTTCGAGAGCGACGCATAATACCGGGCCGGAGAGTATGTATGCTAGTAAAGGCGTCTGGAAAAACGCAGCCGTGCCGTGAAAGAACATCAATCCTACGAAGAGGTAGATCAGGAGATGTCCGAGCTGGAATATCTCAAACCAGCGCCGTCGGATCACAGTGGTGCTGAAGGTCGCCAGTGTGAATAGAATAAATATTGAGACCAGTCCAGTCCACCCAGGAACGCTCTGCATATATCCGGAGTATGTCACATTTACATACTTTGTCCCGATGAGATCAACTACTGCAACCCGACGATCCTTTTCACTTCCTGTGTAGAATGTTCCAAAAAGATGCGCTAGACCATGAATACTTCCAAGAATAAGCGTCATCACAGCGAGAAGTACGTGGAATGTTCGACTTTTGTCCCAGTCGAAAAGTTTGGATAATTGCCGAGACTGGCGCATATATGTCGCGGTCCATCGCGACATGCTCATCACAAGTAGAAAGAGAGTGGGATACAACGCCCCAGCGCAGAACTTTGCTATCGACGGTCCGTAACCAAATGCAGCAGTGACTTTTTCGTCGTTTATGGTTTTGAAATATTCCAAGGATCCGATTGTGAACTGAATGATGAAGACGCAAAGTAGGAAGATCCATGTTGATTTTTCAAGTCTCCATCGCATGCCAGACTTCCGTAGAGTCCTCAGTCCAGTCTTGGTAAGTTTGTGTATCCTTGCTGGATCCAGATCGGTTGTTGTACTGATGTTCGTGACGATTGGTGAATTATTAGCCGGGCGTGGTTTCGAAAGTTCAAGAAGCAGGAATTGTTTCAAACCTAGAATATACTCTTTCTTACATGAGTCGTCTAAGACCTGACACTTGTATTTCTTCACATATGCTTCGTAGAGCATGTGAGTAAGCTGTTCTAGAGGAATATCCGCCAGGTCAGAGATCATGGTACTATCCAAGCGAGATGACTCCATGTTTCAACGCACACTGCGACTTTTCCGAGATAGGACGAATATCGAACATAGAGGAACGCAAATAAATAGGAAAAGAGCGAAAGAGTCTATAAAGAAAAGGCAACGACTTCACGGTTGTATACTTATGAATGTGAATTTATGATTGTGTGAAAGCTTAACAACAATAGGAGGATCACTTATCTGTGCTTGCAGATATTTCACGTGAAGTTTAAAGGGCTATGCTCATCTAAAGTATTGTTTAGAAAACAAGTGAATGCAAAACAGTAAAAAGATACGGATTGGAGAACAAAATAGCTTTGCGAAGGCAAATTGGACGACCTATATACAAGCTCTATAGATGGTTTTCACCCCGCAAAATTCGTTGAAGAGGAGACGTCACGATATTTGCATCAACCAATGTTTAAAATACATAGCATAGACTACTTTGACACAATCAGGATAAAACATTGTACAATATCTATCCACCTAATCTGAGACATATCCAACATTGGCTTTGAGATCATGTTACTAATTGGAAATTTTGTCGGGTATATTTTTTCTATTTCATGGGTCAGTCTACTGTCAAACTTTATAAAATGGCAAGATTGATTCCACTGGTCTACTAACACACTCCAAATCACGGAAGATTACTTTCTATTTGGAAACTTGAATCGAAAAGGACTTACCCAGTAGCTTTTTCAATGTATTCTCTTGCTCCATCGGTGATACGTTCATTGACCATGTTGTTATTTGTGATGCCAAATCTGTTTTCAACAGCAGCAAGACCTATCAAGCGATAATTAGACTACTAAGAATGATTTACGAATGACTGAAGATGTAATCTAATTGACGAATGAACATACCCTTGTCACCCATATCTAATTGTCCGGCAGGGGCAGTGTTTCCCGTAGGCGAGTTGACGGCAGCACCACTGTTGCCAGCCAAAGGTGCACTGTTATCTCCAGCTAAAGGTGCATTGTCAGTGGTCGAAGAACCAGACTTGACCTTGGCCGCGAGTTTGTTGAGCATGTCCATGATAGGCGTAGATATTTGGTTGATTGATTATTTGGATATTTGATTTATGATTGTTTGAATGTTCAATTGCAAAAGAATGAAAGACACTGCCGGCATTGCAAATGTAGCATTAATCACAGAGGGGCAAGGTGATGACGTCGATATGATCAAATAGTGGGGTCGGAAATTAACCGGGCTTCGAACCAGGGTTTCACGAACCTTGACAAAGGACGAAGGTTGGGTTCACAATTGGATATGCTTGCAGTAACTTTGAATGCGTGATGCTACAGTTCAATCATTAAATACTCATTAATAAATAACACACCATGTCGGATCGACCATTTTGGGATCCGCTTTTGGCCAATCCATGCGCCGAAGATTGGCAATTTGGACATGCCAGTCAAATGTATCGTCCAGAGCCTGTATTTCTTCGAGAAAAGTTTATGACAGATGCTATGGCTACATTGACTGTAAGTTAAAATCTTGCCCTTGAAGGGCATTCCTCAGTCTGATACTTATAGGACAAACCTGACTGGCGACAAAAAGTCTTTGACGACGAGATCCTCGCCAAGTGGAGGAGTGAAGTTGTCAAAGAGCCATACATAGGGAGTTTGCCGCGTAATCGTAATGTTGGGTTCTCGGACGGGATGTTTGACTTTGTACGTACCCCATCATCTTACAAAAGTACCTTGCTGACTAATTCACTGAACCTAACCTAGTGTATCGAAGAACTTCAAAAAAAGGCTAAAGAACATATTGAGAACGATATAGTCAGGGTACATGATAGTAGAGTCGCAGTCGCAAAATCAGACAAGATTGTACCCGAAGAATTGCGCAAATCAATTCAAGAGACCGTTTTCAGACTTCTAGAAGATGTGCCCGAAGAATTTCAAGACTGGCATCCAGATTCAAATAATCAGGTCCTTAATCTCGTAGATCCTTTCCTGTTCCCAGTGATCTATGGACGCTCTAGATATCACAAAGACGGTTCGGTGACCATGTCAAACTGTCTAGCAAGGGCAGCGTCTGGAGATATAGTACCAGTACCCGACCATGATCATACCTCAAACATGGCATCCGCACAATCTCAATGGTTACCGACTGAATTTGAATGGACCGAGCATGGTCTCCACGCAAAGAGTTATATCAACGGTATACACCCTGTTCACAAGAAAGAAATGTATGGTATAGTCGAAAAATTGATAGCCTGTGCTTTACCACTATGGAATGACATCTTGACATATACGCGATACACCAGAGCTGAAAGCGAACTTCGTTTTCTCTTGCAAGAAGCAGAAAAAGCAGAATACGAAATAGATGATGATATTGGTGAGGACCATTACATGACTATTTTGAGGGAAGATATTGAGTTACAGAATCGTCGGCATGGATATAACGATGGTTCACCCGAATTCATTGTTGAAGATCACTACTCATACGGTGAAGATCCTGAACATTGGAACATGCTTCCTAGCATGGATTATGAGCCTGAATACCCCTGTCGCCGACGCAAATTTATTCATCCCGAACCACGGAGGTTTTCGGATTGGGAGGAGGAGCTAATGGAGGACCTTGAATACAGAGACCTTGTGCTGGACGAGTTCAAGGGAAAGAGCTTACAGATCATTGTCAAATTTACCAGCATAATTCTCACTCCGGAAAATCCCACTTATGCTGGCGGATCATGGCATGTCGAAGGCATGTTGAATGAGCGCATTTGCGCAACAGCCTTATACTGTTATGACTCTGAAAATATTACAAGCAGTCATTTATCATTCAAAACATGCGTTGATGATACAGGACTGATAGAGGAATTTTTCGAAAGTGTAAGTCCATATTATAGCACGTAAGGACTCTGTATAGGTATTTGATGCTGATATTTGTAATGACAGGATGACCGTACCGGTCTAGATGTCAACTTTGGCGCTGAATCGGGGGCGATACAAGAGCAACATATCGGTAGCATTCTCACCAGACAAGGTCGAATGCTTGCATTTCCAAATTTGTTACAACAACGTGTCGAACCTTTTTCACTGAAAGATGTGACAAAACCGGGACACCACAAGATTATTGCTCTTTTCCTAGTGAACCCCGAAAGACCTATTTTATCTACATCACATGTTTCACCTCAAAATAAGGAATGGTGGATGGAAGAGATCGATCAACGAGATGCCTTTAAACAACTTCCTAATGAAGTAATTGACCAGATTATTGGTGATGTTGGTCTACCTATCACCCTTGAAGAAGCAAAGGAGATACGGGTCGAATTGATGGAAGAAAGACGGTTGGATAAGCAAGAAGATGATCGTGTGCAGGCATCGATTAGTTTTTCTTTTGATAACTTGTAAGGAATTTTTTTTTATTTGGTAATTTATATTCCTGATTGATGACTATGATTCATCTGAAATGACGTGTTGACGGCCTGAAGAAAGTAAAAGACATTTGAATTTTCATTTTTACTCTCACGATTATAGCGTTCGTACGAGTCAAGTCCTTCTTGGTAACAAGTCCGGATATACCGGCTATAAACCGGCTACCACCTCTTAACCCCTTTTAGATTTTACCAAACAACCAAGCTGCCAGAATAGAAATATATATACAATACCTTTGCTCTCACGTTACTTTGTGTCTCTATCTCATCCCTCGCCTTTGCTATTCCCCAATTCGTCCGTTAAAAATGGCGAGTCTCACACCAGTGACGTTGACAATCCAACCTGAATACGGGCAAGTCTTTCCTTTCCCTCTACAAATAAAAACTCAATCTGACTCGTCATCGTATGAAACAGTTACGTCATCCTCACATCCTTCCTCACCCTCGTCAACAGTTTCTACCACGGCGTCCGCGTCGGAAAATTCCGCAAAGCCGCACAGATCCCCTACCCGCACGCATACGCCGACAGCGGCCATTTCTCGAAACCGTCCGACGCTTCGTCCGCGCAAGACAAGGCGTTGGATGCGAAACGGCATCTGTTCAATTGTGCGCAGCGCGCGCATGCGAATTTCGTAGAGAACCAGACGTCGACGCTGGCGGCCTTGTTGGTCGCTGGGCTGTTGTATCCCAAAACAGCGGCCTTGATGGGTCTAGGGTGGAATTTAGGACGGTTGGTCTACGCGATTGGATATACGGATTCGAGTCCGCATGTCAAAGATGGAACGGGGAGGTTGAAAGGTGCGTGGGCGTGGGGATTCCAACTCGGGCTTTTTGGATTGTTGGGCTGGACGGGGGTGAGTGTTTTGAGAGCTTGATTTGGTAAAAAGTAAGATGGTAGAGAATGTAGGAAAGGGATAAAGGCGAGCAGAGGATAGTAAAGGGTAGTAAAAGTAAAAAATGCAGTATGCACAATCATTTCTATACAGTTTCAAATAATGATAAAGAATATACTATTCCATCCTTATTATGATTTTGTGTCGTGACTTTCGTCGCCGGTGGTCGATGGCAAGGTCTCTCCAACGACTTCACTTTGCTCCTTGGTAGTAGTGTTGCAAACACGCGCTCCATCGCTACCACTACTAGAGCTTCTTCGTTTCAAAGTAATATGTATACCAGATCTCTCAGGAGTTGTTTCTCCCCTTTTTATAGACAATCTCCTCTTTAACGATGATGACGACGATGATGATGATAATGTGCTTTCATTTCCAGCAGGAGATGGTGATCGACTATGATCGAATACATCTTCTGAATCTACTATCAAACTTAGGCGTTTCTTCAAAGGAGTTGTTCCATTAGCCATTGCATCCAATGCATCATCTGTATCTTCTTCACGTCTTCGTTTCTCGGAAGGTCGTTCTAATGGAGATTTAGGAAGAGGGTCCGGCGAAGACGATGACAACTTCTCTGATTTTGTTGGCCTGCTTTCATCAAATTTGATTGGACCATCGTCAACCATCATTTCCTGGAACAAAGGTTCACTAGAAAACACCATAAGATCCTCCATCTCATTTTCGTCGTCATCATCATCTACATATGGTACAAGTGCTTTTACCGGGGCAGATCCATTAGTCAAAGTCCTCGTACTAGCTGGAGTTGGAAGAGCAATTTCTACATCGTCTTCGTCATCTTCTTCAGGCGTGTTGAAATATGCTTCTTCATCGGCATCTAGATCTCGAATACCTGCTTGCCATCTTTGACCTCCATTTACAATACCACGATTTGGAGTATCAATATCTTGGGTAGAAAATGATGATTCATCTGGAGCAGCAGTGACTCCTGCCTGAATTGCTTCATATTTGCCAAGCAATTCTTCAAAAGTTTGTATATGTTGAAGTGCAGTATATCTTTGATGGTCAGTCTCGATAAGATGAACCAAGAGTGCCTTGTTAGCGTCTTTTTTTATAAACTCGAAAAAGTCTAGACATGCAGAATTAAGGAGGTTCTCCCGATGTATATTCTTCTCCAATAACACCAAAACCCCTTCTAGAAGGTGACCTGCTATCAACGCTCTAGTATGATACTCATCATTCAAGCTGATGCATACTTTGAACCATTTTATAGCCATCAAGTTTAATTGTTTAAACTTACAGCCCAGTAATTGAGCTATTCGTCCATGTAAACTCTCAGTCAATGTGAAGAATTTACTGCGGTACGAATGCGCTCGCAGGAAGAAACAGTGTATACCAATGAGATGTTCAAGGACTGAAGCCTCCTGTGCATTCAAAGTAGATAGATCATCTCTAGCTTCCAAGGCCTTCAAAGGTTGGAATAACCTTTTGGCAGCATTTTTATAGAAATGTTCTATAAACGCGTCTGCTTGTGGTCCACTAACATTATTACCTCGCATCTTTGCCATGAATTCTCCATTAGTCCTGCCCAACATATCAAGAGACGTTGAGCTAGAAGTAGGATCCAACAACACTTTTATAGCATCTGCCATTTGCGTTTTGACCCCTAGATCATGTTCAACTAATAACAAATCAACAAGAGTTTCTGTCAGAGGCTTCGTCTTATCATTAATTGCTCTGAAAATGTGTGTGCGCATCATGGCTGGATCATGATCAATAAAAGCAACGAGTATATCCGATCCTGCCACTCGAACCGAAACATCTGCATGGGATAGTGCAAAATTCAATACCATAAAAAGTCCAGCGTTTATAAAATTCTGAAATAGTTGTGCTCGTGCATTTGCTTGAATACTCTTGGAAATTGAACATAAATGCTGTATAAAAAGAACCGCGTCCTTTTTCCGTTGCTCGTTTCTATCAACTGCGCTGAATATGCCGAAAAGCTCGTCTAGTATAGCAGTGTTTGATTGTATGTGATTAACAATATCGACTTGGTGAAAAAATATCAGGGAATTAAGTACGGAAAAGGTAGGATCATCCAATATCCGAGCTAGTACAACGTCTTTCAAATACTGCAACCGATATGTATGATGGATTTTGCGCCGTATTTCCTCGTCCTCAAATGTCACCACTTCTTTGAATTTTGAATTATTTCCAAGATATTGTCGATGATTTGCCTTATGACTTGGGAAATCCGGGTCGTATTCCAATGCGCCGACAATGCCATGAATCATATCATCACGAACAATACACTCGATGATTGCATTGTCATTCAGCAGAATCAGCATTTTTATAATGTTGCAAAGGTGATGTAAATCTTCCAAATCTTCCAAGTCTTCAGCCATGTCTACTAGACCCACGAGTCTACCAATATAAGCAGAATCAGTGGCCATCACGTATTTTCCCAACGATTCTCGACCAATGTTCGTTTGACTGGCGTTACGCATTGCCATTTCAATACCGGGTAAGTTAGCCAATTCTGTTTCTGGAAGCTGGAATACATGATTCCCATCAATTATATCTTCATCCATATCTGTCGGTAGTGTCGCCGACAATCGTCTTTGTACATCATGCGCAAAATCCCATAGCGACGTGCAACCGATAGGATCTTGGAAGCTGAGCGCCACTTCGTTTCCTAAACTTGGTGGTGTCCATAGTATTAAAGTATCTTGTTGCTTTGAGTATACATCTGACTTTGTAATCGGAACATCCAACAGTATCTTAGACGGTTCATCTTCAGATTGTACAATAATATGCGCGTCATCGTCCGATGTGATTTGACCAGCGCAGAAGCCAGTCCCGCGATCAAGCCAATCTGTACTTTGTAGTTCGTAAACCTTGACGCGTCGCCTGTCATTCAAATGCGGTGGATTTAGCGCCATTCTTCAAGATCTATTCAATATCATGTCAGAAAATATGTCAAATTATGGGCACAAGACCTAAACTCACCATCAAACAAAAGACCTATCCAGCGTCCGTCGCTTGAGCGTCCAAGCCTTTGACCAGAAAGGATGCTTATGCGACTGAACACACTGCTGGTATAGCAACGACCTAATGTGCACAGTCATATCTCCGGCGATGTTATGCGCATCGTCACTGGAGAATATTCGTGAAAATACGGTATATACTGCTTCTAGACGTCCGGCGTCCGGAAATGTTCTCAGCACAGTCGTAAACTGCTCGAGAACTAGGAAATAATGCCGAAACGCTGTTGTCGTGTTATATAAATGTGTTTGTCTACACTTTTAAACACATGTCGAAATTAAGCGCCACAGAGTTTCAGTTTTTGGTTTTGCGGCGTTGCCGTAAAGTTACCGAGGAATTTTCCATTATTACACAATGTGACAAGGCTATTTTCACGTGATTTGTTATGAAGTGGTTATTAAATGTAAGTTACTAAGATGCGCTCACGATTCAACAATGGGATATAAAGATCAAAGTGCTGGTAAGCTTGAGGAAGTCGCGATTACAATCTGACAACATGAATGATTCCAGTCGTCTATGAATATATAATATAATATTGGAAATGGAATATAGAATGCAAGGTTCAGTTACTATAATATAAGAGGTTCTTTGTGGAGAACGATGTGGGGTTGACTGATGTAGAAAAATATGGAAGAGAACGAGTCCGGGGTTTATTCTTGACAGCAACGACAGATCGATTGCCGCTTGATTAGTTATCGATACGAAGATTAACAATGTCATTCATTTTTAACATTTTGTCTTGTTTTAAGATGCCCTTGTGTATCTGTGATGCATTGACAATGGCCACTCTACCCAAAGATTATCGATTTCACAACCCTGAGTTAGCAGTAAACATGAGTCAAGCAATTTTACATTGCCTCAACAGATGTCGATACTTTGCTCGGAGATAAGCAAGCTTACAGATTAATTTATTGTAATATAACTTGAAAAACTCTTCACAACATATCAAAAGCAATCGTCCTGCAAGTACTTGCGCAACAAACAGATCTTCTGCCAATATTATACTCTCTCTCTAAGCTCGAATAAGCGAACGAGATCTATCAATCATATGTAATCATGTAAACATAGCAGTGCACAAGTCGCCAGGGTTCGGAAGAACACTTTGAATTCATAAACCTGTATTTGTATTCTTATCATGGTTCCATCAATTGGTATCCAGCATTCGACGTGATAATTATGGTCTATAGATTGTCGATCATGACCCATTCTTTCATTTGTCAACAACATGTCATGACAATTGCCGAAGACGAACTCGCAATATAGGTCTCACCTCTTGTCAATGTTTGACCATGATCAACCATGGTACTAAACGTGGTTGTTCTGTATCTAACTTTGCCGTGTTGATGGATCGGAATCGGTCTCAAAAGGCATTTGGCATAAAAGCATTGAATTTCTGAGTGGCTAAAGAATCACAAACGTGCGTGAAAATGTGCTTAGGTCAAATCCCCAATTCCAGATGCAATAGAGATGCTCATCTAAGTAATAGACTGTAAGTTGTTTTGTAAAATGAATGGACATGCAACAGAAATGGACATGCAACAGATCTTGTTATTAATTAAACAACTTTCCACGGCCTGTTTTCGTTTTTGGTTGCTAACTTTTGTGGAGAATTTTTCTCCACGGATGAAAAAATAAATGCCAAGCCTGTCGTAAAAAGCTTCCACACCACAAGTAATCTTATAGATGCAGCCCTTCCTGCAATATTAGATCGGTGCCTGACATTCCAATACACAAAAGGGAAACAAACTCCTTGCGATCGTTTACGTATCTTACTCCTTACCATGGAACGGAAAATAAAATTTTCTCAATTGAGCATTACGTCTTCTCCACAAAACCGTTTTTGGCACTTTGGGCATCAACGATAGCCGTTTGTGGAATAAGGAGATAGATTTTTTTCCTTAGCGTGACTTTTTTCGCCAATGGTCGACGTGCATATCCAATCTTCGGGATGTCATTACATCGTATGCTTTGGCCCGATAGTGAGCGTTATCGTGACGGATGGACTCGTTCGTGCGGGATCGTTTTGTTTCTAATAACTCTTGGTAAGGAGGGGGAAAATCTTTCTAGGTTGAGTCTTCTCCTTATATTTGATTGATTCCTCCTCATCTTTGATCTCTGTTTGTTGCTTGTCTCTTTCAAATAAAACACTCGCTCCATAATTACTTCTACAAAGTTTCAACCTTTTCCTCCTCATCATTCTCTCGTTTTGTCATATCATTTCAATTCATACTACCTTACCAATTAACCTGAAATGGCCATCTTTGGAAAGAAGGCTGTCAAGGATGACAAGCCATCAATGACCTCTCAAAAAGCACCTGAACTCCGTCCCATATACGTACCTCAATACGCTGTCAGGGATGCTCTACAATGCTCGCCAACTTCTTGGAAGCAAGATAACTTTGAAGCGTTCAGAAAGGCGCATCAAGACAGAACTGCAAGAGAGCAGTCAGAAGGATATAGTGGATGGAGCACTCCAAGATTATCTCCCGGTTATTCACCAGCTACTTCTAGAAACAATAGTGCTCTCTCCTTGCCGATGATGGAAATGAAGAGATCCGCCAGTCCTTACGGCCCAGCATCATATTCCAGTCAGGTTCCCCTTCCTGCCTTTCCACAACAGTACGCTGTTCAACTCGTCGGTCCATCCATGCCTTATCATCGTTCTCAAAGCATGGATGAAGTTGTCCATGCACAGTCAAATGCACAAGCGTCGAATCCCGCCATGCCATCACCGGTTATGGGCAGACACCGTCTAGCCTACCGTCATTCATACAATACTGGACACAATTCTCCTCCTCCAAGTCCTAGAAGATCTGTTGGTGGTGTGTTTGGTATGTACACCGATCCAATCACGAAGCAATCGAAAGAACGCTGACTAATGTAATCTTCCAGCATCTACTCCACTCGAAACTCCAGAAGAGCCTTCTCTCGATGATCTGTTGACACCTTACGACAGTCCAAACTTCTCAGCAAGATCATCTATCAGGTCGAGTTCATCATCGGAAAACGCTATCGAAACCCCTTCCCGATATCAGACATCCGACTTCAACCAATACAGTCTATACCCAGTCAATCCTGTTGAATCAAAAGATGCTAATGATCTTGAACAAGCGACAATGGTCACGATTCAATCTATCGGCTCTAGAGGATCAACACACGAGTCCTTCAAATCTGTCGACGTACCTTCAAGTCCAGTCACTCCCGAACCTGCCTTACATACACAGAAGAAACGATTTGGACTCATTCGTCGTAATCAACAACCAACAATCGCAGCTTAAGACGCTATAAAAACTTCATTTCTTATCACGATCCTTACGAATATCATACAAAAACTACGACTCTATAAAAGTCCTCTTGTCTCAAAATACATGCAGCACTTTACTCACATAGTTCTTATCAGTTCACTCATTGCAGTAATTCTTTTTTTCTTACATATTCAACAACGATATATCTCATACTTGGATTGCACAGGGTGATTCGTGTACATAGTAATAATAGCCTATAGTGTATCCAATTCAAAATCTCTTGTTATATCAATCAAATTGCTAATGACATCTATACTCTTTACTCATGCCAAAGCATTGTGTCTTCAAACTCCCCGCATTTTGATCATCGAGAATGTTGTGCAGAACCATATACGCACCACTCGTTTTCAAGCGCGTATGCAATACAGTTTACTGCAAGGTCGACGCTGATTTTTAATTTCGCGTGCAGGTTTCTACATACAGCACAAAAAGAGTTAATGGTCGAGATCTCAATGATCGTCATCACCTTTTGGCAATGACGAAGTAAGCGTACTAAGAATGGATCACTAAGCACGAAAATTTTCATAGATTTTCCAAATCGTCGAGCATTTTCCCGGATCAATCCGAGCCGACCTAAAATGGTCATTTTATACCATGGTACAGCACTTTATTGTACGATTGGAATTTTCCTGACAGAACTTAAAATCATTATCCCGCAGGATCTACATATTATTTGTTCACTATTTTACAGCCAAGAAATCCAGATTCAGGATTTTATACTAATGAACTCTGTTAATCCCATTCCCCTGAGCAGGATAATGCCGAGGTAGAATGATCAGAGATACAAAGTCTGGTGCCAAAGTCATCATCAAGAGACAAGATCTATCACATACCTTTTTAGATGGATAAAACCCATGCCATTATAGCATCGATTCGTCAATGACGGCAGTAGAAGAACTTTGGCCCGGTCATAATACTATCGTGCTACAGTAGTCTATCTCGCTAACTTTAAATATGATCATTATTTGGCACGTGATTACCCCAGCTTTTGCGACGGAAATCATGTCGACATTATTTATTGTATGGTAGTGAAGAATATGCTTGAAAGCTCGTCGGAATAATCCGCTACGTTATCTTGCTCTCGCATGGATGGCGCTCCATTTGATCATTCTGCCGGTCAGAATGAGGGCGGAAAACAACGAGTCCGTAATATGCGCCGTAAGAACTTGCAAAATCTGATCAATGCATGGCGTAAACTTTCGCGACTTACGATATGACTAGGTACGGCGGTAGATTATACAGCAAATATAGCACAATGGACCAGAAATCGGAGACCCTTGCATCAAAGTGACAGGGGATTTGATAGAGAGCGACCAACTTCGGCTTATGCGCTCAATGTACGTTCACCTTTCATTATGTCGGAATCTAAATCCTCTTCTCATATAGATGGATATGCTAACAACCAATATGGTCTAGACTCTTCCTCCTCTTTCAAGTCGTTCAAAACCTGCAGATGTAATTCCAGCCAGATTACTACACTCTTCTTGGAACAAGATTCGACATCCGGTCAATGTGGTCAAATGGACTCCAGATGGACGGCGATTATTGACCGGCTCGACAAGTGGGGAATTTACACTATGGAACGGTATCAGTTGGAATTTCGAGACCATTATGCAAGCACATGACAGTGCAGTTCGAGCAGTAGCATGGTCGCATAATGATGAATGGTTGATATCTGCTGAACAAACGGGAGTCGTCAAATATTGGCAACCGAACTTCAATAACGTCAAATCAATACAAGCACATGATGAGCCAGTGCGAGATCTAGCATTTGCCCCGACTGACGCAAAGTTTGTCACTGCTGCAGATGATGCGTCTTTGAAAATCTTCGATTTCGCTGCTGGAGAAGTTGAGTCTGTCTTGACTGGACATCAATGGGACGCAAAATGTGTTGATTGGCATCCCACCAAAGGTCTTTTAGTTTCCGGATCAAAGGATCATCAGGTCAAGTTATGGGATCCGCGAACTGGCCGTTGCTTAACAACACTACATGGCCACAAGAATACAATAAGCAAAACACTGTTTGATCCTACTAGTGGTAATCTCCTTGCTTCCTGCGCTCGTGATAGTACCGCTCGTATATTCGATCTACGCATGATGAGAGATGTATTTCTTCTTCGTGGTCATGAAAAGGATATCAGCACTGTTATATGGCATCCTTTCTATCCATCTTTAATTACTACCGGTGGTGCAGATGGAGCAATGCATCATTATTTATTGGATGAACAGAACTTGCCGGAGGGTACAGCCGCTACTACATCTCCTTATAATACTCCAGATGGTGTCGATGCTTCCGCCCAAACAATATATCCTGCACATAAACTTGTTGCAGCTCATGACTTTGCAATATGGAGCATGGACTGGCATCCTTTGGGTCATATATTAGCTAGCGGATCAAATGATCGTGCAACTCGATTCTGGACTCGTCCAACTCCTGGTGATAATTCATGGGTCAACGATAAATGGCATATCGGACAAGCAGCAGCCGAAGCACAAGGAACATGGAAGGGAACAGGCACAAAAGCGGAAAGACGTGTAGATGGTGAAGATTACGATGAAGATCAAGAAGCGGAAGATGAAGCAGAAGCATTAGTTGATCAAGTTTTACCCGGTAAAAGTATCGCTTTACCTGGTCTTTTACCTGGTTTATCAGGACTTGTACCTGCGTCAAATTTGACAGGATCAGGAGATGGAACAAGTATAGGCGGTGTTCAGACGTTATCAATTCCGGAAATAGCTTCGTTGACGGCTAGCGGTAATTTTCCTGGCCTACCTCTGTCTCAAATGCAACCGCCTTTTGCTATTCCACCTCCTCCAAATGCTTATTCAGGCTTACCTGGACAGTTTACAGGAGGGTTTCCACCTCCGCCTCTTCCACCCGGTATGGATGTTGAGAAATTAAAAGCAATGTTTGGTGGTAATTTACCTGTGCCTCCACCTGGTATGATACCACCAGGTCTTCCTCCACAATTCATGCCGCACCCGGCTGGTTTTCCACCCAGGATTGACGGGTTTCCAGGCTTACAACAAGGACAGGGCATGGGTAGTGTAGAGTCTAGTACTAGACGTGCTGGACCATTACCTAGTCAGCAAGAAAGTCTCCAAGAACAATTGAGATTAGGCAATTACGCTCGAGGGCGATGATTAGAATATATAAATTTACGATAGTCATGCAATCATGAAAACACCCAACAAGTATTTCAGACTCGTTTGGACGTACAAGTGCTGAATTTCACGTTAAACATTATTCTCCACTCTCACCATCGTACATGACCTTGTAATATATTTTCACAATGCTTCTCCCCGGCCATGTCGCCTTTTCTCGACGCATAATTTCCAAGCTCATCTGTCCCAAGACGCAAATCCAACCATGTGGTGTAGACCTGAGCGTGAAATCCATCTTCACCTTTACCGGCGCGGGGGTTATTGATTTCAACAACTCGCAAAGACAAGTATCTTCGTCTAGTATTCTACCATGGTCTGACCGTCCTCTGTCCAACCTCGACTCACAATCTCCAAATATCCAAGAGGGACGTACGACGACAAAGATTGAAGAGAAGCAAGAGTTGCACACTGAGATGATGAAATTGAAAAAAGGGAGGTATTTGGTAGAGTTCAACGAGATGGTGGATTTCACAGATTCTAAAATCATGGGTGAGATATACACTCGTTCGACGGCTTGGAGATCGGGGTGTGTACTCCACGCAGGGGTCGTGGATGCAGGTTATAAAGGCGTTCTAGGCGCTTTGTTACACGTCGAGAATGAGGAGGGGGTGATACTTGGGAGAAATGCACGGTTGGCGCAGATAGTGTTTCATGAGATGCTTGATGATGGGAAAGGAGAAGGAAATACGATGAGAGGGTATAGTGGTGTGTATCAAGGTAGGAGTACAATGTTGACTTGATCAATCTTTACAGCCGGGAGGGGCAAGGAATATATATTCATATACATTGGTAATGCAGATATATACGAGGTTATGTTACATTACGGATTGGTTTGGACTGGTTCATTCACCAGTCTTTGACGAAGCGGTTCATGTCGTTCATGAGAAATGTTAGCCTCTTCCATTGGTAGAGAAACATGGTCATTGCTAGCAGCATGATCCTCGTCGTCTTCAGGTGTACCAGTTCTACACGCCCATGCATCAACATATCTCAAAACATGACGACTCCAAATACGTTTCATCAATGTCAATCTCAAAGGTACGAGTGCAATGAGAATGAGTGGAAATGCCGGTCCAGCCACTGTCAGAGTTACAATAAAAATGACAACAGTCAATACAATTTGAGAAAAAGTATAAGCATGAACACTCCATCGAGATTTGATTGACTTTGGTAAAGCTGGAAGCTCAGATGGTGGTGTTAGGAGATCCGCTACTCGATATAGGATCGGGTTGACTGCTAGACTCTGTTCGCCCATGAACAAGAAAAGTCCAGCAAGTACACTCGTCGGTGTGAGTCCAAGAACATGTTGAAGGGGAGGACTTATAAACACCAATATGACTGCAGCATGTAGAAAATGACTCCATCTTTGTTCATATACTGTTTGTGGATATATTGTCTGTCGTGTCGGTTCGATTATCTCGGCTCTTTGACCTTTTGGAGTATGTAATAGACTCTCAGAATGTAAAGGGGCCTGTGGGATAAGACCATTGGCCGGTGGAATGCCTAAAATACCGCATATAGCTGTCGTTACACCTAGCAATGCAATATCTAAAGCATAACCTGTAGGCTTTTTTATGTTATACCTATCTAGTGTGCAAATGATGGAAGATATCTCGTGATCAAAGAAGAAAAGACAGGTAATGATTGCACCTGGAATGATTGCAGCAAATGCCCAGCCTACTCCTATAGTCCAAAATTGCACAAAAAAGGTTGTCCTTGAAGGATCTGACGGTCGAAACGTTTCCGAGACTGGTAGTGTTCCTTTTTGAAGACTCGCAAGTTCACCCGCATATGGAATGCCAATGAAAAAGATTATACTGATAGCAGCTGCATACTCACGTAAACCAAGTCGAATATAACGATGAAACAATGGTTTCCATGATTCGGCAGTGGACAGAAACAATGCAACAAGGAATGTACCAACTGCACCTATTATAGCATAAAGGAAGGATGCCTTATCGAGCAAAGTATGCGCCCGCTCAAGTTCTTGTATGGCCTTGTGAAAATAGATGATACTATTTAACAATGAAAAGATCTCAGTACTAAAGGTGGTCACGTAACACATTGTCCAATCATGTGCATTGAAAACTGCGAGCAATATATGTAGCCATCCAGCATGAATCAAAGACCATGCCATGAATGGTAAAAAGGGTATGTGAAAGTTCTGATGACATAGTCGGTAGATATTCTCGGCTAGAACCGAAAACGGACCAGTGACGCCAAGTATGGTAAGTGGTTGGATAGAAAAGAAACTGAATATAATACCACAAAGCCCTGTACTAAACACAACCTCTATGGTCCCCCAACTTTGATTGGTTTGAACATATAAATCAGATGCAAAGGTAAGACCTGGTAAAAGATTGGTAAAGAAAACATAGACTGCACTTGCAAAGACAAGTTGGTTGAATGTTGCCCAATCACTTGGATATCGAGTTTTGACATTCTTGACATCTTGCCAGAGAAGTCGAAACGGCTTCAGCTTGTGCTTCCAGAGTCCGCCACGACCATCAGAAATATTGACAGGCATAGTCTAAAGCCATCTTATCAAATTCCTTACCATAATAAAGTCTACGTAGACAGAAATCCAATCCTGCGTCACTAAGTAGTAAAGAAGCTATTGTATCGTTGGGTGATGATTCAAGTGTGCTTGATCGTAATTGATAAGCGTTATATCGACCCCACAATTCACGACTTTACTCAAAAGCAGTAGAGCAATTTATCTACAAATCAAAAGACAAACTTGTCCATGCCTTGATCTCATAGCTACTTTTCCTGGCAAGTTTCATACTTGGTTGTGTCAGTATGTCATCCTCCGAGTCATTATCAAAGCTCTTGAAACGCAGCACCATTATCGATGATCAGGAAGTTCTCAATTCCGCCGAAAACATTCTCAAAACATCAAAAGATGACATCAATGCCCTACATTTCAAAATCGTAGCACTTGTCAAGCTAGACAGATATGACGAAGTTTTGAAAGTCCTGGAGAATGTTGAGGCACCGCTGAAAGAGAAAGTCAAGTTGGAACATGCTTATGCACTATACAAAGCAGGGAAATTATCAGAGGCTATCGAACTTGCGAGTCAAGGTAATGATCGTGGAAGCAAGCATGTTGAAGCACAGGCCGTATGTGAAGACTGTAACATTCATGGATTGGCGACTAAGATATAATATTAGAGATACCGAATTGAAGATCTAGCTGCAGCTAGTAACATTTACCAAAGCCTTCGCGCCGGAAAAGGAAATGCTGTTGGAGAAGATGATGACTTGAGGATAAATGCTGGTGCAATTGATGCGCAATTGGAATGGGCACAATTAGGTCACTTGACAAGAGCAAGAAAGGCATCACGACAAGATCTAGAAGTTTTTGAATCTGCATATAACGCTGCATGTGGAAGTATTGCTCGAGGGGAATTATCACAGGCAAATGTGTTGTTAAAAAGAGCAAAAGGTAGCATATTTGGCTGTTGGAAATGTCGAAATACGCTAATGAATAAATGAATTCTAGATCTATGTACTACTTCGACAGAGTTGACAGAAGAAGCTAGAAATGCGGAATTATTAGCCATTTCAGTACAACAAATTTACGTTCTGAATAGACTTGGTAAAAAGGATGAAGCTAGACAACTACAGGGCCAAGTTGAATTATCAAGGTACGCAACACGCAGGTATAAAACCGGTTTGAACAAGAATTGATGAATGTTTGATTTAGAATTCCCGACCCTACACTTCGATCAATCGCTGTCGTAAATAAAACAGTAACTGAAAAGTGTAAAAATCCGTTCATAATCCAACGATTATCACAACAAACGAAGAAGCATACTAAGGTAGAGAAATCCTTCTCATATCAAGCGACAGCGATCAAAAACAACAAATATGCTACCAGGTTGCAAGCCCAACAATTCGATGGCGTTGATAGATCATCCTTCAAAGCGAGAAAACAAGCAAATACTTCTTCAACTCGGCCAGACATTGCTTTGGCTTCGGCATATGGTGCTGCCGCCAAAATCCGAGACGGAGATGGTCCTGAAGCGTTAGATCTGGATGCGGTGAAAGACAATCACAAATCGATTAGTAGAGATGCAGGTTTACAACTCTTGGTCGTTCAATTATTTATATTACTCGGTAAGAAGGACTTGGCAACTAGTCATTTTGAAAAATATCTCGGTCACTTGACGGTAAACGAGTCCGTCTCCAAGACTGATAGATATCAACCTGGACTTGTGGCAGTCATGACGGCTTTGTATAGTAGTCGAGGGCAGGAATCTCAAGTAAGAGGAGAATTATCGACTGCTGCTCAGACGTGGTTGAAAGAGATCAAAACTTCACCCGATTCACTCACACCCGCGATCATCAATCTTCTGAGCCTTGCAGGTTCAAAGTTGACTAGTTCGACTGTCTCAGTAGACCGTGAATTAGCACATGAAATCTTTTCCACTCTTCAATCTTCCTCGAGTCTTGCATCAAAATACATCGATGCGGGGTATATAGCATCTTCAACTTCCTCAAACAACGCCTTGATTCAATCATCTAATCTTGACACATCATCTCTAACGGCAATCGATCGTCTGACGTCTTCCATCTCCGCTACAAACCTAGAAGAAGCAGGGGTTCCTAAACCACAGCACAGTGCTCCCTCGACGTCAGATCCACAGAGTAAAAAACGCCCTGCAACGACTCAACCGTCTCATACGGCTCAAGAACCTGCAGCTAAGAAACAAAAACACATCAAACCTAGTAAACTACCCAAAGACTACGACGGGACCAAAACCCCGGATCCAGAACGATGGTTGCCATTGCGGGATAGAAGTACTTACAAACCAAGCAAGAGTAAAAAAGGAACAAAAGGAAAAGCAAAGGAGAAGAATAGTAGAGAAGCGGCGCAGGGTGCGATAATGGATACAGAACCTACTAGTAATAAACCCGAGGCAACGACGGTGATAACAGCGAGTGGAAATAAAGACGGTGGGAAGGGATCAAGCGGGAAAAAGAAAGGAAAAGGGAAAAAATGGTAGATTCCGTTATTGATTGATATAGTGATGGTAGTAATTCATGACGATGGATTTCCTAAGTCTGTTGAACTCCTATAGATATCTTGCCGACTTCTGCTTTTGCATCTTCCCAACTTTCAATACTCTTCTTTGCCCAATGAATGTGACATTTTGCAAAATTCATCTACGATTATCATTAGCGTTAGCGAATGTATATGAGAGAAAAGGAATATAAACATAAACATACCATATATCGTCTAACATCATCCTCTTTATCGGATTGAAAACGTCTCAAATCCTTCAAAACTCCCGTGCTGGCATCACTGACGTCTTTATGCGCCACTTCCAACGCCATTTCCAACTGCGAGAGAGATTCTTTGGTTTTACCGATTTGGTCGCGACGAGATCGTTCGGGATCGGAGTCGACTACACCGTTGAAAGCGTGGGTTATTCTATTTAAAATCTTGTTTGTTACGAACGAGGAAGATCCTGACGAGTTTGAGATAGATAGGCCGCGTCTATGTTGTTGTGGAGTTTGATGGGATGGAGATGTTATTGGCGTAGAGGGAGATGAAGTAGGTAGACCTTGATTAGCTGATGGAGTTGTAGATGAAGATACTGTAGTTGGAAAGTCGGAATCTATACTCGCTGTATCTAAATCTTCGGCTGATTTGTTACGGTTATTAGATGGAGAGGTAGAGCTTGGGTTAGCACGTCTAGTCGTTGACGATGGAGGATTTGCAGGAGCAGTACCAGCTGTATCGAGATATTGCTGTATTCTCTGTGCTTCTTGTTCATTCTTCTCCAGAGCTTCTAGAGATACTTGTTTTTTCGCCAGTTCATCTCGTGTCATTTCTTCTTGTATACGCTTCAATATTCGATATCGCAACACATGTCGAACTACCCCGACAAATTGTGCATTCTCTCGCATTGGTTCCGCGAATTGTGCACTTAGGTTATGAGCGAGTTCTCTTGTCTCGAGACTGGTTGTATCACATGCTTGTCCAATCTTTTCAATAGCAGCACCGACACTTTGGGAAGCTTCTGACAGTGAAAAGGCATTAAATCGAGCACCCAGATCAACCATATCCTCTCCAAGTTTGAATAGATGTGAAAGTGCTCGTTGATTCGTCCTTTCCATTGGACCTTGGAGAAGAGCTTCAAGTTCTTTACTTGTTGCTTCGAATTGTAAAAAGTATGGATCTAGTTCGGATTCTTGTAATGAACCGGTGACAGGGGGGAACTTATCAAAGACCTGAGGGCCAGGTATTGTATGAGCTGCCGAAGAAACTTGAGAACCTTGTATTCCTGAAGGACTAGTAACAGTCGATGAAGAGCCGTGGTCAGATTTTAATTTGGCTGATGAAGATGGAATCGGAAGATATTGGTGTCCTTGTGACGGATTCGCGGGATCCAGTGGTGGGGCTCGGAGTATATTCTTTGGGAGCGAACTGACCGGGTGCGAGTGAAGGACTTCATTCCAGCTTGCATTAGGATCTAAAAATCTCCACCAAACTCCATCTTCTCTTATATCTTTCATCTTTCGACATCGATTCAAGAAAGTCGCCAACATCCTTTTACGAAGATCAATGATTCCTTCATCCTCTTTGGCCTTTGTCGGTTTGGCTGCATAATCGGAAATTGAATGTTTCTCTGGTATTGGAGGTACTATCGAAGTGGGATGTAACGCTACAAGTGTACGTCGTAATGAGGCAAACTCTGAGTATCTTCGTCTAACTTCAATTTCCTATTCATATCATCAACAAAATTCTAATATACCATGTGAACAATGACTGACTCCCGTCCGGATTGTATATACTATATATCCTCCACCTTCTACACTTTTTCCTGCAGATATTATCTGTATTTCTAGATCTGGGTTCTCGTATAAGATTTGTTCTATACGACTGTCATATCCTCCTTTCCGTGGCTCTATATGTCTTGGATTGTTTTGTTCGATATTACTTTGGTCCGTTACGGAAACATTTGTTGTAGGTTTGGTATATTCATCTTCAGACTGATGCTCTGCGTCTGATTCCTGTTGTGCAAAACCTGGACAATCATCAGTCTTGTCATAATTTAGTAGCATCTGCGCCTTTGAATATGGACCTACCGCCAGGGGAAAGCTCCGAGTCTCGTCTTGTAAAGCTTCCATACGGATTGTTATCCTCATCATCCCACATTATGTGTAATACCTCTGTCCAAGACAGGTACTAAGAACCGTTCGTTGATTATCACTACCGACGAGGCATTGTTGTATTCTTCTACTTGAAGTCGCGCAGGTGTACACTTCTCGACTTGTCCAGGGCCAGACGTCATGCGGGGATGAAATCGTATTACGGTTATCGAAAACCCCTCTGCGCTTCATGATTCCAACTTAACAAATCGATCTTTACGACTAGGTAATGCTTAGTCAACATGACATTGAGCTTTGGATTCAATGTGAAACCCAAGACTGAAGAGAAACCACAGAAATTCAACGTCGTCAAGTCCTCGATTTTCGACGATGATGAGGAGGCCGACGATGGAGAGTCTCTCAATAATAGCCATGATCAACACATTTCAGCAGAAGAAGAGATTACCACTCTCGACTCTACCTCCTTGAAAGACCCCATTGATGCATCCAAACCTAGTATTAAATCCTCCAAACAGTCCTCTTCAACCCCACAACAACCTCCATCACGACTCAATCCCAAGAATGGCGATCAAACATCCGATCTTTCCACATCTCTCCACACGTCTCGCCTCATCTCGTCCACCATGGAATCCGATCCAAACATCTACGACTACGACACGTACCACAGCAACAAATCCGCCGTGAGTTCCGCGCGAGTCGCTGCGCAAAAACAAGCCTCGGTGGACCGCACACCGAAATACATGAATTCCCTCCTCGACTCTGCCGCACGACGGAAACAAGACCAACTCTTAGCCAAGGAGAAACTTTTACAAAAAGAACGAGAAGCAGAAGGTGATGAATTTGCCGATAAAGAGAAGTTCGTGACTGGAGCGTATAAAGCGCAACAGGAGGAGAATCGACGTGTCGCAGAAGAGGAAGAACGAAGGAGAAACGAAGAGGAGAGGAGGAGAAAAGGTGGGTTGGGAGGTGGTATGAGTGGGTTTTACAAGGGAGTTTTGAAAGATGAAGAAGAGAGGAGAAATAAAGTGGATGAAGAACTTAAAATACGGTTGGAGAATGGTGATATAAACCAAACAGAGACGGCAGATGAGGGCGTTGTGACTGAAAAACAACTGGCTGATGAGATGAAGTCAAAGGGCGTAAACGTCATACTGGATGACGAAGGAAGAGTTTCTGATAAAAGACAGTTGTTGAGTGCCGGATTGAATGTTAATCCTGCCGGACAAGGAAATCATGATACTCTGACAGATCTCGCGTCCTCGAGAGATACTAACATCGGTTACAAGAATGGACTTAGAAATTCACAGAAAAATGCTCAAAGAGAGAGACAAACTAGGATGATGGAAGAGCAGATAGAAAACAACAACAAGAGAGCTGCCGAGATTGAAGCTAGTGAACTTGCGGATCTGGAATTCAAAGCCAAGAGTAAAAAGACTCAAGAGGACAAAACAAGTGCTCGAGAAAGATATCTTGCTCGAAAGAAAGAGAAGGAAGAGATGGAAAACCAACCCGACAAAGTCGTGGCATAAACCACATTACTATGATATTACTAATGCAGTTACGAATTGAATGTTGTATATACATGTACATAGATCTTCCGTCATCATCGAAATTATCGACCTTTCAGTCTCGCTTCTGCAGCTCTAGCTCTCTTTTCGCGTTCTAATCTCATTTTCATCTCGGGAGTCATACCCTTTGCCTCTTCCTCACGTCTTTCCTCTGCTGACATGATCTTTTGTGGACCACTGATACTAACGACCTTTCCCTTTCCAAACTTTTTATCACGTTGGGCTTCTTCTCGATCGTTATCTGCTTGTCGAAGTCTATCAAGTTCTGCTTGTCGACGCTGTTGTTCTTTATTTTCACTTTCAAGAGCATCGGCCTTTTCTTGCGCTACTCTTTGGTCGACGTCTTCTTTACTAATTGCCGATCCTACACAGGCATTTTCCCAGTCGATAATGTCTTCACCTAGTTCCGATCTTGCTAGTCGAAATGCATCTCTAGTAGCTCTATCCCCTGCAATCTCGTATGCAGTCTTTCCTTCTGCATTTCGTATTGTAGGATCTGATCTAGCCTTTAACAGTAATGCACTTACACATGCCACATTATTCAACGATGCGGCCAGAAACAATGGTCTTGGAGCATGGTAATTCTCATTTCCATCTTTTGAGAAGAATTCAAAATCAGGTGAGAGGTTATTAGTGGAAAGATAAGATGTTAATGCTGGCGCTTTACCTCTTCTGATCAGCGCGTGTATTTGTGCGCCGTGTAATATTAATTCTTCCTCTTCTCTCGTATACTTTGGAGTATTCGTCTTTGAGGGTGTCGGGTCCTTGAGTACGTCTGGCTTTGCTTTGGTAGCACGCTCGGCCTCCTTTTGTTGTACACGCAAAAGATCCTCAACTGATGCAATCTTGACGCGAGTCAATTCTACAAAAGATTTCATGAGTTCTGATTGTGTAGCTCGTCGTGTAGAGAAAGGAAAGCTTCGTATACGTTTATCATTTGCCTTTAAGACTTGTCCTTCATACGGTCCAAAGAGTGTTCGTCGATTCGTTGTCCCGGTGGCTCGTATAAAAAGTAAATCAGCAGTATTCAACCAACTTCTCCATTCGAACAGAAGATTCCGCACGTCATTGGTCAAAGCTGTTTCGTTATATCTTCGTAAACTTGAACCAGCAGAATGAGCATTTCCTTTGCTGTTATCATTGGCAGACTGTGAACCTCCTTGTTTTCGACGGGTTGTGTATCGATGAAAAGTCTTGTGAGCGATGACGTTGGCGGATTTCTCATCTGCCAATCCATTCCTGCGAACTACTTGTGGTCTCAAGGAAACAATCATGGCCGCAAAATGGCCACCACCTATCATGCAGAGAAATATATGAGGTTCAGAAGTGGATTGCGGAAGAGTCCCTATCGACAACGGTAAAGGCACGCCCCCATCTTTCTCCGTGTTAGAATCTTTGGTGTTTGTTGCAGGCTTAGTAGGAAGTTGCTTGGCTGTAATTACTTGTACAAGTTCAGAAGAACCAAGCGCTCTCTCTTCGGTGGTAAATAAAGATCTGTATATCCCCAGAGCACAGTCTGATGGCAGTGCAGATGACTGCAACCAGAGCAAGGGTGAGTTACCGATCTTTGAAGTCTTCCTTTCGGGTGCTGAGTCTAGGTCTGGTTCAACTCCCGATAAACCGGCTTGTTTCTTCAAAAGGGCGTTAAGAGTAGTATCTTGCCTTTTGGGATTGTTGTCCCCATCTTCCTCGTCTGATGAACCAGAATATGATGAGTCAGATCCAGACAGGCTCTCATCCAAGTCTACTCTACATATCAGCATGTCAACCACTTAACAACTCATTCCCATACGAACCACCAATCAATTCCTCGAATCCCTTTTCATCAACCGGTTTCAAACCTCGTATTTGTTGTCGCAAATTATATGCATGCAAATCTGATCTAATGTGCTCCCTTTGTTCTTGTACGTTTGCAAATGATAGCCTGCACAATGTACAAGATGTTGCTGTTGTTAGGCTCGTATTTATTGTTTGAGCAGTCGTAGTATCTAACACTCCTGACTTTATCGAGGATGATTCCTCCTGCCGTTCAGCACTGTCCTCATCGGATGTTGCATGCGCTTTCCCATTGAGATGGCTCTTTATTTCAATAGTGCTTAATATGGGTTCTGGAAGGCTGTAAACTATTTGTTGATCAGCGATTATTTAACAATCTTTGTATGAGGAGCAACTACCGTATAAAGGCTTTTGTAAGAGAGGATGATCGAAGCGAGTCGTCATTGGGTTCATTCGTTTGATCTGAATATTCGATTATAGATGTCTGCCGGCTGATTCACAAGTGCTTTTTTGTTTGTGATGATGTCATCGCCAATAATACATCATGATCCATTCACATATGGATATTTCATTCATGGACAATATTCGGGTATCAATACTAAACTACAAGTTTCATATACAGAGGTGGACCAATCAAGCCGTCAAGGCAGAACTTGCACCCATAATGGCCATGCCAACAAATGCAAAAAACATACACAGTCCTCGATTGTGAGTTCTGTCCAAACTTTCACTAAACAACTGTAAAGCCACGCTTGTCATGATTCCAGCAGTGCAAGCGAACATAGCACCATATATTCCTTCTCCTGGTGCTAGATTAGAGTTTCCAGCAGCTTTGAACCACAGAGCGGCAATACCTGCACCGACTGGTTGACTGAAACCGCCAAGTAGAGTTGACCAAAACATGGCCTTCCACCTGCTACGAATCGCAAGATATAGAGGAAGAGCCATTGCGAAGCCTTCGGTGATATTATGGATGAACAAAGCCATGAAGACGGAAAAGCCCAGCTTAGGATTCGCATGATTTGTAGCATAAGTTATAAAGCCTTCTGGCAGTTTGTGAAGAGCAATGGCAATCGATGTTTGTAAACCAATACTCAAAAATGCATTTTTAGGTACGTGATGATGATGCTGATTGTTTGTCGCATCTTGGTCCTCGTCAGAGGATGTAGAGGATGATGAATGCTCATGAGCCGTCCTACTCTCGCTGATTTCGTTAGTGGACTTGCTTGACTTTGATGAATTCTGAATACCATTAGGACGACAGTTCTCTTGAACCGCGTAAGCTCTATCATGCGATTGTTGTGGCTTCTGAGTTGTCAGCAATGGTGTAGTTTCATCTCGTGCCGCAGTTGTATCCCGAGTATGACGATGTGATTTATGCGAATGTCGCAGGTTCGCTGTTGTGGAGTTTGGCATTTGCAGATTTTTGAAGCATTCCTGACCACATGGTTCGGTATATCCATGGCAGAATCCTTCCCTATTGCAATTGCGCTCGTTATTCGTCCTGAACGACAAACGAGACAAAGTGTTTGAGAATTGAGATTGTAGAGATGGACGAAGTTGTTTTGTCGATTCACTAATCTGCGTCATATTGTCGTGACTTGTATCAATACGTCCTTGAGAGCACGGTTCGTGATTATCACGATCATGCTTTTTACACTTACGAGATTCACCGCCATTTGATCCGGGCGCTACATCCTCTGCTGTTTGATTTTTCTGTGCTTCTTCATCATGAGTATGTTCGCAATCAATCACATGGGTTGGCACATGTTTGTGCAGGAATCTCGACAAGATTTGTATACCTAATGCTCCAACTGTAAATGCACCAATGAGAGTCCAGCTGGCAACCTTTGCTGACAGTCCACCTTCACGCAAAGAGTCTTGCGCTTCCGGCAACATTTTGAAAAGCGATGAGAAGAGCTTTGATTATTGTTAGATTGTAGTTATTCACTCGTAATAAGAAAGAGGCGTACCATGACACCAAAACTAAGACTTAGAGACGACGAGAGGAAACCATCACTGTTTTCGATGTGAAAATCTTTTCTACCAGTAATCGCACGATAAATCACGTCTGCACATATCACGCTGGCTCCAAGTGTACAAGCTGGGATCATTTAGCACATGAACTTGTCGAGTCACTATATGACGTACCGATTCCGCTTATACAAGTCATAATCCATCCTCTTTCATCATTAGAAATAGCCATGACGTTATATATCTTTCTAATCCAATAATGTGCAATTCATGCTGTATACATTTCAGGCCATCCTCAACTGATCGACCCGCATACTCCAAAAATGTATGATGCTAGAAACGTCCTTATAATATGTAAGTTCGCGTAGTTCATGGAGACGAAATCTCAGTACGACAGATGACGCAAGTCGATGTAACAAAAATAGAGTTCATTGTGCATGTACGCCAACGTCAGTTCATGATGATGCTCGTCATCAAAAACGTCGCTGAGTTCAGTAATATTACTATATACGTGATCTATGAAAGTCAAAGGATATCCTGCGTGATGTGTATATTATGTCTTTAGATGCTCTACTGGCATCTCAACTATTCGAACTCGGAAAAGAGGACGAAAATGTTGATCGAGTACAGTACGTGTTATATTTATTTCCAACCAAATCACGATAAGATATTGACCTACGTGACTGTAGTCTATTACAGACATCTGCTTCGCTTCTTGTAACCCTCCAAAACCCATTGAACGTCTCACTCCTCGTCGAACATCTACTTCATGCGCACGCATTATGGAACTGTCCAGCACCTCTCCAATTCTATTCTGACGTTCTCGGCGTGTTCTTTTCCGCTTCCAAGCATGTTTTAGACAATGAACATGCCCGTAAATCAGCCTCGAGTGACTTGAGTAATTATCAGTCTTGTTCTGTAGATACTTGGATAAACGCTGTCATAGCCGGATCGAGTCGATGTTTCAGCCCACGTCGTCGAGCTCTTGCTTTCTCAGGCCTTTTATTGGCTATCAACAATCGTTCAACTATAAGCACTGTGTCACATACATTTCATCCAAGATTAAGTGGTCTCTTCGTGCAGGCCATCAATCAGCATATTGAGACTCAAGGTCGTGATGGCGAGGCTAATCACTACATTTCTATTCCATTATATCATGCCTTTCCGCTTTTACACGTTCGAGATCAACAGAGCCTTCCTTACGACAAGCTGTTATTATTGTTATTAGATCAGATGCTCTGTTCACCAGATTGTCTCGACAATGCAAGTTTTCTTCTCGGCATTGAAGTCAATCTGAGCGGAATCGCTAGTTCTCGAATTGATTGGTCAAGCACTTCGCCATCATTTCAGAAGCTACAACATACAACAGGTGGACCTTTAGTCCTTTCCCTCGGCCCTTTCTCGCGCTTGATCGCTTATGCTGTAGAACATAGCTGCGATCCTGTTCTGGTCGGGATCGCCTTGTCGCGGCTTGAGCAGTTTGCTATAAGACTTAACAACTTATGGCGACAAACAACTCTGTCGTCGATATCTGGAACCATGGAGTCCGCTAGATTGACGGATCCTACCAAGGATATCACAATGGCATTGTTGTGGAAACTCTTTAGGAATGTATTCTTTGCAGTCACTCTAGTTCTTGAAGGGGTTCTAGGCCGCTTATTTCAGGACAGACGTCAAATCAATCTCAAAGGTATTTTTAAGTTCTTGACAAATACGTCCTTATTCTGCTAACTTGTCGATATAGTTCACGTCGAGCACGCTTGTTCAGTTCTACGAGTACTGCGTGCCATTGAGTTTATACAAGCTCGACATGGTTCAACACTAATCGAGCAGTATACTTTTGTTCACACGGCTTCGATCGACATACTTCTCAACCATAAACAATCCATCATTCCATTTCTTCGGTCTATACTACCAACTTCTACCAATATACTTGAACTTCATCCTGTCGATCAAGCAGAAGAGCTTTTCTATTTGAACACAGTCGAACACTTCGTCGAAAGTCTCGACTCGGAAGCTACTCAAATATTGGCTATTGAACCTGCCATAAAATACCTTGATTGTATGGATATTCCAATAGACATGCAAGTAAATTTTGAAGCAGCTCTTTCTGTAATGTTGGTTGTATTTGCTGCACCACAAAATGCACATTTGGCAACACAACAAATGCCTATGTTTTTAGATCAATTTCTTGCCGCTTTTCCAACCAGGTTGTCTGTTCGCCAGTTACGAATCGGTTTGAAAAACCTCGTTCATTTGCTTGGTTCTTCTACTTACGAGTTCCGAACGCCAGAAGCAGACCTGCTTGCTGCTACATTGATCGAAGTCTTACGTCATAGAGCCATTTCAGCATCTTTGCGACCACTGACGAATATGACTAAACAATTTTCACCTCATGGTGTCAAAACAAACATGGATACTTTATTATCGGAAAAAGCAGTGTTAACAATGGCTATAATCGATTGTTTACCTTTTGTAGATTTACGCTTGCTTGAAGAATGTCTTTTGTTTCTTCCGGAATTGATCAATTCTCTTGCCGATCGAAAAATGCAGCAAGAATGTACGAAACATCTCTGGGAGACGATGACTAGTAATCTTATGGATGCTGATCGAAGTCAATTATGTACAGCCTGGTGGACGACAAATGGTGGTCGAGAAGCATTACTTGGACAGAATTATAATAATGCAGTCACACGGTTTTAATGTTTGATATGTGAAGATGAATTATGTACAAAATATATATGCTGAATGAACATTGTTGCTTACGACAACTACTATCACTCGTGTGTCAGCCTGGTATTATTCTTTCGTTGTCTGCACGTAGTTCTGCCATGACACCATCTCTATCTTGTCTTTTCTCGTCCGCCGCCAATGCATTCATGACGACATCATGTAACACTTTCACCTTTTCCTCTGCTATCTTTATACACTTGATTACCGTCATCTGACCAACAGGATAACCCCCGTATTTAGCCATTTGCACCACTTCACCAAACTTATTTATACCTATGATTATTTCCGCATCACTACATTGTTCTTCCAACAGTGTAGCATCTACAACTACAATCTCATCCTCTCCCGCCAAATAACTCGCTATACCTTTTCCTCCACTCCCATCCTCTCCTACGTTTCTGAATATCCGAAACGTAACACAGAACGGAACGTGGTTCAGACTCAACTTTATCGGTTCTCGCTCTCGGGGATCGAATATTCTCACATCTTCCCCTTTGATTTCAACATCTGGTCTTTTGAAATGTAACAGCCCCGCAACGACCGCTATGCAGCTCGCGTCTACCAGTCCACCATCGTAATCCAAAACATGCACGTCGACTCGGACGTGAAAACACTTTTTCCCAGCAACTATGCACAGACTTTCGGTGTCGAGCGCGTTTGAGCGACGGATTGTCTTTTCTAAAATCCGGCTGAGGATGGCTTCTTGATCGCCTTGGCTGGATGAGCTGGTGGAGTTGGATTCAAAGGCGGGGGTGGAGATGGGAGAGAGCTCGGTGTGGATGGTGAAGATTCCGTCGAATTTTCTGTCGGGGTAGGGAATGCTGATTGTTTGGGAGACGCGGACGCTGACTTTTGTGAGGCCGAGGGTTACGTCCACAGATCCGGGAGTGCTGGGGGAGAACTTGAGGTCCAAAGGTCGGTGGGTGAGGAGATCCCGAGAGGAATCAAGACGGAGGGATTGGGATAGAGAGGAGAGAATGAAGGATCGTTCGGGGAGTGATGGTTCGGGTTGGCGAGGCATTGTAGTGGTTTGATTCGAGAGATAAAATGATATAGAGTACTTAAATAGCTGCCATGTGTTATGATTGCATCAATTGTAGTGGTAAGACCCTAGAGTATGGCCAGCAATGTGATAGTGTTTTGTATGCAAGGTGAAAATAATTATCCAAAAATAATTATTTCGTTGTATTTTTGTGAAGTGACGGAACAGATATATCAGAACAGACACATCGTATTGCATCTACCAGTATCGCATACTTCACCAATAGTTACCAGTAGATAGGGGCAACAATCACTTCAAGAAATGACCACAGCACATCGTCCTACATTTGACCCCGCTCGCGGTAAAGAAGCCCAACGAGGCCCTGCATATCACCAAAGACTTTTACCCGCACACAAGACATTAAAATTTCGACAACAAAACCAAGGCACAGCTGAAGAGACAGAACAGCGAGATTTACGATCAGAACTACTCCGAGCGGAGAGGAAATATTACGCCAAAAAGAAGGGGATTGAATATCATTCCGATGATGAGGATGAGAACTCAAAGACTCCTCAACAGCGGATCGAGGGTAGCAGTACCACAACTGAAGAACGGGGAGTGAAGAGGGACGCGGATACTTTGACCGAACAAAGTGGTCCAGGCGAGAGCGGAGCAGAGGAGAGTTATGAAGCGAAACGAGCACGAGTATTAGAAGAGACGAGACGGATAGACGCATCATCATCAGAATCCGAGAATGACGATAATGATGATGGGGAAAAATCGAGTAGTGAGGATGAAGATGATGATGAAGATGAAGAGGCGGCTTTGATGGCTGAATTGGCAAAGATAAAAAAAGAACGAGCTGATGTTGCTGCGAAAGAGGCTGCAGAAAAGGCGAGAAAAGACGAAGAGCAACGAGAAGTAGACATAGCGACTGGTAATCCTCTACTAAGTACACGAAGCGAAGATTATGGTGTGAAACGACGGTGGGATGATGATGTCGTTTTTAAAAATCAAGCGCGTGGGACAAGTGATAAGAATAAAGACAAGGCGTTTGTCAATGATCTACTAAGGAGTGATTTTCACAGGAAATTCATGAGTAAATATGTTCGCTGATGACTTGGTATTGTTTATGAATTTTATATTATGATAGATTTGACATTGATGACTATGTAACTATCTATACATTTGTGTTTGAAGCACCAGAACCGCCTTGAATTGCGGAGATTGATCCCGTTGTTCCACTGGTTTGAGCAGTTGGGCTGGTGACTGCACTGTTGGTAGGTTCCATGTCGCCAGTTGTGTCGTCGATGTGAGGCATAGTGATAACATCTTTCTCGTTGACAGGCGAGTGTACTTTACCATCATTTATGGCGTCGGGTGCTCCAGGGTGAGCATCACGGACGCCTGGAGGATGATCCTCTGCCTTCATATGGTGTTCGTGGTGTGGATGTTTCGAATGGTGGTGTTTCTCTCCCGTAACAGCACCAGATACTGTGTTAACGGCATCAGTGACGGTGTCCTTGATCTTGTCCATTGTGCTTGGTTGCTATTGATAATTATAAGCATTATGTCTCATACTATGGAAATAATGGGCATCATCTTACGTTGGCATCTTGAGCAGCAACAGGGCTTGTAGCTTGACCAGCGACTGGGGTTGTGGCTTGAGCAGCAACAGGGCTTGCAGTGGATTTGATGTCGGACATGTTTTGTAGAGTTTAGAGAGTTGATAAAAGAAAAAGTTGTAATGAGATGATGAATGAGACGGTAAAGATGTTGCTGGGAGGAGACCACTTTATATAAGGTAGTGGGGCTCAAAGCTATTTTGGTAGAAGAGCGTAGAACTTGTTGGTTGTGCGCGATCCAACGTCACTCCAGGTGACGAAAGGTTAACCGAAAATGCTGCAGAGCTTCGATCCCTTACACGGTCTTCTAAAAATAAATGGACTATGATTGGTTGAATTATTGAGGGCAAATCATCCTTGACCGCAGGATTGCGCTGCGACCGAACTTTGACTTTACAGGGCGGCCGTGCGGGTTCCACCGTGCCACAGTCAAACCATTTGAAGGCCGAAGTTTAATCACTCCGACGTTTGCTTCCGTTGTGGACTGACACATCAAAGTGTCGTTGGTTCTCTGTTGGTTCTGGAGAGCATGACAACTGACCAGGGTCAGTTTCTATTTACGGAAACATATGAAATGACCAACCACTTGAATCCTTGTCGTTAATTAGCCATCTTCATGCCGTGAGTTTGTGCCAAATCCTAGAAACATGACGCACAGATGGGGAAGGGTAAAAAGCTTCAACGTTTTCTATTTTGGTCGAGGCCCAAAATCTGACCGACAAATTGTTCAGTATGAGTCACACGTGTGCACTCTTTGAAAGTCTTGATATTTGGAGACCGACGTACATATATGAGAAATATTAGCTTTTGTTCACTCCCGTACGCCAGTAAAATCATTCTCAGGGGCAAGAAATCAATTACTGTAAGCTGCACAATGAACATTGCAATGCTGTCACGTGATAAACAGCTCCACTGCACGAAGTAAAGGTGGCCTTGTATGTAAACAAATTACGTGATATATATCCATGTCCGCCGTGCAAACCATTCGATGTATGATCTGATGACCTGTGTGTTATGATGCTGGTATTAGGCCTGGAACAAAGCATTGAAAGATTATGGAAGGTCTACCTCGTCAATTGATTCGATTTTTCCAAGAAATATCCTTAACAACCTGGACCCTGATATTGTTGCCAATCTTCGCTTTCATTGGAGGTCTTGTAAGTGCAATGTGCTTCATAAAGTAATGAGATTCAACATCTGACCCTCTCGTGCCGATAGTTGTACACATCTGTCGTAGTTCTAGCTCCAACACCACGTCCCCCTCGTAAATCCGAGAAAGAATACATAACTATACTCTCAGATGGGTCTAAAAGTAAGCCACTGACGCTTCCAAGCTGGTATGATGAATACGTTGGACGTAGAGCAACCGAAAGAGCAGAAGGCGGGCTGTCACCAGGTGCGGATCAAGTGGAAGATGCGGCAACTCGTATATCCGTGGTAATACCTGCTTATAATGAGGAGAATAGACTGACTGGTATGCTCGACGAAGCCATTGAATTTCTACAAAAGACATATCCGCGTCGACCAGATGTGACAGCGAGAACAAGGAACACGCCGCAAGGGCGATCGATGCCAGCTAACGCACAAGAATGGGAAATTTTGATCATCTCAGATGGATCAACAGATTGCACAGTTGACATAGCACTAGCGGCCGCGCGAAGGCACAAATTATCAGAAACAGTGTCATCATCGAAAGAGGCACCCAAGTGGCCCACCTCCCCCCCACCCTCTCCAACTTTCTGCAGCGGAACTCTTCGCGTCGTACAATTGGACCGAAACCGAGGCAAAGGTGGAGCTGTAACTCACGGGATGCGCCATGTTCGAGGAGAATATGTGATGTTTGCAGACGCAGATGGTGCATCTCGTTTTGCAGATATGGAGAAATTGATTCGAAAATGCCAGTCTATACAGGACTCAAAAGGCCGTGCAGTCGCGATTGGCAGTCGAGCACATTTGGTTGGAAGCGATTCAATTGTAAAGGTGAGAGCATTATCCAATGAAATAAAATGCTGTTTCTAGATACTGACATTATTAAACAGCGTTCTCCGCTACGAAATGCGCTAATGCACATGTTTCATTTGCTTTTACGCTTCATGACACCTCCCGTGACCTCCAGAATCAACGACACACAATGTGGTTTCAAATTGTTTACGAGGGCGACATTGCCCGATATTATACCTTATATGCATAGTGAAGGCTGGATCTTCGACGTCGAGATGCTCATGCTGGCAGAGGCTGCTAAAGTTCCTATGGCAGAGGTCTCGATTGGATGGAAAGAAGTAACTGGTAGCAAACTTAACGTCATATGGGATTCATTGGGTATGGCTTGGGGTCTGGCCATATTGAGAGCTGCATGGATTACAGGTGTTTACAAACGAGATGCATGAAAGTTGGATTTGACGAGAAATTCTATTCTGTTATTTAGCAATTATAGCAAGGTTATATTGGGCTTATTTATTGAGCTTGGATACAAAATTGGGTTTGTAATTAGACAGTAGATAATTTCCATAATTATATATATTATTACTGTATATTGTTCTCAATAATATCAAGAGCGAGTTTTGGGTACATCTCGTACAGTTTATAGATAGGATGGTCATGCCTATTCTATCCAATTGATTTCCACCATATGCTGTTCTTATCGTCATTGTGAATACAGCAAACTTGTGGCTTGCGACGGCTTTTCTGCTGGCAGAATCAAGCCACCAAGTGCTTGATAATGACATTTCGACTACAAATACCGCAGTAGTGTTTGCGCTGATCATTGTCTGCACAAAACATTTGTCAACCTATCGATCAGCACGAAGCGGCATGAATAACTGAGGCCAATCATGGATCCCCAAAATGCTTTATTTCAGCCGCAACCCGACATTTGGCATGTAGTTGGAGAGCTCCAGAGACTACAAACAATACAGACAGAACATTCAGATCGACTGAGTAGGGTGGAAAGACGACAAGAGGATACATCAAGAATAAAATCTGTTTGGGGCGGATCATCTCCGTTCCCAAGTATTCTCAGCGGAACTCCAAATCAAGGTATATGAATCATTCCTGACGATCACGATTCTGGCTAATTCTATTCTCCAGTGCCCTTAAATCAACCAAGTACGGAAGCGTTCAAAGATTTTGATGAAGAGTCAAGCAATGTGATCAATAATCTTCATCTTGATGCAGAGGAGGAACCTCGAAGAATAGGTGCAACCTCTCGAGCTAATAGTGTCCGTTTCGATGAGTCTGCTAATCAAGGACATTGGTCACATACGGGCAGATCGTCGATGGATCTTGGTCGTGCAGGACTTGGAGGACTTACCATGGGTGACCGCACATCTTCCTATAAATCAGAAGGCAGAGCGAGTTCAGTCCACTCTGTACGATCAATTACGTCAGGACGAGCAAATAGTCTAAGTCTAGAACAGAACTTTGCATTTGCTACGGATACGAATCGGTCACCAATTGATACTCCAGGACTTGCACCAGGTCTTCTTTTAATGGGGCCAGTCCCAGCGATTATTCGTTGTTGGATGAATCAGAACTTCAGACACGACACGCTAATGTATGCCGCTATATGTAGTGGATCACATAAATCTTTTATAGGTCGACAACTCGTTGAAAGACTTGGTCTTTCAGAAAGAATAGTCACTGATCTCACAGGAAGTCAAACAGTAATGTTGCCCTTATATCTGGCCGAGGCGGTCCCTTTCACCTCGACATCTCGATCGAGGCCTGGTAGTCCAGCACCACAACTTCCAAAGCTTACCGTCACTTTCCAGATATCTCCTAATATGACTTCTGCTTTCACTCCGATCCCTATCAATTCCGGTGAATCGCGTGGAATTGTCATCATCCTCGGAAGTGATGTATTGCGTTTCCACAGTGCCGATATTATGTTTTCGACAAACAATCTCTTACTTTTTGACGATGATAGGACAAAAGTGTCGATTCCACTAGTACGTCCAGAAAATGAAGCATGTTTTAATGATCTCGGTACCATCCAAATGGGTATCTCGAGGCCGTTCTCAACTGGCCGGCAAGATGGATCTCAAACCCCAATACTATATGGACTTGGACAAAGTCGTCGTTCATCGTTCGACTTGATGAAGACGACCAGCGTGCTTGACCCTATCAACAAGCATGAATCTAATGACGCAGAAATCACCGAAGTGCCCCCAACGGGAACAATCACCACAGATAATAACATTGGCGACAGTTGCGCTGTAAACACGATCAATGCTGATGGCGGAGTGAACGTGTCTAAAACGCAGCAACAACCTGTCACATCCGTCAATTGGCGGAAAAGAACCATTGAAGGTGGGCAAGAACCTCCTATGGACTACGCTAGTGCGAGCAAATTTCGAGAAGCCCCACAACGTAAAGAACCCAACATGAAAGTCTTGCGGACCAACAGATCCACATCAAGAGCTTTATTAGGGTCTAATGGGTCACCTATAAGGTCGAGCAATGACACTTCTCAGCTACAGACCCCAGGACTATCTACGACAACAGAAAAGGACGAGAATCTGGGCACAACGTCGAGACAAGAGGCGATAAGTCAACCTTTTGGTTCGAGCAAAACAAAAGTGGTCAACGATAGCTTCAGGCCTTCAAATACGAATAATGCAGGCGGATCCGCATTCTCTTGGCTTAAACAAGCAGCTATCTCGAAATAATGATCAAGGTTAAAATAATATTATATGCACCATTCTGGATTTCATTATCTGGCATGTTTCTTAAACCTAAACAGTAGATATTGAGTCAATATTGTAGCATCGCAATTGCCTTTTTGACATACCAAGTCTCCTATTTTGAGTACGTTCCCCCATGATTGCATCTATATACAGGATTGTGACAACAATGATCGTCACTACATAATGATACTACAGAATAACATGTGCTAAAAAAGTAAAGTTACGTCACCGTTGTTAACAGCATCGATGAAAGTTGAATAATGGAGCGTCTAAATTTTATTTCTGAGCGTTTAAACTTGCGGCTCGATCGCAAAAGACCACCACATCTCCATGATCTTTGGGAGGAGATAGATGAGAAAGAAAGACCGTATTGCCAAGATCGGAGACTATTCATTACAATCCCCAGCACAGGAGATACAAGCTACAGTATCTTAAGCAATCCGAGAAAAAGACGTCGTAAAACGATCAATTATGGACGACCAATAAAGAAAGACAGTATCATCGGCGTTCATGAGCAAAGACAGCAATCTTGCTCGGAGACCACAAAGACAGCTTATATCTTTTCAACCTGCGATTCTGTTGAGTGGCTTTACGAAAACCCTGTCTATTCGTACATAGATGGGCTTCTAGAGACAAAGCATACTCTTCCAAATACAGAAAGTCCGGCTATGTCCGAGGATCACATCAAGAAATCATCGGAGTCGAGATTGCAGGAAGGCAATTTGAGTCGTCGATCGGCCTCACCAGCCAAAAGATCTGCGGCCGCCATGGAAGGCTTGGAAGAGGAAGCGATCGTCTCACGAGTAAGAGATGCCAAGTCACCGATCGATACTACTATGACGGAGTTAACCAATATCGCACATGCTGACGGTGTGGATGCGACTGATGATCTCGACTTGGTAGAACTGGATGCACGGGTGGATGAGGTGATGAAGCTAATGACTACAACGATTGAAGCGGAAGAGAAAGGCTATCTGGTATCATATCGGTGGCTTGACAGAGTGTTTGCGAAATCACAAAAAACACAGTCCCTACGTCAGTACCAAAAGTCAGACGTGGAGGCAAAGATAGGACCAATAGACAATTCTGACATTGTTGTTGCTGGTGCATTCACAAATTCACATTTGAAATTTGATAAGAGTAATACACCATTTATCCGTCTTAAGCCAGAGAAAGAGCGCGAGCAAGACTTTGAAATTCTCCCAGAGGCAGCATGGCAACTCATTATTAGTTGGTACGGACTTGAAGCCGGACAAGCTCCAATAGTAAGATATGCAAAAGATACAGCAGAAGAAGGTACAAATCAACATAATATTGTCTACGAGTTATTCCCACCCGTATTTACAATACGCAAAGTATTGAGTCCTTCGTCAGGCTCGCGATCTCCAAGTCCACATCAGGAAGATTTTCAAATCAATGCAATACAGCTTGTGGCTAGTCGAGAAGACCGATTTCAAGATTTCTTAAAAAGATGTAAAAAACTTGCAAAGATACCGATGGAGCACAAGGTCCGTCCATGGCGTCAACTGCGTTCAGAAAATGAGCAAACTATTGCTGGCGGTGATCAAGGTATCCTCATGCCGAATGCTGCAGCTTCTCGAAATGATTCGCCGCAGTCAACATTAGTCTTACCACAAAAGGTCTTTGCAGAATTATCAGAAGGTACAGATATTGAAAATGTGGACGTTCAAGATAATACAACAAATGCCAATTATAATGGAAAGATGACTTTGAACACGTTGGGTTTGAATCATGATCAGACGCTTGTGCTTGAAGAACAAATTCGGGGTCCAGCAGGTGGCGAATTCACGTCTGATATGAAACGAAACACGCAGAAGCAAAAGGAGGTTTTACAAAGTCGCACTGTTGATGCAAACACGAAGAATATAGCCGGTCCAATCACACGTAGTCGCAACAACCAACAGACCAAGGCTAGAGGAAGAATTGGTCTGACTAACCTGGGCAATACGTGCTATATGAACTCTGCGCTTCAATGCATTAGTAGAATCGAAGAGCTTGCCCAATACTTCCTTTCCAACTACTGGCACGAGGAGATAAATTCTGATAATCCTCTCGGTTATCATGGAAAGATGGCAAAGGCATATGCCGACTTTCTTTTAGGATTGTATCAGGTCGGTGCTAATTCTGCATATACACCAAGAAACTTCAAATCTACTCTCGCAGGAGCTCAGCCAATGTTTTCTGGCTACGGTCAGCAAGATTCACAGGAGTTTCTTAGCTTTCTAGTCGATGCCCTACATGAAGATTTAAATCGGATCCACCAGAAACCTTACCGAGAGAATCCCGACTCGAACGATGCCAGAGTGCACGACCCAGAATACATCAAAGAACTTGGAAACATCTATCGTGACAATCATAGAGCGCGCAATGATTCCATCGCGATGGATTTGTTCAATGGCTTTTATAAAAATACAATGGTCTGTCCAGAATGTGACAAGATAAGTATAACCTTTGATCCATACTCTCTTTTGACTTTACAATTGCCCATTGAGAATGTTTGGGAACATACAGTAGTTTATATTTCGATCAGTGGAAATGTTAGTGCACATAAAGTAGATCTTGAAAAGACTTCATCTGTTAGAAGCTTTAAACAATATTTTGCAAAGAGAATTGGTAATATAACTGCTGATCAACTACTGGTGGTTGAAACGTTTCAAAATCGAATATACAAAGTCTACGGGGATGGCGAGAGTATTGGAGATATCGCAGAGAATGATGAAATCTTTGTATACGAGCTTAGTCAAGCGCCTACCAATGTCTTGAAGCAGAGCAATGCAACTGTAGATTTTGACATGAACTCTGCTATAGCTGACTGCATGGTTTTTCCCGTCATCCAACGTGGGCATGAAAATCTTAATAAATGGACGAACAAGTTTCCTCCAATGATTGTGCTCATCACTAGGAATGAAGCAAAGGATATGCAGGCGATTCAGAAGAAAATAATACAATCTGTAGCAAAATATACTACTCGAGACATTCTTACAGAGTTGAGAGAAGATGCAAGTCAAGGAAAGACTACTGCTACAAGTCCTATCACTGAAGATGATTATGTAGATGTATCTATGAATGATGATAGTGGTGAGCCAAGTTCGGATGTCCATAGACCGTCATTACAGAAGTTTTTCGAAACTTGTTGTGACATCAAATATTATTCAACAAGGACGCTAGATTTTGGTCAATCTACTGGAATGGGCTCACCAGACATTAACGTAATGGCTAATCGAGTTGTAAGGGCTAGTTCTCGAAGAAATAGTGTTGTATCGATTAACTCTAGCAAATCTGTCGATTCGAATAGATCTGCGACTGACAGAAGTGAATCTAGTAGGAGGTCATCATCAGCATCGGCTGTCGATGAAGTTGACGAGATTGCAGCACACAGCCGGTCACAATCACAATCACAACATCATTTTGCTGGTGATGTACAAAGCGACGAGGAATCCACATCTGGTATGATAATGGAACCTTCTCCAGTACCGCCACGAAGTACCAAAAAGAGTCGAGATCAGAGGAATAATCGAAAAAATAATCAATATTCTAGCAAGAATAGAAAACAAAAGCCACGGGTGAATGATCGGACAAGACACGTGCAGCAATATTCTAATGATGTAAGAGTCCCTTCATCGCTAGACGAAAATGAAATATACTATGTCAAGCTCGGTGATGTAATTTTACTAGATTGGTCAAAGGATGGTCAAGATGCTCTATATAGTACTTCAGGAACTCAAAGCAACGGTCATTTAGTATCTTTAAACACAATGACAATGGAAGTCACATATGATGCAGAATATCAAAGTAGACAATCTAGGAGAATACGTCGGAAAAAGGACGGTGTATCGCTTGAAGATTGCTTTGCTGAAACGGCAAAGACAGAAACGTTATCAGAAGAGAATGCATGGTATTGTGCTAGATGTAAGGAATTGAGAAGAGCAGACAAGACATTGATGATCTGGACTGCTCCTGACATCCTAGTCCTTCATTTAAAACGCTTTAGTGGTGAAAGATATCGTCGTGACAAGGTTGATGTATTGGTAGACTTTCCACTCGAAGGATTAGACTTGTCCGACCGCGTAGGTTGTCAAGAGGATGGAAAGCAGTATATTTATGATTTATTTGCCGTTGATAACCATTATGGTGGTTTGGGAGGTGGTCATTATACTGCTTTTGGGAAGAATTTTGTCGATGGAAAGTGGTATGATTTTAATGGTCAGTTTTGATTATAACTTCTTCTTTTATATTTACCTTTATACTTATTTGAGACGTCTCAGATTCCTCGGTCAGAGAATTAAAAGACGATGAACGTGTAGTTACACCTGCGGCTTATCTCCTCTTCTACCGTCGACGATCTTCTACTCCGCTAGGACCGAATTACCTTCAAGATGTCGTGGTCAAATCTCGTAGTTCTAATCTTGCATCGACAAATGATGACAATGACAATAATTCAGATGATGAAGCGGGGGAAGTCCGACTCGGCGATTCTGGCTCAGTCCTGCATGGATCGTCGAGCAATTTAACAAAAGCAGGATCTTCAACCACCAAGGACAAGGACAACAATCCGACGGTGACCAAGACGAAGAGTTCAGACCACGATCAACGTCTCCATCTCCCTGGCATTGGTGGAGGTGAACGACATGGGATGATGACTGATCATCACGTTGGTAATTTATTAAATGTCGACGATGATACTAACATGAGTACAATATCAATCGAATCTGATAATGGTGAGAGTAATAATAATAATAACAATCATGCCAGTAAAGATATAATGTGGAGTTTTGACACTATAGATCAAAACAACGATAGTAACGATGATATAGAAGATATCGATATCCAGCAGAGAAGAAGGAGGAGATCGTCATCTACTATGATTAGTAATAATAACAACGATAATAACAATAGTGACGAAGAAGAATTACAAACTGAACATCCAGGTCAAGGATGGATAGTAGACTCTACAGAATAGAAAATAATTAATAGTATAGACACGAGTCAATCACATACAGACATGTATACAGCTCAAACACATAGACATGTAATAAATCATACTCAACGTTATAATTAAAAATCTACTTCCCCTTCGTATAATTTTCCACGAAGTTGAATCACTGCGACTAATTCTAGTACAAAGTTTTGTAAGACGACAATGTTTGTCAAGACATGACTCAGGGTTACTATCCGAATCTCTTTATTGATTCGTGTCTTGTCGCTTTCTTTATCAACAGATTCATCAGATGTATCATCCAAAGACAGACGTGATTCATTAATTCCATCCAAATCTACATTTCCAATCGAATCACTGCTGAGCGTTGGCGTAATAGATTGTCCATCAATATTAATCACTCGACCATGATGGTCAAATCCGATTTTGATCATGAGTGTTTCGCCATCATTAGTGGCTGTAAATACATCTCCCGATATTCCATCGTTATTTTTACCACCTTGAGAAGATGCAAATGGTGAGGAAGCAAACAATGTTGTTGCGTTTTGACTGCCGACTTTGTTAGTATACGGATTGTTGAAGAGAGATGCCATCCGTGGACGATCATCAGAAGATTCTGCTGTTGAAGATCGACGAATCCCTGCATTCAATAGACTTTTATGTGCTGGTGAATGAGCAGGACCCGACGACGCACGGGGACTATTCCGTTCTCTTGACGAGTGGATAGGCAAGACTGTAGCCTGAACAGTAGACGTGGATATCAAAGCTGTAGGAATGGCTGGCGTTATATTTGTGGTGCCATTACTCAATTGACGGCCTCTGATTGTAGATGTCGAAGATGTTGGACTGCTGGGAGAGATAGCAGTTGATCGTTGTGGTGTATGTGGGATGGAAATTGAAGATCCTGTCATGTTCGAACCAATTGCGATTGATGGTGATATATTCCTAGAATCTGTTTGATGAAGAGGGCTTGAATTCAGTTCAGCAAGCCTCGATATACGTTTCTTTGCCGGAGTTGTAAACAAGTCATCAGCTCGACGAGGCGGTTGTAGTATAGATCTTCTTTTTGATAAAAGTGCATCAAAACGTGTGACCTGTTGTCTTACCATGGTTATCTGCTCGATAATCTGTGAAAGAGCAATCCATAGCACAGGACGATCACTTGTTTGAGTGATCAGCGCCCTAGAGCGTACGGCTTTTCGGAGAAGAGTCATTTCATCATCATCCAGCCACTTGGACAACGACAAAGCATCACCATCTGTCGCTGAATCCACGGTAGAATCACTACGAGCTGCTATGAAATCTACTGTATCGATCGTTATACAAGAAGCCAACGCCATGATAGTTTCAGTCAGGGCGAGATTTACATCTACACCATTCACAAGAAAAGATTTTACCAGGACTATAATTGCTTTTACACCAGTATCATGCATAGACATACTGCGGACATTTACTGGCTTCTGAAGCTCGTCAAAAATGACAGAATTATTCCGAGCATCAATTGCTTTGTTGGTTTGAGCATGTCGAAGAGCAGTCATCTCCAACAACTTTTCGACATCATATGAGGCATAAGAAAAGGCATCGTCTAGGTCGTCATTCTGAGCAATCGATCTGGCCAGATCCATAAAATCTTCGGCGTCTGCTTGTAATGCTCTTAAACAACGTGTGGATCTTGAATCTCGACCTGCATTCAATCTGACTAATACGCCTAATGCATGAGTTTTATGTTGCGTGATAATCGTTGTGAACAACTGTAACGAAGCAGAAACAGTCTGAGCACTTTTTGATTGGAATCCATTATGAATCAAATCAACAAGATTAAACAAATTTGGCTCCAAAGCATCTTCCGAGATTGCAAGAACTACTGATGAATGTTTCCGCGTCGAGATAGGCGTTTGTATCTTGGAGTTTGTTCCCAATAAATATGAAAGGATCGAATCTACCAAGGTTCTATCGGTCAAAGTTTGGAGAATATAGTGAAGATATGTCAAAACGGCAACAGATGAGCCGTCAGAGTCTGATGATTCAAGCAATGACGGATACAAGACCTGTCGCAAGAACAGTACCTGAAAATGATCAAGTAGAGTTTCTCGAATAGTCATTGACGTACAATGTTCCAAAATATCCTGCCAAAAGCTCAAATCAGAAAGAAAGGTAGACATGTGAGATTTATGTGATTTTGAATGTATGGTGTCCATGCTCCTATCCTCACTCATGTCGATATAGTCGGACAAGCTAAGGATCATAGGCAACTCGTCATCATCGTGGCGGAGGGATAACTCTCGGTCAAGTTGACTGTACAAGGCTCCCAGGGCAGAAGCCATAAGCGTTGGTAAATCACTCGCAATGATCCAAGAATCCAAAATCTCTGATTTCGAGGCAACTTCAAAGATGTATAGTAGACCAGTTCGTGAAAAGTCTCCAATCCGACCTTCGTAGTGCACACGATCAATAAAAAGATAACATAGTGGAAAGTCATCCTTCTGAGTTGTGCCGGTAAAGTTTCTTACCTCAGCCTCCGCGGCTTCATCGCCAGCTCTACCATGAGGTGCGAACCATGTACCAAGCAAATCGATCTCAAGTCGTATCTTCGCGGCGATAGAAAAGAGCACTTCTACGAGCTCAGCTTCCGTGTCGTGCATTGTCGCCTGATTTCCATCTAATAGACGCATCGAGAAGCGCATAAGAGATCGCGCAAATCCTCTCGAATAGATGAACTCCTCCAGATCCGTATCCACTAATGTTGAGAAGATCTTGACTGTCACAGCAGCCACTCGATCGTCCCTACACAGACTTGCTGCCTTGACGACTGTCTGGCATAATTGCGAAGTGGTTGCATGATTGATGCAAGCGTAAGGTGGTGGAGCCCTTACTTCTTCTCGCATCAAATCACATATTTGCTGTAGATCTTGTACAAGCCGTTCAACAGCAGCTCCAGGATGAGCTAGTTGTTGCGGTTTACTACATATTTGCTAATCATGACATGAGTTTCAATCTTCATTATTCTGCAAACGATCAACGCACGGTGATTGAAGTATGAATATCCTTAAAATGGTCAAGCTTGTGTTGCGAGCTAATGGGCTTTCTTGGTGAATGTTTGACACGCTTTCCTGATCCTCCGATCAATCTCGACAGCTGTAATATCGTAAGTCATGATCATCGACGTCGAATAATCATTGACCTGGTGTTGTTACATACAAAGTCCATCGCATGTCGAGACGACAGTACATATGTTTATATCATCTCGATCTCGTACCTTCTACCTTTTGCATGGCACAAACATGTCAAATGTCATGGTCAAATGCGATGCAAGTCCAAAAATCTTGACCAAAGCATTGCTCCTTCTTCGAACATCGATCAAGGTTTGTTTGTATTTTCGGACGTCAATTGCACAAATCTATGGAATGCTGGACGTTTCTTCATTTTCATAGTATCGACTTCATATTCTTACGATAGTATAACATTCGCTATTCATCTATCGTTATCTGCAGCATATAGCACAGCATACATACGCCTCACTACTGTCACTCAATTCAATAAACTCTAGAAGGACTTTTTATTTCAGAAAACATCAAAATTGAATACATGTCACTTATAGATCAAACAGAACATGATGCTGCTTCTACGCCCACCACGTACAATCTGACTGTGGAGCAAACTCGGACATAGTATTCCGTACAAACACTCTGGCAATTCCCACTGATTCCAGAAAACGATCCAGTCATGGGAAGGGTATCTGCACGTTTGAATGAAGCACAACATAATCGTCGAATGTCCGAGGTACAAAGCCATTCTCAGCGTGCCACCATCAACACAGCTACGCGCCAAACCTCATCCTCAGTCTCGAGCACATCAGTAATGACAAGTCCACGAAGACGAGGTCAACAACGATATCCAGGTCCTCAACAGACGGTGACACCAAATGTACAGCACATTACAGCCCTACCCTGGAGAACACAACAAGGACAACAGATTCTGACTTCTACGCCGATAAGGCCAAGACCGAGATCAGAGGATGAAATGACGATAAAGTTGGACTGTAAAGTCTGCTTCGATCAAATGGCAGATATTGTATATATGCCATGTGCACATTTAGTCATGTGTAGGTGGTGTAGCGACCAACACTGTCCACCGTGCCCACACGATTCTTCCCGCCCGCTGAGTTTTACTCGATGTCCCGTGTGTAGGGCAGGTGTGCTACAAAAGGTTAGGATCACAGTCGCGTGATATGAATGATGGGTCATCATCCAATCGATCACGCACAGGGAAAAGTCTGTATAAGTGTATGTTATAAGTGTATTTCTAAATCGTGTAAAGAAAACCATAAATTACCTTCGTCAAGACTTTGTCGACATTCGAGGTCTGAAATTAGCCCAAGCTGTCTTATCAGACCATTCAGGAAACAACTTTTGCATTTTATCAGAGTGAAACTCGGGATAAGAGGTTCTTAAAACACGCATGAGTTCTTTGTGCATGATCTTGTAGCCATGCGCCGTGTAGTGGAAACCATCCGATACCAATTCTCTCAACTTCTGATTCTTAGCTGCTTGTCTCGAACCTGGGAGAGGAGTCTTGCCATCCCATTCTGCATGTTTCATGAAAGCTGTCCACAGATCCACTACAGGAATGTCATAATGCTCTCCTAATTCTTGCACTTTGGCAGCGAATTGTCGCATGTTATCTGCAGAGACGGATTGTTCAGCTGTAGCATCATCTTCACCATCAGACATTCGTTCGTCCAATGCTGCAGGAGTTATCAAAATGAACTTTGTGCCATGTTCTTTCAAAGCTGGATATTCTATAATCTGCCGTAAGTTGTTCTCATACCGCTTAATTGGTATTCCTTGTTCTGGTGTGACATCCGCATCATTTGTGCCGAAGAAGATTGTCATTAGAGCAATGCGGGGGTTTGTCTGACTAGGCCGAGCTGGAATGATATAGGGCAGTACTCGGACAGCTTGGTCGGTATTGTAACCACTATGATCAATTATTGGTGTGGGTTGTTCATAAGTGCGTGTCGTTTACATACCCGAATCCACGATTGATGACATCGAGACGACGTATGTACTCTACATTACAGTTAGTCTCAATATCGAAAGCGTAGTTTCGCCATCGCAATAATGAGCCAAACCTTCTTGTAAAGCCGCATGAAGAGAGAAACCATCGGCCTGCTCGATTGAATGCGAGGTTATAGAATCTCCGAACAATACGAGCTGATCAATGTTGTAGTTTATCTCCATGACCTCTCGGGCAGTTACTACGTGACGTATATGCTGATAATTTCAACAAGTACGTACTATACAGGACCCTGAATGTCGTTTTTTCATACTTTACCCGAGCTCTGGTTTTACGAACAGTGACACTTGCCCCGCAAAACGTATGGCTGGTGATGGCCCCACAGTTGATCACCTGAACGGGCATGATGCCTTTTTTTCCCGTCACATGCTTATTTGCAGTAATGTTCATTTGTATATCATCACACTCGTATGGTCACTTTAAGCTCTGCTCAAGAGTGCATGACTGCTCTCGTGCGATAATATCAGAATCGCCTGAGATATACTAGCATGAAGCATAGTTATGATCTGCCGAGAATCAGCACCGAACTCGGACCCAAAACTTTAATTTGAGCGACTTCTTCAGCCTTGTTGTTTCATAGTCAACCTTGGCATATTGTTGTTGTTTGCTTATTTCACATGTTCCAAAAATGACCGGGGTTCTTTCTTATCCATCCCGGGCCACAAGCTGGTCTTGAGGCAGATGGTATGATTTATACTCGCTACTCATAACATTTTCGATTTTTGTTCACAGTCTTTTTCTTATATGTAAGTGAAACCAACATAGATGTTGCAATGTCCATACCTGATTTGATCACAAAGCCAGGTAGCATCATGACTCACAACGCCACCGGCAATGGCATCGACGACGATGACGATTTACTCTCCATGCCTCCTAAACTACTGCGTACAGGTTCTGCTCGAGACGCCAACTCGGAGCTACGACAACGACCAACCACAACGACATTACAGGTTGATGAACATACTCGACTTTTACCAACCGGGATGCAAAGGTCTGGCTACCTCGAAGACCGCCGCTCCTCCACACCAAATACACCACGAATACGCAGTAAGAGATCTAAAAGTCAACCAAATAACTGGTTAAACCAAAGTCGACATGGTTCATTCATCACAAAAGCATCAAGACTATTACATAATTCGGATGCTTTCTTTGGGAATTATGAAGACTATCCTAAATCAGCTGCAGTGGATGACCGAGCCTGGTACGATCAATTCACCTCTACGGATTGGGTACAAGATAGTATTGCAGATGCCTTTCGTGTCAAGGAACTGCGGTCTAGACGAGACTTCAATGGAAGACTTCTCGCATTATATGATGCTTCACAAGGATGGATTATCGTTGCTATTATAGGCTGTCTGATTGCTGCACTGGCTTATGTGGTCGACATTGTAGAAGCGTCGGTGTTTGATTATAAAACAGGATATTGTAGTACGAAATGGTATCACAGCAAGAGAACATGCTGTCATGGCGTAATGGGATGCGATAAATGGATGCGCTGGTCAGATGCATTTGCATTAGAGGGCAAGTCTGCTTTATGGACAGATTACGCTTTTTTCAATGGCTGGGTGGTTCTTCTTGCCATGGTGGCTTGCTTCATGACTCTTCAAACTAAGACGACTATTTCAAGCGCATTATCGATAGCAACTCTTGATGAGAATCTTGCTGTGGAATCACAAAGGAAAAAATTGGCAGAAGATCGTCCGCCTAGCTCTGACGATGTTCAAAATCAAGCCGCGCAAATAGAATTGCACCCACCAACAGTTTATTATCCTGCCGCGGGTAGTGGTGTCGCTGAAGTGAAGGTGATATTGTCTGGGTTTGTTTTGCATGGTTATATGGGAGTTCAGACGCTTGTCTATAAATCTCTAGGTCTTATTATGAGCGTAGGAAGTGGATTGAGTCTCGGAAAAGAAGGTCCATATGTGCATATCGCGACTTGCATCGGAAATATAGCCTGTCGTATGTTTCCCAAATACAACTCTAACGATGGAAAGCGGAGGGAAGTTCTATCTGCTGCTGCTGCCTCTGGGGTCGCAGTTGCATTTGGGGCTCCTATCAGTGGTGTGCTTTTCAGCTTGGAGGAAGTGAGCTATTATTTTCCACCAAAGACTTTGTTTCGTACATTCTTTTGTTGTATAGTAAGTTTCTACAGCGAAATAATCGACGATGTGGTGAATACTGATCCACATGATACAGGTTGCTGCACTTTCTCTCAAGTTTTTGAACCCGTACGGCACAGACAAAATTGTACTTTTTCAAGTACGCTACGTTACAGACTGGCGATTCTTCGAAATCATTGTCTTTGTAGCTTTAGGTGTGATTGGTGGCACTCTTGGAGCTTGTTTCATCAAAGCTTCCAGATTCTGGGCCACGACATTTAGAAGAATCCCGACAGTCAAGAAAAATCCCATGTTAGAGGTTCTTCTTGTTGCTACCATCACCGGCCTCGTTAGCTTCTGGAATAGATATGCAAAACTCCCCGTAGCTGAATTACTGTACGAGCTTGCAGCGCCTTGCGATAGTTTTACAAAGGACGGTACTAGTCTTTGTCCAACAGCTGATCGTATTCCGGATGTCATATGGTACTTGTTCATCGCTCTATTGATAAAATCTTCCCTGACTGTTATTACATTTGGAATCAAAGTCCCAGGTGGTATTTATGTACCATCAATGGTAGTTGGTGGTTTAACTGGTAGGATTGTTGGACACGCTGTACAACTGTTGACAATCAAATATCCAAACGCTTGGATTTGGGGAGCACCATTCAATGGCACTCCGGAAAGCTTTGTCGTGCCTGGAGTATATGCCTTGGCAGCTGCTGGAGCTACCATGTGCGGTGTGACTCGTCTATCAGTGACTTTGTCAGTCATACTCTTCGAATTGACTGGTTCTCTGGAGCATGTCCTTCCCTTTTCCATAGCTGTATTGGTCTCAAAATGGACAGCAGATGCTCTAGAACCGTTGAGCATATATGACTTACTTACTGACATGAATGCTTATCCATATCTTGATGCAAAGACTCGGCCAATATTTACGACAGATCTCGGTGATTTGACTTCAGCTCCACGAAGATCTCGCGTGATTGATATTACTCAATCTCCTCTGATTCCAGCAACGGAGCTTCGGAAGAAATTAGATGCTATGCATGCGGTTGGAGAGATTGACGGCGGACTTCCAGTCATTCGAGATGGTGTTTTGATCGGTCTGATACCAAGTCCAGATCTGGAATATGCACTGGACAATCTTGGAGATATGGATGATGCTCTATGTCTTATGAATCCCCAAGCAAAATGGATGGTACCACATTTGACTGTGAAACATAAAAGTAGTAATTCCACTTTGGGCAGTGATGCTGATACTCCTCGTGGAGATCACAATGGAGATGATGAAGAATATGATGTTGAGAATCCGGCAGTACAACCTCATCTAGTCCCTACGAGAACGCCCCACAGATTCTTACCACAGACTGATCCAACAGACTTTACTTCGTATATTGATCCGGCACCAGTTGCTCTGGATATTTGTTCACCTATGGATTTGGTGTTTGAATGCTTTGTTAAACTTGGATTGAGATATATTTGTGTTTTGAGAGAAGGTAGATATGCAGGACTTGTACACAAAAAGACTTTTGTCAAGTATGTAAAGGAACTGGAAGAAGCACAAAGGTTTGGTCGAGCATGAAAGTGAAATATTAAGTAATGTGTTGAATTTGCATATCAATAGTATTGGGGATGAATAAAATTGGGCATAGCGTATATACATTTATATGTATTTAGTAGACCTGTTGTACATTTCCATCTTCCTTGGCGCAATGTCGTATGGTTTACTTATAGTACTCACATAATTGGTGTTCGGATAGATGTTTTGAAGAATGTGAAGTCAACCTTTATTTTTAGTCTTGGCAAAGAACAATGCCATCATCATTCTTACCATAACTTATCTATACATGACATTCCATCAATAATAAACTTCCTCTCCCCTTACTTACCATAATAAACACCTCACATACCAATGATAAGACTGTGATCCACCAATGGCAGCATCAGGACCATCACCCAACCCTCTTCTCAACCCAAGCCCCACATCTCCTACGGGCCCTATCCCCTCTCTAGCACCAATCTCTACATCAAATACCATCCCTCCTCCCGTCTCGTCATCTACATATCCAACCCAGCAAACTTCATCATCCGCCCTGCCACCAAAACTCCTCCCGCCGACCCGTCGAACGTCCAATACACCGTTCCCGCCGCCGCCTTTGCCGCCCAGTATAGAAAAGGCGTATTACAGAAAATGCATCGCCCTGAAGCGCCGACTGAATGAAATAGAAGAAGCAAACGACGTGGCGCGCTTGAAGAAGATTCGGCTGAAAAGAGCAGTTTTGAAATTGCGGTTAGAAAGGGGGTTTTTGTTGAAAGAGCTGGAGAGAAAAGTCACGTTGCGAGTCGAGGGCACGAAGAGGGCTATGAGTGGGAATAATAGTGCGGGTAACGGTGATGGCAGCAAATAGAATGAACGATATGGTCGGGATGGTGTATTTTAATGATTAAAGTAATGAGTGGTTTATGAAAGAAAGCTAGTTTGGTTCTAATATACCCCTTTCACGAAGCTCAGCGTGTTTATAAGCTAGTTCATATCTGTTTAATGATATATCTACGCCTAATGTATCTGCTAGTAACGTTGCGGTTTTCCAATCAACCTCAAAGTTCTGTTCGTTTCGATTGGCTATTTCGGGGAACGTGTACCATTCTTTGCTGATTGTTCTTCTATCTCCATCTCTGGAAATTCCAAGGCTTTTTACTTCTAGCATGGCTTTGCCGAATTGAGCTACTTTGCTTAGATAATAATCTATTAATTTCGGACTGTAGTATGGATTTGGTATACCGTTTGAGATCACTACTTCTTGTGTATGATTGTTTGGATCATCAGTTTGTGGTAATATAATGGTAAAATTATTGTCTTTCTGCTCGTCTGGAGCACGAGTTGGGATCTGAAGATTATGACTTGTGAAAATATACTTGTGGGAATGAAGTTTTGCTAATAAAAGGACAGCTTCCATGGATCGATATTTATACGCTACATTCAACCATTGAATGGCCATTTGTATCCGTTCTTCAGGAGTTTTGCACGACGTTGCGTAGTTGGCTACTTGTTTTCTGACGGCGGGTGTTAACATATCTATGTTAGCTGATTGACGAGCTTGCCTTATCGATTTGATCCTATTCTGTTCTTTCTGCTTCTTGACTTGTATTTCCTTGAACAAGCCAGGATTGATTATAGAAAGACATCCATTATAAACTCCTTCGAGTAATTTCTGTATTGGTGGTGTTTCTGACGGATCTAAACCCGCTAAATCATAACTATCAACCCATTTATCATTGGCATAATGTCGAGCAAGTAGAATAGCAGATTCAACCGATCCTGATGCTGCCGATTTTGTCAAAGCATTGAGTTTTACAAGTGCCAATTCCTGGTCTGTGATTTCCTCTTGTTCCACTGACAATGTTTCAGACTTGTCCGTCACAGATCTATGTAGTCCTTTGCTATCTTGTACGGCATATAGATAATAAGCATCGGGATCATCCTGTGACATGCCATGATTCAGAGCTCTCCGTACCAAGTCTGCATTCTCGGCATTTCTAGCATAAACCCTTGCGATTTCTATCCAAGGTCTTGTCAAGTTTTCATATCGAGAGGGCATCATTTCTTTCTCAGTCTTTGTCTCGACCAAGTCCATGACTTGTTTCCAGAGCGGTATTGCAGCCTTCTCTCCTTCCAGAACAGTTTTCAATTGTGCTAGAAGAGAGATTGCACAAACATCATTCACATCCACGAGTTTATGCAGATCTTCAATTACAGTAGATATCAACCAATGTTTTGTCAAAGGATACCTTTTATTCATATTGACCCTATCTGACCTCCAAGCCTTTATCCCTTCACCGTTCGTTCGTATAAAGTTCATCACCAGATCATAGGTAGCATATCGATATCCTTCTCTCGAACAGCACATCCTACATAGATATGCTTGTTGACCTAAGCCTTGCGTTTGGAATAGTCTCTGCTGTCTCATGACGTTGTAGATTTGTTCCGTAGTTACTCCACATTCTTAACATGAACAATGTCAATTACTCATCTACTTCACGTTCCTTTCTTCAAAGATGACATGCACAGAATCAGATATAAAGAATTGATCAACGTACCGTATTTCCACTGCTCGTAATCCGCTTGAATACCTTTCGTCCATGGTGCATATTCTGCTACGTGACTTTGCCAATGATGCATCACTCGCAATACAAATACGAGTAGTTTGAAAGAATCAGGTCCAATAGTAACATGCCGGACGGCTTTTTCTACATTTTGTACCAATTCAGGCTCTACTTTACGAAATCGTGAAATTTCCGCTCTCTCATCAAGACCGGAAGTCAATCCATGGAATTGTTTATCAGCAAAAGTCGCTCCAGCAGATGGAATGGCAATATCAATTCTTTCGCGCCCTTCATATTTGGCTTGTTGCGCTGCAATGGCGTTTCGGAGGCGTTTTACGGACGGGGCGGCCTTTTTGGTTGCCTGGAAAAATGTAGCACTTGTGGAAATACATCGCGTTGATCGAAGCGGAATTGCGCAACATGTTGTCGGACAGTAATGCCGGCATGGTCTAAGCGTGAACATGAAGACATTGGCCAGTGGATCAAATCGAACAATTTTTTGCTGATGTTCACTTCAGAAAAATCATTACAGTACGGAATCTATAAAACTCTACGATCATACAATGCGTATTATTGCGGTCACATGCATATGAAGTTGATAAACATTAGACTGTTAATTAATCACAAATCAGACGTGTTCACTGAATCCACTCTCAATATCACTGGTGTCATCTTGACCATTTGGCAGTACTCTTCCTCGTCTCTTGATATTACTATCCCAATAATCAAGTGGAAGATCAAACCAAATTACCCATTTTGCCAAGAAACGCTGATTTGCGGCTTGATATGGGTTGATATCGCTGTCGGATTGATTATTCGAACTACAGTTGGTGCTGGTCATCAGCCACAACATCACAGTCATGCCGAGTCGTGCATGTACCGCTTTAAAAATGATCCAACACTAATTGTCAAATGACCAACGTACTAATATGAACAGAAGTGGAAAGGCTTTATAGTCATGTGTAACATGATTAGAAATCAATTGGCTTTTTATCATCAGAAATCGATTGCTTATCACGCCCATCAAGCCCATGCCCTAGTATCGTCACGTCAACCTTAAAGAATCTAATGTGCATAGCCAGACATGGTGGAACACTACAGTACTGTAAAAGTGGTATTACGGCATGCCAAACGTGTCCCAAAACGGTCCGTGTTGATCAATGATGGTTCTAATGCGTGGAGAAAGGGCTTTCGCAGAGGAGAAGAAAATGCTATATATATATTAAGGTTTGTTGTCGGCCAGCCAAAATAATCGTTTATAAACAATGGAGTTCGCTTGATCTTTTGTGTGACTTACCGGTGAAACGATTGTTCCAAGCTGTTGTTGTCACTGGAGCGATGCTGTCAATCAGTCTCTAATGGCAGGTATAGTCGTTTGAAAATCAATCGCTTGCATATCCTCGTGGTATGTTGCGAGGTCAATCGTGATAGACATGACCTGTTCTTTGTTATATCGCCTCAAAGGTGAAACGGTCCATATCAAGTGAAATCTTCCCATCTTTGGGAAAACAGTCTCTTTTGTTTGAGCTTTGTTGCATCGAGCATTGCGTGTTTCTCACCACACACCTTCATTAAAAAGCACAATCGTTCACATCTTTATACCTGTTTTTGACGCTTTCTTTACACTTGCTGACTTGTCACTTCACTTTCATTCGAAAAACAACGGAGTTCACTCGCTGATTAGCAAATCTTTTCCACGACTTCACATACTGTATACAAGAAGATCTGCACCTTCCATAAAATATACAAGAGTCAGGTGAGTACAAAAGTCACGACAAGAATCCTAGAAGCAAGAGCTATGGAGCAATCTCACTTTTAACACAAATGCTATTCGTGTATTGCTATAAGTGAGATTTAGCCACATGGCAATTGAGCTTGTGGATTGATCCAATTGCTCAAGATTGCATCATCGTCTCATTTCTACCTAAAAGATCATTGCTCTATTGATACTGACATAAGCAATGGCTACAGCTTCGGCTATTCCTACGATACCAACTAGAGCACTTTCTAGTAAACCCTCCTGGATTGGACGTCCTCCAGCTCCCAAGACGAATTCGAAATCAACTGCCACCATGAAGCAAAGCGTCCGGGTGGCTTACAGGTCACAAGGTCTTCGGCCTCCAGTGTACATTGTCTCGTCACTTACAGATCCGCAATGGGAGCCTACGGAGTTACATTCGACTGTACAAGACAATGGTGAACTCGAGTTTTGGAGACAATTTGACGTGGAAGAAGGTGAATATCAGTATAAATTCAGACTTGGACCAGGTGATTGGTGGACTGTGGATGAAGGTCAACCATCCGGTAAGCTCTCTAGTGGTCCTGGTTCATCATATGCATGATTAACGTTCAGTAGTCCAAGATGATACCGGTAACCGCAATAATCTCATCCTTGTCAAGGCACCTGAGCCGCCTAAAAGCGAAGAAAAAAATGTACCAATCTCACAAACACCACAACCAACGCCAGTGATTGAGTCAAGTCCACGTCATTCCACGGAAATCACACAAGTTGACGCTCAAATTCCCATGATGCTGCCGGCTAAGCCAAGCGATATCCTTCTAAATAAAGCTGGACCTCGCCCTGGTCCGATAGAGCCACTCACACCGCCCATGAGTCCAGAGATCCATACTACGAGTCCAGCTGATGCCGATGATCTCTCACATCTTGGAATCACTATTCAGAAGCCTAGACCAGCTTCGATAGCATCAGATCCTAGCGAAAAGTCCCTCGAAGAAGGCCTTTCATCGCCTGATCCAAAGGACGCTGCAACGCCTGAGATTAACATCAAGACACCTTCGGAAGTTTCACCTAAACATCCTGCTGGCATTCTATCAGCCATTAAATACTTTTTGATCACATTTGGCACATGGATTGCGCAAATCTTGGGCGGAGGTGCTAGAGCGACGTAAGTTTACTGCCAAACTTGATGCCAGACATCATCGACTGACTTGTATCTCAGTGGAGTTGTAGCTGTAGCAGTAGGTCTTGCTGCTGCCGTGTATAAGATCCGTGATATGCGTGATGCTGTTGCGTAAGTCTGAGAACATTGTCCTAAATTAACATCACTGACAACGGAGTTAGTCCTGCTGTATTTTCAATGCTCTATCCGCAAGGTCCTGGAAGGCGACATGCAAATCACTCTAGCATGGTGTGACCATGTCGTCGCTTCTTAAAAAATGTGGGGTCAAAAAAAGTAATATCGGTTTTTGATGTTTGAGTTCATTTCCTATGTGATTGTCACAAAATCCTGTATAATTACTGAAAGCATCTGTCTTATGGTTTCTCTTTATCATTCTTTACTCTCGTTTGTAAAAAGCTTGTACACAATATACTTATTTTCTATATATAAGTTATACCTTCTTTTGGAGCACATGTCCATTTATCGTTTACCCTTTTATTTTCAACCTGATATTAAAACCATAGAACCTTGTTGACGACGTATTGAAGTGATGCTTGTACAATTCATTTGTTGGTAGACAAAGGTTTTTACTCTTACATGTCAACTATCCAAGTCCCATGGAGGGAGATACAACCCAACTTTCTATTCCAAGTAGTCTCAAAAGTCATGCCAATCACATCTTTAATATATGCCCTGCGTTCTATATTGAAATGAATCATACCTTGTAAACAATTAGCTATAATATCCACGATTGAATTGAAAAATAATTCAAGAAGTAGGCCATGGAAACAAGAAAAAGACGACGACTTACAACCTAGTATAATAACTCCCCGCACTCTTTGCAATCAACTCGTCTACAAAACCATCCACATCTCTCTCCGACTTTTCCAAAACGAACCTCGAACGAAGAGTCGAAACGACGTTACTGACCCCGCCTGCGTAACAGGGCATTTTACTACTCATGCCCATCAACTCCACCAACGTGATGATCCGCTCTGCTTCCCTTCGCAACGCCTTGAATGCATCCTTCATCAACGTCGTAAAGAGCTTATATGTAGCTGACTCGACGCCGCCGAGGACGTCAATGTACTCCATCGTCAACTTGAACGGCGCGGCTTCGAAGCCCATACTGCCAGGCGTGTTGGAGAGCATGAATCCGAAATCAATGTGGATGATGTGGCCCTGGTCGTCGAGGAGGATGTTTCCGTTATGACGGTCTTTGAGCTGGAAAATATAAGATATGACGCTGTATGCTGCGAGAGAGGATGCAAAGTTCTCTGCGGCGCTAATGTAAGTCTGGGACGTGCTTGCGCCAAAGGATTTGAGAAAGTGGTCTTTTAAAGTCGCTAGACGTTTGGTCGGTTTGGTTGCAGAAGTAGGACCGGAGATTGGAGAGATGACGACAGGAGAGGAGTTGAGGGAGAGGGTTAGACTACGTTTCAAAGAATGGAGAGATACACCATTGGTTATGGTTTCTATCAAACCTGATGATTCACCAGTGACTAGTATACGCATATTACGCACCCAGACTGGGATAGAGGCTTCTTGCCAGATGGATGAACATACAGAGATCAGTTGACATGCAAATGCTTCTTGACGGAGATCAGCTCCTGTTTTGACAATTACTGATATGAGATCCCACTTTGGCATCCATCCGTATGGAGAACTCCGACGGATTCTTTCCTTCTTGACAGCCCAGGATTCACCAAATGTAGCAGCTGAAGGATCATCGCGATCAGTTCGAACGCCACCAGTCTTGATATCGTTTTCCATACGGGCAGCTCCTGCACTTGGTGACATGGATTGATCTGCACCATCGAGAGAATCACGAACCGTAGTCTCGTCTGAAATAGTGGCAGATGAAGGTAGGGATGTATCTGGACCGTTTTGATCGGTTGTATCTTCAGAGTCATTGCTGATAACAAGACCGTCGACGTTGAAACTTTGCTCTTCTAGACTTTGCATCGAAGCGATAATCTTTGCTTTGATTGCTGCAACTTCAGCTTTGGGTCTTTTCGAACCACGCTCCTCCAGTTGAGCCAACATTTGTGCTGCGGTGCGCATATGGGTGGCAAGAACATTATAATTTCGACCGTCTGCACTGCGGCTCCGTTGATTATTTTTGGAGCTCGTCCTCCTTATTAAAGGGCCGCTAGGTCTAATTGCTTTTACGTCTGAGCCACGCGGAGTCAGTGATGGACGAGTTTGTATTGGCTCGGGACTTCTATCTTTCGAGAGATGGACTGGTTGTATAGCATCGTTAGTGTCATTAGCGACCGCATGCTCGATAACAAATGATGGAGTGCCCACGTCAGATCTAACTTCGTTGTCGTTTTCCCCATTCACAGCCACGACTCTCGAGGCATCACTTATATCGAAAAGTCGACGTCCCGACTTTGATTGGTCTGCGATGATGTTCGTAATCAGTTCATTGTTCTGCGCACTATGTGGATCAAAATCAAAGTCGTCCCTAAGGACTTCGAGCATGAGTAAATATGGTACACGTTCCGCACTGTTCAAACTTGTAGCTTCTGCCGGATTGAGTCTTATTACTCGGTGATGTCGACTTTGTCCGGGCTGATTGATGATCAACGTTGCCGGGCATATTAAAGGTATATCAACTTCCGCCGGCAGATCTTGAGCGATCAATGCTAGTTCAGCTCGGAGAGCACTGAGACGTGCTGGTTTCGGGACTGCGACTAACCGATTAGATATATCCACCAAGGCCGTAAGGAATTGTGATTCCAATCGAAGATAATTTGAGCGGAGCAAACCGATCTTGGTCTTTTCCGGCAACTCACTCTCTACCAAGACATTTGAGGCTGAATGCCTTCTAGTGAAAGCTCGATTCGACATTGGATGGATCAAATCTCTAGTGACTGGGCTTGTGGCCATTGAATCGATAGAGGAGGTCCTTGTCAGTGGAGTGTTTGGAGTCGAAACAGGGCTAGTATGGCCGTCAGATGTTGCAAGAGCTGGGGAATCCTGTCGTTGCTGTAGGTGCTGTTGTGCCATCAGATTGGATGGCGGACCGGATTGATCATGTCCAATATTTAGAGAAAGATTGGCTGTAGAAATACTGCGCTTCTCCAACGGCGGAGCAGGGGTGGTCGGTGTGCGACCTCTTCTTGTTCGAATTTGATCGTTAGGTAATGTTCGACTTCTCGAAATCTTTGTGGCTGAATTGAGTGCGAGTTCGTTCCCAACTCGTGGCTTTCGAGCCTGCGATACGACCAAAGCACCGGCATGGGTGGAAATAAGTGGTGCAGCTGGACTAGCAAGTATCAATCCACTCAAAAGAAATGTCGATATTGCATTATCTTTCACAATTTTCTCTTTCCTGGCCACATCTGTAGCACCAAATACTATTCTTTGTATACGATTATATATCCTTCTACATTTTTTAAACGTATTTGATTGAGGTGTGATTGATGAATCGCGAAGATATGTTTGTAGTAACCAAAACATCTGTAAAACGCGTGAGATGGTTGTCATTCGACTCTTGAGATTCACAAGCATACCAACAATGTAGCATTGACCGACTCGTCACACATGTGGACGATATAATCTTCCAATGCCATGGAGTTATTATTGAGAGCGAGGACCAAATGACATAATTGGGGAATGAAGAATTCAACCTCGTTATAGCTGAACTCGGAGAGTTTCTTGCACAGTATATACTGGATGCCCACATGATTGGTATATCGTCTATACGACTGGTCAATCTATCTTCTTCATGATTGTGGGATGCGAGAAAAACATACGCTAGGTAAGCAACCGTCAGAGATGGGTCTTTATTGAAGTGTTCCGAGCCGAGAAAACGCTCGAGCAACTTCCAGCTCATGTGTACAAGGGTCCATATAGATGAGTCGCAATAGATAACCGCGACGTTATCCTGCTCCTCAAGAAGGCTATCATTATTGTGGAGATCTACAAGGAACACTTCAACAAACAGTGGGAGTGAGCACGAGCATTACGTCATATTCGATATTTCATTCCTTTGACAGACATGATATTTGATATAATTCTGGACTGGATATAATATTACAGACTTATAATGCTATAATTATGAACGAGAAACATAAGCTAAGATGCTTGATACAGGCTATACAGTATGCACGAGTCATAAGTCGGAACGGTGTAAATTTAATCACCTCCAGCATATATATCCACCACGATATTTATACATGCAACAATAATCTGGTGGTCATCAGCTTCATGGTCATAAGTAGCTAAAGCAAATGACTTACCTCTGCTGCGATAAGGACAATTACTATCCACTCAAGGTACTCGCCATGAGTGTGCGTCAATTGATCTTTGAGAACCTGCAAAAGATCCGCAATCACATTCAGTCGTTCAGTCAGTAAAGAGACCCTTTGATCCATTTCCAGATAGCTTCGCACTGCAAGATATACCGGATTAAGTTGAGGTTCTGCCCACATGAGCTCGGGAGCGTCCAGCACTGATCCTTGCAAATGTATATTTATCCTGAGGATGAATAGTTCACCGATCTGCATGTTAATCTCCTTTCGACTGAGTTTGATTCGCCCGGTCAAGGCAATTGTTGCTGGGATCTCTTTTGTCGTTTCAATCGTGTTATCAACCAAGTCTTCATAGAGGGAGGTCTATCAATATATTAGCAATGTCATAGATATTAATGTGTGAATAAGTAGAGTGAATCACTTTTGTACTTTGAGCCAAGGCATGACTTATTGCGAGTTTCGTCATATAATTACGTTTTTCTCGCAGACTGATAAAGTCATTATATATACGTGCCGAATACTGTCGTGTATAGTAAAAGTTGAAGTTCTCCACTTGCACATTGTCTTTGGCTAGTTTTTCCACCTCAAACTTGGCAATCTCTTTGAGAAAGCGTTGTTCTTCTGTAATAGACATGCCCCATATCACAACAACACCATAGTCGAATAGAAAGACCTCCGGAATATGTACAGATGTATCAAAGTCCGGAGAATCTTGATGTTCCATTTGCTCAATAGCCGAAGGCAGAACTTCCTCCGTAGTCATTGCTTCACCAGGAAGCGTTTCACGATACGTAGATATCTCATGTTGCATTTCCGAGAGCTCATCTCGTATCCGCTGAGTCGTCTCATCAACTTCGATTGCACTATCCGAGAAGCGTCTTTGTTGCGAAGAATGCACTTCTGATCGTGCAGACATGTCTACATTTCTATCCTCGAATTTCGTATATGTATATGGTGTATAGATGCACTCGTCAAACGATTTGGGATTTGCTGATCTTGATGTTGCACGACCTTTAAGAAAGCGTAGCAAATCGTCGAGCCGATAACTATTTGCCGTACAAAACGCTGTTACTCTGGGTAACGTATTCCGATCATCCTTACCCAATCTTGCAGCATCTCTTCTAGCCGTCGGGTCTTTTATGCGAGTAAACTGTGAATATACTTCTCTTCCACTTTCTTCATCAGGTTCTTCATCTCCATTTTCAGGACTCGGGAGAAGTTTCAATTTTTGCGCCGTTCTTGTAGTACGCTGAGGCCCTATTTTCGAAGACAATGTTGTTGGCGGGAAGAGAGTAAGAGGTGAGCCTTGGCTATGCCTGCGACGAACTTTGCTATTATATCCAGACATCATGGCTGAAGTGCTATCCTTGGCCGTTTGTGGTGTGTATGTGGATGTTGACGGCCGTTCCCGAATCCTGGCATCTGTAACGATTTGGGTGTTAAAGGTAACATTTCGAATCGGCTTGTGGCTACCGGATGTTTTATGTTGCGTATTTGCCAGGCTAGAGGGTAATAGTGGTGTGGCTTCGGTCAATACAGGTGAAGCTGCTGCCATGATTGAAAATTTTCAAGATGATCTACGGTCTACCGACTCGTTGTCGAACAATTGAGGAGAATGAGCCTATGACAGGATGGTAACCATAGAGTGAAGCATTTTGCACGTGGCCAGTGGGATTTACAGAGAATCGAGCATGATGTCCAAACGACTATTCTTTGCGTCCTGGCGCCTATGAAATAAAATCATCAAATAATAGATGACGTCGTATAGCCTTTGGTGAAACACTGTAATTTAATTACATTTCGGGTATCACATCTTTTTGCAAAAGATTCTCAGTATAACAAATGTCATAACGAACGAGGTGTCACAGAGCTGGAAGCCTAGACTTCTATGTGACATTCAAGAGGGTGAAAAGGGCATTCATCATCAATGAAGTTCACACGTTTTCTAGACGATAATATGGTTGTATAATGATTACTGCTGACGAGAATCTCGTTTTGCTTTTTGGTTTCAAACTTGCCTGATATAATATTCAGCGAATGCACCTGTGGTAATTGCATCAGTAGTATATGATTACACCATTGATCATGATCACAATGCGAATAAAGTGGAGTGACTATTTTTGACCTTCAAACTTTCTGTACGACCAGAAAGAAAGTTTGCAATTATCATCACACGTGATTTTGCCTGACCTCTGAGCATGCTCATAACGTTTTGACCAACCTTGGCTTTTCCAGCTCTCGTGGGTCCACGGAAACGATTGTTTGATCATCGCAAAGTCCCATTCGGTCCTCATCAATTGGTCCATCGTTGGCTACGAGTTTTCATCGTTTACTCGGACTTCTGTCTCGTATTTATCATTCTGAGCTTCAAAATCCTGCCACGTCAATTTTTCAGCCGAGTTCGGTGGCCGAGGATTGGACGGAATTCGCAATCACAAATTAAGACATCAAACGCTGATTATCACACTTAGCCGCTGAAAAAGTATTAACCACTCATGCCTGGTTTGCCGAATTTGTTCGGCAGCAAGAAAAAGAGGACAAAGGCTTCACAAGGGTCGATTGAGGAGATAGCTAGCCCTATTCGAGAATCACCTTCCTCTCCAGTTACCATGAAAAGTGCTGGGTCAGAATACACCGCATCAGCCTCGGCTCTTAGCTCTCCATATGAGGCTTCTGCACAACATACACCCATCACGGCAAATCAAACGATGCAACCCGCCAATTTCTCTGCTCAATCCCATCAATCGATCGATCAGACACTTCCAGATGCTCCCAATTTATCGTCTCCAATCAATCAACAGCAGCAGCAGCAATACCAACAACAATCGCAACAACAACAGCAGCAGTCACAATTGCAACCTTCTCAGCTTCAACAGCAGCAACAACAACAACAGCAACAACAACAGCAACAACAACAACAACCACAACACATGATGACTCAGTCATCTACAACAACCTCTACTCAGCCTGCCAGCCAGAACATGGATAGTTTCCAGCAACCCCTTTCGCAACCTGCCAGTGATTCTTCGGTGCTGAAACCTACCAAGGGCAAATATACACTCACCGATTTCCAAATACAGAGAACACTTGGAACTGGAAGCTTTGGAAGAGTGCATCTAGCGCAGTCCAAGCATAATCAACGTTATTATGCTATCAAGGTCTTAAAGAAAAAACAGGTGGTCAAAATGAAACAGATAGAGCATACAAATGACGAGAGGAGAATGCTGGCAACTGTCAAATTTCCCTTTCTGATTACGCTCTGGGGAACATTCAATGATTCGCACAATCTGTACATGGTCATGGACTTTATCGAAGGTGGAGAGCTTTTTAGTCTACTCAGGAAATCTCAGGTTAGTAATCTCTCATTACAACCAATCTTTGGGAAACATACTCATCTACATATAGCGATTTCCTAATCCCGTTGCAAAATTTTATGCTGCCGAGGTCACTCTTGCACTGGATTACTTGCACAATAAGAACATCATCTATCGTGATCTCAAGCCCGAGAACTTGTTGCTGGATCGACATGGACATATTAAGATAACAGATTTTGGGTTTGCTAAATTAGTTCCTGACATCACATGGACTCTGTGTGGTACTCCAGACTATCTAGCACCCGAAGTTGTTTCGTCGAAAGGTTACAATAAATCCGTCGACTGGTAAGCTACATTCGTGCTATCTTATTAGTCAACTCTGTTAATCATTGTATTGCAGGTGGTCTCTCGGGATCTTGATCTTCGAAATGTTGTGCGGATTTACACCTTTCTGGGATTCAGGAAGTCCATTGAAGATTTACGAGAACATTCTCCGAGGTCGTGTGAAATATCCCCCATACGTACACCCTGACGCGCAAAATCTCCTCAGTAGACTTATCACGCACGATCTGACTCAACGATTGGGTAATCTTGCTAGAGGAAGTAAGGATGTATTCGAGCATGCCTGGTTTGCGGAAGTGACATGGGACCGGTTGATCAAGAAAGACATTGACGCACCCTATGTTCCTCCAATCAAAAGTGGTGCTGGTGATGCCAGTCTTTTCGACAAGTATCCAGAAGAAACTGAACCATATGGGCAGACCGGAAAGGATGAGTATGTCATAGTTCCGTACAAACCTCTTCACATCAATACATAGCTAACAATTCCATCACAGATTCGGAGCTTACTTTCCCGATTTTTAAATTGCGAAATCAGCTGTGTGTATTCGATGATATGAAAACGTGTAAATCGTCACAGCATCTGGAATAGAATGCTTGGACAATTTTGTCATCAATCTCGACATGTTGTTGAGGACAAAGACCGTGATGTGATGCTCGATCACCTAATTAGACCTGTAGTAATCAATTTGTACTCTATCGTTATTACTAATGGCTAGCATTATATAATCATTGTGCTGGTAAGAATCAATCATTATTGATAGACTAAATGGCTCGTCTCCATACTAGCAACTATATCGAACTCATGTCACGTGAACTATTTGTTGGCCAAACTTCGGCTCTCTTCGTGAGTCACGATAACGAGTCACTTTGATTTAGTTTTGACGAATGGGTCATATCATCCAACAAATTGGTTGACTACCCGTTGATTTCGCGCGGCAGTGATATGTTATCAAAAGTAGGCGACGGCATTTATTAAAGTGCTTCAAATCGTGGGTATTTAGTGAATGCAAAAATATGCTTTTCACTTGACCAAATTTCACTTCATGGGAATGTGAGTTTATAGATGCGACTATCCTGTATAGCATTTGTCATTGCGACTCGCTGTCGCATTGTATCAAAAGTGACACTTGCAGAAAATGGTACATGAGGTAAAAGAAAATGTGCACGCCTGATGCTGGTTACTCATCTCAAACCGATCGATGAAACGATACAAGCAAGATTCATCTGGCGATGAAGCGACGCGAATTTCAGGACTAGAGCATGGCAAAAAGCGAGTAAAGCCAACAGCTCCGGACTCTCCACCGATGGCGTCGAAATCAGTCGCCCAATCGCCACAAACAAGGCTACTATATTCGTGGTTCCCCAACGAATCATGTCCACAAGAAGTCTTGGATTTGGACCCGTCATCTTCATCAGAGCTCGAATTCATGATTGTAGAGCAAGATGATAAAAGCCAGAGACAGCTATTGAGGGGTACCTGTCCATTCACAAGCAAGCAGCTTGATACAATCCTGTCCTCATACGATACTCGCTCGTACGGTGACAGTCCACTAAGCAAGTCTCATGTTGATGTTTTCCGCGACTGGTTATTCACAATTCCCTTATTCAACACATTTACACGTGCCGAACTCCAGCAATTTACTCCAAATATAGATTTCTGGTCACAGATCGGTAGACTGCTTGCATTCCTTGTGGCGGATGTCGATCACGTTGGTTCATTCCGCCATGCTGATGATCTGGGAGTGATTATAAACATTGCTATCATATTCGTACAGGTGGATTTATCTTCTGACGACGCTCACAACCCGCGGAGAGACTCTGCTCAACCTCTTCGGCTTGATAACAACCTGACTTGTCCTTGGTTCCTTTCTGCATTATGGTGTCGCTTGTCATACAAGTCTTCTGCTTTTCTAAATCATCAGGATTATACTTGCGATCAAGTCATTCGGGATCAAAAGTTGACGGCCATACTGCTTGATGAAACTGCCAGGAATTCAATAATGCATCTAATAACTGCACTTGTTACGTCACTCAGAAGTAATAGAATGCTTTGCAACACGCTTTGTGAGCTCTTGCAAGTATTTACTGCAATGCTTGAAGGACTCGGCAAAGCAGATGATCTATCGGGCTTAATTGAGTCCAGTGTTTTGTCAATCCTGGATACAATCATGATAGTGATCAGGGAACAATTGCTCCCGTACATATGCTCGGACGAAATGCTCAAGATTCGTGTTGAAGACCGTTCTAATCTGCTCGATTCGTTGAGAATAATCATAGACCGAAGTTGCTTATTGCTGTCGGACTTTGAGTCCGAATGGTTGCAAAAACTCGAAATCAAAAGAGTGGATGATATCGGAAGTGGTACTTTATCGACTCCCATCGGCAGTCGTCACTTTGAAAGACTCACTCGATTATTGGTCCTTCTCGAATCAACAAGCGTCAGAAATGATAAGATTACTTGCTCGAAAACCATTTCCAGTGGTTGGTATCTGTGCTTGGCCTGTCGTCTCCTCGAAAGCAATGGATACCATGAGAGACTGCTGGCAATTGCAATGTGGAACAGGTTATCTATTCAGAGTTCGAAGCATGACAAGCAATTCGATCATGCATCAATAGTTAAAATTTGTGTCGATACTGGATTGTTCGAGCTTCTATTCAACCGTAAGATGGGTGCATCGGTTCTAGTCGAGGCTATCCCGGCAATACGCTTCATATCTACATTAAATTACTTTACAAATCACGAGCTCGACACTCTTTGGAGTTTAGTACAGTCTAAACCACAAACAAACATAAACATAGCTGCTGTCGAATTGATCAGGCAATTGGCAAAATTCGGATTTGACAATGACCAGGTCTTATATCTATTGTCGAAGATGAGCACGGCAGACTTCTCATGGCCACTCATAGCCGATCAGATCTTCACACTAGTCGAAGCTCTTTTTACTCAGGGCAATTGGGTCGAGGATATGGCGACTAGATCCAAAACTCTATATCTACTGGTTGACATGTGGGACTCTATCAACAGCTCAATTGATATTCAAGCCCATCGACAATTTACTAATGCGCTAATAATCATCGTCAAGTCCATGTCTGAAGCAAACATTCTTGATGATCTACTGAACAAGTGCATGGTCAATATACGATCGCACTTGGCAAAGGCTCGTAGTAGTGCTGAGATCATGACGATAATCATGGAAACTGCTCCTGATAAAATGTTAAACATCATTAGTCCATATTCGATCACTCATGACATATACTTATCAACGGCAAAGATCGATTTTGTGCATGGCTGGATGACATTCATTTCGAAATTGAAACTCATCTTAAAGTTGATCACATGTAGTAAGACGGCGCTCAGTGATATAGAAATCACAGAATTTTCGCAGAATATGGTTGACAATGGTGCTTTTAACCGCGAATCTCGTTCAGAAGCGCTCGAGATTGTAATCCATCATGCGGATTTATGCCCAGAAATCAGGAGGATGCTACTGAGATCTATGAACTTGAAACACCTTTTAATACTCCAAAACAAGAACGCTCGGGCGCTGAATGCACTTATTCGTTTCTTGTCGATACCAAAAACCGACGCACCTTTCCAGACCATAACCAAGTTCATGAATGGTTGCATTGGAGTGTTATTGAGTGAACACGATGCGCAAGCAGCGGACATGATCTTGCATACAATTTTTATGACCTTCCTTCATCCAGCTTCTCGTATATTATCATTGGATAAAATTGATACTCTTCTGGTGGTTGCTGCTGAGGAAGCAATGAATGCAATCCTGGATGATCAACAACTTGCCCTGTCCATACTGACCGCTTTGCACAGACATGGTGGTGTCATGTTGCGAGCACACAAATATAATCGTCGAACAGAGGTAATTACACGAACTTATAACACCCCCTATCAAGATGTGCTTGAAGTGGACCTGGATATTCATCACAAAGGATCATTTCTACGCAACGAATCGTGGAAGCTATCGGCCGACTGCACAACCCAGAACCTGTGTTCATTGATAAGTAAGAAGCTGTGCCACAAGAATAGTACAGTCTTCATTGGAGGTAAAGCTTATACAGCAGATAGTACCGATGGTACCACCCTAGAAAGGCAGACTGTGATACGAAATGCTTTGCATGTGGTCGTCAACTTGTCCTGTTGTATAGAGTCTTGTGACCTCGCATATAATACGACTACCGCGGTCGGTAAAGCTGTGGAGGTGAATATAGTACGGTTGATGTCATTATTGCAACAAGACGCGCCTATGTCTAAAGCAGTAAGTATAGACCTGACAATCATTTTGCTTTTTGCAACTGCTCACCGTCCAAAGATTTGCGAATTACTTTGCTTTACTAATTTTAGCACAAAATCCGGCCCCGATAAGATGGGATGGGCATCAACTGTGCTCAAAAGCGACAAATACAACTATGCTTGTAAGATTTATGCCTTGAATATATTTAAGGACCGGCTAAGATGCCTCGATCGCGGTGAATGCCTGGCATCTTCAGATCTGTCAGAAGGATTGCAAGTTCTAATCATAGCAATACTTGAATCCACCTATGAGTGCCTACAGTATTTGGAGAATTTACTAGGTACAATGCGCTTGTACTTGCTTGGTAGGTCGAGGCAGGAAATTTTTCTATATTGAATTTGCTAATACTATATAGCGTTATCATTCGAACTTTCAGATGATAAGATTGTAAAGGATGTTGCTTTGTACATGTCTGGCTTGGTAAAAGTATGCAACGTACTCGCTGACAAGTTTTGTACCACTATAGCTACAGATCACTCGGCTCTGTTCGAGCTCGACAGATGTTATCGAAAGGCTTGTCAGATCGTTTTAGAAAGTGCCATAGTTGTTCCAGAGATTATGGAAGTTTTCCGAGACGATCAAGAAATGATGAGTGGCTTCTTCTCGTTATTGACCAACGGTAATGTTCATGTACGACAAATATTGATGGAAGCGTGTGTCAACTTTTGTCGGAACGTTCCTGACCCAGCGCTCGAACAGATCATATGTGGTAACCATCCTCTCTCCGTTCCATTAGAAGCGTTGCTTATTTCCAAAGCCGTCAAAATGGCAATGTTTACGGCAGTCTTTGCAATACTGACGAAAGGTATGGATGGTACTTATGATAATAGTGAGATTCTCGTTGTTATGAGACATGCTCTCAGCTCATCCTATTCCTGGGTATTGGTAGATGAAGGATTTTTCCAGAAAGTCTGGATCTTGTCTACAATGATTTTGGGTCGAAAGACGCAGGCCATTTCTAGAATGGTCAAGCTTGATGAAAACATGGATACCGATCTAATGAACATAAGTAAGATAGTAGAGATTTGTCAGGACTATACAATTTTACACGGCCAGAAGGTTACGCTCAGGTAAGAGATTTCAAAAAACGATAACATATCACATTTTTGATAATATATGTTTTAATATATGTATAGCTCACAAATCGTTCGGACTATCCAGAATATGCTGCTTGATACGAACTGTGGATGGGAAGAGACAGTCAACCAGCGATTCGAGAAAACCATCATCGACAACTCCACGACACGATCCGTTCTTTTTCACATTCTGACGTTGACATTAGACGATCGACACGATGCTCGCTCTTTGATTGGACCGATGCAAAAGGTACTGGATGACAGTGTCACGGATCTAGATATGTCTCAACATAATCAACTTAGTCATCTTCGTCGTGCCGATCGCCAATTAGCTGGATTGGAAAACCTGTCACAGACTTGTTACATGAATTCGTTGTTACAACAGCTTTTTATGAACATTAGCTTTCGTCGATTCATCATGGGATTGGCGATTGTGGATGAGAAAGGACAAGCACTGCTTGTAGCCATGCAACAATTATTCTCAAATCTGGAAAACAGCTGTCAAGCAACGTTTCGGCCGGTCCAACTTGCAACTATTCTGGGAATCGATGAGACACAACAAGAAGATGTTCATTTGTTTATGACGACCCTTATGAGTAGTCTCGAAGACGTCATGCCTGATGAAAAGGCAAAGCTGACTCTGCATCAAATGTTTATCGGAAAGAGTCGTTCACAGACACAAGGAGACTGTGGCCACATATCTGAAAGTACGGATGAATATATCAACCTTTCTTTAGCTGTTCGTGGCAGACGAAATTTGTGGGAAAGTCTCGAAGAGTATGTACAAGGATTTCAACTAGACGATGCTGATAGATACCGATGTTCACAATGTGAAGCGGACGGACAACCTTGCATGGTCGATGCTTACAGGAGAACTCGACTTGAACACGTTCCTGATAATTTGATTCTCGCTCTTAAAAGATTCTGCTACGAGTCTGGAGATGGGGGAGCAAAAATTAATGACGTGCTCGATTTTCCGCCGGTTTTGGATATGAATCCTTATAAGATTGGAAGTTTCGATCAGGATGTCCAAGCGCAAGATGCAACGTATGTCGAGGACTGTTTTGAATTGGTAGGAGTGATTATTCATCAAGGCTCGCTAACATATGGGCATTACTGGAGCTACGTCAAAGATCATACGACTTTTGATCGATTACCTGGTAAATGGTATTGCGTTGAAGATGCAAATACTAGAGAAGTCACGCTCGAAGAAGTATTGGCTGCTGGACGTGGGTCAGATGCACGGCCGACAATGTCGAACAACCTCTTTAGCGGTAGTGAGAATGCATACGTTTTGTTTTATCGTCGGAGGGGAAGTGCGCAGCCAGAAGTGGATGCTCATATACCGGAACAGGCGTCTCAACTACGCGATGTTGTCATACTTGAGAATAAAAGAACTCAACGACTAAATCACGTTTCAGATAAGACATGCTGTAATTATATTCTCAGTCTGCTTAATGTCAAAAAAGCCGAAGCATGCGAATGCGACGTTTGTAATATTGAATATGGTGAGTCGGCCATGAATCTTGGTCTGCAATACCTTCAGAAGGTAGCTTTCTATAGTGCCGATACAGCTGATGCAGAACGGATATGTTGCCGACTAGGTCAACTATTGATGGAGAGAGATTCCCTTTCAGATCTGGTCATTGACGTTTTGGTGAATATCGAACCCACTGCACAGCCCATCTTCCTTTTTGGACCACAAAACAGCAGTAGAGTAGCAGCAAGTGGACTTGTTCTAAAGGCGCTAGATAAGGAATGTTTCAGAGATTTGTCAGTTCACAATGATAGAAAAAACTACCAACAAAGTAGAGGGTTTTCAACTAAATCTACCGTTGAACTAGTTGTGGAGCTACTAGAACACAGTTTTCATTATCTTGACGATAGTGTTAGTGCTTGGAGTAACTTCTTTCGTTTTGCTCATCGATTTTGTGAATTAGGTCAGGTTGAATTTACGGCTATTGGCCGAAGTTCGCTTCTGAAAGACTGTTTGCAACTACTTTATGTCTCATATCTGACATCTAGTAGTGAGAGATTCCCAAATATTGCAAAACGTTTGTCCAAGATACCTTGGCAGCCATTGATTGACTTTCTAAAGTATCTTCTAATGGACGTCATAAGTACAATGGTCGAGTCGTCAAATAGACTCTATCGCATTCCGGGCAAGACTTTGATCTCAGAAGCAGCCATGAAATTTCTGAGCCGTGCAATTTTTGTCAAAAGTATCGTCTCGCGATACCCTTTGTCAGATGACTTGTAAGAACTTGCTCTAAGCTGTTTACATGCCAAACTCCGCTAATAGATATTTAGGCATCTTAATGATTGTGCTGACTGGCCTCCGAGTCAGCTCTTATTGCAACTTTGTACGGACGAACATCACGAAAGCGTCAAAGTTAACATCATTTCAGGATTGTGTGAACATTTTGCTACTGCGCTAGATTCTGATCACTTTAGACAAGCTGCATTGCCCGCCATATCTATTTGTAAATCTTCGCTAATTCACGAATCGATTCGTACAGACCTACTGCAGGCAATCTTGACAACCAGCGGGCTGTCGTACGAAGAAGTCTCCATCGCGGCAATACATTCTATCAAAGCTCTACTATCAACAAGAGTCGATGAATCGATCCGAGATAACATTGTAGATTGGCTGTGCTACATTCTTATGCATAAAGTCGACAATGTGCGAACTAAGGCATTGTCTTTCTTTAATCGGCAATCTTTCGAGACAAGACATATTGTCTTTGAGGGGCCGGGAAGAGATCAACATACTTTAGAGGCCCATCTACAATGTAACCAGGTTTTGTTTAAGCTCATTGAACTCATAAAGGCTGGCATAATGTCAGACGGGAATTCGCGGTGGAAAGATAGAAGATACGAATCTGCACTAGTCGGTCTAAAAGCATGGTCAATCCTCAATAGCCGTTATAGTCGATACATGTTGTCCGACAGGGACTATGTCGTCCTGAATGAGCAGCGTGTGAGGGCATTACCGATCGTCGAACGTCATAGAGTCAGGAATATCTTCCAAAGCTTACAGAACCTTGAAGGTTGGATTGATGTTTTGCAAAAGATGCATGACGAATACAAAATCGTCAAAGACACTAGTCTGATCCGACGAACAAAATCGAGAATGAAGAATGTGTATGGTAAAAACATCTTTTTCGGGATTGACCATAATGATGACGACGAGGTAGAGACGGATGAGGACTCAGAGGGAGGAGACGAAGAGGAAGAGCCAAAAGCTGACCTTAATGGTATGGTACAATTTATTAGTGATGAGAGTGAATATGATACAGAAGAAGATAAAAGATGTCGATTAGCTCAAAATGCTATGACTATATTAAACCCCAAAAGTGCTGAAAAGGTGGTAAAGGAAGATGAAGATGACGATGTGGACGACTCTAATGGTGGAGTTCAGATCAGTATTCAAAATAATGCTGATAGTGAAAATAATGAAGAAAGTGATGAAACTTACCAAGATGATTATACTGACGATAACGATGACGAAGATGACGATGATGATGATGATGATGATGAAGATGACGGTAAAAAAGAGAAAGAATGCAATGATATGATTGTTGTAAATGCAGATGAGAAGCAGAAGAATAATGTAGAATGTGGAGCAGAGAGGGAGTTTTCATCAGATACACAGAGTCAGCATGAAGTTGATGGTAAATGATCAGCATAAAGTTGATGATAAATGATCTCTATTCTCTTTGAATGAAAGCATATACAAAGCATGGCACGAGACCGTATAGTATCAAAAGAAGCATAACGGTAGCATTAAAGTAGTTATAATGATAGCATCAGCATTAGCATAGTATAACATCGGCACGAAAGCCAAAGAGTCAGTACAACATGATCAAGTAGATTACATATCAAAAGTCGTGTTATTTAATTTATGTTGCCATTGTAATGATCATCGTTTCGTTCACTTTATCTCATCAATCTATTGATTGAGGTTGGAACAAGATAATTATAAGTCTTCTCTGTAACAGTAGTTACATTATTCCCTCTCGTTTGGAAACCAACGCTTCTATAGGAGATGGACTTTTGAAGAACATGCCCACTTCACTTGTTGACATGGCTCGTTCTTTGTAAGAAAACAATATCAAGCACCGGGTGGAGACACCCATGAATCACAAACGAGAAACTCAAACATCTTTCAATTAGACGAAGATACGATGATGACTATAGAACATTCTCTATCCATCGTTGAAAGCTTACCACGAGATGTAGATTAATGAATTACAGCAATGATGATACTCCAATGTAAATTATGACGTCAGAATCAAATACGATCGTCAGTACTCATCCTGTAAAACTGCGACATGATAGTCGTTGGCTTTGATTTCTGTTTCTGACTTTTACTACATGGGTCCGCCAGAGAGCGAGCATAAAGAGAGAAAAGGGCCGGGGGAGAGAGCTTGCAACAGGTATGTAGGAATTCTAGAGAGGGACAAAAACTATGCGGGCACGGGATGACGTCAATCGGACTCGAAACTTGTAAGGTTCAACCCTCCCGCAGCCAGCAAACTGCGGGGAGTTTGCGGGATGGATCATGCCGTCCCGAAGCGGGACCTCCCGAGAGGGATCCTGAATCCATTTCTCACCAGAGGATCTGCTTGTGTCAATCATCCTTCGCTCTCTTGCCCGTCTTTAAGTATCCTTCCATTTCCTTTCACGCAATACATCCATCTGTATTTCTTCCCTTAATCGACAAGTACTTTCCTTTTTTCAGATTTGATCACACCGGTAGGTCATCTATATAAAACGTACTCGAGTCCTTTTGTCACATACAATATGTATCTTTCAGCACTTTTGTCGTTCCCTATTCTGGCTTCTGCCCTTGTTATGCGAGAAGTAACCACAATTAGAGCATCCACAGCTACTGCTACTGCGGCCACTATCACTACTATTCCTGCTACTAGTGCTGCTGCTGCTACCACCACTTCTACTGCTACTGCTCTAACAACTATTGCTTTAAACCCTATGATTGCAGCTCCTTCGGGTGAATTAACCATAGACGAGCATAATATCCTTTACGGTCTCACAGGTGGCAGCGCTCCTGGAATATATCCTCTTTTGAAATCCCAGGCAGGCCTACCTTTTTACCAGATGAATGACTGGATTCCAAGTGCCGCAGTCGTCCGCAAGGACGGAACTTTGTACATTGGCGGTAAGCGCATTTTTTTCTAGCAAATTAAAGGGCATTCACTAATTGATCTATACAGCTAACAATCCAAGTCGTACTAAATGTGAAATTGTTTATTACGACAAGGCTAAGAGCAGCTATACAAACTACACAATGGACGGTGAGTCGGTAAACTCTTTAGCTCTTTCATCCACACAGAACAGCATTATTTATGCCGCGATTGATAATAAACTTATAATTGGTAATAATAATAAAACGACTGATGTTACTAAGGATATCACCGGAGGTATGCCGGAACTCAGTAGTATAGACAGTATTGAGACATCTTTAACTCTAGGATTTCTGTTCTTGAGTGTCAGGGGCAAAGACAACTCTGTTCAAATCTGGAGAAAAACCTTGAATATCGACGGGTCAATAAACACTGCCGTTCCAACAAAGATCTGGCTTACAATTAACAAAGCGAGCCCACAAGCTCCAAGTCCTGTCTTGATCAAGTTGACAGACGATGCACAGGTATTATTCAACAATCCTGCTACCAATACGTTGACCTTGGCAACAGGTGACGATAGTCCTTCAACAGCAAAAGCAATGACGTTTCCAGGGTTAAAGACCGTCACGGGTTTCGAATGGTCCGTTGTTCCTGGGTCTAACTCACCTGCTGTCTTTGGGATCGGAGAATGTATCAGTGGTGGAGATAGTTGTGTAGCATATGTGCAAACGCTGGGGATGAACGGCAAGACTCCTGCTTATTTCACTTCAGGTTACACAGCGTAGGGAATGAGTATCTAACATCAATCCACATTGGGGGAGTTTAGGTTTTTTTGATTTATAAAAGACGGTATGTTATTTCTGCCTCTCTTCATTCGCTTAGCTATTGGTAATGTTCATACTATGGACGACCATTTAACACTCATTATATTACTGTTTATTTATACAATCATGCTTTGTTCTTTCAGTACTGCCTCTTTGAGTGATTGTTCCTTGATTATTTCGTTAATGGCTCGTACCTAAATCAACCATGATTGCCATGATTTACTTCGTTCGTTAAGAGCAACCCGTTACTGACGGCAGCGTATATCGCAATCATGATACGTGCACACTACTGTGATAAAAGTAGTAGAGATCTAAGGGCTAAACGGTAATAAGGAATTCTTGGAAATTTCTTTTTATATAATCAATAACGATAGGCGAGTATTATACATTTGATAATCTAATAGCAATCTCTTCATGTAATCACAAATGCACGCTAGATGAGAGCTTCATGATCCTACTTGTCAATCGTCTTGAGCACAAGCATGATTAAGGAAGGGGTAGCAGGAGATTGAAGCTTAAAAAAAACACCTGCACTCACGTGATCTAAACTTTGCTGATAAGATACCTCGACCAAAGCAGCCTATCACCTGGTTTGAAGTCGGATCAACTCGCATCTAGCACAAGAATGCTGAACATTGTGCCGCGCCATGCGGCGAGACAACCGCTATGTGTTCGACAACTAGTCAAAAGAACTTTGGCAGCATCTCGCAATATCACAACTGATGCGACGGCTGCTCATGTTGATAAAAGTACTATCCCTGCAGTACGATTCCCTTCCTTCTTCATACCATCCTATTATTGACCCAACAAATAGGAAGATGACAAACCATTCGAAGTAAGACTATCCGATGAAAGCTTTGAAGCTTACGAACTCGATCCACCTTTACAAACACTCCAAACGACGAAAAAGGAATTAAAACAAATGTACTACGACATGGTGGCTGTTCGGTAAAGACCCCTTTCTTTATCTATAGTCCATGTATCTCAGACTGACGTATATCATAGACGGATGGAAATGGCAGCCGATAAACTCTACAAGGAAAAAAAGATTCGAGGATTCTGCCATCTTTCTACAGGACAAGAAGCCGTCGCAGTCGGTATCGAACACGCGATCACGAAAAAAGACCATCTCATCACCGCCTATCGATGTCACGGATTCGCATACATGAGAGGCGGAACGGTCAGGTCGATCATTGGAGAATTACTCGGTCGGAGAGAAGGTATCGCATACGGCAAAGGTGGGTCCATGCATATGTTTTCCACTGGGTTTTATGGTGGAAATGGTATCGTCGGCGCTCAAGTCCCTGTTGGTGCTGGGATCGCGTTTGCGAATAAATACATGGGTCAGAAGAACGTCACTCTTGCGTTGTATGGAGATGGAGCTAGTAATCAAGGTCAAGTCTTTGAGGCATTCAATATGGCGAAATTGTGGAATATTCCTATTATTTTCGGTTGTGAAAGTGAGTACAAATACGAAAGAGAGGTGAGATTATATGCTAATGGTCCGTGCCAATGATAGATAATAAATATGGTATGGGTACAGCTGCAAATCGTTCATCGGCCATTACAGAGTACTACAAGAGAGGACAATATATTCCAGGCTTGAAAATTAATGGAATGGATGTATTAGCGGTAAAAGCAGCTGTTCAATTCGGAAAGGAATGGTGCAGTGAAGGCAAAGGTCCGTTAGTCTATGAATATGTGACTTATCGATATGGAGGTCATTCCATGTCTGATCCTGGTACAACTTACAGAGTGAGCCTTTTCCATATTTCATTACTAGCCAATTTGAAAAGGTAATGCTAACGATATACTTAGACACGTGAGGAAATTCAACGAATGCGTTCTACAAATGATCCGATTGCAGGTCTCAAACAAAAACTCTTAGATTGGGATATTACTACAGAAGATGAACTAAAAAAGATTGACAAGTCCGCCAGGGATCATGTGGATGAAGAAGTTGCAATAGCAGAAAAAATGCCAGTGCCAGAAGCTACACCAAAGGTATTGTTTGAAGATATATATGTTCCAGGTAGTGAACCGCAGTTCCTGAGAGGCAGGACGCCAGATGAGAATTACTACTACCCAGAGAGAGAATTAAAGGTTCCGAGAAGTCCAGCTCAGACCACTCTTTAATCCATATACTGTACCTGTTAGCGTTAACAATATTCAAATTTTGCCAAGAAGCATTCAATCTCCTTAAAAAGCTCTAATAATGTGTACATATTATAGATGATACAGATAACTAATACACGTCCCTGTCAAGATCAACTTCAAACAGGTCGTTTATTCTCGCACACTTTTATCCACAGTATATCTGGAAGTCTTTCTCTCCATTGCTTTTCTAAGCAACCAAGACATCCAAGCTGGCCAGAATCGATTTGTTTGTACTAATCTGCCGCCCTTTCCGAGAACAATTTCTCCACCTTCACATGCTGTAATTCTACTCGAGGTCAACTTCAATCATTACTTACGATGAACATCTTGAACTTACTGATTTACAACAGCATCAGCAATAATCTGTGGATCCATCAATTGGACCCCTGCCTTTTCCAGTCTTTTTTGATGTGGTGCAGTCATTCCAGTCAAAGCCCAGAGAGGATGGACAATTGTGAGTAAGATCTCGGGACATTTGTGAGCTGCTCGTATCTCTGAGCGAAGACCTTCGTGAAATGCCATCATGCCTGCTTTAGTGACGGCATAATCAACCATACTGTTATTTATAGTAAGCATACGTCATGACTTCAGAAGTATTTACCATACCTTGGTGCGGCGAAGAATGAAGCTACACTCGCTATTGTTACGATATGACCTTTTTTATTCTTGAGCATAGCCGGTAAGAATTCCTGTACGGTAAACCAATGAGACAGGAGGTTGACGTTAAAGATCTTACTCAATGCTTCTGGTGTTTTGTCTATAATAAGCTGTTCTTGGGCAATTCCTGCATTGTTGATCAAGATCGAAACATCACCAACTTCCTTCTTGACCCGCTGACAGACTTGCTTAATCTCTTCTGCTAAGCTGACATCGCATTTGAAGTAGTTGACTCGATCGTTGTCGAGCAAATCTTCAGGGCACGGGCTGATATCAAGAATAACTACTCGTGATCCTAATTTCAGGAGACCTAAAGCATAAAGCTTTCCAAGACCGGAAGATCCTCCTGTAATTACTGCAATCTCATCTGGCCAATTCCATCTGTGTTTTTGGCTTTGTAGAAAGTTTGAATATGATTTCTTGCTAAGGATAGCGTTTATATAACATGCTAGCACGGCAAATAAGGCATAGCTGATGAATTTGGTAGCAAAAACGGAATTGACATATCGCGCAGCGACGTATGACAGACACAAACCATATATGGTTAAGTTGAGCTTTTGAATCCCCATGGTTCTGTGTCAATTACACAAGGAAGAGAAATGGTAAGATGTAACATCGTGTGTAACCTTCCACTCCATCCAGCTAAGATTACGTCATCGGATCGACAGCTAATCTTATCACTTACTGCTATGCGGCAGGGCGGATAGTTACATATAATCTTTAGAAGGTGCAGCTGTTGTTTTCAATGGCAGGATCAACTTCCAAGCCGGGGCTACTGCAACCAAAGAAGCAAATTGAGTTATTTTCCGGTTCTTATTTTGCTGCCTGTACGCTTGGAGGAATTATTGGTAAGTCTTTGCTAGTCACTTTATATGACTCTGGACTTCTTTTCTTGTAATGTTTTGAAATACTGTCTCTATTGCTAATCGCCATTTCAAGCTTGTGGTCCAACACATTCCTCCGTCACCCCACTCGATCTTGTCAAATGTCGACGACAAGTCTCTCCCAAATTATACACTTCTAACCTTCAAGGTTGGCGTACAATCATACAATCAGATGGTGTTCGAGGCATACTCCTAGGCTGGTCACCAACATTCGTAGGCTATGCATTTCAGGGTGCGTTCAAATATGGAGGATATGAAGTGTTCAAGTATTTGTATGGAGAAAAAGCGTTTCCAAATGCAAACAAGACAGTGGTGTACCTAGGCGCAAGTGCTTCGGCGGAATTCATCGCTGATATCTTTCTCTGTCCGTTTGAGGCGGTGAAAGTCCGAATGCAGACTAGTATTCCGCCTTTTGCCAGGACGATGAGAGAAGGAATGTCAAAGGTTATTGCTCAGGAAGGCGTAGCTGGACTGTATAAAGGTCTAGCACCTCTCTGGGCAAGGCAAATCCCTTACACGGCGGTGAAATTCGCTAGCTTTGAAAAGACAGTTTCGGAAATATACAAGATATCAGGTAAACCAAAGGAGAGTTATGGAAAACTGGCTCAGACAGGAGTAAGTTTCTTGGCAGGTTATATAGCAGGAATTGCATGTGCGATAGTTAGTCATCCTGCAGACGTGATGGTATCAAAATTGAACGATGCAAGAAAGCCAGGGGAAAGTGCTGGCCGAGCAATGACAAGAATATATGGAGATATTGGATTTGGTGGATTATGGAATGGATTACCGGTGAGAATATTTATGATTGGAACGTTGACAGCTTGTCAATGGTTGATATATGATTCGTTCAAAGTAGCATTGGGAGTAAGTCACGTAGCAATCAAGGTTACGATTAGTACTGATTTAATCACAGCTGCCAACAACGGGAGGACATTAAACATGTGAACAGTATCTATCTAACGGTACACCGGGTGTATTTTGAGGGTACAGCTAGCGAAAAGACTGCTCATTCAATCTCGGCATCGTAAAATGATCAATATGCTGTTGTAAATATATGAAGCGATTGAAGATAAGGATTGATGCCATAAATTAAAGAAAAAGAACAAGTGCAAGTTCTTGGAGGTGGATCAAGTACTGTAGAAAATAACAATTAGACTTTCCGGGGCATGAACACTTGCCTATTTTGGCTTAGCGTAGATTATTATGGAACCTGTATTCGAAATATTTTTTAGATTTGAGCATTTCAAACATCAATGCTATTGTAAGGTAGAATTGCGCTAGTCAATCAATTCTAACCATGAGACGTTCCTTTCGTACCCTTGGTAGGTGATTCCCCTCATACACCAAGTACAAGTAATATAGACACCATTGACTGATCAATTTCAAGACCCTATAATACCGCGAAACTTGTGCATTTCATGTCGATTGAACCTTTCTCAGAAACGGCATGCGTCGTCCACAACTGTCACTTCTTCTGATATCCCCTCCACATCTTCCTCTCCCACCGAAACTCCATCGTCCGCTCAACCTTCATCAACCGATCCAGTATCATATAAAGTTCGCACAGCAGTAATTCTTTCTCGACCCCCGATTCTCACCCGACTTCCTACACCTTTTGAAGCTTCCTATCATCTTTACAATCGTCGTCTTAATGAACGTCTCGCTCTTCCTTTCACTAGGTACTTCTACTACAGAAAAGGTACGCCAGCAGACGGGACTTGGAAGCGAAAAGTGCGATCTAGAGACGGAACAGTCGCTCGAGATATCGGTATTTACGACGCCTATAGTAAGGAAGGATGGAACGATGAAGTTCTTGTAGGGGACAAGACTGGTGAACGAGAGGAGATTGTCAGTCAAATACTAAATGATGCAGAAATCGAAGGTCGAGGCGGAAGAGAGGCGTTGATGGGGATTGTAGAGGAAGAAAAAGGTCATGAAGATGACGAAGTGGTGGACGGAATGAGGGATGTAGAAGAGGACAAAGAAGAGAACAGGAGCGCGGCACATGAGGAAAGTCAGTTAGCCGCAGAGTCTGTTGTTCAAGGTGGAGTCGAAGGTGAAGACGAGGTTGGATTGAGTGTGATAAAAGAAGAGCCTGTGTCGAAACCACTGCCAAGAATTACCGAGGCTGATACAGGTAATGATACAAAGAGTCTGAATAGAAAATTGGACAAGACTTTGTATATGCTTGTCAAGGATCGAAGCGGAAGTTGGGTGTTTCCTGGTGATACGATACAGGGCAAGGAAGGTTTACATCAGGTATGTTTCAAAAACTATGCTATATGTTTTATAAAAGCGGTTGACTAATCTTAGAGCAGGCTGCTGAGAGAATCCTTGTACAAGCTGGAGGAATCAATATGAATACATGGGTAGTAGGTAACGCACCAATCGGACATCACAAAGAACGAATACGAAAAGGGGCGGCTAGTCAAACACCTTCCGTTGTCGGGCTGAAGACTTTTTTCATGAAAGCTCGCGTAATGACAGGACAAAATGATATCGGAAAGAATATCTTTGGTGATACAGACTTTTTATGGTTGTCAAAAGACGAAATACAACCATTAGTTCATGAAGCGTATTGGTCGTCGATTAAAAATATGCTTGTCGAGCGCTAATCAAGCATTAAAATCAAGTCATAATGTACATATACATATTTATAAATGATATCGTGTCTACATTCAGACGTCTTCAAATTCAAGACCGTCATCATCATCGTCATCAGCGTCTGATACTTTTGCACTATCATTCTGTTGGGAAGCTTGCGTAGCTTGTTTTTCACTTCCGTCTTCCATCTTCATCTTTTTTGATGCTACTCCTTCGACATCCTCAAATTGAACATCGTCATCAGCATCGTCGTCATCATCATCGTCATCCTCGTCAACATCGTCATCATGCTCTTGAGCAGCAATTCTTCTCGCTTCCAATGCCTGCGCTGCTTTCAATTCTGCCCAAACTTCATCCATGGCTGTATTTTCAATAATCTCTTTGGCCCTCTTTTTGTCCTCTTCCATATCTCCATCTACCTTACCCGTGTCAGTCAGATGAGTACTGTTCAAATCTAATCCATCGACCTCTCTTCTTTGTCTCTCAGCCGCCTCTTTAGCCCCGACAGTCGTCAATTCACCACTCAATGTAGACCTACTGATCCAATCCGGCAATGCATTCTGACTTGCCTGTTTCGCTCTTTGGGCTGCCAATGCTTGCTCACTCGGCGCATCATCAACAGTCTGATCAGTAAGGTTTACGCTGATCTGTTCCGGCGCCATGGCTAGACCTTTACTACTCGCTATCAGTGGTTTATTCCCATCTTCCAATGGAGTTCCCCTCGTTCCGGGATGTGAATCAGGTCGATCAATCGGTAGATAATACTGCAACGCCGTATCAAAGTCATTTTCAGGTACGTTTGTATTATCAATCTGGCGCATAAGTGACAAGATTTTCTCAAACTGTACATTCATCCTCTTCATACTTTCATTCTCGGCCGGAGCGTCGCTCGTCTCTTCTTGACTGTCCAACACTCCCGAACAACGATGACATCGGAAATTCCCATCAAAGTCGACAGAATCCATGACTTCTAACTCCGTATATTCTGATTTACAACGACTACATATCAAATCTTTCTTTTCTCTCGTCGGCGCACCAAGATTCTCAATCTGTTTGTTGAGTTTGTAAAGTCGGTATTTGATACTGTCGATCGCGCGGTGGAAGTTTATGTAATACCAATCGCGGTTGAAGATTCTTTCTTTCGCTTGTTGTGCTCCGTGGTTGTTGTGTTGTTGCCAATATGCCGGAGGAGCACCCTCTCGACGCTCGGGACGTGCGTGAACGCTGATCAATCCGTCTTCTCGAAGTCTACCACATAGTCGACGGAGAGCTTTTGTTTGCATGCCGAGGATGTGTGCGAGATCGGCATCGACAAGTGTGCTGTGAATGGCAAGAGCTTCGACAACGAGGACATGTTCGGTGGTATAGAATGCTCGAACAATTGTTCGAACAAGTTGTTTGGCGAGATCCATCCTAAATACTTCGTAGAGTTGTTCTATAATTCATGTGCAATTATAGCGAATTAGCAAGGTAAGGGTGTGTTAGTTATCATTGGACCTCTCTCCTACATTCACTCCATGCAAATGTAAAAGTGTGCCGCATGGCTGTATTGATGCATGATGTAGTAGTCAAGTGAACTCTCACTACGATAAACTCTAAAAATTATTTATAAAAGGCAATGGAAATTTATCACTCTTTCATCCACATAGCTAGCCTCTCTTTATGCTAATATCTAGGTCATGTCGGATCCTACAGTTTCAAACGCTGCGGCACAAACAGCCACGACCATTACGGAACCTAATAGCAACAATGGAGAATCCAATGGTAGCCACGAACAAGACCGGAAACGTAAAAGGTTCGAGAACAACGACACTCGACATGGTGGAAGAAATAAGAAAAGGGATATGGGAGGAAAGAACAAGGAGTTAGTCTTGCGTCGATATTTTAATAATACACGGAACTGACCTGACAAGGCGCAATACTATAGATAAAAGAGAAGTGTGGAGAGAAGATCGGGAACGAAAACAAGAGAAATCATCGATGTTACCGGCTGCGTTTGAAAAAGAAGAGATTGACGCAGAAGATAGACAACCTAAGCGAAAAGTTGCGGTGTTGGTAGGATATGCTGGTACGGGGTACAAGGGTATGCAAATGTAAGATTTGACAGGATCAATTATGGAAAAATGGATTACTAAAGTCATTAGTTCACCTACTGAAAAGACTATCGAGGGGGAATTATTCACGGCGTTTGTAAAAGCCGGTGCTATATCAAAAGCTAATGCAGACGATCCTCGAAAGTCAACTCTAGTACGATGTGCGAGAACAGACAAAGGTGTTCATGCAGCTGGGAATATGATTTCACTCAAATTAATCATTGAAGATCCTAACGTGGTAGCGAATATTAACGCACAATTACCTCCACAGATACGGATATGGGGTATTGAGCGTACGACTGGTAGTTTTTCATGTTATCATGCTTGTGATAGTCGTTGGTATGAATATCTGATCCCTTCGAGTTCCTTCCTTCCTCCTCATCCTAGTTCATTCCTGGCTAGAAAGATTGAAGAATATGCGAAAGAAGTAGGAGATGATGTCAAAGTCGCTGCTAGACAAGAGGATGTAAAGAATTTCTGGGAAGAAATGGACGAAAAGCATGTGAAACCCGTTCTTGAAGGGTTTGATGCAGAGACTAGAGAATTGGTCTCGAAAGCTATATGGGCCGAGTCGTCGGATGCAGCAGAAATTGATGAATCACAAGACGATGCGTTTGTTCGATCATTAGCAGACATTGGATCTTCATCGTCAAACAAGCAGAAGAAATTAAGTAAACAAGATATTGAATCTGGAGCAAGAGAAGATGATGAATTGGCCGAGGAAGACACCACTAGTACTCCTGACAATACTTCTTCAAATATCGACAACTCTTCTTCAATAATTGATCCAAACACCATAGCAAAAAAAGAAGCCCTTTCATCCGCTATCAAACTCATTCGTCAAACCTACGAGACAGTCCGTCGAGCATACCGCATTTCTCCCTCTCGAATAGAGAATCTCCAGTCCTGTTTGTCGGCATATACCGGCACGCGGAATTTCCACAACTACACCGTCTCCAAAAACTTCAACGACCCGTCCGCCAAACGCACCATTCGATCCTTCATCGTCAACCCCACGCCCATCATAATCAACGGCACGGAATGGCTCTCATTAAAAGTCCACGGCCAATCGTTCATGATGCACCAGATCCGAAAAATGGTCGGCATGGCTACGTTGTTAGTAAGATGTGGCGCCGACGGTCCGAAACGTATCCCAGAGTCATACGGCAAAGACCGATGGAGTATCCCAAAAGTCCCCGGCTTGGGCTTGTTATTAGAAAGACCTGTTTTTGACAGTTATAACGAAAACGTAGCGAAGAAGTTTGAGAAGGAAAAGTTGGACTTTGGGAAATTCGAAAAGGAAATTGAAGATTTTAAAAGGGCGCAGATATATGGTAGGATATGGGAGGAGGAAGGAAAGGGTAATACGTAAGTTTATCATTCTTTTTTGATAGTCGTAGTAATGTGTTTCGAGAGAGAGAATGTTTTACTAATTGGCGATATAGTTTCCACCAGTTCTTCAATCATATTGATAATTATGCTCAACAGCACTTTTTATACTTGACTAGTAAAGGTTATGAAGCTACCAGGATTCGTAAAAAGGATGATAATAATAAGAATGTTGAACAAGAGATTATATCGACAGAAGAAAATAAAGAAGCTGATAAGGTCGACTCTTAGAAAAACGTCAAAACATTGGATAGTACTAAGTAATAAACTATTTTCGTAAAATGTATATACAAATTTGTAGAATAATCGTCAATATACAAACTATATCTTATCCAATCCAGATTATATAATTCCTTCGTCATCATATCACTGCTTCATGACAGTCCAAGTCCATGTAGATTAGGAGGACTTGATATTCTCATATCGTTTATATCGTCATTACCATTACTTTCATCCATACCTATTCGTGGACTGTCGACTTGTCCTCCAGCCAGTAATATTCTAGAAGAGTTTCTCGAGTCAAATAGAGGTGTATCTTGCTCTGCGTCGTACATTGTTACATCTCCACCTATTGGCAACAACGATGGGTTTCCTCTCGACATGATCCTCCCTCTAGGGAAAGAATCGACGTCGTGGCCATCATTCATACGAGCGTCAGATAACAAGTCTTGAGTTCTGACGACTGCCGCAGCGGCTTCGATCCCTCTCGCTTCCGGTAGACTCACCGGACTACCATAACGATGTAAAAAATCTCCTCTGAGAGAAGAAGCAGAGACCGAAGACGATAATGAGTCGTCAGTTTCAGAAGGTGGGGCGAAACTCCAGACTTCCATGACGGTCTTTCCGGCCCGACTGGCTAAGACGACGGCCTTTTCCTCTTCGAAAACCACCCGCCACACTGCTTCTGCCGGTTGGCCTAATTCTCGAACTAGATTTCCTCGAGCAAGATCCCATACTTTGACCCGACCATCTGATCCGCCGGATACGATTCTACTATCGTCGAACTGAAGTGAAGTCACGCTGTTGTCATGTGCGGCAAGACGGTGGATGGGAGTGTATGAGATCAAAGACCATACACGTACAGAACCATCAGATCCGCCAGAGACCAAAGTATCGTTGCGAAGTTGAAGTTGTCCTACAAGTGAAGTATGACCTTGTAGTATAGCCAGACATCTCCTATAAACACGAGTCAGTCAGAGTACACCTACAATCGGAAAAGTGGTGCATACCCATCATGTGCGTTCCACACTCTGACGTTTGTATCTAAACTACCAGTAGCCACTCTCTTTCCATCAAAAGCTACTGCATAGATTTGACTAAAATGACCTTGCAACGTTCTTAGACATTTCCCTTCACTTATACTCCATATTCTAGCCGTAGTATCATAACTTCCTGAAACAACAATGTCTCCGTGAATGTCTAGACATCGAACACTTGATTGATGGCCTATCAAAACATGTTTACAAAGACCAGTTTCGATATCCCATATTCTAAGTGTTGTATCTCGTGATCCGGAAATGGCTGTGGTTGAATTACTCATCTTCAAACAACGGACTGTGGATGTGTGTCCACGGAGGATATGTACGTCCTTGCTGTAATTCAGAGGTCAATATTATCGTCTAGCCTTATGTACTTGGATTGACTTACCCAGTCGCCATGTCCCAAACTCGAACATCTCTATCACAACCTCCCGAGACTAATGTATCGCCACAAGGAACCATGGCCCATACGCCCATATTATGACCTGACAGACAACGCAGGTGTTTACCTTCGCTATCAAAAATATGTATTTTGGCATTGTCAAGTGCCACAATTATATACTTGTCGGTCAGATGCAGACTCGTCACGACTCCCTGATCAGGTGTGATTTGTCTTTGATCGACTTTTCCACCCGTTCGCCAGGCTGTTTCGACTTGATATTTCTGTTTGAAATGACTTCGGTAAGTCATCGCCTTGGGTCTGCCCTTGAGTTTGCCAAGACCCAAAGATGTCGCTGCACGGTCAAGTGATCGAGCTCGTAGCATGTCTGCCGAAGAAGACAAGGATGATGTAGAGGTTGGAAAGGTGAGATTGGTAGGTGTCGGAAAGCGCACGGCTGTCGTGGCCGAAATCTGTATAGTTGCTGGTCCTGCGCGATGGACTTCGTTTCGAGGAGGTGTTCTTGAATGGTCTTCGTCAGACATGCCTCGATAAGCATGTCGTTCGCAAAGTGACTTCCATGCCATGTCATCTCCGAGAAGTTCATGCCACCTTCTAGATACTTGGGATGATCTTGCTAACGTTTTAGCATCATCAATGAATGTCAGTATCTAACCTCTTGTCAGTCTTCTATCCTTATTTTATGTGTGTGAGCGCAAATCATACCCGAAAACATAATTCGTTAGGAAGAACACCGAATGGATCTCTTTTCAACCGCGGTCCAACAAAACTGGCAACAAAGCCTAATAATCTCCCATTGCACATATTGAGCATCTCGCATAAAAGTCGTTTTCTCTCCTCATCGCCCATTTCGGCAAATCTACTCCGTATATGTCGGTAACCTAAACCTTGTGGCGCCTTGGATCGTCCACGGATGGAAGACTCCCCTCTACTATCTTCTGATTCGTTCGCTAGATCATCCTCCGACAATCCCATATCTTCATATGTTGCCGCAGTCCGCCAATCCGGTCCTCTAGGTCTGGGCGAAGGGGATGCTGCAGGCGTCGGAGGTGATGCCGGTGCCGAGGGAAGATTATTGCCAGGTATGACGTTTGGATTACAGGGTATCGGTATTGGTTTCGACGAGGTAGATGCTGTCCCTGACCTGGTACGTGCAAACACACGTGGTCGATCAAGTTTCAAAGCCATCTCATCTTCATCATCGTCGACATCGTATGGTGCGGGCATCGACACCGGTCGTAGATTGAGTTGCAGTCCACGAGTCCATCTACTCTTTTCTTTTCCTTCCATTTGGAATAGTCACGCAAGAATAGAACGGAATATTTCTAGTTCTTCTTTATGTTGAGAATCGACAGAAAAGTATGAGAATACATAAAGCTTTTTAAAAGTTGGTGATTATAGTAATACTGATCTTGAGAAGTCTAGTTAACTATTTGACGCAGGAGATTTAATGTCTAAAAAAGTTTCTCCAAATGCCGATACTGTCTCAGCAACGAACGTTGATGCTAATAAAAATATGTGACAGGGCGAGGCGTTTTGTGACCGCTATCGGCTATTATTTATCGGTTGCGACGAAACGGAGCCACAAATCGTCTCAAATACGAAATATGCATCTTGCATTCGTGACCTCGATCTTCCAAAATGTCATGGTAGCCTCAATGTAATGTACTGTACACTTGATTGCCTTTTGCATGGATAAACAGGGGAATGACTTGTCCAACCCCACATTATTGCCCCTTCGATGGTTCATCAAATTTAGCACGTGCCGAGAACATACCAAGGGCATCAAAAAGACGAAAATTTACAACGCATAATGTACAATAGTATACTACAATAATATTTCCTATCCAACCTGAAATTTCGAAATGACAATCAATGACTATGTCCTATCGTCGCTAATAACGGTAAAAACATGCCAACGAGAGTGAGAAGATGGGTCGACAAGCCAGGCTTCGCTGCTGCACGCGCTTCTTGTCGTTGAAGGGTATCTCCTGCCTGCAAGCCTATGCTCATGTCATCGTCCTGCAGTACGCCGCCTTGTATGGCGTGAGTTGCAACAAACCTAAACGGGTCAGAAAAAGAATGGTTTTACGGAATCTGGAAAATGCTAACAGAAAGGTTCCACCTGAAAACAACAATAACACGCCGATCAGGAATGGCTTGTTGACTTCTGCCTGGGCAGATTCGCCACTTGATATTTGTACGGCAGCCCAGGTCAACAGCGCTCCTATCGGAGCTGCGATCGAAAACAATAATAGACGTATCTTGATCTGTTTTTTCGTATGCCCTTGCTTCAACAAGATCGAAGTCAGTCCAAATGCTGCGGGAAGGCGGTGAACAATCATGGCCACGGTAATGACAAAGCCAAGCTTTTTCGAATCTGATGTGATTGATGCTCCAAGGGCAATCCCGTCAGCTACTGCATGTATCAAGAGACCAGTCGTCGTCGCACTTGGCCTTGATTGCCCGTCTTCATAGCTCGGTGACAATGGCGTGGTGAACTCGGCTGATCGTAGCTCCGGTGTTCGCCGTATGCCAATTTGCTCTAGTGAGATATACACAGGACGAGTAGTAAAAGTGTTGGCAATCATATCGGGTATTTTATCTATAAGATACATGACAGCGAAACCAGAAATAAGCGTGAGACCCACCCAGCTATGCAGACTACTTGCCTCCGGTGGAGTCTGTTGAGTTGTTTGCTTAGATGGCTCTTGCTCCACTTTTGACTTGACTTCATTGCTTCGCTTGTGAGATGCCACCATCTCGTTTGACTGCTGATCGACTTTCGGCGATATGCGCATAGACATTCCAACATTTGATGGTGGTATTAGGAATTGATCTGATGCACTACAGCTGTCTGGAGTATGGTAGGGTTGGAATCCATTACCCTCTACCTGTCTGTGTGAATGCCATCGTTTGATCTCATGATGTGGTGATTGGCTTTGATATAACGTTTCGATACCCTCGGGTATGATAATAATGAGTGAAGTTCCAATGAGTGCGCCAATGCCACAGGCGGTAAGTAAGCGCATATAACGTGCGTCGAGAGAAATCCAAAGAGGTAGCGAGCCGACCACGTAGGCTGAGATTGTTAATGCTAGACCCAGGCATAACAGGAGAATAAAATCATTCCACATGTCGGCGATGCAACAATACGTCGTCTACCAGGATTGCGATGGTTTTGGAGCGCTTGACCAATCGATGGGAGTTTTTACATAGCTTGACCCATGGACTTTACGAAATCCCAAGGCTGGCACAACCAGGACTTGCACATGGTTCACAATTATCAACAATGATGCTCTTGAAGTCTGTCAAAACATTCTACTATTTTTGACATGTTTCGACAGGACGTCAGAAAGTCTAATTTCATTTTTAAATTTCATTTTTGACTGCAGCAAAACGCGTCTCGTTACGCGTAATAAATTGATAATTCGGGAAACGACTCCATAATTTCACTTGATCATTCCCGATTCACGAAACGTTACTCAGAATTACTCAAGCGACTCCTTACGAGATAGCTGAGGTGTTGCATAAGACCATCGATCATGCCAAGCGAGGATTATGATCTGATTTCACAAGACGGCGAGATTTCAGAGGAAGTCCGAGAATGTAAGCACGTATGATCATTGTAACGATATGAAGACACTTACATTATTTCACTAGGGTCCTCCAGCAGTAACGAAGCTCTGACGGTGTCATTCTTTCAAGGCGATGAAGAGACTGACAGCTTCAATCCGGAATTGACCTATTCCTTGTATGGAGAAGAAGAAGTCATCTTCGGCTACCAGGGTCTTGAAATCTCACTGGGCTTTGCGGCACACAACCTACGTCCTCATGTTGATGTGACATTTGAGAAGCAATTTCCAAAACAAGGTGAAGTTGAGGCGAATGATGTCCGCGAACCATTGAGAGAGATCCTACCTGCCTGTGCTTTCGAAGATATAAGTCAAATAGACGCACTAAAGGATCCAGATGCCGCAGCGTTTGTGCCGCCTGGAGAACTCTTGTCAGCTTTCAAAATCGCGAACAGGACTTATGAGGTATGGTGTGCGTCATTAGCAGACTCCCGCGCGCGACAGCTTGTAGAGAATGTGCAAATCATAGTACAATTCTTCATCGAAGGAGCAACTAAACTTGAACTTGATTACGACTGGATATCGAATCGGTGGAAGGTGTTTCTGCTCTATCATATTGATGAAAGGTCTGCAGAAAATGTTTCTCGTTTCATCTTTGCCGGCTATGCAACATCATTTCGCGCCTATACCTTTCCATCACGCGTTTCTGAAGTCGGCAATGTAGACCGTCCAAATACGGACTCATTTGATAGCATTTTGAGCAGATGGCAAGCGAATGGCACAGATCATAGCTTACCAGAAGACGCTGTAAGTCGCGAGCGTATATCTCAATTTGTTCTCTTGCCTTCTCACCGTGGAAGTGGTCTTGGTTCTAAACTATACTCTATCATGTATAAACATCTCACTTCGCCTGAAAGCGTCGTGGAACTTACAGTCGAGGACCCTAATACGGCTTTCGATGATGTACGAGATGTTTGTGATCTTATACATCTACGTTCAACAGAACCTAATTTTCGATCATTGAAGCTACGCTCTGCAATTGACAATAAATTGTTGGCTGCGAATGTCCCGATTCCGACCTCAGATTTCTTGCCTGATGAAACGCTTAGGCAACTGACCAAGACTTCTAAAATACAATCACGTCAACTTAGGAACCTCATAGAGATGCAGCTCTTGTCAACAATACCCAAGCTTAATCGTAGTAGTTCGCGTATAACTAGGAGAGAAAAATCGAGTAACGAATACGACCGACAGTTCTATTTCTGGCGATTATTCACTAAAGAACGCATATACCAACATAATAGGGATAGTTTACTACAACTCGACCACGAGGAGAGGATAGTGAAGATAGACGAGGCTGTCGATGGGTTGATACGTAATTATGAGAGAATACTGGAACTAGTGGACAAGAGAATGGCTTTGTCAATTGGAACAGAGCATTCGAGTCAGAACGGGGAAGGGAAGAAAAGTAGGAGTAGAGTTGCACTTGCAGCGAAGAATGACGATATTGATGACGACGAAGCTGAAGAAGAACAAGATGAAGATTGTCAACCCAGTCGAAAGAAGCGAAAGAGAGTCGTTGATGACGATGATGATTGAGACTGTATCGGAGCTTGGTATCAGTGGCCATATATTATTGGAAGCATTCAATCTTAGCCAGAAAGCAAGGATCGCATACATCCCAACCCGTTAATACTAATACGATTGTTAAATCCTACGACATTGATGATAATACGAGTTATGTTCTATTAGGGTATTTGATCTATACTATCAACATCAATCAATTCTGTAACATTCATATCAGCTCGGAATCTTCGAGAAGCCTTGTAAAGTTTTTTTTCGGAGACGATTTGATGGACCAAGAGGTTGATGCTCCTCTGATCCGTACCAAACGTTCAGCTTCATCTTACCCCTGCAGAATACCCTTCTTATAGCATCGAATGCATTTTGGCCTCCGGGAATAGCCAACTTACCGACAGTCTCGAACGGAATTTAATGTCATCGATCTGCGGCACGATACCCCATACTTGACGTGACCGCATCAACATAGAATTGCACCTTAAAGTCATACTCTAAATCTTTTCCTGAGTCGAGTTGGTGAGATTGATCACTTTCTCAGTCACATCGTGCTCATTCGCGAACGGTGGTTCTACTTGTGGATCTGTTCATGCTATCGAGTATTTGAGAGTAGATTAAAATGGTCAAAGTATCAATTATAGTGTCCGCCGTGACTATCAAAGGTCAACGTCTAGTGTAGAATGCTCTATTCAAGAAATCATGACAATCTGTAATTTTACCCTAGATCGATCTATAATTAGATTATGGTCAACTCTTAATCGTTGTATTCAATCTACCGTGATTGGTCATTTTCTAATAAAAGTTAATCGTTCTTTCCCCGCATGTTCTCCGTGAAGAAAGCGCAGTTGCGGAACCAGATATCGAACGTGCTAAAGTCGATGTGAATTATTGTTGGGATGAATCCTTCCGACGTCGTGGATTTCGTCGTCCCTCCTATGGGTCTATCTGTATCCGCGACGCCACCTGTTGCCTGTCGTACGGTATGGCAGTCGTGGAGTCGAACGCGGCCTTGATTCAAGATCATATGAACGATCTCGAAGGCGAACTTACATGTCTTGTAGGTTTGCGACATTGACTATTTTTTTCCTCAAATCTGACAGTTGACGTTAGATATGTACGGAAATCCTCTATCAACCACTGACACTTCTTGACTGCCTTCACACCTTTTGTGGATCATGTCTTCGCGCATGGTTTGCCTCGCAAGCAGTCTCGGCCACTACAAGTTCTCCGTATACCTGTCCATCATGTCGCGCGCATGTTCGCAGTACTCGACCCTCGGCCACCTTCACAACGCTCATAGATATGTATTTAAAGTCTCGTCCAGACAAAGCGAAAAATCAACAGGAAAAGGAAGACATTGCGACTTCTTATCGTCCAGGAATGAATGTGATACCATCACTTAGTTTGGAGACTGATTCTGACGATTCTGACGATCAGAGATTATTGGACCAGGCTAGAGATCTTAGTTTACGAGAAATGAGAGTATTACACAGGTCAGATCGTTCGGGAAGAGGAGGATCACAGATGGACAGACGGTCGAGACGTGGACTGGACGGCCTCGGGCATTTCGTGAGCCATGTCAGTCGTCCACTGCATGAATCGGTCAACAGTGTCGGTCGTGCTTTGCATAGTAACTCGAGATCGTTTGATAGTAGCGATTGGTCTTCCGAGGATATTGATCAAAATCAACAAGGCGTTCAACTGCAGCATTCTGAATTTCCAAGAAGCACTCCGAGTCGAAATATTATCGAGCAGTCTCAATCGGCTCTACGGCGTATCCTGGAGAGTGATAGCCACTCTGGGCGCCGGACATCACGAAACACAATCGATGGCTCTGTCCGTCCGGAACGACCATTAACGGCTGCTTTGAATCGAAGTCATCTTGGACATTCATCAAGTCTGCGTTCGATAATAACGGCTTCAGATTTGGATAATTCTGATATGGAGGATGATATCATGGACTTTGTTGCCAGAGAAGGGCTGTTTGACCATGTTGATTTGGACAATTTGACGCCGGAACAGGAGGAAGAACTTACAGAATATATTGCGCTAGTGATTGGCATGCAAAATCAGACAACCTCACGACCAAGATATAACGAAAGAAGACCAAGAAATGCACGAGAGAATCGGATCGTCCGCGACGCAGATGATCACGCTCGTTCTCGTAGCGCGAGTAATCCTGTGCAAAGTAGTGTCAGCCTGTCAAATGACGCGGCGGAGCCCTATCGAGCGAGAAACCGTAGAACGACTCGCGGTACTCGACAAGTTTCGACATCTTCACATACAACCACAAATGCGCAAACTTTACTAAGTCCGCCCATCGATATAGCACATCGCATTCCACGGAGGCCTGTCCCCAATTCACAGCTGATATCAACTTATTCACGAAGTGCTGATTCAAATCTCGATACCGATTTGTCTGGTTCGTCACCCCATGCAAGCGCAGATTACTCAATTTCATTACCTCATCGTTCGGCCACTAATGTTCGGATTGGCACATCTCCATCATCCACATCACACTCGCCAACATCAAGTTATAGACGTCATTCTCCCTTGAATAACATGCCTTTGGTTTTGTCATCCTCTCATCACATCCCGCGACGACCTGTAACAACATCAAACATTTCGGCAGCACTCGCTGCTCGTGTAGAACAAAATATACCAAGTTTTTCATGCGCCCATTGTAAACTATCAAACATTCAGACATCGATGCATTACAATTGTTCCATCTGTGACGAGGGTACGTTCAACATTTGCAAGGATTGTTATCGGGCTGGAAAAGGGTGTCATCAACAGTGGTTTGGTTTTGGTTATCTTGGTATGATCAATCATGAGAAAGCATGCTCTACACAACCTTTACATATTCTATCAGCACGTCGTTGGATGACATTGTCTGCTTGTACGCCAGAAACGTCGTTGGCGACACTGACACCTACACTTCATCAAGGCTTATTTTGCGATGGCTGCTTTTCGAGCGCCAATGACTGTTATTGGCATTGTGAGATCTGCAATGATGGTGCTTGGGGATATTGTCAGTCATGTGTACGAACTGGAAAGATGTGTACGCATCCTCTAGAAGCAGTTGCCCAGGTTCGGTCGGAAACAGAGGTCTTGAACGTTAAGAATCTACCACATGTTCCTGATTCGACATCTTATGGTCGCGTAATACTTCCATGCGATTGTGATATCTGTCATCAAGCGATTTCTCTTTGTGATCCTAGATACCATTGTTATACATGTTCATCAGGCGATTATGACATGTGCATGTCTTGTTACAATTCATTGGTGTCTGTGGGGAAGATTAAAGCTGAAAATGGACCTACTGGATGGCGAAAATGTCCCCTTGCACATCGTATGGTTATAGTTGGATTACAAGAGCAAACTAGTCCGTCCGAACTTCATATACCAGCGATAAGCAAACGAGTTGTATTACAGGATTTGGTCGGTGGATGCGCATTAAAGGAAGACAGCACAGATCAACACGATCAATCATCTTCATCATTCGATCTCTATCAACCGGATATATCTCCAGACACGCGATTGAGATGGAGATGGAGAGAAAACGAAAAGTCCGACGAGGTCAGATCTACTCCCTTTGTGCATCACAGTCCTTTACTTTCTCCCACCATGTCGTCAGTCAAATACAGTCCATTGTCCTACTCTGTCTTGTCATCCAATACTACGTTCCCTCCCTCGGGTGGTACAGGTTTGATTCTACAAGCTCAATGGTCATGGTTTCCCGTGAATAACGTGAAAGATGAATTATCATTTCCAAAAGGCGCAGAGATTCGAGAAGCAGAGGATATCAATGGGGATTGGTTCTGGGGTGTATATGCGGGACAAAAGGGTTTATTTCCTGGCAAGTATGCGAGGGTGATTGGTTCGACATGATTTTTTCTTTTTTTCTTTCAGTCTCAAAACACACATTCTTCTTGTTGTTTTATATGTGTATGATTATACGAAGGATGAATTTTAGATTATAATAGACTTGATTAGTAGCAATACGATGAATACATGACACTTTATTCAATATCAAATATGTATTAACTTGTGCTTTGTTTGTTTCATTTTGTTCTGATTTACTTTATTTAATAATATCCTTCTTTTGGAATTGTAGTTTATAATTTATAATTTATAATTTATAGTGTAATTATCTACTGCATTACTTTTTCCCTCAACATACCCACCCATTGAGCAGCACTCAACCCCATCTCGGCTCTATCTTCAACCAATAAAGTCTGAGCCCATAATCTCAAACTCGGTTCTCCGTCTTCTCTCACGAGATAGAGACTTGGCGCGTAAATGCTTCCACAACCCTTTGCCTTGTGGTTTCTGCTCTGTTCAAGCACGGCTCTGACTCTCTCGTTGAAATCAGATTCCAATATCGGGACTGTAGTTTTGCCTTGTCTGAGACTAGCCTTGTCTTCTGTTCCGAATACATCCAGGACTAATTGCGGGACAACGTCGCGTCCTAGCCAGAGGAATTGCGTCTGTCCGTCGTCAAACAGGTAAAGACCGTACGGGACGAGATTTGCAGATGTTAGACTGAGAGGGGGAGGAAGGGCGATGATTCCGGTTTCAGGATCGGGAAGACCGGCTGTATCCGGCATGTCGTGGAGGGAATAGAGTCTTGGGTAGATGTATTGAATTAATAACGGAGGAGGGAGCGTCGATAAAAGACACAAAGCTGCAGAACGGAGATCTGTTGGTATCTGAGCTGATTTTCGTAAACCGAGCTAAGAACAAAAACAATTAGTGCATTCATGGATTTACATGGTATCGATAAGACTTACATGTTTGATCAAAGCTAAGAATAAAGTTGGCAAAGCACGTAAATTAATGGGAAATTGAAAACTAGAACCGCCGAGTTCTTTCTTATACGTCTGAAGTAGTTCAATAAGCTTCGCTTGTGACGCATCTCGAGCTGCATCAAGTCCAGAAGACAACGCTTTTTCAACTGCTTTGTGACTGTAATATATCATCACGGCTTGTTGATCAGCAGAAGAGTAGATTTCCGCGAGTGTTTGAGTAGTCGGTATTGATAGCGTCATGACTCTAATTCTTCTCTCGCCGTTACATGTCGTGTGTAATACACCAACTTGTAAGCAGACAAAAGGCTTTGTTACTGTTTCGTCAATGGCGATCTCGACTACATATGCTTGATCACGGGGAAAGGCAGGGAATGCACATAGATCAGATGATCTATTGAAGAAATTACCGTAAAAAGCACTCGGGCGAAGTCCAGAGGTTGCACGAACTCGAAGGACAGCTTCGAGACCGACTTCGGATGAAAGATGATCGCTAAATTCTGTTGCAAATTTAATAGCATCCTCTTGACGTGCAGCACTCCATGCAGGATAGAAATAAGTTTGACCACCAGTATATCTCGGCAAATTACTTAAAGAAGCCACGTCTTGATATTGGGATGAGAATAAGAACATGTCGATGCAAACTTGAGCTTTTGAACATTCGACAGCAAAGCTCCTATAGAAAGAATTCGCGGTCTGTAATAAAGCACCTTCTTTGCTGGTTCCTAACAACTTTTTATCTTCTCGAGCTTCGAGCTTTCCATAACCAATATTAGGTAATGTAGCAGTAAGGACCACCATTTTACCACCAAGACCTGCAATCAATTTATGACCAGCCCTGAGAGCAGATCCCATAGCCGATGCAGCATTCTGAGTGTTCTGAAACATTGCTTGTAATTGTTCCAAGAAACGCGCGATATGTTCTTTTGATGTGCTCAAATTGACTAAAAGATCTGCCGGTGTGGGTAGAAAAGGTTCATCAAGATCACTGACAACTAACATCTTTGCATCCTTTGCTGGATCTTTATCTTCGCCAATGGCAAAGTAATAAAGACTAGAGTCAACAGCCATAAAAGAAATCTTTGTTCGTCCATCTGCATTAGGTATTCTGTCCAAACTTTCCAAAATACATCGTGAAGCGGTAGCCAAAAGGCCACTAGAAACAGCAGCGATACTGACATCTAACAAGAACAAATACACCAACGGTTGAGGCGCACGTACACTATACTCCTGAGGTGCAACAAACTCCATGACGGAGTAATTAAGTTCAGGTCGTTGCCATTTATCAACACTTTGCTGTTTCACATTATCCCAATCGAATGCTTGCGGTACATCGTTGGTCAAGTTACACATATTACACCTCCATCGATGGCTGTTGTCAAGAAACGTGACAAAAGGATTGATATACGTCCTACATCTTCTACATCTTGCTATAACTTGATCTTGTTGAATCGGTACATCGTCTTCTGAATCGTGTAATGTCGCATAAGGTTGAATGATGAGCGCAAATGGTAACTTTGATTTCTTTAGGAGTGAATTATTAGTTGGCACTGCATTTAATGTTGATCGAACGTATTTAGGTGGACAATTGGCGTGTGGCGATGGTGTCACGCTTGACTATTTATTCAATTAGTGAATCTTGTATATCGAATGGTTTGGCGTCTAGTTGACTCACATTGGGGGGTAATATCAAAGGCGGAGGAGGCAAGTCGAGATCTGTGACGTGAAATGGAGCACCTTGTACACCAATATCTACTGGTACCAAAGGATTTAATCTTTGAGGCATGGCCATTGGCTGTTGAAGACCTTGTTGTGAATTGACTCCCATCTGTCCAAATTGTTGAGTCATGGCCGCCATCCCTGGCTGCACATAGTTGTTTTGTGGTGTTGGATAATTATTTTGTGGTGCTGAATAATTGTTTTGTGAAGTCGGATAACCTGGCTGAGAGGCTTGATACCCAGCTTGAGGTGCTTGATAACCAGCTTGAGCGTCATATTGTGGTTGACCATATTGTGGTACTGCTTGATCTATAGGTGCACCATACGCAGGTTGAGGATAACCCTGCTGTTGTATTGGCTGTTGACCATATTGTGGTTGTTGTTGTTGTAGTCCTACATTTCCAGCTCCCATCGCATTAGCACCTCCGTACATTCCATTTTGAGAGGCTACATTGGCTCCAGATCCGTAATCGAATGCTTGACCAGCATAAGCTCGTTTCTTTTTTCCGGCAGCTGCTGTGGTGGAAGCAGCAGCAGCTTGTTGTTGTTGTTGTTGTTGCTGCTGTTGATCATCGTATGCCTGCGATCCACCGTCTTCGGCGTACTGGAGACCATTTTGATATTGCTGATCATCGTGATTTTGATGTGGAGCAGCCATCTTGACTATGCCTTGATACTTTGATTCTTTTACGGACGGCTGTTGTAAAATAATCTCAAGCGTCCGAGAGTGGAACTTGCATCCGAGTTTGTGAAGTCCGGTACCAGAGTGTAAACACCTAAAGGGGCTCTGAATACAGCTTTAGATACGAAGCTAGATGTCAAAATTGTGCAAGGATTAGGCGAATGTATTCTGCCAACTAGTTCGATTAATGATTTATGCCACGAAGCTGTTTCTAGATCGACACAGTAGTATCAAGCTTCACCAACGATATTACGACGGCACGTGATACGGATATGTCTGAATTTCGACTGAAGAATAAAAATATGACTTTACTTTCCAAACAATGCTCCGCTATGCTAATGCAGATTATGAAATCAAAGAGCTGTGTCACACTCAGCAAACACCAACCAAACCCTCTCTCATTTTCTCGACCCCTTTCATACCAACTCCTCGGAGACTCCCTAGATCCGCCATGCTGCATAACTCTGTCATATCCTGCTCGACAAGACACTGAACTATCATCTCTGCTTTCTTGGCTCCAACTCCTCGTAATAATCTGATTTGCGCTAGATCCCTCGTGTTAATTATTTTGAGAAGAGCTTTTGTTCTTGGCGAATCTTGGAGTCCTGCTATAAGAGTTTTGCTTGACGATCCAGATCGTTTGATCGATTCGTATTCTACCTCATCGTCGTCTTTCTCTTCTTCTTCCTCTTCTCCTCCTGCTTCCACTAGAAAGCTTTGGTCCTCAAAATCTACCTTGCTACATTTTACAGGCTGTGATGGGTTATCAGACTGCGAAAGCTTATGTTCTAAACTTCGTATTCGGCCAATCAACTTCTGATTGGTCGGAAAGTATGGAAGGGCAAGCTGATACATTTTCAGTGCACTTGACTCCTCACCACGTACTCGATGTTGTTTAGCCAGCAGTAGATATTGTAACGCTTCCTCTTTCTCGGACTCTTGCGATTGTACACGCTCTTCAAGTGCGTCTAGTCGTGCTTGAACGTCTTTGGACAAAGCTTGGGTGCTCGGGACTGGTAGAGATGCGTTATAGACCACTGATGCCATCTTCTCTGCGACCTTGCGATCAATCAAGGCCTCGATGGATTCATTGGTCATAAAAGCCTGTAAAGTAGTAGGTTTATGATTTGCAGTCATGGTCCTGGCTATCTTGCTTGGTCTTTGTTGATCCAGAATTGCGTCACTGCTAGTTCTCTTTTGGCTCGTAAAACTCGGCCTCGGCTTGGTCTGTTCCGCAAAAACGGTGAATGACTTGACGGGTTTCTCTGCTTTTGAAGTCCAATCTCTTGGCATGATATTTGCAGAAAAGGCCTTTGGCCGGAGCGGTTGTCGGTTAATGGTCTGACCTGTCACAGTCGACACCATCGATGCGTCAACCTTGGTGTTCGGACGATAGATGAGTTGATTTTCAGCCTCATTCACTTCAATCTTCTTGGTACGATTTGCAAAATTGAGCGAGCTCAGGGTATCAAGATGATAGCTTCTGACTGGCGCAAGGTTCAGAATCATGATTGTTACACCATTATTCTGGCCCAGCGACAATATCCGCGTCATCTTAGATTCTCGGTATGGAATTCGTGCCTGTTTCTTACTGATTGCCTCGACGCATTGAGCCAGCACAAACAATGACTTGTTTATCGCAGAAGATTCAATCATCCGATCTTTATCATTTTCCGTTCGTCTATTATCTTCAGATCCTGCTAAATCGATAGCACTGACTGTTGACACTTGAATACAATTGTCAGTGGTCTGCGTAACCCTTACAGATAAGATAGCATGTGATCTTGATGAGTGAGCGTTGAGCTAGAGATATTTGATCAGCTTTGATTCTAACAAGTGTTCTGATAAACATACTTTTGTGGCTGATGTAGATCTATTGATATTGGCTTGATCATATAACGTTTCAAACTCTTTGAGACTTGTGCATGGTCGCTCTGTAAGTCCTACCACTATCGATTTACCACCATTGTCTCTTATTGGAAGCCCTGCCGCTGATCTTTTGTCAAGAGGTTCAAAAAGGTCATGAACACGATCGCAATAGATCTCGTAGTAGCTCATAGCAACTTCAACGCTTGCTTTGCCTTCAGAATCCTTTTCAATCTTCCGTGCTCTTCGATAGATATTACTTAATAGCCTGGGTATTATGCCTCTATCGGCTAGTGATCTTCCTCCACGCATTGTGTGAGTTTTGCCAGTTCCTGTTACGCCATATGCAAAGACAGTGACATCAATACCTTTGAACAAACTCTTTACTGTCGGCGCAATCTCGTCGTCGAATATTTGTTGTTGTGTAGCATTTTCATCGTATACGTTGTTGAAGTCAAAAGTAAAGGCCTCTGCCTCATTCCGAGGATTCGGTATCTTCACGCTTGATTTCCCATTGGTGGATGACTCGGCTACAACTTCGACGATAGCATCCTTGCTTAGCTCGGACTTGAGTAGAGGCCGTACTCGCGCAATCACACGTACACTCATTATAGCTGGGGTATGAGATTTTGGACAAAGGCGTCGATAGAGACATGCAATTGCAGGTCGATAACGGAGATGGTGGTGTTGAGGTGTAGGTCAAAATTTACAACGCTATGTTTTGATTAGAAAATGATTGGCACAGTAACCACGGGAAATTCCCCAATTATTAATAACATCATTTAATTTCATCCATTTTTATGCACAATCCTCACCTGTACCTCGTACGGCCTAGCACGCTTTTGCTACCGTGACTTTGTCTGATCCACAAGATGCTGGAACGCAGGTAGTCAAGAGGATAGTTGTGATGTGAGATTCACGAAATCATGTCGGTCATGATAGTCGTAAATGACTAAACCTTATCACAAAGTGGAAATCCTGTTTGCGCATATTTCAGTCAGACTTCCGATTTCGTAAAGGCATTGTGGAATGGAAACAATCGAAATGGGGGATGAGCAAATTGATTTCCATCATCCATATGAGCCCTACCAGATACAGAAAGATCTTATGCTCGCAATTTATAAAAGTATTGAAGAACAAAACGTGGGAATTTTCGAGTCACCGACTGGGACTGGCAAGTCACTCAGTGTTTTATGTTCCTCCTTGACATGGCTTCGCGATCATAAGCGAAAAGAGTTTGACGTAAGCTTGAGCGGACAAACCAATGGTACTTTGCTGGTCTTTTCAGGAATTGCCAGATTCAAATACTAAATTAGGTTGTAGATGAAAGTATTCCTTTGTGGATGCAAGAAGCTATCTCAAAGAACAAGAAAGAAGAACTTCTACATCGTCGTAATGAATTTGAGGCTAAACTCGAGGCTATAAGACAGCGTGAAAAGAAGATACAAGAGAGGTCGCATCGAGGAATAGATCATAAATATAAAAAGATAAAGACCGAGGATGATGACAAGGTAACCAGAGAGGCCGAGTCACAATTCCTACTTGATGATTATGTAAGTGATGACGAAGAGAGGTCGACAACTGTTTGCGGGCAGGAAAATGGGCATCTTTCCAAAGAGACCAGATTGCTCTTAGAAAAGGCAGGTTTCGCTACTCAAGTATCAAGCCGTGTAGAGGAGAATGATGATGTTGATGAGTTGAAAATCTTTATTTGTTCTCGCACGCATTCTCAGTTAAGTCAACTTGTCGGTGAATTGCGACGTATAGAGATTCCGTCTGCCTTTTCACCCGATTCGTCAAGTAAAGACTTACCGCACTATCCCATTGAGAATATTAAGCAAGTCTCGCTAGGATCGCGCAAGAATTTGTGCATCAATGAAAGTGTAAAGAGATTGGGTAGTGTTGCTATGATGAATGAACGATGTTTGGAGCTACAAGATTCGAAAAAGTCTTTGGCTGGGAAATGTAAGTTTATGCCATCAAAAGAAGACCAGGGATTGTCTCTTGATTTCAAACATCATGCTCTGTCCAAAGTTCACGATATCGAAGAGATAGCACTTCTTGGAAAGAATTTAGGAATATGTCCATATTATGCTACTAGACCAGCTGTAAGACCTGCAGAATTAGTCACATTACCATATCCATTACTATTACAAAAGTCTGCTAGAGAAGCACTTGGACTTAGTGTTAGAGACCATGTTGTCATTATTGACGAAGCACATAATCTGATTGATGCTATATCCGGCATGTATGGTAGTGAGATTACGTTACGACAATTGCAGACTAGTCGACAACAACTCATGGCTTATTTACAGAAATTCCGAGACCGTCTAGCTGGTAAGAATAGAGTATATCTAGCACAGATTTTAAGGGTTATTGATTCCTTACGCGCCTTTCTTGAAGCCGAAAAGATACAAAGCAAAGATGATGAGTCAAGTATTTCAGCAAGCGAGTTACTTGCTGGACCTTCTGTAGATCAAATCAATCTTTATAAACTTGTCGATTATTTACAGTCTAGTAAGCTCGCCAGAAAGGTTCATGGTTACAACACTTTTGCAGCTCAAGAACAGACAGATGATAAAATACAGTCTTCAATTAGTAACAACAATAACGAACAGACACCTGTATTGTCGATATTTCAGAATTTCGTCCTCGCCCTTGCGAATCCGACAAAAGAAGGACGCTTCTTCTATATCAAATCTGCATCTGCACAAGAGACCAAGTTGAAGTTTCTTCTCCTTGATCCTTCCAAACATTTTCGCGAAATCGTAGAGAATGCAAGGTCAATCATCTTGGTTGGCGGCACAATGTCTCCAATGGACGATTATCGTAACCAACTGTTTCCATATCTTCCAGCCTCACGTATCACAACAATGTCATGTAATCACGTCATTCCTCCCGAAAATCTCTTTGTCAGTACACTGCCAACAGCGTCCAATGGACAGAGATTTGACTTTACTTTTTCTTCACGAAATTCTTCCGCCATGATAGAATCATTAGGGCAGACATTGATCAAACTTCTACCGAGTATTCTAGATGGGGTAGTAATCTTCTTTCCATCATATTCTTACCTCGACGTCGTTCTCAAACAATGGCGCAACTCTTCGACCTTGACAGCCATTTCCTCCATCAAACCAGTCTTTATCGATTCACAATCCGTAGACACGGAAGTTTTATTACGAGACTACACCTCGACCATCTTCTCCCCATCTTCCTCATCTACAACTAAAAACCAAGGCGCGGTATTGATATCTGTAATCGGCGGTCGATTATCCGAAGGAATCAACTTCTCCGACCGCCTCGGTCGTTGCGTGATCGTAATCGGCCTTCCGTGGCCTAATACCAACAGCGAAGAATTCAAAGCCAAATCAGCATTCATCGAAGAACGAGCCAAAGCATCATTTCTCGTTCCCCCCAATTCTACAGGCGGGGTGGAAGGAAAGTATGTCCTGGGGATAGCGTCACGTTCTCATGCGGAAAACATCTGTATGCGAGCCGTCAATCAGGCGATTGGGCGAGCTATACGCCATAAAAACGACTGGGCTGGGATATTACTGTTTGACGCGAGGTATGAGCAGGAGAGGATACAGGGAAAATTACCTGGATGGATTAGGAAGAGTCTTTATTCTTATCCTCCCTCTTCTCTCTCTTCCTCTTCCTCTTCTGCTTCATCACTACAGGGTGGTGTTCGAACGGCCAAGGGTGGTGATGTATTGGTTGGTATAGATGGGAAGAATAGATTCGAGGAGATGCAAAGACGTTTATATGCTTTTTATAAAGACAAGTCGAACGTCAATGCTACTGTCGCTTGACAATAAGTGATAAAGACGATTACCATAACAGAAGACAAAGATATATAGACGGCACTTGAATGTATTTATATGTATATGTTGTCGTTATCATTACATTTCGACTCGTTTATAAGAATCTAATCTATACCCCATCCAAATAGTCACATGTTAATACTGTTATATATCAATAAATAATAGTCTTAGAGTTATCAATCACCGTCTTTGAACAGGTATGATTCCTCCGGATAACGCTACGTTATGTCCATTTCCTACATTATTACTAGGGAGATTCATACTATTCATACCCTGAATTCCTCCCATTTGCATCCCACTCGCTAGTCCTGCAGAAGGTGAAGAAAAGAGCTGTTGTCGTTTAGAGGCGGGTTCGAGATCCATTGCTCCCCCAGATATTTTACTGATTTGTCTCCTATGGCCCGTCGGTGTAGTAGACGTGGTAGCATTGTTCGCTGTAGAGTTGTTCACTATTCCTATTTGGTTTCTCAGTTGTCCCTGAGGTGACCCTCCAAAAGGACGGTAGTTGTTCGTTGCGTTGGAATTAGATGTTGCGCTGAGGGGTAGCGCAGATGTCACGGCGGAAGTGGAGAAATCTGCCCCAACGTCATTTGGAGAGATAGTTATGCCACCACTTGGAGAATTCCACGTCGCGGGAGACGTAGGCGTGTCATCGTTCTTTATAGATTGTATATTTCCTGGAATTGTGATTGGGTCCAGATTCTGACTTGATTTCTTGAGATGGTCGAGATGCTTCTCCAACATGTTTAATAATCCTTCCTTTGTGAATGGTTTAGGCAAAACGTCATTCATGCCGTTTTGAAAATACATGGCAATATCATCGCTACGAATATTGGACGTCATGGCGATGATAGGGGTGTTATCAACTTGTCGGATCAGGTGACAGGCTGATACACCGTCAAGTTGAGGCATAATGATATCCATCAATATCAAATCATATTTCGAACCTCCATTGATCTTGTTTACTGCTTCAAGGCCATTAAGCTATGTTACAATTAGTTCTCAACTGACTTTTCGTACATAGAATAGTGGATGACAATACTTACCGCACTGTCTATATTACAGTTAAAAGCATACAAGAATTTACTTCCAATTCTTCGACATGTAAGGTCATCCTCCACCAACAGTACTTGTGGCGGTCGAATCCAACCAGGATCACATATACCATTCTTTTTGACATTTTCAGACTGATTCAGTTGAGCATCTGTTGGGTTTTGTTGTGGTGGTAGGGAATAAGGTATATTATGAACGTGTCCGCTATACATTGGATCAATTCCATTGGTCTGACCAACTGGATAAACGAGCTTATCGATCTCGCTAAAGTTCATTGTTGAAGATGTTGCGGAGTGAGGTGCGGCGACAGTCTTGTTCAATCTAGCACCATACCGACCAGCCATCTCAGGTGGAGGAGTGGTTAGAGCAGCATGCATACGCATCGACATTTCGGTCATCTGTTCCAAGTTACGCGCGTTGAGCATTTGATCCGCATTGGCCTCGCTGAGTAATTTCGCTGCATTTTGTAGAGGTGATGCTGGACCTCCATCTGCCTCATGTTGTAATGCGCCAGATTGCATGTTGGAAGTCTGACTTGAATCGTTGGCGGCTGAGAATTGCGCTCCCCCAATCTTGGATTCCCTTCGTCGTTGTGCATCTATTGATTGTAAGAAGTTCATGACGTATTGCATTACATGCTCGTGGTTCACAACTGTCTTTTGCACCCCTATGAGCTCCTGTATCAACAGCGTGTGATGCATGCTCAAGTCGTTGTATCGTTCCTGTAATTGTTGTAATTGCTGTTGTGTCGCGACCAATTGTGTATTGATCAAATCCATCTGTTGTGTCGGTAGCATATCCTCGCTTAATCCTACATTCTTTCTTGGAGCAGGAGCTTTACGACGTATGTTGTCGAGTGCATCCCTGTTATTTGCTTTGAAATCTGGATGTTTGAATTCCCAAGCCTGCAACTTTGTCAGTCGTACATACTAATCATTCGTTCGACTCTCAAAACTTACCCCAGGCCCATATGGACTGACAATATTGTCTTCATTATTGTGCCTGACTTTGTGAAAGTCATATTTATTCAATTGCCGTACGAAGCTGGCAAAGTTTGAATGTTTGAAATGCTTTGGTAGGATATGCTTTGTAAATTTCTCGTTCTTCATGGCGAGTCAGTGCTTCTGTATCAAGATTGTACAGTAGTTCTCCCCTCTTTGACGTACCTCGAGTACGACAAAACTGTCACCTTCATTTCCCCATCGTACGACACTTTCGTCTGATGGATTCTCTAACATTCTATCACAAAAGTCATTATTCAAGTTTCCTTTTTGTGACATGATCGTTTACCTACTTGTATAGCTTGCGAACCTGCAATATGAGCGTTAGTCTAGAAAACAATTGATGAATATCATGCTGTACTTACAAAGTCGCTGGAGCTATTTGCTCCCCCACCTTGGTAGGAGTCCATTGTAACTGCGCAGTGTCGAATGACAATCTTGCAACCGTCTCTTCCCAGGGCCCCTCGTTCAAAGTTCTCCCCTCCGCATTAGGGACATTCTAAGAAGCGCCGTGGCTGATGATGCAGGTTCGGATGAGATATGTGGAATAACGAGTTCTAATGTGATTCTAGAGTATATCAAAGTTCCGTAACAATCCAGTTGACGCAGCGGTTCTCCTTAGGTTTGTAAAGAACAGCGGCCGCGAACACCCTCAGGTTTGGTAGGTCGAATAGCTCGTCGTCAAAAAGTAAAGCGTGGGGAATTGTGCTAAAGTTTGATCGATTATTATTAGACCTTCGGGTCAATCGATGTTTTTTAAAGTATGTGGGGATGCAAGTCAAAATTTACATTGATCAGCTCCAAAAGAAGGATATAAAAGGCCACAGCATTATTGCTTTGGTAAGTTACAACGACAAAACCCGTAGAACTTCTCTGTTTGCACACCAAAATCTTTACATATTTGGGATCCGGTAATATAGTCGCCCATCCATACTCTGACGAACTCGTAGTTCATTGCCAAATTTTTCGATCTGGAAACCCTTGTTTTTTCCCAAATGGCAAATGCAAAAGCTTTAAATTCGCGGCAGATCTAACGGTTACACCCGTCATGCGTTGAAAATACAGGAATAATATTTGACGGGCGTCATTAGAGGCGTGGAGGCACAAGCATGACGGGGAAAATTGTGGGGAAAGTTCGGTTCCATAGCTGTTCTCCTTTCTTCAACTCGAACATGTCGTAGAGCGAAGAATATAGGAAGCAAAATCTGAAAGGTCGTTGCCCACATACAATGTCGACAAATACTCCCATAAATCATGATCATCCGGATCAAATACTTCCCGGTCCTGTTTCGGGATCTAGATATTATGCATGGTCGTATCCTATAAAAGTTCGTAATACGTGCTTAATAAATAGCTCAATGTGAATATATATCCTAATTTGTATGTGTTCCAGGGCATCATCTACTTCCTACAGCATCGTGAGCTATGGCCGCTCCTAACAACCAGATTGATACCATTAGTAGTCCTTTCCATCTCAGTTACAATCACACTTTTTCTTTTTGCATACATCCCGCAAGTTCTCTTCCTTGCTTTGTTTCATAGACAGGGGTCGAGTTTTTTCAGCGCGCTGATCCTTACTCTTGGCGAAATCAATCTTGTTGTTGCCATCTTCTTTGAAGCCTTCTTAGTCGACCATGCGCAAGTCGATACAGTCGACGCTGTCCTTGTAGCGCGTGGACATGAGCAATTGGTTCGCACAATAAGAGTTATTGATCCCGAACAGACCGACTGTGTCAAAAGCCTAGGTCCAAGAGATCGAGGAGCAAAGTACGCACCATTCTCATTCCAGCAAATCATTGAGTTTGTGCTTCTACTTCCACTCAATCTTGTACCATATGTTGGTGTACCATTATTCATCCTCGGCACAGGTTACAGAGCTGGTCCTCTGCTTCAATGGCGATACTACAAATTGAAAAACTTTGATAGCAAGCAAAGAAAAGCATTCGTCAATCATTCAGCTCATCGTGGTGAATTGACTTATTTTGGGACAGTATCCATGATATTACAGTTGATTCCTGTACTCTCACTAGTGTTTCTGATTACAACAGCAGTGGGATCTGGTCTTTGGGCTGCAGACCTGGAAGATGCTGCGCAAAAGTTTGGTGATAATACGGACAATGAAGTGACGATGTCACAAGATGCGCAGGTCAGTGCAGATTATCAAGATGATGTATGAATTACACAACTATGACGGCAATCTCAAACCATTCTTCTCAGGCTGAAACCATGACTCTATCAGTTCTGCCTGTACATGCTTAGCATTTTTCTCAGCTTCAGCCATAGACTCGGCTTTTGCTTCAATATATAACTTAATCTTAGGCTCGGTCCCGGAACCTCTAATTGTGAAGACGACGTTATCGTTAAGCTCGCATGTTATCATCTGCGCGCCACTGTCAATTGGCAACAAGGGTTTATTGTCAGCAGTAGATGTATCATAACCCGTGGTCATATCACGCCATCGAGTTATCACCTGTTGGCCTACCTTGTCTGGTCTCTGAGCGCGAATTTCATCGAATATAGCTTTTGTTGTACTTGGTGATGGAGAGATTAGATATGTGTTAGCTTCAGCGAAATAACCATATGTCTTATAGAGATCTTGTAGCTTGGTCCAAGGAGTGAGGCCTTGTTTCTGCCAATGGAGCACTGCTTTGAGGAAAAGAAGTGCTGCAGAAATTCCATCTTTATCATATGCGACTTCTGGAAGCATGTAGCCTAGGGCTTCTTCGAAAGCAAAAGCTGTCTTGTAATCTTCCTTGTCTAATTCCTGAGCTCGGTTTCCAAGCCACTTGAAACCTGTAAGGGTTTCTTCGAAATGGACGTCTGATCTTTGACGAGCGACATGGCTTAACATACGTGACGAGACAGCTGAGGCCAGTACAGCAATCTGTCTCGTCTCGGTGGATGCATCTTGTTGAGTTGGATATATAATACCGTCCAATATTGCAGAGGCCAAAAGTATACCGATTTGATTGCCAGTTAACTGTATCCAACGCCCATCATGAAAGATGGCTACTGAGAATCTATCAGCATCTGGATCATTCGCAAGGACAATCGTATCATGATGCAAGGTAGCTATCTTGATCGCTTCGTCTAGCGCTCCTTTTTCTTCAGGGTTAGGAAACTTTACTGTAGGGAATTCCGGATCTGGCTCAGCCTGGCTCTCAACTACATGTGCTTTCTCTTGGAGCCCGACACTTGATAATACCCTTATGAATATATCTCTTCCAACTCCATGCATTGGGGTGTAGGTGAAATGTGGTATTATTGAAGAAGAATCTCCTGTAGACCAGCCAGTAGCTTTAGTGACTGCTTCAATATATTCTTGTTCAATCTCCTTTTTGACTTTGCATGTAATATGCGCGAACTCTGTTCGATCGATCGCGTCCTTTTCCCAACTTTGCGGAACTTGACTTTGTGTTATACAGTCCGCAATTCCACGATCTAAAGGTGGTATTATCTGACACGCATTCTCCCAATATACTTTATAACCATTATCAGCCTTTGGATTATGTGAAGCCGTAATCATAACTCCTCCTGCTGCTTTCTTTCTTGCAACACAGAACGGTACAAGTGGTGTATGACACATTCCAAGCCAATATACCCTCATACCACCTGTCAAGGCCACACCTGCTGCAAGACGTGCAAAAGTTTCCGAGTTATGTCTCGCGTCATGTCCAATCGCTATTCCTCTCTCTTTCGCATCCCCGATCTGCGATTGTAAATAGTCTACGAATCCCTGTGTAGCTTGTATGACTGTCAGACTATTCATTCGAGCGTATCCAGGTCCCATGGGTGCTCGTAGACCTGCAGTACCGAACGTCATGCCGGGCTGAAGTAGAGAAGATAGAGTTTCGGTTTCATTTCTGGACAGTAGTTTTGATATCTCGTTCTTTGTTACAGGGTCTTGGTCGAGTGAAAGCCATTCTTCGGCGAGCTTCCGTATAGCGTCCGTCATAATGTCTAGTATCACCTCAAATATCTAAGAGATATCATCATCGTACATGCTAGCTAAGCGGGGCGGTCGTTTTACCCCACACTTTCACGTGCTAGAGTGAGTTGTGTCATAGTTATGAGTTCTCATGACAGTATAAACATGCCTGCAAATCGCACACATGACATTAGATCACGACACTGTCATCAAACTTCTCTACTGGTCGGAGACTCGGCGCAAATGGACATTTGGTAATAAATGGCGTCTTTTGTCATTTGATAATATGATGGTCTATCTGTAATTGCTTCTTCTAGGGCATATTCATACAAAATGATGGCATCAAAAGTGCTTTCGCGCTTCCTCCCGGGAGCCGACAATATATTTGAGGTTGAAAGACAGTGTTCAGACGATACTTCTGGACAGAGAATGCTAGAAGATGGACGAGGCAGAGTTGTGGACAATGACCGCTTTCACATGCATGATTTTGGCGATGAAGCAGATTTGGACAATATGCTTGTCGAAGAATCCACCATTCCTCAACCAGACGAGATTGAATTGACCAACTCGTCAAAACAAGATACTACACCACGGAAATCACAGCCAAGGGTTTATACAAAGCCTCTTGCATACGATCATGATGTACCGGAATCTTTGTTGATGGAAGGAAGATATCAGGATACAAGTCCGTCAGATGAGAGACATACACAATCGCCGCATCGGAATCCTCAAACGCCCTCCCAAAATAACCGCAAAACTCCGACGATACCCCCGGCATTATCTCGCGAAACCCATCCTTTCTCGTCCAAGAAATCTTTACCGCGTAGACTACATCTAGATCGAAAAGAACAAGCACTTTGGCGATGGACCAATGTAGAAAACATCGATTCATTCTTGTTACAAGTATATGAGTATTATACCGATCATGGCATATGGTCAATCTTGCTTGCTCGAGTCATTTACTCTTTATCTACGGCATTTCTTTTCAGCGCATATGTGTTTTTATCTACATGCATCGATTATAGTAAGATTCCACATAGTAAATCAACGTCGGAGATACTCATCCCCAAATGCATGGCAAAAACAACATTCTTGAATAACGTTATGCTCTGGGTTTTTGTATTTTGGTGGTCATGGTCTTTATTTCGATCTTTGACAGATGTTAGGAGATTATGGCATATACATGACTTTTATCATTATTTACTAGAGATACCAGATTCGGATATGCAAACTATACCATGGGAGAAAGTTGTTGAGGCTTTGATGAACCTGCGGGATGCTAATCCCGAAACAGCGTCAGGTTTGCCGGAATATGTTCGGAAAATCGCGGGTACAACGCAATCAAAGCAACGAATGGATGCTCATGATATTGCCAATCGACTGATGCGTCAAGATAATTATTTTATTGCCTTGATCAATAAAGAGATACTAAACCTGCAATTGCAACTACCATTTATAGGTACACACAGCTTTTATTCAAAGTCGCTTGAATGGTGTTTGACATTTTGCTTTGACAATTTCATATTCAACGCGCACGGGCATGTACAAGCACATATTCTTGATACTAGATTACGTCTTCGGATGATTGAAACCCTCCGACGCAGATTCAGATTCGCTGCGGTGATTAGTATCATCATGGCGCCTCTGAATATCAGCGCTCAGTGTATCTATTTCTTTTCACGGTACTATGCTGAATTCCGTCACAGTCCTTCCGAGATTGGAGCTCGAGCGTTCACACCGTATGCCGAATGGAAAATGCGCGACTTTAATGAGTTGGAACACGATTTTCGACGACGTATGAATTTGGCTCATCCTCATGCCGATCAATATCTTGCACAGTTTCCTCGTGATAAATCTATTCAGATCTCACGTTTCATTTCTCTAATCAGTGGGACTGTTGCTGCAGTCCTCAGTGTGGCGACTTTGTTGGATCCCGAATTATTCCTTGGTTTCGAGATTACTTCGGGGAGGACCGCTTTTTTCTATCTGACCGTCTCAATGGCTATATTTGCATTTGCAAATAGTTCAGTACCAAAAGATAGTGAAGTACATGAACCGGTTCTGCAACTATTCCACGTGATTCAATATACACACTATTCTCCACGTCGGTGGACAAACAACTTTCATACTCCAGCTGTGCGAGCAGAATTTTCATCCCTGTATCAATTAAAAGTGGTCATCTTTTTGGAGGAAATCGTTAGTCTTGTAGCGGCTCCTTTTATCCTATGGCGCAATTCAGGTAAAGCTTCTGCGTCCATCATTGACTTTTTCCGACAAAATACTGTTCACGTCGATGGAATCGGTCCTTTGTGTAATTATGCTGTTTTTGATTTCCACAAGAGAACCAAGATTGAAGATGAAGACACTCGAGGTGATTTATACGACATGACGAGAGAATATTTCGGCGCTACAGGGAGAGATGAAAGTCAATCTAGAGGGTTGAACATTCTTTCCGGAACCGCAGAGGACGATAAAATGGCACAAAGCCAATTCCACTTTATGGAACGACTAGGTAAATATCATCGCAACCAAGCAGATAGGAAATTACAACTCCAGCTACGATCTACAGGATTGGGAAAAGTATTCGATACTAACAACCAAAGTCGATCGTCAAATATAATTCCTCGACGAACGAGTAAGAGAATAAATAAACACGCTCCTCTCTCAAGTGCCCAAGTCGACCATACCGAACCTCCAAATCCTAAAATAATCCGCAGTCCGTCCCCAATCTTCGAGGGCAGTTTTTTGTTAGACGAACATCACGACCCGACTAGTATATTATCCGTGATCCGCCAACGAGCGATTCAAAAACCCCAGGGGAACGAAAACGTACTGTCCTCTCCGCCTTTGCGTCGTCCTTCTACGAGTCCGTTGGCGGTGATAGAAGCCGCTCGACGGAATGATGACAGACAGTCTGTGAAAGAAACGATGAGAAGGGCGAGTAATCAGAGTGATGATGATGATAATAATGACTTTCACGATAACGATAATGATAACGATGATGATAATGAGCAAGAGAAGGAATCACCGCCTTCGAATGGTGTATTGGGTTTGTTGGTGGAGTATAGTAAAGCTCATGGCAAGAATTTCAGACCGACGTGATATTAAATAACGTTAAGAACATAACAACCAAATAAAGTAACAAGACATGATTGGTGAGATGAGTTGAATGGAACTTATCAATTACGTAGTTTAATCAAAGAACTTTTTACCACGATGTCATCAAACATGTTCGTATATGAAGACGTTTAATGTGATGTGATATATCTCCTCCGGTCTGTGTGGTATACACATTCATAAACAATGGAAGACAGCATGTTATGCTCAGTCGTGAACTTTTTGTCAACATCAATCTCGTCGATAATGTCAGAGTAGAGTACAAACGAACAAACTTTTGATTTCTCTTTTGATGATTAATAATTACTACGGTATAACATTTTCACCATGTTTCTTTTTCAGAACTTTACCACCTCTGTCCATAAAACAACTTTTGGTAAAAGGTAATCATCTCTTCACTTTGTTCAATTTCTCACTCATAAAGCTGAAAAAAGCAAATTGACTCGCATTGATACCCTTTTCGTAAATGAATCTACTGGAGAGGTATGAACCAAAGATGGCTCTTAGATAATTCTCCGGAACCTAGGACATTTAGTATTAGTATTAGCAACACTTACTTGTTGTGGTGAATGGAAGGAAAAGAAAGGGAAGGACTGACTCTTGATAATAACGTCTCTAGACCGATTTTATTCAATAACAAGCCAGGCAATGCTTCGGAAAGAACACTCTTTCGCAACTCAACGTCATCCCACAATTCTGTCCCTTGTAATTCTTCGTCTAGTTTAGTAATTGCGAGAGATAGTCGATCACTCAATACGCTTTGCCTTTCTCCAGTAGCTTGATTTTCTCTCCAAATGGCTTCAAACTCAAGCCTGGCGTTATTCTGAATGATTCGTTGAACTTCTTTCACGTATTGAACATAAAACTCCGGTGCAGATCCATCAGCATGGACACACATGTTTTCTACAAAGCCTTGTTCGTCAAAAGATAAAGAGGCCAATACTTCAAGAGACGAAGAGGTGACTCCTCCTTTATTTGCCGATGCATCTTTGAATAATACACAACCTGCCTTTTCAAGACGAAGTTTGGCGTCTTGAGTTATGAACAAATTGGCACCTTCTACGATAAAAGGAATGAGAGATTTACTATCTACAGGATTGATAAGACGGTCAACGTTAGAAAGATCAATTGATTCTGGTCGACCACCGCAAGGGACAAACAGGTCGTAATTAGGTTCATTAGCATCGGAGGATAATGGACGAAGGTGAAAGGTATTGCGGAAAGTTGTACCGTTGTTGACGACTTCACCTGAAGGAAGAGTTATACCATTATCTTCAATCAATACTCGATATCCTTTGGGAGATAGTTTTGTAACGTCAAAGTTTGAAATCATTTGACGGGCTTTTGCTAGACGAACAAGTTCATCCCGATCAAGTCCTGCTGCATCGACGAGAACACCACTTCCATCCACTATAGCCGTATATGATTCACGACCGAGAAGAATCTCGTTTGATCCCAAATCTCCATCTGGTCCACCAGTCTGCAACTTGCGGATCTTAGATTCGTCAAGGTTCAACTTGCGATAGATTCCCAAGACATATTCTCGAACAGAAAGTGTAGTCATACCATATCTATCGTGAGGAATACCTCCTAATTTTGGGGACTTTCCTGTAAAGAAAGATTTCCACCATGGAGCTCCTCTAGCTCTTGCGTGTTCGGTTGCCCAATCAACAAGATCAGCAGTATTCTCATCTGGTCCCATGAAGAGGATTTCAGACTTTCCATGTAAATCAACAATAGGATCTTTTATGCCGGGACTAGTCGGTGGTAACAATAAATCAAGAATACTATCGATATACTTTTCAAACGCAACACGAGTCTTGTCTTGATGATCTCCATCCAACAGAATGACACCTTTTGATCCACCTTCTGGAATGTCTTTATTCTTACGTTGTTGAGTATTTGCTAGATTGTAATTCTCATCAAATAACGATCTAGCATTGATTGCATAGGCTTCACTTGATCTTGATCTTACTATACGAATACCTCCTCGAGCAATGTCTCGGAATCTCAAATGAAACCCTCTGAACTCTGAGCTAATCACCAAAAACATTCCATACAATGGTTGAGGATATTCCTCAGGAGGTAAGAATGTTGGATTGAGACGGAATGACAAAGCTACTTTTGTTGGTGTATAAAAGTTTGTCTTTAAAACGGATGAATTAAAGACGCGGAAAGCTGTCATGACCATTTCGTGATGCTCATTAACGACAGTCTTTGAAATGAGCTCCTTGAGATCATTATCAGACATGACCTTGTCGACTTTTATACGAAGATAAGACAATGTTGGCAAGAAATCATCTTTCTCACCACGAGTCTGTACGTAATGTGTGTTGGCAAATGAAAGGTAAAGAGGCTTGATCAGCTCTGGATATTGTGATATAATTTCCAGAATATAATCTGCCGTAAATGTCTCGGTTCTAAGGCGACGTTTAAGTCTTGACAATAATTCAGCGTGAACACTATTATTTATGTCAAGAAGCGTCATCAATCGATTATATTCATTTCCAAGTCTGTTGAGGAAATGTCCAGTAAAGACCCAAACACAGTGAGCATAAATTGTCTCTTGTAAACTAAGTCGTCCTGAGGAGAAATGAGACTGTAGCTTGTTTTGAGGTATACAATACAACAATGACGTTTCTTTCATGATTTGATGAATACTAGCCTCGATGGGAGGATAACGTTGTGCCGCTCCAATACCACTTGCTGGTTTAAGGTAGATTGACATGATTGTAAAGCCGTTGGAGAATTGTTCGACGTATTTTCTCGAACTTGTAAGACCATAATAATGGTAAAGATCACTCAATGCACTAAACAAGCCCATTGCACTTCCTTGTTTGTAGGCAAGTACCAATCTCTTTTCACGAGTTCCCTCAATGTCAAACATTTCAATGACAGGACCACTTCGTCCTACGGCATTGTTTAGGATTTCCTGATAAATTTCCATGGTATTCTGCGTAGCCTTTGATAAGAATCTTGATTCTCCCACGACTTCCAATTTAGTTTCATTGGGACCAGGATTTGGATTTGCAAAATGAGCTTGATAAACAAAGTAACATCTAAGTTGTTGATCTGTATCACCGGGTAGTTTTGACGTAGACCTGAATGTTTCCACTCTATAAGAGTTTGCTCCCATACTGTTGTTCAAATATTTCTCATCTATCCTGTGCTCGTATTGTGGTCCGTAATCAGAGGTAACACCAGGTTTACTAGTGTCAATATAGACTGCATGGTCCGTCTCTTCCTTGTCCAATCTGATCTCAAGTCTTTTATCATCACGAGCATAAGCAGCAACTTTCCCTGCATACAAAGAATGTATATGTGAAGCAACTCTGTATACTTGATCAGTCTCGGCCACCGCTTGACGGTTGTTTGATAGTAATGCTTACGCAGAGACAGTTTCTGTTGAGAAATACATATCATCAATCCCCAATTCATTGTAAAACCATTTCGTCTCAGACTCTACAAACTCTGAAGGAATGAATCCTTTTTCTTCAACCATGTCCATGACTCTAATCACAGTCAATTTCTAATCAATCTAGTAGTGATCTTGTATAAAGAAAACTTACTCCTCCATTTGCTGCGCCTTTCCCTCAAATTTGGGAGCTATATATCCCGAACCAACGTCATGCAAGACTCTTGGAGTACTAGTTCCTGGTACGTTTAGATTTATAGGCTGTGGAGAAGGAAGTCGATCTGGAAGTCGGATGACTGCTTCGAGAGCTTTGTTTGTGATGCCATTGGGCGATTTAGTTGCCATGATGGGCAATGTACAATCAATTGACAAAACAAGCAGACGAAAGGCAGGCTTTTATTTTTATACAAGTGGATGATTGTATTGATATGTATACGCTCGGCTCCGGAATGCTGTAAACCTAATGATAAGAGAGAGATTGCGGGGGTGAAAATGTGGGGGGAGAAGTGGTTGTAGATAGAGTTTGGTGACTCTTTCAAAGGGTAAAGTGGGGTGAACAGATACGATACGGTATGTATGATATTTGGAAAATGTACGGGGGGACAATCTACACTTATATCATTTTCCAATTGCTGAATATCAATCATCAGGACACTTGTCATGTAGAACTTTGAAATGAATTTGTAGCGGTTCAGACGTCAAGTGATCAGACCAGTGCATGATCTAATAAAAATCTAGAAACGTACGTGGTTTTTCGCCGAGAATAAGCGGCCCTAGCTATGCAATTTAAGAAACTATAAAGAAACACATTTGGTCTGTGTCGAATACTCAAAAATGGTCGCCTCGATTATAGTAACATCTTCAAAGCAAAATGTGGTAATTAACTAATTAATGCATGCTTTCGGCGAAATATACAACTTTAAATATACTAAATTCGAGCTATGAACGTCGTTATTTTCTCCTCCACAGTAACCACTGATGTGTGACTGAAAACCCATACTCGCATAATGGCTGAATTATTAGATATTCCAAAAAACAACAAGATTTTCATTTCATTAACTTTTCTATTCTACCATGAATTTCCAGTTCCCTGTGCGAGATTATTAGTCAAAGTCACACCGCAAAAGAAAATGCAAACTTAAGCTCACCTTGTTTAAGATTTTGAGCTGTATCATCAAGCAGAATAACCCTTCTTTTAGTACAATAAGTTGTCTTGTCCATCATTTCTACCTTGAGAGCGGCCAATTGATCGGTTGGTTTTTCAAACATCTCACTCAGATTTTCTACAGCCATTTCTAGATCCTTTTGATTATCTTCAAAGATCTCTGTCAGATTGTTACGTTGTAAATAATAAGCAAATGCATATGTCCATTTGAGAGTCTGACGACATTGCTGTAATGCCTGTGAAGCTGCTTCTAAGAATTGTACCTCGATCCAAGACATGCCCGATGTACTTTGTAAAAGCGTCATCTTTTTCTCCGTCTTGATAAAAATGTCCTTGTCAAGCTTGGCAGACTGTTCATGATTGGCATATCGGTTGTAGTAATGCAGATATCGCTCCAATTGTATACGTGACTTTGCTTGTGCATCTCTAGCGTCAAGTCCACTTTTTTCTTCAAATCTGTTGCAGTTATACCAACTATTGCCATGTTCAGCCCAAACTCCCATACACATCCAACAAAATTCATGTTTGCATTTTCGACAAGTCATATGGTTGCATCCACCGTTCTTCTCGATTGTCGAGTGACAACGAGGACATTCTTTTGTGTTGGCTGATATCCAGTTGGCAGTTTCCGAATCATCCTTACATTTCTTGACCCATTTACTGACAAAAGTACAAGGCGTGGGACGATGATCTGTAAGTGTGCAGCCAAAACAAAACTCGTAATGACATTTGCAATTGACAGTCGGTACAATCTTTGGCAAATCCCTATCCTTGACAGCACAATCTATAGCATATATGCAATTTGGAGCAGGGCACCATTTAAATGTGTCTTTGTCGTCCACATAAGATCTTATAAGAAGTTCGTGATATCTGCAAGTTGTTGTCAGGCATGGACATCATTAGTCATATGATCAAGAGTTGACTTACCTGCTTTTCAAATCTGGTTCTATCAGAAGTTCCAAGCTTTTAGTATCCACAATTTGGTTACAATCTCCACCAGCACATTTTATTCTGGCAGCTTCACCCTCTTCTCTTACCTTTTGAGCGAGATAGCTCCTCCAGCAATCGATACAAAATCTATGCTTGCATTCCAAAGCAAATGTTTCAACTTCTGACGAATCAGTATAACATATCTCGCAATCAAATCCAGGTATTTGTTCCAATCTCTTGGTTGGATCTTCACCCGAGCCCAATCCAGCTTTCTGCATCGTTTCCTCTTGTTTGTCCATATACTGTTCTATCAAACGTTCTTTGTTCCACTTTGTATACCTTAATAGTATGGTTGTGGCTTCGCTGGACTGTCCTATAATATTACAGACTTCATCCGCTTGTTGTGTTTGCTGGGCTTTGATATCCTCGGGGCTGTAAACGGAATAATCAACTTCAAAAGCATGTTTGCGTGGTTTTAGATCTTTTTCTTGTGTTTCGAATCCGATGTTATCGTCATCGATATCTAACTCGTTATCCGAGCCTATGTGAATATGTCAGTAGTAAATCATATGACGAATAAACATGCCATATTTACCAAAGTCTACACTACTGTCTTGATCCACATCGAAGCCTACATCACTGCCGGATCTGATACTCGTAATCTCATCTTCAGAATCCATCTTCGGCTTAATGTCCTCGTCTGACAGAAGAGTCTGCGGCGTTGCTGGAAGTTGGACGTCTGCTGAATCTGGTCGTGGCGATAGTTTCGTCCTTTTTGCAGATCGTGATTTACTCGATACTGATCTGTTGATTGAAGGAGTATTCGCACTGACGTCGACACCGGAGCGTTGCCTCTTTCTCAGTATTGGAGGCAGGTTGAAAATCTAGCCTAGAGGTCTTTCGGCTCCGCACAATGTGACGAAGCCGACGAGACCTGATTATTCAGGCGATAGATGCTTGAAGAGTGCAGAGCGTTGATTAAGATATAATCAAACTACGTATTTACTCTCGGAACCAGGTAGATATTAAGAAAATATTCTCACGAGCACAAAACACCTTCTGTGAATTGATGTTGGTGATTATCAAAACGGAAATGACTGTCAAGGGTTCGATGACGAACTGTGCTAAATTTGGGTTTCACGTAACTCAGATCCCCGGATTATTTTTGAACTAAAATTGTGGACGTCATTTCACTTCATTCGTTCTTGCCTAATATGATACAAAAATGCTATTTTAAAACCACTCACGACTACATGGCTGCTCCCCTACTCCTATGCTTCTTCGTCGTCGCTTTCTTCCTCATCACTATCCTCAGCTAATAGAACAGTGATGAATGGTTGCATTGCTGTACGAATCCGCGCTGTCTCATCACCATCTTGACTTCGGGGATCGTTCCACCATTGTTCGCAACCATCTGCATCGATGAGATCATGTAAGCACAGCGCATTACATGCGTGAAGCATTATTTTCTCGCCATCTCTTCTGTGTCTCAGATCAGATTGCATTAACAGTAAGAAATCAACCTGATCTGGCTTTTCATCATTATTTTCTTCATCGAACATGGTCTTTTCAAGTAGCGTTTTTTGTGGCGGGATTGTCTTTGCCACTGCATCTTTATGAGAAACCCCGACCTCATGTAGGCTCGCTATACGCTTCATAAAAGCTGTAACTACTGCCCTTCGGACTTGATGTGGATTAGCATTAGAAGCTTTCCAGAGAGATGTAAGTTCAAGCCTTATATTGTCAGCATCAACGCCATTTTGTAAAGACTCATAGATTTGGACAGATGCTTCATGATGAAAATCAAGGGCATTTGTACCAGAATTGATATCATCTGACGTTGCCGAACCAAAGCTTGCAGACCTCGTTGCCGCATTTCTCGGCCGTAAATGAACGGATGTTTCTGATTCAGATTCATCGGAGTGAAGTGTAGATATGGATTCTTGAGATATAGAAAGATGTGGTAGGCTGTAGAGATTAGTTGGACCAACACCAGGGGCTGAGTCGTTATCGTCATCTGAGTCTGCATATAGAAATCCGTCCCCACCCTGGCCTACTATTTTGTCGTCAGGATCTCCACGCACTACCTGCTGCTCATCGCGTTTCCCACTTGCTTTTACTCTCGTTATCCTGGACTTTTCTCCAACATTTACATTGTCAGTGATGTGACAACCGTATGAAATTACGGTTCCGGGTCTGATATTACACCGCCTACCAACGCTCGCCTCGTTAGCTATGACAGCCTGATCGACAACAGTTCCGTCACCAATCGTCACATCATCCCAAATATAACAGCCTGTCAACTTGACGTTTCGACCAATTATACACCTTCGACCGACTACTGATTTTTGAATCACAGTTCCGTCCCCAAGAGCTGTGCCGCGACCAATGACGGATCCTTGACCTATTACACAATTTCCAGACATCAAAACTCCTTCTTCACGATAAATATTCCCTTTCAACAATCTATAAGTGTGATCTTTCATCAAATTAGCATCTGGTACAAGAGGATATGCCCATTGACCAATAATATCTTTTGAAATAGAATCATAAGCATGTAAATTCCGTATTCTCGCCGCATAATGTCTGTCATCGATATAAGTGTGTAGCTTCTTCCCATTTAATTCGTAGTCCTTTAGTACAGAATGCAAAAAGCCTTTCCGTGGTGCCTCGTAATCAAAATTATCACTCCACAAAGCTAACACGTCTGGTGTACAAATATCTATTCCGCAATCTATAAGATCGGTCCTGATTTCCAAATCTTCATGTGCTAAAATATCCGCGTCCAGTTCTAGTCTACTAGATTCACTCTTTCCACGGAGTTGTTCGTATGCTAAACATCTGTTCCTGACTGGATCCAAGACAAACATTGCTGTCGAATCTTGAGCTTTTGTCCTGTGTGGTCCATCTCCAGCTTGTCGGAGGACCATTGTCATGATACTGTTTTTGTCAATTGCCTTTCGGGCTTTATGCGCAGCTAGGGCCGGCGCGAGGGGCATATTCGATACGATATCTCCGTACACGAGGAAGAAATCTCCAGTCAATAGTGCTCTTTTATCAAGATCTCGCATCGCGTCTCCGATTGAGTTTGAAGTCGATCGGAGGATTTGGCAGGAGTCAAAAGGGGAAGTGGATTCTTGCCATTTAGAAGCCCTGAACTCACAGTCAGCATCGTATATACTTGAACGGAATAGAGGTAGTGGTAGCATACTGTATGTATTCTTCTATTTGGTTTGCATGCGCGCCACAGTATAGATATACTTCCTGTACTCCCGACGCGGCCAGGAACTCCAAAGTGTATTCGATAAGAGGAATGTTGACGAGTGGAAGGAGACACTACCACTATGGTCAGACTCGATGTGACTGTACTTTATGATGTTGGGGATGCATACTCTTGGCTTCTCAAGTGTCAATGGTGCAAATCGTGTTTCGAATGAATCTGCCAAAACCTATGAGAAAATCAATAAGTTTGCTGTAATGTTGTTTTGTATATGCTATCATCGCGCGAGTACTCACTACAGCTTGGAGAGGTTCCTCTACTTCCTCTGCCTCTCCACGGCCTTTATCGCCAGCTCCCTTTTTTGATTTTGGGGCCATTATATATGCTGACTAGACAGCACGAAATAAAAGTACATGATTAAAAAGTCAATGACGGAATTATTTTCAGATTTATCAACAGTTTATCTGTTCACGAAACAGGACATGGTCAAGTAAAGCGACATTGAATTAATTCATCATTATAATCATATTTCATTCATATATTAATTAGTATGTGTCCAAAATCTTGGGTATAACGCTATGCAAAAATGCCAAAAATAATGTCTTGATCCATTCATATACAGTTAATTCATGACAGCAGTTCAAGCAACTTTATTGTTGAACCATCCCATCCAGCTTGCACGATTAGCCGCCTTTCGCGCATCTTCTTCGCTTTGCGTTTCTTGCACAAGTCTCAAGGGCCGCATCTTACTTCCGCCCATGACTGTAGCAGGTCCTCGATCGCCGATCGTCGAACCGACAGCACTTTGAGGAGGACTCAGTGACCCGTTCGACTCGCTAGCCATACTGTGTCTATCGTTACTTAGTTTACTGTCTCGTTGAGGATCATGTCCTAACTTATCCTCTTCTTCTATCGTCGGAACAGATCCTCCTGATATGATTCGAATTGGTCTTGGAGTCACTCCAAAGCTTTTGTCAGGACTCGACCCAGCAGAGTTGATGTGAGCAGAATTCGGATTTCTCGTTGGGGAATAGCCTCTATATAAACCGTTCATGGACGGGGCAGAAGTGGGTATCCAATCTGCTACTCGACGAGAAGCGCTGCTGGTCGTGCGTGCCAAAGGTCTGACTATCGGTATCGACGGTGCAGTATCTGGATGTTCATGTGCGGTTGGTGTAGGAGTTGACTCAACCGTACCCAAGCTAACTTGACGTGGCTTTTCTGTGCCGAAGAACGACTTTGTCTTGCTCAATAGATTATCTAAATAATCGTCCTTGTCTGGCAATGGTGGTGGCATGTCCTTGTCTGGTATCCTTGGTCCTCTAGGTTCACTATTCTTATCGAGTACCCAGTCCATATCGTATTGTAATAGTCGTGACACAATAGTATTGATATATACAGTCAAAGCCTTGTTCTCATCTTGTAAAACTGCAATTTGCGATGGAATTGGTTGGATTAAGTCATTTCCTCCGTCCATATCCTTTGTTGTGGCATCAAGTCCCGACTCCTCAGCCCCAGCCAGAGAATCATGTGCAGAACGAACGCTTGATCGGCGAGGCATCCCCGAGGGCTTCTCTATTGCCAGAAACTGCACACTTTCGTTCTCCTCCATCAACTTTGCGTTCATGATTCGTGCTTGTAATAAACTATGCTCCAAGTCCTGCGTATGTCTGCCGTTTCTAGTTTCCGCTTCTATGGCTTCAAGTTGTGCTTCGGCCAACTCAATTCGTAAGCCTTCGATTATTTGATCTTTTTCACTTGTCGCGAGAGCGGAATGACAGGAATTACTCCTTCGTAGGGTTGGCGTCGTGACAAGATTACCGGAATCTGTCGATATGGATATTTTAGAGTCAGCTGCTTCCGAGATTAATTAGCGGCTGGTCAAAATCTAAATATTCATGACAGATTCCCAACTTACAAGGACGTGAAATTGATCCGCGAGATTGTTCAAATGTTATCGAAGAAGTCCGTCTGACCTGCAGCGACTCTTTCATACGATTTAGTTGTTCTTGAAATTCATTTTCTCGGACTTGAAAGTCGCTTTTAAGCTGCTGTATAAGAGCCTTGTCTGAATCAGATTTATTCTGTAACTCGCGTTTCGCTTTGAGACAATCGTTATTGTCCTCACGAAGCACGTCCATCTCTTTCTGATTCATATCCGCGAGTTCTTGTAGTTTCAAACGTTCGTTTGAAGCCTCTTCTAACTGATATTGTAGTAATGCCACTTGTTTGAGGTAATTCTGATATAGATCCTCTGCGCTTTTCAATCTTGTGAGTGACTCTTCAATTGTCATGCCTGTTTGAGGTGCTTCAGAATGTGAAATCTCATCGTCCATAACGGCGGGGCCGTTTGGCGTTTGGTCGCCTTGGACGACCTGTTCGCAGATTCTCCGACAAACGCCGTTACCCGGAAAGATGAGAGATGATGGTTTACTCTACTGAAGAGACCAGTGTCTGCTCATATGGTGGCGGGAGATTGCTAGTCTAAATGCATTTTTGTCGCAGAGGATATTAAGAAAGGTTGAAGCTCGTATGTGACAAGTTGACCGATATGAAAAGCCTTGGCAGTGTTCTCGATAGGGATGAAAGGATTAACTACTGAATCAATAGACAGGAGTCGCGTAAATCACTTCTTCATTAGAGTTATGAACTACGCGGTGTGTGATATTTCCGTAAGAGGTTCGTTTACTGGAACAATAAAAGGAACAAGCTTTTGTGTTGAAACCAAAGTTTGCCGATCAGGCGTGTTGGGAATTGCAGTCAATGACAGGGGAAAAATGTAATGGATATAGATTAAAGAATGATCGAAATATGGAGACTCGAGGGAAGTCTGCGAGCTATTAGTATACTTCGTGGCGCATGGTAGGAATCGCATTCCATGAAAATACCAATAGACGGTTGGTCGGCACTACCATCATAACAACCAGACATTGTTGATGTTGGCGTCATGCGTCTAAGCTTTTTGCGCGAGTCATATAAAATCCATCCCAAGCCACATGCTGACTAATGCACGTCCCCACATTGACAAATTTTACACTCGAACATATGTTGCAATTCTTCCTTTCCGATATTCACGACCGGAGAGCATAATATTATCAGGACTATATCAACTTCCTGCGCTTCACGATGGCCCCAAAAAAGACAAAGACCGCTGACAGCATCAACTCGCGCCTTGCGCTTGTTATGAAATCTGGAAAAGGTATGTCATTACCTCTTATGTCGACCTTTTCAAATCGTTACTAATATATAATCCTACAGTCACATTGGGATACAAATCAACCCTCAAGACTCTCCGCAGTGGAAAGGCCAAGCTCATCATCATCGCTGGCAACACCCCCCCTCTCCGAAAGTCCGAACTTGAGTACTACAGTATGTTGGCAAAAACAGCTGTCCACCACTTTGGAGGAAACAACGTAAGTCTATCATCACCTGTATCCGTCAGCTGTCGTTTTTGTCAGCAGGGTACTATTTACTGCCCTGCGAAAAAGTTCAGTTCTGTCTGACTTTGGAGGGTTAATCCGTGACTAATTTGTGATGTTTTCTTTATAGATTGAACTCGGAACTGCATGCGGAAAGCTTTTCAGATGCTCCACCATGGCTATTCTCGATGCCGGTGACTCGGACATCTTGAGCGGAACTGCAGAGTAGATGGAAGTTACTTAGGGATTGATCAAAGGCGGATTTCCTCGATATGCTAGCATAATTACATAGGGCTCAAAAATGCATTCCGTGTCATACCAAATACCTTTCCATACCAAATACCTTGAAATTGGTCTATGTCTCTATTATGGCATGGTGACTTTGACGTGCTATCGTTATAATGTAGACATGTCTTGATACGTTCGTCCATCGCACATGTACCCGTTGATGAATACGATTTGTCTATCTTCACTTCTAAAGAATACAAGCACGTGATCTCCAAAGCAACGTCACATATCACACATTACTCCCAACCACGTAGTGATTGCTATCACCTATGTGGTTTCATTCGCCGTTAATAGCATATTCTTAACTCAATGACTTTTGCTAAACAATCAAATACAAACATCAAAATAGATGACAAATCACTCCATCGAACTTGTGACCATCTCGGTCGATGCATTTGTAATCAATATCTCGGCGTAAAGTATCTCCGAGAAAATAAAGTTTTCCCTTCACCATTCATAGTGACGACAACGACCGACGGCTTGTACTGTCATCCTCTTTTGATCGTGATTACATCTGAACAACAAGCGATCATCAAAAATGGCTCGTCGTCCAGCTCGTTGCTACCGCTACTGCAAGAAGTGAGACTCGTCCTTTCATGGTCTGATCTAGTCATCATATATCTAACAGCAATCTATAGCAAACCATACCCCAAATCACGCTTCAACCGTGGTGTCCCCGACCCCAAGATCCGTATCTTCGATCTCGGACGAAAGAGAGCTGGTGTCGATGAATTCCCATGCTGTATCCACTTAGTCTCCAACGAGTACGAACAGTTGTCATCCGAAGCTCTCGAAGCGGCACGTATCTGCGCCAACAAATACCTCGTCAAGATCGGTGGCAAGGATTCTTTCCACATGCGTGTTCGCGCTCACCCATACCACGTCCTCCGTATCAACAAGATGTTGTCATGTGCCGGAGCCGATAGATTACAAACCGGAATGAGAGGTGCTTTTGGAAAACCAATCGGAACAGTAGCAAGAGTCAACATTGGTCAAATCATTCTCAGTGTCAGAACGAAAGACAACAGTACGTCCACTCCTTAATGTCACTACTATTGTTGATTATTTACTGACATGTTCTTACTTTCACAGATCGCGCTACAGCCATCGAAGCCCTTCGTCGTTCGCAATATAAATTCCCAGGTCGTCAAAAAATCATCGTTTCAAAGAACTGGGGTTTCACACCGTTACGTCGTGAAGAATATACTGAGAGACGTGCCAAGGGTGAAGTCAAGCCAGACGGTGCTTACGTCAAGTTCTTGAGTCCTCGTGGATCGTTGGACAAGAATGTCAAGAACTTTCCAGGTGCTTTTGCTGCAGAGGCTTAGATGTAGAGGAATATAACTTTTTTACATCAAGATTAAATGAACACGTTTATCCTCATGCGACCACTTATTTTGTTAACAGTTTGACAATGTCAGTGGTGAAACGTCGCTTCATCTGATACAGCCACAATCATCGGTACAAACAGGTATACGCCAATCTTGATAAGACAACTACAGTATGTTCAGATTTATAAAAATGCCAAATATTCAACTACCAAATCGCTCAAGTATATACAAGAAATTCAAGCTTCTCCCCAAGCACTTCCACCAACTACTCCAACTCCTACACTTGACTCTACCATAGTACCAGAAATACTCCTACCAGAAATACTCCCCGCAGAAAAATCCCAATACCGTCTACTTGCATGATCGCTGCTTTTCTTATTACTCCTCCACGTTGATTTTGAATGAACACTGCCGTTGCCTCCACAAGCACTACTTCCTCTTCTCCGCAATGCATTGCCTATCGCTGCCAATTCAGACCGATGTTTCTTGACCGCTGCGGTGGAAAAGTCTTTTCTCCGTTCGATTAACGGATGAGTTCTTCGTATGAGATCTGCGCGATGTTCGGAGTCGATGGGAGGGATCGATGACGCCCATGATGCGGGAAGTGGACCTGATTCGGGCGTAGATTCTACAGCATGGATGTGTTTGCGGTTACGGAAGCGGTTGCGGAAATAGGAAAAGACCATGCGTAGAGACGGGTCGCGTTCCCAGTAATCTCGTTCTTCAGCTTCGGTAAGAGTGTGACGTGATTTATCGGTGAAAGTTTGAGAGTTCTGAGGGTTGTTTGAAGTTGTGTGAACTGTTTTCGTAGTATGAGGTTGACGCGAACGTTGTTGAGAATCGAGTGCGAAAGAATGGTTATCATCTCTTTGGTGGGTATTCAAAGATCCTTCAAGTCCTGACATTTCAATGACCAGATCTCCGACTTCTCTGGCAATTCGATTTAGGAGTCGATGACTATATAACGGGTTACTAATATCTGTCTCTTGCCCATCAAAGTCTATGTCATCAATATCTGGTAGATTCATGGTGTCTCTATCTTCATTTGCGAGTTCCTCACCAAATATGACATTCAAAGCCTCCAAATCAAGTCCCAGTAGATTTTGCAAGACTTTCTGCGTAATACGTTGTAAGAATGACTCGGGTTCCTCCTCCTTTTCGACATGTGATATACTCCTTCCGTCATTTTCGTTGTTAATGGACTGCGATTCTCGAACAGCATTCGCTACATCTTGTTCCCTTCTTCTCGTTCGCAGTCGTTCCGACTCTCTTTCCAACTCTTCCAAAACTGCCTTGCTTTGCTCCATTCGCCAACGTTCAACTCTCGACCTCTTCTCTTCTTGATCAACTTCTGCTCGTAAATGTTCTGGACGTTGATCAAGGCTTATATTTGCGTTGACATGTTTATCTTCGACCTGTCGTTGCAGATTATATTTCTCATACTGCCACAGCCGTTGTTGTATAGCCTCGCCTTCAGCATCATTTATCATAAAAGAACCCCTCCCATCGTGTCTCGGTAATAAAGTGTCGATATTCTGTTCAAACAAACCAGGTTCCGGGTTTTGAAATGCATAGAGTCCGTCATCAAGACTGTCAAGATCGGTTCCGCCGTCTGTGAACAAATCCTCTACGTCTTGTTGATCATCCGATCGTTCCGTTACGAGACAGTTATCAAAAGAATCTAAATTTGATAAATGTGATATATCTGCTGTTTGAGGTGTCAAGGAAGTTTCCGGTTGCGAAAGAGGTGCGAATAGAATCCAGTGCTTGGTTTCATCTTCGACTATGGGGTTTGTCGTAATGGTCGGAGCATCTTCTCGCCATTTTTGGTTGGACTGTCGTGTTGCTAACGGACGTGGTTGAGCCGTTTGGAATGCCATGAGAGTATACCTCTTATTCAACTAATCATGGATAATTTCTAATACAAACACTTTGCAAGTTTGTTTCCTTTCCGCTATAAAATGATAAAATATTGAATATAATGCTATGAAACATCAAGATAAGGCTTACCGCCTTTGATGCAATGATTACACCATGATCAAATTTTGAGTTTGTAGTTCATCGATGACAGGCCGGGGAAATTGTGGGGTCATGCTTCGATAACACGACCAAAAAAAAAGTGAAACACGCGATCGATGATGTCAAAGTGCATTTATTCACTTCCACAAAATATGTCGGAAACTGTGTTACAACCATGAATACTGAGATGGATGATGATGACGAGTGGGAGTATGAATATGATGATGATGATCCAGAGGTGAGACTTGCGTCCATCCGATGGCTGAATTAGACTGATTTTTGTACTAGGTTTATTACATAACTTTGGATCTTTCAACTCACACACCACCTACACTTGTAAATAAAAAGGCGAAAACAGCCGACAAGGTGAAGAAAAAGGTAGCCAAAGATGCTATTCCAACGAATCAAGAGGTAGAGCAAGATCAAATAAACTTGACGGAACAAAATGAAGAAGCAGATGATGAAATTCAAGTGCTGAATTTACACACCCATAATCCTACCATTTCATACAAAAATCAAGTTTATACATGCCATTGGGCGACTGACATTGGTACGACCCTTTTCTTCTCTCCTTCTACACAAGATGAGGAGACGAGTGATTCTTATCCACCACTTCGATCATTCACATCATTCGATCTTCTGGCAAAGTCACGAACTCGTCTCGTTGCAATTCCTACAACATTAAAGAAACACAGTACTACAAACGTGACAGAAACGTCAATAAACACTCCCACATCGCAGACCACACAAAATCCATCCAAGTACACGAATATAAGCACAACTGTAGAAGGAGATACAATATATTTTCATGCTCGAAATGGTATTTCAATAAAAGTTCCACCAAACGCGTCAGCTGCAAAACTTGCCCAGGCAAAGTTTCTTGAAAAGTGGTCACAGTTGAGTAGATCTCAGGGAAGACATTTGGAAGAAGGACCTGTTCCGGTGACTTCTATAAGAACTTATAATTGGCCTGAAGGATGGAAGGAAGAGAGGAAATACTGGTTGCAAAAACGGCAGGAAGAGGAAGAAGAAGAAGATACCGACGAAGACGATGAAGACGGAGGGGTTGGTGCAGGTCGAAAGAAGCGAAGACGACGTAGAACTAGACGAGTCAACAAAGATGACACCGAGCAATCATCTATTGAAACAAACAGTGGTGCAGCAATCAATAATGTAGATATGAATAAAGATGACGATATAGAAATGAATGAAACTTGAACGATTATTTCACAGGAAACCATTCATTCCAGATCCCATCCACGCCCTTTTCTGCCAATTCCCTGTCTCTCCTCAAACTTTCCTCCTCGTTGTTCTTCACCCATTCTTCCAACTTTTTCCTTATTTTTGCATCTTCGACAGCTAGTATTCTACAAGCCAACAACGCACCGTTGATAGCGTTATTCACACCTACTGTGGCGACGGGAACTCCTTTTGGCATATTACTCATGGAAACTAGACTGTCCCATCCATCGCCTACTGTAGGTTTGACAGGAACTCCAATCACCGGTAGTAAAGTGTGAGAGGCAGCCATACCAGGTAAATGAGCGGCACCTCCCGCAGCAGCTATGACGACACTAATATCAGGATGGACGTCTGAAAGTGAAGAAACGAAATTAGACATGTGATTCGGGGTCCGATGAGCGGAAGTTATTCGAGTCGTGAAAGGAATGCCGAGATTTGTGAGAAGATCAATACCTGGCTTCAACACGGGGAGGTCAGAGTGTGAGCCCATGATTACAGCTACTTTTGGAGATTGCGTCGAAGAAGACGACCTGGAGATGTTTTTCGAGGTAGATGATGTGGTGGTAGGAGAGGATATTCCCAACCGTTGACTGCGTTGTTCATCAACCGCTTGAACCAACGGTGTTAGACTCTTTTCACATTCTTCCATGCTAGGCGAAGTAATCGTAACATGTCCCATTTTTCGTCCAGGTCGTGCTTCACCTTTGTCGTATAAGTGTATCTGAGTGTTCGGTACAGATAATGCTAGTTTTGCGATGGAAATGTGTGAATCTGCTTCACTTCCGCCGAGAATATTCAACATGATTGCTGGTTCACGAAGACGTAACGATTGGCTAGATATCGGTAGATCCAATATGGCTCTTAGATGTGCTTCGTATTGTGACATCGGACATGCTTCGATAGTATAATGTCCAGAATTATGTGGTCTCGGAGCAATTTCGTTGATGAGTAGAGTATCATCTTTTAACAAGAACATTTCGACTCCAAATATGCCTTTTCCAGGAAAACAAGCGATTGCCTTTTTGGCGAGTTGTTGTGCCTGATCAATGATTGATTCCGATACGCCTCGTGCTGGAGCATAGACGAGTTTGCAGATACTATCTTGATGGACGGTTTCCACGACGGGATATGCATAAACGTCATCTTTAGTTTTTACTACCATGACTGCCAATTCCATGCGAAACTCTGCCCATTTCTCGGCATACAAAGCATGATCTCCCAATGTTTCAATTGCCGCTTTGAGGTCATCTGGTGAATTAACAGGAAAGTTTCCTTTTCCATCATAAGCGTCCATTCGAGCCTTTAACATGAATGGGAACCCAAGTTCTTTCCCAGCTCTTTGTAAATCATCGACATCGTTGGTTTGAATGGGTATGCTTTTTGCAGTCGCTACATCGTTACTAGCAAGGTGTAGTTTCTGCTGATATTTGTCTTGGATGATCCGGATTGTCTTCCAATTCGGTTGAACATCAGTCACGGTGGATATTTCTTCAAGGACATGAGTGTCGACGTGTTCAATCTCGACGGTGATGACATCGCATCTCCTGGCGAGTTTTTGTATCGACTCTCTATCCTTGAATGATCCATTGAGATGTCTATTGTGATTTGAAATCTTCTTGGCAGATCCGTGTCCAACGTCCAGGACGGAAATGTCTAGATTCAGGCGATTGCCGGCTTCAATCAGCATGCGGCCTAATTGGCCTCCTCCCAATAGACCTACTTTCCTATCTGACAACATATTGATTGTGACAGCCGTGGAGGAGGGTGGATTTTCAACTTGGATAAATTGGTGTGGTCAAAAATTTTGTGTTTATGGATATGGATAACACTGGGTTTGAAGCGTGTAGAAGGACAATTTAGACGGACAGCCGATTCAATTCCAGTGATCAGAGGACGATGACGGAGTTGCTATTGGGAAAGAAAAGAGGATCCTGGAATAATCGCACTGGATCACGGTCAAGTTAATTGTCATTACAAAATAAATTTTAGACATTCTATGGGACAAATGACTACGACAATGATCTGCCATTCATGTAGAACATATAACATGTTTGTATTCATCTTGATACCACATTCCCAGTCTTTGATAACTTTCATCATATCACTTCTTCTTTCACAGGTTCTAACAACATGATCGTAACCATAATAGCTATTTTTAAACCTTGAAACCTTTTGACCTTCTACGACCACGAGCACGTTCGAATTTTCTACCCTTGCTTTCAACGTATGGTTTCTATTTGAAGATTGTCAGTATATAATCCATCAAGGAATGTTTTTAGCGCAATAATCTTACTTTGTGCTTGTGTGGTCCGAAACCAAAGTGTTTGACGGCCTCACGAGAGTTCTTTGGTCCTCGGAGGAGAATTGTGTTTGCTCCAGTAGGGGCACGAGTTGCAAGTTGATCGATAGTAAGGCACTCACCGCCAGCTTTGAGGATTCTGGCACGAGCAGTGGCTGTGATTCGGAGCGCAGCAATTGACAAGTTCTTTGGTGTAGTCAAGAGACGGTTGTCGTCCGTGACGGTTCCAACGACTACGACAGTCTTTCCCTTGTGTGCTTCTGCGTTGTGCTCGCTAGACACGGTCAAGGCGATCTTGGAGAGGGAGATAGGAGGTCGGTTGACTTTGCTCATCATCAATCGTCGAAGAACGACTTGGTTGAATTTTGCATCGGTACGGCGGGCGAGGAATTTGTAAAGCTTGACCAAGAGGGCGAGGTAGGGATTCTCGGACTTTTGTACCTTTCGGTGTCCATTTCGGACGTGATGACGGTCTATAAGAGATGGATATTAGTATTTCGTGACATTCGCATAATCTCGACATTTGACCATAGTCCAGTCATGTTGATATAGAGGGGTGTACACACCGAGATCGATACCCATCTTTTCCGAATTTACCTGCGATGGTTAGTCGTGTTTAATTCGTTATTGTTCGATAATGTCGCTAACTACTTTTGTAGACGATTAAAGACAAATTTTGCGTGGGAGCACACTTGTCGGTAAAACTTCGGTCAATCTCTAACTTTTTTTGACGAGCGGAACTCTTTTAAAGTTTTAGGACGAAGATTCGGGAGGATTGTTTCTCGACAACCGTCATCGCTACGTGACCCTGAGTATCATAAATAAATAGCATTGCTGGAGCATCTACTATCATAAGACTTGTAGCTCGACCATCTAGTAATATCAGACTCGTAGTTCGTGCATCCAGTATCATCAGAATCCAGCTCGTGTATCTAGTACGATAGAAAGCGTAAGTGATTATAGAGTATGTTTCACGAAAGATTGAGTGACAAGACGAAGGAAAATAATGTGAATTCACAAACTTGTCTATACGCATCTAGTCAATCTAGTCTATAAAATGAGCACCAAAATCAGTATTAATGCATCCAAAATCAAACAATAAATAATCAAACAAACAATATCCATCACATTTTAACCTTCAATACTAGGCCAGTCTTTACAATTCGAGCGCAAAGTAAAAGAACACATCCGATAAGCATCGAAATACCTGCCCAGAGTTGAGCATACATAAAATTACCATGACCTTCTGTGATCAGAACACCAGCGATTGGTGGACTTGACAAGACTGCTAGAGATGTAATCAGAAAACCAATTCCCATTCTTGTTCCTCTTGTTTCTGGATCTGGTGACAATGCTGATAACATGGCTGGATATAGACTCTGGATGCCCCCTCCACTAAGACCATAGAGTGCTGAAAATACGTATAAGCCTGCCTGACTGACTAATGCAAACCATAAAAAGATGACTACAGCAGTGGTGAAGATCACGACAATCAATAAATTGACCGGACCAGTCCATCGATCTGCGACTATACCAGGTATGATTCTACCTGGTAAACCAATGCTTATCATGACTAGTAATAAATTGATTGATTCTGTATAATCAAATCCAGCACGACTTGTTGCATAAACACCGACCTATCCAATGTCAACTCCGGTCTCATATACGTTGTGTTGAGATGGACATACATAACAAAATGCAAAGTATAAGGCACCATTTGCAAAATACATTGCTAGAGCAGATAATGCAAATACTCGATCCGTCAGAGCAGAAAAGTCTAGCCATGGAGCATTTTTACGAGCCGGTAACCTCCACCGTAAAGTCAACACGGCTATCGAATTAAACACCAACATGACCAATGCTAGACGGTTGTGTTAGAGTGACAAATTCTCATTAGAATATCTACTCAACTCACCTATAACACGCATAGTCCAAGCAAAGCCAATCTTTGGCAATAGCTGCCTAGCAATGACCGGAAATATCAACCCACCAGTCGTTGATCCAGCCGCAGTCAAAGCCATCACCATACCATTCTTCTTTTGGAAATACGTACTCAACAAAGCCGTCATTGGCGTAAAAGCCAAACCACCACCGAGACCAAAACACAAGCCCTGCGAGAGTAATATCTGAACATACGTCTTTGCAAAACTCGTCATTAATACTCCAAGAACCTGAAGCGATATTCCCAAATAACACATCCAATAAAAATATCCCGCGTCGGCAAGTCTTCCGCTCACCACCCCGATGCAAAAAGCCAGTGTGTTTTGCACAGATCCGATCCAAGAAATCGTAGACGAGGAAGTATTGGGAAGCATCACGGCAGAGTAGTATGTTTGAAACACACCCCATGCGTTGACGAAGCCCCACACGCTAGCTATACCCATGTGTACTCCCAAGACCTGCATCCATGCTCTCATCCCACCGTCTGGAACTTCATCACTTCTATCATGACTATCATGCTGTTCTGAAGCAGGTGACGGCCGTGTAGAGTTTGACTGCTGGTCAGTGGCGAGACCATAGACCGACGAGCTCTCTTCCTTGAAACTAGCTGATCGAGGACTCCCCTCGACGTTAGCCATGGTATCGCTCAGATGTCTGGATTCTGCCATATTTTTGAAAAAGACCTGGGATATTAAATGTTGAATGAGAGGTCAGATATAAGAAAATTCCCTTATCATCATGTTGAAATATGATATAAGTGAGTCACCAAATCAAATGCATGTCGTAAAGCTTGTGCTAGCTAAGTTGGTTGAATGGGAAAAAAGTCAATTGGAAAAAGGTCTGAGACATGTGCATATGATGGATATCAATGTTGATGTGGTGGTGTAAACGTGATATATTGGCTTGATTGCGTTATATATCTTTCTTTTTCCGTCCCATAGTGTTGAATTGGTGAATGAGTGGATTGATGAATGGATGAATGGATTTATGAACGGGTGAATGAACGTTATCATTCTTATTGTTGGTCGATTGGATAACGATATTCTATGATTGACTAGTCTAATCTAATAATATTGTTATACAGTGAAGAAATGATTTTATACAAATAACAACACTCATCGGGTTTGTTGGTTATATAATCATTCATAATCCTTACATTTATAATTCCTCAACAGCAACCACAGTCTCCTGTATCGGCGTAGTAATCGTAGTTATTAACGTCGTAACAGTCGTCATGGTAGTGGTCGTAGTCATTAAACCTTTCATCCCTGTCTGTTCAAGTATGGGATGTCCCTTTGCACCATCATTGTCAAATTCTCTACTCTTTACTAAAGACGTCATATCCACCTCATGACCAACAGGATAAGACGATAACGATTTCTCATAATCACACTTGGCAGATTTCGCCAGACTCAGTCCTAGCGCAAAAGCTACATTTCTATGCACAGAATTACCAATAATCTTCCACTGTTCCGCTAACGAGCCGATTACCACTTCGTCGTCAGGAAATCCCTGCGCCCGTCTCGCTTCCATAATAGTCAGTAATCGATGTTTGTCGGGATGTAAGCATCGTCCTGTAAGAGCGTCCATTGGACGTATATGAGTCATGACGGTCTGCATCGGTCTATCAGGACGAACTCTACTAAACGAATTGCTTTTCTCTTGTATGCGTAAAGCGTTTGGATTGCTGAGGAGTTGTGCGAGTTGTGGTTTCGCGACTTTCCCACGCAATCTTGCTTGAGCGATACCCAATCCGTAAGGATAACGTGGGATCATTGTCGCAAGAGCGCGCATACTTTGGTTGAGTTTTTGCCCTGGTCGATGGTCGGGGAATGGAATACATAGTCCGACATGGCCGTCGTCGATATCTGGAAGGTCAGTCAAGCCAGTCTGAAAAGTAGCAGTTTCAAAAGGCGCGAGTTCGTCAACTGCGGATGAAACATGTTGTTTATTAGCCATACGACCGATCTTTGCCCTTCTGCTTTGAGAAAAGATTAGATTGTTTTGCGGAGGTCTTGTCATGGGGGTTAGTCCAGGAGCTGTAGCTACGACAAATACTCTTCTACGAGATTGGAAACTGTTCTGTTCAACGGCATCGATGACAAATTGTTGTGTTTGATAGCCTAGACCGACTAACACACAAAGTACTTGAGCAAACACGTTAGACTGGCTTGTATCGTCCTTTCTTACACTAGATATACCAAGTATGTTTTCGAGTATAAAATGCTTAGGAGTATAATAGTCCACAAAAGACAAGACTGTTGCTGTAAGTGCAGCATTTTTAAGCGATCTATCGGATACAGCATTAGGTTGGATGCGACTATAACCTTGACATGGAGATCCAGCGGCTATCATGTCAATATCATCAAGTCTAGCAATATTTCCTTCTGATTTGATACCCTTTAGAGCTGCATTCAAATACTGCTCAGCTGGACCGAGAAAAAAGTTGATGGCCGAAGGGTTTGGAGTATTAGCTCGATAAGTATGTAGTGCACAAGTGTCGTAATCAATAGCATGTTGAAATTCTACTGCCCCGCCATCTTCAAGTCCACGATCGAAACTACCCCCACCACAACAGATTCCCATACCTTTGAATCTCTCTCCTTTATACTCGTTCATATTCGCTGATGCATTTCTCATGGTTAGATCTATATAGAAATACATGTCTCCTACACCTCCACGTCTGTACAAATCTGGAACCTCTGCATATGTAGAGAAAGATTGGACGGTGCATACTCGTACGAGCACATCCAAATTAACGTCAAATATCTTATTCGTGAGGAAGAGTTCGTTCTGTAACAGACTATGGGATGGTCTATTCAATGAGATCAAGGTGACAAGCCCATGTAGATTATCAATGGAGTCGATTTGAGCAATTTCCAAGATACTTTCTTCTTCCCAGACGGCACCATTATGCTTACCATTGCGATATAGTACGTACTGACCATTACTAAATTCACAGACCGTCGAGTTGTCATCGTGTTTTCCACAATTGCATACAAGATGCGCCTGATCTAGCGTTATAAACTCGTTTGTGTCGGTCAGATAAGTTTGACGAACAATAAAAGATTTTGTTGAGGTTGTCATGTCTTGCGGTCGCCATACTACATTGATTTTACCCACCACTTCTGAGATATCATAAGCAGCTTTACCACACGCACAATTATCGGACAAGAACAGCTCATTTTGAAATGGATAGTTGCCTTGTTGTAGAGATGTATCAGCAGGTTTATAGTACCATATTAAATCCAACTTTGCTCCAGAAGTTGTAGGCCTTATTTCTTGGATGTAGGCATACCATAGATCTCCTGATCTCCATTGTGTGACACGATCAGGCTGAATACATATTGAATCTCCTTTTTGTAAAGTCGAGACATCTACTACATAATGCGAGGGCTTCTCTATTACAGTAGTACATGAGAGTGATGTGAGACCGAGTTCTCGTCGTCTCTGATTAGTTGTTTCCTTACAGGCAGAGGTACGATCTACAACTTGTAGAATATGACCAAAATACATGTTTTTGAATATGTCGTATACAAACGGAGTTACTACCTTGCCTACCGTACAATCGCCTACACCTTTGATAGCCCGAAGATTTTCGTGGTCAACTTCACCCCAAAAGGAGTGTTTGCAAATGTCCTGGTTGACATCATATGCCTCTTTCCAGAGATAGCCGATGTTAGCTGCAATAGCCGTGCCAATGTCTGATTTATCATTAAATTTCGACATCCATTTGATCAAGTGTGTTTTGTCCTGACAATCTAAAGCCAGCCATGCGATCAGCTTATGCCGGATATCTGTAAAAGTAACATCTATCAATGCTTCGCTCAAATAATCTATCATATACTTTGCTAGATCTGCAATCCACAGAAACGGGTCATAGTATCGTTTGTACTCTTGCGCAGGCTCGATTAGTCGATACCATATCCGATGCTGACTTCCAAGGAAAGTTTGGACTGAGATATGATCCCGGATTGTAGATATATGCTCGTCATTATATCCTTCGATTGCGAGTGTTGCAAAGCCAACATCTTGGAGATAAAAGGTCCTACCTGCCACGTCTACCCTGCCATCTAGTCTCAATTCTGACGTTCCATGTTCAACCTTTAATGTGTCCAGAGTAGTGAGATCGTGAGGTCGATTGGTGGCCAAGCATGGCCTGTAGATATTGAAATTGTGCAAGTCAACACTTATATATGGTGAACCGCAATCTGAATTCGCAAGTATGTGATCTATCAGATCATTTTCCTCATTATCAGGTCGATCATCGAGATATGCTGAATATGGGAGGGTCAATTGCGCAGTACGAATACCAGAGACGATACGTCCAGATAACAGCTCATCGTCGTCAAACTTTCTTTTTCTGCATTGCGGTCCGTCATTGGCTGGCATTTATATCTCAAGGTAAAAATATGGTAGAAATAATTGGTATTTTATATGCCAATGTTCGGGCAATCAATCTGACATCTATAATAAATAATCTAGTGATTTGTGTTAGAAGATGAGGGTCAAAAGTACAAACGAAATGGTCAAAGTGTAAAAAGTGTTGTGTCAAGATGGGAAGCGATAAAACATGGTTCAACGTCACAGTTCACTTGGTCTTTCCACACCAAAACATTAGAACAAATGTTAAATTGGAAACGTTCTACGGGTCTATGAGAATTGTCGACCCTTGATCTCGGAAGTCGAGTTGACAGCTGCATCTTTGCGTTTGATGTTTAACGCATCCAACTTATCAAGAGGTAGTTTTAGAAATTCATGCTTATTATGCCAATGAGTCTGAGATTCTGCTTGGCTCGACCATTCCTTTGGAGATGGAGGAGGATCTGTAATCTTGGTGATGAGATATGCGGTCGAAGCTTCAGCAATTCCATAGATAAGTACACCGAGTAATGGAATCTTGAGGAATAAAAAGAAACCAACGCCAAAACCGAATAATACACCTTCACGCTCTCTAAACCATGTCTTTTTCTGTGCAGCTGTAAAAGTAGTGCGTTTGAAGTAAGGATCAAGCTAAGTAAATATCAATTGAATTAGATCACGAAAGCTAATATTAGAGTGACATACCAGATCTCGCATCAAACTGCGCGAGGCAAAATATGTCTGCAGAAATTGAACGAGATATCTTCTGGGTAAAAACAGACCTGATCCAAATATTATAAGAGCAGGTTGTGGTCCCACAGCACGGTTAAAAGTATAGAAACTTGCAGCAGGTAATATCAATCGACCAATGTAAGGTATATAAGATAGTGCTACAATGATCAAAGAAATTGCAGCTTTTCTTCCATATCGCGTTATTGTTTTGACCATGGCTGTCTTGGGTGATGTTTGTGTATTGTTTGCTGCATGTGACGAGTATTGTGATAGATTTGGATAGTACATGGCTCTGATTTTACTTGGATCGTCGGACTCGTGCTTTTGGAGATATGTTTGGTCAACCCATTGCAATGATTCCATGAACCTTGGCGAGATCAGTAAAATATTAAAACATGGTTGAGTTAATTATGCATACATATTATCCAACGCAGGGCTTATATGGCGCATAAAAGTCATCAAGAAGAACGGAAGCTGTAGCACCGAGATCTCGACGAACTCCAAGCCATGCAGAATAGTCTCATCCCAGTGAGCTGAGCCAAGGTCGATTACGAATGATAAAACCCATAATAAGACACGAACTCCAATTGTCTTTTCATTTTATTAGTATAGCTCTTCGCATTCGCAGAGGATATAGCTGACCGGTATAGCTACGACAATTCGTATAGCGATTGCAGCAGCTACAGCTAGAGCAGCTTGACGGTAATGTTCGGACGTGAAAAGTTTTGGGTTTTGCAAAGCTCGAAGGGCTGTTATATTGCTTAGTATACTGCGCGATTTGTATCGTAAATATATGTCGTAGACGAACCTCCGACTATCGTCAATTGCGCTCCTCGTAAAACAGCATTGGGGTCGAAATTGGACATTTCAATCTGAGGAGCAGTAAAGAAGATAGATTTAAGATGTAAAAAAGATCCCCGTAATTTTAGTAGATGACGTCACTTGCGGAGAATGTCCCGTGTTTTTGAGATTTTAGAGTTTAACTGGTTTAAATTGACAGCCGTTCGTTGGAATGGAGTTTCACTTCCCCAGCCTCCAAGCATGTCACGCCGTTGCGATGTCGGGGTTGATGCAATATTTCGACCTGGAATGTATCAAACAATTCAGTACACATACTATCGAAGCCATGAACACGGCTTCATGTTTACAAGGCTCCAAATCGAGGTTAATAGCATTATTTTGAAAGGATAGAGTTAGCAATTGCACGAGATGCTCGGTTTGGATGCAAATCAAAATATGTCGTTTGCTGAGGATTCTACCACTGCATCGAAACCGACAGCGGTCAATCTCGCAAAAACCCCCGAACGTATACGGATCCAAAGATCGGTCACAGTGCCTGCGAAATTCCAACACATTCAAGCACAGGAGGGTGAAAAAGAGGAAAGAGGTCCTGCACAAGGCATAGAAATACTTTATACACATTCCACAGCAAAGATAGTATCATTCAGCACATCGACAAGGATTGCAGTGACTTATGAACCTGGCACTCTCTCATGGCGAAGCGCATCGGAAAGAACATTAGCTGTCGGCCCTCTAGAAATATATCGTGTACCGGGATCAGTATCATTCCTACATTCTGGATCTTTACTTCACGCAATTTTACCAAGATCCCAATGTTGGTGTGTTGACGGGAAATCCACATTTGTATTTCGAGCTCTTCCCAACCAATACTACCGTATAGAATTGTCAAGCGACACACATGAAGATATGGAACAGGTTGAAGCTTTGATATCAACTTTCAAGAAGATATTATACTACGAACGTACTCCATGTCCTTTTAACAGAGAAATAGCGGTTGACAGTACAGTTACACAGCCAATTGAAGAGAAGAAAGCAAGACGAAAAAGTGCGGCAGAGCCAGCAAAGAAGTGGAAACTAGATGGAATATGGCGGCCGGAAGGAGAATCAACGCCTATAATACAAGCAGCTTCTCCGCCAGAGAAGCATTCACCAGCAGTAAATAAGCTTGTGGAATCACCAACGCGAAAATCATCAAATCAAGATCAACACTCAAGCATCATGACTTCCGAAACTGAGCCACCAGAGATAAGACCGCCATCAAATATATATGGTAGTCG